>Ga0180732_1000005_pt1 | contig 445533 bp, 414 predicted proteins | sample KR11_01MetaG_FD_148674 | JGI IMG/M metagenome (GOLD analysis project Ga0180732, IMG submission 148674) | Groundwater microbial communities from the Olkiluoto Island deep subsurface site, Finland - KR11_0.1 MetaG | ecosystem: Environmental > Aquatic > Deep subsurface > Groundwater | place...
CCGGCGACTGGGCCATGCGCATGCGGTTTTGGGGCGAAAACACACGCGAAATTGAAGCTGGGGTATGCAAGCGCTTGCCGACGCGCGCCTTTCACCCCAAAGCCCGGTCGCATAGCCCAATCACCGTGCCTGACGCCCTCGAAGTCAGAATTTCTGCAGCAAGCGGCGCACATCCATTCGCGCCACCCCAACGCAGGCATTTTTTGAATTTCCCCTGCCAGCGGACCCAATCGCTTGCAGAATCAGTTGGGTGATGCGCTTTGCGTAGGTAAAGGAGGAGAACGCGCAGCGGGCGGGGGACACGTAGCAAAGCGCATCGCCCGGCTGATTCACCCACCACCGTGATATCAGCCCCGATTCAATGGACGCACCTGAGTGCTTCGGAAATGAACCATTGAGCTGAAGCCCTCTCACTTATCCGCAAAGTTCTGGAGCACATCGGAGTCGACCCCGAGGCCCTACGCATCGCCACGGCACGCGGGCCACCGCTGTGGAAAGGTGAGTGTCTGCAGGCGTTGGGGCAGGACTGTGTCTTTGGACAGCCTTTTCTGTCCATTGTGGCGGTGATAGCGCAAATTCCCGGCAAATCCGACTGGCGACTGTGGCTAGACGTGCTCTGTGAGGCCCGATTTGGGTGCGATACTTAAACGTATGCGGTTGAACCGAGATTTTCAGCCTCTAGAAGCCAAGAACGCCCAATGAACACACCCAAACACGCTCGACCCACGCACCGCCATCAGACGGATCCAAATGGCGTGGGTAAGGCCGCGTGAAGACACTGCTGCTGAGATTTTGGGATCGTCTGCGTTCCAGTTTCTGGTTCGTGCCGACGGCCATGGCCTTTGGGGCCTTGGCACTCGCATTTTTCACAGTCGCGCTAGACGAAGCCGTCACTGACGACAGGCTGCTCGCCCTGAGCTGGATCTATGGTGGGGGTGCCGAGGGTGCAAGCGTGCTGCTGGGCACCGTGGCCGGGTCGATGATCGCCATCGCCGGGACCGTGTTCTCGATGACGCTGGTGGCGCTGTCGCTTGCCTCGTCTCAATTGGGCCCGCGCTTGCTGCGCAACTTCATGCGCGACACCGCCAACCAGGTGGTGCTGGGCACCTTCGTGGCCACGTTCCTGTACTGCCTGCTGGTGCTGCGCTCCATCCGGCGCGCCGACGAGATCGCCTTCGTGCCTCATATATCCGTCAGCATTGGCGTGCTGCTGGCCATGGCCAGCATTGGGGTGCTGATTTACTTCATCCACCACGTATCGGTCTCGATCCAGGCAGACGAGGTCGTGGCACGGGTCAGCGAAGAGCTGTATGACGGGATCGAAAGGCTGTTTCCCAGCCACATGGGCAAGCCGGGATCCGAAGCCTTGAAGACCTCTGGTGAGGCTGAGCTGCCAGCGGCGTTTGCGCGCGAGGCCCGCCCCGTGGGCGCAGCCGAAGACGGCTACCTGCAACTGATCGACGCCGACGCCCTGATGGCGTTGGCCAGTCAGGACGATCTGGTGCTGCGCCTGGAGCGGTGGCCCGGACACTACCTCGTCAAAGGCCAGGCGATGGCGATGGTCTGGCCCGGCGATCGCGTCACTGAAACCCTGGTGGACCAGATCAACGACGCCTTTGTGTTCGGCAACCAGCGCACTGCTTTCCAGGATGTCGAGTTCCCCTTTCTCCAGTTGGTCGAGATTGCCGTGCGGGCGCTGTCCCCGGGCATCAACGATCCGTTCACGGCGGTCGCTTGCGTGGATCGACTGGGGTCGGCCCTGTGCCGCCTGGCCCGAAGCAGCATGCCGTCACCCCTGCGCCTGGACTGCCACGATCGGCTGCGGCTGGTGGCGCCGGGACCCACCTTTGCCGGGATCGTGGACACGGCCTTCAACCAGATCAGGCAAAGCGCCCGGTCAAACCCGGTGGTGGCGATCCGCATGCTCGATGCCATCACCCAGATCGCCGGCCACGTGCAAAACGCGCAGGACGCGGCCTGCCTGCGGCGCCACGCCAACATGATCGTCAGAGGGGCGCAAGAAGCCGTGCCGGAGGCGGGCGATCTGCTCGACATCGAGGCGCGATTCATGGTGGCAACACAGGCGGTGGAAAGGAACGGTTGAAGGCCCGCCGCCTCGGTGCAGCCGTGACGATGAACGCGCAGGGCGAGCCACGCAACTCAAAATTTGGCGCCCAGCAGGGCGGTGCCGGGCGGCTCAGGCTGTTGCCGCTTAGCGCTGCATGGCCTGGCGGCTCAGGTAGCTCAGGCTATCAACTAGCGCGACCAATACCATCATGGCAATCAGCACCGAGCTGGTTTCCATCATCTGGAACAGGCTCATGTGAAAAGCCAGCATCTGGCCCAGCCCGCCAGCGCCTACCACGCCCAGCACGGCAGCAGCCCGGATGTTGTTTTCCCAGCGGTACAGGGTGTAGCTCATGAGTTGCGGCAGGGCTTGCGGCAACTCGGCATACCAAAATACGCCGCTGCGGCCCACGCCACGCACCCGCAGCGCTTCGGCCGGACCTTGCGGTTGGTTCTCAAAGCTTTCGGCAAACAGCCGACCCAGCACGCCGGTGGTGTGCAGCGCCAGGGCCAGCGTGCCAGCCAGTGGCCCCAGCCCGGCCGAAATCAGCAGCAAGGCGGCCCACACCAGTTCAGGAATGCTGCGCAGCGCGTTAAGCAGCAGTCGGGTGGGCCCAAGCCAGCGCGCCGGGTCGCCCGCGTGGGTTTTGGCAGCAGGCAGCGCCAAGGCCAGCCCCGCCACGGCAGCCAGCAAGGTGCCCAGCGCCGACATGGCCAAGGTCTCTAGCGTGGCCCAGCCCAGCTTGACCAAAAATGCACTGCTGGTTTGCGGCACCAGCAGTTCGGCCAGAAAGCGGCCCATGCTGCGCAAGGCATCGCCCGACAAAAATTGGCCCCACTGCAAATCCAGCGACCAAAAACTGGCCACCACCAAGGCCAGCAAGGCCACACCGAACCAGCAGGCCTGGCAGCGCGCGTTCCACAGCGGCGGGGGCAGTTGCACTTGGCTCACGGGCGACGCCAGAGCCGTAGCCTGGCTGGGGCGCAGGTTGGGCTTGGGTGAGCTCATGCCAGGGCTTTTCTCAGCAGGGCGCTCACCCTGTCCGCCAGCCAGACCAACGCCATGAACACCAGCAGCATGGTGGCCACCTCGCTGCCGTTGAACATTTTCATGGACGCATCCATTTGCTGACCCAAGCCCCCTGCGCCTACAAAGCCCAGCACGGCCGATGAGCGAATGGCGCACTCCCAGCGGTACACGGTGTAGCTGGTTAGCTCGCCCGCACTTTGCGGCAGCAGTCCGTAAAAGAAGGCCTGCAAGCGGCCCGCGCCATTGCGCAACAGGCTTTGGGTGGGCTGGGCGTCGCTTGATTCCAGAATTTCGGCGTACACCTTGCCCAGCATGCCAGAGTAGGTGAGTGCAATGGCCAGCACGCCTGACGTGGGGCCCAGCCCCACCACCCGCACAAACACCAGGGCCCAGATGAGTTCGGGCACGCTCCTGAGCACAATCATCAGCCAGCGCACGGCTTGGCGTAGCACCATGGGCAACAGGTTCATGCGCCCGGCCAGTGCCGATACCGAAAGGGTGCGCACTGCCAGCAGCGCCATTGGCATGGCAAAAAGCAGCGCTAGCGTGATGCCGGCGGTGGCAATGGCCACGGTGCGCCAGGTCTCGCGCGCCACCATGGTCAAAAAGTCTGGGTCCAGCTTGGGCGGCACAAAGTCCCCCAAAAAGCGCAGCGTGGGCTTGAGGCTTTCTTCGCTGAAAAGTGTCCAGGGCTTGAACTCTGCCAGCACCACCATCGGCCACAGAATGACCAGTGCCGCCAGCACGCCAAAGACGCGCCCCAGCCAAGCCGGATCGCGCTGCGCGGGCGGGTTCATCGGCACTGCATGGCCACCGGTGGTGTGGCTGCAAGCGACAAATCCACCACCGGGGCCGGGCCGGTCAGCTCATCGAGGTGGCTGGCGTACAGCTCGCGCAGGCGCTCAGGGCTAACCTGATGGGCCGGCAGGTCAAACGCCAGTTCGCCATCGCGCAAGCCCACAATGCGTTCAAAGTGCTGCAATGCCATGTCCACATGGTGCAGCGTGGCCACCAGGGTGGCACCACGGGCGCGCGCCACGCGGGTGAGCGTGGTGAGCGCCTGGCGCGCCCGCTCGGGGTCTAGCGCCGACAGCGGCTCGTCCACCAGCAGCAGTTGGGCATTGGACGCCACCAGCCGCGCCAGCCCCACGCGCTGGCGCTCGCCGCCTGAGAGCCGGTCAACCCGCTCAAACAATTTTTCAGCCAGGTCAAACTGCGCCAGTGCCGAGGCAGCCAGCGCTATGTCCTGCGGGTAAAACAGGCTACGCAAGCTGGCCCACAAACCCATCTCCGGCAACCGCCCGGCCAGCACCGAGGTGACCACGCGCTGCCTTGGTGGCAGCGGAGGTACCTGCGGCGCCAAAAACAGGCTGCCGCGCAAGCGCTGCAGCGCGGCCGTGCGCATCTGCCACGGCGCCTGCTCGCCCAGTTGCAAGCGGCCCTGCGATGGCTTGAGCGCACAGGCGATGAGCTGCAACAGCGTGGTCTTGCCCGCGCCCGACGGTCCAATCACCGCCACTTGCTCGCCCGATGCCAGCGCCAGACTCAACTTTTTCAGCGCCGGTGGCGCGCCTGAGGTGGCCGCAGGGTGGCTGACTGAGCAAGCCTCCAATACCAATTTCATATAAGAAATAGGCCTCTAGCCCTTATATATACTGCGCTGGTAGCTATCAATACAGGATCAATAGCAGACGCCATCAAGCGCATTACTTCAGCAGCCCTGCGCTGCGGGCAGCGGCTTCAATGCCTTTGTAGTTCTCGGCCTTGGTCGGTATGAAGCGCGTGGCGCGTTGCAGCGCCAGCAGCTCTTTGCCTTCCGGCGTGGCGGGGCTCAGCTCCAGGAAGGCGCGGCTGACCTTGTCTTTCAGAGCGGCGGGCATGTCGGCATGCACCGTCCAGTTGTAGTCAAAGTAGGCGGGCGTGGTGTAGAACACGCGCACTATGTGGGTGTCGACCTTTTTGTCGGCCACAAACTTGTCCCACACCGAAATGTTCAAAGCGCCAGCGTCGACTTTGCCAGCGGAGACAGCGGCAATGGTGGCGTCGTGTGCGCCGGAGAAGGCCACGCGCTTGAGGTCTTTGTCCGGGTCAATCTTGGCGCCGAGCATGAAGCTGCGCGGCATCAGGTGGCCCGAGGTGCTGGAGGCCGAGCCAAAGCTCAGGGTCTTGCCCTTCAGGTCGGCCAGGCTGTTGATGGACGGCTCCGAGGTGATGAATACCGACTTGAACTTTTCATCTTCTTCGCGCTGCACCAGCGGCACAGCCTTGCCGCCCGAGCGCACGTTGGCCTGCACAAAGGTAAATCCTCCAAACCAGGCCATGTCAACTTGCTTGTTGGCCAGGGCTTCGACCGCCGCGGCGTAGTCGGACACGGGGGTGTATTGCACCTTCATGCCCAGCTTTTGTTCCAGGTACTTCACCAGCGGTGCGGCTTTGCGCGCCAATTCAGTGGGCGATTCATCAGGGATGGCGGTGATTTTAAAAACCTGCTCAGCATAAACCTGGCTGGCCAAACCCATGGCGGCACACAGGGCGAGCGTTTTGAGGGTAGTCCGACGTGAAGAGTGGGGCATAAAAAATTCTTTCGAGGTTGATAAACGGCAGGCGCATGTCAATGTGCACCTGAAACCGGGCCTGAATGGTAAGTTGAAATCAGGTCCGCTGACGTCGGGCGCTACGATGCCACTCTTGCCGCAACTGGAAATCAATATGAAGATGCCCCATTTCCTGCAGATTTACCAGGACAACACCGATGTCATCCGGCAAGAACTGCTGCACGGGTTGAGCCACGACCCCCGCCCTGGTGGCGCCATGACATCGCCCAAATTTTTGTATGACGCCCTGGGCTCGCGCCTGTTTGAGGCCATTACCGAACTGCCCGAGTACTACCCCACACGCACCGAGGCGGCCATTTTTGCGGAGCACGGCGCGGCCATGGCCCAGCGTATAGCGCCGGGTGCCACGCTGATTGACCTGGGCGCCGGCAATTGCGCCAAGGCCGCCCGCCTGTTTGGACTGCTGGCACCGCAGCGCTATGTGGCTGTGGACATTTCGGTAGACTTTTTGCGCGACGCGTTGGCCAGCCTGCAGCGCCAGTACCCCGCGCTCGACATGCTCGGGCTGGGTCTGGACTTTTCCAGCGGTCTGGCGCTGCCCATCGAGGCCGGTGACCCAACGCAAGCGCCTCGGGTGTTGTTTTACCCAGGGTCAAGTATTGGCAATTTTTCGCCACCGCAAGCGCTGTCGTTTTTGCGCGGCGTGCATGCTGCGTGCGGCCCCTTGCCCGGAAGTGGCTTGCTCATTGGGGTTGACCTGGTCAAAGACAGCGCCGAACTCGAAGCCGCTTACGACGACCCCCTGGGCGTGACTGCCGCCTTCAACCGCAACCTGCTGCTGCACATCAACCGCCTCACCGGCACCAACTTCGCGCTGGCGCACTGGCAGCATGTAGGCCGGTTTGACGCGGCGCTGTCGCGCATTGAGATGCACCTGCAGGCCACCCAGGATGTGACCGTAAGTTGGCCCGGCGGGCAGCGCAGCTTTGCTGCGGGCGAACGCATTCACACCGAAAATTCGTATAAGTGGACGCAAGCCGGGTTTGAGCAACTACTCAGGCAAGCCGGCTTTGGCCAGGCGACGGGTTGGACCGACTCCGCCCAACGGTTTGCCGTGTACTGGGCCAGTGCCTGACAGCTCAGGGATGCGGAAATTGCCAATGTACCGTTTATGGCGAGCGCTGGAGGGATGCAGTGCTAGGCGCAAAGCGTGCCGTTTAGCTCTGCTAAACAAGCGATTTGCAACGACGCAATGCGCCCGCCAGTGCCGCCAGAAATGGGATATTTGGCATTTCTGCATCCCTCACAACATCGCCCAGTGGCCCCGGTTGTCAGTGGGCGGCCTACCGAACCGAGCGAAAGCCCGAAAAAATATCCTGTCGCCCTGGCGTGAAAAAGTTGCGGTAGCGTCCATGCACCATATGGCCAGAGGTGGCTGCACAGGCACCGCGCAACACCTGGTGTGTGCCAAACCAGGGCGCCGAATAGTCGACATACGGGTGCGCCACAAAGCCGGGATAAGCTTGGAGGCGGCTGGCTGTCCACTCCCACACCTCGCCCCACTCAAATCCATCTTGTGTGGCCGCTGCGCATTCCCACTGCGCCTCGGTCGGCAAGCGCCGGCCCGCCCAGTCACACCAGGCCTGGGCATCTGCACAGCTTAGGTGCACCGCTGCGGCTTGCAGGTCCAGCACCTTCCAGTGCCCAAACTCGCACTGCTGCCATTGCCCCTGCTGCTGGCGGATATGCGTTGGCAGCGCATGGCCAGTCGCCTCCACAAAAGGCAAATACCGCGCCCAAGTGACCGCCGCGGCGTCGATGTGAAAAGCGGCCAGCGCCACAGGATGACCCACCCACTCATTGTCAAAAGCAAAGCCCGCTGCACCGTCCGATGCAACGTCAGACTCGCTCGAGCTCTGCGCACTGCCAGACCCCAGCCACCAGCGCTGCGCTGGCACCGCCAGCTCGGTAGGGCCTGCAGTGCGTTCAGGGCAAGCTGTGGGCGCCATGCCCGCGCGCCAGGCCAACGCCGGTGGCAGCGACAAGCCCAGCGCCTGGGCCATGTAAACCGAGGCCTCGTTGTGCATGTCCTCGTGCAGCAGCACCAGCCGCCAAAAATACAGCGCGTCGTCCTCGTGCGGCAGCTCGCGCAGCAAGGCCAGCGCGTCTTGTTGCACCGCCGCCAGGTACTGCCGGGTGGCTTGCAGGTCGGGCAGTGGCAACTGCCAGCGCCTCGCGTGTGCCACCTGACTGGAGTTATAAAGCGCGTCAGCCTGTGCCAGGCGCGAGGGCAGGCGCGGGCTTTGGGGGTCGCTGCGCGGGCCCAGCGCACGCTGCGGATTGCGCCCCACCCACCAATCCTGAAACCAGGCCACATGACCCCACTCCCACAGAGGTGGGTTAAGGGTGGGGATATCGGGCACCTTGAGCGAGGGCAGGGCCGCAGCCCAAGCGTCCATCAGCCCCAACGTGCGGGCGCGAGTGACCTGCAAACATTGGGCCAAATCCGAGGCAGAGCCGGTGCGGGCCATTGTGCTGGCATCTGTGTCAGTGTGGCAAATCAAGCTATAACCCCCCGATGAAGAAACTCAACGTTGTGATTGTGAGCCCAGCGCTGGCCGACGCCAACAACGGCAACTGGCAGACCGCCCGGCGTTGGCAGAGGCTGCTTGTCAAGCACAAGGCGCACAGCGTTCGTATCGTGCGCCACTGGCCCGATGGGCCGCTGGCAGCGCAGGACGACGTCATGCTGGCCCTGCATGCACGGCGCTCAGCTGCCTCCCTCAATGCCTGGGCCCAAGCGCGTGGCCCCCAGGGCTTGGCCGTGGTGTTGACCGGCACCGACCTCTATCAGGACCTGAATCAAGACCTCCATAACGACCGCAATCACGAGGACACCGTGGTGCGCCAGTCACTGGCCTTGGCGCCGCGCTTGGTGGTGTTGCAAGACCAGGCACCCCACATGCTGCCCGCTGACTGCCGGGGCAAAGCGCAAGTCATTTTGCCATCGGTGCCCACGCGCCAGAGCCTGCCCAAAACCACCCGCCATTTGCGCGCCGTGATGGTCGGGCACCTGCGGGCCGAGAAAGACCCGCTCACGCTGATGGCGGCTGCCCAAGCGCTGGCCGACGCACCTGACATTTTCATTGACCACATTGGTGCCGCGCTGGACCCTGCCCTGGGCCAAGCGGCACAAGCCACGGCCACGCAATGCCCCGGCTACCGCTGGCTGGGCGCGCTACCCCATGAAATCACCCTGCGCCGCATTCAACGCGCGCACGTGCTGGTGCATCCCAGCCGCCTGGAGGGCGGTGCCCATGTGGTGATGGAGGCGGTGCGCTGTGGCACGCCCGTGCTGGCCTCGCGCATTGACGGCAACGTCGGCATGTTGGGCGCCGATTACCAGGGTTACTTTGACGTGGGCGACGCCCTCGGTCTGGCCGCCCTGCTGCGCCAGTGCCGCGCCGACCTCATCAAACCCCTGCCCGACAATGGCAGTTTGCTGCAACGTTTGCAGCGCCAGTGCGCCCAACGCGCGCCCCTGTTTTCTGCGGACCGCGAACAGGCGGCGTTGCTGGCACTGGTGGACTCACTTTGGACCCCCTTGAATGCAAGCATCTGAACAACCGGTTCTGCGTGACATCGTTTTGATTGGCGGCGGCCACAGCCACGTGGGCGTGCTCAAGCGCTTTGGCATGCAGAGCGTGCCCGGCGTGCGCCTGACGCTGATTTGCACCGATGTGCACACGCCCTACTCCGGCATGCTGCCGGGCTACATTGCTGGCCACTACGACTACGACCAGGTGCACATTGACCTGGCACGCCTGGCCGGCTTTGCCGGGGCCCGGCTGTACTGCGATGAGGTCGTGGGCATTGACCGCGCAGCGGGCAAGGTGCTGTGCCGCAACCGCCCGCCAGTGCCCTATGACCTGGTGTCCATCAACATTGGCTCCACCCCGCAAGTCCAAGCGGTGTTGGGCGCGGCTGAGTTTGCGGTGCCGGTCAAGCCGATTCACCAGTTCAACCAGCGTTGGTTAAGTTTGCTCGATCGCGTGCGCCAGCACGTCGGCCCCACCACCATTGCCGTGGTGGGCGGAGGTGCCGGGGGCGTGGAGCTGACCCTGGCCATGCAGCACCGGCTGCGCCAGGAGTTGCAAACGCTGGGCCGCGACCCCAATGAGTTGGCCTTTCACCTGTTCAACAAGGGGCCTGATGTATTGCCCACCCACAACCCGCGGGTGCGCGGGCACTTTGAACAGGTGCTTAGCGCACGCGGCGTTGTGGTGCACCACAACGCCGAAGTGCAAGAGGTCATGGCCGGGCGACTGCGCACCGCCAACGGCAAGGTGCTGGCCGCTGACGAGGTGGTCTGGGTCACCCAGGCCGCTGGCCCGGCGTGGTTGCGCGGCACCGGGCTGGCGCTGGACGCGGGCGGTTTCATCCAGGTCAATGAACAACTGCAAACCGTGACCGACCCGAAGATTTTTGCAGCGGGCGACATTGCGTCCATCGTCGGACGGCCCTTGGAAAAAGCCGGCGTGTTTGCGGTGCGCATGGGCCCACCCCTGGCGGACAACCTGCGCCGCAGCGTGCTGGGGCAGCCGCTCAAGGCGTTTCGACCGCAGCGCCGCTGGCTGGCGCTCATCAGCACCGGGAATAAGCATGCGGTGGCGTCGCGCGGTGCGCTGGGGTTTTGGGGTGATTGGGTTTGGCGCTGGAAAGACAGCATTGACCAGCGCTTCATGCGCAACTTCAGCGACTTCCCGGCCATGGACGCACCCCGCGCCGCTGGACCGGCTGTGTCACTGCCGCTCTCAATTGAAGAATCACAACAAGCCATTTCGGCCATTGCCATGCGCTGCGGCGGCTGCGGTGCCAAGGTCGGTGCCACAGTGCTGTCGCGCGCCCTCGGTGCCTTGACGCCCGTGGCGCGTGACGACGTGCTGATTGGCCTGCACGCGCCCGATGACGCCGCGGTGGTGCGCGTGCCGCCGGGCATGGCCATGGTGCACTCGGTTGACTTTTTTCGCGCCTTCGTTGATGACCCCTACATTTTTGGCAAAGTGGCGGCCAACCACGCCCTGGGCGATATTTTTGCCATGGGCGCCGAAGCCCAGTCGGCCACCGCCATTGCCACCGTGCCGCCGGGGCTGGAAGCCAAGGTGGAAGACCTGCTGTTTCAGATGATGACCGGCGCCATCGAGGTGCTCAACGAGGCCAACTGCGCCTTGGTGGGGGGGCACACCGGCGAGGGGCGTGAACTGGCGCTGGGTTTTGCCATCAATGGCTTGATCGACGAGTCCATGGCCACGGTACTGCGCAAGGGCGGCATGCAGCCTGGCGACGTGCTGCTGCTGACCAAGCCGATGGGCACCGGCACCTTGTTTGCTGCCCACGCCAAGCTGGCGGCCAAGGGCCGCTGGATTCAGGCAGCGCTGGCGTCCATGGTGCTGTCCAACCGGCGTGGCGCGCAGATTTTGCGCGAGTTTGGCGCTACCGCCTGCACCGACCTCACGGGCTTTGGTTTGCTGGGCCATTTGGTGGAAATGACGCGTCCCTCGGGGGTGGATGCCGAACTGCGACTGTCTCAATTGCCGCTGCTCGATGGTGCGCTGGAGACAGTAGCGGCGGGTATTGTCAGCTCGCTGCAACCCGCCAACGTGCGCCTGCGCCGCGCGCTGCGCAACCAGGCAGAGTTTGTAGCCGACCCACGTTACCCCTTGCTGTTTGACCCACAAACCGCTGGGGGCCTGCTGGCCAGCGTGCCCGCAGCACACGCTGCTGCTTGCGTGGCCGCGCTGCAGGCGGCGGGTTACCCGCACACCACCATCATCGGCCGCATTCTGGCGCAGGCCGACGCGCTGGAGCCGATCAGCCTGGTAGCCTGATGGCGCCATGGCGCAGCATGTCTGGCAGCAGGTTGACCAGGACGCGCATCCTGCGCCCCGGCGCCGATCGACGCTGCTGCCAGCGCCCCAGTACCGGCTGGTTCATACCCTGTCCTTGGCTTGGGCTTTCATTGTGTTTTCGTGAATCAAATATGCCTCCAGCCCCCGTGAAATGTGCGCATTCAGCTATCAAAACAGGAACACCTTGATTCGAGCCCGTTGCCACGGCGCTTGGCCGGGCAGACAGGCACCGAGTCAATCCCGCATGGCAATAACCCCCAAAGCCTGCGACCACTCTCACCAAAACAAGGACCCAGCATGAGCAAAGGCAATATTCAGAGCAAAGACGGATTCGTGCAACGCAACCAATGGCGGCTGATATTGGGCGGCGTAATCCTGCTGCTGGCCGCTTTGCTGGGCTGGAAGTACTACGACAACCGCTACCCCAGTTGGTATGAAGAAGTGCGCCTGAGCGATGGGCGGGTGATCACCATTCACCAGAAGCACGAGTACTTTGACAACTACGGAACCAACCAGAGCTGGGTGGAGATTAACTTGCCCGAGTTGGGGGGCAAGCGGGTTTGGCATTCGTATCTGATGCCGATGCGTGTTGATGTACTGCAGGGGGTTGTGTATGTTTTTGGGCGTCCAAGGGGATCTAGACAACTGGACTACTACAGACACCCAATAAATCAAATGGTGGCATTCAAGTGGACTACAAATGAATTTGTTCGAATCCCTTTTTTGCAAGTCCCTGAAATATTTCGGCAGGAAGAAAACGTGTATTCCTGCGTACCAAATCCAAGGTCGCGTAGTTTGACCTTGAAAATCAAAGACCAAACGTGGTGTGAACCGTCAGGGGACAAGGGGCAGTTTGCAAAACGAATCGATCTCCCCGCATACAAAAAATTGGCCGATGACATGGCGGCATTAAGCAACTGGACGAACCGATCTGAATAACTTATAGGCAAACCAAAAATGACAACACTCAATGAATATGCAGCGCTTTCCGCCTATATCTACAATGACCAGCGCGGTGGTGGTGGCGAATCAAGTATCAACATACTGGGGTTGCCAGCCGATTGGAAAAAACTGACGGAACTTGGCTTCACCGGCGACACCCTCAACACCAACCCCTTCAGCGCCACAGCCGGGGCCTACCTCAACCAGAGCTCGGGCGAAATTGTGATTGCCTACAAAGGCACCGACTTCCTGACTGGCCGTGAAGGGCGCTCGTGGAACACGGCGGCTGATCTGATTGCTGATGTGGGCTTGGGCACCGCAGTGCGCCAGCTCAACGTTCCCGCCCAGCTCTACGCGGCCAGCTACTACGCTGCGGTCAAAGACTGGGCCGCCACCAACGGCTACGACGACAACAAAATCAGCTTTACCGGCCACAGCCTGGGCGGTGGCCTGGCCTCCAACATGGCGGTGTGGTTCAACAAACCGGCCACCACCTTTGCTGAAGGGCCGTTCGAGCTTTCGGCCTGCAACCGAATTGACATGGCCCTCGCTATCGCCACACTCACGGCGCAAGCGGCAGTGTCAGGTAGCGCTGCCGTACTGGATGCCATCAACCCCTTGCGGGAATTGATGCTTTCAATTCCTGCGGTGTTCAACGGCGATGCAGGCAATGTCTTCAACACCCGGGAAGCGGCCGTCACCAACTACTACAACCAGGGCGAGTTTCTGGGCTACTTGCGTGCTGTCATGCCCACCGTTGTCGGCACCGACATCGCCATCGACATCGGCAACCAACCGCTGCTAAGTCTTGGCGACAGCGTGGCCCTGCACAGCATGAACCTGCACGCAGCCTTCCTGTACGACGACCGCCTGCGCGAACTGGCCAAGAGCATGCCCGAACTGCTGCCTGCGCTGATCGACACCAAGCTCTTTGCCGCCGACCCCAACAGCAAGACCAGAGACCTGATCACCACCTTGGTCAACGACCAACTGCGCCAGGGCTTTGCTGCCGACAGCGCCTTGAAGCGCTTCACCACCGACATCGACAAACTCAAAGGCACCGAAGGCACTGCCAACACGGCGGCCTGGCGCAAGGCCCTCATTGCGGTGGCGATGGACTACCACTACAACGCCGATGCGGCCACCTCCAAAACACTGTTCACAGCGGAGTCTGGCGCCATCCACTTCAACCTGGACGACATCAGCACCACCAACCTCAAGAGCCTGCCGCTGCTGCGCGCAGCCGCATCTGCCATGGGAGGTGGGGACGACTCCAACGCAGGCACGCAAATCACCAACGCCGCCGCCTGGCATGTGCAAACCGGCGGCGGTGCCATGAACTGGCAGGAAAGCACAGCGGCCAATGATGTTGCCGTGGGCGGCGCAGGCGCGAACGTGCTGCGAGCTGGCGAAGGAGAAGACTTCCTCGTTGGCGGCAGCGACAGCGACACCCTCGATGGAGGCCAGGGCAATGATGTGTTGTACGGCGCAGCTGGCACCGACACCTATGAATTCAAAGACAGCTTTGGCAAAGACACTGTTCTGGACAGCGACGGCCAGGGCACATTAACAATCGACGGCGCCACCCTGAGCGGCGGCAAAGCGGCGGGCCAGCGCAACGTCTGGGTCGGCAAAGACAGTGCCGGCAACTTTGAGGGCTACGCGGTCTATGACGACCGCAGCTCAGCCACCGGCAAGAAGCTCGTCATCACCCGCGCCGATGGCAGCGCCAACAGCATCACTATCAACAACTTCGACCTGACTGCCGCCACCGCCGAGGGCGGCGCAGGCTACCTCGGCATCAAGCTCGACCCGACCCAGCGCATCGCCCTGGTGCAAGGCGATGGCACCAGCGTAGGCGCCAGCACCGCCAACGTCTGGAGCGACCGCAACTTCAACAGCGGCAACCTGGACAGCCAATCCACCAGTGTCCAAGAGGGCAATGGCGCGGGTTTTCACATCTACCTGGCTCAGGGCGCCCACGTGGGCGACACCATCACGCTGGCGCTGACGCTGACGGGCAACGACCTGCTCTCAGGCAAGGCTGGCAACGACACCCTCGACGGCGGCGAGGGTGTCGACATTCTGAGCGACGATGCCCTCTGCGGTGGCGCGGGAAGCGACAGGACCCACAGCGGTGCGGGGAGCGACCTGCTTGGCAAAATTACTATTAATTCAATAGCGGCTTGTGTATATTCCACGTGGGCTGGAGGCATATTTGCCTATGAAAGTCAGGGGCATTCCAGCGTGACCCTGGCGGGTGGGCGAACGCACCGAGTGTCCGTGCGAAGCCGCCTGCGTGCTTGCGGGCGGGGCGCTTGTGGTGTGCCAGCCCATTGGCATCAACACCGTGGCCTACACGCGCCCGCTGCGGCAACCGAGAATTGGCTACGGCGCCCCGGCACAGCCACCCGGCACGTCTGCGGGAGTGCCCGGTTTGGCAGCACGTGTAGCCAACAGTCTCGCGCAGGTTCGATGCGGCTTGCGGGCCTAAAAGGGCTGGGAAGGCGCATGGATCGTGCGCAACACCATTTCACATTTGACAAAGTGAGCACCACATGCGCCGCGTAATTACAACTTCAATGGCCTTCCTTCTTTTGTTGGGTCTTACAGGCTGTGGTCCCAAGCTATCCACGTGGAAGGAAGAGGTGCAACTGCAAAGCGGTGCAGTGCTGACCGTTCAGCGCACCATCAGCTTCATGGCGTACCAACCCGCTGGTGGCGGAGGGGGTTCAAACACCCCGGAATCTTCGCTATTGATCCTCGCACCCGCAAGCGCTGACAACCCAACCATGTGGACGCACCCGCCGTTGCTGCCGATGGTGTTTGATCGAGACCCGGACACCGGCGAGTGGTTCATCGTGGCGACCTTCTACATGTGCCAAGCCTGGTACGAGCTGGGTCGTCCCAAGCTGCCATACGCGGAGTTTCGCTACCGCAACGGGCAGTGGGTGCAGCAACCCTTGTCTGAGAAATTCATTGGGCGCGAAACCAATATGTTGATCCCCGATCAAGCCGATGTGGACAGGGACCACACGCTGGCGAGCAAGCGAAAGCTCATGAGTGAACCAACGATTTCAGAAAGACATCTCCGGGTGGTTCCGAAATGGTCGTCCGCCTGCTGACGTCAGGTCACCACACTCACAAATAAATTCAAACACAAATCTAAAGGAATGTATTTATGGTCACCGATACAGAATACGCCCGACTAGCTGCACGTGCTTACGCAGCTACCCCAGAGAATGAAATCCTTCTCGGCGACTGGACCCAGCTCGAATGGATTCCAGACCGCAGCTACGGATTCAGCGCTGGCGTGTATCAAAAAGGCAACGACATCGTCATCTCCTTTGCTGGCACCAATCAAGATGCCGATTGGGGCTGGGCCAACGTCATCGTGGGGTTGGGCGGCTGGTCGCCGCAGGTGACGGAGGCGATGCTGCTCTACATCACCACCAAGCGTGACAACCCAACGGCCAATATCACCTTCACCGGCCACTCCCTGGGTGGGGGCTTGGCGTCGATGATGGCAGTGTTCTTTGATCAGCCCGCAACGGTGTTTGATCATGCGCCGTTCGAACCGGGCGCGCTCAACCTCGTCACCCTGGGTGTCTACCGAGCGCAGCTGACTGCGCTCGGGTTTTCAGACCCGGCTTTTGATTCTTATTCGCCCACCGTGTTTGGCGCGCGGGAGGCGCAGGTGCGAGGAATCTACCTCAAAGGTGAGTCGCTTGCGGCTGGGCGATTGGCGTGGCCAGACATCACGGGCACGGAATTGCCAGCGGTCGATCCCGGCTCACCACAAGGGGTGACCGCAAGAAACCTGCACTCCATGACCCTGCTCGCCTCCATAATGACTTCGACGGCGTTTGCAGATGCCGTGCGCGCGCAGCCGGGATTGCTTGCGCTGTTGTTCGATGAGTCCTTGTACAAGCGCGACTCAAAAACGAGCGCAAAGCCCGACTTTCTTACGCGTCTCTACAGTCAGCAAGTAGGCTCGGCTTCTACCCCGCTGCTGGACCGGTTCGCCTCCGACCTGCAACGCATAGGCACAGAAGGCATCACCGCTAGCACCGACTGGCAAAAAGCCCTCACCGTGGCCGCCATGGATTACTACTACAACAAGGATGCCAGCAGCGCCACGCAGCTTTTCACCAGCCAATCCGGAGCCATTCACTTTGATTTTGGTGACATCAGTACGACCAAACTCAAGAGCTTGGCCCTGCTGCGCAGCGCCGCCTCCAGCACCAGCATCGGCGCCGACCCGTTCAACACCAGCAACCTCAATACGGCCACCGCCTGGCATGTGCAAACCGGCGCTGGCAGCATGAGCTGGCAAGACGACAAGGGCGTCAACGACGCGGCCATCGGTGGCGCGCAAGATGACGTGCTGCGCGCAGGTGCTGGCAACGACTATGTGATTGGCGGGGCAGGTGCTGACATCCTGGTCGGCGAAGCCGGATCAGACCAGTTATTTGGCGGCGAAGGAGCCGACACCCTGGACGGTGGCCTTGGGGGCGACTGGCTCTACGGCGGCGCTGGCGCCGACACCTATGAATTCAAAGACAGCTTTGGCAAAGACACCCTCCTCGACAGCGACGGCCAGGGCACATTAACAATCGATGGCGCCACCCTGAGCGGTGGCAAACCCGCAGGCCTGCGCAACGTCTGGGTCGGCAAAGACAGTGCGGGCAACTTCCAGGGCTACGCGGTCTATGACGACCGCAGCTCGGCCACCGGCAAGAAGCTCGTCATCACCCGCGCCGATGGCAGCGCCAACAGCATCACCATCAACAACTTCGACCTGACTGCCGCCACCGCCGAGGGCGGCGCAGGCTACCTCAACCAAGCCGGCAAGGTCGGCGATACCGTCAACCGGGCGCTGGCAGACCTGGGCGGCCAAGGCATGAAAGCCATCCTGGGGGCGACCGCACGGTAGACCTCACGCCGCCAGCAGCCCACTCGGGCGCGTTCAACTGAGAAATCCAGGTTAAAGCGCCTATCCGCCAGGTTTCAGAAGATTGCTATTATAAAAGAAGCTGTATGCGCAATATCCACGTTGGCTAGAGGCCAATTTCATCTATAAAATTGACCAAATTGCCGGTTCAGGCTTGGGGTCGGTTGAGCCGTGATAATCAAGCCAATCGCATATTTACAGGGACGTTCCACCATGAGTATTCTCGTCACCGGCGGCGCCGGTTTTATTGGCAGCAATTTCGTGCTCGACTGGCTTGCCGGACAAGATGAGACCGTCATCAACCTCGACAAGCTCACCTACGCGGGCAACCTGCAAAACCTGGCGTCACTGGACGGCGATGCGCGCCATGTGTTTGTGCAAGGCGACATTGGCGACGCGGCGCTGTTACCCGCCCTGCTGGCCCAATACCAGCCGCGCGCCGTGGTGAACTTTGCCGCCGAGTCGCATGTAGACCGCTCCATCCTCGGCCCCGGCGAATTCATCCAGACCAACATCGTGGGCACCTTCAACCTGTTGGAGGCGGTGCGCGCTTACTGGGGCAAGCTGGACTTTGACGCCAAGCGCACGTTCCGGCTGCTGCACGTTTCCACCGACGAAGTCTATGGCTCGCTGGCCAAGCTTGACCCGGCCTTCACCGAGACGCACCGCTACGAGCCCAACAGCCCCTATTCGGCCAGCAAGGCGGCCAGCGACCACCTGGTGCGCGCCTACCACCACACTTACGGCCTGCCGGTGCTGACCACCAACTGCTCCAACAACTACGGTCCGTTCCACTTTCCTGAAAAATTGATTCCGCTGATGATCGTGAACGCCCAGGCCGGCAAGCCGCTACCGGTCTATGGCGACGGCCAGCAGATTCGCGACTGGCTGTACGTCAAAGACCATTGCAGCGCGATCCGCCGGGTGTTAGACGCAGGCCGGGTGGGCGAGGTCTACAACATTGGTGGCTGGAACGAAAAGCCCAACCTGGACATCGTGCACATCGTTTGCGCGCTGCTCGATGAGCTCAAACCGCGCGCGGACGGCAAGCCGTACCAGGAGCAGATCACTTATGTCACCGACCGCCCGGGCCACGACCGGCGCTACGCCATTGATGCCCGCAAGATCGAACAGGAACTGGGCTGGACACCGGCGGAAACCTTCGAGAGCGGCATCCGCAAGACGGTGCAGTGGTACCTGGAAAATCCTGACTGGGTCGCCAACGTGCAAAGCGGCGGCTACCGCGACTGGGTGACAAAACAATACGGTAATTGACAGAAAATGGCGCCGGCCCCTATCAAATCTTCGTTAGTCGCTATCTAAAACATAGTGATTCGGGTCACTTGCCCCACGGCAGCATCAGAGTCAGCAGCGTCAGTTTGGCAAATTCCGGCTCGAACCGATCAACAATCTTTTGTGGGTCGGGGCACAACATGGTGTCGCTGACGACGCTGAACTGCACCCCGCCGCCATAACTCAAAATCGAGACGCCCAAGCCCACGGAGCCCGATTGCGGCACCCAGAACAGGTTTTGCTCCAGCGTGGCGCCGCAAAATTTGAGCTTGTGGCGCGGTCCGGGCACATTGGTCATGACGGCGGTGGTTTTTTTGGAAAACAGGCTCAAGAGCGCGTCTTGCGCTGGCTTCATCAGCACCCCCGCCACCGCCAGCAGCGCAAAGGCCAGCAGCGGCTGCATGCTGTCTTTCATGCCACCCATGCGCGCGCGCACCGCGAAAACGCGCTCGATCGGATTCTCGATGCCAATGGGCAGAACCACCGGTGCCAGACCAAAGCGATTGCCCAATTGGTAGGCATCTTCGACCGGTCGCAGGTTCACAGGCACCATGGCCCGGATTTCCTTGCCCTCGATCGCATCGCCAAAGGACTTGAGGTAACTGCCCAGGGCGCCCGCCACGCAACTCAGTAGCACGTCATTGATGGAGCAGTTCAACGCGCGCCCGACGGCCTTGACCTCGTCCAATGGAATCGGTTCGCACCAGGCGACGCGCTTGCGCGTGCCGGGCGTGCCCTTGAGTCGGGTTGGCGAGTCGTCGGGCATGAGCGCCAGCGCAGCCCCATCGCGCACCACGTGATACGCCATTTTCGCCAACTCCAGGGAACTGGCCAAGCCTTTCTCCAGTCCGTGCTCCAGTCCTTTTTGCGGATCAATCAGCATTTCCATGGCACTGACCGCGCCATCCCCCACCGCATCGAGCGTCTTGACCGCTGCCTCGGTGAACGGCCGGATCAGCGTGTCAGCAAGCCAGTCGTCGCCGCCCGTCGCGTCACCCGGCACCGCCTTGGCCTTGCCGCGCGGCGGAGCAGCGCCACCATCGACCAGGGTCTGGGTCACCGCGACCAGCGCCAAACCATCTGCAATGCAGTGGTGCAGGCGCGCCATCAAGGCCGAGCCACCCTGGTAATGCTCAATCAGGCGAAACTCCCACAAGGGATGGCGCATGTCCAGCGCCTGCATGGCCAGTTCGGCCAGACGCGCCTGCAAAACTGTTTGCTCCGATTCCTTGGGCCCCACCACCAAGGTTTCGCGCACCACATGGCGTTCAATCTGGAAGTCGGTATCAAGCACCCAACTGGCGCCGCTGGCATCTTGCTGAACGCGCTGGCCAAAGCGCGGGTATTGCAGCAGACGCTCTTGGATGCGCTGACACACTTGCGCGTAGCTGACGGTGGGCTTGATGATCCAGACCCCAACGATCATCATCAGATTGCTGGGCGAATCCATGCGCAGCCAGGCCGTGTCAACCTTGCTCATGCGCTCGTGTGCTGGCTCGCACGGCCCCGGCGCAGCAGCCGATGCCGTGTCTTCTGGGTGTTCGGCTGCTGCTGGGCGGACCGTCTTGGTTGCAACTTTTTGGCTGACGTTTCGGGTAACCATAAACACTCCTGACGAGACAAAGCAAAAAAAGAACAGCACCTGGGGAACACCCCCTATTCTGTCTCCACAGCGCACACTAAGATACACCGGGTTGACCCCAATCCTGTGGGTCTTTGACTTTAACTGGAGAAACCCATGTCTGATCTGAAAACAAAATTCGAAGCCGCCCAGGCCGATTCAAAAAACCTGAGCGAGCGCCCCGACAACAGCACCCTGCTCAAAATCTACGCGCTCTACAAACAAGCCAGTGTCGGCGACAACGCCGAGAAGAAACCCGGCTTTAGCGACATGGTGGGGCGCGCCAAATGGGAGGCATGGAACAACCTCAAAGGCACCAGCGGCGACGATGCCATGCAGCAGTACATTGATCTGATCGAGTCGCTGAGCTAAATCGATCCACGCCAGCGCCTGGGTCGCCCCAGGCGTGCATCCCTGCGCACCAACTCATGTTTTTTTGCTCGCATGGGCTTTGGCATGCGCCCGCGGTTTCGGCTTGGGCGTGAGCAGGTCATCGAGATTCTTGGTGATTTCGCTCTCGATACGGGCCTTGAACGCACCCACCAGAAAACCAAGTTTGGCCTGGAGCTCGAATTTGTCCTTGGTCACCGACAAGGTGCCGTGAACGCCCGAGCGCACAAAGCTGACTTCGTCGGCGCTGTGGCCTTCTTCGTAAGTACAGCGCATGCCAAATTCCTGCTCGGCGTTTTCAGCCCATTTGAAAGCCACTTTGCGGGCACTTGCCAGCCCGAGCGTGTGGTGACGCAGGATATGAAGATCAGCCACTGAGGTGCTCCGTTGTTGTTGTTCGCAGGGCGCGTTCGCGCTCGGCCGCAGGCATGTTCGCCAAACGCTGCACCGCATCATAAAACCGTTGCCAGTCTTGCCCCTGGCGCTCAAACAAGGCCTCAAAAGCGGGCACCAGTTCATCATACGCAGCCCAGGCGGCAAAGGACGCATTGTTGGCGCCCGCGACCCAGGGGTCATAGCCCGCATAGCCGCGCCAGCTGACTTTCAACTGCGTATAGGCATCGCGAAAATCCTGCAATACTTCACTTTTCATAGCTATCAAGGTAGGCAAATCAAGGGCTAGAGCGTCATTTTGCTTGTAAATCGTCTCCAAACGCGCGCGCGTGTGCGCCAAAAGCGCCCGAAACTGGCGGCGCCGACCGTCAAAGGCGGCGTACTCGGCTCGGGCGGCGGGTGAGCCATGTTGCGCGAGCCAGCGTGCGCTGCCCAGGCGCTCCACCGCCGTGGCAAAAGACTCGTTGAAGCCAGTGTCGTCTTTGACATACAGCACCTGATGCGCCAGCTCATGAAAAATCATGCGCGCCAATTCCCCTTCGGGGTACCCGATGAAAGTGCTGAGCAGCGGGTCGCCACCGGCCCAGTTCATCCAGCCCAAGGTTGAGTAGGCCGGCACACCATAGACACTGGCCTCCAGCCCTTCGCGCTCAAGCGAGAGCGCCTGCGCGCGCGCTTCCAATTCATTGAAATAGCCGCGGTAACCGACACAGCCCGCCACCGGGAAACACCAGGTCTTGAGCGTCAGCGAGAACTGCGGTGTCGCCACCACATTCCACACGACCGAGCGACGCTGCAGATCGGCATAGCGCTGGTAGCTGGCGTTGTCGGGCAGTTGCAGCTCGGTCACGGCAAAGGCGCGAATGCGCTGGGCCAGCAGTAGGCGCTGCTTCAAGGCCGGCGTGACGTGCTCATCGGCCAGCAACTGCGCTATCGGCCTGGCCGCCTTCATCATTCGCAGATGGCCGCCGATGGATTGCAGGTAATAGCCCGTGTCGGCGCAACTGGCCAGCCAGGGAATGAAGCAAAGGAGCAGGACGATTCGCAAGGTACGCATCAGAAAAACAGTTTACGATATACCACCATGCTCTACAAATTCAAATCCAAAAACACCGGTGACGTCATCATGCTGCAGCCCAATGGTCGGCGCATACTGCAGATCATTGGCAAAGAGGTCCCCGAAGACATCACGACCACCGGCGAAAAAGGCATCATCCTGCCCGAGCAAATGCCTGCTGCCGTTGCCGCACTGGAAGCGGCCATAGCCCGAGAAGAAGCCGATCAGAAAGCAGCTGTAGCCGAAGCGCTGGCGCGTCATGAGCCCGCGCCGCACTTTGAATCGATCTCCTTGCGCCAGCGCGCGCTGCCTTTCATCGAGATGCTGCAACGCTGCATGGAAGATGGCAGCGACGTAGTCTGGGGCGTTTAGCCGACGCCTACACCGCCAGCTGACACCGTTTCGGGCTAGCGGTAGCTGCGGGCGTCCTCAATCACCTTGCCGTCGTTGGGAAGGCTGCCTGGCAGCAATATCTCGACCGCGCCGCGCAGCTTGGTGACATCGCGAATCGCCTCGCCAATCTTGGCGGCCAGCGCATCCGGGCCGCTGCAGGCGGTCTCTACCTGGAGCGTCATGGCATCGTTGGCCATCTCGCCGGTCACCACCAACCGGGCGCGCGTCACCTCAGGAAAGCGTTTGATGATGTCGGCGACCTGCCCCGGGTGCACAAACATGCCGCGGATCTTGGTGGTCTGATCCGCCCGACCGAGCCAACCCTTGATACGCGTGTTGGTGCGCCCGCTCGGGCACGGGCCACTCAAGACAGCCGACAAGTCGCCAGTGCCAAAGCGAATCAGCGGATAGTCTGGATTCAGCGTCGTGACCACCACTTCGCCCACTTCACCATCCGCCACTGGGTCTCCGGTTCCGGGCCGCACGATTTCAACGATCACATTTTCATCCAGCACCAAGCCTTCTCTGGCCGCAGTCTCATAGGCAATCGAGCCCAGGTCAGCGGTTGCGTAGCACTGGTAACCGGCAATGCCGCGCTCGGCAAACCAGTCGCGCAGGGACGGCGGAAAGGCCTCCCCACCAAACATGGCCTTCTTGACGCTGGGCAGCGCCACGCCCATCTCCAGCGCCTTGTCCACAATGATCTTCAGAAAACTTGGCGTCCCGATATAACCCGCCGGCTGCAGCTCACGCATGGCCTGCACCTGCTGCTCGGTCTGGCCGGTACCGCCCGGGAAGACAGTGCACCCGAGCGCGTGCGCACCAGACTCCATCATGGAGCCGGCCGGCACAAAGTGGTAGCTGAAGCTGTTGTGAATCAACTCACCTGCACGAAAGCCCGCCGCAAACATGGCGCGGGCCATGCGCCAGTAGTCTTTGGTCGCGCCTTCTGGCTCATAAATGGGGCCCGGGCTGGCAAATACGCGCGGCATGCGTGCGCCATAACCCACAGCGCTGAAGCCACCAAAGACATCGCCGACCAAGGCCCGGCTGGCCTGCTGGCGCTCCAGCAATTCATGTTTGCGCGTCACGGGCAAGGCCGCCAGGGCGCGGCGACTGGTCACCACCGCCGGGTTGGTGTTCTGCAAAATCTGCCCAAAGGCCGGCGACGACGCTCGGGCATGGGCCACCTGCGCCGGCAATGCCGCCATCAGGGCAGTCTCACGCGCTGCGGGGTCGCGCGTTTCCAGCGTATCGAAATAATCAGTCATGGTGTTTCCTGTGAGGGCACTGGCCGTAGGGGGGTCGACGCGCGGCAAACATCGTCTTCAGGCCAACCAGCGCTTGCGCCGTTTGTAGCTCTTCACATCCTTGAAGCTCTTGCGCTCGCCCCCGCCCATGCCAAGGTAGAACTCCTTGACGTCTTCGTTATTGGCCAGTTCGCTGGCAACACCGTCCATCACCACTCGGCCGGATTCCATGATGTAGCCGTAGTCGGCGTATTTCAGGGCCATGTTGGTGTTTTGCTCGGCGAGCAGGAAGGTGACCTTTTCTCGTCTGTTGAGGTCTTTGACAATCTCAAATACTTCTTCCACGATCTGCGGTGCCAGCCCCATGGACGGCTCATCGAGCAGCACCATGCTGGGGTTGGTCATCAGGGCACGACCAATGGCGCACATTTGCTGTTCACCGCCCGATGTGTAAGCCGCCTGGCTGGTACGGCGGGTTTTGAGGCGCGGAAAATACGTATAAACCTTGTCCAGGTTGGCTGCAATCTCACCCTTGTCCTTGCGGGTGTAACCACCGGTCAGCAAATTTTCTTCAATCGTCAGGTGCGCAAAGCAGTGTCGGCCTTCCATGACCTGGACCACACCGCGCTGAACCAGGTCAGCAGGGGACAGGTTCTCGATGCGCTCACCACGCAACTCAATCGAGCCCTTGGTCACCTCCCCGCGCTCACCGCGCAAGAGGTTGGAAATAGCGCGCAGTGTCGTGGTCTTGCCCGCGCCGTTGCCGCCCAGAATGGCCACGATCTTGCCTTGGGGCACATTCAGGGAAACCCCTTTGAGCACCAAAATGACGTGGTTATAAATGACCTCAATGCCATTGACATTGAGAACGATGTTTTTGGAATCCATTGCTTCTTGCCCTTCGCTGTACCAATCGCCAGCACTGCACGCAACGCTGGCGGTTGACGGGTTATTGCGAGCTTGCCCTCGCAATAACCACTCCAACTCAGATCAAGACTGGCAATCGGACGGAGCGCGACGTGTCAACTTCTTCTCGGCGGCGTATTTGTCAGCAGAGCTTTTGACCAATGGTTTGATCACCTGCTGATCAGCCTCAAGCCAGTCAGAGCTCCAGACAAACTTAGACCCGTCCCAGGTGTGCACCCGAGTCCAGGCGGAACCCATGTGGTCTGCGCAGCTGGTGGACACCGGACGCATCACGCCTTTGAAACCCAGGCCATCGAGCTTGGCTTGGGTCAGGTTCAGGTTTTCGTAGCCCCAGCGCGCCTGCTCGCCGGTCATGACCTTGCCCTTGCCAAAACGCTCTTGCGCGGCACGCACGCCCTCGGTGGCCAGCAAGGCCCCTAACACGCCGCGCATGTAAAGCACTTGGCCCACTTCTTCCTTGGGTCCGGTGCCCTGGCCCTTGGCATGAACTTTCTCAAGGATTTCTTTCACCACGGCAGACTGATGCTCTGCGCCATGTTGCATCATGACGGCGCTGTAGCCCTTGGCACCCTGACCCACATCCTTCAGGTCAGGCTCTGCGCCAGACCACCAGGTACCAAACATTTTTTCACGCGCGTAGCCCACCGCCTGGGCCTCCTTGATTGCCGTGGCGGTCATCACGCCCCAGGTTTGCAAAATCACGTAATCCGGCTGATCACGGCGGACCTGCAACCAGGTGGCCTTTTGTTCAACACCTGGCGCTGCAATGGGCAAGAGTTGCAGTGTGAAACCGTACTGGGCAGCGCGCTCCTGCAAAATGGGCAACACCTCTTTTCCAAATGGACTGTCGTGGTAGCCCACGCCAATTTTCTTACCCTTGAGCTTGTCCATGCCGCCCGCCTTGTTGCCGATGTGCTGAAGCAAGGTGTCGCCAGCCACCCAATAGTGGCCAATCAGCGGAAAATTCCACTTGAAAATTCCGCCATCAGCGGAGTCGCTGCGGCCATAGCCGGAGGTGATCATCGGGATCTTGTCAGCCGGAATTTTCTCAGTGAGCGCAAAAGTGATGCCCGTCGACAATGGCTGGAACACGGTCGCACCGCCGTGCTTGCCTTTCAGGCGTTCGTAGCATTCCACGCCACGGTCGGTGGCGTAAGCGGTTTCACACTCTTCCACCAAGGTCTTGACCCCGTTGATGCCGCCGCGCTCATTGACCAACTTCATGTAGTCATTGTGACCATTGGCCCAGGGTGTGGCATTGGGCGCGACCGGCCCGGTGCGGCCACTCAACACGGGGAAGAACTGCTCCTTGGCCTGAGCGAAGGCACCAGAAGCCACCGTGGCCATCAAACCGGCCAAAACTACATTGCGAATTTTCATCAAAGTCTCCTGAATAAGTGGCATAGAAATGCCTTTTGCTAACGAACAAATAGAACCACCAACAAAGGTCAATGTGGAAATGGCCACAAACGCATCTTTTGCTTTCCGATGCTCCATAACTTGGCCAAGCCATGCGGCTCAACGATCAAGAACCAGACAATCAGCGCGCCAAAAATCATGACCTCGGCATGCGCCACTGCAGCGGTTGAAATATCAACCCCAACCAGGCTACCGAGAGCTGGCAAAAACTGGTTGAGAAAAATGGGTAGCACCACAATAAAAGCGGCGCCAAAAAAGCTGCCCATGATCGACCCCATGCCGCCAATGATCACGATGAACAGCAGCTGAAACGACCGGTCCACAGAGAACGCGGCGGGCTCCCACGAGCCCAGGTGCACAAACCCCCACAGGCCACCCGCAACGCCCACAATGAACGAACTCACCGCAAACGCGCTGAGCTTGGCGTACATCGGGCGAATACCGATCACGGAGGCCGCCACATCCATGTCGCGAATGGCCATCCATTCCCGCCCAATCGCGCCCCGAACCAGGTTTTTGGCCAGCACACCAAACACCACCACAAAACCCAGGCAAAAAAGATACTTGCTCACCGGCGACTCAATAGACCAGCCCAACATGTTCAGCTGGGACACCGCGACCGACCCGGAAGAACTGTTGTTGGTGAACCAGCTGATGCGAAGAAAAGCCCAGTCACAGAAAAACTGCGCCGCCAGCGTGGCCACCGCCAGGTACAGCCCCTTGACTCGCAAGCTCGGCACGCCAAAAAACAGGCCCACCAAGGTGGCAAAAAAACCACCAGCGAGCAAGGCCAGGATGACCGGCATGCCCTCGATGCGCACATAGGTGTTGTAAGCCGCGTAAGCACCTACGGCCATAAAGGCACCAGAACCCAGGGAAATCTGACCGCAGTAGCCCACCAGAATATTCACGCCGATGGCCGCCAGCGACAAGATCAGAAACGGTACAAAAATCGCACGTAACAAATACTCATCTGCCAACAAAGGCACCCCGACAACAGCAACAAGCAAGAGCGCCAGCACGCCCAGTCGGTCCTGGGTGATGGGAAAAATCTGCTGATCTGCCCGGTAGGAAGTCTTGAACTGACCGTTTTCTCTGTAAAACATTTTTATTTCTCAAGTGGTTGGGGACAGATCGGGTTCGCTGCGCGTGACTGCGGTCTTTCCCACAAGGCCTCAGACACGATCAATGATTTTTTCGCCGAACAAACCTTGGGGGCGGAACATCAGAAAGGCCAGCGCCAGCACGTAGGCAAACCAGATTTCGATGCCGCCGCCCACATAAGGCCCCAGAAACACTTCGGACAGCTTCTCACCCACCCCGATGATCAGTCCACCAATGATGGCCCCAGGCACCGAGGTCAGCCCACCCAAAATTACCACCGGCAAAGCCCGCAGCGCCACGGTGGTCAGCGAGAACTGCACACCCAGCTTGCTGCCCCAAATCATGCCGGCCACCAGCGCCACAATGCCCGCTACACACCAGACAATGACCCAGATGCGGTTCAGCGGAATGCCAATGCTCTGCGCGGCCTGGTGGTCATCAGCCACCGCACGCAAGGCACGTCCGGTGGAGGTTTTCTGGAAGAAAACGCTGAGCAAAATCACCAAAACCGCTGCAATCAGCGCTGCATACAGATCTTCCTTGTTGATCAACAGTCCGCCTTCAAACAGGCCGGGGAAAGCGAAGATAGGTTCTTTGGGCATGCCGATGTCAATTTTGTAAATGGCACTTCCAAACAAGGTTTGGCCCATGCCATCCAGAAAATAGCCAATCCCCAGCGTTGCCATCAACAAGGTAGTGCCCTCCTGATTGACCAGATGGCGCAACACCAAGCGTTCAATCAGCCAGGCCACCAGAAACATGACCACGCCAGCCATCAGGAACGCCAGCACATTGGCGGCGATGGGATTGCTGATGCCGGTCCAGCCCGGTATCCACTCGGCAAAACGCGCCATGGCCAGCGCAGCGAACAGCACCATGGCGCCCTGCGAAAAGTTGAACACACCCGACGCCTTGTAGATCAATACAAAGCCCAGTGCCACCAGCGAATACAACATGCCGGCCATCAGGCCGCCGAGCAGGGTTTCAAGAAAAAATGCCATGATTAATGTCCCGTTCCAAGATAGGCGCTGATCACTTCTTCGTTGTTGCGGACCTCATCGGGGGTGCCGTCGCCGATCTTCATGCCGTAATCGAGCACCACCACGCGGTCGGAGATATCCATCACCACCCCCATGTCGTGTTCGATCAGCACCACGGTGGTGCCAAACTCTTCATTCACATCCAACACAAAGCGGCACATGTCCTGCTTTTCTTCGACGTTCATGCCGGCCATCGGCTCGTCCAGCAGCAGCACCTGGGGCTCCATCGCCAAAGCGCGACCCAGGTCAACGCGCTTTTGCAGCCCATAGGGCAACTGGCCGACTGGGGTCTTGCGATAGGCCTGAATTTCCAGGAAATCAATGATGTGCTCAACAAATTCGCGGTGCTGCTCTTCTTCGCGCTGGGCCGGCCCGATGCGCAGCGCTTGCAAGAAGAGATTGCTCTTGATGCGTAGGTTGCGCCCGGTCATGATGTTGTCAATCACGCTCATGCCCTTGAACAGCGCCAAGTTCTGAAAGGTGCGCCCGATGCCCATCACCGCCACCGCATGGCTGTCCATGTGGCTGAAAGACTGGCCGCGAAAGGTGATGGAGCCCTGCTGCGGTGTGTAGACGCCATTGATGCAATTGAGCATGGAGCTCTTGCCCGCGCCGTTGGGCCCGATGATGGCGCGCACCTCGTGCTCGCGCACATTGAATGAAATGTCAGTCAACGCCTTGACGCCGCCGAAGCTCAAAGAGATGTTCTTGACATCAAGAATGACGTCGCCGATTTGTTTGCTCATGCTGCCGCCTTGACGGGTGTAAAGGTCTTGGCGTCTTCGATGCGCAAGGTGGCGCTGACGCTACCGGTGCGGCCATCTTCAAACTTGACCTGGGTTTCAATGAACTGCGAGGTCTTGCCGCCGTACAAGGCATCAATCAACACGTCGTATTTATCCGCAATGAAGCCGCGGCGCACCTTGTTGGTCCGGGTCAGCTCACCGTCGTCGGCGTCGAGTTCCTTGTGCAGCACCAGAAAGCGGCTGACCTGCGAGCCGGCCAGCAGCGTGTCAACGCTGAGGTCGGCGTTGACCTTTTCGACGCATTCCTTGATGAGCTGGTAAACCTCTGGCTTTTGCGCCAGATCGGTATAACCTGCATAAGGCAGATTGCGCCGCTCGGCCCAGTTGCCGACCGCGTCCACGTCGATATTGATCATGACGCACACCTTTTCACGGCCGTCGCCGTAGGCCACCACCTCCTTGATGTGCGGGAAGAATTTAAGCTTGTTTTCCACATACTTGGGCGCGAACATGGCGCCGTCATTGGCGCCGCCCTTGATGCGGCCCACATCCTTCACGCGGTCAATGATCTTGAGATGACCATGGGCATCCAGAAAACCGGCGTCGCTGGTGTGGTACCAGCCGTCCGGCGTCAACACCTCGGCGGTGGCTTCGGGGTTCTTGAAATAGCCCTTGAGCAGGCCCGGCGACTTGACCAGAATTTCGCCGTTGTCAGCCACCTTGATTTCGACCCCGGCGCAGGGCACACCGACGGTGTCGGCACGCGCTTCGTTGTCAGGCTGCAGACAGACAAACACCGCGGTTTCAGTGGAGCCGTAGAGCTGCTTGAGATTGATGCCAATCGAGCGATAAAAACTGAACAGGTCGGGCCCGATCGCCTCGCCTGCGGTGTAGGCGACCCGCACCCGGCTCATGCCCAGGTTGTTGCGCAGGGGGCCATAGACCATGAAGTTGCCAAGCAGGTACAGCACCCGGTCAGTCAGCGACACCGACTTGCCGCTCATCAGCGTCGGGCCGACTCGTTTTGCCACCTCCATGAAGAAGTGGAACATCTTGCGCTTGATCGCGCCCGCATCTTCCATGCGGATCATCACGCTGGTCAGCAGGCCTTCAAACACGCGCGGCGGTGCAAAATAATAGGTGGGGCCGACCTCTTTCAGGTCGATCGTGACGGTGGCCGCCGACTCCGGACAATTCACCACGTAGCCGCAGGCCAGCCACTGCGCGTAGCTGAAGATATTTTGCCCAATCCAGGCCGGCGGCAAGTAGGCCAGCACTTCTTCGGCATGGGTGAGCTTGTCAAAGTCAGCCCCGGCCTTGGCCCGGTTCAGCAGCGAATTGTGAGTGTGCACCACCCCCTTGGGGCTACCCGTGGTGCCGGAGGTGAAAAACATGGCGCCCACGTCATCGGGCTTGATCTGGCTCACTTCGGACTGGAAAAATTCCGGGTGCTGGGTGGCAAAGGCCTTGCCGGCAACCACCAAATCATCGAGCGACAGCAGGCCCGGCTCCTCATAGCTGCGCAGGCCGCGTGGATCGTCAAAATAAATGTTGGAGAGCTGCGGGCATTGCTCGCGGATTTCCAGCAGCTTGTCGACCTGCTCCTGATCTTCGGCAAAGGCAAAGCGCACTTCTGCGTTGTTGATGGGAAACACGCACTCGGGCGCTGCGGCATCCTGATAGAGCGGAATCGGAACGGCCCCCAGCGACTGCACCGCCAGCATGGTGGCGTACAAGCGCGGGCGATTGGCACCGATCACGATCATGTGCTCGGCGCGGCGCAGCCCGGCTTGATGCAGGCCGCAGGCGATCTGCTCGACCATCACCGCCAGATCGGCCCAGGACAGGGCTTGCCAAATGCCGTACTCTTTTTCACGCATGGCGCTCGCCTGCGGGCGCTGCGCGGCGTGATTCAACAGAAGTCGAGGAAAAGTGGTTTGCATCCCGGTACCTTGTTCTCAATCTAAACAAACTGGGAGAGCAGCTTTTTCTTTCTGTCTCCTGCTGAACGACTCAACTTGGCCATCGGCAGTCGAGTCATTGGAATTGGGCAAATAGTAAACATTCGTTTGACGTCAAGTTGTCATTTGAACGACAATTCAAACTTTTCTCAGTAGGTGTTTTCCCTGCGTTTTCAAGCCTTTTGCACTAACCCTGAATGACTACCGATGCATCCTTGCACCAGCGCCGCCGACCACTGACCGTCGGCGAACTCGCCACGATTCCGTGGCTGACGCGGCTGTCGCCACTCGAGCGTGAACGCGCCGTGGACGATCTGAAAATTGCCGACGCCGTTACGGGCGAGTACGTCTGCCGCACCGGTCGCCCGGTCACCTACTGGTTCGGCGTGGTTGACGGCCTGCTCAAGATGAGCAGCGAAAACGCCGAGGGGCAGACCATGACCTTCACCGGCGTGCCACCGGGCGGCTGGTTTGGCGAAGGCACGGCCCTCAAGCGCGAGAGCTACCGCTACAACATCCAGGCGCTGCGTAAAAGCCGCGTGGCCGGGCTGCATGTGGACACCTTTCACTGGCTGTTGGACCACTCGATTGGCTTCAACCGCTTTGTGATGAACCAGCTCAACGAACGCCTTGGCCAGTTCATTGCCGCGCGTGAAATCGACCGCATGAGCAACCCCGACATCCGCGTGGCGCGCAGCCTGGCCGCGCTCTTCAACCCGGTGCTGTACCCCGGCGTTGGCGAGGTGCTTCGCATCACGCAACAGGAGTTGGCCTATCTGGTGGGTTTGTCGCGCCAGCGCGTGAATGAAGCCCTGACCGCGCTGGCCGAGCAAGACGTGATTCGCGTCGAATATGGCGGCCTGCGCGTGCTCAGTCTGGTGGCATTGCGTTCCCAGATATTTTTATAATAAATCAGCCTCTAGCCCACGTAAAATAAGCACTTATAGCTACTATATATATAGCAACATGACCGATTCAAAAGCCCCTCCCCTGTTTCGCCGCGCCGCAGCGCCTGCGCCCCGCGCACCCCTGCCCGCCGGCCAGAGCAACACCGCCGCCATCGGCGCCAACGGGACCTTGCGCCTGAACAAGCGCATGGCCGAATTGGGCCTGGCGTCGCGCCGCGAGGCGGACGAATGGATTGGCAAGGGCTGGGTCAAGGTGAACGGCGTGGTAGCCACCATGGGCATGCAGGTCAAGCCCGATGTGAAGATCGAGATCACCAAGCAGGCGCAGGGCCAGCAGGCGAATCAGGTCACCGTGCTGATCAACAAGCCGCTGGGTTTGGTCAGCGGCCAGGCCGAAGACGGGCACGAGCCGGCCATCATTTTGGTGCAACCCCAAAACCGCTGGTCAGAGGACAACGCGCGCTTTTTCTTCCACCCGAGCCAGCTCAAGAGCCTGGTGCCGGCCGGCCGGCTCGACATCGACTCCACCGGCCTGCTGGTGTTGACGCAAGACGGCCGCGTGGCGCGCCAGCTCATTGGTGAAGACTCAGTGATGGAAAAAGAATACCTGGTGCGCGTGGTCTACACCGGTTCTGAGAACACGGCAGCGGCCCTGTCAGCCGCAGCCACCTATGGCGGCAAGATCACGCAGCTCAGCCGCATTGACGATGATGACCCCGTCAGCAGCGATGTGCAGTCAGTTTTCCCCATGGACAAACTCAAGCTCTTGCGCCACGGCCTGAGCCTGGACGGGCAAGCACTGCAAGCGGCCAAAGTGGATTGGCAAAACCCCGAGCAGCTGCGCTTTGTGTTGACCGAGGGCAAGAAACGCCAGATTCGGCGCATGTGCGAGCTGGTGGGCCTGAAAGTAGTTGGCCTCAAGCGCGTGCGCGTTGGCAACGTGATGCTGGGCAACCTGCCGGTGGGCCAGTGGCGCTACCTGGCCCCGCATGAGAAGTTCTAGACATTGTGGGACAGTCCAAAGCTACACAGAGTGAGCGTGCTCTGTCCTCAACCGATACCGGGATGTCGGATGTCCGCATTGTGGGACAGACCAAAGCTACACAGAGTGAGCGTGCTCTGTCCTCAACTGATACCGGGATGTCGGATGTCCGCATTGTGGGACAGACCAAAGCTTGCGCGTTGTGAGCGTGCTCTGCCCCCAACTGATCGTCGGATGTAGGGAGTTCCACCGTGACCAAGCCGCCGCCAAAAAATCCGCTCAGGCACCTGCGCAGCTCGGACCTGCGCGCTGTGGTGCAACTGGCCACGCAGGCCACGGCGGGCGTCACCCGCATCGCCGAAGGGGTGCACCAATCGGTGTATGACAGTCTGGGCATCCCCGGTGGCAAGACGCCGGGGCAAACCGGCGGCATTACCGGGCTGGTTTACAGGAGTGTGCACGGCTTGACCCGGCTGGTTGGCAAGAGCGTGGACACGCTGCTGGCCCGGTTGCAGCCCGCGCTGGACTCGGCAGAAGATGCCCAGCCCGGCAGCGCCCAGCGCGCGGCGGTGCTGGCCGCTCTCAATGGAGTGATGGGCGATCACCTGCTGAAGGTCCACAGCCCGCTTGCCACCCCCATGACCCTGCGCTACCAAGGCACAGCGCTGAACTGGCAGGCTCTGCCCCCGATGCCGCAGGCCACTGCCAAGGTTTTGCTGCTGATTCATGGGCTTTGCATGAACGACCTGCAGTGGCACTCACAACAAGACGGCCAGGTGGTGGACCATGGCGCAGCCTTGGCAGACAAGCTGGGCTACACCCCGGTTTATGTGCGTTACAACAGCGGGCTGCATACCTCGCAGAACGGGCATGCGCTGTCAGCCCTGCTGGAACAACTCGTAAACCATTGGCCAACACCGATCCAGGAAATCACGGTGCTGGCGCACAGCATGGGCGGTTTGCTGATCCGCAGTGCGCTTTACTACGCGCAGCAGGCGGGCTTGCGTTGGCCGATCCGTATGAAGAACATCGTGTTTCTGGGCACGCCCCACCATGGCGCGCCGCTGGAGCGGGCCGGCAACTGGGTTGATGTCATCCTGAGCCGCACGCCCTACAGCGCGCCCTTTGCCAAATTGGGCCAGTTGCGCAGCGCCGGCATCACCGACCTGCGCTGGGGCAATGTGCTCGACGCGGACTGGCAGGGCCACGACCGATTTCAGCGCAAGCCCGATGACCGACAGGTGCTGGCCCTGACCGCAGGTGTGGCCTGCTACGCGGTCGCCGCCACCACAGCGACCCAGCGCGGCGCCCTGGCAGATCGCCTGATTGGTGACGGCTTGGTGCCGCTGCACAGCGCACTGGGGCAGCACGATGACCCCAAAAGAACGCTGGTTTTTGCCCCAACGGCGCAATGGATTGCCTACCGCACCAGCCACATGGCCCTGCTCAGCAGCCCGGCTGTGACGGAAAAAATAGTGCAGTGGCTGACGCCGACGCCAGCCCAAACTTCAGTTTGAGGCCACGGCGGCAATTGGCAGGTCGGGTCAAGCCACCCGCTGCTGCGCCACGTCGTGCATGATCGCGCTGACGTCGCGGCCAACGCCGCGATAGCCGGTAAAACGGCCCGAGGCGTCGAACATGGGCTCCCCGCTGACCTGGAAATACTGGCGCTCGCCGGCGTCATCGATCCGGCTGAAGACAAAATCGAGGAACGGCCGGCGTGCCGCCACGTTCGCCTTGAGAACGGCGCGCTCGGCCTCGTTCCAGCGCAGCGCTTGCTCCTGCTTGATCTCTCCCAGCAGACTCTCCATCGAGACGCCCAGCATGTCCATCACCGGGCCATACACCTTGGTGAAATGTCCTTGCGCGTCTTGCTCCCAGTACCAATCGGACGCCAGTTCCGTCAAGCGGCGAAAGCGCGCTTCACTTTCACTGAGTTCAGCGGTTCGCTCCTGCACGGTTTGCTCCAGGACCTGATTGTAATTTTGCAGTTTTTTGTACAGCAAGCGCACTTCCAGTATGTTGTGAATGCGCGTCTTGACTTCAACCAGATCAAAGGGTTTGGCCACAAAATCCTTCGCGCCTGAGCTCAAAGCCCGCAGCTTGTGGCCCGGCTGCGCGGTGACGACCAGAATCGGCGCGTAGCCATTCGGGTCAATCTCCTTGAGCCCTTGCATGACCTGAAAACCGTCCATGCCGGGCATCTGCAAGTCAAGCAGGATCAGGTCATAGTGGTTGGCGCGATGCAACTCGCACACAGCAAAGGGATCAATCGTCGAGGTTAAATGCTGGTAACCAGCGCCATGCAGCATTTGCTCGAGCAACTGCACGTTGGCGGCCTGATCGTCCACGATCAATATGCTGGCGTTAAGAATATCGGCAGTGCTAACCATAAAATTTGCTCGCTTTCGTTTTCACTGAAACTTGTGATTTTTTATAAAGACCCGACCACACCAACTTCACCAGCGGCGCCTGTTTGCGTCAATTCCAGCGCCGTATCCAGCGCCGCCATGAACTCATTGACTTTGATTGGCTTGGTGAGATAAGAGAGAAATCCGGCTTCCAGCCCTCTCTCAATATCACGGGGCATGGCGTTGGCACTGATGGCCAGCACCGGAATGTGCCGGGTTATCGGGTCTTCACGCAGCATCTTCAATGCCTCCAGACCGCTGATACCGGGCAGATTAATGTCCATCAGGATCACTTTGGGCAGGTGAACGCGGGCCAGCGCAATGCCTTGGATGCCATCTGTGGCACTGAGCAAACTCATGTCTGGCCGGCGCGCGATGAGTTGGCGAACCAACTCCATGTTGGCCCGGTTGTCTTCGACATAAAGCAGGGTGCTCAGCGCCGCGCCAGGCACAGCCTGGGCCCGCAGCAGTACCAGCGGCTCATCGGAATTAACCGCAAATTGCGGCGCTTGCGCCAGATTTAACTCAAACCAGAACACACTGCCTGTGCCAACGATACTTTGCGCCCCGATTTCGCCCCCCATCAACTCAACCAGCCGTTTGCTGACCACCAGGCCAATGCCCGTACCCTCTTCGGTGCCAACCTCTTGCCCCAGCCGATTAAAGGGTTGGAACAGTTGCGCCAACTTGTCGGCCGACAAGCCTTTGCCGGTATCGCGCACGCTAATGCGCAGGCGCTGCGCGGCAACGGCCTTGCAGCTCACATCGACAGTTCCGCCAACACGGTTGTATTTGATGGCGTTGGACATCAAGTTCACGATCACCTGCTTGACCCGCGTTTGATCGGCACTGACAAAGCACGGGCTGCTGAACTTAGGAAAGGTGATGGTGATGGCGCTCCTTTGGGCCTGCGGGTCGATCATGGCCTGGCAGTCCTGCAGAACGTCAGCCAGCGCGATCGGCTCCATTGACAGCGACAGCTTACCGGACTCGATCAAGGCCAGATCGAGGATCTCGTTGATCAGCTCCAGCAGGTACCACCCGCCATGCAGTATTTGGTCGATGCTGGCCCGCTGCGTGGCCGTGGGCGGCGGGGTGGCAGACTCCATCAGTTGCGCAAAGCCCAAAATGGCGTTGAGCGGCGAGCGCAGTTCGTGGCTCATGCTCGACAGGAAATCCGATTTGGCGAGGTTGGCTTTGTCGGCGGCTTGCCGGGCGACTTCCAACTCGACATTCTTGTCGCGCAGTGCCCGATCAAGCAGCGCTCGCTCGGCCTCAACGCGCTGGCGCGCCGTGTTGTCAGTGCCAATCAACAGGTAGCCAATGATGGCGCCCTGTGCGTCGCGCAAGGCTGTGACCGACACCACCGCCGGAAAACGGCTGCCGTCCTTGCGGATGTAAGTCAGCTCATAGATGTCTTCAATGCCGCGCGAGGCCTTGAACACCAGCGCTTCAAAACCCGGCTCAATCTGGGTTCCGAGTTCAAGACTCAGCACCTTAGCGCGCGCAATCACTTCCTGCGGATCAGAAATGTCGGCCGGGGTGACCTGGTTCATCACCTCCAGCGCGGTGTAGCCCAGCATGCGCTGGGCGCCCACGTTAAAAATCTGAATCACGCCCTTGGCATCGGTGGCGATGCTGGAGAAATTGGCGCTGTTGAAAATCGCGCTCTGCAAGGCCCCGGCCTTGAGCAGCTCTTCTTCGGCCTGTTTTCGGGTGGTGATATCGCGCAAGATGCCGGTGAAATAGCGCTCGCCGCCCAGCCACATCTCGCTGACCGCCATCTCCATCGGGAAGGCGCTGCCATCCTTGCGCAGGCCGAGCACCTCGCGTCCCAAGCCGACCGCACGCGCCTCGTCGCTGGCACTGTAGTACTCCAGTGAACCATTGCGCTGGTCTTGGTCGAGCTCGGGAATGAGCAGACTGAAGTTCTCGCCCACCAACTCGGCCGCGCTGTAGCCAAACATGCGCTCGGCGGCGGGGTTTACAGTCTTGACGATGCCGCCACGCGCGTAGATGGTGATGATGCCGTCCGCCACGGTATTAAGCACGGTCTGAATCAGGGCGTTACTGTCACGCAGGGCTTGCGCTGCCGCATACTCTTCGGTGACATCACGAAACACCAGCACGGCACCGATCACGTCGCCATCGCGGTCACGGATTGGCGCGCAACTGTCGGCAATATCGCATTCGCTGCCATCGCGTGCAATCACCACAGTGTGGTTGGCCAAGCCCTGAACCGTGCCATGCATCAAGGTTTCGGCCACGGGAATGGTGGCGCTTTGCCGCGTTTCCTTGTTGATGATTTTGAATATCTCGTCCACCGGGCGGCCGACGGCATCGAGCTGCGACCAGCCGGTGAGCCGTTCCGCCAGGGGATTCAAGATCGTCACGCGCGCAGTCGCATCGGTGGCGATGACGGCGTCGCCGATAGAGTGCAATGTGACCGCGAACTTTTCTTCGCTTTCGCGCAAGGTCAGGTTGGCCTGATGCAGCTGTTGGTTGGTTCGGGCCTGAATCTCGATCAAATGCTGGCGCTCAGCCTCCACCTGCTTGCGCGCGGTGTTGTCGGTGCCGATCAACAGGTAGCCAATGATGGCGTCTTGCGCATCGCGTAGCGCCGTGACCGACACAATGGCGGAAAAACGGCTGCTATCCTTGCGGATGTAGGTCAGCTCATAGATGTCTTCAATGCCGCGCGAGGCCTTGAACACCAAGGCCTCGAAACCCGGGTTGATCTGGGTGCCTAGCTCTTCGCTCAATGCCTTGGCACGAGCGATCACTTCGTCTGGATCAGAGATGTCGGCCGGCGTGATCTTGTTCAGAACGTCAACCGCCGCGTAGCCCAGCATACGCTCGGCGCCAATATTGAAAATCTGAATCACGCCGCTCGCGTCGGTGGCAATGCTGGAAAAATTGGCACTGTTGAGAATCGCGTTCTGCAAGGCCCCGGTCTTGAGCAAAGCCTCCTGTCGCCTGAACTCGGCGAGCCCTTCCAGCGACCCGGCAACAGGCGTTGGAATGGCGGCGGAAAGGTCAGTTTTGAACATAGTGATATCTTGCTGCGGGGGTCATAAGGATATCTATCCAGCTTGAGCTGTTCAGTGTGATAACGCACATAGAGGCTGACAATTTCATCGAACGGGTCAATCGAGGCGCTCTAGTGCTGGCGCACTTCGCCCAGCAATCGCTCATGCTCATGCTTCACCACGGCGTAGCATTCGCAGGCGCGCGACTCCAGGCCCTGGCGATCGAGCACCGTGATATGACCGCGCCGGTAGTGGATGCACTTTGCTTGCTGCAAATGCCCGGCGGCGGCGGTGATGCCTTCACGGCGCACGCCAAGCATGCCGGCAATCAGTTCCTGCGTCATGGTCAGCTCCGGCGAGGGCAGACGGTCCAGCGTGGCCAACAACCAGCGGCACAGCTGCTGCTCGACCGAATGATGCCGATTGCAAACGGCAGTTTGCGCCATTTGCGTCATTAAGACCTGGCTGTAACGCAGCAAAAGGCGCTGCATCGGCCCGGCACGATTGAACTCCTCCACCAGTGCATGCGTTCTCAAGCGGTAACCGCTGCCACCGGTCTGCACCGTCGCCCGGTTGGTCGTGCTGTTGCCGCCCAGGAACAGCGAAACGCCGAGCACGCCCTCGTTACCGACACCGGCGACCTCGGCCGAGGCGCCATCTTCTGTCATGTATTGAAGCGACACAATCGCCGTGGTGGGAAAGTAAGCGTGCTGCAGCGCGCCACCCGCCTCATAAAGCACGTCACCGAGCCGCATCGGCACCCACTCCAATTGGGGCTGCAGGCGCGCCAACTCAGTCGGTGGCAAAGCCGCCAGAAGAAAATTTTGATTGGGGCCCTGCGGCGAATCCATATGCAGTCTCCGAAAGAGCGCCGAAGCGGCATGCGCATAACCGGTGCAGCATACACGTTTTGCCAAAGCTCAAGACGCTCACTCGGACGACCATTTGCGGCGCCGCAGCGACCATGTTCTGCGTTGGCAGATGGTGCAGCCCCTTGAAACTGCGCAGCATCGCCCATAATTGCTGGGTTCTAGCGTTGCGGCTCACCCGTTTGGGCTCGCTTTTCCATTTTTCAGACAAATCCAATCCCATGACCAAACAAACTCTTTCCTTCCAGGCCGAAGTAGCCCAGTTGCTGCATCTGGTGACCCACTCGCTCTACTCCAATAAAGAGATTTTCTTGCGCGAGCTGATCTCCAATGCATCAGACGCCTGCGACAAGCTGCGTTATGAAGCCATCAACGACAGCGGCCTGTATGAAGACGCACCCAGTCTGGAGGTGCGGGTATCGTTTGACCCGGCGGCCAAAACGCTGACCATCAGCGACAACGGCATCGGCATGAGCGCGCAAGAAGCCATTGATCACCTCGGCACCATCGCCAAGAGCGGCACTAAAGATTTTGTGAGCAAGCTCAGTGGTGACCAGAAGGCCGACTCGCAACTCATCGGTCAGTTCGGCGTCGGTTTTTACTCGGGCTTTATCGTGGCCGACAAGATCACGGTCGAGTCGCGCCGCGCCGGCATGAAAACAACCGAGGGCGTGCGCTGGATCAGCGGCGGCGCCGGTGACTTTGAAGTTGAAACCATCGAGCGCGCGCCGCGCGGCACCAGCGTCACCCTGCATCTGCGCGACGATGCCATGGACTATGCATCCGCCTGGAAGCTAAAAAGCATCATCGCCAAGTATTCCGACCACATCAGCCTGCCGATCCTGATGGAAAAAGAGGAGTGGAAAGACGGCGAGCTGATCAACCCGAGCGACGAGCAGGGTGGCCGCCAACCCGGCGGCATGGTCAAGACCGGCGACTGGGAAGCGGTCAACAAAGGCAACGCCATCTGGGCGCGCGCCAAAAAAGACATCACGCCCGAGCAGTACACCGAGTTCTACAAGCAGATCAGCCATGATTTTGAGGCTCCGCTGGCCTACACCCACAACCGGGTCGAAGGCAGCACCGAGTACACGCAACTGCTGTACCTGCCGAGCAAGGCACCGATGGACTTGTTCAACCGCGAGAAGTCCGCGGGCGTCAAGCTTTACGTCAAGCGCGTTTTCATCATGGACGACGCCGAAGCGCTCTTACCCACTTACCTGCGTTTCGTCAAAGGCGTGGTCGACTCCGCCGACCTGCCACTGAATGTCAGCCGGGAACTGCTGCAGGAAAGCCGCGACGTCAAGGCGATTCGCGAGGGCTGCACCAAGCGCGTGCTGGGCATGCTCGAAGACCTGGCCAAGCATGACAAATTGCCTCAGGTAACGCCTGCTGCTGAAGGCGAAGCCGAGGTGGTCAGCGACGTCGTGAGCGAAGAAGACAAGTTGGAGGCCGCCGCCAACGCCGGCAAATACGGCAAGTTCTATGCGGAATTTGGCGCCGTGCTGAAAGAAGGCCTAGGCGAGGACTATGCCAACAAGGACCGCCTGGCCAAGCTCTTGCGCTTCGCCTCCTCTACCTGCGACACGGTGAGCGTGAGCTTTGCCGACTACAAGGCGCGCATGAAGGAAGGCCAGGAAGCCATCTACTACATCACCGCCGACACCCCGGCGGCCGCCAAGAACAGCCCGCAACTCGAAGTCTTCAAGAAGAAGGGCATTGAGGTCATCTTGATGACCGATCGCGTCGATGAATGGGCGCTGAACTACCTGCAAGACTTTGACGGCACGCCGCTGCAGAGCGTGGCCAAAGGCGCGGTTGACCTGGGCAAGCTGCAAGACGAAGCCGAGAAAAAAGCAGCCGAGGAAGCTGCTGAAACCCTCAAACCCCTGCTGGCCAAACTCAAGGAAGCGCTCAAGGACAAGGCCGAAGACGTACGCGTCACCACCCGCCTGGTTGACAGCCCGGCCTGCCTGGTGGTGCAAGACCACGGCATGAGCACGCAACTGGCGCGCATGCTCAAGCAAGCCGGTCAGTCAGCGCCCGACGTGAAGCCGGTGCTGGAGGTCAACTTTGATCACCCCCTGGTGAAAAAGCTCGATGGCTCAGTGCACTTCAATGACCTGGCGCACATCTTGTTTGACCAAGCCCTGCTGGCCGAGGGCGGCATGCCCGCTGACCCGGCGGCCTATGTCAAACGGGTGAACGCACTCTTGCTTTGAATTTATAAGAAATAGGCCTCTAGCCCTCGTATTTATTGAGTTTGCAGCTATGTAATAGATAGCAATATTGATCAAAAAATGCCCCGCTGTCACAACGACCGGCGGGGCATTTTTTTGGGCGCGTCAAAGGGCGCGGTCTCTGAGACCGGCAAATGCCGAGCTGGTGGGCTGCCAATCGGTGTGATCGTGCGGCCTCGCCTCAGGCCGGGTACCTGCAGCGCCAGTCGCTGGCATTTGATAGCCGCATTTTCTGGCTGACTTTTGTCAAAGTGCTGCGCCGCGATGGGGTGGCTCGCTGATGCGCCGCCAGTTGCCTCGCCTGGCGTACATGGTCAACAGATTTTGTGTGGAATAAGGCACCAGTGCATAATGCATATATGCATTGAAAAAGGTGTTTATATGCAAAAGAGAATGACCATAACCATGGATGAAGTGGTTTATGAGGGCCTGATTCGCGTCGTGGGCCGCAGAAAAATCAGCGCTTTTATTGAAAACCTGGCTCGCCCCCATGTGGTCAGTGATGACTTGGCTGCTGGCTACCGGGCAATGGGTCAAGATACTGCACGCGAGCAAGATGCCTTGGCTTGGAGCGAAGCACTGATAGACGATGCAGCCAATGCGTCGCGGTGAGGTTTGGTGGGTGGATTTTGATCCCGCAAAAGGGGGCGAAATTCGCAAAATCCGCCCCGCCGTCATTGTCAGCAACGACTTGTCTAACGCGCATGTGAATCGGCTACAGGTGGTGCCGCTGACATCCAATACGGGACGCCTTTATCCAAGTGAAGCCGTTGTTACCGTGGCTGGCACGTCCAGTAAAGCGATGGCCGATCAACTCACCACAGTTGCCAAAGAGCGTTTGACCACCCGCTTAGGTGTTCTGGTCAAATCCGATCTCAAAAGCGTCGAGCGAGCCATTCAAATTCAGCTTGGCTTACCGCTTTAACATTAATTGCGTTAATTGGTGCAATTGGTGTGGGGGCGGCAGACCGAGAATTGCGCGGAATACCGACGTGGCTTGGGGAAAAGCCAGAAGCGAAAAGGCCGACTGAGCGCTGCAGACGGGCGCTGATCATGTTCAGTCCGCCTGTGCAAAATATGGCTATCCATAATTCCCAGGATATTTGATGAGATCCGTTGCAGTTTTCGAAGCCAAGAACCGTTTTTCAGAGTTGGTGAATGCGGTAGCGAAGGAACCGATCAAGGCGGACCCTCACCGGCCGCAATGGACACCAAAAGCCAGTGAAATTGTGTCAAGGGCTTTTACAGCCCCCCGACATCGCAACGAATAGGCGGGCATGGGCTGGGGGCCGCTTTCTGGGCCTTTGACAGTATGAGGTTCCCGGCCCAGGACTGCGTGGCCGACGCAGCTCCTAAAATCCGCACCTTCTGCTTGATAAACACAAGCCAAAAGGCGCTGCACCATGATCCGACTCTCCGAACTCAAGCTCGCGCTTGACCACACGCCTGCGGACCTGCAGGCCCTCGTCCTGCAAACCCTGGGTATTGCGGCCCCTGAGCTGGCGCATTGGCAGATTTTCAAACGCAGTTTTGATGCGCGCCAGGCCCAAGTTCGGGTGGTGTACATCGTGGACGCGGCGCTGAGCGATCCGGCGCGGGAAGGCGCGGTGCTGCAGCAGCACGCTGCCAAGCCGCACATTCAAGCCACACCCGACATGGCTTACCACCTGGTCGCCCACGCGCCAGCCGACCTGCCACTGCGCCCGGTCGTGGTGGGTTTTGGCCCCTGCGGCATCTTTGCCGCGCTGATGCTGGCGCAGATGGGCTTCAAGCCGATCGTGCTGGAGCGTGGCAAAAAAGTGCGCGAACGCACCCAGGACACCTGGGGTCTGTGGCGCAAGCATGTGCTCAATCCGGAATCGAATGTGCAGTTTGGCGAAGGCGGCGCCGGCACCTTTTCCGACGGCAAGCTGTGGAGCCAGATCAAGGACCCGCGTTATTTGGGGCGCAAGGTGATGGAAGAGTTCGTCAAAGCCGGTGCGCCGCCTGAGATTCTGGTGGATGCGCACCCGCACATCGGCACCTTCAAGCTGGTCAAGGTGGTGGAAAACCTGCGCGCCCAGATCATCACGTTGGGTGGCGAGATTCGCTTCGAGCAGCGCGTGACCGACCTGCAGGTCGAGGGCAGCGCACAAGGGCGCCAGGTGCGGGCCTTAAGCGTGCTGGACCAGGCCACCGGGCAGAGTTACGAGCTGCGCGCCGAGCAGGTGGTGCTGGCGCTGGGCCACAGTGCGCGCGACACTTTTGCCACGCTGCACGAGCGCGGCGTCACGATGCAGGCCAAGCCGTTCTCGGTCGGCTTTCGCGTTGAGCACCCGCAAAGCGTGATCGACCGCGCGCGCTGGGGCCGCCACGCCGGACACCCGAGCCTGGGCGCGGCCGACTATAAACTGGTGCACCACGCGCGCAACGGCCGCGCGGTGTACAGCTTCTGCATGTGCCCCGGTGGCACGGTGGTGGCCGCCACCTCCGAGCCCGGCCGGGTGGTAACCAACGGCATGAGCCAGTATTCGCGCAACGAGCGCAACGCCAATGCCGGCGTGGTGGTCGGCATCGAAGCCGTGGACTACCCGCTGGACGACGCTTCATTTATACAGGCTTTTGGACCTCTAGCTGGCACCAGCTATGCGCAGGAAGCTATTCAATCAATAGCAGTGAATGCACAGGCGGTGCACCCGTTGGCCGGCATCAACCTGCAGCGCCAGCTTGAATCAGGCGCTTATGTGCTGGGTGGCAGCAATTACGAGGCGCCGGCCCAGTTGGTCGGCGACTTCATCGAAGGCAAGGCGTCGACCAGCTTCGGCGGCGTGCTGCCCTCCTACCAGCCGGGGGTCAAGCTCGGTGACTTACACCCCGCCCTGCCCCATTACGCCATTGCGGCGCTGCGCGAGGCGCTGCCGGCGTTTGGCCAGAAGATCAAGGGTTTTGACATGCCGGACGCGGTTCTCACGGGGGTGGAAACGCGCACCTCGTCGCCCTTGCGCATGCCGCGCGGCGACGATTTTCAGAGTGTCAACACCCGGGGCTTGTACCCAGCGGGCGAAGGTGCCGGCTATGCCGGGGGCATCCTGTCGGCCGGGGTGGACGGTATCAAGGTGGCCGAGGCGCTGGCTAAGCGCCTGACGGGATGACACGGCCCGCGACCGGCTGCTCAACGCGACAAAGTGTTTAGTAGCGCGCCTGACCTGGTGTCCTGGGGAACGGAATCACATCACGAACATTGGACACGCCGGTGATGTAGGAGACGGTGCGCTCAAAACCCAGGCCGAAGCCCGCGTGCGGCACCGTGCCATAACGCCGCAGGTCACGGTACCAGCCGTAATGCGCCGGATCGAGCCCGCACTCGACCATGCGCCGGTCCAGCACATCGAGGCGCTCCTCGCGCTGCGAGCCGCCAATGATCTCGCCAATGCCCGGCGCCAGCACGTCCATCGCCGCGACCGTCTTTTCATCGTCGGAGAGCCGCATGTAGAAGGCCTTGATTTCCTTGGGGTAGTTCATCAGCACGGTCGGGCCGTTGACGTGTTTTTCAGCGATGTAGCGTTCGTGCTCGGACTGCAGGTCGATACCCCACTTGACCGGGTAGTCGAACTTCTCTTTGGTGTTCTCCAGCACGCGGATCGCCTCGGTGTAATCCATGCGTACAAATTCGGACTTGACGATGTGCTCCAGCTTCGCAATCAAGCCCTTCTCGACCCGCTCCTCGAAAAAAGCCATGTCATCCGCTCGCTCGGCCAGCACCCGCTTGATGATGTATTTGAGCAGCGCTTCGGCCAGCGTGGCGTCATCGGCCAGATCGGCAAAGGCGATCTCCGGCTCGATCATCCAGAACTCAGCCAGATGGCGCGAGGTGTTGGAATTTTCCGCGCGAAAGGTCGGGCCAAAGGTGTAGACCTTGGACAGCGCCATGCAATAGGTCTCGACGTTGAGCTGGCCCGACACGGTCAGGAACGCTTCCTTGCCAAAAAAATCCTGGGAGAAGTCAACCTTGCCGTCGGGCCGCTTGGGCAGGTTCATCAGGTCCAGCGTGGAGACGCGAAACAGCTCGCCGGCTCCTTCAGCGTCCGAGGTGGTGATGATCGGCGTGTTGACCCAGCAAAAAGCCTGCTCGTCAAAGAAGCGATGGATCGCCGACGCAATCGTGTGGCGCACCCGGGTCACGGCGCCAAACACGTTGGTGCGCGGGCGCAAATGGGCAACCTCGCGCAGAAACTCCATGCTGTGCGCTTTTGGCGTGATCGGGTAGGTGTCGGGGTCATCGACCCAGCCCACGACCTTGATGACGCTGGCCTGCATTTCAAAGGGCTGGCCCTTGGCCGGTGAGGGAACAATCACCCCAGTGGCCTCGACCGCACAGCCGGCCGTGAGCCGCTGCACCTCGTCGCCGTAGTTGCTCAGAGTGCTTGGCGCCACCACCTGCACCGGGTGAAAGCAGGAGCCGTCAGACACGTTGACAAAGGACAGGCCGGCCTTGGAGTCGCGCCGGGTTTTCACCCAGCCTTTGATCGTGACCTCAAGCCCGTCGGGCGCCAGGGCAGCCTTGCCGGCGAGAACATCGTGACAGCTGACGAAAGACGATAAAGAAGACATGTGCAGGCCCTGCAAGATTTCGTGATGAGGGGTTCGATGGTAGCGGACTCAAACCAGGCAATCCGTCACATGGCAGGTGGCTTGCCGTGGCCAGCACGGCATGTACGACCGGGCCAAGGCCGCATCAGGGCCTACTTGCCGTTGATGGCCAGCAATTCCACTTCAAACAACAAGGTGGCGTTGGGCGGGATGGTGCCACCAGCACCGCGCTCACCGTAAGCAATGGCCGCCGGGCAAGTCAACTTAGCTTTGCCGCCGACTTTCATGCGCTGCACGCCTTCGGTCCAGCACTTGATGACGTTGCCCAAGGGGAACTCAATCGCCTGGTTGCGCTTGTAAGAACTGTCAAATTCCTTGCCATCAGGGAAGGTGCCACGGTAGTTGACCTTGACGGTGTCGCTGGCCTTGGGGCTGGCGCCGAGGCCTTCCTTGAGCGAACGGTACACCAGCCCGCTGGCGCTGACCACGGCACCGGGCTCCTTGGCTGCAGCCTGCAGGGTGGCATCGGCCGCGTGGGCTGCGCTGAAGAAAGACAAGGCGGCGGCCAGAACGGTGAAGGAGAAAATGTTATTCATAAGTGGGAGCAGAGTTGAGGTGAGTGACGCAAGCGCAGATTCTCGCTGAAACTGAAAGGGCGCCAACGCGCCCGTGCGTCAGTCAGATTTTTCAAATATTTAAACAAAATGAGGCCCTAGCCCGCGTGTAATAAGCGTGAGTAGCTATCGTTTTTTATGATAAACACCCCCTTAGCTGAGCCACAGTTCGGAACCAGGACGCTGCGGCCAGTGCCGCCCTGTCAGCACCTGGGCCCTTTTAGCTGGCACGCTTGAACAGCGCCAAGAGCGAGCCGGCATAAATTCTTGGGAAATCAGACTGGAGACTGTGGACGTGCGTGCTTTGTGAGACCCGTTTGGGGGGCGATACTCGGGCTCATGTGGTTGGAATTCCTCTGCGTCTATCCCCTATCCGTTTATCCCCTGATCCGATCACGCAATGGCAATCTTTCCGCCGGGCTGGTTTACGACGACAAAACGCTTCAAGACAAAATTGACGCAACGACCTATAGCGACAAAAAGGCGCAGGTCGTGACAGCCAGTCAAGCAGCTCAAAAACTACGAGCGCATGAAGCTTTTGATGGAGAAATGGATTGACCTGGCAATGGAATTGTCAATACTGCGATTGGCCAAAAAGCCAACAGAATGACGGGAGAACTTGTCACTGTCCAGCACCAAGCTAAAAAAATCAGCGATTCAGTAGTACAGAAATCCCAGCGCTTCCTTCAAGCGGTCACCAGTGCTGCGCATGCGGTCCCAGCGCTCCATCGACACATCGCCTTGGCGGAACTCCCGGAAGAAGTCGTTGCCCTGGAGCTGGGTCATGACAGCTTCAATGTTGGCCGGGGTGCTGTCGGCGAAACCGAAGCGCTCGCGCAGGGCCTTCATGCGGGTGGCCATGGGGTCGCCTGCGCCGGACTCGGCGATCTGCACCGGCGCCCTGGGCGTCACCAGGATGAGCACCGAGCGCTGCAGGTCGTTGATCTTCTTGTTCGAGAACAGGTATTGAATGCCTGGCACGTCTTGCAGACCCGGTACGCCATCTCTTGTGCTGGAAGAAGATTTTTCGCTCAAGCCGCTCAAGACCAGCGTATCGCCCAGGTTCATCACCACATTGGCGTTGGCCGTGGTCTCCCCGATCTCGATCTGGTAGGCCACCCTTGGGTTGTCTGCACTGGCGTTGAGCGAGGTGCGCTGCGCCTCCACTTTCAGTTGCACCCGGCCCTGCGGCAGGAAGTTGGGGGTGACAGCCAGCTTGATGCCGAAGCGTTTGTCCAGGGGGACGATGGTGGTGCCGCCTTGCTGGCTGGTGGAGACCACGCCGGCGCTCAAGTTGGTGCCCGAGAAGAACTCCGACGGCATGCCTTCGATGGCGGCCAGCGTCGGGCGGGCCAGCACCTCGTTGAGCGAGCTGTTGGCGTTGGCGATGTTCAGGGAGTAGGACAGGGCCGGGATGGTCACTGCGCGGGTAATGGCCGTGCTCACCGAGGGGAGTGCGCTGCCCACGGCGTTGGAGCTGATGATGCGCGAGTACCCAGCCACATTGCCGCCCACTGAGCCCAGCTGCAGCGTGAGCGCATTGAGAAGGTTCACGCCCTTGGACGTGCTGATCAGTTCCTGTGTGGAGAGTAGCACCACGTCCACCAACAGCATGCGCGGGCCGCTGTCGGCGGTGGTGTTCACCGTGGCTGGCAGGGCCGTGGCGGTTGGCGCTGCCACCGGATTCGCACCCGCTGACGAGGTGGGCTCGCCTGACGCGGCCGGGTCTGCATCAGGCGTGCGGTTCGTCGGGGGCCGGTTGGGTATATCGGGCGATGTGAAAGCCTGGGCCAGTTCCATGGGGCGGCCATTGGATGGGGCTTGGGTCAGGCTTGTCTTGATGAGGCCTGCCGCGTTGCGTTCCTGCTTCTCGTGGAAGGTTTTCCATTGCGCCAGGCGCCGGTCGATGCGCTCGACCTCGAGCCCGTCGGCACCGCGCTGGACCAGTGCGGTGCGCATCCAGTCGGCCTGTGCGAAGTTGCCGCACGAGGCATACACCGAGACGCTCGAACGCAGAAAGCCTTGAGGCGGTTGCACCGACACCTTGCGAAACTGGTCGGCCATGGCGCAGGCGGTCTTGGCATCACCGGTGAGGTACGAGGCCACCATCAGGCCGTAGATCGACACCGAGCTCTCGGGCGTGAGCAGCAACACCTCAGAGAAAGCGCGCCGGGCCTGGTCGAACTGTTTGAGGTCCATGTGGGCCAGGCCCTGGAACTCCTGCGCGATCCAGTTTCCCGGATCGATGCGCAGCGCCTGCTGGTAGCCCTCCAGCGCCATCTCAGCCTTTTGCGTGTCGCCCTGGCGGGCCTGCAGGTGGTAGACGAAGCCGTTCAGAAAGTGCAGGTGCGAGTTGCGCGGGTCCAGTTGCAGCGCTTCGTTCACCGCGAGCTGGGCTTTGGGCAGGTCCATGCGCTTGATGAAGTCCACCGCCACGGTGACCTTGGCAAGCATTTCCGAGTCGTGCAGGCCTGCCGGCACCAGAGCGATGGTTTGGACCATGTCGGCAAACGACCTGGCCGTGGTGTCCTGCGCCCATGTGGGTGCTGCGACGCTCAGTGTCAACGCCAGCGTGGCAGCGAGCTTGCCCAGGCGCAGGGTGGATGGGGTGGTTTTCATCAACGGGGTTCTGTGGGTATGCAATAGATGGGGGTCATGGTTCGGACGTGTTTCAGGGTCGGGGGTCCCGGCCTTCGTCTTCACCGTTGTCAAACCAATGCTGCAGCGCAGCTTCGTAGTTGGTTCTGCCGAAGGCGTTTTGAAGATCGGGGTAGCGGTTTAGGTAGGCAGTCAGACTGAACTTGTCGCTGCTCTGGCGTCCTTCCCCGATGCCGTGATCGAGCCAATGCTGAAGTGCGCACTGCCAGTTGCCACCGCCGCACATTGCCATCAGATCTGGATACTTGGCCAGATAGAACCGGGCGCTGAACTCCGGGCTGCCTTGGCGGCCCTCGTTGAACCCGTTGTCCCGCCAGTGGGTGGCTAGGTCCACTTTCGCCTTCACCACGTCAGGAGCGTTGTCGTAGTAATAGTCCCAATCGAACACCGAAGCGGCGAACTTCGGGTCCGGTCCTTTCTTGTGTTTCTTCTTTTTGCCAATGTGCTTGAAGGCATTGCCTGCGTCGTTGAAGGCCTTGTTGGCTGTGCTACTGGCTTTGCTGGCCACATCGCGCGCAGCGTTCTTGGTGTTCTCGTAGCCCTTGCGCGCATCGTCTGCTACTTTTTTTGCATCGTCAGCTACTTTCTGGGCTTCTTTCGCGGCAGCACCCGATATCTTGTTCAGTTCTTCGGTGGCGGCCTTGGCCGTGTAGCCACTGAGGTTCTTGTATTCACCCGCAATCTTGTTGTAGGCCGCTTCCAGCTCCTTGCCGATGCATTTATCGATCTTTGACGGGTCCACGCTCACACCGCCTTGGCCTTCAAACACTTCGGCGATGTCGGTGCTGGGTTTGATTTCGAGCGAGGTCTTGATCTCGAAGGGGTTCACGCAGCTCGCGCTCACCTCCACCTTCATGGTGCTGCCACTCATGCCCACTTCCACCTTCTGGCCGGCGAAGTTGCCCAGCAGGGTGATGTCCTGCTTGTTGGCGTTGATGGCCATGGTGGCCTGCATCTTGAACTTGACCTTGCCCAGCGGACCGAGCTTGAGCGTGATCTGCTCGCCCACGTCGCCGTTCAATCCGGATCTGCCCGCCTGCGCAAACAGCCAGCCCATTTTCTGACCCAAAATCGTCACGTCGCCCGCCGCCTTGAGCAGCGGCCCGTCGTCGGCCAGCGGGCCGAGCAGCGCGAAGTTGAAGTACTTGTTGTCATTGGGGAACGGCTTGCTGCTGTCCCCGAAGCGGTATTCCGTCGGGGGTTGCGGGTTGCGCAACTGCACCACCGACAGCGGCTTGGTCATCGCCATCAGCGGGGCCTTGAACGTATCGATGTTGCGGATGAAACCCCCACCGTACTTGGCCAGGCGCCCATCGGGTGTGGCCATGGCCACCATCATGTGGGCCGCGTCTTCCATGGTGAAGCTGGCAGGGGTTGCCATGCGAAATGAGAAGTCCAGCAAATCCATGGCGCCCGCCGGATCCAGCGGCGTCTGAAACTGCGTGATGACCTTTTTGTTTTCGGCGCCCGGGAAAGCCGCATTGCCTTTGTAGCCAAAGGTCAGCGAGTTGTTGAGAAAAAAGGTGGCATCAGTGAGCGTGACCTTGGGCAGCTTCAGGGCCAAGCTGGCTTTAGGGGCGAACTGGAGCTCCACAAAGGCCTCGGGTTCGAGGGCATCGGCACCGGCCTTCTTCATGGTGTCGCCGTGTGCCACGGCATCGGCCGCGGCCACGCCGGCGCCGGCACCACCGGCCAGGTCGGTCGGGATCGGCATCACGACGGCCGCGCGCATCGTCAGCTGGCTCGTGTCCACCCCCATGGATTGCATCGCAAGCTTGATGGGGCCACCCAGGCTGGCGCGGGCTGCCAACTGCACGCCGCTGGAGAAGGCCAGGGTGTTGACATTGAAGTAGTTGTCGCGCACCACCTGTTGCAAGGCCGCTGGCATGACGCTGTTGTCGAGTTCGTAGTCTGTGGTGGAGATCGAGATGATGGGCGAACTCAGCGAGGTCTCGCCCATGACCTTCTGCACCTTCTCGCCCAGCAGTCGGGGCATGACCATCGTCTTGTCTACCACCAGCAGCAGGGTCTGTTGTGACGATCCGCTGGTAAAGAAGTAGAGCTGCAGCGGGCCCGATTGGGTGCCGTAGCAACCGGTGAGTTTGCCGCCGCAAGGTGTTTTCTTCAGCGCACCAAGCATGCCCTGCACCTGTTCCTTAACGCCAGCAACTGGCAGACTGCCGAGCATCTTTTTCAGGCTGGGAGTGACCTCGGGTATGTCATTCGCGTAGACCGGACTGTGTAAGACGTTTGCGGCCAGCAGCACAAAGCTTGCTTTAAGAAGGTTTTTTTTGATTTTTATCAAGGCAATTCCTAGAGTATTAAGCTAGGAATTCTAGTCTGAAGTTTTTCGCTCCAAAAGCAGCAAGTTTCCCCAACAAAGACTCTGCATTTTGAGGCTCCAAGCTCTGACTTCTCAGTGGCCCCCCCAGCAAGGCAGTACGGGTAGGCACGCGTAACTTGGCCAAATCCAGATTGCGACACGCCACTAGCAAAGCAATCCGCCCATTTGCCAAAAACGCACAGCTAAGCAACCGCGGCTGCTCGCGCCCGCTACAGCGCGCAGTCACCGACTTCGGTGCTGACCAACCCTTTGCCCAAGCCATGGACAAGCTCGTTGAGCACTACAGGGGGCCCGCTCAAGGGCTCCTGGTCGCCCAAAGCCCGTGCCATACTTGCCTTCATGCGATTGAATTTCCTATCCGTGCCGCCCTTTCCATTCTTTGGTTTTCCAATTTAAATGATGTCGACTTTTTCATACTTGCTGTTCATGCCGCAATGGCTCTCGGTTTTACTGCTGCTGGGTCTTTTTGTCGCGTGTGGCATCGGCTTGGTCTTGCTTTTGCGTTGGCTGTTGCCGGACTCGGTGCTGCAGCCACAAAACGACGCAGCCGGTTTTGTGTTTGGTGCCGTCAGTGCCATTTACGGCATCATGCTGGCCTTTATCGTCATCAATGTTTGGGTGCAATCCGACAACGCCGCATCCACCGTAGAGCATGAAACCAGTGCGGCGTTGACGCTTTACCGTGATCTGAGCGCCTACCCAAACCGTGCAGAGGCCACTGAAGCCCTTGCTTTGTTGCGCGGCGTGACTTTGTCGATCGTGAAAGAAGAATTCCCGGCCATTCAGGCCATGAAATGGGACGCCAAAACTCAAGCGAGTTTGGCAACCCAACACGCCTTTAACCGGCTCTGGGACGAAATTCGGCAGATCACCCCACAAAACCTGCAAGAGCAATCACTGTTCAACGAGATATTGACAAATATGAATACTTTTGCACAGTTTCGCGTGAAGCGGCTACTGCACGCACGCACCGGTTTAAGTGGATCGTTATGGGCCGTCGTTGTGTTGGGTGGGCTGATCACCATTGGCTTCATCGGCTTGTTTGGGTATGAGCGTGAACCCGTCCGCATGGTGCATGCCAGCGTTCTCAGCTTTGTCTTGGGCGGGGCGATCTGCGTGATCATGAGCCTCAATTTTCCGTTCGTCGGCAATTCCGGCATCGGCCCGGATGGTTACGACTACTTAATCAAGCTGGCCGAATGGTAGGAAGAAAAGCTGCTCCACCGCCGCGGTCACGCTGACCGCCAGGCCAGGCCGCCATGACCCTTGACCGTGCGGCGCCGCCAGGAAATACAAAGAATCCTGCCGCGCAGGCTATCCGTCTGCGCCATGCCTTGCTGGAGCAAGTTGGCAATGGAACGATCACGCCCGTGGCCTCTACCGCACAGCCGGCCGTGAGGCGCTGCACCTCGTCGCTGTAGTTGCTCAGCGTGCTCGGTGCCACCACTTGCACCGGGTGAAAGCAGGAGCCGTCAGACACATTGACAAAGGACAGGCCTGCCTTGGAATCGCGCCGGGTCTTCACCCACCCTTTGATCGTGACCTAAAGCCCGGCGGGCGCCAAAGCAGCCTTGCCGGCGAGAACATCGTGACAACTGACGAAAGACGATAAAGAAGACATGTGCAGGCCCTGCAAGATGGCGTGATGAGGGGCTCGATGGTAGCGGACTCAAACCAGGCAACCCATCACATGGCAGGTGGCTTGCCGTGGCCAGCACGGCAGCGACGACGGTGCCAACGCCGCATCAAAACTTACTGGCCCTTGATGGCCAGCAACTCAACTTCAAACAGCAGCGTTGCGTTCGGCGGGATCACACCGCCAGCACCCCGCTCGCCATAGGCGATGGCCGAAGGACAGGTCAGCTTGGCTTTGCCGCCGACTTTCATGCGCTGCACGCCTTCGGTCCAGCACTTGATGACGTTGCCCAAGGGAAACTCAATCGCCTGGTTGCGTTTGTAAGAGCTGTCAAATTCCTTGCCGTCGGGGAAGGTGCCACGGTAGTTGACCTTGACGGTGTCGCTGGCCTTGGGGCTGGCGCCGACGCCGTCCTTGAGCGAGCGGTACACCAGCCCGCTGGCGCTGACCACGGCACCGGGCTCCTTGGCTGCGGCATCCAGGGTGGCATCGGCTGCCTGGGCAGCGCTGACGAACGACAAGGAGCAAGCCAGAACGGCGCGGAAGAAAATGGTTTTCATGAGTGAGATACGGGTTAAGGTGAGTGAAACAAGCGCAGATTCTCGCTGAAGCTGACAGGGCTTCAAAGCGCCCGTCTACCAGGTGAATCTCGCCTGATTTTGAATAAAATGAGGCCCTAGCCCGCGTGTAATAAGCGTGAGTAGCTATCGTTTTTTTATGATAAATACCCCCTTAGCTGAGCCACAGTTCGGAACCAGGACGCTGCGGCCAGTGCCGCCCTGTCAGCACCTGGGCCCTTTTAGCTGGCACGCTTGAACAGCGCCAAGAGCGAGCCGGCCAGCACAAACAGGCTGCCAAAAGCGCGGTTCATGGCGCGAATGTGGCTGGGTGACTTCAAGGCGCCGAGCACGCGCGCGGCCAGCGCGGTGTAGCCCGCCATCACCACCAGATCGGTAAAACCCAGCGTGGCGGCAATGATCAGGTACTGCGGCAGCAGCGGCTGCGCCAGGTTCAAGAACTGCGGCACCACCGCCAGCAGGAACACCGTGCCCTTGGGGTTGACGGCGTTGATCATCAGCGCGCGTAGCACCATGGAGCGGCGCGTGACAAGCACGCCTTCGTCGGAGCGGGTCACCATGGGCGTGGCGGGCGCGCGCCACTGCGCAATACCCAGCCAGACCAGATAGGCAACGCCCAACCACTTGACCACCAGAAAAGCCGTGCTTGAAGTCGCCACCAGCGCCCCCAGCCCCAGACTGACCACAATCACCTGAAACCAGATACCCAGCACCAGGCCAAAGGTGGTGAAGTAGCCGCGGCGAAAGCCGTGGTTCAGCCCGGCGCTCATGGCCGCCACCGCCCCAGCCCCAGGCGAAATGCTGATCGCCCAGGAAGCGGCAAAAAAGGCCAGCCAGGTTGAAAGTGCCATGCGGCCCGGCTCAGAGCGGCGTGTTTTGCAGCGCAGCGATGCGCTCTTCGATCGGTGGGTGGGTCGAGAACAGCTTGCCAATGCCGCCAGCGATGCCCATGGCGGACATGCTCTTGGGCAACTCGGCGGGCACCATGCCGCCCAGGCGCGCCAGGGCATTGATCATCGGTTGCTTGCGGTTCATGAGTTTGGCGGCGCCCGCGTCGGCGCGGAATTCACGGTGACGCGAAAACCAGGCGACCACAATGGCGGCGGCAAAGCCAAGCAAGATATCGAGCACGATGGTGGTCACCATGTAGCCAATGCCGGGGCCGCTGGAGCGCTCGTCGCCCTTGCGCAGAAAACCGTCGATGGCGTAGGCGATGACGCGGCTCAGGAACACCACAAAGGTGTTCATCACGCCTTGAATCAGCGCCATGGTGACCATGTCGCCATTGGCCACGTGCGCGATTTCATGGCCGATCACGGCCTCGATCTCTTCCCGCGTCATGCCCTGGAGCAAGCCCGTGGAAACTGCCACCAGCGCCGAGTTTTTGAAGGCACCGGTGGCAAAAGCATTGGGTGCGCCGTCAAAAATGCCGACTTCCGGCATGCCGATGCCGGCGGTGTCAGCCAGTTTGCGCACGGTCTCCACGATCCAGGCTTCGTCCACGTTTTGCGGTTGCTTGATGATGCGCACGCCCGTGGTCCATTTGGCCATCGGCTTGCTGATCAAAAGTGAAATGATGGCGCCACCAAAACCAATAACCATGGCAAAGCCGAGCAGTGAACCCAGGTCGAGCCCGGCCGGGGTCAGATAACGGTTGACGCCGAGCAGGCTGGCCACGATGCCCAGCACTGCCACCACGGCAACATTGGTCAAGACAAACAAGAGAATTCGTTTCATGATTTTCTTTCTATGACGGTTCAAAGCAGCGAACCATTGGGAGGGATGTTAGGGGCGCGGCGGTTGAATTCAAGACTTTGGCGCCGCAATGGCCCATGGAGTTTACGGGCATTCAGGAGCTGCTTCGGTCGCTGCGACGGCCCCGGTTTGGGGCAACCGAAACACGCTCGCGTCGGCATAAAACGCCGGGTCTTCGTTGGCGCCGCACCAGCCGGGCACGCCCAGCACGGGCAAGTGGGCAAAGGGCTTGCCCGCCAGTTTGTCGACTGTCAGGTCCTGCGCCAGCCAGGCGTCAATATCCGCTATCAAATGACTAGCTGCTCGTACCCGGTAGACGTGGGCTGTGATCGCTTTTCTTGGTGCAACCAGCTTTTCCAGCAAGGCGTGACCGAACAGCAGCAGCTGCGCCTGGCTCCACAGTGGGCGCAATTCAACAAACAGGCGCTGCCAGTCTTTGGCCGCCAAGGCGTCCCACAGGGCATCGGGCGCCTGAAGCAAGGCGGCGTTTTCGTCAAACACGGTCAAGGCGTCACGCGTTGGCCCGCGCACCGGCTGGATACCGCTGTGCGCAATTTGTGCTGCCTGCAACTGGTTCAGCCGTCTTTTCGTCAATGGAAAATGCATCCAGCACAGGCCGTTGAAGAAGTCGTGCAGCCCGTCACGCGTGGGCACACACTGGGTGTCGAAGATGTGCTGCTCGTAGGCAACGCCAGCGGGCAGCTCGCTTTGCGCCACAAAGCGCACCGGCGCCAGGCCGGCCTGGTTCAGGGCCTGGGGTTGCGCCAACCCATTGATTATTTGCTGGACCAGTGGCTCGCCCCTTGCGCGCCACGGCGTCAGCCAGGGTGCGGCCCAGTCAACAGCGGCCAGCGGGTGAGGACGGCACTCAATGGCCGTCTCACCAAGCTTCAGCTCATTCGCCACGGCAAGGCTTCACCCGCGCCCAAAGGCTTGAGCTCGGCGTCGCCATAGCTAAAGCGCTCTGGCACCGTCCAGCCTTCGCGCCGCAGGGTGATGCTGCCGGTGTTGCGCGGCAAGCCATAGAAATCGGCGCCGTTGAAGCTGGCAAAAGCCTCCAGCTGGTCCAGCGCCCCAACAGACTCAAAGGCCTGCGCGCACAGTTCCATCGCCGCGTGCGCGGTGTAGCAGCCCGCGCAACCGCTGGCGTGTTCCTTGAGATGGGCAGCGTGCGGCGCACTGTCGGTGCCCAGAAAAAACTTGGCCGAACCGCTGGCGGCTGCGGCCAGCAAAGCCTGGCGATGGGTCTCGCGCTTGAGCACCGGCAAGCAGTAGTAAGGCGGGCGGATGCCGCCACTGAAGATGACGTTGCGGTTGTCGTCACGGGCGGGCGCAGGTTCGGCATGATGATGGCGCGGCCAAACTGGGCGGCGCTGTGGGGCACCACGGTGCGCAGCGCCTCGCCATCGCGCACATGCAGGTGCCAGTCGTCGGGTCGGGTCAGGTGAAGGGTTTCTTTCATGGGCCGCATTGTCCCAAATCACCCACCGCGGGGCTAGGACGGCACGATGTCGGTCGGGTACTTCCAGAAGTCCTTGAGCAGATAACTCACCGCCTTATTTGATGCGGTGCTTTTTGGGGGAATGGGCTTCAAGTACCACTTGTCGTAAATCGGATAGATATCCTTGCGCGGCCTGGGCCTCTGTGGCGCGTGCTTTCTCGGTTTCAAGGTAGGTGCGGTAGGCGGCCGCCAACCAGTAGCCAACGGTCAAGACAACGTCGCTAAATTGCCAACGTGGCCTGTACCATGCTGCAAACCAACGAAAGGCTGCTATGGCGATCGACAACCCCGCACATCCAACACGCGGCAGCGCTGCTCCATTGACGGCACACGCCATCCAGCCCCTGCTGATAGACCCTGCGGACCACCCGCGCGGCAAGGCGCATTTGAGTGCGGCCAGTGGTCTGGTGCGGATGCGCCAGCGCCTGTATGTGGTGGCAGACGACGAACTGCACCTGGCTATGTTTGACGACCCTGGCAGCGCACCCACCACAGCGGCGGCCGACAGCACTGGGCCAGCCGTGGGCACCTTGCTGCGCCTGCTAGAGGGTGATCTGCCCAAGGACGCGGGCAAGCGCAAAAAAGCCAAGCCCGATTTTGAAAGCTTGGCCGCGCTGCCGCCGCTCCCCGGTTGCCCAGCGGGTGCGCTGCTGGCGCTGGGCTCGGGCTCGCGGCCCAACCGCGAAACCGGCGTGTTGATCGCATTGAATGCGCAGGGCGTGCCCAACGGCCGCATGGCGCAAGTGGATCTGGCCGCCCTGTACGCACCGCTGCACAAGCGCTTTGCTGACCTGAACATCGAAGGCGCCCTGGTCGTCAGCGGCGAACTGCTCTTGCTGCAGCGCGGCAACAAAGGCCATGCTGTGAATGCCTGCATCCGTTATGACTGGAACCTGATGGCTCCCTGGCTGGCGGGCTTGCAGCCTAAGGCGCCTGCGGCAAAGTCGGTGCAATTGCTGGAGCTGGGCCTTGTGGAAGGCGTGCCACTGGGCTTTAGCGACGGCGCTGCACTGCATGGTGGTGCCTGGGCGTTTAGCGCCGTGGCCGAGAGCACCGACGACAGCTACCTGGATGGCGCGTGTGTCGGGTCTGCCATTGGCACCGTGGGTGCAGACGGCGAATTGCAGCGGCTGCACCTGCTGCATGGCGCACCCAAGGTTGAGGGGTTGGCCGTGCTGGCGGACGGCGACGGCTGGCTCTGCACACTGGTCACCGACCCTGACGACCCGGCTGTCGCCGCACAAATGCTGCAGGTGCGTCTGCCGGGGGTGAACGGATGACTACCTGTAGGCGCCCAAGCTTCGTCAGAGATATTGACGGTGGCTGGGGTGCGCTGGGTGGTTTGTAGGCGCAAAGGGAAGCGCATGGAGCGGTGGGGTTGAAGGAAGGGCCTCGGCAGAATGATGCGCCCAACTGTGGTCAGTGGTAAGCGGCAGCAAAGCATTGCCCCACGCCTAGTTCAGGGCCTGAGGCTGCGCCAACCCATTAATTATTTTCTGGGCCAGCGGGTGAGGACGGCGCTCAATGGCCGTCTCACCAAGCTTCAGCTCATTCGCCACGGCAAGGTTTCACCCGCACCCAAAGGCTTGAGCTCGGCGTCGCCATAGCTAAAGCGCTCTGGCACCGTCCAGCTTTCGCGCCGCAAGGTGATGCTGCCGGTGTTGCGCGGCAAGCCATAAAAATCAGCGCCATGAAAGCTGGCAAAAGCCTCCAGTTTTTCCAGCGCCCCGACCGACTCAAAGGCCTGCGCATACAACTCCATGGCGGCGTGCGCCGTGTAGCAACCGGCGCAGCCCGACGCGTTCTCTTTGAGCTGGGCGGCGTGCGGCGCGCTGTCGGTGCCCAGAAAGAACTTGGCCGAACCGCTGGCGGCCGCTGCCAGCAAGGCCTGGCGATGGGTCTCGCGCTTGAGCACCGGCAAGCAGTAGTAATGCGGCCGGATACCACCGCTAAAAATGGCGTTGCGGTTGTAGAGCAAGTGGTGCGCGGTGAGGGTGGCGGCGGTGAATCGGTCGGCCTCGGCCACATACTGCGCCGCTTCCCGCGTGGTGATGTGTTCGAACACGATTTTCAGCTCGGGGAAATCCCGGCGCAAGGGAATCAGCTGGGTCTCGATGAACACCGCTTCGCGATCAAAGATATCAATCTCGGGCGCGGTCACTTCCCCATGCACCAGCAGCAGCATCCCGGCGCGCTGCATCGCTTCGAGGGTTTTGTAGGTCTTGCGCAGATCGGTCACGCCGGCGTCGCTGTTGGTGGTGGCGCCCGCCGGGTAGAGTTTGAGGGCGACCACACCCGCGTCGCGCGCACGTTTGACCTCGTCGGCGGGCAAGTTGTCGGTGAGGTAGAGCGTCATCAAAGGCTCAAACTGCAGGCCCGCAGGCACCGCGGCCCGGATGCGCTGGCGGTAGGCCAACGCTTGCGCGGTCGTTGTGACCGGGGGGCGCAGGTTGGGCATGATGATGGCTCGACCAAACTGGGCGGCGCTGTGCGGCACCACGGTGCGCAGCGCCTCGCCATCGCGCACATGCAGGTGCCAGTCGTCGGGCCGGGTCAGGGTGATGGTGAGGGCTTGAGCGGGTGTCATGGTGGCCATTGTCGCCAATCAGCGCGGCACACCAAGCTCTGGCGGCGCAGGCTCGCTTGCCTGCTTGCGGTTCTGCGCCAGCAGATAGTCCCACAAGGCCAGCGCCGCATTCTTGACCGCGCGCTCAACGAATGGGGCGCTGCGGTGTCCGCCGGGCTTGCCGTTCTCCCTGAACGCGGGGCGTTGCCGGTAAACACGCACCTCCATGGTGATCTCCAGGCCCTTAAGGTCATGTGGGACGGCACTGACCAGTCTTCTGGCGTACAAATCTTTCTTGACAGCACTGAAAGGCAAAAAGGCGATGCCGTGGCCTTCGAGCGCCATGGCCTTGAGGCCCTCGGCCATGTCAGTCTCATAGACGCGGTCAAAATGAATGGCCGTGTTTGATTGTTTGAGGATCAGGTCCACCATCTGCCCCAGGTAGGCCCCCGGCGCGTAACCCAGGTAGGGCAAGAGCTGACCGGGGCGCCCCGGCAACTGAAACATCGGCGCACCGTCGGCATCGGGCCTGGAATACGGCGCTATCACCTCCTCGCCCAGGCTGACCATTTCGTAGCGAACAGGATCGAGCTGAAAGGGCTGCGACGGATGATGGTAGGCAATCAACAGGTCGCAACTACCCTCCACCAGGCGCATCACGGCATCGTGCACATTGAGCGCAATCAGGCGGCTCTTGATCGGTCCGAATTGTTGCCGCAAGGCCGACACCCAGGCCGGAAAGAAGGTGAACGCCAGTGTGTGCGGCACGGCAAACTCAATCACGTCCTGCCCGGCCGAGGCGTGGCCGCGCAACATGGCGCGCGTGCTTTGCAAGGCCTGCAAGACTTCCAATGATTGGGAATAGAGCGTCTGACCCGCCGGAGTCAAACGGGTCGGGTAATTGCTCCGATCGACCAGATCGGTGCCCGCCCAGCTCTCAAGCGACTGTATGCGCCTTGAAAACGCCGGCTGCGTGACGTGGCGCAGCAATGCAGAGCGGCTGAAACTGTGGGTCTCAGCCAAACTGACGAAATCTTCCAGCCATTTGGTGTCCATGGGCGCGAATTATGCGGCAAATGCATGAGGCTGCGGCGCTGTTTTGAACGGCCGGTTCAAGCCCCTGGCTGCAGGTATTGCAGGGTGAAGGCATGGTCGGCATCAAGCGCCTGACGCAGTTGATGCGCAAACAGGCGCTCCACCTTGGGCCCGATCAGCGGCAGGCGCGATGTGAGCTGCCAGCGCAGTGCCATGCGGCTCAAATTAGTCGCGGCCTGCACCAAGGTGCCCATGCCGTGCGCCTGCAGTGGCAGACCGAGCGGCGTGATCTCCAGTTCGGCGCTGATCTGCGCCGGGCTGACACGGCGCCAGCGACTGCGATGGCGCAGCGTCTGTTGGCGTGCGAGCAATGGGCGCGCCCAGAGCGGCAGTGCAGCCACATCAACAGGCACATCGCGCTCGAGCTCGACCTCGATCACCTGCGCTGTGACATCAAAACGAAGCAGGCGCACCGCGCTAGCGCCCAAGGCGCGGTATTTGCGCTGCGGGTACTCAGGGTGGGAAAAAACCGTCCACAGACGATCGAGTCCAGCGGGGAAGCTTTGCGTCAGAGAAAATTCCATCATGTGACTTCCCGGCGCCGCCGCGCCCGACAAGAGCTGACCCAGGTCGGCAGATGGGCCATTGGAACTCAGGCGCCAACCAGGGCACCATAGGCCTGGCGCGTCTCGGGGGCCACCGAGGCCAGCAATTGCACATAAGGGGTCTTGTGGCGCATGAGCATGCGCGCCGACGCCACCATTTTGGAGCGGCAGAACCAGTGGCAGGTGTGCTGCATCAAGAACAGTTCGGCCGATAGCGTGAAGGCTTTGTCCTTGGGCGTACGCTGGCGGCTGTTTTGCGCCGCCTGCTCAATGCCTTGGGCATGGATGCGCAGCGCCTGGCGCAGGTCAAAGCTGCTGGCCGGAAAAAACTGGGCGATCCAGGGCAGCGCCAACGGCAGGCGACTGACGCGCGTTTGCGCGCCATCGACGCTTGAGAATTCAGCCACAAAACGGTTGAACTGCTCACACAGCGTGAGCTCGGCCGCGTCCAGCATGTGCCAGATCTGCGCCTGACGCTCGGGATCAGGTTCAGACAGCGCGCGCAGGTAACCGTCGGTCAGGTTTTCCATCAGCTTTTCAATCTGGTATTTGCCCAGGTAGCTTCCCAGTAAGGCGATGCGGCGGCCCTGCTCGCGCGACTTGGCCAGGTAGGCACCAAAGGCAAGCAAGACAAAGAGGATGAGTAGTTCCATGGCGCGGTGCAGTAGGGGTTAAATGGTCCCTTGAGTTTAGTGGTGCGCGCCAGCCTAAAATTGATTTCTTATGCCGGCCGACCCCATGCTCTTTCCTCCCCCCCAAAATGGCAAGCAGGCGTCCCGGCTGATCGTCTGGTGGATTGGCTTTTTTGCCTTTCTGAACGTCTACTCGATGCAAGCAGTGTTGCCGCTGGTGATGGACGATTTTCAGGCCTCTCCGGTGCAAGCGGGCTTGACGGTGGGAGCGACCATCCTGGCGGTGGCGCTGGTGTCGCCCTTCATGGGAATGCTCTCCGATGCATTCGGGCGCAAGCTCATCATTTGCAGTTCCATGCTGGCCCTGACGCTGCCCACAGCCCTGATCCCTTTGGTGAGCAGCCTGAACGCACTGATTGCGCTGCGCTTTCTGCAGGGGCTGGCGATTCCGGGCATCGTGGTGGTGCTGATCGCCTACATCTCCGAAGAGTTCCAGGCCAACGGCGTCGCCCGCATGACCGCCACCTATGTGGGCGGCACGGTCATGGGCGGCTTTTTTGGCCGCTTTATCACCGGCCATGCCGGTCATTTGCTGGGCTGGCGCGGCGCCTTCGTGACCCTGGCGCTGCTCAATCTGCTAGGCGCTTTGCTGGTGCTGTGGCGGCTGCCGCCGTCGCGCTCCTTTGTGCCCAACCGAAACTTCAGCGCGGGTTTGAACACGCTGTGGCGCCACATGCACCACAAGCGGCTGATGGCGGCCTGTGCGGTGGGTTTTTGCGTGCTGTTTTCGCTGGTGGGCACCTTCACCTATGTCAACCTGCACCTGGCATCGGCGCCGTTCTTTTTGTCATCGGCGGGCTTGGCCAATGTGTTCAGCGTCTACCTCGTCGGTGTGCTGGTGACCCCGCTGGTCGGCCCGTATATCGTTCGCCTGGGCTTCCTGCGCGCGCTGCTCGGGGCTTTGTCGCTCTCTACTGCAGGCTTGCTCTTGACGCTGTGGCCAGCCTTACCCGCCGTCATCATCGGCCTGACGGTGTGTTCAACCGGCGTCTTCATTTGCCAGTCTGCGACCATCAGCGCGATTGCCCAAAACATCGAAGAGGGCCGCTCGCTGGCCACCGGTCTGTACTACATGAGCTATTACGTGGGCGGCGCAGCAGGCACCTTGGTGGCGGGGCTGGCCTTTGAGGCCTGGGGCTGGAGCGGCGCGGTGTTCTCCATTGCATTGATGCAAGCCTTGGCCGGCGCCATCGCCGTGCTGGTCTGGCGGCCCTCAGCTCAGGGAGTCGGTTGAATTTCGCCTTTTTAGGACATGGAGACCAAGCCCGGTTGATTAATAATTATTATAGTGATAGCACTATAAGCTTATTCCATGCGGGCTAGAGGTTAGAATGATCAAAAAATTTCCAAGAAAAACAAGGCTACGGGATACGCTGCAGCAGCCACCATCGCTTGCCAGCCCTACCTGCAGTGACCCCTGAGCGGGCATACTGCGCATCTCGCGCCGGCTGCAGGAGACCACCATGCCAAAACCCTTTCACCTCGCTCCATCGACCCCTGATGTCGGGGCGTCTGCCATGGCGCGCCCGCGCCTGAGCGGCCAATGAGCCGCTTGTTCTATTTCGATTTTGCGGGCTGGACGCTCAATGCGCTCAAACGCCTGCTGTACCGCTGGATCCGAACCAACGTGTTTCCAGAGCAGGCGGACATGCTCAAGCTTCGCCCCGACCTCCCCATCATCTACGTGCTGCACCAGCGCCACCTGTCCAACTTGCTGGTGCTTGACCATGAATGCCGGCAACTCGGGTTGCCGCCCGCCTTGAAGCCGGTGCGAACGGGCAGTTTGCTGGCCCGCCGGGCTTTTTTTGTGCTGACGCGCCAGCCCGATGCCTACCGGCCGCCGCCGCGGCGAATCGCGCACTCGCCGCTGCTCATGGCGCTGGTGAGACAAACCGAAAGTGATCCGCAATTTGACGTTCAACTGGTGCCGGTCACCATCCTGTGGGGTCACGCAGCCAGCAAGCAGGAGTCCATCCTCAAGGCGCTTTTTGCGGAGACCTGGCAGGCCGCGACGCCCTTGCGGCAGTTGCTCTCGATACTGCTGCACGGACGCCACACCGTCGTGCGCTTCAGCGCACCCATGTCCTTGCGCGACATGGCGCGGGACTGCAGCGACGCCGCAGAGTCGGCGCAGAAGGTCAATGAGGTGCTGGAGACCCACTTCAGCCAGCAGCGCGAAATGGCGATTGGCCCTGATTTGTCGCATCGTCGCACGCAACTACGCGCCTTGCTGGCATCGCCCAACGTGCGCGCCGCCATCGCAGCCGAAGCCCATGACAAGAACCTGCCGCTGGCCCAGGCGGAAAAGGCCGCGCGCGACTTTGCGCATGAAATCGCCTCCGACTTTTCCTTCTCGGTGGTGCGCGCCTTGTCGATTTTTCTGGAGTGGGTGTGGACCCGGGTCTACAGCGGCATCGAGATTCACAACCTGAACCGGGTGACCGAACTGGCGCCCGGCAACGGCATCATCTACGTGCCCTGCCACCGCAGCCACGTCGACTACCTGTTGCTGTCTTACATTATTTTTGGTCAGGGCATGATGGTGCCGCACATTGCGGCGGGCTCCAACCTGAACCTGCCAGTGGTGGGCAGCATTCTGCGCGGGGGTGGCGCCTTCTTTCTGCGCCGCAAAATCAAGGGCGAGCCGCTCTATGCCACGGTGTTTCTCGGCTACCTGCACCTGATGCTCGATCGCGGCTTCCCGCTGGAATACTTCATTGAGGGCAGCCGCAGCCGCAGCGGCCGCATGCTATCCCCCAAGGCCGGCATCCTGGCCATGACGGTGCAAAGTTTTGTGCGCGAACATTCACGTCCGCTGTTGTTTGTGCCGGTGTATGTGGGCTACGAAAAATTGATGGAAGGCAGCGTCTACCTGGAAGAACTCGAGGGCAAGCCCAAGAAAAAGGAAACGCTGTTGGGTCTGCTGGGCGCGGCGCGGGTGCTGCGGCAACATTTTGGCAAGGTGCATGTGAATTTTGGCCCGCCGCTGGCGCTGGAAGAGTTTCTTGACCAGCAGCACGCCCAATGGCGCGAGGAGCCCTTCAACCGCAAGGCACCGTGGCTGCACGATGCGGTCGAGGCCACCGCCAAGGCGCTGGCGCGCTCAATCAACGCCGCTGCCGTGGTCAATGCGGTCAATCTGGTCGCCTTGACCCTGCTGTCCACGCCCAAACACACGGCCGATGTGGGTCTATTGCAGCGCCAGATCGAGCACATTCAGTTCCTGCTGGCGGCGGTGCCCTACTCGCCGTCCGTGGTAGCTTGCAATTTGCCGCCGGGCGACATCATCGCGCAGGCGCAGCGGCTGAAATTGCTGGAATTCAAGACGCATCCGCTGGGCGACCTGGTGCTGGCCACCAAGCAGCAGGCCACGCTGCTGGCGTATTTTCGGAACAATGTGCTGCATGTGCTGGCTTTGCCCGCCTTGTTGGCGTGTCTGGTCAGCCACAACGGACGGCTCAAGCGCTTGCGCGCCAAAGAGGCCATCAAGGGCATTTATGGCTTGCTGCGCGCCGAGCTGTTTTTGCGCTGGGAGCCGCACGAACTCGACGATCTGATTGACCGCACCGAGAATGCCCTGGTTGCGCGCGACCTCATCGTCAACGACGCCGCCAACAATGTGCTGCGCGCGCCGGACCCCAACAGCCAGGCCAGCGCAGAACTGCGTCAGCTCGGCGAGATCATCCGCCCGACCCTGGAGCGGCAATTCCTGACCCTGGCACTGCTCAAACACCACGGCAGCGGCAAGCTGACGATCGCCAAGCTCGAAGAATCGAGCCATCTGCTGGCACAGCGCCTGGCGCTGTTGTATGAATTCAATGCGCCCGAATTCTCGGAAAAATCACTTTTTACCAATGTGATCCGCAACTTGATTGACGCCGAAGTGCTGCAGGTGGACGACGACGGCCTGCTGCATTTTGACGACCGGATCACCGTACCCGCCGGCCAGACCGAACTGCTGCTCGGTGCCGATGTGCGCCACAGCATTGAGCGCATCGCCCTGGCGGACGCACCCAAATGACTGTCAGCGCTGGGCCGCCTTGTCGATCTCAGCACGCAGTTCGGCGTAGTTCATGGTCACGGGGAACTGGGGGAACTCGTCGATCACATTTTGCGGCGGGTGAAACAGAATGCCGGCATGGGCCTCGGCCAGCATCGCGGTGTCGTTGTAGGAATCGCCGGCCGCGATCACATTGAATTGCAGTTCTTTAAAGCGCTGCACCGCTTCTTTTTTCTGGTTCGGCATGCGCAGGTGGTAGTTCACCAGAAAGCCGTCAGCATCGGCCTCGAGCTTGTGGCAGAACAGCACCGGCATGTTCAGTTGCGCCATCAAAGGCATGGCAAATTCGTAAAAAGTGTCGGACAGGATGATCGCCTGGTAGTCGCGCCGCAGTGCGTCCAAAAAGTCGCGCGCACCGGCCATCGGGCCCATCTCTGCAATCACTTTTTGGATATCGGGCAGACCGAGCTTGTGGGTTTTCAGCAAATCAAGCCGGTATTTCATCAGCTTGTCGTAGTCAGGCTCGTCGCGCGTGGTGCGCGCCAGTGCCGGGATTCCGGTACGGCTGGCAAACTCGATCCAGATTTCAGGGACGAGAACACCTTCAAGGTCAAGACAAACAAGCTGCACTGAAATTCTCCAAAAGTTGGCGCCCGAAAGAGGCGATTGCCCGGGCGCTTGCGTCGCGAAATACCGTGATGGGGACGGCCTCAGGCAAGTGTAGTGGCAAGCGCCATGTCAGTTTGAAGCGTACCGCCCGGCCAGCACCTGCCCATGCCAATGAAGCGTTGGCCTGGCGCTTGACGGCGTTTCAGGCGCTGATCTCATCGAGGGTGTCGTCTTCCAGATGGCGCGTGTCGGACCAACCCACCAGCGTGAAACCATTGGGTGTCCAAAGCAGGCGGTTGATGGCGGCATTGCCCAGGTCCCAGGTGCGCGGCGCCTGCAACTCCTGCCCGGTGGCGGCGCGGTACAGCACGTCCATGACGCCGCCGTGCGCGACCAGCACAATCTGCTGCCCCAGGTGCTGCGCCGCCAGTTCAGAGGCGGTGCGCGTGATGCGTTCGCGCAGTGTGGTCAAGGACTCACCGCCTTCGGGCGCCCAGAGCGGGTCGCGCTGGCGCCAGCGCAGCGACTGCTCGGGCCAAGTGGCCTCGAGCTCGGCAAAGGTCTTGCCTTCAAACACGCCAAAGCCGCGTTCGCACAGACCGGTGTGGGTCTGCAGCGTGCGACCGGTGGCATTGGAAATCGCGTGTGCGGTATCGACTGCGCGGCGCAAATGGCTGGTGTAAATGGCACTGATGGGTTCATGGGCCAGCGACTTGGCCAGGCGTTGCACTTGCCAATGGCCCTTGGCGTTGAGTCCGATGTCGAGTTGCCCCTGGATGCGGGTGTCGACATTCCAGGCGGTTTCACCGTGGCGAACGGCAATGATGCGGGTAGCGTGCATGGTGTTGGGATGGATTGAAACGATTTGATATGAACGATTAAATGCTATAAAGATAGAAGCTGCTTACGCTTATTCCATAAGGGCTAGCGCCCGTTTTTGTACAAATTCAGCAAACAGAACCGAGCACCCGGACACCCGCGAGCTTGGCAACGGGGAAGGTCTCCTCGTCAAACACCCGGTCGCCCTCGGTATCGGGCACACCGGTGATTTTGAGGCTCTTGAAATCGTAGCGCGTGGCGTCCATCAGGTGCGAGGGCACCACATTTTGCAGCGCGGTGAACATGGTCTCGGTGCGCCCGGGGTACTGCTTTTCCCAGTCACGCAGCATCTGGCCGATGAGCTGGCGCTGCAGGTTTTCCTGGCTGCCGCACAAGGAGCACGGGATGATCGGGAACTGGCGGTGCGCGGCCCAGCGCGTCAGGTCTTTCTCGGCCACGTTGGCCAGCGGGCGGATCACGATGTGGCCGCCGTCGTCGCTCACCAATTTGGGCGGCATGCCTTTGAGCTTGCCGCCAAAAAACATGTTCAGGAAGAAGGTCTGCAGCATGTCGTCGCGGTGATGGCCGAGCGCGATTTTGGTGATTTTGAGCTCGTCAGCCACCCGGTACAAGATGCCCCGGCGCAGGCGCGAACACAGACTGCACATGGTTTTGCCCTCGGCAATGACCTTCTTGACGATGCTGTAGGTGTCCTGGGTTTCAATGTGAAACTCGATGCCGAGCTGGGCCAGGTACTCGGGCAGAATATGCGCCGGAAAGCCCGGCTGCTTCTGGTCCAGGTTGACGGCCACGATCTCAAAGTCAATCGGGGCGCGCTTTTGCATCTTGAGCAAGATGTCAAGCAGCCCATAGCTGTCTTTGCCGCCCGAGACGCAGACCATGACGCGGTCGCCCGCTTCAATCATGTTGAAGTCCATGATGGCCTGGCCGACCTGGCGACACAGGCGCTTTTCCAGCTTGTGGATTTCGTGCGATGCGCGCTGCGTCGCCTCGCGCCCGAGGCTGGGCTCGGGCGCTGCCGGTGCGCTGTCTGACTCGGCATCAGGCGTGGTGGGAGCCCAATCGTCGGCTTGGGTGTCGTTGTCTGTCCAGAGGGCATTCATCATCTTGTTCCTGTTTAATTCTCTGACCACTGGCCGGTTTCCACGCGGATCGCGACTTCGCAGTCGTCAAATATCTCCAGCTTGGCAATTCTCACGCGCACGCCCATCACGCCGGGCAGTTGCATCAGGCGGTTCGCCAGCTTGCCAATCAGGGTCTCCAACAGGTTGACGTGCTCGGCGGTGCATTCGTCAATGATGATTCTGCGCACCTTGCGGTAGTCCAGCACGCGGGTGATGGCGTCGTCATGGGGCAGCAACGGCTGCGCGCCCAGGCTCAGCTCGGCATCGACCTGAATCGGCTGCGGTGCGGCTTTTTCAGCTTCCAGAATGCCCAGGTTGGCATCAAAGCGCAAGCCGGTGAGGGTGAGGGTCTGCTGACCTTGACTGGACTTCATAGCGACATATCCTTGATGCAAAAGACTTCCACCCCGACGCCCTTGCAGTCCGGATAAACATCGGGCTTGCAGCTTGACAGCCGCACTGCCCTTACATGGGGATGAGCGAGCAGTCTGCTGGCCAGTTCGTCACACAATGTCTCCTGTAACTCAACATGCCCGAGTCTGACTCGACTGGCGATAACCTTGCGCACGAAGTCGTAGTCGACCACTTCCGCCAGTTGGTCCGATTTTGGTGTGGAATGGTGGTAAGGCACAAACAGTTCCACGTTGAAAATGACACGTTGGGCTTGTGCTTTCTCGAAGTCATGGGCACCAATCAGCACCGGCACCACATGGTCGTGTAGAAAAATTCTCCGGCACGTCAGCGCCAGATGAGTCAAGGGATCAAGCGTCATTGAGCGGCTTTCAGGAGATCTTCCACCACAAACATCACGTCGCGTGGTAAGGGCACCAGATGCTGGCCATTGTCTACGGCCAAGGTGACACCGGTGATGCAAGGATTTTCGGCCAAAAACAAACAGCTGGCCGCCACCTGGAGCGGCTCAGTGGCCTGGCGCATCAGGTTGACCTGACAGGCCCGGTCAAAGTTAGCCTGCGATTGAGGTCCGCTCAGGTAGATCAGACCCGGCGCTACACCGCACACTCTGAGGCGCGGCGACAGGGCCTGCGCCTGGAGCGCGACCGAGCGCTCCAGGGCGAGTTTGGAGACGGTATAGGAAAAATAATCAGGATTGAGGTTAAAGACCTTTTGGTCCAGCACATGAATGATGCTTCGCGCACCTGCTGGCGAGTGCGCCGGCAGACTTTGGGCCATCAGGCTGGAGAGTGACAAGGGTGCCAGTAGATTCACGTCCAGTTGCGTTCGCGCTGCGTTGATGTTGAGCTTGTCCGCGCTGTCCGGATCGAAGCTTGAGGCATTGTTGACAAGGCAATGCAAGGGGCCCGCCTGGGACACGACTTCGTCCATCATGCGCTGTCTCTGCGCTTCGTCGCTCAGGTCGGCCTGGACCGACCGGGCTTGCCAGCCCTGCTGGCAAAGTTCATCACACAGCGCTTTTGCGACCTCTGCGGACTGCTGGTAATGACACCAGACAGCCCAACCCGCTTGTGCAAATTGACGGCAAATCAGCGCGCCCAACCGGTGAGCGCCACCCGTGACCAATACGGACTTAGCCATGAGGTGCTTCCACATTCAGCAGTGCGCGAATGAAAAAGGCGGCATCTTGCGCGACGTAAAGCCTTCGCGCAGGTTCGAGCAAAAAATCATCCCCCAGTGTTTTGATAAAGACCAAGCCGATAAAGCCCTCCCCCTCGCCATGTAGCGGTATCTGGCTCTGGATATAGCCTTCTTTGCTCGCGCAGAAGAAGCAGGACTGGTAGCCTTCCATTCGCTGCGGCAGCGTGAGGCTGGCTTGATCCATTGCGGCCGGGACCCAGAAAAAAAGCCCCAACGCACTGACCAAAATCAGCAACATAATTGAGGCCAGCCCGATTCTGGCCCAAGCAGCTAACGCCAGCATTTTTAACCAGCGAATCAATTCATTCGATGTTTTGACTGATTCTTCGCCCATAAGTTGATCTATGTCTTTTTTGCCCGCCGAAAAAATTTCGGCTAGTTTGACCCAAATTATCGTGGAAGCCATTGCCGTACAAGATGGCTGGATCGGCTTCGATCAATTCATGGCGCTGGCGCTGTACACGCCAGGCCTGGGCTATTACGCCAACGACAGCAGCAAATTTGGCACCCTGCCCTATGCCACCGAGGCGGGTGTGAGCGTGGCGGGCAGCGATTTTGTCACCGCACCCGAGATGACGCCGCTGTTTGGCCAGACCCTGGCGACCCAGGTGGCTCAAGCCTTGCAAGTGACGCAAACCACTGAGGTGTGGGAGTTTGGCGCCGGCTCGGGCGCGCTGGCGCTGCAGGTGCTGGAGGCACTGGCAGCGCAAGGGCAAGTCTTGACGCGCTACAGCATTGTTGATTTGTCCGGCAGCCTGCGCGCGCGCCAGCAAGCCAAGCTGCAGAAATTCGGCGACACGGTGCAATGGGTGAATGAGCTTCCCGATACGCTGCAAGGCGTGGTGATCGGCAATGAGGTGTTGGACGCCATGCCGATCAAGCTGCTGACCCGGGTCAAGGGCCTCTGGTTTGAGCGCGGCGTGGCGGTGGGTGCAGCGGGAGAATTCATCTGGCAAGACCGCCCGACCGAGCTGCGCCCGCCACTGGCGATTGACGGCGAACACGACTACCTGACTGAAGTCCACCCGCAGGGCGAGGCCTTCATCCGCACGCTAGCCGACAAGTTGACTGCTGGCGCGGCCTTTTTCATTGACTACGGCTTTCCAGAGCACGAGTACTACCACCTGCAGCGCCACATGGGCACCGTGATGTGCCACCGCAGCCACCAGTCCGATACCAACCCGCTGGCCGACGTGGGCCTCAAAGACATCACAGCGCACGTCAACTTCACCGGCATGGCGCTGGCCTGCCAGATGGAGGATTGGGGCGTGCTGGGCTACTGCACGCAGGCGCGGTTTTTGATCAACTGTGGCCTGGTGGCCCGGATGGAAAACGCCAGCTTGCAGGAACGGGTGCGGGCACAAAAGCTGATCATGGAGCACGAAATGGGGGAACTGTTCAAGGTCATCGGCTTCTTCAAGGGCGAACCCTGGCAGGCGCTGGGCTTTGCCGACGGTGACCGCACGCACACGCTGTAGCGCGTGTGTCTGCGCTCGTCTTGCACCACTGACACCCACATGCTGCGCTGGCTTGTTGTCGTCTTTCTGGCCCTGTTGCTTCTCAACGGGCTCATGCCATGGCTGCGCAAACTCGGTTTTGGCAAGCTGCCGGGCGACTTCTCGTTCCGGCTGTTCGGGCGCGACTGGTTCATTCCGCTGAGCACCACCATCGTGCTAAGTCTGCTGGCCACCGGCCTGTCCAAGATTATTTAGACGCCTTGCACCGGTGCCCAACACCGGGTTACCGGCGGTATGGATTGTTCGGGAGGCGGTCGTAGCGATTTCGAACACCGTCGCCGTCACGATCGCGGTCCTGCTGATTCCTGATGCCATCGCGGTCGAGATCACCATAAGGACCATAAAGGCGGGCCTGGCGCCACTGATTGCGCGGGCCATCGCGATCATAGATGTTGACGATGCCATCGCGGTCGCGATCGCCGTAAGCGCCGCGGCCTTGCCATTGCTGCGCATCGTAGCGTCGACCATCGCCGCCACGCCGATAGTAGTCGGGCGCGGGCGGGTAGAAAGACCAGGGTTGCACATACCGAGGTGCCGGCTGCACAAAGACGCCTGGAACCTGCACGCCGATGGAAAAGTACACATCGCTACGGGCGTGCGCCGATGAAGCTGCCGCGAAAGCGCCTAGCGTGAGCGCAACTGCTGCAAGCGATTTGGTGGAAATGAGATGCTTCATAAAAAACTCCTTGGGTTGGTATGGACCACATCGTGCGCGTTCGTGTGTGAACGCAAGCTGAACCGATGCAAGAAATATCTTGCGCAACTTCAACTTAGGCCCTGTCCTATGGCCGCCACTGCCAAGCGACAACCCTGGCCCCAATCAACGATGCCCCGCGCAACGCTTGGAGATGAAACTCAAGCCCCGCAGCACTTCTTGTATTTCTTGCCACTGCCACAAGGGCAGGGGTCGTTGCGGCCAGGCGTGGGCGCCTTGTGCACGGTCTGCTGGCGCGGCCCGAGGGTGCGCCAGAGTTCGCGCAGATCGTACACAGCCCAGATCGCGTTGGCATAGGCGTCCATGCGCTGCGCGCTGATGCTGGGCGCGCCGTCTTCGGCGTAAACCGACAGCACGGGCGTGGCGGTGTCGTCTTCGGTCAGGGCCACGATGGCCTCCAAGGCTTCGCTCAGCCATTGGGCCGCCTCTTTGTCACGCGGGGCGGCCCATTCTTCGGGCCAGGATTCGACCGCATACATGAAGCCCAGCGCCCACATTTGGGCGTAGGACGGGATGACTTCTGCGCCCAACTCGGCGCGCGCTTCCTCGGGCAAGGCCGCGACAGCGCCCCGCATGTCCATCACCTCGGGGTAGTAGGCGGCTTCGTCACCCAGATTCTCTATCTTGGCGTTGAGCGCCTGGGTCACTTCGTTCCAGCGCCGACTCCACAGTGCCATGAAGAGGCTGGCCTGAGCCTCGTCGGCAAACGAACCCTCGTCGACTTCGCCGTCAAGGCCAATGGCCAGCAACAGGGGCAGGAATTCCGAGGGCAGGATCGGGCGGCGGCAACAGATCAGCGCCGCCATGAAGCCTTCGCAAAACTCCAGGTGCGGTGTCTCGTCATAGCGCGTACGCAGATCGTCCAGAATGGCGTCGAGTTCGTCAAGCTCAGCTGGCGTCAAGGGTTGTGGCGCCGGGTCAACGGGGGCGTCTGCGGTGCTTTTGGGTGAGGAATCCAGGTTCATAGTGCGGGCGGTGTGGGTGGTTGGGGTATGGCCGTATTCTGCCCTGCTGGCGCTTGACCACGGGCTCGACACGCATGGCTGCGGCACCGCACCGAGCTCTTTAAACTATCGTTTATATAGCTTCAAACACCCGTACATCAAGGGCTAGAAGCCGTTTTGCCATGCAAAGCACGGCGCGATCCTTGCTCAGCAATGTCGCTTTATGCGCCACGGCCAGGTCGATGAACTTCTGGTCATCCGGGTCGCGGCAGCTCACGCTGGCTTTGGGGGCGGTATCCAGCCATTGCGCCTGACCATCGAACTGCGCCAGCACGTCGGAGGCGCTGCACTGGTGAATCGCCAGCCGCAGGGCGATCTTCGGGTAGCCCAGCACCCGCGCCAACTCATCGCGCATGGCTTTGGTGGCAATCCACTGCATTTTTTTGGCGGCCAGCGCCAGCTTGAGCGGCTGCGTGGCCGGGTCATTGAAGACGAAGGCATCGAGCACGATGTTGGTGTCGAGGACGATCATGTCGAGCGCGCCGAACCCTTCACCATGTCAAAGCGGAACAGGCGGCATTCGATCGGGCCATTCCACATCGGCACACGGCGCGATTCTTTAAGGCGCATTTTGCTCGGCAGCTTCAGGTCGGGCGTCAGGATCCAGGCGCTCCAGCCGGGGTAGTTCTTCTTCCAGTGGCTGGCCAGCTGACTGAAGAATTCGCCGCCCTCGGGCGTCTGCGGCAGCTCGCGTGCACCAAAACGACCCACCTCGGCGTCTTCGTCCTCAAACTGGCTGCCCGCGTGGCGAGCGCCTTTGGCCACACCGGCGACCTCGATGCGCTCGCCATAGGGCGGGTTGAGCAGCATGACGCCGGGGATATCGATAGGCGGCAGGCGCTGCAGGGCGTCGCCACCGCGAAACTCGATTACGTCAGCGACACCGGCGCGCTGCGCATTGCGCTGGGCAAAGTCGACCATGCGGTGCGCCACGTCGCTGCCAAAAATAAGGGGCTTTTGGTCCGGTTCCCGCAGCACCTCGGCGTCCTTCGCTTCCTTCTTGATGGCGTCCCACTCAGCACGGCGAAATGGCAGATATTTCTCAAAAGCGAAACGGCGCAAGGAGCCCGGCGCGATATTGCAGGCGATCTGCGCCGCTTCGATCACGATCGTGCCACTGCCACAGCAGGGGTCGTACAGCGGCAGCAGGTCCGCGTCGCCGTCCGCCCAGCCGCTGGCGGCCAGCATCGCGGCAGCCAATGTTTCTTTCAGGGGCGCATCACCCTTGTCTTCGCGCCAGCCGCGCTTGAACAGCGGCTCGCCCGAAGTGTCGATGTAGAGCGAGCAACTGTCGGTGCTCAGGTGCGTGTAGATGCGCACATCGGGCCATTGGGTGTTGACGTCCGGGCGCACGCCGCCGGCGGTGACGCGGAAACGGTCGCAGACGGCGTCCTTGACCTTGAGCGCGACAAAGTTGAGCGAGGTCAATGGGCTGTGCTGCGCCGTCACTTCCACCTTGATGGATTCACGCGGCGTGAACCAGCGCTCCCACGCGACCTCGCTGGCGGCACGGTACAGGTCCTGTTCGTTGCGGTACTCGGTGAAGGACAGCAGCACCAGCACGCGCTGCGCCAGACGGCTGTGCAGGTTGAGCAGCATCGCATCGCTAAGCGATGTGCGCACCGCCACGCCGCCGCGCTGTTTGGTCACGCAGCCCGGCGGCAGGCCGGTGATGCGCAGCACCTCGGGGGCCAGGTAGTCCTCCACGCCAGCGGCGCAAGGTAAAAAGAGTTGAAGTTGGTTCACAATGCTTTTCGTAAAGACGCAGGGGCTATGCGCAGCCCCTCGCGGTATTTGGCGACGGTGCGACGGGCGCATTCGATGCCCTGCTCTTTGAGCATCTCGGATAACTGGTTGTCACTGAGCGGCTTGGCGGTACTCTCGGCGCTGATAAATTGTTTGATCAAGGCCCGCACCGCCGTGCTCGACGCGTTGCCGCCGGACTCGGTGCCCAGGCCGGAGCCAAAGAAATGCTTGAGCTCGAAGGTGCCCTGTGGCGTCGCCATGTACTTGGCGGTGGTCACGCGGCTGATGGTGGACTCGTGCAAGCCGAGTTCTTCGGCAATCTCGCGCAGCACCAGCGGGCGCATGGCGAGTTCGCCGTGCAGGAAAAAGCTCTTTTGCCGCTCAACGATGGCGGTGCTGACGCGCAAAATCGTGTCAAAGCGCTGCTGAATGTTCTTGATGAACCAGCGCGCCTCCTGCAGGCGCTGCTGCAGCGCGGCGTAGCTGGACGCCTCGTTGCCGCCGCCCTTGTGCTGCTTGAGCGCATTGGCGTAGATGTCGTGCACACGCAGGCGCGGCATCACCTCGGCGTTCAGGCGCACCTGAAATTTGGCCTGGGTGCCCTGGCCCACCTGAACCACCAGCACATCGGGCACGACGATGTTGCGCTCGACACTCACGAAGCGCCGCCCCGGCTTGGGCTCCAGACGCGCAATCAGGGCGATCGCCTCACGCACCGCCGCATCCGTGGCCTGGCACAGCAGCACCAGGCGCTTGATGTCGCGGCGCGCCAGCAGTTCCATGGGCTGGGCGCAAATGCGCAGCGCCACCGGCACGGCGGCATTGCGCGCGGGGTCCGGGCGCCCCAACTGCAGCAGGGCGCGCAGTTGCAGACTCAGGCATTCCGCCAGATCGCGCGCACCCACCCCGCAGGGCTCCAGACTCTGCAACAGACCCAGGCCGACAGTGAAGTGGTGGACCAGTGGCTCCACCTGCGCCTCGTCACCAGCGGCGAGTCCTTCGGCGAGTGAAATCAAAGTATCTTCCAGATAACCATCGTCATTGAGCGACTCGATCAGGAACCGCAAGGCGGCGCGGTCTTCAGCGCTCAGGCGCAGCGCCAGCGCCTGAGCGTGCAGGTGGCTTTGCAGCGACTCCTGGGTGCGCGCCAGTTCGGTCACATCGGCATCGTCGTCACCGCTCAGGTTGTTGTTGTGGGCCTTGGCGTCACCGCCCCACTCGCTGTCGTCGGGCGCCATGGAGGCGCTGCCGTCGCCCTCCCAACTTTGCGCATCATCTGCCGAGAGCGGCGAAAAATTTTGATCATTTTCGGCTGTAGCCACCGTATCTAATGAATAGTCTGCTATTGACTTTGGGGCATAGTCCGTCTCCAGATCATCAGCACGCACCGGGGTATCGGCCTGCGCCAGACCGAATTCTTCGCGTACCGGCGCATCGACGCTCGGTTCCAGAAAGGGGTTTTCATCGAGCATCTGATCGACCTCTGCACTGAGCTCGAGCGTGGAGAGTTGCAGCAGCCGGATCGACTGCTGCAACTGCGGCGTCAGCGCCAGATGCTGCGAAACCCGCAGCGACAGGCCTTGCTTCATTGGGTCACCGCCGGGCCGCCCCAAGGAGACCCAGCCCCCTCGGGGGGCAGCGCAGTACACGTAGTGACGAGCGTGGGGGCCACAGGTGCCGCGCCGGGCCGCCCCAAGCAAGGCTGCGCCCCCTCGGGGGGCAGCGACGTACACGTAGTGACAAGCGTGGGGGCCACAGGTGCCGCGCCGGGCCGCCCCAAGCAAGGCTGCGCCCCCTCGGGGGGCAGCGACGTACACGTAGTGACAAGCGTGGGGGCCATATTGATTACTTACATCCTGAAGTGCTCGCCGAGATACACCCGGCGCACTTCGGCGTCGTTGACGATCTCGGCCGGGGTCCCCTGGGCCAGCACACTGCCATCGCTGATGATGTAGGCGTGGTCGCAAATGCCCAGCGTTTCGCGTACGTTGTGGTCGGTGATCAGCACCCCAATGCCCCGACTTTTGAGAAAACTGATGATGCGTTGAATTTCGATCACCGCAATCGGGTCGATCCCCGCAAAGGGCTCATCAAGCAGAATGAATCGCGGTTGCGTGGCCAGTGCGCGCGCAATCTCGACCCGCCGGCGTTCACCGCCCGACAGCGCCAGCGCCGGGGTCTCCCGCAGGTGCTCCACGCGCAAGTCCTGCAACAGGGCGGTCAGTCGTATTTCAATCTCAGCCTTGCGCAGCGGCTGGCCTGCTTCGTCAAGCTGCAACTCCAGCACCGCGCGCACGTTGTCCTCTACATTGAGCTTACGAAAGATGGAGGCTTCTTGCGGCAGATAACTCAGACCGAGCCGGGCCCGCCGGTGAATCGGCAGATGCTCCACCGACTGACCATCGATCTTGATGTCACCGGCGCTGGCCGGCACCAGGCCCACGATCATGTAGAACGATGTCGTTTTACCGGCGCCGTTGGGCCCTAGCAAGCCGACCACCTCGCCCTTGCAGACCACCAGTGACACGTCTTTGACCACCTTGCGGCTGCCATAGGACTTCTGCAGATGACTGGCCTCAAGTCGGCTCTCACACTGGGCACCGTCGCTGCGCAGAGAAGCCGGACGCACACCGCTGGCCGGCATCACTTTGCTTCCCCGCCCAGCGCAGGGGTGGCGCGCAGCGCAGCAGGAGGCGCTGGCGCTTCGGTGGCGGGAGCAGTGGCGGGACCAGTAACCGCCCGGGGTGTCAGCATGGCACGCACCCGCCCGCCGGCGGCGCTGGGCGCGCCTTGGGCGACCCCGCCATCAATGCTGAACACATCCGTGCTGTTGTTGTAAACGATCACGCCGCCGCTCATCTCGTCGTTCACCGTTGCGCCAAGGTAACGGCGCAACTGCGCCTGCTTGACGAATTTCACCGTGTTGGCGCGGCTGTCGTATTCAATTCTCTCGCCCTGGCCTTCAATGAATTCATCGAGTCCCTCACGCTTCTGGCGAAAAAACGCGAGTTTGCCGGGCTCGGCCGTGACCACGCCATACTGGTAGCCCTCGGGGTCCTGGCGTACTTCAATGCGGGCGCCGCGAATCAAAATTGTGCCTTTGGTCAAGACCACACGGCCGCTAAACACACTGGTCTTCTTGATGTCGTCGTAGTGCAAGGCATCGGCTTCCACATTCATGGGCTTGTTGCGGTCGGCCTGTTCAGCGCATGCCCATCCAGCGGGCAAAGCCAGGGTCGCGAGCAACAACAAAGTGGAGAGTGGTGATTTCATAAAGGCATGAATCTTGCGTTGAATTCTTGTCTTTTTATTGTAACGACCCAAGGCCACACCTGACCTGGCTGTGCCACCCATTGGCCGAAGTAATCAAGTCGACCAGAAATGCACCGGGTCTGGCGGGACTTCGCCGGAGCACATGATGCTGTGCGCTGGCCAGCTGCGCTTGCGTTAACGCAAGCGCAGGGCCCACGCGACGGCCGAACCAACGGGCCAGGGCCTTATTGACCGCTGCGCACTTGCCCGATCAAGAATTCCACCACTTGCAGTGAACGTTCCATGCTTTTGGCGAGGGAGCCGTCGGTGTAAAAGCGACCCGCCACGCCCAATGCGGGCACCCCTTCAACCCTGTAAGCGTTCTGCAACTGGGTGGCGCGGCTGGTTTTGGTCGAGACCGAGAACGAGTTGTACTGCTCCAGGAATTTAGCTTTATCAACGCCCTGTTTGGCGACCCAATCGGCAATCGCGTCGCCCTTGGCCAGGTTTTGTTTTTCCCCGTGGATGGCGGCGAAGACCTTGCGGTGCAGTTGCTCGAGCAAGCCCATCGCCTCCAGGGCGTAGAACAGACGCTGCTGCGGCGCAAAGTCGTCGCGAAACGCAATCGGCACGCGCCGCACCACCACATCCTTGGGCACGCGCTTGCTCCAGGCATCAAAGGTCGGCTCAAAGACACTGCAATGGGGGCAGCTGTACCAGAAAAACTCGACAACTTCGATTTTTCCGGCAGGCGCCTCCACCTGCGCGCGCTGCTCCAATTTCAGGTAGTCCGCGCCGAGTTCGGGCTTCTTGCCCTGCACCTGGGCCGGGACGGTGGTTTGGGCCTGTGCGTTTGGCAGTACCAACGCGCTGGCGGCCAGCGCGGCGCCACAGCTAAGGGAAAAATCACGACGCTTCATAGGAAAACACTCCAAAAAAGTAGTGGGACCGGGTGAATCAACAATAGTTCAACGAATCAAGGGCGATAGCGTTAACGCTGTACCCGCACCAATGCCGTTTCGTAACCGGCGGCATCGAGCTTTTCTTTGATGCTGTCGGCCTCTTCCTTCTTGTTGAGGGGCCCCACGCGCACCCTGAATACCGCCCGGCCAGCCTGCTCACGCTCGCTCACTTTGGCCTGGACGCCCCCGAGAGACAGGCGTGCGCGCTGGCTCTCTGCATCTTGCGCCGTGCGAAAGGCCCCAATTTGTACAAAATAGGTAAATGGTTCAGCCGCTGCGCCGGAGGCACTGGCCTGCGCCAGATCTCCCAAGGGATCGGCCGACACGGCGGGCTTGAGTTCAGACCCCTTGGCGGCTGGCATCGCGGGAACATCCTCATCCACGCCCGCGCCACTGCCCATCTGCGCAGGGGCTACCGGTTTGGCCGGGGTTTTGCCATACAGGGGCGCGTTGGGGTCCCAGTTCTTGTTGCGTTCGGACTCGATCACATCCTGATTCACCGAGCGATTTTGACCCTTGTTGATAAATGGAATCGGCACCTTGGTCACATAGACCGCCACCGCCAGCGCGGCCCCGAGACCGACCACGACGCCTAGGATGAAGCCCAAGATGGTGCCTCCGCGTTGTTGTTTCATGCATTGCTCTTTCTAGTAGCTGGGGACAGAGCGCAAGGCCGGTCCCGCAAGTTTATGGTTTCAGTTGCCGACAGGGCTCAAACGCCGTCCACAAGGCGGTTGAATTACATTTTTTGCGGAGCGCTCACGCCCAGCACCGCCAGGCCATTGTGCAGCACCTGCGCAGTGGCCGCGACCAAGGCCAGACGGGCGCACTTAACAGCCTCGTCGTCCACCAGAATGCGCTCGGCATCATAGTAGCTGTGGTAGCAGGCTGCGAGTTCGCGCAGGTAAAACGTGACGTCGTGCGGGGCAAAGTCAAGCGCCGCTGCGGTGAGCATCTCGGGGTATTTGGCCAGCAGCAGCAGCAGCAGCAGCGCCTGCGGGCTTTGCAGCGGGCTCAGGTCGGCTTGTTGCAAGCTGGCCACATCGCCGCCCCAGGCCGTCAGCACCGAGCAAATCCGGGCATGGGCGTATTGCACGTAATACACCGGGTTGTCGTTGTTCTTGGCCACGGCCAAGTCGACATCGAAGGTGTACTCGGTGTCGGGCTTGCGGCTGAGCAAAAAGAAGCGCACCGCATCTTTGCTGGTCCACTCGATCAGGTCGCGCAGCGTCACGTAGCTGCCGGCGCGTTTGGATATTTTGACCTCTTCGCCGCCCTTGACCACACGCACCATGGTGTGCAACACGTAGTCGGGGTAGCCTTCGGGGATGCCCACGTTGGCCGCTTGCAGACCGGCGCGCACGCGGGCAATGGTGCCGTGGTGGTCAGTGCCCTGGATGTTGACCACCTTCTCGAAACCGCGTTCCCACTTGGTGATGTGGTAGGCCACATCGGGCACAAAGTAGGTGTAGCTGCCGTCGCCCTTGCGCATGACGCGGTCCTTGTCGTCGCCGTACTCGGTGGTTTTGAGCCACAGGGCGCCATCGTGCTCAAAGGTCCTGCCGGCCTGCATCAATCTTTTGACGACCGCATCGACCCGGCCACTGAGATACAGGCTCGATTCCAGGTAATAGTTGTCAAACTGGACGCCAAAGGCTTTGAGGTCCAAGTCTTGCTCGCGGCGCAGATAGGCCACCGCAAACAGCCGCATGTCGTCCAGCGCCTCAATATCGCCCGAGGCGGTGAATTCGCGGTCGTCCGACTGCACCGTCTTTTTCGCCAGGTAATCAAAGGCGATGTCCGCGATGTAGTCGCCGTTGTAGGCAGCGGCATTCTCGCCGCTCGGCCATTCGGGATCGCCCGGTTTGAAGCCGCGGGCCCGCAGCTGGGTGCTGCTGGCCAGGGTGCCGATCTGCACGCCGGCGTCGTTGTAATAGAACTCGCGGTACACCTCCCAGCCCTGCGTCTGGTTCAGGTTGCAGATGGCGTCGCCCAGGGCGGCCTGACGGCCGTGGCCCACATGCAGCGGGCCGGTCGGGTTGGCCGAAACAAACTCCACCAACATGCGTTTGCCCATGGCGGGCTGGCTGCCAAACTGCTGGCCCTGCGACAACACCGCGCGCACGGTTTGCTGTTTGGCCTCGGGCTTGAGTTTGATGTTGATGAAACCGGGGCCGGCAATGTCAACCGCGTCGACCCAGCGTGCAAACGGCGCCGTCGCCAGCAACGCGGTGCGCAAGGTTTCCGCCAGCTGACGCGGATTGAGCTTGAGCGGCTTGGCCAACTGCATGGCAGCGGTGGTGGCCAGGTCGCCATGGGCGGCGACTTTGGGCGATTCAAAGACGGCTTTGGACCCCGCGCCGGGGGATAAATTTTCCAGCGTCTGGCGCAGGACTTCGAGTAATTCAATTTTTACAGAGAGCATGGCTTCATTTTAGGGGGGGGACAAGGACCTATCTGCGCGGCTGCGCCGGCCGACGCAAGGATAGCCACACGCGGCACAAAAAACCCCGCCAGTTTGACTCCTAGCCATTAGCTTAAAGTGTTGATTTTGGCGGCGAAACCGTCTGAAACCCTCATGGCGCTTAGCGTCTGTACCATTCCCTGTGCCGAAGATTTCTCCGGACGCAAAAGAGGCCGCGAACCCAAGCTGGGCGCGGCCTTCAGTCAATCCGTCAACACGTTAATGTAATGGCTAGGTTTGACTCAAGCGGGGTTTTCTTTTTGCTCACTTGTCCCAATCGAGTCGTGCTTTCAGGAAGCCACCGGTGCCGTAACGTGTGACCCGGCTGTAAAAGCGTGCAGTCAAACGCTTGACCATGGCGGAGTAGGCGTCCACCAAAGTGGGCAGAATCGTGAAGCTGTCGTAATTGACCACCACCACCACGCGCTCGGCCGGGCAGCTCACCACCGGGGCCAATAACTCGGTCACCATGCGCTCGACCTCGGCAATGTCGGACAGTGCGTCGATGGCGAGCCCTTCGCAGTTGATGAAGAGCACGCGGCGCGCCCGGTCCAACTCAAAACGTTGCGCCAGCGGGGTTGCGAGCAGACGCTCACGCAGACCGAATGGGCCCTGGGCAAACAAGGCCGTGTCCATCAACTTGAGACGGGGGCTGATGATCGGCATGAAATCCATCTGCGCCAGCACGTCGCGCTCGAGGTCGATGCCGGGCGCAATCTCGATCAGTTCCAGCGCCCCGCCCTGCGCGTCGCCCGTCAATTGAAAAACACAACGCTCCGTCACATACAGCACGCGCTGGCCGCGCCGGCGCGCTTCACGCCCACTGAAGGTGCGATGCTCTACCGCTTGCACAAACTTGCGCGTGCTGCCCTCAGCCACCACGCGCAAGCGCCCACTCTCCACGCGCACGTCCAGATCGCCGGCGGTGAAGGTGCCGACAAACACCACCGTCTTGGCGTTCTGGCTGATGTTGATGAAGCCACCGGCACCGGCCAACCGGGGCCCGAACTTGCTGACATTCAGATTGCCCTGGGCGTCGGCTTGTGCCAGGCCCAGCACCGCGATGTCGAGGCCGCCACCATCGTAAAAATCAAACTGGTTGGGCTGGTCAATCACTGCCTGGGTGTTGACAGCCGCGCCAAAGCTCATGCCGCTGGCCGGAATGCCGCCGATGACACCGGGTTCGGCCGTGAGCGTCATCAGGTCGATCACTTTTTCTTCAGCCGCCACGCTGGCCACGCCTTCGGGCATGCCAATGCCCAGGTTCACCACATTGTTGGGCCGCAGTTCCAGCGCGGCGCGGCGGGCAATCACCTTGCGCACGCTCATGGGTAGCGTTGCCAGCGTGTCCATCGGCACGCGGATCTCACCGGAATAGGCCGGGTTGTACTGTTCAGAAAAAGTTTGCATGTGGTGCGCCGGGTCGGTCGCCACCACCACCGCATCGACCAGCACGCCGGGCACCCGCACCTGGCGCGGATGCAGGGTGCCGCGCTCGGCGATACGCTCTACCTGTGCGATGACAATGCCACCCGAATTGCGCGCCGCCATCGCAATCGCCAGCGCTTCAAGCGTGAGCGCCTCGCGCTCCATGCTGAGGTTGCCGTCGGGGTCGGCGGTGGTGGCGCGGATGATGCCCACCGAGATCGGAAAGGCCTTGTAAAAAAGATACTCGCGGCCATCAATTTCCATCAGACGCACCAGTTCTTCGGTGGTGCGGGCGTTGATTTTTCCGCCGCCAAAGCGCGGATCAACAAAGGTGTCGAGCCCCACATGGGTCAGCGTGCCGGGCTTGCCCGCGGCAATGTCGCGAAACAGATGAGAAATCACGCCTTGCGGCAGGTTGTAGGCCTCAATCGCGTTGTCCACCGCCAGTTTTTGCAAGGCCGGCACCAGGCCCCAGTGACCGCCGACCACGCGGCGCACCATACCGACATGGCCGAAATGGTTCAGGCCGCGGCTCTGGCCATCGCCCTGACCGGCGGCATAGACCAACGTCAACTGGCCCGGCACGCCGACACCGGTTTCACGCTGATGCTCCAGAAAACGCGCCTCCAGCGCCACCGCAATTTCCTCGGCAAAACCGATGCCGACGAAACCGCTGGTGGCCACGGTGTCACCATCATGAATCAGCCGCACCGCCTCTTGTGCCGTGACCACTTTGTTGCGCCGCGTGCCCGGCCCCACGTGTTCGTCGAGATTGAAATTGGTATGCAAAATGTCTCCTCGTCTGTGGCAATTTCAAGCTTGGCGTGTCTCACTGCGCTTAAACTGCGCCCATGTGCCAATTGCTTGGAATGAACAGCCATCTGCCCGCCAGTCTAACGCTGAGTTTCACCGGTTTTTCACAACGCGGCGGCTCCACCGCCCACCACAGCGACGGCTGGGGCATTGCCTTCTTTGAAAGCGAGCCCGCCACACCGGATCAACCCGGCAAGGGGGTGCGCTTTTTTGTCGACAAAGAGGGCGCGGCCACCTCTGCGATTGCCAAGATGCTGCGCAGCTACCCGATCAAGAGCCACAACGTCATCGCCCATGTGCGCAAGGCCACCGTGGGCGCCGTGGCACTGGAGAATTGCCACCCGTTTGTGCGCGAACTGTGGGGTCGCTACTGGGTCTTTGCGCACAATGGCGACCTCAAAGACTATGCACCCAGCCTGCACGGCAGCTTTCGCCCGGTCGGCAATACAGACAGCGAACTGGCGTTTTGCTGGCTCTTGCAGGAGCTGGCCAAGTCGCATGTTGGCGTACCCAGTATTGAAGAGCAAGGTCGCACGCTGGCCGAGCTGGTGCCGCAGATTGCCAGGCATGGCACTTTCAATTTTTTGCTGAGCAACGGCCAAGCCCTGTGGGCGCATGCCAGCACCCAGTTGCATTACGTGTTGCGCCAGCACCCGTTCAAGCCCGTCCACCTGAAAGACGACGATGTGAGCGTGGACCTGGCCAGCCTCAACAGCGCGCTGGACCGCCTGGCCATTGTGGTGACCGAGCCTTTGACGACCGACGAGGACTGGGTCGCCATGACGCCGGGCGAACTGCTGGTGTTCGTCGATGGCGAAATCGCGCAGTGCAGTGGCTCAAACTGCAAGCCGGCGTGTCAGCTGCTCGCGGCCTGCTCCAAGGCATCGATGAACATGGCCGCCACGTCAAAGCCGGTCTGGTCAAAAATCTCCTGAAAGCAGGTCGGGCTGGTGACGTTGATCTCGGTCAGGCTGTCGCCAATCACGTCCAGCCCGATCAGCAGCAAGCCGCGATCAAACAGAATCGGCCCGAGTGACTCGGCAATGAAACGGTCACGCGTGCTCAAAGGCTGCGCCACCCCTTTGCCGCCTGCGGCCAGGTTGCCACGCACCTCGCCGCCTTGTGGAATGCGCGCCAGGCAGTAGGGCACCGGTTTGCCGCCAATGACGAGCACGCGCTTGTCGCCGTCCACGATCTCGGGCAGAAACTTCTGCACCATAAGGCTCTGCGCGCCATGGCGGTTCAGCGTCTCGGTAATCGAGCCCAGGTTCAGGCCATCCGGTCCGACGCGGAAGATGCCCATGCCGCCCATGCCGTCGAGCGGCTTCAAGATGATGTCCTGGTGCTCGGCGTGAAAACGTTTAATGTCGGCCTCGTCGCGCGTGACCAGGGTCGGCCCGATGAACTGCGGGAATTCCATGATGGCGAGCTTTTCCGGGTGGTCGCGCAGCGCGCCCGGCTTGTTGAAGACGCGGGCGCCTTCCCGTTCGGCTTGTTCTAGCAGGTGCGTGGCGTAGAAAAACTCGGAATCAAAAGGCGGGTCTTTGCGCATCAGAATGGCATCGAAGTCTTTCAAAGCCACGGCGCGCGACTTTCGCACCTCAAACCACGCATCAGCTTGCCCGCTCAAGACAATATCGCGCACGTGCGCGGTGACCAATGCGCCGCGCTGCCACATCACATCTTGCGGCTCACAGGCTGCCACAAGGTGGCCGCGCTTTTGCGCCTCGCGCATCATGGCAAAGGTGCTGTCCTTGTAGATCTTGAAAGATTCAAGAGGATCGGTGATGAAAAGAAGGTTCATATTTCAATCTTGGAGCCGAGCTCGACCACGGCGTTATTGGGTAGGCGCAAAAAGTCGGCTGCGCCGCTGGCATTGTGGTGCATCTGCGCAAACAGCTTTTCGCGCCACTGCGACATGCCACTGTTAATGGTCGGCACGATGGTGTCGCGCGACAAGAAATAGCTGGTGCTCATGGGATTGAGATCGCAACCCCGGCCTTTCATGTGTTGCAGTGCCCAGGGAATGTTGGGATCATTCTTGAAACCGTAGTTGATGATGACCTGCCAGCAGTCGTGCCCCAGGGATTCGATCTCGAGTCGTTTGGCCAAGCCGATCCAGGGCACTTCATGGTTGCGCACCGTGACAAACAAGTTATTAGCGTGCAACACCTTGTTGTGCTTGAGGTTGTGTAGCATGGCATTGGGCACCGTGCCAGCCTCGGCGGTCAGGAATACGGCCGTGCCTTCCACCCGTACGGGCGGACTGACAAACACCGCCTCCAAAAAACTGTTCAGGTCAATCGCGTCCGCGCGCAATTTGTCGTTGAGCAGGCGCCTGCCGTCTTTCCAGGTGATCATGAGGATGAAAATGGCGCCGCCAATGAGCAGCGGGAACCAGCCGCCGTCAAACAGTTTGAGCAGGTTGGAGGCCCAGAACGCAAAATCGACCACGAAAAAGAAGCTGGTCGCGCCAATGCACAGCGCCAGGGGCAGCTTCCAGTTGTAGCGAATGACAAAAAAGGTCAGTATGGTGGTGATCAGCATGTCAGTGGTGACCGCAATGCCATAAGCCCCCGCCAGATTGCTCGAGGACTTGAAGATCATCACCGCCAGCACGATGGTCACAAACAGACCCCAGTTGACAAACGGCAGGTAGATCTGCCCGGTTTCTTTGACGCTGGTGTGCATGATCTTCAGGCGTGGCAGATAACCGAGCTGAATCACCTGCTTGGTGATCGAGAAGGCGCCGGAGATCAACGCCTGCGACGCAATCACGGTTGCCAGCGTAGCCAGGCCAACCAGCGGCAACAGGGCCCATTCGGGCGCCATCAGAAAAAATGGGTTGGTCACGGCGGCCGGGTTATTCAGCAACAGGGCGCCCTGGCCAAAGTAGTTGAGTACCAGCGCGGGCATGACGACGGCAAACCAGGCCAATCGGATCGGCTTCTTGCCGAAATGCCCGAGATCGGCATAAAGCGCCTCGGCCCCGGTCACGCACAACACCACCGCGCCCAGGATGATGAAGGTGATACCGGGCTGGCGCCAGATGAAGCCCAGCGCGTAGTGCGGACTGATGGCCCACAATATGCTTGGGTGGCTGGCAATCTGCACCACGCCCAACACGGCAATGCAGGCAAACCAGACCACGGTCAGCGGCCCAAAAAACTTGCCAATGCCCGCGGTGCCGCGTTTTTGCACCCAAAACAGACCAAACAGAATCAGCAAGGTGAGCGGAATCACGTATTTCTTGAAGGCGGGCGACACCACCTCGAGTCCTTCCACCGCCGACAGCACCGAAATTGCGGGTGTAATGACACCATCACCATAAAACAGACAGGTGCCAAAAATACCCACCAACAACAAGACCTTGCGCAGTGCAGGCTTGTCTTTGACCGATTGCGAGGCCAGCGCCAGCATCGCAACCAGGCCACCCTCACCGTTGTTGTCGGCCCGCAGCACCAGCGTGACGTACTTGAGCGAGACGATCACGGTCAAGGTCCAAAAGAAGATGGACAAAACGCCATGCACATTGTCTGTGGTGAACGGCACATGGCCGGCGCCAAACACCTCTTTCATGGCATACAGCACACTGGTGCCGATGTCGCCATAGACGACGCCGATGGCGCCCAGCGTCAACGCCGAAAGAGACGATTTGGTAACTGCCACGGTTACGCTTAGTCGTAAACCTCGGCCTCGGGATTTGTCGCTTCAAGCTCATAGCTGGCGGCCAGCATCGCCAGACGCCCCACCACGCCATACATGTAAAAGCGGTTCGGGGCGCTGGCCCCGGGGCGCACGCCGGGCTGCGGCATATGGGTACTGTGCTCAAACGCCAGGGGAACGAAATCCGCGCCCGGTGCGCTCAGGTCTTCATCGATGCCACGGCCGGCATGGATGCGGTAAAACCCGCCGACCACGTAGCGATCCATCATGTAGACCACTGGCTCGGCGACCGCGTCGTTCATGCGCTCCTTGGTCAGCACCCCTTCCTGGACTAGGATGTCGTGCGGCTGCGCAGCGCGTGTGCCGCCGCCCTGCTGTTGCGCCTGCAAACTCAGCGCCTGCAATTCCTTGGCGTCGCGCACGGTGACGATGCCCATGGCGTGGGCGGAGTTGTCTGCCTTGAGCACTACATAGGGCCTTTCCTTGATGCCGTACTCTTTGTACTTACGCCGAATTTTGGTGAGCAAGGCATCGACCTGGGTGCTCAAGCATTCCAGGCCGACGCCCTGGGCCAAATTGGCGTCATCACATTTTTCAAACAGAGGGTTAATCAGCCAGGAATCAATCCCCAGCAACTTGCCCATGCGCTTGGCCACCTCTTCATAACATTTAAAGTGGGTGCTCTTGCGCCGAGTGCTCCAACCTGCATGCAAGGGCGGCAGAACGTATTGCTCGTAAATCTCTTCCAGAATGCCGGGAACGCCCGCGCTGAGGTCGTTGTTGAGCAAAATCGTGCACGGGTCAAAGTCTTTCACGCCCAGTCGGCGCTTGCCACGAATGACGGGCTCCAAGGTGATCGACTCGCCATTGGCCATGGCCAGCGTCGTTGTTTTCTTGATGGCAGGGTCAATCGAACCCAGGCGCACATTCAGGCCGGCCATTTGGAAAATGCGCTGCAACTGGGCCAGACTGGCCAGGTAACCAGCATGCGTGGCGTGGTTTTCGGGAATCACCAGCAGGTTGCGCGCCTCCGGGCAGATCTTCTCGATCGCGGCCATGGCGGCCTGCACCGCCAGCGGCAGCATCTCAGCCGTCAGGTGGTGCCAGCCGCAGGGGAACAGATTGGTGTCGACCGGTGCGAGCTTGAAGCCGGCGTTGCGTACATCGACCGAACTGTAGAACGGCGGCGTGTGCTCCATCCATTCCAGCCGGAACCAGCGCTCAATGGCCGGCATGGAGTCGAGCACGCGTTGCTCCAGTTCGTTGATCGGGCCGGTGAGGGCAGTGACGAGATTTGGAACCATACGGTCTTTTTTTAATACTTTAGAGTCACAATTTTAACGCTTGAGTTTGACTCAACAACTCAAAATTCGAAACCGATGCAAGCGCCGCCCGCAAGTCGCGAGTTTAAGCGCGCAATTCACCGTCGCCCAGCACCACGTACTTTAGTGAGGTCAGGCCTTCGATGCCGACCGGGCCACGGGCGTGAAATTTGTCGGTCGAAATACCGATTTCGGCCCCCAGGCCGTACTCAAAGCCATCGGCAAAGCGCGTGCTGGTGTTGACCATGACGCTGGCGGAATCGACCTCGCGCAAGAACTGCTGGGCATGCATGTGATCGCGCGTCAAGATGGCATCGGTATGGTGGCTCGAATACTGGTTGATGTGGGCAATAGCCTCATCCACGCCGGCCACCACCTTGATGCTGATGATCGGCGCCAGGTATTCCTCAGACCAGTCAGACTCCTGGGCTGACAGCAGCACCGGTCTGGTCTTTAATTCTGAATCAATAGCAATACATGCAGTATCCACGAGGGCTAGAGCCTGATTTGATTCAAATATAGCAAGCGTTTCCGGGTCGCACCGCATCTCGACCCCCTTGGCGGCGAAGACCTGCCCAATCAGGGGCAAAAACTCCGCTGCCACGGCGCGCGCCACCAGCAGGCTCTCGGTGGCGTTGCATGGACTGTATTTGTTGGTTTTGGCGTTGTCGGCCACCCGCACCGCCATGGCGATGTCGCAGGGGTCGTCCACGTAGGTGTGGCAGTTGCCGTCCAGGTGCTTGATGACCGGCACTTTCGCATCACGACTGATGCGCTCGATCAAGCCCTTGCCACCGCGCGGGATGATCACATCCACATACTGCGCCATGGTGATCAACTGGCCCACCACGGCGCGGTCGGTGGTTTGCACCAGTTGCACCGCCTCCAGCGGCAACCCGCTCTCCGAGAGTGCTTGCTGCACCAGTCTGGCCAGCGCCTTGTTGGACTCAATCGCTTCCGAGCCGCCGCGCAAGATGCAGGCATTGCCGCTCTTGATCGACAGGCTGGCCGCTTCGATCGTCACGTTCGGGCGGCTCTCGAAAATCATGCCAAACACGCCGATCGGCACCCGCATTTGCCCCACGCGAATGCCGCTGGGCTGCTGGCGCAGCGCCGTGATCTCGCCAATGATGTCCGCCATGCCAGCGAGCTGCTCGCAGCCCTGGGCGCAGGTCTCGATCACCTTGGGCGTCAATTTCAGCCGGTCCACCAGCGGCGCGGCCAGGCCCGCAGCTAGCGCGCGCTCAATGTCCCGGGCGTTGTCGATCTGCAGCGCCTGCACATTGGCACGCAGCAGCTTGGCCAGTTTGCGCAGTGCTTCATTTTTAGTAGCTGTCTGCGCCCTTGCCATAAGGGCTGAGGCCTGTTTTGCTTTAAAACCAAGGGCGTTGGTGTAGTCGTTGATGTTGAGGGGATTCATATACGCTTCACTCAAATTCCACAATGGACAGGGTGCGCCCAAGGGGTGCGCGCCGCATCGCTGCATTTTGGCAGAGTTGCTACACGCCCCGCGGGCCCGAAGCAGCCGGTCACGGCTTCCTGAAACAGGCATTCAGTGTTCGCAGCTGGCGATGCGGGAATTTCATCCACTGCAACCGGCTATCCGGCGGCAACTTGAAATGCTCGGCGTCATTGGGAGAATTCAACCGAGATTGTTCACCGGTGCGGCCCATGGGCGAATTAACTCATGGCGCTGCTGCCAAAGCCGCACGCACTACTTCAATGCGTTTACGGTTCGCACCAAGGTCGCTTTTGCCTAAACGTGAGGCCGAGCGCACTTGGATGACGTTGGCGGTAGGGTCAAACCAAAATTCTACGTCGTCAACATATTTCATCAGCGCGGTGGTGTATTGGGCATACAAGTAGTCGGGAGCGTTGGTTATGAGCTTAGCGCCATCCATGCCTTCCACAATACCTTTTAGTTTTGCAATGGTGCTTGGGCCGTCGCCGGGCAGTGCGAGTGGCGCAATGCTGGAATACGTGCGTTGAGGGTGGTCTGGGTAGAGGTCGGCCTGGCTGCTGACGCTGTTGTCGGTGGAGGAGAGTCCTTTGAGTTTGCCTTGCTGTAGCCCTAAATCTGTGGGAGCCTTGCCATGCAGCAGACCCATCTGTCCAGCAACGATGGCACTCACTACCAGAGCCAAAGCCACGATAACTATCCACTTCATAATCAACAATGCGTTTTCTCCCATGTTTTGCGACCCTGTTGCAGCCACCCATTTTCAATTCTAGGGGGCGACTGTTTGGCGGGGGCTTGGGATGGACACGATGGAGGTGCTGGTTGTCGGGTCATGGACAATGATCGGCATTTTCCATCAACTGCCTGACCGGTGGCGCTGCCTGCAAGTTCCATAATCACGCTCCAAAACACCGCCCATCATGCCAACACCCTGCCTGCCCCCCGATATCCGCATTTTTGAGCGCGGCTGGCTCTCGTCCAACAACATTCTGATTTGTGGGCGTGATGCCTGCGCGCTGATTGACAGCGGCTACGTCAGCCATGCGCCCCAAACCCTGGCGCTGGTGCAAGCGGCGCTGCAAGGGCGAACCCTCGATGTGCTGGTCAGCACCCACCTGCACAGCGACCACTGCGGCGGCAACGCGGCACTGCAAAGCGCGTACCCGGCGCTGGTCACCCATATTCCGCCTGGGCAGGCCGGCCACGTCGAGAGCTGGGACCCGCAGGCACTGACCTACACGCCGACCGGGCAGAGTTGCCCCCAGTTCCGCTTCGATGCGCTGCTGGCCCCGGGCAGTGAGCTGCGGCTCGGCGACGAGCTGTGGCAAGTGCACGCCGCACCGGGACACGACCCGCACTCGGTGATCTTGTTTGAGCCGACCTCGCGCACCCTGATTTCGGCCGATGCCTTGTGGCAACGCGGCTTTGGCGTGGTGTTTCCGGAGCTGGAAGGGCTGGACGCGTTTGAGGCCGTCGGCCAGACCATTGATCTGATCGAGTCGCTGGCGCCCAAGCTGGTGATACCCGGGCACGGCAGCGCCTTTGAGGGCGTCACACAAGCCATTGCCGTGGCGCGCGCGCGCCTGGACAGCTTTGTCTCACAACCGGCCAAACACATCAGCTACGCGGCGAAAGTGCTGCTCAAATTCAAGCTGCTCGAAGTGCAAGCCATCGCGTTGGAGGAACTCATCACTTGGGCCAGCGCCACGCCCTATTTTTCGATGATTTTCGAGCAGCACTTCCCGCAGCAGGATTTTCGGCAGTGGATCGAACAGCTGATTGGCGACTTGATCCGCTCGGGCGCGGCGTCGCGCGCCGGACTGATGCTGCGCAATGCCGGATGAAAGACGGCACCCGAAGGTGCCGTTTCGATGGAATTGCTTGTTTTATAAGCCAAATCAGCCTCCAGCCCTCGTGTCTATTGCCTAAGCAGCTATCTATTTCATAAGCACCTTAGACGGCCAAAGCCATCACCGCCGCCGCCTTCACCTTCAGCCGCCATGCGTGCAGCAAGGGCTCGGTGTAGCCACTGGGTTGCGCCAAGCCCTTGAACACCAGATCACACGCGGCCATGTAGGCCATGCTGGTGTCAAAGTGCCCCGCCATCGGCTGGTACAGCGGGTCACCGGCGTTCTGCTGATCCACCACCGCCGCCATGCGCTCAAAGGTTTCCTTCACTTGGCGCTGGGTCACGACGCCATGGTGCAGCCCGCGCACCCTGTCACAAGGATGCAGGTTTTGTGAAGGCACAATGGGCTGATCGAGAAACCCGTCTTAAATTACACAATGGCTCGCATATTTGACAATATTGTCCAGGACTGGCTGGGCGCTTTGCGCGCCACCCTGCAAGTTTCCAAACGCTCCTATTTTTGCGTGGGTTATCTGAACCTTCGGGGTTGGCAAGCCATTGACGACTTGATTGCACCTGGGGACCCTGCCAAGGGCCAAGTTTCTCGTGTCCTGGCCGGCATGCAGCGTCCACCCCACGAAGAAATTCGCAAACTGTACCGACAGTCTCAAGAAGTTGGTCTGATCGACAACGCCACGGCCAGCCGTCTCAAACCCCAGTGCGCTGCGCACCTGCGTGAGCAAATCACCTTGGGCATTCCTACCGGGCAAGACGAAGCCAGTTTGCGCCGCTTGGCCCGCCAAGGTTCCAGCGATGATTGAGCTCTCCCCCGCCCAAGCCGCCGAACGCATCCCCGCGCTGCTGGCCGCTTCTGAGAGCCGCACGCTCGACTTCAAACGCATCAGCGGCAAGCAAGGCCGCATGTACGAGGCTGTCTGCGCCTTTGCCAATACCGAGGGCGGTTTGCTGGTGCTCGGCATTGGCGACGCCAAAGCCATGAAGCCGGGCGACAAGCCGCAGAGCCGCTTGTTTGGCATTGAAGAAAACGCAGAAGGCTTTGATGACTTTCGGCGCGAACTGCTCAACCGCTTTACCCCCGCCATCACCAAACTGCACTGGATTCGCGTGCCCTGCACGCTGAACAACGGGCAGCCGGGGAGTGTGGTGCTGTTGCGCGTCGAGAAGAGTGATCAGGTGCACTCCATTGTGGGCAACGGCACCTGGACGCGCATGGATGCCAGCAACCGTGAGCTGAGCGCGGCGGAGATTGCCGACTTGGCCTACCAGCGTGGCGTGAAAAGTGCCGAAACGTTGCCGATGCCGGTGGCACTGAACCTGCTGGATTCCGGCGCGTGGCGCAGCTACTGCACTACGCGCGGTTTAGCTAATGCTGATTTGGCAGTGCGCTTGCCACGGTTGGGCCTTGCTGTGTCTGTGGATGGCGGCTTGCAGCCACTGCTGGCAGCGTTGCTGCTGTTTGCCGATGAGCCGGGGGCGCTGCTGGCTGGGCAAGGCATGCGGGCGGATATTCGGGTGTTCCATTACCAAGGCAAGGCGGTGCAGCGTGGCGAGGTGCCTAACCTGGTACTACCGCCAAAAACTATCACCGGCCCGGTGATAGAGCAGATTGCCAAGGCGCAAGCCTACGTGCTGGACCGGGTGGCGCAGGGGTTGGTGATGGAGGGTTCGGGCTTCAAGACGCGCTACCGTTTCCCGGAACGGGTGATTAAAGAGGCCATTACCAACGCTGTGTTGCACCGCGACTACCGGCTCAACCGCGACATCCACATCCGCATTTTTGATGACCGGGTGGAGGTGAAAAGCCCGGGGCGGCTGCCCGGCAATCTGACGCCTGCCACCGTCGACAAAGCAGGCTCTGTGCCGCGCAACAGTTTGCTCGCGCGACACTTGCGCGAGTTTCCCAATCCGCCCAATGTGGATGCGGGCGAGGGGGTGCCCATGATGTTTGCGCAAATGGAACAGGCCAAACTGTACGAGCCGCTGTACCGCTAGCAACTGGATGGGGCGGTGCCTACGCTGCTGGTGACGTTGCTGAACGAAGAGCGCCCACCGCCGTGGGTGCAGGTGAGTGACTGGATTGACCGCAATGGCCCGATTGCCAACAGCAAACTGCGGGAGATTTCGGGGCTGGATACGTTGGCAGCCTCCAAGCAGTTGCGGCAGTGGGTCGTGCAAGGCGTGTTGGTGGCGCTGCCCGCCGCTTCACGCCAACAGGCCAGTTACACCAAACCTGAGCTGGCCGAGCTGGCGGATTTGTCTCTTTCATTATCTTTTGGCTTGGATAATGAAATTTGAAGTGCAATAAAACCTATATGTATCAATAGGTTATGTCATTGTTCATTATCCAAAGCTGTATCTTTATCCATGAAAACCTGGCACGCCACCCACCAAAGTCTGGCCCTGACTGGCGTGGGTGGGCAAGCCTTGCTGACGCAACCCATGATGGCCTTCTTCGCCTCCCGCCAGTGCCCCGGCACGGCCATTCGAGCGGCCATTGACTGGGCTTTGCAGCAGGCCCAGGCTCGGCAGGTCGTGATTAGTGGCTTTCATGCACCGCTGGAGCAGTCGGTGTTGACGGTGCTGCTGCAAGCGCGCAGCCCTGTGGTGGTTGTATTGGCCCGGCCAGTCGACGGTGCCAAGCTGCCGTCCGCGTGGGTTGAACCCATGGCGCAGGGTCGTGTGGCAGTGGTTAGCAGCGTTGCCACAGCCAAGCGACTCACTGTTGAGAGGGCTACCTTGCGTAATGCGCAGGTAGCACAACTGGCTACCAACATCGTGGTGGCGTACGCGAGTTCGGGTGGAAGTCTGGCGGATTTGTTGGCGAAGTGGCGGCACACAATGCTTATCGAGATGTTCAAAAAGGACTGATTCAATGATTACCCAACTGACGCTGCGTAACTTCAAAAGTATTGGCGAGCAAAGCTACCAGACGCGCCACGTCATCACGCGCATGCCACCAAGCCGGATACGTTAGAAAAGTAGGCAGTTCATTATCTTTGGGCTCGGATAATGAAATCAAAGATCACGAAAACATGTTTATTTTCAATGAGGTATCGATTTTGTCATTATCTTTTTTTGGATAAATGAACAGTTCTCAGAAGCCAAATCTTCGTCGCCTGAATTGAAAACGGCACCCGAAGGTGCCGTTTTATGAGCTTAAGAGGAAAATTAGGCTCTGGCCCTCGTATCCATTGCGTATATAGCTACCAAATCAATAGCAAACTGCCGCAATGTCATCAAACCGCGGGAGCAACCGGTTGCGTCATCTGTGCTGCCGCCGCCTTCACCTTTAACCTCCAGGCGTGCAGCAGCGGCTCGGTGTAGCCACTCGGTTGCGCCATTCCCTTGAACACCAGATCGCAGGCGGCCATATAGGCCATGCTGGTGTCAAAGTTCCCGGCCATCGGCTGGTACAGCGGGTCGCCGGCATTCTGCTGGTCCACCACGGCGGCCATGCGCTCGAACGTCTCCTTGATCTGCGCGGCGCTCGCGACGCCATGGTGCAGCCAGTTCGCCATGTGCTGGCTGCTGATGCGCAGCGTGGCGCGGTCTTCCATCAGGCCAACATTGTGGATGTCAGGCACCTTGGAGCAGCCCACGCCCTGGTCGATCCAGCGCACCACGTAGCCCAGAATGCCCTGCGCGTTGTTGTCGAGCTCCTGCTGAATCTCGGCGGCGCTCCAGTTGGTGCTGGTCGCCAGCGGCACTTGCAGCAGGCCGCTCAGCAAGTTGTCGCGCTCCTTGTCGGCGTTGACCTTTTCCATTTGCTTTTGAATGTCGCTCACCAGCACCTGGTGGTAATGCAGCGCGTGCAGCGTGGCGCCGGTCGGGCTGGGCACCCAAGCGGTGTTGGCACCGGCCAGCGGGTGCGCAATCTTTTGCTTGAGCATGTCTTTCATCAGGTCCGGCATGGCCCACATGCCTTTACCGATCTGCGCCCGGCCGCGCAGGCCGCAGGACAGGCCGACCAGCACGTTGTTGCGCTCGTAGGCGGCAATCCAGGCGCTGGTTTTCATGTCGCCCTTGCGGATCATGGCGCCGCCCTGCATGGCGCTGTGCATCTCGTCGCCGGTGCGGTCCAGGAAGCCGGTGTTGATAAAGGCCACGCGGCTGGCCGCAGCGCCAATGCAGGCCTTGAGGTTGACGCTGGTGCGGCGCTCTTCGTCCATGATGCCGAGCTTGACGGTGCTCTCAGAAAGGCCGAGCATTTTTTCGACCCGGCCAAACAGCTCATTGGCAAAAGCCACTTCTTGCGGGCCGTGCATTTTGGGTTTGACGATGTAAACCGAGCCCTTGCGCGAGTTGCGGATGGCGTCCTTGGCGCTGCGCTTGAGGTCATGCATGGCGATGGTGGTGGTGACGATGGCGTCCAGGATGCCTTCGGGGATTTCGCGCGTCTCGCCGGCCTTGTCGGTGTACAGAATGGCCGGATTGGTCATCAGGTGGCCAACGTTGCGCACAAACATGAGTGAGCGCCCGTGCAGCACGACTTGTTTGCCTTTGCCAGCAGGCGGGGTGTAGAGGCGGTCGGCGTTGAGGCCGCGGGTGAAGGTCTTGTCGCCCTTGGTGACGCTCTCGGTCAGCGTGCCTTGCAGGATGCCGAGCCAGTTGCTGTAGGCCAGCACCTTGTCATCGGCATCGACGGCAGCAATGGAGTCTTCCAGGTCCAGGATGGTCGAGAGTGCGGCTTCGAGCACCAGGTCGCAGACGCCGGCCGGGTCGCTCGCGCCAATCAGGGTAGCGCGGTCGATGATGATGTCCAGGTGCAGGCCGTTGTGCTGCAGCAGCACCGAACTCGGGGCCTTGGCGTCGCCCTGGTAGCCAACCAGTTGCGCCGGGGTCACCAGGCTGGTGTTCGAGCCATCCGCCAGCTTGACGGCGAGCTTGCCGTCCTTGATGCGGTAGCCGACGGAGTCGACGTGCGAGCCCTTGCGCAGCGGCGCGGTACGGTCCAGCACATGGCGCGCGTAGGCGATGACCTTGGCACCGCGCTTGGGGTTGTAGCCGCCTTTTTTTCCGACCCTTTCACAGCCTTTGGTCTCGTCAAGCACATCGGTGCCATAGAGCGCGTCATACAAGCTGCCCCAGCGTGAGTTGGCGGCGTTCAGGGCATAGCGTGCGTTCAGGATCGGCACCACCAGCTGCGGGCCGGCTTGCACGGCCAATTCAGCGTCGACCTTGGTGGTGGTGATGCGGGCTTTCTTGGGCGGCTCCACCAGGTAGCCGATTCTCTCCAGAAAGGCGCGGTAGGCGCTCATGCTGTTCGGGGCAGTGCTGTCGCTCATGTTGATCGGGCCGGGATGGGCTGCATGCCAGGCGTCGAGCTCGGTTTGCAGGCGATCACGCTCGGCCAGCAAGGCGATGTTCTTTGGCGCAAGATCAGCCACGATGGCGTCAACGCCCTTCCAGAATTTGGCAGGGGTGACGCCTGTTCCGGGCAGTACCTGGGTGTCGATAAATTGTTGCAGCACAGTGGCAATTTGCAGGCGATGCTTCGGTGTACGTTCGGTCATGGTGCGGTGGCTTCCAAAAAAAGGTTGCTGAAAAAAGGTGACGCCAACGGGTGGGCGATGGGGTGATGATACAAAAATGCCTTCAAGCCGTTAATATTTGCAGCACATCGCGCACGCTGGCGTCCACGCGTGTGGGCTGCGTGCCAAGCTCTTCAAACGGCAACTCGCAGCGGCTGACCCACAAGGTCTGGCAGGGGCGCGCCGTAGGCGTCGAACAAGGCTGCGGGGTAGACGGAGCGTGGACACTGCTGTTGTGGCTCATGTCTTGCGCTGGTCCTTAGTCCAATTAGGAGCCCTGACCAACAAATAGCGCCCGCATCGATGGCTCCATCGTTCACAATGTGCCGCCTTCACATTAGACCCTCACCCAACCCGCTCAAAAATTCTTGCATGAATCAACTCAAGCCACTGCCCCCTGCAAGCCAGGCACTGCCGCTGACCGGTCTGCGCGTGGTCGAATTCACCCATATGGTGATGGGCCCGACCTGCGGCATGGTGCTGGCCGATATGGGGGCGGATGTGATCAAGGTCGAGCCGATCGAGGGCGACCGCACCCGGCACTTGCTGGGCGCTGGGGCGGGCTTCTTCCCCATGTTCAACCGCAACAAGAAAAGCATTGCGATTGATCTGCACCAGCCAGAAGGCGCTGTCGTGGCGCGCCAACTGGCTACCAGCGCCGACGTAGTGTTGGAAAATTTCAAGCCTGGAACCATGGCCAAATACGCGCTGGACTACCCGGCGCTGTCGCGCGAGAACGAGCGCCTGATCTATGTCAGCCACAAGGGATTCTTGCCCGGCCCCTACGAGCACCGCACTGCGCTCGACGAAGTGGTGCAGATGATGGGCGGCCTGGCCTACATGACCGGACGCCCCGGCGACCCGCTGCGCGCGGGCAGCAGCGTCAATGACATCATGGGTGGCCTGTTTGGCGCCATTGGCACTTTGGGCGCCCTGATCCAGCGCGGCATCACCGGCAAAGGGCAAGAGGTGCAAAGTGCGCTGTTCGAAAACAACGTGTTTCTGGTCGGCCAGCACATGCTGCAGTACGCCATGACAGGCCAGCCGGCCGCACCCATGCCCGCGCGCATCTCGCCCTGGGCGGTATACGACGTGTTCACGGTCAAGAATGGCGAGCAGATATTTCTGGCCGCCGTGAGCGACGCGCAATGGCTGGCGTTTTGCGATGCCCTGGGCTTCGATGACCTGAAACTGGACCCGCGCTTCGCCAGCAACAACGATCGGGTGCGCGCGCGCCCTGCCCTGCTGGCGATCCTGCGCGCGCGCCTGGCCGATCGAACGGCGGGCGAATTGGCAGCCCTGCTCGAAGCCCGTGAGCTGCCGTTTGCGCCGATCCGCCGGCCCGAAGAGCTGTTCGACGATGAGCATCTGCTGGCCACCGGGGGCCTGGCGGACATCACCCTGCCTGATGGCGCGCGCGCCGGGCAAGCGACCAAGGCCCCGCTGTTCCCGTTCACCCTGGGTGGCCAGCGCCTGGGCGTGCGCCTGCAGCCGCCAAGGCTCGGCCAGCACACGGCCGAGCTGCTGATTGAACTCGGATACAGTAGCGGCCAAATGGAGACGCTGCGCGTAAATCACGCCATCGCATAAGAAAATCAATCAATCGTGCGGAATAGCTGTTTGAAACACAAGACAAAAATCGTGGGAATCGCCTTGCTGTGCCTAGCCCTGGGCAGCCAGGCGCTGACACTGGGTCGCATCCGCGGCGTCGTGCTGGTAGGTAAACCACTGGATGTGGCGGTGCAGGTTCAGCTCGATGCCAGCGAGAGTGCCGCGTCCCTGTGTTTTGATGCCGATGTGTTTCATGGCGATACGCGCCAGGAGGCCAGTCGCGTGCGCGTGCGCGTGGAGCCCACCGCGCAGCCCCAAAGCGCTCAGGTGCGCATCCTTTCGTCGGCCATCATCGATGAGCCCGTCGTTACCGTCTATTTGCGCAGCGGCTGCGTGCAAAAAGTCACGCGCACCTACGTGCTGCTGGCCGAACTAACCAGTGAGTTGGCGCCGCCGCTGCCGGCCTTGTTGGGCGCTCCTTCAGCCACGGCCAGGGCATTGACACCAACGCCCTGGGCTGAGCCCGCTGCCACGGCACAAACTGCCAAGCCAGCGCTGCGCGCAGAACGCCCGATCCAGCCGCGGGCTGAAAATTCCGCCCCGGCCAAACCCAGGAGCGTGATGAGCGGCGCAACCCGCAAAGCGGCGCCAGCCTCAGGGCAAGCCCGCTTGACGCTCGACTTGCTGGAGTTGATGGAGGATCGCGAGCCAACGCTCAATTTCTCGACCGAGATGTTGACCCAGCCCAGCGCCGACCCGCTGCGCCGCGCCGAAGCAGCCGCCCTTTGGCGCGCACTGAATGCATCGCCCGAAGAAATTTTGCGGCAAAGCGCCCAGGCGCTCGCCCTGGAGGCCGACGTCTCGTCCCTGAAGACCCTGACCGCCAAGAACCAGGCCGGCTTGAGCGATCTAGGCACACGCTTGCACAAAGCCGAGTCGGAGCGCTTTTCAGCCTGGGTGGTCTATGCACTGCTCGGCGCTTTGCTGGCCTGTCTGGCGGCACTGGCTCTTGTCTGGAATCGTCAGCGCCGCCTGCAGGAGCATGACAAAGACTGGTGGGACCGGGCAAACACCGGGCAGCCAGCTGTCGTCGACACGAGTGAACCCAAGTGGCAACCTGAGCCCCAGGCAGCGCCCGTCCCGCCACCGCGTGGCCCGACGGCGACTGCGGCAACAGCCCCCCCCTCTGGTAATGCCGGCTTATGGAAAGATTCTTCACCGGCCTCTAATATGGATGTCAGCATGGTCGAGGTAAGCCATTCTATTTTTGATGAGCTTATGCAGGCAGACGCCGCCGCCATCGCAACGCCGGGGGTGGCAGCCGCAAGCGGCAACGCAGCACCGACACGCAGCCTGAACGCCTTGACGAGCCTCAGTCAGCAGCAGGTGAACCTCTTGGTCGCACAGGGTCGACCGGAGCAGGCCATCGGCCTTCTCAAGCAACATCTGCATGACGGTGGCAACCCCAATCCGGCGCTGTATCTGGAGTTGCTCGGTCTGTTGCACAACTTGGGTTTGAAAGCCGATTTCGGGCATTACCGAGAGGAATTCGGTCGCTTCTTTACCGCCAAAATTCCGGAATTTTCGGTGTTCAAGAATGAAGGCCGCAGCCTGGAGGCCTACGCGCAGTTGTTGTCCCGCATCGCCGAACTATGGCCCACGCCCCAAGCGCTGGAGGTGCTGCAAGCCTGCATTTTTCAGGATCATTACGAGGCCACGCATCAACCCTTTGATTTGGCGGCCTTTCGTGAGCTGCTGCTGCTGTATGCCGTGGCGCAACGTCTAGCGCTCATGCCCCCAGCGCTCAACAGCGAAGCAACTCAGGCCTACCTGCCCCCGCCTGCGCCGCTGGACCTGGTGGACCTGGATCTGGACCTGGACCTGGACTTGTCTGAACCGCAGCAGGCGCCTGCAGGCTTGGCGCCAATGGCCGGTCTGGCTGTCGATATTGCGCTCCCGATCGGCGATGCGTCAACCTCAGAGGCGCCCAGCCAGCGCGGCAACATGATTGACTTCGACCCGCCCGAAAAGCGCAAGCACGCGCCGCCCCGCCGCAGTTAACCGGGTGCCCCGGGCTACGCCACCAACAGCGTGCCCGGGCATTCCAGGTAGCCACGCATCTTCTGGATGAATTGCGCCGCGTACATGCCGTCGACCACCCGGTGGTCAAACGATGAAGACAGGTTCATCATCTTGCGCGCCACCACCAGAGAGCCTTTGATCATGGGCCGCTCGACAATGCGGTTGGTGCCCACAATGCCCACTTCAGGGTGATTGATGACCGGGGTGCTGACAATGCCACCCAGGGCGCCCAGGCTGGTCAGGGTGATGGTGGAACCGCTCAAATCCTCGCGCGCGGCCTTGCCGCTGCGAGCGGCTTCGCTGGCGCGCAGCACGGCGCTGGCTGTGGCCCACAGGTCCAGCGTTTCGGCGTGGCGGATCACCGGCACCATCAAGCCGTTGGTGGTTTGGGTCGCCATACCCAGATGCACGGCGCCGTAGCGGGTGACCACACCGGCATCGTCGTCATAACGGGCGTTCACCTCGGGGTGATCGCGCAGCGCCAGCACCATGGCGCGGATCAAAAACGGCAGCAGCGTCAGGCGCCCACGCGTGGCGCCGTACTGGGCGTTCAAGCGCGCGCGCAGGTCTTCAAGTTCGGTGACGTCGATTTCTTCGACATAGGTGAAGTGTGGAATGCGGCGTTTGGCATCCTGCATTTTTTGTGCGATCTTGCGGCGCAGGCCAATCACCGGGATGACTTCTTCGGCGTCGCGCTGCGCGTAACGCGGGTCAAAGCCCGCGCTGGTGCGCGCATGCCCGCCCGGTTTGGCGCAGGCGTCCAGGTCCTCTTGCGTGATGCGTCCAGCCGTGCCGGTGCCCGTGACCGTGGCCAGGTCGATGCCCAGCTCCCAAGCCTGGCGCCGTATCGCCGGGGAAGCGATCGGCAGATCACCCACAGGACGGGCTGGAGGCACGGCCTTTGTCGCGGCCGGGGCCGCCTCGGGCGCAGGCACCTCTGCAACCGCTGCTGACGCCGTGGAAACTGTGGCGGCGGGCGCGGCTGCTGCCACGGCGGCAGCAACCGCAGGAGCGGCAGAAATTGCAGCAGCTGCAGGCGCCGGCACGACTGTCGCGCCGACGCCAGCCTGGGCCGATCCCAGCACCTCAATGTGAATAATTTCCGTGCCCACCGCCACCACTTGCCCGGCGGTCACGTTGAGCGACACCACGGTGCCCGCCACCGAGGACGGGATTTCAACCGTGGCTTTGTCGGTCATGACGTCGGCCAGAATCTGGTCTTCAGCGACCACATCGCCCACCTTTACATGCCAGGCCACCAGCTCGACCTCGGCAATGCCTTCGCCAATATCGGGCATCTTGATTGTTTGAATGCTCATCTCAAGCCTCCATCACACGTTTGAACGCCGCTGCCACCCGCGCTGACCCAGGGAAATAAGCCCACTCCTGCGCGTGCGGGTAAGGCGTGTCCCAACCCGCCACGCGCTCAATCGGCGCTTGCAGGTGGTAGAAGCAATGTTCCTGAATCAGGCTTGAGAGTTCAGCGCCCAGGCCGTTGGTGCGGGTGGCCTCGTGCACGATCACGCAGCGCCCGGTCTTTTTGACGGATGCCACCAAGGTGTCAAGGTCAAGCGGCCACAGACTGCGCAGGTCGATGATTTCGGCATCCACCCCACTCTCGTTCGCCGCCGCTTGCGCCACATAAACCATGGTGCCGTAAGCGATCACGGTCACGGCCGACCCCGGCCGCACCACTGCCGCAGAGTCCAGCGGCACGGTGTAGTAGCCCTCGGGCACCAGGCCCAGCGGATGCTTGGACCAGGGCACCACCGGCTTCTCGTGGTGGCCGTCAAAGGGGCCGTTGTAGAGCCGCTTGGGCTCCAGAAAAATGACCGGGTCGTCGTTCTCGATCGAAGCAATCAGCAGCCCCTTGGCGTCATAGGGGTTGGACGGCATCACGGTGCGCAGACCGCAGACCTGGGTGAACATGGCTTCGGGACTCTGGCTGTGGGTTTGGCCGCCGTAGATGCCGCCGCCACACGGCATGCGAATCGTCACGGGGCAGGTAAAGTCACCGGCCGAGCGGTAACGCAGCCGCGCCGCTTCCGAGACGATCTGGTCGGTGGCGGGGTAAACATAGTCCGCAAACTGGATCTCGACCACCGGGCGCAGCCCGTAAGCGGCCATGCCGACCGCCGTGCCGACAATGCCGCCCTCGGAAATCGGGGCATCAAACACGCGCTGGTTGCCATACTTCTGTTGCAGCCCTTCGGTGCAGCGAAACACGCCGCCGAAGTAACCGACGTCCTGGCCGTACACGACCACATTGGGGTCACGCGCCAGCATCACATCCATGGCCGAGCGCAGCGCCTGGATCATGGTCATCGGGGTCTTGTTGAGCGTCATGTCGGGAGTGGTGATATCGCTCATGATCAAGCTCCCAGTTCCTGACGCTGCGCGCGCAAGTGTGCGGGCATGTCCTTGTAAACGTCCTCAAACATCGCCTCCAGGCGCTGCGGGCGGCCGTCGGCGAGCGTGCCGTAGCGCTCGGCCTCCTTTTGCGCCGCTGCGACCTGCGCTTCGAGCTCTGCTTTGGCGGCTTCGTGCTCGGCGTCCGACCAGGCACCCAGCTTGATCAAATGCTGCTTCAGGCGGGCAATCGGATCGCCCAGCGGAAATCGCGCCGCGTCATTGGCCGGGCGGTATTTGCTGGGGTCGTCCGAGGTGGAGTGCGGCCCGGCGCGGTAAGTGACCCACTCGATCAGCGTCGGCCCGAAGTTGCTGCGCGCGCGTTCCAGCGCCCAGCGCGAGGCGGCGTAAGCGGCCAGAAAATCATTGCCGTCAACCCGCAGCGAGGCAATGCCATTGCCAACGCCACGCGCCGCAAAGGTGGTGCCCTCGCCCCCGGCAATGGCTTGAAAGGTGGAAATCGCCCACTGGTTGTTGACCACATTGAAGATCACCGGCGCGCGGTACACGTGGGCAAAAGTCAGGCCGGTGTGAAAGTCAGCCTCGGCGGTAGCGCCGTCGCCAATCCAGGCCGAAGCGACCTTGTCATCGCCCTTGATGGCCGAGGCCATAGCCCAGCCCACGCCTTGAATCACTTGCGTCGCCAGGTTGCCCGAGATGGAGAAAAAGCCTTGCTTCTTGCTCGAATACATCACCGGCAATTGCCGCCCCTTCATCGGGTCGCGCTCGTTGGAATAGAGCTGGCAGATCATGCTCACCAGGTCGTTGTCTTCGCGTGCCAGCAGCAGGCCTTGCTGGCGGTAGGTCGGGAAGCACATGTCGCCCTCGCCCAACGCCAGCGCGTGGGCGGTGGCAATAGCTTCTTCACCCAGACATTGCATGTAAAAAGACATTTTCTTCTGCCGCTGCGCGATCAGCATGCGGGCGTCGAAAGCGCGCGTGAGCAACATGGCGCGCATACCCCGACGCAAAAGCGCCACGTCCATTTTCGGGTCCCAGGGACCGAGCGCCTCACCGGCGTCGTTGAGCACGCGAATCAGCGCGAACGCCAGGTCATTGGTTTGCGCGGCGGGCACGTCCACCGGGGGGCGGCGCTTGGCGCCGGCAGCGGACAGGGGAAGGTATGAAAAGTCGGTGTCATGGCCAGGTCGCCCGGTGGGCTCTGGCACATGCAGATGAAGGGTTTCGCGCTTGGGCATCAAGTTGTCTCCTTGCAAGATTTTGTCTTGTCTCAGATGGTCTGTAAATTCAGGAATCAGCCTGTGCGCCGGATAGTCGCACAGGCTGAGCCAACCATTCAGCAAAGCCTGCGGGATCACCGCGGGCATTGCTTGGGATTCGAAGCATAACGGATTTACTTCACTGCCCTTTGCACCTTCACATTATTTTTCCTGCGTCTGGATTGATCGCCCTCAGCCGCGAAAGCGTTTGCGCGTGAGCGCCAGCGCGACCCAGAAACCAGCCACCGTATAGGCCACCAGCACCAGCGTATGCCGCAACCAATGCGTCGGCCACTGGTCCATGAACAGCGGGCGCACCAGTTCCACCGCGTTGGTCAGCGGCAGCCAGCTTGAAATCAGACGTACCATCTGCGGCAATTGCTCCAGCGGAAAAAAGATGCCGCTGAGGAACATCATGGGCGTCAGAAACAACGTGAAGTAATAGGTAAAAAAGTCGTAGCCCTTGGCCAGCGCGTTGAAGATCAGCGCCAGGCAACTGAAGGTGATGCCAACGCCCAGCAGCACCGGCCAGGCCACCAGCAATTTGGGTGAGTGGCTGATGCCCAGGGCCAGCATCACGCCCAGAATGGCCGTCACGGTGAACAGCGCCTTGAACGCCGCCCACAGCATTTCGGCCAGCACGATGTCGTCCAGGTTCACTGGCGCGTTCATGATGCCGTCCCAGGTTTTCTGCACATGCATGCGCGAAAAGGCCGAGTACAGCGCCTCAAAACTGGCCGCCTGCATGGCGCTCATGCAGATCGAGCCGCTGGCCAGAAACAGGATGTAGGGCACCGGCGTGCCATCGACACTGACCTTGCCGACCAGCGCGCCCATGCCATAGCCAAAGGCGACCAGCCACATCAGGGGTTCGGCAATGTTGCCCACCAGACTCGGGATCGCCAGCTTTTTCCAGACCAGCAGGTTGCGCAAGAACACGGGCCACCAGCGCATGGAGAGTTCGGGTGCGCGCCATATTGAGGCATCTTTTTGGCCTCTAGCCCCCGTGGATAAAGCGCCGTTAGCTCGTTTATTCATAGTAGTCATGGTGCTCAGGCATCCTCGCGAATTTGTCGACCAGTGAGTTTCAGGAACAAGTCCTCCAGATTGGCCGGACGGTGCAGCGTGCGCAGCCGCGGGTAGGCGGCCAGGGCTTGCATCAGCGGCTTGGCATCGACCGTGTAGAAAAAAACCGTCTCGCCACTGACTTCAACCCGTGCTGCCATCGCTTTGAGGGGCGACTCCACCAGCCCCAGTGCGCCGGCGCCAAATACTTCGACCACATCGGGCTCCAGATGCTGGGCGATCAAATCACGCGGCGAGCCTTCGGCAATCTTCTTGCCATGGTCGACCACCAGCAGCCGGTTGCACAGGCGTTCGGCCTCGTCCATGAAGTGCGTGGTCAGCAAGATCGATTTACCCTCGGCCAGCAGCATCTGCAGGCGCTCCCACATGAGGTGGCGTGCCTGCGGGTCCAGCCCGGTGGTGGGCTCATCGAGCAGCAACAGGCGCGGGTTGTTGACCAGCGCGCGCGCCAGGCTCAAGCGCCGCTTCATGCCGCCCGAGAGCTCGCCTGGCTTGGCGTCGGCCTTGTGGGTCAGTGATGCAAACTGCAGCAGCGCCGGGATGCGCTCCTTGATCTGCGCCGCTCTCATGCCGAAGTAGCGACCATAAACCAACAGATTTTCCGCACACGAAAAATCGGGGTCGAGCGTGTCCATCTGGCTCACCACGCCCAGCTGCGCCTTGATGGCGAGCGCGTCACGCGGCATCTGCAGGCCAAACGCCGTGACCAGCCCGCCATCGGGCACGGTCAGGCCCAGGCACATGCGAATGGTGGTGGTTTTGCCCGCGCCGTTGGGGCCGATCACGCCCAGGCACTCGCCCGGTGCGATCTCAAAAGACATGTCGCTCACTACTGTGGCATCACCGTAGCGTTTGACCAGATGTTGGACGGATAGGATGGATTCAGTCATGAGTGGAATTGTGGCTGAGCGATTTCATGAAATTTTTCTACACGAGTGTGTCATTGCCGCACAAGTCTGGCGAACGTGGGCTTGAAGCTGTCGATGCAGCTGCGGTCTTCAGATGGCAGGCGAGATGACATTTAACGATGCAAAGTAATTGCGAAAGAATCCAGCCTCATTGGTCAGTAGCGCATCGGCTTGCACAATGGCGTGGGCCCCGATCAAGAAGTCGGGGGCGACGCGCTCACGTGGCCCCTTGTTGCGCGCATAGCTGCGCATGATGCGAGCAGCTACCAGCGCGGCCTCCATGGACAACGGGTCGTGGTCAATTTGGCACGCCTGTAAAAAGTCTCGCAAATCCTGCTCGTCAGAAAAATACCGCCCCAGCTCAGCCACCACCACCGCGCAGACACACAGACTGCCGTGGGCCAGTGCCTGTTCTAACGCAGTCTGAGCGGCAGGCGCGCCGGGCGCACCCTTGACAATATCAAACAAGACGCTTGAATCCACAGCGGTTTTCATGCTTTGACATTCTCATCTTGCCAAGGCACGGGTCGGCCTCGCAGTTCTGTCAGGGCTTCGTTGGTGGTCAAGCCGTCATCCAAGGCCTTGCCAACCCAGCGACTCAGGTCAAGTGCCACCTTTTTCTGGATCAATAGCTGCCCATCGACAACGCGAATTTGCAGCTTGGCGCCAGGTTTGAGGCCAAGCTCGTCACGTGCTTCTTTAGGAATCACAATCTGGCCACGTTCCGCCAGTGTGACGTCGATTACATCCATTGCGTACTCCTTAAGTTGAGAAAATTAGTATGCATTAATTAGTATGAATACTCAAGTACGAAATCATATTCAGCAATTTGGCACTGAGTTTCACTCTGGCGGGCACCCCACAGAAGGCGCCAAGGCAATGTGCGCCGTCCCTGCCTAAAATTGGTTCACCTTTTAACCACGGATGCCCCCACGCGCTACACCCATGACCACACTCGGCACGCCCCTGTCCCACCACGCCACCAAAGTCATGCTGCTGGGAAGCGGCGAACTGGGCAAAGAAGTGATCATTGCGCTGCAGCGGCTGGGCGTGGAAACCATTGCGGTAGACCGCTACAACCACGCACCCGGCCAGCAGGTGGCGCACCACGCCCGCACCCTCGTCATGAGCGATCCGGCGCTGCTCAAAGCGCTCATCGAACACGAAAAACCAGACCTGGTGGTGCCCGAGATCGAGGCCATTGCCACCCCGATGCTCGAAGTGCTGGAAGCCACCGGCGTGGTACGCGTCATCCCGACCGCGCGCGCCGCCCGCCTGACCATGGACCGCGAAGGCATTCGCCGCCTGGCCGCTGAAACGCTCGGTTTGCCGACCAGCCCGTACCAGTTCTGCGACTCGCTGGCCGAACTGCAAGCAGCGATTGACGGCCAAAACGGACAAGCTGGCATTGGTTACCCCTGCATCGTCAAGCCGGTGATGAGCTCATCTGGCAAGGGGCAAAGCAAAATCAGTGAGCCAGCCGACGTACCGAAGGCCTGGGATCACGCCATGGCCGGCGGCCGCGTCAGCCATGGCCGCGTCATTGTCGAAGGCTTCATTGACTTTGACTACGAGATCACCCTGCTCACGGTACGCGCCAAAAGTGCCGATGGCCAGATCGAAACCCACTTTTGCGAGCCCATCGGCCACCTTCAGGTCAACGGCGACTATGTGGAGAGCTGGCAGCCCCACCCGATGAACGCCAACGCCCTGGCAAAGGCCCAACAGATTGCCAAGACCATCACCGATGACTTGGGCCTGGGTGTGGACGGACAGCCCTCAGGCCTGGGGATATTTGGCGTGGAACTGTTCGTCAAGGGCGATCAGGTGTGGTTCAGCGAAGTGTCGCCGCGCCCGCATGACACCGGCCTGGTCACGCTCAGCACCCAGTGGCAAAGCGAATTTGAGCTGCACGCCCGCGCCATTCTGGGCTTGCCGGTGAACACCGCGCTGCGCAACCCCGGCGCCAGCGCCGTGATTTATGGCGGCGTCGATGCCAAAGGGATTGTGTTTGACGGTGTCGACGAAGCGCTGCGTGTGCCTGGCACGGACCTGCGCCTGTTTGGCAAGCCCGAGAGCTTTGTGAAGCGCCGCATGGGCGTGGCGCTGGCCGCGCATGCGGACGTGGAACAGGCCCGGGTCAATGCAAAGCTGGCAGCCTCAATGGTGAAGCCTCGCGCAGCGTAAGCTTTATGCTTTCATATTTATAGCTAGTCGCGCTTATTTGACGAGGGCTAGAGCCTGGTTTCTTATAAATTGAAAGAGCTAATCCCCCGGCTTTGCCAGGGAGAAATTACTTGCTGGGCTGTAGGTCTGTGACGATCATCTGCCCATTTTCGTGAATGACCATGAAGCGCACCTTGTCGCCTGCCTTGACTTTGTCGAGCATGGACTTGTCCTTGGCCACAAAAACCATGGTCATTGGCGGCATCTCCAGGTGTTTGATCTCGCCATGCCGGATGGTGAGCTTGCCCGCTTCTTTGTCGATTTTTCGAACTTCTCCGTCGGTCAAGCCGGGCTTGGCAGACATCGCCATGGCGTCTTGATCTGGGGACGTTTGTGCGAGCACTGCCCCTGAAAACAGCGATGACAGGGCGATGGCGGTTGCCAACAGCAAGGGTTTGGTTTGTTTCATGATGGATGTCCTGAGAAAAGTGATGGCCCCGGCAAGGCGCAGTGATCGGAAGCTACTTGGCGGCGACGATGACCTGGCCCTTCATGCCGGCGTCGAAGTGACCCGGGTGCAGACAGGCGAAGTCGACAGCGGTGGTTTTTGTAAATTGCCAGATCACTTCGCCCTGCTTGCCGGGTGCCAGACTGATCTTGTTGGGCTCGTCGTGCTCCATGTCGGGGAACTTCTTCATGACTTCATAGTGTTCCAGCAATTCCTGTTGAGTTCCCAGGCTGAATTCATGTTTGACGCTGTCGGTGTTTTTCAGGACGAAGCGGATCGTCTCGCCCTTTTTCACCTTGATTTCAGAGGGTTTGAAGCGCATGCCGCTGGCCATTTCCACATGGACCGTGCGGCTGACCTTGGACGCGACGCCGGGCTTGCCAATGGGCGAGTCGCCATGCCCGCCACCATGTCCGCCACCATGCGCGCCTGCGGCTAATGCCGCAGAAGCCGCTGCAAGCAAGGCGATGGCAACCAATGTGGAAGACTTAGAGGGGAGAAGTTTTGAAAATTTCATGTTTACTTTTTCATTAAAGGTTGATAACGCGGGAGTGAATGGATTCAAGACGGCTGCAACGGTTTTCAGTTCAATGCGACATGCCCGACATACCCGACATGCCTTTGCTGCCGGGCTTGATGGCGCTTGCTGCGGCCGGTGCCGCCTCGGTGCTGCCGCTTGGGCGAGCGGCCTGTGGCGTGGCGCCATTCCACTCATACGCCACGGTGCCGGCTGGAAAGTTATAGGGTCCAGGGTCGCTGTAGTCCCCCGGTTTCTGGTCTTTGCGCACCTTGAATACCGTGAACATGCCGCCCATTTCCAGCGGACCAAACTGACCCGTGCCAGTCATCATGGGGGCTGTGTTGTCGGGGATGGGCATCTGCATCTCACCCATGTCGGCCATGCCGCGTTCGCCCATCAGCATGTAGTCGGGCGCGACCTTCTGAATCTTGCCGACCAGGCCACGGTGGTCCACGCCAATCATGGTCGGTACCGCGTGGCCCATGGCGTTCATGGTGTGGTGGCTCTTGTGGCAGTGCATGGCCCAGTCGCCTTCTTCATCGGCAACCAGCTCAATCTGGCGCATCTGCCCCACCGCCACATCCGTGGTGACTTCGTACCAGCGCGTGCTGGGCGGGGTCGGGCCGCCGTCGGTGCCGGTCACCAGAAACTCGTGGCCATGCAAGTGGATCGGGTGGTTGGTCATGGTGAGGTTGCCCACCCGTATACGCACGCGGTCGTTCAGCCGCACATTCAGGGTGTCGATGGCCGGGAAAACGCGGCTGTTCCAGCACCAGATGTTGAAGTCCGTCATGGTGTTGATCTTGGGCGTCTTGCTGCCGGGTTCCACGTCAAACGCGTTGAGCAAAAAGCAAAAATCGCGGTCCACCTCGCTGATGTGGGGGTGTTTGGCCTTGGGGTGGGTCACCCACATGCCCATCATGCCCATGGCCATTTGCACCATTTCATCCGCGTGGGGGTGGTACATGAAGGTGCCCGGGCGACGCGCCTCGAACTCGTAGACAAAGGTTTTGCCCACAGGAATGGCGCGTTGCGTGAGCCCGCCGACACCATCCATGCCGCTGGGCAGGCGCTGGCCGTGCCAGTGGATGGTGGTGTGCTCGGGCAACTTGTTGGTGACAAAAATGCGCACGCGGTCGCCTTCAACCACCTCGATGGTCGGGCCCGGGCTCTGGCCGTTGTAGCCCCACATGTTGACCTTGAATCCCGGGGACACCTCGCGCACCACCGGTTCGGCCACCAGGTGGAATTCCTTGACGCCGCTGTTCATGCGCCAGGGCAAGGTCCAGCCGTTCAGGGTGACCACCGGGTTGTAGGGTCGGCCGGTGGTCGGGACCAGCGGAGGTGCGGTTGCCACCGAGGTCTGGATCACCGGCTCGGGCAGGCCGGCCAGCGCCGAACGCGCCACGGCCAGGCCAGCCACCGAGGCGGCGGCCCCTGCAAAAAATTGTCGACGTGAGTTGAGGTTCATGTGCATGGTTTCCTGTTAGGGATGCGGAAATTGCCTATGTCCCGTTTATGGCAAGCGCTGGCGGGAAGCAGTGCTAGGCGCTGGGAGCGCCGTGTGGCTATGCCACACAAGCGAGTAGCAACGACGCAATGCGCCCGCCAGTGCTGCCAGAAAGGGGATATTTGGCATTTCCGCATCCCTTAGTGCGCAGCGGGTGCGGCAGCGTCACTGCCACCGCCTAAAGATACAAAACTGTCGGGTTCGCCGCCTTGCAGCACCCATTGCAGGTCGGTCTCGGCGAGCCAGAAGTCACGCTGCGCACCGATGGCATCAATGGCGGCCTGTGATTGGTTGCGTGCTTCACCTAGCAGATCCCAGACACTGCTCAACATGCCGTTGTAGTGCAGCGTTGTTTCCTCGCTGATGAATTCGCGCGTCTTCATCTCATCCCGGCTGCCTTTGGCCAGCGCGTGGCTGGCCTGATAGGCCGCCAACGCCATGTCGATGTTGGCCCGGTTGCGCAGGCGCTCTGCCTCTGGCAGTTGCGCCTGGATCGCCAGCGCCTTTTTTTGCCATGCATCAAGTGGCACAAGCTGTGGGGGCACCTCTGGCAGGGTTTCGGCCAGCGTCACGCTGGCGACTGTGCCGGTTAAGCCCAGTGTCTTGACCAGACTGGCCAGGGTCTGGGTCGCCGCATAGTGCGCGCGCGTCAGCTTCATTTTGGCGGATGACTGCACCAGTTGCACGCGGGCTTGTTGCAGCGCGCTCCAGTTGCCCACCTTCACCATGCGTTGGCCGAGTTCGCTCGCTGCGTCGGCCGCGTCCATAATGGCTTGGTAGGCTGGCACCGCCTGGCGCGCGGCAAGCGCCTGCAACCAGGCTTTTCTGGCTTGCACGGCCACGTGCAACACCTCGTCCATGTCATCCACCTTGCGCTGCAGGCCTGGATCAACTTCGGTCCAATGACCCGAAGCGACAAGTTCCACATTGGCCGCGCCGAGACGAGCCAGCGAAGGCGCCAAATCGCGATGATTACGCCAGGCCTGACGAGTGACATCCTCGACCGTCAACAGCTTGAGCCCCTCTGCGACCGGGCTCTGAACCGCCTGAGGCGGCACATTCGCTTGCTCCCATTTCAGTACGTCCGCGTGGCCCCGTTTGAGTGAGCCAACCGTGTCGTTGGCATTTCGCCAGGTTTGCTCAACGCCAGATGAGCTGGTCTGTGCTGACAATGTCAATGGGGTCGACAGGAGGCCAAAAAGCATGAGCGGCCACACATGACTTGGTTTAAATTTGAAAGTCACTATTTAACTTCCTTTTGATATGGATCAAACATTTCTCATTGTGCGGGTTGACGAGTGTCATTTGCATGTCTAGAAAATTACAAAACCGTAATCTTCATCAATGATGTGCTGGGGCGCCACCAGAATTCTTGCCAAGATAGGGCGCTTTTTGCACGAACCGTTGCCACGACCGCTATCCGACGGAATACTTTGCAGAAAATTGCCGCGTCAGATTTGACCGGCGAGCGGCAGTCGTTCGTAACCGACAGCAACCGGCGCTGCATTGCGGGTAGAAAACGCCTGCGTCAACGCCAAGTTGACAGTGTCGATAGGTGAAGTCGCACGCAGCGTGATTTTAGTGCTCATAAATACGTAGCTATATGCGCTTATTCGACGTGGGCTAGAGCCTGTTTTTTCATAAATTTTGGTGAGTTCAGGGCCTTTGTCCGGGTTTCAATCTACTGATGCGCCAACCCGATACCGGCCATTGAATTCACGACCAAATATTCACCAGAGTGACGGCTTTGTAAGCTGGGGATGCTCTGCATAACGATCAGCGATCATCAGCACGAGGCCTCGCATCTTCTATGCGGTAAGGGTTGTGCCAGGACCGATTGGAAAGATGCCGCAGCGGGCGCAACACGGGTCAATGCCACCGGCCAGAATTTGATTTTGTATCGACTATTTGGTGGAAATCCAAAGGTTCTGCTGCTTCCCGGTCACAGCGCCTCTAGCGCCACGAAGCGCGCCATCTGGCTCGAACTGCCCCGCACCGGGTCGGGTGGACCCAGGTCGGTGTAACTCACGCTGTAGCCGTGGCGCAGGGCCACGCCAGCGGCCCAATGCTGAAACTGCGCGCGGCTCCACTCAAAGTGGTGGCCGGGATGGCGTTTGCGCCCGGCCTGCATGCCATGCAGCAGGTTGTATTCCTGATTCGGGGTGGTCACCAGCACCAGGCCCGGGTGCATGCTGGCGAACACGGCGCGCTCCACTCGGGGCAGGTGGCCGGGCTCGATGTGCTCGATGGTTTCGAGCAGCACAGCGGCATCGAAACCCGTCAATTCCCGATCCACCTCTGCAAACGAGCCCAGGCGAACCGCCAGCCGAGGTTCGGGTCGCAGCCAGTCCAGGCCCAGCGCCAAGCGCGCGTCCGCCAGCGCCCGTTCATCAATGTCGATGCCAAGCAGCCGCACAAACTGCGGATGCAGGCGCAGGCGCAGCAGCAGTTCGCCCGGTCCGCAACCCAAATCCAGCACACTGTTGGCGCCGCTGGCCAGCAGCGTGCTCACCACCGTGTCCAGTCGCTCGTGGTGCAATGAGGTCGCCAAGGGTCAGTCCGCAGGGTGGGGTTCTTCGCTCTGGGCCTCTTCCAGCAGCCAGGTTCGAAATGCCTGGACCGCCGGGCGGGCGGCGATGGCCTGCGGTACAACCACATAGTAAGCAAAGTTCTGCGCTACAGCGATATCGAAAGGGGCCACCAGTCTGCCTTGGGCGATGGCCGTCGCCACCAGGGGTTTTGACGCCAGCGCAACGCCCAAACCATCAAGCGCCGCCACGTAGACCAACCCCGAGTCGCTGAAGTGCGGCCCGCGCTGGCTGTCAACATCGGTCACGCCCGCGAGCCGGAACCAGTCATCCCAGCTCGGTCCGCCGTGCTCGCCGGCGCCCACCTTGTCATGCAAAAGAACTTGGTAGCGCATGTCGGACGGCACCCGCAAGGGCGCATTGGCTTGAAGCAGCTTGGGGCTGCAAACGGCGATGTAATCCGAGCCAAACATTCGATCCACCTGAAAGCCGGGGTAAGACCCGACACCAAAGCGGATCACCACCACGGCGTCTTCCTGGCGCAAGTCCATGTTGTCCAGCGCGGTCGTGTCGAGCGCCTGGGAGCCATCGATGGTACTCAGAGAACGAATCACATGCAGGCTCGCCGACGGCTCAGCCAGGGCAAAGCGGCGCAGCCGGGGCACCAGCCATCGGGTTGCAAACGAGGGCGGCAACACGACGATCAAGCGCCCCTGGCTGACGCGCTCATGGGCGCTCTCTACCGCAGCGCAAAAGCATACCAGCCCCTCGCGCACCTTGGGCAGCATCGCCTCCCCCTGCGGCGTAAGTTCCAAAGCTCGCGTGAGCCTATGAAACAAGGGGAAGTCAAGAAACTCTTCCAGCAACTTAATCTGGTGGCTCACGGCAGTCGGTGTGACCGACAGCTCCAGCGCTGCATTCTTAAAGCTCAGGTGCCGCGCAGCTGCCTCAAAGGCACGCAAGGCATTCAGGGGCGGCAGACGGTAAGACATAGCTGAGTTTTTGTTATCTGTCGCATGAGAATTGATCGCTTGTTGCATTGCAGCATTGAAACTATCGTAGCACTGTGTCCCCAAAAAGGACGTTTATTAAGGAAAGGATCCAACATCATGGAACAAAAACACATCGACATCGAAGCCCACATCCGTCAGGCCCAAAAACAGCGCGCTCAAGCGCAGGCTGAGCTTCTTGCCGCCGGCTGGAATAAATGCGTTCAGATGGTCAGCAGTCTGGCGCAACGCCGGCTGAAGGCCCATATTGTTGCCGCCAGGTCGCACGCCAGCGCTATCTATTGATGGCATCAGGCCGTGGCCGACCTTGGCTGCGACACGCAGAACATGTGCATCAAGGGCGATCCCATTGGGGCAAAATCTGGCGCTCATCCTGGTGGTACGGGCGCTGGAACAATCCTAATTCGATGACAGCGACCAAAACGTATCTGGGGCAACTTGGTCGTTTGCTGAGGTGGCTTGATAATCCATAGGTTCAAGCATTTCTCGCGCTGAACCAACGCAGGGGGAGGAACGTGAACCGGTACGAAGCTTTTGACACTCGCGCGCAGAGCTTGCCGGTGAGGCGCAACATGTCCAAGTTTTTTTCAATGCCGGGATTGTCGATCAAAAAAGTGTGAGCCCAGCATGCCCCGCTTTGCCGCCAACCTGAGCTTCTTGTACCCCGAACTGCCGTTTCTGGCGCGCTTTGAGGCAGCCGCGCGGGATGGCTTTCAAGCTGTGGAATTCCTGTTTCCTTACGCTTGGCCACAGCGCGAGCTGGCAGAACGACTCAAAGACAACGCCCTGCAGCAGGTTTTGTTCAATGCGCCGCCCGCAGGTGGCGATCTCGCTGCGGTGAATGCGGCCTGGGACGCGGGCGAGCGCGGGCTGCTTTGCCTGACCGGGCGTCAGTCCGAGTTCCGTTTCGGGCTGCAACTGGCACTGGAGTACGCTGGCGCGCTGCAGTGCCCGCGCCTGCATGTCATGGCCGGGCGGGTGCCGCAGGGTGTGGCGCGTGAATCGCTATTCGATGATGTGGCTGACAACCTGCGCTGGGCCTGCGCGCAAGCAGCCAAACAAGGCGTGACGCTGATGATCGAGCCGATCAACCAGCGCGATATGCCGGGCTATTTTTTGCATCAGCAAGCCCAGGCGCATGCATTGCTGGACGCCGTGGATGCCCCCAACCTGCGGGTGCAGATGGACCTCTACCACTGCCAGATCAGTGAGGGCGATATAGACACCAAGCTGCGCCGTTACTTGGTCGGCGCTCGCGTCGGCCACATCCAGATCGCAGGAGTGCCCGAACGCCATGAGCCCGACAGCGGCGAGCTGAACTACCCCTATTTGCTGGCGCTGATTGACGAACTCGGCTACAGCGGCTGGGTCGGCTGCGAGTACCACCCGCGCTTGGGCGCACAGGTGGGCGCCACCACAGCAGGACTGGCCTGGCGCACGCCCTGGCTGGCGCGCTGACGCCAGGAGCACCAGCGCCATGGCATGATCAGATCCATCGCCCGCAAACCTCATAAGGAATTTTGTATGAATGCACGCCTTCCCGCAGCAAGGCTGAACGCCAGCCAAGTGCTCAACGAGGTCAGTCAAGCCTGGGACAATGATCTCGTGGCCCAGCTCAGCGATTACATCGCCATTCCCGCCAAGTCACCCATGTTCGATCCGGACTGGGCGCAACACGGTTTTATTGACACGGTGGTGCGCAACGCAGCGCAATGGGTCGAGGCGCAAAAGGTGGCCGGTTTGAAGCTCGAAGTCATCCGCCTGCCCGGTCGCACGCCGGTGCTGTTTTTTGAAGTGGCAGCATCCACTGGCAGCGCCAACCAGGCCGCGTCCAGCCAGACCGTGCTGATGTACGGCCACCTGGACAAACAGCCCGAGTTCACCGGCTGGCGCAGCGACCTGGGACCGTGGACGCCCAAGTATGAAGACGGCAAGCTCTATGGCCGCGGTGGCGCCGACGATGGGTACGCCATCTATGCCGCCATCACCGCGATCCAGGCGCTCAAGAGTCAGGGCGCGGCGCACCCGCGCATCGTGGGGCTGGTGGAAACCTGCGAAGAAAGCGGCTCCTATGACCTGCTGCCCTACATTGACGCGCTGCGCCCGCGGCTGGGCGATGTGGCGCTGGTGATCTGCCTGGACTCGGGCGCGGGCAATTACGACCAGCTTTGGCTGACCAGCAGCCTGCGCGGCATGGCCAGCGGCACGCTCAGGGTCGATGTGCTGACCGAGGGCGTGCATTCGGGCGATGCCAGCGGGCTGGTGCCGTCGAGCTTTCGAGTTCTGCGCCACCTGCTCGACCGGCTCGAGGACAGTGCCACCGGCCGCCTGCTGCCCGCAGCCTTTCATTGCGAAGTACCCGCGGATCGGCTGCGCCAGGCCCAAGCCACCGCCGCGATTCTGGGTGAAGAACTGTACAAGCGCTTCCCCTGGGCTCACGCTGACTGTGGCGGCGCCAATCAGACCATGCTGCCCACCAGCTCCGACCCGCTGCAAGCCCTGCTGAACCGCACCTGGGCGCCCACGCTCAGCGTCACTGGCGCTGAGGGCTTGCCCGATCTGAAGAATGCGGGCAATGTGCTGCGACCCTTTACCGCCTTCAAGCTCAGCCTGCGCCTGCCACCGCTGGTGGAGGCGGGCGCTGCGGTGCAACAACTCAAGGCGCTGCTGGAAGACAATGCACCCTACAACGCCAAAGTGAGCTTTGGAGGCGGCGCCGGCGCCACCGGCTGGAACGCGCCCAGCACCGCACCGTGGTTTGAGCAGGCCTTGAACGCGGCCTCGCAAGATTACTTTGGTGCACCCTGCGGCTACATCGGCCAGGGCGGCACAATTCCACTCATGAACATGCTTTCCACTGGATTTCCCAATGCACAAATGATGGTCTGCGGCGTGCTCGGCCCCAAGAGCAACGCGCACGGCCCCAACGAGTTCTTGCATGTGCCCTATGCCAAGAAGCTGACCGCCGCTGTGGCACAAATAATCACGCAGGTGCCCTGATGACTGATAGCACTCTCTCTACCTTTGTGGCGCTGGACGGCGACAACCTAGCAGTGCAGGACTGGCCGCTGGCGCCAGGTGTAGCGCTGCGTGGTGTGGTCTTGCTGGTGCATGGTCTGGGCGAGCACGTCGGGCGCTATGACAAGCTGGCCGGCCAGCTCAATGACTGGGGCTTTGCGGTGCGAGGCTACGACCAATACGGCCACGGCGAGTCGGGCGGACCGCGCGGCGGCTTGAGCAGTGACACCCGTTTGCTAGATGATCTGGCCGACATCGTGGACAGTACGCGTGCGCGCATGGCGCCTCACACGCCGCTGATCCTGCTCGGGCACAGCATGGGCGGCCTGGTGGCGGCGCGCTTTGTGGCCTTGGGTGTGCGGCCGGTGCAGGCGCTGGTTTTGTCCTCGCCAGCGCTGGACCCCGGCCTGAATGCGGTGCAGAAACTGCTACTGGCCGTGCTGCCCAAGATGGCGCCCAATTTTCGCATCGGCAACGGGCTCAATTCGTCGCTGATCTCGCACGATCCGGCGGTCGTGGCCGCTTATGGCGCCGACAAACTGGTGCACGACCGCATATCGGCGCGCCTGGCGCGGTTTATTGCCGATGGCGGACCAGCGACCGTGGCGCAAGCGCCCACTTGGTCTATCCCCACGCTGCTGCTTTATGCCGGGGCCGACCGCCTGGTCAACCCGGCCGGCAGTCGCGCCTTTGCCGCAGCAGCACCCAAGGCGGTGCTCGAATCCCATTGCTTTGAGGGGCTCTACCATGAGATATTCAACGAATCCGAACTTGAAGCCAAAGCCGTTTTTGCGGCACTGAAACAGTGGCTCGATGTCCGGTTTTAGCGGTAATTCGGGGGCAGTTTTTAATTTCCCCCATCCTCGCGGCTTGTTGATATTGGACAGCTGAGCGGCCCCGCCCTTGGGTACACTCGGCTCGATTGCTTACCCCAAGGAGTCCCCGCATGAAGATTCTTCTCGCCGTTGACGGCAGCCCCTACACCAAGAAAATGCTGGCTTACCTGACCACGCATGATGAGTTGTTCAGCCCGGGCAACGAGTACATCGTGTTCACGGTCCAACCCTTGATCCCCGCGCGAGCGCGCGCTGCCGTGGGCAAGCAGATCATGGACAAGTACTATGTGGACGAGGCCGAAAAGGTGCTGGCACCGGTCACCAAGTTCTTGCTGCGCCACGGCATTGATGCCAAGAGCGAATGGAAGGTCGGCCACGCGGGCGAAAGCATTGCCCAGTTCGCAGAAAGCGCCGAGTTCGACATGATCATTATGGGCTCACACGGCCACGGCACGCTAGTCAACCTGGTGATGGGCTCGGTGGCCACCGAAGTGCTGGCGCACTGCAAGGTGCCGGTGCTTCTGGTGCGATAAGCGGCTCGGTAGATGCCGGCAATAAAATATTAATTTAGTAGCATCACAAGCTTATTCCACCTGGGCTAGCGGGCATTTAGACCCTCAAAGCAGGTGCTGAGCACCATCGTCACGATTTGCTCGTCCTGGTACAGACCGCCCATCTTCAGAAACTCCAGCACCGGGTCGCAGGCGCGGGCAAAGAAGGTGTACAAAATGGCAATCGCCGGTAGCGCCGGGTTGAGCGCCCCGCCAGCTTGCGCGGCCTCGATCCACGCGCCCAGCCGATCGCTCACCTCCATCAAACCATCCATGTAGTCTTTGTTGCCGATCAGTGTCGCGCGCAGCGTTGAGTTCTGGCTGGGCAAGGACGGCATGTCACCGGCCAGCTTGACTTGCAGCGTCCAGCGCACCACGTCGCGCAGGTTCTGCAGCGGCGGCGCCTGCTCAGGCAAGGCGCTGATGAAATCCTGCGCCCGGCGCATGACGCGCACCATGGCGGCTGCGGCCAGCTCCTCCTTGCTGGCGAAGTGTTTGTACAGACTGGCTTTGGCGATGCCCACTTGAAGCGCCACCTCGTCGACCGTCATCGCTTCAAAGCCCTTCTCAGCGAGCAGCCGGTTCACGGTCTGGATGATGGCCTCTTCGCGGGCCTTGAGCATTTGCTGTTTGAATGAAGTTTTAACGACGGCGGCAGATTTCATACCCGGATTTTATCCAGATGCGTCGAAATCCGGATGCACTGACTTTTATATTACCAATCAGTATAGAAGGGTGACTCGGGCCACGGAAGGCTCACTGCAAGGCCACGGCCGCAGCCTTTGTCAAGGCCGCTGTCAGCGCATCGAGCACCACCGAGTCCAGATTCCAGCAATGCCAGTACAAGTCGACCGGCAGCACATGCCCTGGTGCCACCTCCACCAGAGCGCCACTGTGCAAATGCTCGCGCACCTGCAACTCGGGCAGCACGCTCACGCCCCAGCCCGCCAGCACTGCGCTGACCTGGCCTTGCGAACTGGGCACATACAACTGGCTCAGCGCCACGTGCTTGAGATGAAAAGCGTGCGAGATGAACTCGCCCTGCAAATCGTCCTTGCGGTTAAAGGCAATGAACGGTACTTGGCGAAAGTTGTGCGGCGACAGGCCATTCGGGCAATGCGCTGCGGCATAGCCCGCCTCGGCCACGGCCACGTAGCGCATGGCACCCAGCGGCACCATCTTGCAACTTCGCAATGCCTGCTTGAGCGTGGTGACGCAACCGAGCACCCGGCCCTCGCGCAGCCATTCAATGGTGAAGTCCTGGTCATCGGTGATGATCTCCAGCCCGAGGCCGCGGCGCGCCAAGTCTCCCAAAGCCCCCAGCGCCCAGGTGGCAATGCTGTCGGCGTTGATGGCAATCGAGACGCGCTCAACATCGCCCCCGCCGCCGCCCGCGCCCGGCGTCAGTTCTTGCAGGTCGCGCGCCAGGTCGGCCCGTAGCAGCCGCGTCTGCAGGGCGTGTTTGAGCAACAGGCGCCCGGCCGACGTGGGCTTCAAGGGCCGACTGCGCACAATCAGCACAGTGCCCACCTGGACCTCCAGCGAGCGCAAACGCTGCGACACCGCCGACTGGGTGATCGACAAGCGCACGGCGGCACGCTCAAAGCCACCCTCTTCCACAATGGCGGCAATACATTCCAGGGCATCCGGGTCAAAAGTACTCATATCAGTTAGTCTAATGCCAGATTACATACGCCACTGGACTGCGGCGCTGACCGATACTGAAATCTGCTGGCTCTGACTTGATAAACCACAAATCAGCCTGCCATAGCTGCGTTTAAGCTTTGCCGAAAACGGAGATCACTACATGGATACTGTGCGGCCCCCCGCTGTTGCGGGTGCTTTCTATCCCGGAGAGGCGTCGGTATTGAGGCACGACGTCACGGCCCTGCTGGGCCAGGCGCGGCCCGAAGCAGAGGCACGCACCGCGACACCGAAGGCGCTGATCGTGCCCCATGCCGGCTACGTCTACTCCGGCGCCATCGCCGCACAGGCCTATGCGCGACTTGCCCCTTTGCGCACCAGCATCCGCCGCGTGATCCTGCTGGGGCCGGTGCACCGCGTGCCGGTGCGGGGCTTGGCCTTGCCGGGGGTTGCCGCCTTTGACACGCCACTGGGTCGCATCGCCATCGACCAGGAGGCCGTGGCCATCATTGCACACCTGCCGCAAGTGGTGGTCAGCCGCGCCGCCCACGCCCAGGAACACTCGCTGGAGGTGCAACTGCCGTTCTTGCAGGTGGTACTCGTTGATTTCAAACTGGTGCCGCTGGCGGTGGGCGACGCCACACCCGCGCAAGTGGCCGAGGTGTTGGAGGCGCTCTGGGGCGGGCCTGAGACCTTGATCGTCATCAGCTCCGACTTGTCGCACTTCTTGCCTTACGACAGCGCGCAAGCGCTGGACCAGGGCACGGTGCAAAACATGATGCAGCTCAACAGCAGCATCACGCACCACCAGGCCTGTGGCGCCGCGCCGGTCAACGGCCTGCTGCAGGCGGCGCGCCAGCACCACCTGCAGCCCGAATTGCTCGGGCTGTGCAACTCCGGTGACACGGCGGGCGACAAGAGCCGGGTGGTGGGCTACGCCGCGCTGGCGTTCAGACCGGAGCCGGGCAATGTCCAAGTCGCACACTAAGCCCGACACTGCGGTGCACAGCGGCCCGCATCAGGGCGCGATCAGCAAGGGCCACACCTTGCTGCCGATAGCCCGCGCCAGCATTTCGACGGCCTTGGGGCGCCCATTGCAAGCGCAGGAACACGAGTCTTGGCTGCAGGCGTCAGGCGCGTGCTTTGTCACCTTGAGCCAACACGGTCAGTTGCGCGGCTGCATCGGCACGCTTGAGGCGCGGCGCAGCCTGCTGGCCGATGTCAAGGCCAATGCCCTGGCGGCGGCATTTTCTGACCCGCGCTTTGCACCGCTGGCCGCAGTCGAACTGGCGCACACCGAGATTGAGGTCTCTCTGCTGTCGGCCATGCAGGCTATGGAGTTTGAGAATGAAGCCCACGCCTTGGCCCAGTTGCAACCCGGCATAGATGGCGTGGTTTTTGAGTACGCGCATTACCGCAGCACCTTCTTGCCGCAGGTCTGGGAGCATCTTCCCAGCATACCCGAGTTCATGGCGCATCTGAAACACAAGGCCGGCCTGCCGAGCGACTTCTGGGCTACGGGTGTGCGCCTGCAACGCTACAGCGTGAGCAAATTCAAGGAAAGCGAACTCGAGCCCGCTAGCGCCAAGACCGCCACAAAGGAGAAGCCCTAATGCAGGAATCCGCCTATCCCGGGCGTTACTGGCACTGGCTCGATGACGGTCGCATGCAGTGCGACCTGTGCCCGCGCGATTGCCGCCTGCATGAGGGCCAGCGCGGCGCCTGCTTTGTGCGCATGCGCCAGGGCGAGCAGATGATTCTGACCACCTATGGTCGTTCCTCAGGCTTTTGCATCGACCCAATCGAGAAAAAGCCTTTGAACCAGTTTTACCCCGGCTCAAGCGTGCTGTCATTCGGCACTGCGGGCTGCAATCTGGCCTGCAAGTTCTGTCAGAACTGGGACATCAGCAAGTCGCGCGACATGGACCGGCTGATGGACCAAGCCTCGCCCGAGGCCATCGCCCGGGCGGCCTTTGACAACGAATGCAAGAGCGTGGCCTTCACCTACAACGACCCGGTGATTTTTGCCGAGTACGCCATGGACGTGGCCGATGCCTGCCACGCACGAGGCATCCAGACCGTGGCGGTGACAGCGGGCTACATCCACGACCAGCCCCGGCGTGATTTTTTCGCCAAGATGGATGCGGCCAATGTCGATCTGAAGGCTTTCACCGACGAGTTCTATTTCAAGCTCACGGGCTCGCACCTGCAACCCGTGCTCGACACGCTGCTCTACCTCAAGCACGAAACCCAGGTCTGGCTAGAGATCACCACCCTCCTGATTCCAGGGCACAACGACTCAGATCAGGAAATCAGCGCCATGAGCCGCTGGATCATGCAAGAGCTCGGGCCCGATGTGCCGCTGCATTTTTCGGCCTTTCATCCGGATCACAAGATGCCGGACGTGGCCGCCACACCACCGGTCACGCTGGTGCGGGCCCGCCACATCGCGCTCAAAGAGGGCTTGCACTACGTCTACACCGGCAATGTGCACAACATCGAAGGGGACACGACATTCTGCCCGGGCTGCCAGGCGCCGTTGATCGTGCGCGATTGGTACCTGATCAAGAAGTACCGGCTGGACGACAAGGGCCACTGCCCGGACTGCGGCACAGCCATCGCCGGACGCTTTGATGCCAAGGCGAGCCACTTCGGTCGCCAGCGCATTCCGGTTGCTATCGGCGTCTGAACAGTGCAAAGGACTTGCGATGGTTGCAACACACGCACAACTGGTTCATGTCCCGGTAGATGGCGTTCACATCGAAGGCTTGTTGGAACTGCCGCCCGAGCCCCAGGGCATCGTGCTATTTGCCCACGGCAGCGGCAGCAGCCGACACAGCCCGCGCAACAACTACGTCGCACACGTCTTGCACGACAAAGGTATCGGCACGCTCTTGATGGACTTGCTCACGCCGGTGGAAGACCTCGACTTCCAGACCCGCTTCGACATTGCCTTGCTGACCCGCCGCCTGCTGGCGGCCACGCACTGGGTCAAGCGGTTTGAGAGCACCCGGCAACTGCCGATGGGCTACTTTGGCGCCAGCACCGGCGCCGCAGCCGCCTTGCAGGCTGCAGTGGCATTGGGTCGTGACATCCGGGCGGTCGTTTCGCGCGGCGGGCGCCCTGACCTGGCGGGCCATGAAGCGCTGGTCAAAATCAAATCGCCCGCCTTGCTGCTGGTGGGCGGCCACGATCCCGTTGTGATTGAACTCAACCGCGAAGCCTATGCCCGCCTGCCCGCCACCAAGGAGCTGAGCATCATCCCCGGGGCCACCCATTTGTTTGAAGAGCCAGGCACCCTGGAGGAGGTGGCGCGCCAGGCTGCTGTGTGGTTCGGCCAGTACCTGAAAAGCTGAAATCGATAGGCCCAGAGGCTGCTCAGCTCAGCTTCAAAACTCTTTCAACAGTTCAATCACCTCGTCATCTTCCACCTGCGGGAAGTGTTGGTAGAACTGCCCCACCGCCTGGAAGGACGCGGGGGTTTCCAGGCATAGAACTTCGTCCGCCAGATCAGCCACTTTGGTCAGCGTATCGGGTGGAGATACAGGAATGGCGCAAATCAATTTGGCCGGTTTCATGGCGCGCAAACCATGTAACGCCGAGATCATGGTGGCACCGGTGGCCAAGCCGTCGTCAATCACGATGACGATGCGCCCATCCGGACTAATGGGAGGGCGGATTGGCGTGTACTGGGCGCGGCGCTGGCGAATGGTCTGCGTCTGGGTCCGCTTCTCGGCTTCCAGGTAGGCCGCACTGCCGCCATAGAGCTGGGCGAAATCGGCCAAATACGTCCAGCCGCTTTCATTGATTGAACCAATGGCCAGTTCCGATTGGCTCGGCGCGCGCAGCTTGCGCACCAGCACCACATCGAGTTCACCACCGAGTTTGTCGGCGATGATCTTGCCCATCGGCACCGCGCCGCGCGGGATCGCCAGGATCAGCGGATTCTTGCCGCGATAGGCCTTGAGCCGCTCGGCCAGCCGGTTAGCAGCGTCAGTGCGATCACGAAACATGACTCAGCTGCACCTGTGCGCTATTTCACCTGACTGCGCGGCCAATAGCCCGGCTGTCTTTTCCATCATGTCGCTCCTTGATATCGAAAATACCCGATTTCCGGTAAGGGCGAGTTTCATATGCCGGTGCGATCAACGCTTGATTATTCGCAAGCGGGCATGACAAGGCGCCGCTATGCTGAGATAAAAATTTTGTGTTGCTGCGCTTGTCAAGAGGCGCCATCAAGACGCCTGGCGAGTCATGAACTGAACAAAAGCATGCTGCTCTTCTCACTCGACCCGAATCCGACTTTGGCCCAGGCTCTGGCGGTCAATCTGGGCGTGCCGCTAGCGCCGCACGAGGAACGACGCTTTGAAGATGGTGAGTACAAGCTCAGGCCGTTACTGGACCCACGTGGCAGTGACGCTTACGTCCTGCACAGCCTTTACGGGGATGCACAAAACAGCCCGCAAGACAAATTGTGCCGACTACTGATGTTCATCGCCACCTTGCGCGAGCATGGGGCGGCGCGGGTGACGGCGGTCGTGCCCTACCTGGCCTACGCCCGCAAGGACCGGCAAACCAAAGCCTTCGATCCCGTAAGTCTGCGCTACGTGGCGCAGCTGTTTGAGGCCGTCGGAACCCAGCAACTGATTGTGCTGGAGGCCCACAACGTGGCAGCTTTTCAGAACGCCTGTCGTTGCCCGAGCGTCCACTTGGAAGCCCAGCATGCATTTACTGCCAAGGCTGCCGAATTGGCCGGAGGCGACCCGCTGGCGGTGGCTTCGCCGGACCCCGGTGGCGTCAAGCGGGCTCAACTCTGGCGTGAATTATTGGAGACGGTGCTGCGCCGTCCCGTGGGTTTTGCGATGGTGGACAAGCGCCGCAGTGCCGGCGTTGTTAGCAGCGACAACCTGGTTGCCGGCGAGGTCGACGGGATGCGTGTTTTCCTGATTGATGACCTAGTGGCCAGCGGCGAGACCCTGCGGCGCGCGGCGCTGGCCTTGCGACGAGCCGGCGCCCGCGAAGTGGTGGCATGTGTGGCACACGGACTATTCACGGGCTCGGCGACGCAGGCGCTGGCCGACGACAGCATTGCACGCATCATCATCACTGACAGCGTTCCACCATTGCGTGTGCCGCTGGCGTGCGCGTTACGGGCCAAGCTGAGCATCGCCTCGGCCGCACCCTTGTTGGCACAGGCCATCAAAGCGTGTCTGGGTGCAAGGTCTGATTGAAAGACTTCAACGCCAACAGGGCACACGCGACATAGCGTTGCGCCAGCGCAGGCCAGAGCTCAGGCGAGCGCGGCCTGGCGTCAAGCAGGTGAGCCATCGTCAGGCGCGCGCGCAGCATGGCACGGTAGGCGGTATAAAAATACAGCAAGCCCGGTCCCGGGTGATCTTCCAAGGCCTCGGCAATAGCGGCAATCAGCCGCGAGCCGATCCAGGGCGCACCGGCCATGTCGCACTCCAGCCCGAGATAGGCAATTTCGTCAAAAGGGTCTACTTGCCGCAATTGCGCACTGAACTCCAGGCAGTCAATCACCACCGGGGGATCGAGCAGACAGACATGATCAGGTCGCAAGTCCCCGTGCCCGTCCAGCACACGCCCCTGCGCTGCGCGGGCCCGCAATAAGTCGGCACACTGCGACAGTGCCGCATCCAGCCCGTCCAGGGCAAGCTCCACATCCGCCAGCGCCAACTCCGGACGCAGCAGCAGCTCGCGGCTCAAGAGCTGTTCATGCTCGAAGCGCTGCAGATACTCGTTCGCGCTGACGGGCGCCGTTGGCGCCGCCCGGTAGAACGCGCTGAGCAAGGCAAGCAGTGCATCAATATCTTTTTTTGTAACCATATGGCCGGCAATCAATTCGCGCAGCATCTGATGCTGGGGCAGGCGGCGCATCACCACCAGCCAGTCGACGGTTTCTCCGGGCGCGGGCAGCTGTGCCTGCGGCACCAGCGCAAAGTCGCCCGCCCGCCACTGCAAGGCTGCCACGCCGAGATAGACCGCCGGCGCCAAGCGCGCGTTCAACCGCACCTCTTCGCGGCAATAGAACGCGCGCGCCTGCAGGGTGCTGAAGTCCAGAAATGGGAAGCGCACCGGCTTCTTGAGTTTGAAGACCTGCTGCTCCAGCAGGAAGACCCATGACATATGGGTTTCTATGAGGTCGACCTGCTGACACGAACATCCATAGCTGGCCGGCGACTGCAGAAACTTCAGCTTGGCCTGAGTGTCGGGCATGGTGTACGGCCTTGAAAAAGTGAGCGTGGTCGGCACCGCCAACCAACCCGTCGAAGTCTGATTCACGGCTCAAGCGGGCACTTGATTTTTCGCAACGCCGCGCAGCAGAGCCTGGCTATTCTGAAGGAATAGATTCTTGTCCCGTCGCAAGGCCCACCAGGAGATGCCATGAAAACAGATTCAGAACTCAAGAAGGACGTGCTGGCAGAAATGCTCTGGGATCCTTTGATTCCAGAAGCACGGGTGGGCGTTTCAGTCACCGACGGCGTCGTTACCTTGACCGGGCACATCGACACCTATGCGGAAAAAGTAGCGGCCAAGCGCGCGGTTGAGCGCGTCAGCGGCGTGAAGGCCATTGCAATGGAACTTGACGTCATCCCGGCGGGTGTACACCAGCGCAGCGACACCGAGATCGCTGCCGCCGTGGAGCACGCACTCAGCTGGAACACCTCGGTGCCGCAAGGCCGGATCATGGTGTCAGTAGAAAAAGGCTGGGTCACCCTGAGCGGCGAGCTGGACTGGAATTTCCAGCGCCGTGCCGTGGAACGCATGATTCGCCCACTCAAAGGGGTGGCGGGCATCATTGACAATATTCTGCTCAGGGCACTTCCGATTCCGGTGAACCTGTCAACCCGTATCCAGGAGGCACTGACGCGTCAGGCGCAGCGTGAAGCCCGGCGCATCGAGATTTCAATGGACGGCAGTGTGGTGACCTTGCGCGGCCACGTGCATTCCTGGGCCGAACGCAACGCGGCCGAGGGTGCCACCTGGTCGGCGCCGGGCGTCAGCCGAGTCAACAACCAGTTGACAGTCGAGGCCTAGCGCGACCATGGCCAGCCAGTTGAAGGACTTCGCGACGTCAAAGGTCGCCGTGGTGGAGCCAGAGACACCCACCGTGGTGGTGGCGCAACTCATGCGAAAGCACCACATCGGCGCCCTGGTGGTGGTCGACGCCCACGAGAAGACGCACCCGATCGGTATCGTGACCGACCGCGACCTGGTGCTCGAGTTGATGGCCGAGGGATTGGACCCGGCGGTCTTTACCGCGGGCGACATCATGTCGGTTGATCTGGTCACCGCGACACCGGAGATGGACACGCTGGAGGCGGTGCAACTCATGAAGACGCATCGGCTGCGTCGTCTGGTCATTAACGATGACGAGGGCCGTCTGGTGGGCATCGTCACGATGGAAGACGTCCTGGAGCTCCTTGCCGGTGAATTGGCCAACCTGGCTGCCGGGCTTTCGGGAGCGCGTGACCGAGAAATCAGCGAACGCGAATAAGCGGGCCGAGCTGACCCGGCTGATTCAGCCAAGGGAGACACATGGAACGACCCATCGTCATCCACAAAGTGGCGTCGAGCATGCATCCAGCACCGAACTGGGTGAACTACGAGGCCGAGCGCCGCCTTGACGTGTGGACACAGGCCCGGTGCGCCTTGCAGGGCCTGCCCGGTGGCGGCCTGAACCTGGGCTTTGAAGCGGTAGACCGCCACGGCACCGGTGCGCTGCGTGACCATATCGCACTGCGCTTTGTGGCGCGCAACGCGCCCGCGCTGGACTTGAGCTACGGTGAACTGGTGCAGCAAAGCAATCGTTTTGCCAACGTCTTGCAAGGCCTGGGCGTGGGCAAGGGCGATCACCTGTTTGTGCTGGCCGGGCGCATTCCCGAGCTCTACATTGCCGTGCTGGGCGCGCTGAAGAACGGCAGCGTGGTGACCCCGCTTTTCTCGGCCTTTGGCCCCGAGCCGATTGCCGCGCGAATCAAGCTGGGCGCCGGTCAGGTGCTGGTGACCACCGACACGCTCTACCAACGCAAGGTCAGGCAAATTCGCGCGCAGACGCCCACCTTGCAGCATGTGCTGCTGGTGGCCCAGGACGACGGCCTCACCCATGAGCCGGGCACCCTGGACCTGGGCACACTGATGGCCGCGGCCTCCAGCACCTTTCAAACGGTAGAGACGCAGCCGAACGACCCGGCCCTGCTCCATTTCACCAGCGGCACCACCGGCACGCCCAAGGGCGCGCTGCATGTGCACGAGGCCGTGCTGACCCACTTTGCGACCGGGCGCTACGCACTTGATTTGCATCCGCAAGATCGCTACTGGTGCACCGCTGATCCGGGCTGGGTCACCGGCACCTCCTACGGCATCATCGCGCCACTGTTGCAGGGCGTCACCTCGCTGATCGACCGCGAGGAATTTGATGCCCAGCGCTGGTACACGCTGCTGGCGCAGGAGCGCATCAGCGTTTGGTACACCGCCCCGACAGCGATCCGCATGCTGATGAAGGCCGGCACGGAGCTGGCGCAGCGCCATAGTTATCCGGACCTGCGCTTCATCGCCAGCGTGGGTGAACCGTTGAACCCCGAGGCGGTCTGGTGGGGCCAGGAGGCGCTGGGCTTGCCGATTCACGACAACTGGTGGCAGACCGAGACCGGCGGCATCATGATCGCCAACACGCCGGCCTTTGACATCAAGCCCGGCTCCATGGGTCGCCCCTTGCCCGGCGTCGAGGCCTTCATCGTCGAGCATCTGGAGGCCGAGGGTGAGCCGCCGCAGGTGCGCATCGTTGAGGAGCCCAATGTGGAGGGCGAGCTCGCGCTCAAAATAGGCTGGCCGTCCATGTTTCGCGGCTACCTCAACAACGAAGCACGCTACCGCCAGTGCTTTGCCGGAGACCTGTACCTGAGCGGCGATCTCGCCAAACGTGACACGGACGGCTACTACTGGTTCATCGGCCGGGCTGACGATGTCATCAAGTCAGCCGGGCACCTGATCGGGCCTTTCGAGGTCGAGAGCGTGTTGATGGAGCACCCGGCAGTAGCGGAAGCCGGGGTTATCGGCAAGCCGGATCCGGTCGTCGGTGAGGTGGTCAAGGCCTTTGTCTCGCTCAAGAACGGCTACCAGCCCGGCGAGACGCTGCGCATGGACATCTCGGCCCACGCGCGCCGACGCCTGGGCGCCGCTGTGGCGCCCAAGGAAATCGCTTTCTTGCCCACGCTGCCGCGTACGCGCAGCGGAAAAATCATGCGCCGACTGCTCAAGGCGCGGGAACTCGGGCTGCCCGAAGGCGACATCTCGACCCTGGAAGCGGGCGCATGAACAAGATGAAGGTGCCGGCCCCGCCCCATGGTCCGGTGCCATGGCAAAAGGAATTTGCATTGAGCATGCTGGCCGACATGCTGCGCATCCGCCGCATGGAAGAGCGCGCGGCGGAACTCTACGGCCAGCAAAAAATCCGCGGCTTCCTGCACCTGTACATCGGCGAGGAAGCGGTGGCCGCTGGTGCCCTGCGTGCCCTGCTGGCTGATGACAACGTGGTGGCCACTTACCGCGAGCACGGTCACGCGTTGCTGCGCGGCCTCAAGATGGACGCCATCATGGCCGAAATGTTTGGCCGCCAGGACGGTTGCTCACGCGGGCGCGGGGGCTCCATGCATTTGTTTGACCGGGAGCACCGATTCTTTGGCGGTCAAGGTATTGTGGGCGGGGGCTTGCCCCTGGCAACCGGTTTGGCGCTGGCTGACAAATTGTCAAAGCGCCACGCGCTGAGCGCCTGCTTCTTCGGCGAAGGCGCCATGGCCGAGGGCGCCTTCCACGAAGCCATGAACCTGGCCGCGCTGTGGCAGCTGCCGGTGCTATTTTGCTGCGAGAACAACCTCTATGCCATGGGCACCGCGCTGGCGCGCTCGGAGTCCCAGACCGATCTGTGCGTCAAGGCTGCGTCCTACGGCGTGGAGGTCATGACGGTCGATGGCATGGACGTGGTGGCGGTGCATGAGGCAGTGCGCGTTGCCGCGCAAAAGGTGCGCGACGGGAGCAGCCCGTTGTTTGTCGAGCTGCGCACCTACCGCTTTCGCGCACATTCCATGTTTGACCCCGACCTGTACCGTGCCAAGGCGGAAATTGAAGCCTGGAAAACGCGCGGGCCGATCCATACCTACACCGCCCGCCTCAAGGCGCAAGGACTCCTTTCGGAAGACGAGTTTCTGGCGCTCGACGCTGCGGCTGTTGCCGAGGTCGAGGCGGCCGTGGCTTTTGCGGAAGGCTCAAACTGGGAGTCGGTGGAAGATTTGCTGCGCGACGTGCATAGCTCGGCAGAGTCGGCTGCGGCCGGGGCTGCCGCTGCGGGAGCCGCATGATGGGGCGGCGCATCAGCTACCGCGAAGCCCTGCGCGAGGCGCTACGGGCGGCGTTGCAAGCCGACCCACGCGTTTTCCTGATGGGTGAGGACGTGGGTTGCTACGGCGGCACCTATGCGGTGTCCAAGGGCTTGCTGGAAGAATTCGGTCCCGAGCGCATCCGTGACACGCCGCTGTCTGAGCTGGGTTTTGTGGGCGCTGGCGTGGGTGCGGCCCTGGGCGGCATGCGCCCGATAGTGGAAATCATGACCGTCAACTTCAGCCTGCTCGCGCTCGACCCGATCGTCAACAGCGCGGCCATGCTGCACCACATGTCAGGCGGACAGTTTTCCGTGCCGCTGGTGATCCGCATGGCCACCGGCGCCGGGCGTCAGGTCGCGGCCCAGCACTCGAACAGCCTGGAGGGCTGGTACGCGCATGTGCCGGGGCTGCGCGTGTTGGCGCCCGCCACGGTGGAAGATGCGCGCGGCATGCTGCAGGCCGCGCTGCTTGATCCCGACCCGGTGCTGATCTTCGAGCACGCGCAGCTCTACAACAGCGAGGGCGAACTGCCCGACGATGAGTCGCAAGCGGTGGATATTGACAGCGCCCGCGTGCGCCGCACGGGTTCGGATGTCAGCGTGATCACCTACGGCGGCTGCCTGCCCAAAGCGCTGCAGGCCGCTGACGAACTCGCCGGTCTTGGAATTTCTGCCGAGGTGCTTGACCTGCGTGTGCTGCGTCCACTGGACGACGCGACCATCATGGCCTCGGTGCGCAAGTGCCGCCGCGCCGTGCTGGTGGTGGAAGCCTGGCGCTCAGGCAGCCTGGCCGCCGAGGTGATGGCGCGCATCAACGAGCAGGCGTTCTTTGACCTGGACGCGCCACTGGCACGCGTGTGCAGCGAAGAGGTGCCGATCCCGTACGCACGGCACCTGGAAGAGGCGGCGTTGCCCCAGGTGGCGAAGATCGTGGCCGCAGTGCAGGCAATGATGGGCGCCGTAGCATGATCGAATTCAAGCTGCCCTCGCTGGGCGCCGACATGGATGAAGGCACGCTGCTCGAATGGCGCGTCAAGCCGGGTGACGCGGTCAAGCGCGGCCAGGTGGTGGCCGTGGTGGACACCTCGAAGGCAGCGGTCGATGTCGAGATCTGGCACGACGGCGTGGTGCATGAACTGCTGGTGGCCGTCGACGAAAAGGTGCCTGTCGACACGGTATTGGCGACCCTGCTGGCGCCGGGCGAAGTGGCGCCCGCGTCGCCCGCGTCGCCTGCTTCGCGTGCGGCTGCGACTGCGCTGGCACAAACTGAACCGGCACAAGCGTCGCCAGTCGCGCCTGAACCGCGGGTGATAGCGACGCCCGCCCCGGCCACCGGGCCAGCGCCCGCAGCACCACTTTCGCCGCCAGCCAACAAAGTCGTCGCTGCGGCACGCCATCCTGTTTCGCCGTCCGCGCGCCGTCGTGCATTGGCGCTCGGCATTGACCCCGACACGGTGCGCGGCACAGGCGCGCAGGGCTCGGTCACGCTGGCGGACGTTGAGGCGGCGACCCACGCAGCACCCAGACCTGAACCAGCAATGGCGACTGTCGTTGCTGCAGCGGCGACACCAGCTGCTGCAGTCGACCGCCAGAAAGCCATGCGCCAGGCGATTGCCGCCGCCATGAGCCGCTCCAAACGCGAGATTCCGCACTACTACCTGTCGGAGACGATCCCGATGACACGTGCGCTGGAATGGCTGCAGAAGCGAAATGAAGGGTTGCCAATTACCGAGCGCATCCTCACCGCCGCGTTCTTGCTCAAGGCGGTGGCCGCGGCCCTGCGGCGCACGCCCGAGCTCAACGGCTTCTACCGGGATGGGCAGTTCGAGCCGAGCACAGCCGTGCACACGGGTGTGGCAATTTCGCTACGCGGTGGCGGCCTGGTGGCACCGGCGATCCACGATGTGGCAGCCAAGCCTTTGGTGCAACTGATGCGCGAGCTGGCGGATTTGGTCAAACGTGCACGCGCCGGTTCCCTGCGCAGCTCCGAGATGAGCGACCCCACCATCACCATCACCAATTTGGGTGAGCAGAGCGTGCAATCGGTGTTCGGTGTCATCTACCCGCCGCAAGTGGCCTTGGTGGGCCTGGGCAGCATTGACGTGCGACCCTGGGTTGAGGACGGCCAGGTGCGCGCGCTGCCACTGCTGTGCGCGACGCTGGCCGCCGATCACCGCGCCTCGGACGGCCACCGTGGCGCCTTGTTCCTGGCGGAGTTGCGTGAACTTTTGCAGCAGCCGCAAACGCTGGCGGATGCCAGCAATCCAACCGCAAGCACGCGGGGAGACGCGACATGAGCACCGAGCGACCCACACTGATGGCCACCGTGGTGGCGTTGCTGCGCGCCATCGCCCCTGAAGTGGAGCCCGACACCCTGGCGCCGGCGCGAGCTCTGCGCCAGCAGGTCGATCTGGACTCGATGGACTGGCTGAACTTTCTGGTGAGCCTGCATGAGCACTTCGGGGTGACCATCCCAGAAGCAGACTACGCCGGGCTGGTGTCGCTCGACAACGTGGTGGACTATTTGCAGGCCCGGCTGAAATAGCGTCCTCAAAGCTTGGCGGGCGCGAGGCCAACCGGCTTCAGGATTTGGCCCCGGCCTGCGGACGTCCCACCGTTTGCGACAACAACACCTGCTGGTCGTTGCCAAGCCCCATGGCTTGCGCGAGCACATCGCGGTCCAACCAGGCGCGGATGACCGTGGCCAGACCGCTTGATGCGCAATACAGGTAGACGTTTTGCGCCATGGCGCCGGCAGCCGTAAACGCAAAGGCCTCGCGCTGCGCGGCGGGCACCAGCTTCATGCGCGCATGGTCAGCCACGAACACCAGGTCGAGCGGTGCGGCGTCCACAAAATCCTGGTAGCCGGTGACGCGGCGCACGTCGGTGTCACTCACCAGATGCAGCGTCTGGGTCGGCGCGCAATAGCGGAACAGGCCGTCGGGCAGGGCCACATAGACATCGACTTCCTGGGCATTCATGGCACTGGGCCCGGTACGCCCGCCCAGTTCGGGGCGATTGATGCCTGCGGCAGCCCACAACAAGTCCGACAGCATCTGCAAGGGCAGTGGCGCGGCGTCAAACCCACGCTGCGACTGCCGCTGGGCCAACGCCTGCATCAGTGGTACGCCAGCGGTGGTGTTGGCCGCCGGCAGGTAAATCGTGCTGGCCGCATCGCCAGTGGCGGGCTGGGGTTTGAGTTGCCCGATCAGACCGAGCGCCATCTTGGTCAAGGTGTTCATTTTTTTCTTCCTGTTTGCTTGTCCGGGCTGCGCCGGCCAGCGATCGTTACCTTCCCGGAAACACCGCGCGCACCACCACGCCATCGGAGAGCTGGCACTGCCCCTCGCCACCGCCAGACATGCCGCGGCTCGGCTCCACCAGATGAAAGCGGCAACGCATGCGCTGCTTGTCTGGCGACTCCAGCGTAGCCACGACCTTGCCCGAATAGTAGGTAATGAACTGGGTGGCAGGGTACGGCGGCGACACCGGCCCACTCCAGTAGGGCCAGTCGTACCAGCCACGGTTCCAATGCGTCCACAAGGGCATCAACACCTCGCCCCGCGTCTGCTGCGTGATTTGAAAGAAGCGACCCTGGTAGCTGACAGTCGGCAAAGCCGCTGTCATGCTGCCCGACATGCCCCCATCCGTGCTGGTCCAGCTGAACCCGACCGGTTGCTCTGGCGCCCCAGGGGCCAGCAACTGACCCCCGCCCAAGCCGGTGCTGGTGCAACCGGCCAAAGCCGCCATGACCATCAGACAAAAGGCTGCCAATCGCGTCGTTTTCATGAGTCACTCCAAAGTGAAAATTGGTGACTCAGTCTAGGCATGGCAAGTTCAGACCATTTGTTTTTTCTCAAGTCACAAGCGCCGCGGCCATGCCCCAAGGCACAAAAAAGCCGTCGCCATGCGACGGCTTTTCTAGGGTGGCGTCAGCAGCGATCAGGATGCCTTGCGGCGCCGGACAGCGCCCAGGCCCAGCAGGCCAATGCCTAGCAGGGCAAGGCTGGCAGGCTCGGGAACGTCGTTGTTACTTACTTGCCCGTTGCGCACCGTGAAGATGTACTGCCCCGGCACCGTGGAATTGAGCGAGTTGTAGATCAGCCCGCTGCTCGCGTTGGTGTCGAGGAACGCGCCGCATGTGGCGGAACCCGCAATCTCAAAAGCGGTCGCCACACCGTTGGACCAGCCGGCGCGGGCACAACTGCCGCCCAAGCCACCGGAGCCGCCACTGGCGTCACCGGTTTCCCACTGAATCTTGTCGTAATTGAACTCGAAGTCAAAGTCGCCAGCAGCAATGTCAGAGCGGTCCGTCATGATCAACTGGAAACTGTTGAGTTTGTCGACGTGGTTGCCAAAGTAACCCACATCGATCCAGTTGACGCCGAACACGCTCTTACCGCCCAGGGTGTCCTGGCCGTATTGAACCAGGCCGCTGCCAACGCCGCGCGTGTCCACATCAGCGAAGAAGGGCGCGATGATGGGTAGCAAGGTCGACAACAGGTTGAATGGCGTGTAAGTGCCCAACTGCGTGGTGAACGTCACGTTGCCGTTGTTGTTGACATAAAGATCGCTATAGGACGCGCCGAACAGGTTGATATTGAAGCCGATGGGCTCAAGACCGGTGTATAGATCATCGTTGGCGGCCAGCGTGTTATCGGTGAACAGACTGGCGTCGTGAATGGCGCCAGCATGGGCGCCGGTGGCTGCGAAAGCCACCAGCAAAGCGCTGGCGAGAATGGTTTTGAGTTGGCTTGTTTTCATGATGCGATTCCTCCTGAGTGAGTAAGGGTGAAGAGAAGACCGCATCAGACCAGTCATGTTATTTCCAGGAGTCTGCCACCATCTTCTCGCCTGAAATAACCAAAGCATGAACTATGCCAAGATACGAACGGCTAGACAAAATTCATTGAAAACAATGGGTTAACTGGCCCATCCAGCGGCTGGCGGCCGACCTCAGCGCCCAACTGTCAAGATTCCTGACAGCCAGACCCAGACAATTGCCAGCGTCAGCAGCGTTACTGGAATGCCCACTCTTGCATGGGCGCGCCAGTCGATCGCAATGCCACTGCGATGCGCCAGGTCCACCACGATCAGGTTGGCAATCGAGCCCACCAGCAACAGGTTGCCCGCCAGCGTGCTGACCAGCGCCAGCATCACACCCGCCTGCATGCCCTGGAGATGCGGCAGCAGCAGCATGACGGCGGGCACATTGGACAGCAGGTTTGACAAGCCTACGGCGGCCACGAACAGCGGGCCGGTGTCGGCCAGGTGCACGCCTTGCCCGCCCAGCCAGGCAACCGCTTGCGCTGCCAGACCGGTGGACTCGAAGGCGTGATTGACCACAAACAGGCCCATGAACAGCACCAGCACATTCCAGTCAACCAGCCCCATGACCCGCGAGGAGTGAAAGCGCCGACTCAGCAGCAACACGCCCGCGCCGACCAGCGCGGCGACTTCGCGCGGCCAGTCGGTGAACAAGAAGACCAGCAGCAGCGCGCCAGCAACCCCCAGGCCCTTGCCCGTTTGCCAGGCATCGAAGGCAGGCGCAGCGCGCAGCTCGAGATCGCCAGAAACCGGACCATCTGCGGGCAGGACGTGGCTGCGCGCCTGGGGCCCCCACACCAACCAGGCCCACAGCACCGCCAAACTCATAAGTACAGGCGGCAAGGCTTGGCGCACATAGGCGCCAAAGGGCAACTGCAGCACTGAGCCAATCAGCATGTTTTGCGGGTTACCGATCAGCGTCGCCGCCGAGCCGATATTGGCGGCGCAGGCCAGGCCAACCAAAAAGGGCACCGGGTCCAGGCGGCGCTGCAGGCACAGCTGGGCGACCACAGGCGTCATCGCCAGACAGACAACATCATTTGAAAACACTGCCGACAACGCCGCCGCAACGGCGATCAGCGCCGCCAGCAGCGCGCTGCGGCCCATCGGCAGTGCACCCACACGCTGCGTTAGCGCCGTGTAAAAGCCGCCCAAACGCATCTGGGCGGACAGTACCATGAACGAGAACAGGAGCAAAATAGTGGGCAGATCCACCGCGCTGGCCGCTTGCGCGGTCGTCAGATCACCCAAACCGATCATGCCAATGGCGCCCAGCAGCGCCACACCCGAGCGGTCAAGCTTCAGTCGCGGCAGGCCACCCAGGATCATGCCGAGGTAGACCGTGACGAAGATGGCGACCACGCCCCAGTCAAGCGCGCCGTGGCCGAGCATCATGCGCCAGCCCGGTGGAGGCTACGGCGATTCAAACCAACATTGAGTCGCATGACCGACCTACCCATGTCGTGATCGAGAGCGAATAAGGCATTGTTTTTGCACTTTCGAGTTCCTTGGGCAGCCATTGTCAATGAGGCCTGGCACCAGTGATGTTCCAATGCAGCCCATATGAATGAAAAAATCCGCCAGTTGCTCGACCAAATGAGCGCGCTTGAAGACGACTTGCGGCGCGAGGTACAGGCGCAAGAAGCCAACGCCCGGTACCAGATCAAGGGCAAACGGGTCGAGTTCGAGGCCGCCGTGCGCCAGGCCCACCGCAAGCTCAAAACCGGCTTCTTGCGCTGGCTGGTCGCGTACCGGCCGCAAAACCTGATCACCGGGCCAATCATCTACAGCATGATCGTGCCGATGCTCCTGCTGGACCTGTGTGTGAGCTTCTACCAGGCCACCTGTTTCCCGATTTACGGGATCAGCAAGGTGCGCCGGGGCGACTACATCGTCTTTGACCGCCAGCAACTGGGCTACCTCAACTTCATCGAGAAATTCCATTGCACTTACTGCGCCTATGGCAATGGCTTGATCGCCTATGTGAGCGAGATCATCGGGCGCACCGAAGAGTATTTTTGCCCGATCAAGCATGCGCGCAAGATGCTAGGACCCCATTCACGCTACGCCCGTTTTCTGGCCTATGGCGACGCGCAAGACTACGAGGCCAGGCTGGAAAAGTTTCGGGTCGGGCTCGGCGACGCTCAGCCACCCAAGCGCAGCTGAAGGATCGATGGGCTCAAACAGGGCGGCTTTTGGGCCCTTTCTTTGCCGTGGTTGCGCGGCGGGCACGTCCATAATCGTCAAAAAACACCCCCTACAGGAGATTCGATGACATTGCAGTACCAGCTGAAAGAAGGCAACTACCATTTGTACGACCTGAGCACGCCCGCGAGCAAGGTCACCGGCCAGCACAAGCTGCGCCTGAGTACCGACACCGTGGCGCTTGCCTTTGACGCCAGCACCGGCGTGCTGCACGAGCATGGCAACCCGGCGCGGATTCATTCATGGGCGACCACCGCCCGACGCCGCTTGCGCGCCGCCGGCTCGCTGGCCAGAGCCAACGACATCGTGGTGGTCTCCGGTCCGCTGCCGGTCGATGAGATCAACAAATGCCTGCGTGTCGAGGGTTACTGCCGGCGCATGTTCACGCAGTTGGCAACGCTACCGCACGGCAAACGGCTGTCGCACCAGGCGGCATGCTAAATTTCGGCTTTGCTCTGACTTGGAGAATTTGGTTTTGATTCACCAGCAATGCGGTTTTATCAAGGGTGACATGATCGGCATCCTGATCGGCGGGGCCGCGCTTGGCGGCCTGCTGTTGTATGGCTCGGTCACCGGTCAAGCCCTGCCTCTGTGGCCCGCCGTGATCGTTGGATTGGTGAATGTGGTCGCTGCCGCGAATGTGGTCTGGACCGTCAAAAAGGCCAAGAAGGCGGCGCAAGCGCAAGCGCAAGCGAGCAAGACTAATAAAGTCGATTGACCTGGCCCGATCAGCCCGCGCCGGATTTGACGCCCTGGTGTGCCCGGCGCAAGCAGTCCTGAAACGCACGCGCCACACGGGGCGGCTGCGGTGATGCCCGCACGATACTCAAAAAACTGCAGCTGTAACGAAACAAGGCCGGTTGCAGCGCGCGCATCTGGCCGCGGTGCACAAAGCCGTCGGCGTAATGGTCCGGCAAGAAGCCCAGGAATTTGCCCGACAGAATCAGCGTGGCAATCGACTCCTGGTCGTAGCCGGTGGCTTTGCGCATTAGGTGCACCTGCTGGCTGAGCTCCATGTTGGGCGAGTGGTAGCCCAAACCGGCAAAGTCGTGCGCGCGCAGCGCGTCCCAATCCAATGGCTCCTGCACCGCTTGACAGTCCGGGAACAAGGTGTGCTCCGCGCCGCAATACAGGAACATGGTCTCGGTGAACAGCTCGTCATAGGCCAGCGTGCTGGAACTGCGGTGCCCTGGAATGATGCCGACCTGGAACTGGCCGTCGAGCACGCCGCGCTCGATCGTGTTGAGCGGCGCCACATGCAGTTGCAGACTCACCTCGGGTGCCAGTTCGGTAAAGCGCGCGATCGCCACGTCAATGTGCGATTGCGGGTTGCTGGCGGTCTTGTCAAACACCGCAACATGCAGCTCACCGCCCATGCGCTGGTGGATCTCATCGACGCGCGTACGAAAGGCATCGACCCCGGCCAGCAGGCGCAGCGTCTCCGCATAGATTTGCTCTCCCTCTGCGCTCAATGCAAAGCCGGCCCGGCCGCGTCGACACAGGGTGAGCCCCAGGCGGGTCTCCAGGTCCTTGATATGGCGGCTCACGGTCGAGACGCCGATGTTGAGCTCCAGCTCGGCCGCGGCCATGCCGCCGCACTCGGCCACACTTTTGAAAACACGCAGCAGGCGAATGTCCATATCGCTCAACTGGCCCAGCGCGGCCCGGCTCTTTACTTGCATGGATTGCCAACTCGGTGGTGATACTTAAACATTTATAAGAGTAACAGAGCGGCCCAGAATCGCCAACTGCCTATTACAAGAAGGAGACACCATGAACCTCAACGACGCCCCAGCCCTGAGCGCACCGCGCACGGACGCTGCCTGGCTTGATGCCCACTGGATGCCCTTCAGCGGCAACCGCGAATTCAAGGCCAGCCCGCGCCTGATGGTCGCAGCCAAGGGCTGCTATTACACCGACCAGCATGGCAAGCAGATCTTTGACGGCCTGTCGGGCCTGTGGTGCTGCGGCCTGGGCCACGGGCGCAGCGAGATCACGGACGCAGTGACGAAGCAAATGGCGACCATGGACTACTCGCCTGCCTTCCAGTTTGGGCATCCGCTGTCCTTTGAGTTGGCCAACAAACTGAAAGAGCTGACGCCGGCCGGGCTCGATTACGTGTTTTTTACCGGCTCCGGCTCCGAGTCGGCCGACACCTCGCTCAAGATGGCGCGCGCCTACTGGCGCAGCAAGGGGATGGCGACCAAAACACGGTTGATCGGGCGCGAAAAGGGTTACCACGGCGTCAACTTCGGCGGCATCTCGGTCGGTGGCATCGGCGGCACGCGCAAGATGTTTGGCCAAGGCATCGAGGCCGACCACCTGCCGCACACCCAATTGGCGCGCAACGCGTTCTCGCGCGGCATGCCGGATCAGGGCGTGGAGTTGGCCGATGACTTGCTGAACCTGATCGCGCTGCACGATGCGTCAAATATTGCGGCCGTGATCGTCGAGCCGTTCTCGGGCTCGGCCGGCGTCATCATTCCGCCCAAGGGCTATCTGCAGCGCCTGCGCGAGATTTGCACCGCGAACAACATCCTGCTGATTTTTGATGAGGTGATTACCGGCTTTGGCCGCGCGGGCGCTTACACCGGTGCGCAGGCTTTTGGCGTCACGCCCGACATCATGAATCTGGCCAAGCAAATCAGCAACGGCGCGCAACCGATCGGCGCGGTGCTGGCCAAAAAGGAAATCTACGACACCTTCATGGCCGCGGGCGGGCCCGACTACATGCTCGAATTTGCCCACGGCTACACCTACTCGGCGCACCCGGTGACGTGTGCAGCAGCGCTGGCCACGCTCGACATTCTGGTGAAAGAAAACATGATCGACCGGGTCAAGGCGCTAAGCCCCCACTTCGAGAACGCGGTGCACAGCCTCAAAGGCGCCAAGCACATCACCGACATCCGCAACTTTGGCCTGGCTGCGGGCTTCACCATCGACGCCTTGCCCGGGGAACCGGCCAAGCGGCCGTTCGAGATTGCCATGGCGATGCTGAAAAAAGGCTTTTACGTACGCTACGGCGGCGATACCATTCAACTCGCGCCACCTTTCATCTCGACCCCGGCCCAGTTGGACAGCCTGGTCAATGCGCTGGGCGAGACCTGCAATACCACCGCCTGAGCCAGCCGCCTCTTATCACTCTCTTATTCATAGCTTCTAGCGCCCGTTTTATGAGGGCTAGAGCCTGATTTACTCATTATTCTGGAGCCTTCACATGGCATCAACGCTTCCTACCATTCAACACCTGATCGACGGCCAGCTGGTTTCAGGCGGCAGCCGCTCGCAAGACGTATTCAACCCGGCGACCGGCCTGGCTGAAAAGCGCGTGCTGCTGGCCGACAAACACACCGTCGAGCAAGCGATTGCCAGCGCCCACGCCGCCTACCCGGCCTGGCGCGCCACGACGCCCTTGAAGCGCGCGCGCGTGATGAGCCGGCTCAAGGTGCTGCTCGAAGAGAACGCCGAGCAACTGTGCGCGCTGCTCACTGCCGAGCACGGCAAGGTGCTGTCGGACGCCATGGGCGAGCTGCAGCGCGGCATTGAAAACGTCGAATACGCCTCGTATGCGCCCGAACTCCTCAAGGGTGAGCACAGCAAAAATGTCGGCCCGGCCATGGACTCGTGGAGCGAGTTCCAGCCGCTGGGCGTCACGGCCGGCATCACGCCCTTCAACTTCCCCATCATGGTGCCGCTGTGGATGTGGCCGATGGCGGTTGCCTGCGGCAACACCTTTGTGCTCAAGCCATCCGAGCGCGACCCTAGCAGCGCGCTGCTGGTGGCCGAGCTGGCGCTGCAAGCTGGCCTGCCACCGGGCGTGCTCAATGTAGTTCACGGCGACAAGGAAGCGGTGGACACGCTGCTGCTGGACAAGCGCGTGCAAGCCATCAGCTTTGTCGGCTCGACCCCGATTGCCGAGCACATCTACGCCACCGGCTGTGCCCACGGCAAGCGCGTGCAGGCACTCGGTGGCGCCAAGAACCATGCGGTGCTGATGCCTGACGCCGACATTGCCAATGCCGTGAGCGCCTTGATGGGCGCGGCCTTTGGCTCCTGCGGCGAGCGCTGCATGGCGATTCCGCTGGTCGTCGCGGTGGGCGACGCCACCGCCGACGCGGTGGTGGCCGGCCTCAAAGCCGAAATCGCCAAGATGAAAGTGGGACCGGGCACTGACAGCGCGAACGACATGGGGCCGCTGGTGACCCAACAACACCTTGACAAGGTCAGAGGCTATGTGGATCAAGGTGTGGCTGAGGGCGCCACCTTGGTGGTGGATGGCCGCGGCATCAAAGTGCCGGGTCATGAGGCTGGCTACTTCATGGGCGCCTGCCTGTTTGACCACGTCAAACCCGGCATGACGATTTACCAGGATGAAATCTTTGGCCCGGTGCTGGGCGTGATGCGCGTGGCGACCCTGCAGGACGCGATGGACCTGATCAACGCCCATGAATACGGCAACGGCACCTGCATCTTCACGCGCGACGGCGAAGCGGCGCGCTATTTTTCAGACCACATCCTGGTTGGCATGGTCGGCATCAACGTGCCGCTGCCGGTGCCGGTGGCCTACCACTCCTTTGGCGGCTGGAAGCGTTCCTTGTTTGGCGACCTGTCAGCCTACGGGCCCGATGCCGTGCGCTTTTACACCAGGCGCAAAACCATCACGCAGCGCTGGCCCTCGGCGGGTGTGCGCGAAGGCGCCGTGTTCAGCTTTCCGACCAACCGCTAACGCGGGGCTGGCCCGCCATACCCAAGCAGCGCCAGCGCTGCCTGGTACCGCTGTTTTGTCCCAGATTTACACGTTTTAGGGCGCTAGCCCGCGTCCATCATGCGCAGGCAGCTATTCTATTTAGAGCGACTACGCCCCTGCCGCGGCCGGCGCCTGGCGCCGCATCCGCGCCGGCAAGCGCTTGAGCCACTGCGCCAGATCGTCGATGTAGGTGAACACCGCGGGCACCACCAGCAGGCTGAGCAAAGTGGAGGTCATGAGGCCGCCAATGACGGCGATCGCCATCGGCGAGCGAAAGCTCGGGTCGGCGCCCCAGCCCAGCGCGAGCGGCAGCATGCCCGCGCCCATGGCGATGGTGGTCATGACGATCGGGCGGCTGCGCTTGTGGCAGGCGTCAACCAGCGCGTCAAAACGCGGCAGGCCACGCTCGCGCGCCAGAATCGCGTAGTCCACCAGCAGAATCGAGTTCTTGGTGACGATGCCCATCAGCATGATCAGGCCGATCATCGACGGCATCGAGAGCGCGCGCCCGGTCAACAGCAGCGCCACAAAGGCGCCGCCCATGCTCAGGGGCAGTGCCGCCAGAATGGTGACGGGCTGCATGAAGTCATGGAACAGGAGCACCAGCACGCCATAAATGCACAGCACGCCGATCAGCATGGCAATGCCAAAGCTGGCAAACAGCGCCTGCATTTCCTGCGCGTCGCCCAGTTCGGCAATGCTGACACCGGCCGGCAGGTTTTTCAGGCTCGGCAGGGCGCGCGCCTCAGCGTTGAGCTCGCCCAGTTGCCGTCGGCCCAGTTCCACGTCGAGCGTGACGTTGCGGCTGCGGTTGAGGCGGTCAATCTGCGCCGGACCGCTGGCCACGGTGATGCTCGCCACATTGCTCAGCAGCACCGGGCCGTTCTTGCCCGGCACGCTCAGGCGCGCCAGCGCCTCCAGGTCGGCGCGCACGTTATCGGGCAGCTTGACGCGAATCGGCACCTGGCGCTCGGATAAATTAAGTTGCGCCAGGCTGGTGGCGTAATCACCGGCGGTGGCAACGCGCACGGTTTCACCGATGCTGGCGGCCGTCACACCCAGGTCGGCGGCACGCGCAAAATCGGGGCGCACGATGATTTCGGGGCGCACCAGCGCGGCGCTGGAGCTGACGTTGCCAATGCCGCTCAAGCCGCGCAGCTCGCGCTCCACCTGCTGCGCGCTGGCCAGCAGCAGCTGCGCGTCGTCGCTTTTGAGCACCAGTTGCATCTTCACGCCAGTGTCAGGTGGGCCCACGTTGAAGCGTGCGCCGGCAATATCGCCCATGCTCAGGCGCAGCTGCGCTTCGATGTCGGGCATGGACGCGGCCCGCGCATTGCGGTGCGTGGTGCTGATCGTCAGCACCGCGCGGCGCGCCTCGGCCGCTGCACCGGGGGCAAAGGCGTCGCCGCTGGAGCCGCCGCCAATCGAGCTGAACACACCGGTGACTTCCGGGCTGCGCATCGCCGCCAAGCGCGCCTGTTCGGCCACGGCGCTCGTTTCGGCCAGAGTGCTGCCCGGTGCCAGTTCGATATTGATCTGCGTCTGGGCGCGGTCGGCGGCCGGCACAAAGCCGGTCGGCAGTAATGGAACCAGCGCGATCGAGCCGACAAAAAACAGCGCGGCCCCTGTCAAGGTAAGGGCCCGGTGGCGCAAACACCAGCGCATGGTGGCGAGGTAACGCGCCATGACCCAGCTGTCCGGTGCTTCCGGGTAAGCCGCGCGTGGGTCCGCCTGCGCCGCGTTTTTATGCGGCTGCAGCAGGTAGGCCGCCATCATCGGCGTCAGCAGCCGCGCCACCATCAGTGAAGCCAGAATCGCCAGCACTGCGGTCCAGCCAAACTGCTTGAAAAACAGGCCCGGAATACCGCCCATGAAGGCCGTGGGCAAGAACACGGCCACCAGCGCAAAGGTGGTGGCAATCACCGCCATGCCAATCTCGTCAGCCGCTTCCATCGCCGCCTGGTACGGGGGTTTGCCCATGCGCAGATGGCGCTCGATGTTCTCAATTTCCACAATCGCATCGTCCACCAGCACGCCAACGACCAGCGCCAGCGCCAGCAGGGTGACGGTGTTGAGCGTGTAGCCAAAGTAGTACAGACCCAAAAACGTCGGAATGATCGACAACGGCAAGGCGGCGGCGGCCACCAGCGTGGCCCGCCAGTCACGCAGAAACCACCAGACCACCAGGATCGCCAGCAGCGCGCCCTCTAACAGCAGCTCCATCGAGCCCCGGAAGTTCTCGGCCACCGGCTGCGCGTTGTCAATCACCTCGGTCAACGCCAGGTTGCCATGGTTGCGCTGCAACTCGGTCACGGCTTCGCGCACGCCCTGCGCCACTGTCACCTCACTGGCGCCCTTGGTGCGAAAGACCTCAAAGCCGACCACGGTGCGGCCATTCTGCGTGGCCAGCGAGCGCGGCTCGCTAAACGTGTCACGCACGCTCGCGACCTGGTCCAGCCGCAGATGCCGCCCGTCGGCCAGCGGCAGGTCCAAGAGGGCCAGCTCGGCCGCCGTCGTGACCGTGGCCAGGGTGCGCACCGACTGTTCGGCGCCGCTGACATCACCGCGGCCCCCCGGCGCCTCTTGCTGCACCAGCTTCAGGCGCCGCGACACGTCGATGGCCGACACCTGCAGCGCCGCCATCTTGTCGGCATCGAGCTCGACACGCACCTCGCGGTCGACACCACCGACGCGCTTGACCGCGCCCACCCCCGGCACGTTCAGCAGCCGCCGCGCCACGGTGTTGTCGACAAACCAGCTCAGTGCCTGCAGGTCAGGCGCACTGGCGCTGGCGCCGCCGCCTAAGCTGGCTGCGGCCTCGGCTGTGAAGGTCAGCACCACGCGCCCGGCGGTCGAGGCTTTGGTGACGGAGGGGTCGCGCACGTCGGCGGGCAGGTCGGCACGCACCCGCGCCACGGCGTCGCGCACGTCGTTCACGGCCTCGGCAATCGGCTTTTCCAGGACGAATTCGACGGTGACTTGCGCGCTGCCGTCGAGCACCTTGGTGTAGATGTTTTTCACACCTTGCAGCGTGGCCACGGAGTCTTCAATTTTGCGCGCCACTTCGGTTTCCAGCTGCGCCGGTGCCGCGCCCGCGAGCGCCGCGCTGACGATGACGATGGGCAGCTCGATGTCCGGGAAGTCCTGCACCACGCTGGCGCGAAACGACAAAATGCCCGCCAGCGACAGCAGCACAAACAGCATGATGGCCGGCACCGGGTGCTTGATCGAGAGCGAGGAGAAGTTCATGACGACTCCTTATTTAATAGCGGCTTGCGCAGGTAAAACGCGGGCTGCAGGCTGATTTGATACTGAATCTGGGCCAGTTGCCGGCACCACCTTGACCAGATCACCCTCGTTCAAGAACCCGGCACCACTGGCCACTAAGAGCGCGTCAGGCGCCAGATCGCCCAGCACCTCCAGCCGATCCCCGGCACGGCGCCCGATCTGCAGCTTGAGTTGGCTCACGCGCTGGTCCGGGTTGACACGAAAGACATAGCTGAAGCCGTCGCGCACCACCACCGCCGACTGCGGCACCGTCAAGGCCGGTGAGCTGCCCAGCGCAAACTCGCCGCGCGCAAACATGCCGGCCTTAAAGCCTGACGATGTGGCCCCCACGCTGGTCCCTTCGCGTACTGCGCTGCCCGCTTTCAGATCGACGGGCAGATCGACATAGACCAGACCGACGCGCGTTTGCGGATCGACCGTGGGCGCCACCATGCGCACGCGTCCCTGGCGCTGGGCGCCCCCGGCGGCGGTAACGGTCACCGCTGTGCCCACCGCAACCCGGGCCAGATCGGCGGCGGCCACCTCGGCGCGCCACTCCAGCCGGCCCTGGCGAATCAGGCGAAACAGCTCGACGCCGCTGCCCAGCACTGCGCCCACGGTGGCGCTGCGCGCCGAAATGAGGCCACTGTCAGGCGCGAGCACCTGGGTTTGCTGCAGGCGCAGCTGTTGCGCGGCCAGGGCGGCCTGGGCGGAGGCCACGCGCGCCTTTGCCGCCTGCTCGGCCGTCAGGTACTGCTGAATCTGCTGGCCGCTGAAGGTGCCGGTACTTTGCAGGGCGCGCACGCGATCGGCATTGGCCGTGGCCTCGGCGGCATTGGCCGTGGCCTCACTCACACCGGCGCGTGCCTGCGCCACGTCGGCCTGCACGCTCTCGCTGGCAAAGCGCGCCAGCAGCTGGCCGCGCTGCACCACGTCGCCCACGTTGACGCGTACGTCGGCTAGGCGCAGGCCATTGCTTTCGGTGCCGATGCTGGCCTCTTGCCAGGCGGCAATGTTGCCGTTGGCGCTCAATTGAAAGGCCAAGGGACTGCGTTGCGGGCGGGTGGTGGTGACGGTGAGCGCCGGTTTGGCCGTGCCTGCTGCGGGTGGGGCAGACTGGCTTTTTTCACCAGAATTTATGACAAACAGGGCAGTAGCCCCCGCTGCTATTAGGCAAGCAGCTATCAAAAATGCAGTAATCGGTTTGACTTTAAAGCGCTTCATGTGGGGACTGGCAGGTGGCAAGCTGGGCAATTGGTGAGGCCCGCATTGTCAGGTGAAATGAATGCCTTGTCACGGCGACCGGTTGTGGCGAGTACGATTCAAAGTGATGTGGCACGCTGAAGAAATCAAGGCCTCACGTCAAACACGGCTTTGCGTATTAAACCCGGCCCGGCGACTGGGCCATGCGCATGCGGTTTTGGGGTGAAAACACACGCGAAATTGAAGTTGGGGTATGCAAGCGCTTGTGGGCGCGCGCCTTTCACCCCAAAGCCCGGTCGCATAGCCCAATCACCGTGCCTGACGCCGTCGAAGTCAGAATTTCTGCAGCAAGCGGCGCACATCCATTCGCGCCACCCCAACGCAGGCATTTTTTGAATTTCCCCTGCCAGCGGACCCAATCGCTTGCAGAATCAGTCGGGTGATGCGCTTTGCGTAGGTAAAGGAGGAGAACGCGCAGCGGGCGCCGGGACACGTAGCAAAGCGCATCGCCCGGCTGATTCACCCACCACCGTGATATCAACCCCGATCCAATAGACGCACTTAAGTGCTTCGGAAATGAACCATTGATCTGAAGCCCAAATCGCCTTGAATCGCACCCGGTTGTGGCATCGGCAGATCAGCGCCAACGCGGGCTCGGGCTCGGGCTCGGGCTCGGGCTCGGGCTCGCGCTGTCAAAATTCTGTAAGCCGTGCCTGCGAGGATGAACTGTGGGGCCGGTAGCTCAGATGGGAGAGCGCTGCGTTCGCAATGCAGAGGTCAGGAGTTCGATCCTCCTTCGGTCCACCATCCAGATCAAGCAGTCAGCTCCACCCTAGACGATGCTCTGGCTGAAGCACTACTCAGAACGTCGATAGCGGGTCACCCGCCGGGCCAAGAATTAGGGCACGCGCCATTCCCATGTATTTGCGCCAAACACCGCACGGCGGTGGCCGCTGCGACCGAGTTCCAGCCAATCTATATGCTGCACCTGCGCAGTCAGCACAGCCAGGTGGTGCGCGCTCGTCTGTATGCCGGGCATGCCGGGCGCAATGGGCAGCGCATCTCCTGGCGCGCTGGCAGACAAATAGTCGCCCGCCGCTGCGGATTGGCTCACCTGGGCCCAGGCTTGCTCGACTTCTGGCCCGGTGGTTTGGGCCGACATGTCTGCCTGCACCCGCAACTGCCAGCCCAATCGCTTGCTCCAGAACACCAATGTGACGCCAGAGTTGGCGGCTAACTCGGCTACTTTGGGGCTGCGCCTATCGGTGTAGAAGGTTAGGCGCTCAAGCGTGGCATTTGAATGACGCAGCACCACGGTACGCGCTTGAGGCCCCCCTTGAGCCCCGATAGTGGCGAGCACCGGCGTGCGCCATTCGTGCTGGCGGTCTTGTGTGGCGCGCTGTAATTCATGCCAAATCTGGTGGCGCAATTCGGCCTCGGTCAGTAGTGGGGTTTTCATGGCGTGATGCGCCCCAGCACCTTGAGATCACGCCCCCGCAGCGCAATGACAACGCCTTCAGCGGAGTTCGGCACGATACCGGTCAGGGCCGTGATGTTGAGCTGATGGGACACAACCACCAGCACCCCCGAACCGCGCCACGAGGCCAGCAAGTCCAACGCTGCGCGGGTCTGAGCAGGACCTCGCTCTGGCGCATTAAAAAATGAGTTGAACAGGGGTTGATCGGTGCGCTTCCCAGGGAAAGCCAGGTCGGCGGTTTCACGTGTGCGGCACCACTGGGAGCTCCAGACGATGGTGACTTCTATGCCACGGCGTTGAAACGCTTCACCAATGCGCAGTGACTGGGCCCGCCCATCAACGCTCAGGTTACGTTGTGTTGGGCAGTCGCTAAGTTGAAAGCCTGCCGGGTCACCACCACCCGGCGCCAGCGCGTGGCGAAACAGCACGATGGCACCGGGGGTGACGCTTGACCACAGGTCTTTGGCATTGACTGGCACGGCACAAAGCGCGACCGCCCATGCCACGAAAAGGCAGCGCACCAAGCGGTGCCAAGTGTTTGCTTCAGCCATTGCCTTGGGTATGAGACTTATTTGGGCATGACGACGGTGTCGATGACGTGGATGACGCCGTTGTCGGCCACGATGTCAGTTTTTAACACGTTGGCGTTGTTGACCTTGACGCCATCCATGGTGGTCACTGTCAATTCTGAGCCTTGAACGGTCTTGACTTTGCCAGCCTTCACATCAGCAGCCATGACTTTGCCTGCGACCACGTGGTAGGTCAGTACCGCCGTTAGTTTGGCTTTGTCTTTGTCTTTGAGCAAAGCGTCAAGATCAGCTTTTGGGATTTTGGCAAAGGCGTCGTCCGTGGGGGCAAAAACAGTAAATGGCCCCTTGCCCTTGAGCGTGTCTACCAAGCCCGCAGCCGTCAATGCCGTGGTGAGGGTCTTAAAATTGCCCGCGCTTATGGCGGTGTCAACGATGTCTTTTGCTTGGGCAGAAAGTACAAAACCAAGAGAAAGTAAAGATGCAATGAGGGCTTTTTTCACAATGTTCTCCAGATAAGGATAAGGTCATCAAACTCCGCCAAAAATGTGGCGCAACCGGACTTTACCGGTAATCGATAACATTTAAAACTATGTGGTTTTAAAAAATACCAATCGGTAAGTTTTTAACCTTATCTGGCTGTGGTGGGGGTCGATGGCACTGCAACGCGAGCTCGCGCAGTTGCACAGGGGTGCCAACGCCAGTGCCCGGCATGCGTTGTCGAGGTCATAGGGGTGGAGCCCTGCTGTGCTTTTATGCAGCTACCAGTGCAGCCGCTCACCGGTGTAGGAAAAAAAGCTGCCGGTGTCGGCAGGCGTCAATTGCGCCAGTGCGTTGAGCATGTCGGCTGCGGCATCTGGCGCGGCGCGACCAATCTGCTCGCCCTTGAAAGGCTTGGACAGCCCGGTGTTCACCGTGCCGGGGTGCAGGCTGACCAGCACCGCCTGCGGGTTACTGCGTTTGACCTCGATGGCGGCTGTTTTTAGCAGCATGTTCAGCGCCGCTTTGGAGGCCCGGTAGCTGTACCAGCCGCCCAGGCGATTGTCTTCAATGCTGCCCACCTTGGCCGAGAGCAGCGCCAGCACGCCACGTTCGGCCGCAAGCAATGGGGCGAAGTGGCGCAGCACCAAGGCCGGGCCGAAGGTATTGGTGCGAAAGGTGGCTTCCAGCTGGGTGTAATTGAGGTCGCCCAGTTTTTTTTCGGGCATGAAGGCGCTACTGTGCAGCAGACCAGCCGCATTGATGATGAGGTGAAACTTGCCACCCGCCTGCACAGCCTTGGCCGCGCTGGCAATGCTGGCCTCGTCGTCAAAATCAATGCGGGGGCTGGAGCTGCGGTGCAGGCCCAGCACTGCCGCGCAGCGCGGCTCATTGGCCAGGTGCTGCACCATGGCCTGGCCGATGCTGCCACTGGCTCCGATGACCAGGGCGCGAAATCCGCTAGGGAACGAAGTCAGGTCCGGGGCTTGGGCTGGTGCTGGGCTTGGGTCCATTGGTTTTCATGCCTCTCAAGTCGTTGATTATTAACTTCTGTCAGGGCAACACTCCGTGTACCAGCTCAAGCCCATCACCACCGGCATGCTCAAGAAGCGCCGGGGCCTGCTCTGCCCGCAGCCTTGCCTCAATGACCCCCCAATCTCAGTTCAGCGCGGCGCGTACATCGTCCTTGTAGGTGTAGAGCGTGACGCTTGGCGTGGTCAATTCGCCTTTCGCCGTGAATGCGATGTTGGCGGTGACCCCCTTGTAATGCGTCTTGCCGATGAACGGGACATAGGCCTTGGGGTCGACCGAGTTGGCGCGCTTCATGGCGTCCACCAGCACAAAGGTCGCGTCATAGGCGTAGGGGCTGTAGATCTGGAATTGGCCCGGAAAGCGATCGTCGTACTTCTTCTTCCAGGCAAGGCCGCCCTGCATCTTCTGCACCGAGGCGCCGCCGGTGGCGCAGGTCACGTTTTTGAGCGTGCCGGCCTTGGCTGAGAGTTCAGGCAACTTCTCGGTGCACAAAGCATCGCCACCGAAGTATTTGACGTTTGCCATGCCCAACTGCTCCATCTGGCGCAGCATGGGGCCAGCCTGGGCGTCCAGGCCACCGTAGAAGATGGCGTCGGGTTTTTTGCTCTTGATGGCAGTCAGAATCGCCATGAAGTCGGTCGCCTTGTCGTTGGTGAACTCCTGTGCCACGACGCGCATGCCTTTTTGTTGGGCCGTGGCCTTGAACACATCGGCCAGGCCCTGGCCATAAGCGGTGCGGTCGTCGATGACGGCGACAGTCTTGAGCTTGAGCGCGTCATGGGCAAAGTACGCCAGCGCCGCGCCCAGCGCGTTGTCGTTGGCGATCAGGCGAAAGGTCGTGGGGTAGCCGTGCTTGGTCACGTCCGGGTTGGTGGCCGCAGCCGTGATGTGCGGCAGGCCGCACTTGGCGTAAACCGAGGAAGCAGGGATGGTGGTGCCCGACTGCAGATGGCCGACCACGCCCGCCACCTTGGAGTCGCACAGCTTCTGCGCTACCGTGGTGGCCTGGCGCGGATCACCAGCATCGTCCTCGGCGGCCAGCTCAAATTTGATCTTCTTGCCGCCAATCACCAGCGCCTGCGTGTTGAGTTCGTCGATGGCGAGGCGCACGCCGTTTTCGGTGTCCTTGCCGATATGGGCAATGCCGCCCGACGTGGGTCCGGCGTGGGCGATGCGCACAACCTGGACCTCCTGGGCAAAGGCTGCAGCAGCGGTCAGGCACAGTGCTGCCGCGGTTGTCAGGCGAAGTGAAATGGAACACGTGTTGGCAAGTTTCATGGTCATTGATCCGGCTTTCAGGTAGAAAATAGGGCACCAGGGTTTACCCTGACACGCTCATGTTACTACCTGCCTCTCTGGCGCTGCTGCATCCGCAATCGACGTGGTAGCCAACGCCGCAAAATCCACAGCAAATCAGACTGGAAACTGTGCGTAGGTGTGGTTTGTGAGGCCCCTTTTGCGCTGCATACTCGGGTTCGTGCGTTTGAATTTTTTATCCGTTTCCACTCTCCGAATCGGAGTGGGGTTCCTGCGCCTACCGATGCTGAATATCGACCGACAGATTCATCCATTCAATTTTTGAACACCACTAAAAACCGTGCGGGGTGACCCAATCCCATGATGTGCGCAAATTGCTTGAGTTTTCAATTTCTGATCTAGTAAGAATTCAAGAGATTGAATTGCCGGGTGTGGCCGCCGGTGCGAACAGGCATGAATTTGCTCGTTCTCCGAATTGGTCTTTTGAACGCCCACTGATAGTCGCCGTTCGCAGCCCGTTTGGCAGCGCTGACAGAGCTATTTGCAGAGGACGAACCTATAGCGATGACGTTATTTCGGTGCCGCCCAGATCAAACACCGTCACCGTCTGCACAAGCTCCTGCGCCTGGCTCTTCAGGCTGCTCGCGGCCGCCGCCATTTCCTCGACGAGCGCGGCGTTTTGCTGGCGGCTTGTTCGATGATGGCCTTGTTGTCGCCAAGATTGATGATTCAGGCATTGACCTTGCCATTGACGATAAAGACGACGCCGTGGCCGGTGAACAGGTGTGGATTTTCTTGCACATTTGGCATATGAATCACATTTGATATTCTTGAAAAAGAGAGAGAAACTGGTTAATAATGCATTTGTACAAAGACAATTTGTCCATCTTTTCAACCCTTTCGATCCTCGACACAGCCCGCCTTATGGCGTTGTAGGTCCTTATTTTTTGCGCTGTCTTCAGCGCTTCTTGACACGCAGGGCTGTCGTGCTCGCCGCCTAACTTAAATTTTTTCTGGAGATGCCATGAAACATTCACCACAACTCACCTTGACAGTTCTCGCCGCTGCCATTGCTTTGGCCGCTTGCAGCAAAAAAGAAGAAGCGCCGGTGGCCGTGGCTCCTGCAGCTGCTACGGCCACGGCACCCCAAGCCTGCGGCAAGGTGACGGTGGCCAACATGAACTGGCAATCTGCCGAGGTGTTGGCCCACATTGATAAGCTCATCCTGAGCAGCGGTTACGGTTGCGAGGTGGAACTGGTGCCCGGCGACACCATGCCCACACTGACCGCCATGATGGAAAAAGGCAAGCCCGACGTGGCGCCCGAAGCCTGGGTTAACGCTGTACGTGAGCCACTGGATGCTGCCGTGAAGGCGGGTCGTTTGCATTACGCCGCCGAGGCCCTGACAGACGGTGGCATTGAGGGCTGGTGGATTCCCAAGTACCTGGCCGACGCCCACCCCGAGATCAAAACCATTGACGACGCCCTGAAGCAACCCAAGCTCTTCCCGGCCCCTGAGGTCAAGGACAAGGGCGGAATTTACAACTGCCCGGCCGGCTGGAATTGCCAGCTCACCACCGGTGCCGCTTTCAAGGCCTGGGGTGCTGCAGACAAGGGCTTTGTGCTGGTCAACACCGGCTCGGCGGCCGGGCTTGATGGCTCGATTGCCAAAGCCTATGAGCGCAAGCAGGGCTGGCTGGGCTATTACTGGGCACCCACATCGATCCTGGGCAAGTACGAAATGGTCAAGCTCGACGCCGGCGTGCCGGTCGACAAAAAAGGCTTTGAGGGTTGCAACACCAAGGTGGACTGCGAGAAACCCGTCAAAAGCGACTGGCCCAAAGCGGTGGTCTTTACCGTGATCACAGACAGCTTCAAGAAGGCCGGGGGCCCAGCCATCGACTACCTGGAAGCGCGCAGCTGGCGTAACGATACCGTCAACCAGTTGCTGGCCTGGATGAGCGACAACCAAGCCACTGGCGAAGACGGTGCCAAGTACTTCCTGAAGTCGCACCCAGAAATTTGGACCACTTGGGTCAGCCCTGAGGTGGCCGGAAAAGTCAAAGCCAGTCTTTGAGCGCCATGAGTACCCTGGTTGAATTCCCCACCATGGGTGCTGAGCAGCTCAGCAGCTTGCGGCGCTTCATCGACGGCGGTTTCAGAACCTTCTCACGCGAATACGGTGAAACGCTGGAGCGCCTGTTTGATCCGCTGCGGGAGTTCCTGATCTTCTCGGAGCGCCTTATGACCCAGTCGCCCTGGCCGCTGGTGATCGGGGCCATTGCCCTGATTGCCTGGCTGGCCTCGCGCTCCTGGAAAATCACGCTCGGCACGGTGCTGACACTGCTCGCTATTGGCTACTTTGGCATGTGGATCGACACCATGAAGACGGTCTCGATGATCTTTGTCTGCACGGTGGTGGCGCTGGTGTTGGGCCTGCCGATTGGCATTGCCATGAGCCGCTGGGACCGCCTGCAGCGCGCCATCAACCCGGCACTCGATGTGATGCAGACCATGCCCAGCTTTGTCTACCTGATTCCGGTGGTGATGCTGCTGGGTATTGGCCGGGTGGCGGGCATGATTGCGGTGGTGGTATATGCCATACCGCCGGTCATTCGCTTTACCAACCTGGGCATTCGTCTGGTCAGCAAAGACCTGCTGGAGGCTGCCGATGCCTTTGGTGCCTCGATGTGGCAAAAAATGTTCAGAGTGCAACTGCCGCTGGCGCTGCCCACCATCATGGCCGGCATCAACCAGACCATCATGCTGTCGCTGGCCATGGTGGTGATCGCCTCGATGATTGGCGTGCAGGGCCTGGGGCAACCGGTGCTCAAGGCCATTGCCAACCAGTACTTCACCATGGGCATGTTCAACGGCCTGGCGATTGTCGGCATTGCCATTATTTTTGACCGCGTGTCGCAAACCTACGGCAAGCGCCTGCAAAAACACCTGGAGGTGGTGCATGGTTGAGCAACTGAGCCCCGTGCCAGTGGCAACGCCCACGGTGACAACAACGCCGGACGCCACACCCAGCAATGCGGTGGGCATTTCCATTAAGCACCTGTACAAAATCTTTGGCCCCAACCCGGCACAACACCTGGCTGCGGTGCAACAAGGCATGAGCAAGCAGGTGCTGCGCGATGAGCACGGCCATGTGCTGGGCCTGCGCGACATCAACATCGACATGCCCGCGGGCGGCATTCAGGTGGTGATGGGGCTGTCGGGCTCAGGCAAAAGCACCCTGATCCGGCACATCAACCGGCTGATCGAGCCCACCGCCGGCGAGCTCTGGGCAGGCGAGCAAAATGTGATGGTCATGAGCGCCGGTGAATTGCGCCGCTTCAGGCGCGAACGCACCGCCATGGTGTTCCAGAACTTCGCCCTGTTTCCGCACCTGACAGTGCAGGAAAACACCGAATACGGCCTGCAGGTGCAGCACGTGGCGCACAAAAAACGCCGCGACGCCGCTGCCCGCTGGATTGAGCGCGTGGGCCTCAAGGGCTACGAAGACAACTACCCCAACCAGCTCTCAGGCGGCATGCAGCAGCGCGTGGGCCTGGCCCGCGCGCTGACCAACGACGCGCCGATTTTGCTGATGGACGAGGCTTTTTCGGCACTCGACCCGATGATCCGCAGCGACATGCAGTCGGTGCTGCTCGATATTCAGCAAGAGCTTGGCAAAACCATCGTTTTCATCACCCACGACCTGGAAGAAGCGCTGCGCCTGGGCGACCGCATTGCCATTCTGCGCGATGGTGAAGTCATTCAGCAGGGCACCGGGCAGCAAATCGTGCTCAAGCCCGCAGACGACTACATCAGCAGCTTCATCAAGGACGTGAACCGCGGTCGCGTGATCCGCTGCCGCACCTTGATGACCCCCGGCGTCACGGTGGACGGCCCCAGTGTGGACGCCAGCCTGGTGCTTGAAGAAGTGGCACGCGTGCTCAGCGCCGAGGGCAAGGACGCCGCCAACGTGACCAACAGCCGCGGCAAGCTGTTGGGCAGCATCACGATGAATGACCTGATCGCCGCCATGGTGCCACCCAAGACGGGCGCAACAACTGAACCGGATTGATGTTTGCCTTGACCGAGCCCTAAGCTGCGGTTGATGCCGCAGCGGGTCAGTCGCATCGACGTCAAGGGGCCGCATCGGCCCGTCAGGTCCTGGGTAAGCTGCGAATTCGCTGACCCGGCGTTTCGCGCCATGTCGGCAGGGCTGCAAAGGCCGACCCGCTCTGGCGCGGCTGCATCCGCAGTCGACATGGCAGTCAGTGCCGCTGACGCTCAGGCTTGACGCAAGCTAAAAGTGTCAAACATGGGGGCAATTTGGGCCAGCAGCTCGGCGCCGGGGTAAGCCAGGGTGGACACGTTGTTGAGCTGGGCGTCGCCGCAGCCGGTTGAACGAAACACCTGTAAAACGTAGTGGCGAACGCCCATCGCCTGCAGGTCTTGCGCCAGCGCCAGGATGTCGGCTTCGCTGTGGAGGGCGGGATGCACCGTGCTGCGACACTCGTACGCGATGCCGCTGGCCAGCACCAGTTCGGCGCCAGCGCGCGCTTGGCGCGCACTGTCAACGATGCCGGTGATGGCGTCGTAGCGCGGCCATGATGACTTGATGTCCAGGCCGACCCAGTCCACCAGGGGCAATACCTCGGCCAGGCGCCGCGGGTACATGCCGGCGCTGTGCAGGCCCACACCGAAGCCGAGCGCGCGCACCGCACGCATGGCGCCTGCCAGGGCGGGGTCCATGGTGGGCTCGCCACCGCTGAAGACCACGGCATCGATCAGCCCGACGCGTCGCTGCAACAACGCCAACACGTCGCTCCAGGGAACCGGGCTGCGCGCGGTGCGGGTCTGCAAGTGCGGGTTGTGGCAATAGCCGCAGCGCCACGGACAGCCTTGCACAAACACCACTGCTGCGAGTTGGCCAGGGTAGTCGGTGGCGCTGAAGGGCGTGACGCCGCCGACCTTGAGGCTGAGCGCTGGCGTGTTGGCCGCCAACCCATCGACCCGATCAGGCGCCGGGTTGATTTGGGTTGCAGGTGCGCTCGTCAAAGTAGGTGCGCTCATGGAACTCGCCCTTCTTGCCGGTGTTGAAGGACGACATCGGGCGGTGGTAACCCATGACACGGGTCCACACCTCGCAGCGCTGGCGCTCGTCATCGCGCAGGATCACGGTTTGAGGGGTCAAAAATTGTTGTTCGCTCAGGTCAGTCATGTCAGTCTCCTTGGGTGTTGGTTGCAAGCTGCTTGCGGGCGATGAGGTCGGCGTCACATTTCGGACAAAAATCATGGCGCCCGCCCAGGTAGCCGTGCTTCGGGCAGATCGAGAAGGTGGGCGTCACGGTGATGTAGGGCAGCGAGAAACGCGACAGCGCGCGCTTGACCAACTGGCGGCAGGCCTCGGCACTGCTGAGCGGCTCGGTCATATACAAGTGCAACACGGTGCCACCGGTGTACTTGCGCTGCAGATCGTCCTGCAGTTCCAGCGCTTGAAACGGATCGTCGGTGAAGCCCACCGGCAATTGGCTGGAGTTGGTGTAATAGGGCATGTCTTTCGTGCCCGCCTGCAAAATATCGGGGAACTGCTTGGCGTCTTCCTTGGCAAAGCGGTAGGTGGTGCCTTCGGCTGGCGTGGCCTCCAGGTTGTACATGTGGCCGGTTTGGTCCTGGAATTCGAGCATGCGAGCGCGCACATGGTCGAGCAGGCGCACCGCAAAGGCATGACCCCAGTCGCTGCTGATGTCGAACTGGTCCTGCGTGAAATTGCGGATCATCTCGTTGATGCCATTGACGCCGAGCGTGGAAAAGTGGTTGCGCAGCGTACCCAGGTAGCGCTTGGTGTAGGGGAACAGGCCGTTGTCCATGTGGCGCTGGATCACCTTGCGCTTGATCTCCAGGCTGTCGCGCCCCAGGTCCAACAGTGTGTCAAGCGCGGCCAGCACAGCCGCCTCGTCGCCCTGATGCAAATACCCCAGGCGCGCGCAGTTGATCGTAACCACACCCAGGGAACCCGTTTGCTCGGCCGAGCCAAACAGGCCGTTGCCGCGCTTGAGCAGCTCACGCAGGTCGAGCTGCAGGCGGCAGCACATGGAGCGGATCATGTTCGGTTTGAGTTCCGAATTGATGAAGTTCTGGAAGTAAGGCAGACCATATTTGGCGGTCATCTCGAACAGCAGTTCGGCGTTCGCGCTGTACCAGTCAAAGTCTTCCGTGATGTTGTAAGTGGGAATCGGGAACGTGAACACCCGCCCCTTGGCGTCCCCGGCCATCATGATCTCGATGTAAGCACGGTTGATCATGTCCATCTCGGGCTGCAGATCACCGTAACTGAACGCCATTTCCTGGCCCGCAATCACGGGGATTTGCTCGCGCAGGTCTTCCGGGCAGACCCAGTCAAAGGTCAGGTTGGTAAACGGTGTTTGGGTGCCCCAGCGCGAGGGCACATTCAGGTTGTAGATCAGCTCCTGCAGGCTCTGGCGGACCTCGTCGTAGCTCAATTTATCCTGCCGGATGTAGGGCGCCATGTAGGTGTCAAACGAGCTGAAAGCCTGGGCACCGGCCCACTCGTTTTGCAACGTGCCCAAGAAGTTGACAATCTGCCCGACCGCGCTTGACAGGTGCTTGGGCGGGCCGGATTCGACCTTGCCCGGCACGCCGTTGAGCCCTTCATGCAAGAGTGTGCGCAGCGACCAACCAGCGCAATATCCGGCCAGCATGTCCAGGTCGTGAATGTGCAGTGCCGCACTGCGGTGCGCGGCACCCACTTCGGGCGGGTAGACGTGATTCAACCAGTAATTGGCGATCACTTTACCCGAGACGTTGAGGATCAGGCCGCCGAGCGAATAGCCCTGGTTGGCATTGGCGTTGACGCGCCAGTCGAGTTGCTGCAGGTACTCGTTCATGCTCGACTCGACGTCGACCAGGGTCTTGCGGTCGCTGCGCAACTTGTGGTGCTGCTCGCGGTAAACGATGTAGGCGCGCAGTGTTTTCGGGTAGCCGGCGTCAAACAGGGCGGCTTCCACCGCATCCTGAATTTGCTCAATGTGCGGCATGACATGCCCTTGCACCTTGATCTTCGGGCAAACCAGGTACTGCGTCAGGCGCTGCGCCTCGACGCAATCGAACTCGCCACTGACTTGCGCCGCGCGCTCCAGTGCCTGCGCAATTTTTGTAGCATCAAACGGCTTGATGCCGCCGTCGCGTTTGATGATATGGGTGAAAACTGTTTGTTTTGCTGCGCTCATCTTGTCCCCTCAAAACACCATAGGTAGTGCCTGGCAAGATGTTATCCACCAAATATAGTGTTTTTACAGCCTCAAATTGACGAACGATTTCTTTCTGTCTGCGGTTGATCTAGATCAGCAAATGGGCAAACTCGGACCCCGCCGGGATCGATTTCAAGGCAGGGCGCCATCAAACACCGCCTGCCACAAGGTCAGCACCGCGTCACGCTCAGCCTGCAATTGCGGTAAACGAACATGGTAGGGTTCGTCATTCAAGCGGGCGCGGTGCTGCACCTGGCGCAGGGTGCGGTAGGCGCTGGCGGCTGCATGACCTACCCCGATGGGCAGCAGCCCCATCACCTCGGCGCGTTCAAGTAAAGCAATATTGCCCAGGTTGGCGAGCAGCTCAGGATGCTGCGCCGACTGTGACAACACCAGGTACTGCATGACGAATTCCGCATCAATCATGCCGCCCGGGCTTTGCTTGACATCAAACAGCCCGGCCTTGTCGGGGTGGGCGCTGCGCAGCTTCTCGCGCATCGCTTTGATCTCGGCCTTTAAGTCATCAAACTGGCGCGGCGCGGCGATCACGGCGGTGCGAACCGCATCAAAACGCTGGCGCAGTCCATCATTGCCCAGCACAAAGCGGGCGCGCGTCATGGCCTGGTGTTCCCAGGTCCAGGCGGTATTGCTGCCGCGCTGCTGCTGGTAGTTGGCGTAGGCGTCAAAGCTGGTGATCAGCAGACCAGCGTTGCCATTGGGACGCAATGCGGTGTCAATCTCGTACAGATCGCCCTCTCCGGTCTTGACGGTCAGCCAGTTGATCAGCTTGCGCACCAGGCTGGCATAGACCTCCGGGGCGCGCTCGTCAACGTCGTCAAAGACGAACACAATGTCCAGATCACTGCCATAGCCGAGTTCTTTGCCACCGAGCTTGCCGTAGGCGATGATGGCAAATTGGGGTGTCGCGCGATGTTTGCTCTTCAGGCGACTCCAGCACCAGCGTGTGGTCACACGCAGCACCGCCTCGGCCAGGGAGCTCAGGTCGTCGGCAACGGCCTCAACCGTTAACTTGCCTTCGACATCGCGCGCCAAGGTTCGAAACACCTCGGCGTGGTGCGCGCGGCGCAGCAGGTTGAGCAGGGTTTCGTCGTCGTCTTCGCCTGTGCCCGCCAGCGCGGCCCGCCGGTGATCGAGTTCGTGCTCGAAGTCGCTGGCCGAGAAGCGCTCGTCCAAGAAGTCGGCGCTGGCCAACTCATCAATCACACCCGGGTGCAGCAGCAGGTAGCGCGCCGGCCAGCGCGCCGCGTCCAGCAGGCGCAACAAGCGCTCATGCACATTGGGTCGTTCCAAGAGCAGGGCCAGGTAACTTTCACGCCGCAAAAGGGGCTCCATCCAGTCCACCAGACGCACCGCAGCGGCCTCGGTGGCCCGGCCCTCGCGCACCCACTGGGCGGTGCGCACAATCAAGCGCAGCAGTCGGGTCCGCGATTCTTCTTTCAAAGCCAGCACCCTCGGGTGCTCGCGCCAGCTGGCAACGCGCTGGCGGAACTGGTCCGGGAGTTGCTCCAGTACGTCGTCAAAACCGGGCGCGGCGGCAGGCTTTTGGCTGCCGCCGTTGCAGCCCTTGCATTCCTGCTCCGCGCCGCCGCCAAGCAGCTTGTCAAACTCTTCAGCCACGACCTCACGATGGGCATCGAGCTGGTGCAGGAGTTGGCATGCGCTGTCAAAGCCCATGGTGCTGGCGATCCAGGCCAGGTCCTGGTCCTGCGTGGGAAGCACATGGGTTTGCTGGTCGTCCAGGTACTGAATCCGGTGCTCGACCTGGCGCAAAAAGACATAAGCCTCGGCCAGCGCTCGCGCCGTGCTAGCTGGCATCAAGCCGGCTTTGACCAGCCGCGGCAGCGCACTGAGCGTGGCCCGCGTTCGCAGCTCGGGGAACTGTCCGGCGCGCACCACCTGGAGCAGCTGCACGGTGAACTCGATTTCACGAATGCCGCCGCGGGACAGTTTGACATCGTTGGCTCGCTCCGGGTGCCCGGCACTGCGTTTGCTGGCGTGCTCGCGAATCTGCAGGTGCAGCACGCGCAGCGAATCAAACACGCTGTAGTCCAGATAACGCCTGAATACAAAGGGCATCACGACGCTGCGCAAGGCCAGGGTCGAGCCATCATTCACACAAGCCGTTGGTGCTACCACGCGACTCTTGAGCCAGGCAAAGCGCTCCCACTCGCGGCCCTGCACATGCAGGTATTGCTCCAGGGCGTCGAGCGACACCGCAGGCGGTCCGGAGTTGCCGTTCGGACGCAGCGCCAGATCCACGCGGAACACAAAACCATGTTCAGTGGTGTCCCCCACCAGGCTGTAGATGGCACGCACCGCCTTGGCAAAATACTCCTGGTTGGAAATGCGGCCACGCCCTTGGGCGTCGCCAGCAGTTTCACCGTCTTCATCGTAAACGTAAATCAGGTCGATGTCGCTCGACACATTGAGCTCACGCGCACCGAGCTTTCCCATGCCGACGATCCAGAGTTGCGCGCGCGCGCCCGCTGCAGTGATGGGTGCGCCGTGGGTCTGGTCGAGCGCCAGTTCCACTTCACTGCAGGCGGTATTGAGCGCGAACTCGGCCAGATCGGTCATGGCCTGCGTCACCTGCTGCAATGGCGCTTGCTGGTCGCAGTCCAGGCACAGCAGCCGCTCCAGCACCAGTTGGCGCGTGGTGCGCAAGGCGCTGGCGCTGTCCATCCCCATTGCGCGCAAGGCGGCGCATGCCTGTGTCATCGACGCCGGACCCGGCAGACCTGGGGGCAACAAATGCAACTGACCCTCAAAGCGGCGACGAATCCGCTGGCCAAAGCGCGAGTGCGCTGACAAAGCGAGGCCGGTCATAATTCCTGTCATATTTTCAAACTCACAATGATTGACTTGACGCCCGCTCCCTCACCGCTGCTAAAGACCTGGTCCACCGCGGCCCGCTGGTCGCTGGGCTTGGTGCTGGCTGCGTGGCTCGTGTTCGGGCTGACCTGGGGGGCGTTGCATTGGCTGATTGTGCCGCGAATCGGCGAATTTCGCCCGCAGCTCGAAGCCTACACCGCGCGGGTACTGGGTGTGCCGGTACGTATTGGAACCCTGACGGCGCAGTCAACAGGCATGATTCCATCGTTTGAGCTGACCGATGTGACGTTGTTTGACGTGCAGGGTCGGCAAGCCTTGCGCTTGCCGCGGGTTCTGGCCGCGTTATCGCCCGGCTCGCTCTGGCGCCTGGGTTTCGAGCAACTCTACATAGAACGCCCACTGCTCAATATCCGGCGCGATCAAAACGGAAAAATCACCGTGGCAGGCCTCGATTTCTCCAAAGTCGGCGATACCGGCAATAGTGCGGTTGACTGGTTTTTCTCACAGCTTGAATTTGTTATTCGTGACGGCAGCATTCTGTGGACCGACGAATTGCGGGCCACTCCAACCCTGGCCTTGCAGCAGGTCGACCTGGTGGTGCGCAATCCGGGTCGCCACCACGACTTTCAGTTCGATGCCACACCGCCCGCGTTGTGGGGGGAGCGCTTCACTGTGCGAGGCAAGTTGACGCAGCCTCTGTTATCGCGCCACAAGGGCCAGTGGCAGGACTGGCGGGGTCAGCTCTACGCCGCTTTTGCGCGGGTCGACCTGTCCGAGCTGCGGCGCTACGCTGATGTCGGCGTCGGTGTTGATCTGCGCCAAGGCAAGGGCGCCCTGCGGGCGTGGGTCGATGTCCAACAAGGGCTTGTACAGGGTGGCGCAGCAGACGTGGCCCTGTCCGAGGTCAATATCACGCTCGGCGCTGAACTGCAGCCGCTTGAACTGTTGTCGGTTCGAGGGCGCCTGGGTGCTCGCTTGCCGACCAACGGTTTTCACCTCTCCACCCAGGCGCTGGCATTTGACACGCGTGACGGCTTGGTCTGGCCGGGTGGCAACGTCAGCATTGACTACAGCGGCGCAGAGGAGCAGTCAGCCGCGCGCGGGGAAATCAAGGCGGACATGCTGGACCTGCAGGCCCTGTCGCAAATTGCCGACCGCCTGCCCATTGATGCTGTCACGCGCGCCGCGTTACTGACTTATGCCCCCAAGGGGCTGGTGCAACGGCTTCAAGCCAGTTGGCAGGGGCCGATGGGTGCCTTCAGTCAATACCAGGTCAAGGGCCTGGTCAATCAACTGGAGCTGGCCGCTAGCGCCCATAGGGAGAGCCCCATTCAAGGCGTGCCCCCGACGAGCTCTGCGGGCGTACGTGGTGCTCGGATTGATTTTGATTTCAACCAATTTTCCGGCAAAGCCAACATCAGCCTGAACAACGGCGCCCTGGTGTTGCCTGGCGTCTTTGATGAACCGGTGATTCCGGTCGCACAGCTGTCCACCGACGTGAAATGGCAGGTCAAGGGCGAGCATATTGCCGTGCAACTGCCCAACCTTAAATTCAACAATGCCGACGCCGAAGGCGAAGCGCAGGTCAAATGGGAGACCGGCGATCCGGCCAAGTCCGGTAGCCATTCCCGCTTTCCCGGCGTGATCGATCTGCAGGCCACCCTGAGTCGCGCCGACGGCACACGCGTGCACCGCTATTTGCCCAGCCTGATTGGACAACCGGTGCGAGACTATGTGCGTGACGCGGTGACAGCCGGGACGGCCAGTGGCGTCAAGGCCAAGGTCCGGGGAGATCTCAGCAACATGCCCTTTCGCGACCCAAAACAGGGGGATTTCCGGATTTCAGCCGATGTACAGAATGCAACCCTGGTCTACGTGCCACGCAGCATCCAAGACCCGCAAGCCCTGCCTTGGCCGCCATTGACCCAACTCAGTGGCGAGTTGGTGTTTGACCGGGCGCAGTTGCAAGTCAAGGGCGCGCGCGCGCGGATGGGTGCGGCGTCTAACCTGCAGGCCAACAAGGTCGAAGCCCTGATCGCCGATTTGAACGATGCCACGGTGACGGTGACGGCCGACCTGCAAGGAGCCCTGGCCGAAGGACTGGGTATCGTCAAGGGCTCCCCGTTGGGGTCGATGATCGGCAACGCCCTGGACCGTGCTGTGGCGAGCGGCAACGCACAGTACAAATTGAAACTCTCGTTACCGATTGGAACGATGGAAAAGTCGACAGTGCTGGGCAGCGTCACTCTGGCCAACAATGAATTGCAGATAACCCCCGATACCCCGAAATTAAGCCGCGCGCGCGGTGTCGTGGAATTCACGGACAGCGGGTTTTCAATTGTCGGCGGCCAGGCACGACTGTTGGGCGGTGACACTCGGTTGGAAGGAGGCTCACTGCCGTTGAAAGGCGCCAATGCCAATCTCAACGCGAACTCCGTGCTGATTCGCGCCAGCGGCACGGTATCGGCTGAAGGCTTGCGCCTGGCCCAGGAGCTCGGTTTTGCGGCGCGCATGGCGCAGCACGCCGCTGGCAGTGCCGCCTATACCGCCGTGCTGGGGTTTCGCCGCGGCGTGCCTGAACTCACGGTGAGCAGCAATTTACAGGGCTTGAGCCTGAGCCTGCCCGCTCCCCTGAACAAAACCGCGCAGGCGCTGATGCCATTTCGACTGCAGACCGCGCTGCTGGCGCAGTCTTTGCATGCGCCACTGGGCGACACAGCACATTTACAGGACCAACTGATCTTGAACCTGGGGCAGGTGGCGTCCATCCACTATGTCCGCGACCTCTCAGGGGCCGAGCCGCGTGTGACGCGCGGCAGTCTGGGGGTTGGTTTGTCGCCGCAAGAGTCAGCCCCCTTGCCCGAAGAGGGGGTGGTAGCCAACATCAACCTGAGCGGCGTGAATCTCGACGCCTGGGGCGACGTGCTGGAGCAAGCTGCCGGCAGTGCGCTGACCAGCGCAGCCACAGCCACGCCGGGGGCAGCACAAAGCGTTGCCCTGAGTTATCTGCCCACCAGCATGGCAGTGCGGGCCCAGACTTTGACACTTGGCGGGCGTACGCTCCACCACGTGGTGCTCGGCGCCTCACGCGAGGGGCTCTTGTGGCGGGCCAATCTGGATGCCACTGAACTCAACGGCTACCTGGAATATCGCCAGCCCAGCGGACCTGGCGAGGGCCGCTTGTATGCCAGGCTGGCCAGACTGACCATTGCACCCAGCACTGCCCGCGACATGGAATCACTTCTTGCAGAACAGCCCGCCAGCATTCCGGCGCTTGATATCGTGGTGGATGATTTTGAGTTGCGCGGCAAACGGCTCGGACGCGTCGAGATGGAGGCAGTCAACCGGGGTGCGGGTGCGACAACACCCGACGGCCCGGCGCGTGAATGGCGGCTGAACAAATTCAACATCGTGACACCCGACGCGGTGCTCACCGCGACCGGCAACTGGGCAGCAATGAGCGCACTGCCCCCAACGAGCACGAACGCGCGTCGGCGTACGGTCATGAATTTCAAGCTACTCGTTGCGGACGGCGGCAACCTGCTGGCGCGTTTTGGCATGCCGGGCGTGGTGCGCAAAGCCCGCGGCCAAATGGAAGGGCAGGTGGCCTGGATGGGCTCGCCGATCAGCCTTGACTACCCTACCATGACCGGTGCTTTCACTGTCAACATGGCGTCAGGCCAGTTTTTGAAAGCCGACCCGGGCTTGGCCAAGTTGCTCGGAGTCTTGAGTCTGCAGGCCTTGCCGCGGCGCCTGACGCTTGATTTCAGGGACGTCTTCAGTGAAGGTTTCTCTTTTGACTTTGTGCGCGGTGATGTCACCATCGAAAAAGGCATCGCTAAAACCAACAACTTGCAGATGAAAGGGGTCAATGCTGCGGTCCTGATGGAGGGGCAGGCCGACATTGAAAAGGAAACCCAAGACCTGAAAGTGGTCGTGGTGCCAGAGATCAACGCCGGCACCGCGTCTCTGATTGCCTCGGTTATCAACCCGGCTATCGGCATAGGTACCTTTTTGGCCCAGTTGTTTTTTCGCCAGCCACTGACCGAAGCGGCCACGCAGGAGTTTCACATTGATGGTAGCTGGGCCGACCCCCAGATCACCCGGGTGAAACGCAAGACCGGCAGGACGAATGGCACGCCGCAGTGATACTCATGGGCGCTTGGCGTGCGCCAACCCCGCTTGGACTCAGGTCTTGTCAGGTGAAGATGAAGCATCGGCTGCGGCGTCATCCGTTGCGACCGGCGCGGTCGGCAATTCACCCCTGTGGCGCCCGGAAAACATGGTCCACCAGACAATCAGCACCAGCAGCAGCAAGGCCCCCAATGCTTCCAGCACGAGCAAACTCATGAATCGAATCCTTTTTAGCGTCTTGAATGGCTGCATTGTAGGCATGCTCGTCGCATGCAGCAGCGCACCGATTCGGCATCAGACACCTGCGACGCCAACGGAGCTGGCTGCGCCGCTTCTCAGCACTCCCACCGATGATGCAGACCCATTGCCTGCAGCCATCGAGCGCGCCAAAAGCCGCTGGACGGCCGTTTCTTGGGCAGAATTGCCAGGCTTCGAGGACGACCCCCTGTTTGAGGCCTGGAACGCCTGGATCAAGAGCTGCGAGCGCCCGGGTCCGGTGTTTGCCCCCTTGTGCAGCGATGTGCGGCGCTTGAGCATTGGCGACGAGCCCCAGCGTCGGGCCTGGATGCGCGAGCGACTGCAACCGTACCGGGTCGATACCTTGACGGGTGCAAGCGAGGGTTTGCTGACCGCCTATTTCGAGCCGGTGCTGGACGCCGCGCGCCGCTCCAGTGCCGAGTTCAGCGTCCCGCTCTACCAACCGCCCTTGGGTTTGGCGCAAAACCTGCCGTGGTACACACGCCAACAGATTGACAGCTCGGCGCAGGTCCAAGCAACCCTGAAAGGGCGGGAAATCGTGTTTCTTGCCGACCCCGTCGACGCCCTGATGCTGCAGATTCAGGGCTCGGGCCGGGTGCGCATCAGCCAGAGCGACGGCAGCCAGACGCTGGTGCGGCTGGCCTACGCAGGCTCCAATGGGCAGCCTTACAAAAGCGTGGGCCGCTGGCTGCTCGATCAGGGCGCGGTGCGCGATGCCTCATGGCCGGCGATCAAGGCCTGGCTGGCGCAAAACCCAGGTCGCGTCAATGAGTTGTTGTGGAGTAATCCGCGCACGGTGTTCTTCCGCGAAGAGGCGATGTCGGCGCTGGACGCTGCGTGGGGACCCAAGGGCGCGCAGGGTGTGCCGCTAACGCCCGGGCGCTCGATTGCGGTCGACCCCGGCAGCATTCCCTATGGCACACCGGTGTGGCTGGCCTCGCGCGGCCCAAATCTCAATCTGCAAAAGCTGGTGCTGGCGCAGGATACCGGCAGTGCCATCGTCGGTGGCGTGCGGGCTGACTACTTTGTCGGCTGGGGCAACGCCGCCGCCGAAGTGGCCGGCCGTCTCAAGCAACCCTTGCGCCTGTGGGTGCTGTGGCCCAAATAGACATCATCAAAAATGATGGGCAGTTGCAGGCCCGGTCGGAGATCACTGGCCCTGCAAGCCCTGCAGTTGACTGCGCGCCTGTTCGGCGTCCCGGGCGTACTCGGCCAGGTAGCGGTCGCGCTCTTCGCTACTCCATTCGGCAGGAGAAAACCGGTCCAGCGCATAACGCGCACTCACATGCACCACGCCACTGCGGCGGGCCATCATGGCGCGGTCGGGAAACTTGTCGGCCAGCAGCAGAAAGCCATCCACGTCACGCAACTGCAGCGGAAAGGTGGGGTTCTTGTCTCGCACCAGAGCACCAAACAACTGCAACTTGAACTCACGCAGGCCCACGCCCACCTCGTCGTTGTACTGCAAGAGGGCAAAGGGCACGCCGTTGGCATCGTCAACACGCCCGCTGAGCACATAGCGACCGGCCGTGAGTACCTTGGCCTGCAGATAGAAGTTGAGTGACCCGGCCTCCAGCGTCTCACGCACAGTCCCCCAGGTCGCCGGAACTTCGGGGCTGTAGATGACATCGAAATGGGCCACGCCCTGCTCACCGTTGGCGCTGACCTGCGCCAGCAGACGGATCGTGCCCGCATAGCCGGCAAAGCCCTGCTGCGCCGGATTCAGGCGGGCGCTGAATTTTCCATCCCGGGCCAGGTCATCGGCACCCGTGCCGGCGTCGGAAAAATCAACCGTGGTCTGGATCAGGCGCACCAGCGTGCTGGAATCAGGGCGCGACTGCGCCGAGGCTTGCGTCACCGTCAGCGGCAAGACGCGGGCGTTTTCGTCCAGCGCCTCAATGGTGAACTTGACGGTCTCTGCGCCGCTGAGGAAGACCCGTTCCTGCGTGGTGCGCAGGCGCAAGCCCTTGATGGCCTCACCGGTGGCGCTGCGCATCGCCGTCTCTTCAACCACGGGGTCGAACGGGCGCACCTGGTCGGGGTGTTCGGCAATCGGGTGCGACTCGGGGGGGTAGCGCGTGGCATCGCGGTAAGTGGCATAAAGCTCCTCTGCCCGCTGGTATCGGCCTTGCCACAGCGTCAGTTGCTGCTGGCGCGACTGCAGTCCGGCCGCACTGAACGGCCCACCGCCAGCAGGGACTTCGACGTTGCCCGATGACCCGGCACCAGGACCGGCTTGTGCATACTTCGCGCCAGCGTTGCTGAGCGCTGACGCAGCGTCGCCGCCAGCCGCAGCCCAGCGCCAGCCCAAAGCTGCCAGCGCCAGCACCGCAGCGCCGATCAGGATGAGTTTTCCGCGTCCCAAAAGTCAGCCGGCCGTAAGAAGAAGATCAGTAAGCGTTGGCCACCATGTCAGCGCGCACCTTGGACACCACACCACCCCAATTGCCGTTGGTGTAGTGGTTGTAGGCCTCGGAATCGTCGCGGAACTTCACGGAGTGGTAGCTCCATTTGGCTATGCCTCCCTCATTGGCAGCAGTACCCAGGGTCAGGTCGTTGCAGAACCAGTCGGCGGCGTTACAGTAGCCCGCACCACTGCTTCCCGAGACGCCACCAGCCGAATGGTAGGCCACGGCCTCATCATCCTGGCCCGGCAGCACGGCGGAATACAGTGTGCCTTTGGCGCCTGCGTACATGTAGAACCACTTGGCACGGGTCTGGTTGTGGTCATACAAGGCGCGCGCCGTGGTGGTCTTGAGGTCAGCCACCAGCGGCTCTGAGACAGCCCAGCTGCCCGCATTGGACAGTTCACTGCCGCCGCCCGCGCCCGCGGCAACATCCACCCATTTGATGTTCCAGCCGGTTTGGGTGGCGCCCGTGCTGTTGCCACACACCCCCGATGCGTTGGGCGTGGCATTCTTTACCGAGCGTGCGCTGCCACCATACAGGGACAAGGCATAGCCAATTTGCAGATTGCCCGCGCTGTGCGCCGCCACGTAGCACCAGTTGGTGCCGGTGCAGTAACAGTCCAGCGCGTCGCGAATACGGTAATTCTGGTCGGAAACGCGGTTGTAGCCGTCCCAGTTCACAGATTTCTTATTCACACCCGCCGCTGTGCTGGCCGGGCCCCAGTAAGTGAAATCGGCATGATTGCCGGGCTGAGCAGTACTGCTGCGCCCGTTGATCCAGAGCGAGTAATTGGTGGCGTAAACAACGCTGACCAGACCACCCAGCGCAAGCGCGGCCAACACCAGCATGCGCGGGGGACGCAGAAACGACAAACCGAACCATTCAATACGCATTGGGAAGTCTCCTCAAGAGGTGGATGTGCCCAGCGATGCGCTTCTTCTCTATTGTGGCGCCGCGACTGAACTCGTAAAAGAACGAGCGTTCTTTTACAAAATTTTCCAGCCAGTTACAAAACGACACAATAAGGACAAACCCGAAGCTGGCTAGCGAAGGCCAGGGACTGGGCAGCCAGTCTTCAGGAAACGCGCTTGACCCGATTCGCCAGGCTCTGCGCCAGACGCGCCTTGGCTTCGGGGTAGACCAGAGATTCTTCCAGCGCAATGTGGTCCTGGCACAGCGTCAGAAATACGTTGGCACCGTGCTTGAACTCATCAACGTCAAACCAGTTGTTGCCCAAGGCAATGGCGCGCAACTGGGGCCCCAGCTCGATCCAGTTTTCTTCGATCCATCCATGGTCTTGCTGCAACGTCTGCACCGCCGCCACCAGTTCGGCGTTACCACTGGTCAGCAGCGCAGGGAAGACGTTCCGCTCCTCCTCGGCATGGTGCTGGCGCGCGCTGCTGGAAAAAAAAGCCTCAATGGCGCCTGCCTGGCGCTGCGCTTTGGCATCCACGCCTGAGCTTTCCATCTGCTGCACCAATGCCGCCAACTCAGCCAAATGCATCTGTATCTGCTGATGGCATGCATCCAGGGCAACAAAGCTGAACGGTTCAGGGAAGGCACTCATGGTTCACATCCTTTTTCATCAGTTGGTGCGGAGCTTATGACAGCGAAACTGGGGTTGATCCGCGCTATTCTGGACTGGGGCTGATTATCAACACCAAGCGGTGACAGCGTTTGCGCCAAGTCAATCGCTCTTCGGATTCGTGAAGCCACGCGCTCGCCACGGGCAGCAAGGTTTTTTTCAGGGGCACAATCACGCGATAGACACCGAGCATTGCTCCAACCTTCGAGGACATCCCATGGCATCCGGAAAAATACTCGTCGCCCAGGGCGGCGGCCCCACCGCAGTGATCAACCAGTCGCTGGTCGGCGTTGCGCTGGAAGCGCGCCGCTTCAACCAGGTGGCGCACATTTATGGCGCGTTGCACGGTGTGCGCGGCATCGTCGATGAAGAATTCGTCGATCTCACACAGGAAACCAGCCACAACTTGGAACTGGTGGCCAACACACCTTCATCAGCGTTGGGCTCAACCCGCGACAAGCCTGACATCGCCTATTGCAAGGAGATTTTCAAGGTGCTGCAAGCGCATCAGATCGAACACTTCTTTTACATCGGCGGTAACGACTCCAGCGACACGGTGCGCATCGTCAGCCAGGAAGCGCAAAAAGCGGGCTACCCACTGCGCAGCATTCACATCCCCAAGACCATCGACAACGATCTGGTCGGCAATGACCACACGCCGGGTTTTCCTTCGGCGGCGCGTTTTGTGGCGCAAGCCTTTGCCGGCGCCAACCTGGACAACGCGGCGCTGCCAGGCGTCTATGTCGGCGTCGTCATGGGCCGGCACGCGGGCTTCTTGACCGCGGCGTCGGCCTTGGGCAAGAAATTTCCGGATGACGGACCACACCTGATTTACCTGCCCGAGCGCATCTTTGACCTGAGCAAATTCCTGCTGGACGTCAAAGCCACCTATGAACGCTTTGGTCGCTGCGTGATTGCGGTCTCCGAAGGCATTCACGATGCCAGCGGCACGCCCATTGCCGCGCTGCTGGCCAAGGAAATGGAGCACGACGCGCACGGCAATGTGCAACTCTCGGGCAACGGTGCTTTGGCTGATCTGCTGTGCACCGAGATCAAGGCCAAGCTCAACATCAAGCGCGTGCGTGGGGATACCTTTGGCTACCTGCAGCGCTCGTTCATCGGCTGCGTGTCGGACGTCGATCAGCGCGAAGCGCGTGAGGTCGGCGAAAAGGCGGTGCAATTTGCGATGTGGGGCGGGCACGACGGCTCGGTGGCGATCAAGCGCACCGGCTTCTATTCGGTCGACTATGAGTTGCTGGCGCTCGATGCCGTGGCCGGCAAGACGCGGGTGATGGAAGACGAGTTCATCGCCGCCAATGGCACCGATGTCACCGATGCGTTTCGCATGTACCTGCGCCCGCTCTTGGGCTCCGGCATGCCGGACGCCTTCCGGCTGCGCCACAATCCGGTGGCCAAGGTACTTCATAGATGAAATTGGCCTCTAGCCCCCGTAGATATTGCCTAAACAGCTATCTATTTAATAAAAAGACTCTGCCGGATCGCGCCGTGAGTCAGGCCGGCAGAACCGGGCGCGTGCTACAAGCTGGGTGGCTGGGCCTGGCCTTGCTGCTGAGCGCGTGCGGCAGTGCGCCGCCGCTGCCCAAGGCGGAACCGGCACCGGTCTCCGCACCGGCGGTCAAAGCCAAGCCGGTCATTGGTCTGGTGCTCGGCGGCGGCGCAGCCAAAGGCTTTGCGCATATCGGCGTTATCAAGGCACTCGAAGCGCAAGGCATCAAGCCCGATTTGGTGATTGGCACCAGCGCCGGCTCGCTGATCGGCGCGCTCTACGCCTCCGGCAAGAGCGGCTTCGAGCTGCAAGCTCTGGCCATCCCGCTCAACGAATTTCAGGTCAGCGACTGGGTGCTGCCTGACCGCGGCATGATCAAGGGCGAGGCACTGGCCAAGTTCGTCAACACGGCGGTGGGCAACCGCCCGCTGGAAAAGCTGCCGCGTAAATTCGGCGTGGTCGCCACCGACCTGGCCAGCGGCGAGCCCATCGTCTTTCGCAGCGGCGACACCGGCACGGCGGTGCGGGCATCGAGCAGCGTGCCGGGCGTCTTTCAGCCGGTGAGCATCCGCGGCCGCGAGTATGTGGATGGCGGCCTGTCCAGTCCGGTGCCGGTGCGCTTTGCGCGCGAGATGGGCGCTACCTTTGTGATCGCGGTTGACATCTCTGACAAGCCGCTCAACAGCAAACTCAAAAGCACCTTCGACATCCTGATGCAGTCCGTCACCATCATGGGCCAGACCATTGCCCGCCATGAGCTGCCCCTGGCCGACGTGGTGATCCGCCCCGACATCGCGCAACTGGAGGTGCTTGATTTCACGACCCGCCATGTCGCGGTGCTGGAGGGCGAAAAAGCGGTGGCCCGGGTCATGCCGGCACTCAGGGACAAGCTGGCCCGCTTTGGGCAGCCGCCCACGACGCCAGCCACAATGCCGTGACCATCGGAGCAGTCCTATCGCGGCCTTAATCCCCGGGCATCGGCTCGTCAACCCCGCCCCCAAAGGCGCTGCGCAGGGTGCTGACGGTGGCCACCCCAATCGCCAGCGCCACGCCAATCGACACCAGCGCCACAATGCGCGCGTATTCCAGAGTGCGCCCACCGTCGGCTTCCAGCGGAAACGTAGTCACTGAAAGATTGATAGAGTCCATTCGCGAGCCCAAAGAAGAAAAGTTGAAGTGACAGGCCAGCGCCGCCGCTTGCAGCGCCCGCTGTACTTGATGTCGGCGAACGCAGGCGGTTGGCCGCCGATGGCGTGGCTGGGTGGCGACCGACTGCCTTGCTGTTCACATCCGAACACCGCGAGCTTGCTCGATTGAAACGGATCGTCAATTGATAAAAGTCAATTGACGAGCGCTGCCAGTCGATTTTGGCATTGATTTAATTTAATAGCACTAACATCAATAAATATGCTGGCTAGAGGCCTATTTTATATAAAAATTGGCCCTGAATCGAGGGCCAGGCAGCTGCCTTAAACCGGGCTGTCAATGCGGATCCAGGTGGTTTTGGTTTCCAGGTATTTGTCAAACGCATGCAGCGATTTGTCGCGCCCGACGCCGCTTTGTTTGCTTCCGCCAAAGGGCACGGTGATGTCGTCTTCATCGTACTGGTTCACATGCACGGTACCGGCACGCAGGGCGCGGGCCACCCCATGGGCCTGATTGATGTCGCGCGTCCAGACGGCAGCCTGCAGGCCGTACACGCTCTGGTTGGCCTGGCGCACCGCATCGGCAGCGTCGGTAAACGACAGCACCGAGAGCACCGGGCCGAAGATTTCCTCGCGTGCGATCGTCATGTCGTTCGTCACGCCATCAAAAATAGTCGGCTCGATGTAGAAGCCGCCGGTTTCGGCCAGAGCCCGAGTCCCCCCCGAGCACAGGCGGGCGCCCTCGTCCTTGCCGCTTTCGATGTAGCGCAGAACCGAGTCCATCTGCGCCCGGTCGACGATGGCGCCCATGACCGTGGCCGGGTCAAGCGGATTGCCGGGTGCGTAAGCCGGCACCAGCGCCAGTGCTTTTTCCAGAAAGCGCTCTTTGATGCTGTCCTGGACCAACAGGCGCGAAGGCGCGTTGCAGCTTTCGCCCTGGTTGAAGAAGATGCTGCCCACGGCGGCCTGCACCGCTTTGTCCAGATCGGGGCAATCGGCAAACACGATGTTGGGTGATTTGCCGCCCAGCTCGGTCCAGGCGCGCTTGAGGTTGCTTTGCGCCGCCATGATGTGAATCTGGCGGCCCACGCGGGTGGAACCGGTGAAGGCAATGCAGTCGACGTCCATATGCAGGGCCAGCGCCGCACCCGCCTCCGTGCCAAAACCGGTGACGACATTGAAGACCCCCGGTGGCACACCCGCCAGCAGCGCCAGTTCGGCCAGGCGCAGGGCCGTTAAAGGAGACTTTTCGCTGGGCTTCAGGACCACCGAGTTGCCCGCCGCCAGGGCGGGTGCGATCTTCCAGGCCGCCATGATCATGGGGTAGTTCCACGGCACGATCACGCCCACCACACCCACCGGCTCGCGCTGAATCAGCGCCAGCGCGGTGCGGGCCGTGGGCGCGATCTGGTCGTAGAGCTTGTCGATGGCCTCGCCATACCAGCGGATGCAATTGGCGGCGCTGTTCACGTCCACGCCGCGGGCGTGCTGGATCGGCTTGCCCATGTCCAGCGTTTCCATCAAAGCGAGCTCATCGCCATGCGCGAGCAGCAGGTCGGCAAAACGAATCATGACGCGCTTGCGCTGCGCCGGGGCTTGGGCCGACCAGCGCTGATCTTCAAACGCGGCCCGTGCTGCCGACACCGCCGCATCAATGTCAACCGCACCGCAGCGCGCGACCGCGGTCAACCGGCGGCCGTCCACCGGCGAGATGCAATCAAAGACCTGCTCGTCGCGCGCAGCCACCCGTTCGCCGTTGATGAAGGCACGGCCATCCAACTGGAGTTCTGTCATAGGAACCTCACTGTAAAAATTTTCATCGCCGCCCGCGGGGCGGGCTCGCGCTAGGCTCTCAAGACCGCAAGTTCCGCCCGCAGCGCCGCCGCCATGTCGCGCTCACGCTGGCGCGTGCGACGCGCGACCCAGACGCTGTAGCCCACGATCACCACCGTCACGGTGGTGATCAACAAAGAAGCTGCCGCATAGATGGTGGGATTGATGCCGCGGCGGGCATAGCCAAAAATGATCTGCGGCAAGGTGTTGACGCCGGGCCCGGAAAGAAATTCGGCAATCACCACATCGTCAAACGACAGGGTAAAAGACAACAGGAAGGCCGCCAGAATCGCCTGAAAGATGTTGGGCATGGTGACCAGAAAAAACACTTGCAGCGGGCGCGCCCCCAGGTCCATCGCGGCCTCCTCCAGGGAGCGATCCATTTCCAGCAAGCGCGACTGGACCACCACCATGGCATAGGCCATGCCGAGCAGCGCGTGGCCCAAAATGATGGTCGACATGCCGCGCTGGGGCCAACCCAGAAAGTTCTGTGCGCCCACCATCAGCAGCAGCAACGACAGGCCAATCACGACCTCGGGCATGATCAGCGGCGCATGGACCATGCCCGAGAACAGGGTTCGCCCGTTGAAGCGCCGGTAGCGCACCAGCACAAAGGCGGCGAAAGTCCCCAGCACCGCGGACAGCAGCCCGGCGACCGTGGCCACTTTGAGCGACAGCCAAAAGCCTTCCACCAGGCGGGTGTCAGCGAGCAGGGCCTCGTACCAGCGCAGCGAAAAGCCGGTGAAGCGCGCGTCCTGGCGCGTGCTGTTGAACGAAAACACGATCATGAAACACAGCGGCAGGTACAGGAACAGATAGACCAGTACCAGCCAGAACTTGCCCAGGTGTTTCTCCAGAAAACCGGTCATGGCACTGTCCTCATTGGTGCGCCCCGGCGCTATCGCCACGGTAGTGGTAATAGAGGGCCACGGGCACCACGATCAGCGCGATCATGACCACCGCCAGCGCGCTCGCCCGCGGCCAGTTGTTGCTGATGAACATCTCGTCCCACACCACGCGTCCGATCATCAAGTTCTCCGGGCCGCCGAGCAGCGAGGGGATCACGAACTCACCGACCGCGGGGATGAACACCAGCATGCAGCCCGCGATGATGCCGGCCCGGGACAGCGGCACCGTCACCAGCCAGAACGCTTTCCAGGGCGAGGCGCCCAGGTCATAGGCGGCTTCTAGGAGGCGCAGGTCCATCTTGACCAGGTTGGCATACAAGGGCAGCACCATGAACGGCAGATAGACATAGGTCATGCCCACCAGCATGGAGATGCTGCTGTAGAGCATCAAGATCGGCTCCTGCGTCAGCCCCAGAAACATCAAGGCCCGGTTCAAAATGCCCTGGTCGGCCAGAATGCCTTTCCAGGCGTAGACCCGAAGCAAAAACGAGGTCCAGAACGGCAGCATCACCATCATCAGCAAGGCCGGGCGCAAGGCGGGCGACGAACGCGCAATGAAATAGGCAAACGGGTAGCCGATGAGCAGACACAAGAGCGCCGTGCACAGCGCATACCAGAGCGAGCGCACATAGGCTTCGGTATAAAGGGTCTGGAACCAGCCGCTGCCATCACCGGCGCGGAAGATGGAGCCGTAGTTCTCGTACTTGAGTTTGAGCAGTCCGCTGCCCGCGTCCCAGATCGGCTTGAACGGCGAGATGTCGTTGCCCATGTCTACAAAGCTGATGTACAGCAGGATCAGGAACGGCAACATAAAAAAGACCAGCAGCCACCCAAAAGGCACGCCGACCACGAAACGTTTGCCGGGCGCGGGGAAGTGAACAGTCACCATCACGCCGTCCCTTAGTCGCGCAAGACGACCGCAGCATCCTCACCCCAACTGAACCAGACCTCATCGTCCCAGGTGATGTGGTGCACGTCCTCGCGCGTCGTGTTGGCTTCGGTGATCTTGACGCGGCTGCCGTCGGTTGCGATCACGATGTAGGTGTTGTAGGCGCCGAAATAGGCAATTTCCTTGACCTTGCCGGCAAACACATTGCTGACCCGCGTCGGGCGCTGCTTGTTGACGTGCATCTTCTCGGGGCGCACCGCGATCGCCACCGGCATGTGCAGCGCGCCACTGACGCCGTGGCCCACCTTGATTTCTCCAATGTCCGTCTGGACGGCGCAATGGTCGGGCTCGTCGACACTGAGCTGCCCTTCAAAGAGGTTGACGTTGCCGATGAAGTCCGCCACAAAGCGGTTGGCCGGGTGTTCATAAACTTCGTCGGGTCGACCCACCTGCAGCACCCGCCCCTTGCTCATGACCGCAATGCGGCTAGCCATGGTCATGGCTTCTTCCTGGTCGTGCGTCACCATGACGCAGGTCACACCCACCTGCTCGATGATATTGACCAGTTCGAACTGGGTCTGTTCGCGCAGTTTTTTATCCAGCGCGCCCAGGGGTTCGTCCAGCAGCAACAGTTTGGGCCGCTTCGCCAAGGATCGTGCCAAGGCCACGCGTTGCTGCTGGCCGCCAGAGAGCTGGTGCGGCTTGCGTTTGGCGTAGGCGCCGAGTTGCACCAGGTCCAGCATGGCGCCCACGCGCTGCTTGATCTCGTCGCGCAGCAGGCCCTCGCGCTTGAGGCCAAAAGCAATGTTTTCCCAGATGTCCAGGTGGGGAAACAGCGCGTAGGACTGGAACATCATGTTAATCGGGCGCTCATAGGGCGCCAGCCGCGCCACATCCTGGCCACCGAGCAGAATGCGCCCGGCGCTGGGCGTCTCGAAGCCGGCCAGCATGCGCAGCAAGGTGGACTTGCCGCAGCCCGAGCTGCCCAGCAGCGCAAAAATCTCACCCTGATTGATCGACAGCGACACCTCGTCCACCGCCAGTGCTTCGTCAAAACGCTTCGTCAACTTTTCAGTGACCAGATAGCCGGCCGTCGCCTCCTGGTCGGTCATGCGCTGGCCTTGGCTTGGATGTACCGCAAAGCGAACACCTCACTTGCCTTTCTTGAAGCTGGTGTAGGCGTTGCCCAGGGCTTCGCGCGCTTCGTTGGTGAAGCTGCTGGGCGGAATCATCTTGGCGAAATAATCCGATTCCACAAAAATCGTCTTGTTGTTGGCGATTTCGGGTTTTACCTTGTCCACGGCGGCCTTGTTGCCGGTTGGGTAGTTCATCTCGTTGGACATAAGCACCGCGTTCTCGGGGCGCAGGTAGAAGTCGATGAAGGCGTGGGCGTTGTTGGGATGCTTGGCGTCTTTGGTCAGCGCCATGGTATCAAAGAAGATCAGGGCACCGGTGCTGGGCAACAGCGACTCGATCACGTCCTTGGAGCCATTTTCCTTGGCGCGGTCGGCCGCGATATTGATATCGCCCGACCAGCCAATCGCCGCGCAGGCTTTGGCGCTGGCAACGTCATCGATCATGGTGGCGCTGAACAGGCGTATGTCCTTGCGCACCTTGGCAAGCATGTCGCCGGCCGCCTTGTAGTCGGCCGGGTCGCTGGAATAGGCGTCCTTGCCGATGTAGTGCAACGCGGCCGGGATGATTTCAGTTGGCGAATCCAGGTAGGCGATGCCGCAGGACTTGAGTTTGGCGGTGTACTTGGGGTCAAAGACCAGGTCCCAGGCGTTTTCTGGCATGGGCATATTGCCCAGGGCCTTTTCTACCTTGGTCCGGTTGATGCCCACCGTGGTGAAGCCCCAGGCCCAGGGCACCAGATACTGGTTGCCGGGGTCAGCCTTGAGCAGCTTGGCCATGATGGCCGGATCCAGATTGGCCAGGTTGGGAATCTTGGACTTGTCCAGCGACTGCAGCAGGCCGCCTTCGATCTGCGGTTTGGCAAAGACGCTACCCGGCACCACGATGTCGTAGCCCGAGTTGCCCGCCACCAGCTTGGCGTGCAGCGCCTCGTTGGTCTCAAAGGTGTCGTAGTTGACCTTGATGCCGGACTCTTTCTCGAAAGCCGCGATCATGCCCTCGGGAATGTAATCGGGCCAGTTGTAAATATTGAGCAGCTTTTCTTCGGTGTTGACCGGCGTTGCCGGCGCGCTTGCGACCGGCGCGGTCGCCACCACGGCCACGGGTGGCTCCTCCTTTTTGCTACAAGCCGTCAGCACCAAAGCAGACAAGGCCAAGGACCACAAATACTTTTTCATGACTTCAGGCACTCCGATAAAAAGGTTGAAAAACTGCGAGCACAAATGTAAGACAAAAACCGCACCGGGCAGCGAAAATTCAGAGCTGCCCCATCGCCTTCAAGTCTTTGAGGGTCAGGTCCAGCGCCAGCCGGATCAGCGCCATCATCTCATCGATGTCGGCGTGGGTCATGACCAGCGGCGGCGCAACAATCATACGGTCGCCCACGGCCCGCATCAGCAAGCCATTGCGGAAGCAATGGCCACGACACAGCATGCCGACATCAATTTCAGCCGGGAACCGTTCCCGGGTGACTTTGTTCTTGACCAGCACCAGGCCGGCCATGAAACCACAGGTCTGCGCCAGACCCACCAGCGGATGCTCGTTGAGCTCTCCGTAGCTGCGCGCCAGGTAGGCGCCGAGTTCCCCTTTGACGCGCTGAGGCAGTTGCTCGCGCTCCATCAGGTCCAGATTGGCCAGCGCGACAGCACAGGCCACCGGGTGACCGCTGTAGGTGTAGCCGTGCGTGAACTCGCCTCCCCGGTCGATCAGGACCCGCGCCACGCGGTCGCCCACCATCACGCCGCCCAGGGGGATATAGCCACTGGTGACAGCCTTGGCAAAGGTCACCAAGTCGGGCTTGTAGCCAAATTTTTCATAGGCAAACCAATGGCCCAGACGGCCAAAGGCGCAAATCACCTCATCGCTGATGAGCAAAATGCCATATTTATCGACGATGCGCTGAATCTCGGGCCAATAGGTGGCGGGCGCAATGATGACGCCGCCCGCGCCCTGAACCGGCTCCGCGATGAAGGCGGCGACCCGGTCTGGCCCAACGGTCAAAATCTTGTCCTCCAGCCAACGTGCCGACCGAACGCCGAATTCGTCGGCACTCTCTCCCGGCCGACCGCTCTCGTAGAAGTAAGGCTGCTCAATGTGCGTGATATTGGGAATCGGCAAATCCCCCTGCGCGTGCATGCTGCTCATGCCGCTCAGCGAGGCACCCGCCATGGTGCTGCCGTGGTAACCATTGAGCCGCCCGATGATGACTTTGCGCTGCGGCTGGCCCAGCAGGTCCCAGTAGCGGCGCACCATGCGCACGTTGGAGTCGTTGCTTTCGCTGCCGCTCGATGAGTAAAAAACATGTTCAAAGCTGCGCTCGCCCGCATTCGGCGCCAGTGCGGCCAACTTGGCGGCCAGTTGCACGGCCGGCACATTGGTGGTCTGAAAGAAGCTGTTGTAGAAGGGCAGCGTCATCATTTGCTGCCAGGCGGCGTCGGCCAGCTCCTTTCTGCCGTAGCCGACATTGACGCACCACAGTCCGCTCATGGCATCTAACAACTTGTCGCCTTCGGAGTCCCACACATAAATCCCTTGCCCTTTGGTGATGATGCGCGCGCCGCGCGTGGCCAAATCCTTGAAGTCGGTAAAGGGATGCAAGAAGTGGGCGCTGTCCAGCGCCTGCAGGGCTTGAGTGCCCAAGGCTTGGGGGTCGGCTTTGGCCGTCATATCGGTTCTCCTTGTCGGTGAGTCGGCGTCAGGCGGGTTCAGACGTGCAGCAACAGGTGCTCACGCTCCCACGGCGAAATCACTTTCATGAACTCGTTAAATTCAAGCTCTTTGATTTCCGAGTACACCGTGATGAACTCCTTGCCCAACACCTCGTGCAGATCCGATTCTCGGCGCAGCCAGTCGAGCGCCTCGCCCAAGCTGCGCGGCAGCGACTGCGGCGCTAGATACGCATCGCCGCGCATTTCGGCTTTGGGCTTGATTTTGTTCTTCAAACCCAGGTAGCCACAGGCCAGCGTCATGGCCATGGCCACATAGGGGTTGGCATCCGCGCCGATCACGCGGTTCTCAACCCGGCGCGCCTGCGGCGATGAGATTGGCGAACGAATGCCCACGGTACGGTTGTCAAAGCCCCACTCGATGTTGATCGGTGCCGCAGTGTTGCGCGACAGGCGCCGGTAGCTGTTGACATAGGGCGCGACCAGTACCATGGCCGCCGGAATGTAACGCTGCAAACCGCCAATGTAGTGCATGAAAGCCTCGGACGGCGTGCCGTCTTCATTGCTGAAAATGTTCTTGCCCGTGGCGACGTTCAAGATGCTCTGGTGCACATGCATGGCACTGCCGGGCTCGCCCGCAATCGGCTTGGCCATGAAAGTGGCGTACATATCCTGGCGTAGCGCCGCCTCGCGAACGGTGCGCTTAAAAAAGAACACTTCGTCGGCCAGACCCATGGGTTCAGCGTGAAAGAAGTTGATTTCCATCTGCCCGGCACCCACCTCGTGAATCAAGGTGTCGACGTTCAGTTCCATCTTGTCGCAGTAATCGTAGATTTCTTCAAACAGCGGATCGAATTCATTCACGGCATCAATGCTGTAGGCCTGGCGCGAGGTTTCGGCCCGGCCGCTGCGCCCGATCGGCGGACGCAAGAGCGTGTTGGGGTCGGTGTTGCGGGCAGTCAGGTAGAACTCCAGCTCGGGCGCCACAATCGGCTGCAGACCTTTTGCCGCAAACAGGTCGCAGACCCGGCGCAGCACAGTGCGCGGCGCAAAGGGCACCAAGTTGCCCTGGTGGTCAAAACAGTCGTGAATGACTTGCGCCGTGGGGTCGGTGGCCCAGGGCACGATGCGCACGGTTGACGGGTCCGGGCGCAACTGCATGTCCTTGTCGGTCGGGTCGATCACGTCGTAGTAGGGGCCGCTTTCAGGAAATTCTCCGGTCACCCCCATCGCGACCACGGCCTGCGGCAGACGCATGCCACGGTCTTCGGTGAATTTGCCGCGGGGCAGTATCTTGCCGCGTGCCACACCGGTCAAGTCGGGCACCAGACATTCGACCTCGGTCACCCGACGCGCATTGAGCCATTGCTCCAGGTCGTTGAAGGTCATCGTCTTTTTGTCATTCATCAGTTACTCCTGGTGACGCACAGCCGCGCCGAGCTTTGATTTGCGCAGCTTCATAGTGGTATTGATTTGCCGGAATCCGCAGCACTTGTCGTGACAGGATGACATCTTATGACAACAGGAGATGTGAATCCGGCATGTTCGCCGCGCTTAGCATGGCTGACGGATCCACTTGGCAAGCAGAGCACGACCCAAGCCAACGGTCCATATTGGAGGCTGCGTGGCCTGAAAAAAAAGCCACCGGACGGTGGCTTTTTCGTGCGCAGAGCGCTGAACTAGCTTGTCAAACGTTTCTCGAGTTGCGCCTTGGTGACTTCGAGCTCTTTGGGCAAATGATAGGCCAACTGCTGGAACAGCTCGGTGTGCAGCTTGAGCTCTTCGGCCCACGCCGCTTTGTCAATGCTGCTCACGGTGTTGTACTGTTCCCGACTGAAGTCCAGTCCGGTCCAGGTGATTTCGTCGTAGCTTGGGCTGATGCCAAACAACTGGTCCACGCCTTGCGGGCCTGGGGCGGCACCTGCGCTGGCGCCTTCGAGCCGATCAATGATCCACTTGAGCACGCGCATGTTCTCGCCGTAGCCGGGCCAGACAAATTTGCCGTCGTCGCCTTTGCGGAACCAGTTCACACAGTAGATGCCAGGCAGGGTGCCTCCGGAAGCTTCGAGCTTTTGCTCCATGTCCAGCCAATGCTGAAAGTAGTCGCTCATGTTGTAACCGCAGAACGGCAGCATGGCGAAGGGGTCGCGGCGCACCACGCCCATTTGTCCGACGGCAGCAGCGGTCGTCTCGGAGCCCATGGTGGCAGCCATGTAAACGCCCTCCATCCAGGTGCGGGCTTCGGTCACCAGTGGCACGGTGGTGGAACGGCGGCCACCAAAGATGAAGGCATCGATCGCCACGCCATCGGGGTTGTCCCATTCCGGGTCAAGCGCCGGGTTGTTGCCCGCCGCCACGGTGAAGCGTGAGTTGGGGTGCGCGGCCTTGGCGCCGGTTGCCTTGGCAAGCTCGGGCGTCCAGTCATTGCCCTGCCAGTCGATCAGGTGTGCTGGCATGCCGCCCGTGTCCTTTTCCATACCCTCCCACCAGACATCGCCGTCATCGGTCAGCGCCACGTTGGTAAAGATCACATCCCGGTCCAGACTGGCCATGCAGTTGGGGTTGGTATGGAAATTGGTGCCTGGGGCCACGCCGAAATAACCCGCCTCTGGATTGATGGCGTACATCTTGCCGTCGGCATGAGGCTTGATCCAGGCGATGTCGTCGCCGATGGTGGTCACTTTCCAGCCCTCAAAACCGGCGGGTGGCACCAGCATGGAGAAGTTGGTCTTGCCGCAGGCACTGGGGAAAGCGCCTGCGACGTGGTACTTCTTGCCCGTGGGCAAGGTCACGCCCAGAATCAGCATGTGCTCGGCCAGCCAGCCCTGGTCGCGCCCCATATTCGAGGCGATGCGCAATGCAAAGCATTTCTTGCCCAGCAAGGCGTTGCCGCCGTAGCCGGAGCCGTAGGACCAGATTTCGCGCGTTTCGGGGTAATGAACGATGTACTTCGTCTTGTTGCAAGGCCATTTCACATCCGCCTGCCCGTCCGCCAGCGGTGCGCCCACGGTATGCATGCAGGGCACAAACGCCCCATCTGTGCCCAGCACGTCGTACACGGCTTTGCCCATGCGCGTCATGATCTTCTGGTTGACGGCAACATAGGCGCTGTCGGACAACTCGATGCCGATGTGCGAAATGTGCGAGCCCAGCGGACCCATCGAGAAGGGAACCACGTACATCGTGCGACCCGCCATGCAGCCGTCAAACAGGGCCTTGTTCTCGGCTGTACCGTGCTCAAGCAGGACGCGCATCTCGGCCGGGGCCATCCAGTTATTGGTGGGGCCGGCATTTTCTTTTTTCTCGGCGCAGATATAGGTGCGGTCTTCCACGCGTGCCACGTCGCTTGGGTCAGAGCAGGCCAGAAAACTGTTGGGGCGCTTGGCAGGATTGAGCTGCTTGAAAGTGCCGGCAGCCACCAGTTGCTGACACAAGCGGGCGTACTCTTCGTCGGAGCCGTCACACCAGTAAATGGCGGCCGGTTTGGTGAGCGCGACCATGTCGGCGACCCAGGCGATTAATTTTGAGTTTTTGACGTAGCTTGGGACGTTAAGGGCCAGGCCCGGCATCACGGGTGAGTTCATGAAGGTGCTCCAGAGAAAATAGCTCGCCTGTTCATAACGAACCGACGGGAGGGGCCTGCTCCCCCCTCCACTGAGTTTGAAAAAGCGGCGGGCGTCGCATGGGCTTGTGCTGAATCACTGGCCCATTTCATGGCGAAGCTCGGTTGGATCAAAGAGGTTGCAGGGGTAGGCAACCCGGCTTGTGAGGGGTGCTCCACAGCGGTCAAATCGGTACAACGATCGCCGAACGACCGATTTTATGAACTAGGCTGCGAGTTACGAGGCAGTTACACGAAATAGCTATACAAAGCATGCACTATTTTATGTCCAAAAATGTGGGCAAATCCAATGACGCGCAAATCAGCCTTGTGATTCAAGCGCAGCCTTACGACCAGCGCTCTCAGGCCATGAAGACGGCAATAAAGGCCAGCAAAAAAATCAATACCGCGCCCGCCAGAGGCAAAACAATGGGCATATAGGGCAAGACCCCTTCCACAACGTCAATTTGGGAGGCTTGCTCTTGGGGCGCAGGGCTGGACATGTTGGTTCCTTGGGTATTTAAGTGGGTCGCTCAGTAAATTTTAGCTGCCCTTGGGCCAGCGTCCCCGATTCTGACCTGCCGACACCACCGCTAGATCAGCTGCGCCTGCAGCCCCGCCTGCTGTAGCAGGGCCAGTACCTGCGCGATGTGTTGCGGACCGCGCGTCTGAATCACCAGTTCGACTTCAACATTTTGTGCCGCCAGCGTGGTAAAGGCGCGCTGGTGATGCACCTCGTTGATATTGGCCCCGGCCTCGGCCACAGTCGCGGTGATTTGGGCCAGCGTGCCCGGAATGTCGCGGGCACTGACGCGAATGCGCGCGAGCCGTCCCGCGCGCACCATGCCGCGCTCGATGATCGCTGCCAGCAAGAGCGGGTCGATATTGCCGCCGCACAGCACCAGTCCCACCGTCTTGCCCTTGAAGCGCTGCGGGTATTTGAGCAACGCGGCCAGACCGGCGGCCCCCGCGCCCTCCACCAGCGTTTTCTCCACTTCGAGCAGCATGACGATGGCCTGCTCGATATCGCCTTCGTCCACCAGCACCAAGTCATCGACCAGCCGGGTGATGATGGCCAGCGGGATCTGGCCGGGCGAGCCCACGGCAATGCCTTCGGCAATGCTGCTGCTGCCCAGCGGCAGGTGCGTGCCCTTGATGGCGTTGAACACGGCCGGAAAGCGCAGGGTTTGCACGCCAATGACCTCGATGCCGGGCTTGAGCGCCTTGGCCGCCGTGGCCATGCCTGCAATCAAGCCGCCACCCCCCACCGCCACCACCAGCGTGTCGAGCTCTGGCACCTCCTGCAGCATTTCCAGCGCGACCGTGCCCTGGCCGGCCACGATGTCCGGATCGTCATAAGGATGGACAAAGACGAGCTGTTGCTGCTCGGCCAGCGCCAGCGCGTGGGCACGGGCTTCGTCCAGTGTGTCGCCGTGCAGCACGATTTCGGCGCCAAAGCCGCGCGTACGCTCCACCTTGACCCCTGGGGTAAAGCGCGGCATGACGATCACGGCGCGCAAGCCCAGGCGCTGCGCGTGGTAGGCAACCCCTTGCGCGTGGTTGCCCGCGCTCATGGCAATGACACCGCGCTGGCGTTCTTCAGCCGTGAGTTGCGCCAGCTTGTTGCAGGCGCCGCGCTCCTTGAAGGAGGCGGTGAATTGCAGATTCTCAAATTTGAGGAACACCTGGGCGCCAGTGATGTCTGACAGGGTGCGCGAGGCCACGCAAGGCGTGTGCAGCAATTGGCCTTGCAGGCGGACGGCGGCAGCTTCAATGTCTTTGAGTTGGATCATGCGGCCATTGTCCGTTAGTGGCCCAAATCAGCTCTTACGGGCCCCCAGCAGCGCCGCGCCGATGATCAGCGCAGCGGCCAGCGCCACGTTCCAACTCAGCGCGCGCCCGGTGACCAGCATGAGCAGAACGGTGGACAAGAGCGGCGTGAGGTAGCTCAAAATGCCAACTTGCCGAACGTCGCCGAGTTTCAAGGCCTTGTCCCACAAAAAGAAAGCCGCGCCCAGCGGCCCCAGACCCATGGCCAACAGCAGCAGCCAGTCGCGCCCTGTCAGGTGCACCGGCGACTCCAGCAGCCAGTGGCAGCCCAGTGAAAGCAATCCAGCCAACAGACCAAACAAGCCAATGGCAGCGGTGGGAATGCTTTTGCCGCAGAGCGCCGCGCGCTTGGTCTGCAGCGAATAGTTGGCCCAAAGGATCGCAGCGGCCAGGGCCAGCAAATAGCCCAAACCCGCAGAGGATGAATTCATGTCGGCACTGGCATCGGTTGATGCCCGCCCGCCCCAAATGGCCAGGGCGGCGCCGCCAAAGCCCAGCCCCGCCGCCACGAAGTGCACCGCGCGCAGCCGCAGGCCCGGTACATACAGCGGCGCCAGCACCACAATCAGCAAGGGCCACAGGTAGTTGATCAGGTTCACCTCGACGGCCGGCGCCAGGCGCAAACCCAGAAACAACAAAAAATGGTAGCCAAACAGCGAGGCGACGCCCAAAAACAGGGCGCCCGGTGCAATCTGCCAGGCACGCGGGTCTTTGACCACAAACGGCCAGGCCAGCACACTGCCCAGCGCCAGGGAAATGCCGGTCAGCAAGAAAGGCGGCACGTGCTTGAGCAAGACGCCCAGCGCCGCCAGCGACGCCCACAGGCAGATCGTGGCCAGCGCATACAAGTTGGCTTTCATGGGGCTGCCCTCAAGGTCGGTGAAGCACCATCAGGATGAGTACCCAAGCTGTTGCTGAACCTCATTCAAGTCGATTGCGATTCGCAGGCGTGGCATCGCCAAAGTTGTGCCACAGACCGAGCGACACCGCTGGCAATTGGAGACCGCTCTTGCCGCAGCGGCGGTACAGCATGGCGTCATAACGCTTGGGGTTGGGCGGGTAAGTCATATCTTTCTTCCGATCTTCGATCAACCAATTTTCAAGTTAAATCAGACGCTAGCCCACGTCTACACTTCCTTAGTAGCTATCAATTTAAATAATTACGATCAAGGCGAACCGCGCTTCGCCTTCAAGCGCCACAGACGCAAGCCCAGCAATACCAATGGCGTAGCGTGCAAAAACAGGTCAAAGATGTCGATCGGGCGCGCCAGACTGCCCTGCCAAAACATCCTGAGTTTTTCAATCAGGTGCGGCTCGGGCGTGATCGGTGCCACCCCCAGCCAGACTGCCAGCACAACCAACCACAACAGAGGAAACCGGTCGAGCCAACTCATGAGGCACCAGCCTGGGCGCAGTCGGCGCAAATGCAGGCCTGGTGGCGTGCATGCTCGGGCACGCGCGCCAACAATTGAGCCCCAAACGTAACCTGGCTGCACCAGCACGGCGGCTGCGCGATGCCAGTCATACGTTCGCGCTGCCCAGCGCATTGGTTGCTCTGCCCGCACAGCGGACAGCGCGTGGGGTCAATTGGCCGGGTTTCTTGCATCGGGAGGACTCAAGCGCCCAGACTTGTGCCAGGCACTTGCGGCCTGAGCTACAGCTTCGCGTCTTCGATCAGCACCTTGTAGCTGTAGCCAGCGCCAAAGTCCTTGTTGGTACGCACCACGCCAGTCACGGTCACGACGGCGCCGACTTGGGTTTCAGCGGCGCTCGTCACCAGCACATCGTTGCTTCCATCAGCGTCCTTGCCTGTGCCATCGCGCAGGTGAATCCAGTTCTTGCCCATGATGCCGGGGTTGTACTTGACCACTTTGCCACTGACCCGCACCGGCTTGCCGTTGAGTTCGGCTGCCTTGGTCACCACTTCGGCCACGGTGCGCGCATTGGCGCCGCTGGCTTTGGCGACCTTGATCGGTGTGGTGTCCACCACCTTGGCAGCAGCGACTGGCATGCCCGCCGCCACTGGGCCGGCGCCGCCCAGGCTGCCAAAAATGATGGTCGGAAAGGTCTTCTTGAGTGCTTTGCTCTCAAAGTTCTTCATGACCATTGAATTTTCAATGCTGACCTTGGCCCCAACCTTGACCGGCGCCTTGCTGACCGCAGCCCACATCTCGCCGTCCTTGGTTTTCAAACGCAAGTAGCTATAAATTTCAACATCTTTCACCTCCAGCACTTCGCCCGAAACGACCAGGGCCGCAGGCGCCATGGGGACGACCTTGTCAGCCGCCCAACTGGTGGTGGTAAAAGGGGTGGCAGCCAGCAGGCAGACCAGAAGCAGATTCTTCATGGATTCATCCTTCGTTAACAACGTAAAGGAGAAAGCATACCAGTTGCTCCGGCGGCGGCGCTTGACGCGGATCAGCAATCGCCTCTCCTTGCGGGGTGTATTGAGCCCTCAGGACGTTGCCGGCAAACACAGGTAGTGCTCGGCCAGTGCGGTGAAGGCGTCGATCTGCGGGTCCAGCCCGGTTTCCTGCAACAAAATGGCGCCAACCTGCGCGGCCAGCGAACTCGCCAGACGGGCATCGAGAAACAGCAGGCGCGAGCGCCGCGCCAGCACATCTTCGACCGTAACCGCGTACTCGTAACGCGCGGCAAAGCGCACCATGGCTTCGGTCAAACCGTCGCACAAGACAGTCTGCGCGCCGGGCAGGCTTGCCACCAACGCTCGTTCGCTGCCATAGGCGTGCAGACCGGGCGCCTCGCTGATCGAATGCGCCTGGCCCGGCGCCTCGTCGGCGCCGACCAGTTTCAAATCAACCGTGATGCCTGCCGCACGCGCGTCAATCAGCGACCTGGCAGCGCACTCTGCCAGCACATCTTCGGCCATGGCGCGGTAAGTGGTCCACTTGCCGCCGGTCACCGTGACGAGCCCACTGCGGCTGACCAGCACCGTGTGCTCGCGGCTCAGTCCCTTGGTGTTCTCGCCCTCGTCGTCGGGCGGCTTGACCAGCGGGCGCAGGCCGACCCAGATGCTCTTGACGTCGGCCCGGGTGGGCGCACGGCGCAAATAGCGCCCCGCTTCGCTCAGGATGAAGTCAACCTCTTCCTGGAACGCCTGCGGCTCACGCGCCAGGTCATGACGCGGCGTGTCGGTGGTGCCCAGAATCACCTTGCCCAGCCATGGTACGGCAAACAGGACCCGGCCATCGGCCGTCTTGGGCACCATCAGGGCGGTGTCGCCACCCAAAAACTCACGGTCCACCACCATGTGCACGCCCTGGCTCGGCGCCACCATCGGCTGGGTCGGGCGCCGGCCATCGCCTTGATTGGCCTGGCCGTCTTTCTGGCGCAGTTCATCAACCCAGACGCCAGCCGCGTTGACAACACAGTGCGACTCAATGCGATAGGCCTGGCCGCTCAACGTGTCTTCACACACCAGCCCAGCGACTTTGCCCTGCTCGTAGAACAGATCCACCGCGCGGCAATAGTTCACCAGCAGCGCGCCTTGCACGGCTGCCGTGCGGCCCAGCGCCAAGGCCAGACGCGCGTCATTGAACTGCCCGTCCCAGTATTTGACGCCGCCCTTGAGCCCTTGCGCTTGCGCCGTGGGCAACAGCGCAAGCGCCTCGGCCCGGCTTAAAAATTCGGTACGTCCCAGGCCGGCCTTGCCCGCCAGAACATCATAAAGAGTCAGCCCAATGCCGTAAAAAGGCTTTTCCCACCAATGGTAGGTCGGCATCACAAACGCCAACGGCTGCGCCAGATAGGGGGCGTTGTGCAAGAGCGTGCTGCGCTCGCGCAGCGCTTCACGCACCAGCCCAATATTGCCCTGTGCCAGGTAGCGCACACCGCCGTGCACCAGCTTGGTGGCGCGTGACGAAGTGCCTTTAGCAAAATCGTGCGACTCCACCAGCACCACGCTAAAGCCCCGCGCTGCCGCATCCAACGCTACACCCAGGCCAGTGGCGCCGCCGCCGACGATGGCCACATCGTAGTGGCGCGGCTCGGCCAGGCGGGCCATCAGGTCGGCGCGGCGCGTCAAAAGAGGCTTGTTTTGGGTAGCCATAGGTCAAATTTTTCTTACTTTGCAGTCAATCTGGTGGCGCTTCCATGCTGTGGCGGCCACCAGGGGCGATAGAAAAAAAGGCCGTGCGTCACCTTGTTCACACGGCCCTTGTCAGAGCATTGAAAATCTCAACGCACTGATCAGCGGACCTTGCCGTTCTTCCAGGCCGTCAGCAGCGTGTCATAGGCAATGGTTTCACCCTTGGGCTTTTCATTCGCCAGTTTCTTCCAGGGCGCGCCCTTGTCACTCAAGTACTTGTTGGGATCACCCTTGGGGTTGAGTTTGGGCGGGCAGTGCGCCATCCCGGCGCGCTCCAGTCGGGCCATGACACTGTCCATTTCCTCGGCCAAGTTGTCCATCGCCTGCTGCGGCGTCTTTTCACCCGTGACGGCGACGGCTACGTTCTTCCACCACAACTGCGCCAGCTTCGGGTAGTCGGGCACGTTGGTGCCGGTCGGCGTCCAAGCGACCCGTGCCGGGCTGCGGTAAAACTCCACCAGACCGCCAAGCTTGGGTGCCATGTCGGTCATGGCTTTGCTTTGAATGTCTGATTCGCGAATCGGAGTCAAGCCGACGATGGTCTTTTTCAGCGACACCGTCTTGGCCGTCACAAACTGCGCATAAAGCCAGGCGGCTGCCGTCTTGTTGGCATCATGGTCCTTAAAGAAAGTCCAAGAGCCCACGTCCTGGTAGCCGTTCTGCATGCCTTGCTTCCAGTACGGTCCGTTCGGGCCGGGGGCCATGCGCCACTTGGGCGTGCCATCGGCATTGACGACCGGCAAACCGGGTTTGATCATGTCAGCGGTAAAGGCGGTGTACCAGAAAATTTGTTGCGCAATCTGGCCCTGGGCCGGCACCGGGCCCGACTCACCAAAAGTCATGCCACTGGCTTCCTTGGGCGCGTATTTCTTCATCCAGTCCACGTACTTGGTCAATGCATAGACGGCCGCGGGCGAGTTGGTGGCGCCGCCGCGCGAGACCGAGGCGCCCACCGGGGTGCACTTGTCAGCAGCGACGCGAATGCCCCATTCATCGACTGGCTGGCCGTTCGGGATGCCAATATCAGCCGTGCCGGCCATCGACAACCAGGCGTCGGTAAAGCGCCAGCCCAATGAGGGGTCTTTTTTTCCGTAATCCATGTGACCGTAAATTGGCTTGCCGTCAATGGTCTTGACGTCTTCGCTGAAGAAAGCGGCGATGTCTTCGTAAGCGCTCCAATTCAGCGGAACGCCGAGCTCGTAGCCATATTTGGCTTTGAACTTGGCTTTCAGGTCGGCGCGTGCGAACAGGTCGGCGCGGAACCAGTACAGGTTCGCAAACTGCTGATCCGGCAACTGGTACATCTTCTTGTCCGGTGCCGTGGTGAAGCTGGTCCCAATGAAGTCTTTCAGGTCAAGGCCCGGGTTGGTGTAGTCCTTGCCCGCACCGGTCATGTAATCGGTCAGATTCATGATCTTGCCGTAGCGGTAGTGCGTGCCGATCAGATCCGAGTCGGAAATCCAGCCGTCGTAAATCGACTTGCCCGATTGCATGGACGTCTGCAACTTCTCGACCACATCGCCTTCCTGAATGATGTCGTGCTTGACGGTGATGCCAGTGATCTCAGTGAAGGCCTTGGCGAGCGTTTTGGACTCATACTCATGGGTGGTGATGGTCTCGGAGACGACCGCGATTTCTTTCACGCCTTTGGCCTTGAGTTTGGCGGCGGCGTCAATGAACCATTTCATTTCAGTCGCTTGCTTGTCTTTGGACAAGGTAGAGGGCTGAAACTCAGCATCAATCCACTTCTTGGCCGCAGCCTCATCGGCCCAACCCTGACCTGACATTGCGCCGCAGGCCAGAGCCACGGCCAATGCGCTATACCGCATCTTCATAATCAATCTCCTCAGATGTATTTGCCCCTGATTCAAAGGCTGCTTCGGCTCCAGGGGACAACAAGCCGATCCTTGATACTCGAACGACTAGCCCTTTCGCATGATCAAGGCCAACACGCCCATGGAAAGCACGAAGCTGATCCAGATCGACGGCTCTGATTCAAGGCTCATCCAGACCACCAATTTGCCACTGAGCCCGACAAACGCCAGATTGACGTAGGCGGCGCTCAACAGGCCAATGAACAAGCGATCGCCGCGCGTGGTCGCGATCGGCAAGAAACCGCGCCGCATGACGGTCGGCGACTTGATTTCCCACAGCGTCATGCCAAACAGCATGAGCGCAATGCAACTGAAGAAAACGGCGACAGGTGTCGTCCAGGCCATCCATTCAAACATTCACGTTCTCCTAATCAGTTGGGGACAGAGCTTGCCGACATCCAATATCCAGCGATCAGTTGGGGACAGAGCTTGTTCACTTCGTGTAACTGCGGTCTGTCCCGCAAGGTGAACATCCAACGTCCGACAAAATGTTGGGGACAGAGCTGGCTCGCTTCGCGTAGCTGCGGTCTGTCCCACAAGGTATTCATACTCTGCCCATGGCAAAGCCCTTGGCGATGTAATTGCGCACAAACCAGATCACGATCGCGCCCGGCACGATCGTCAGCACGCCGGCGGCGGCCAGCGTGGCCCAGTCCATGCCGGAGGCCGATACTGTGCGCGTCATGATCGCAACAATCGGCTTGGCATTGACGCTGGTCAAGGTGCGCGCCAGCAGCAACTCGACCCAGCTGAACATGAAACAAAAGAAGGCGGCAACACCCACACCGGCCTTGATCAACGGCAGGAAAATCTTGACGAAAAACGCCGGGAAGGTATAGCCGTCGATGTAGGCGGTTTCGTCAATTTCACGTGGAATGCCACTCATGAAGCCTTCCAGAATCCAGACGGCGAGCGGCACATTGAACAACAGGTGCGCCAGCGCAACGGCCAGGTGCGTGTCCATCAGTCCCACGGTGGAATAGAGCTGAAAGAAGGGCAGCAGGAAAACCGCCGGGGGCGTCATGCGGTTGGTCAGCAACCAGAAAAATACATGCTTGTCGCCGAGAAAGCTGTAGCGCGAAAACGCGTAGGCAGCCGGCAAGGCCACAGTGATCGAAATCACGGTGTTGATGCCGACATAAATCAGGCTGTTGATGTAGCCGGAATACCAGGACGGATCGGTCAGGATGGTCTTGTAATTGGCCCAAGTGAAGTGCTGCGGAAAGAGCGAGAAGCTGGCCAGGATTTCCGCGTTGGTCTTGAATGACATATTGATCATCCAGTACACCGGTAAGAGCGCAAACACGATGTAAAACAGCATGAACAAATTGCGCTTTTGAAAGCCCGGCTTATTCATGAGCACCCTCCTTGTCCTGGGTGCCAACGCGCTGCATCCAGTTGTACAAAATAAAACACAGCAGCAAGATGATCAGGAAATAGATCAGTGAGAACGCCGCTGCCGGGCCGATGTCAAACTGGCCCACCGCCTTGATGGTCAGAAATTGCGACAAAAACGTGGTGGAGTTGCCCGGCCCGCCACCGGTCAGCACAAAAGGCTCGGTGTAGATCATGAAGCTGTCCATGAAACGAAGCAGCACGGCAATCATCAGCACGCCGCGCATCTTGGGCAACTGCACATAGCGAAACACCGCAAACTTGCTGGCACCGTCAATGCTGGCGGCCTGGTAATAAGCGTCGGGGATCGAGCGCAAGCCGGCGTAGCCCAGCAGCCCGACCAGCGGCGTCCAGTGCCACACGTCCATCAAAAGCACCGTGAGCCAGGCGTGGGTGGCATTGCCGGTGTAGCTGTATTCAATGCCCATGCCCTGCAGCGCGGCGCCCATCAGGCCAATGTCGGTGCGGCCAAAAATCTGCCAGATGGTACCCACCACATTCCAGGGGATCAGCAAGGAGAGCGACACGATCACCAGCACGGCGGAAGCCTTCCAGCCCTGCGCGGGCATCGACAAGGCCAGTAAAACACCCAGTGGCAGTTCCACCGCCAACACCGAAAACGAGAACGTCAACTGCCGCAACAAGGCGCTGTGCAACTCTTCGTCGCGCATGATGGCGGCAAACCATTCGGTGCCCACGAACACCCGCCGCTCGGGCGAAATGATGTCCTGCACCGAATAATTGACCACCGTCATCAAGGGCACGATGGCCGAAAACGCGACACAAATGAGCACCGGCAAAATCAAAAACCAGGCTTTCTGGTTGACCGGCTTAATGGTCATACTCATGCCACGATCTCCTCATTTTTGTAAAAGCAGCTGTGCTCGCCCAGCACCTGCAGCCAGACCGTGTCGCCGTGCGCCAGGAGGGCGGCATCCGAGGACAGGCGCGCTTTGACGCTTTGACCGGCGTAACTGGCACTGAGCATGATGTGGGTGCCCACATCTTGCACCTGCGCCACTGTCATCGGCAAAGCACCGGGCGTGTGCGGCGCCACCAGTGCCACATACTCGGGCCGCACGCCCAGCTTGAGCTCGCCCGCTGGCAGCGCCTGCCCGGGCAGCAAGGCCAGCACAGCATCCGCGACCTGAAAGCCGTTTTGTAGCGCTTGACCACTCAAAAAATTCATGCCTGGCGAGCCAATGAAGTGCCCCACAAAGGTGTGACGCGGGCGCTCAAACAGCTCGGCTGCGGAGCCCACCTGCACCGCGCGTCCCCGCGTCATGACCACCACGTGGTCGGCAAAGGTCAGCGCCTCCACCTGGTCATGCGTGACGTAAATCATTGTGAGTTTGAGCTCATGGTGAATCTGCTTGATCTTGCGCCGCAGCTGCCACTTCAGGTGCGGGTCAATCACGGTGAGCGGCTCGTCGAACAACACGGCCGACACATCGGGGCGCACCAGACCGCGACCGAGAGATATTTTTTGCTTTTGATCTGCCGCCAGATTGGCAGCCAATTGATTCAACTGAGCGCTCATCTCCAGCATCTCGGCAATCTCGCCCACGCGTTTCTTGATTTGTTCTTTGGGCATTTGCCGGTTGCGCAGCGGAAAGCCCAGGTTTTCAGCGACCGTCATGGTGTCGTAAATCACCGGAAACTGGAATACCTGCGCGATGTTGCGCGCCTGCGGCGATGCGCGCGTGACATCCACGCCGTCAAAACGCACACTGCCCTGGGACGGCGTGAGCAATCCCGACATGATGTTGAGCAGCGTGGTCTTGCCACAGCCCGACGGGCCCAGCAAGGCGTAGGCGCCGCCGTCTTCAAAGTCCATTTTCAAGGGCAATAGCGCGTAGTCGCTGTCTTGCCGGGGCTTGGGTGCGTAGGCGTGCGCCAGATCGAGTTCAATGCGTGCCATGTCAGTGCCCTGCGCCGCGCAGGGGTGCCAACAGCAGCATCCCTTGCTCGTCAAAAATATAAACCTGTGCCGCACTGAGGTAAAGAGTCACTTGCGCCCCCAGCTCAAAGTAGTGCACGCCGGTCAGTTGCGCCACCACCTCGCCCACCAGAGTGGCCACGTGAACGAAGGTGTCCGAGCCCGAAATCTCGGCCAGCTCCACCTTGCCCGGCAAGGCGACATCGCCCTCTTGCGGCTGCACCCGCAAAGCCGGGGCGCGCAGACCCACGGTGAATTTGTGCGATGAAGTGGCGGGCAGCGCCAGCGCCAGCAGAGCCCCCCCCAGCAACTGCACCCCCGTGGCTGCGCGCACGGCTGGCAACAGGTTCATCGGCGGGTCGCTGAAGGCGCGCGCGACGCGCAGTGATTTTGGCTTGTGAAAGACTTCGGCGGTCGGGCCATATTGCAGCAGTTCGCCCTCATCGAGCACTGCGGTGAAGCCGCCCAGCAAGAGCGCTTCACCCGGCTCGGTGGTGGCATAAATCACGGTGGATTGACCCTCGGCAAACAAGGCGCTGAGTTCATCACGCAACTCTTCGCGCAGTTTGTAGTCCAGATTGACCAGCGGTTCGTCGAGCAGCATCAGGGGGGCGCCCTTGGCCAGGGCCCGCGCCAGTGCGACACGTTGTTGTTGACCGCCCGAGAGTTCGGCGGGGTAGCGATCCAGGAACATCTCAATATGCAGCTTTTCAGCCAGCGCGTTGACGCGTTGCTCAATGTTCTTTTCACCGCTCAACTTCAAAGGTGAGGCAATGTTGTCGCGCACCTTGAACGACGGGTAGTTGATGAACTGCTGGTACACCATGGCTACGTTGCGCTTGCGCACCGGCACGCCAACCACGCTTTGCCCGTTGACCAACACCTCACCATGGCTGGGCATATCAAGCCCGGCCATGATGCGCATCAAGCTGGTCTTGCCGGCCTGGGTAGCGCCGAGCAACACCGTCACGGCACCGCTGCATGGCTGCAGGCTCATGTCATGCAGCCAGGTTTGGCTGCCGACTTTTTTGCCGATGCCTTCAAGCGTCAAATGCATCTTGCGACCCTTACCTGTGAAGTTGGAAGTGAATTGAATTCGTCAAGCCCCTAAATTATTGTTCGCTTCTATTCCTTTTGTATCGGTATTTACCCTATATATATTCCTTTTGATTCGCTTTAGAGTCAAGCCTTCATTCTTTCCGCCAAAATGCCCTAATGAAACCCAACCCCAGACAGCTCAATTTGCTTGCCTCTGTGCAGGCACAAGGCTCGGTGAGCGTGGAACATTTGGCCGAAAAACTGGGTGTGACGCTACAAACCGTGCGCCGCGACGTGCAGCGCCTGGCCGATGAAGGTTTGCTGACGCGCTTTCACGGCGGCGTGCGCGTGCCCAGTTCAACGGTTGAAAACATCGCGCACCAGCAGCGTGAAAACCTGCACGCGCAGGGCAAAGACCGCATTGCGCGCGCGGTGGCGCAAGCGGTGCCCAATGACTGCTCGCTGATCCTGAACATCGGCACCACGACTGAGGCGATTGCGCGTGCGCTCTTACACCACGGCGGCTTGCGCGTGATCACCAACAACCTCAATGTCGCCACCATCCTGAGCGCCAATCCGAAGTGCGAAGTGATTGTGGTCGGAGGCGTCGTGCGCGGGCGCGACCAGGGCATCGTCGGTGAAGCGGCGGTAGACTTCATACGCCAGTTCAAGGTGGACATTGCCATCATCGGCATATCGGGCATTGAGGCCGACGGCTCGCTGCGCGACTACGACTTTCGCGAGGTCAAGGTGTCGCAAATCATCATCTCGCAGGCGCGCGAGGTCTGGCTCGCCGCCGACAGCAGCAAGTTCAACCGCCCAGCCATGGTGGAGGTGGGCCACCTGGCCCAGATTGACCGACTGTTTACCGATGCGCCGCCGCCTGAGCCCTTTTCCGCCCTGCTGGCCGAGGCCCAGGTTCGTCTGGAGTTAGCCCTATGACCTACTTACTCGCCCTGGATCAGGGCACATCGAGTTCACGCAGCATTGTGTTCAACGCGCAAGGACAGGTGCTCGCCCAAGCCCAGCAGGAACTCGCGCAAATCTACCCGCAACCGGGTTGGGTCGAACACGACCCACTGGAAATCTGGCGCACCCAGCTTGACACCGCGCGTGAGGCGCTGGCCAAAGCAGGCATCAGCGCCCGTGATGTGCGCGCCCTGGGCATCACCAACCAGCGCGAAACCACGGTGCTGTGGCATCGCACAACCGGGCTGCCGCTGCACAACGCGATCGTCTGGCAGGACCGCCGCGCCGAACCGACCTGCGTTGAGCTGCGCGAGCGCGGCCTGGAATCAATGATCCAGGCTAAAACCGGCTTGCTGGTGGATGCCTATTTTTCTGGCACCAAGCTCAAATGGCTGCTCGACCATGTGCCTGGCGCGCGCCAGCAAGCCGCCGACGGTGAATTGGCCTTTGGCACCATCGACAGTTGGCTGATCTGGCAGCTCACGCACGGTGGCGTGCACGCCACCGACGTCAGCAACGCCTCGCGCACCATGCTGTTCAATGTGCACAGCAACCAGTGGGACGATGAACTGCTGCAAGCGCTCGATATTCCGGCCAGCCTGCTGCCCGCAATCAAGCCGTCTAGCGCGCTGTTTGGCGAGGTCGGCGCAGACCTGCTGGGCGCCGCGATCCCGATTGGCGGCGTGGCCGGCGACCAGCAAAGCGCCTTGTTTGGCCAAGCCTGCTTCAAGCCCGGCATGGTGAAAAACACCTACGGCACCGGCTGCTTCATGCTGATGCACACCGGCCAGCGCTTTCAGACTTCGAACAATGGCCTGATCACCACCAGCGCGGCGCAAACCACGGCGCAGCCTGAATTTGCCATGGAAGGCAGTGTTTTTGTAGGCGGCGCCGTGGTGCAGTGGCTGCGCGACGGTTTGCGCGCCATCCCCAGCAGCGCCGAGGTGCAGGCGCTGGCCGAGAGCGTGCCCGATGCCGGCGGCGTCATGGTGGTGCCGGCCTTCACGGGGCTGGGCGCCCCTTACTGGAAGCCCGACGCGCGCGGGTCAATCACCGGCTTAAGCCGTGGCAGCACGTTGGCGCACATCGCGCGCGCGGCGCTGGAGAGCATTGCATTTCAAAGTGCCGCCCTGCTCCAGGCCATGAGCCGCGATGCGGTGCAGGCTGGCGGCGCTGCGGTGGCAGAGCTGCGCGTGGACGGTGGCGCCTGCGTCAACAACCTGCTGATGCAATTCCAGGCCGACTTGCTGGGCATCCCGGTGGTGCGGCCGGCGGTGATCGAGACCACCGCACTCGGCGCCGCCTACCTGGCGGGTCTGGCCACTGGGGTCTACCAAAGCACCGACGAACTCAGTGCACTGTGGCAAGCAGAGCGGCGCTTTCTGCCCACCATGGCGCCAGCGCGTGCGGCCGAACTGATGGAACGCTGGGAACACGCCGTGCGGCAAACCGTGCTTTGATTAAACTTGAGGGCATCGCCACATCCTGTGGCAACCAAGAACAGGATATTCATGACCCAACGTATCGCATTCATTGGCGGCGGCAATATGGCCTGCGCCATCATTGGCGGCTTGATCAAACAGGGATTCTCCCCGAACCAGCTTGACGTGGTCGAGCCCCTGGCCGAAACACGCGAAGCGCTTACGAGCCGCTTTGGCCTGCAGCCGCATGCGCAAGCGGGCGATTTTTTAAAGGCCTCGGATATGGTCATCTGGGCCGTGAAGCCGCAGATATTCAAGCCCGTGGCATTGGCCGCAGCGCCCTACACCGCCCAAGCCTTGCATCTGAGCGTGGCCGCAGGCATTCCCAGCGACAGCATGGCGAAGTGGCTGGGGACCGACCGTATCGTTCGCGCCATGCCCAACACGCCAGCATTGATTGGCAAAGGCATCAGCGGCCTGTTTGCGCGCGCGGGGGTGACCAGCGCCGACAAGGACTGGGTCGGCCAGGTCATGGCCAGCACGGGCGAGATTCTCTGGCTTGACCAAGAAGAGTTGCTCAATGCGGTGATTGCCGTGTCAGGCTCCGGCCCGGCCTATATGTTCTACCTGATGGAAGCCATGACCACGGGCGGCACCGAACTGGGTTTGACACGCGAGCAGGCGCACCAGTTGACGGTGGCAACCTTTATTGGCGCGGGTGAACTCGCCAAAGCCAGCAGCGAGCCGCCCAAGGTGTTGCGCCAGCAAGTCACCTCCAAGGGCGGCACCACCTTTGCCGCCATCGCCTCGATGGAAGACGACGACATGCAAGCGCTGCTCATCAACGCCATGTACGCCGCCCGGCAACGCGCCGCTGAACTGGCTGCTGAATTTGGCGCGGCCTGAGCCGTCAAAGAACGGCCGCTTGCAGCACTTGAGCCGCCCGCACGGGCGGCTTTTTACTTCAGGGCGTAGCTGCCCGCGATGCCGACAAAAAGGGTGAAGCCAAGCCAATGGTTCCGGCGAAAGGCCTTGAAGCAGCCGCCACGCGAGCGGCTGCGAATCAGGGCGTAATGCCAGACCACCTGCCCGAAGGCGAGCGCAAATGCCATATTAAACAGAGCACCTTGCGCATAGGGCATAAGGGCTACGCCCCAAATCAGCAAATAAGCCAGGTAGAAAAACAAAACTGCCGCCAGATCAAAACGCCCCAGGGTGATGGCCGACGTTTTCAGGCCCAGGCGAATGTCGTCATCGCGGTCCACCATGGCGTACTCGGTGTCATAGGCCAGCACCCAGAATAGGTTGCCCAGCATCAACAGCCAAGCTAGACGCGGCACCTCGCCCAAAACGGCGGCGAAGGCCATGGGGATGCCCATGCCAAAGGCCACGCCCAGCACCGATTGCGGCAAAGGATAGGAAATTCAACCGCATGAGCCCAAGTATCCACCGCAAAAACGGCCTCACAAAACCGCACACCCACCCACCCACAGTGGCCAGTCTCAGACTAGTGCTCAGCGCCAAGCATCGTCAAAATATCCTGCCGCTCTCCCAGCAGGCGAATCACGTCCAAATGATCATCGTGCTCGAAATAGAGCCAGACCAAAGAAAAGCCATTGACGCGCCAGGATCGCAAACCGGGTATGTCTGCCAATTGCCCAAGACGAGGCGACCCCATGCCGGGCTCTTGCTCAATCTGCTTCAATGCCAATCGCGTTGCGCGAACCGAGTTTTCGGCAATGTTGGTGCCAGCAATTGAACGGTAATAGAGAATTTCGTTTTTACGGTCTTCCCTGGCCTTGGGCCGCAGGCGCACCGGCTTCACTCGGCGCTACTGCGGGCAATAACCAGCAACTCGTCCTCGTCGGCATCCGTCAGCGCTGAAGCGGGGCCAGAGGCAAGCCCTTCTTCGATGTACGCGCGAAGCCGGACTTTTGCTTGTTCGGTCTGGTCTTTGCGCACCAGGTCGCGGATGTATTCGCTGGTATTGCCATAGTCTCCGCCATTGACCCGGGCTGCAATGTAGCTGCGCATGGATTGGGGCAGCGCAAAGCTCATGGTGTTTTTGCTCATGCGCAAAGGATATGCAAGTTATCAATAGTTGTCAAACACCATGGCCGGCCGCGTAACCCATGGCCCACAGCGAAATCAATAGCCAGGCCCCGAGCAGCAGTATGCCGGCGTCGTGCTGGCGTTCTGTTACAGCCTGAACCCAGGTTCAAAGGACTGAAGCTTGGGTCAGGCAAGCAGCAAAACGAACCACACGGCGGCAATGTTCACCAGGCTGACAAACTGGGCTGCGCTCCCAAGGTCTTTGGCGCGTTTGGCCAAAGGGTGTTCGCTCAGCGAGGTGTGATCCACAGCCGCCTCGATGGCCGAGTTGATGAGCTCGACCACGATACTAAACAAATGCGCAAAAAGAATGATCGTCCTTGAGACGCTTGGCAGGGGGAGCCACAGCATCACTGCGACACCAACAAGCGCCAACAGGCAGACTTGCCGGAAAGCGGCTTCGTGTGTCCAAGCTGCTTTAAGACCCTCTTTGGAGTAAGCAGCCGCATTTGCGATCCTGCCCAGTCCCGTTTTCCCTTTGAAAGGGCTTTTCTCATTTTTTTGCATGCTGACAAGTAATTTTTGCGTTGGCCTATCTTGGGACCGCAGACAGTTGAAATAGAAGACGCTCAAGATGTGACAGGGCGGTTGCGACCAGATTTGACTACCCCTGGACAGCGTAGCTGCCCGCGATGCCGACAAAAAGGGTGAAGCCAAGCCAATGGTTCAGGCGAAAGGCCTTGAAGCAGCCGCCACGCGAGCGGCTGCGAATCAGGGCGTAATGCCAGGCCACCTGCCCGAAGGCGAGCGCAAATGCTACATTAAACAGAGCACCTCGCGCATAGGGCATAAGGGCTAAGCCCCAAATCAGCAGATAAGCCAGGTAGAAAAACAAGACGGCCGCCAGATCAAAATGCCCCAGCGTGATGGCCGAGGTTTTCATGCCCAGTCGGATGTCGTCATCACGGTCGACCATGGCGTACTCGGTGTCATAGGCCAGCACCCAGAACAGGTTGCCCAGCATCAACAGCCACGCTAGACGCGGCACCTCGCCCAGAACGGCGGCGAAGGCCATGGGAATGCCCATGCCAAAAGCCACACCCAGCACCGCTTGCGGCATTGCCACATAGCGTTTGGCATAGGGGTAAGCCAAGGTCACGGCCAGCGCCGCGCCTGACATGCCGATGGTGATGGCGTTGGTGCTCAAGACCAGCCCAAAGGCCAGCAGCGCCAGCACCGCGCCCACGGCCAGCGCCTCCTTCACCGACACGGCGCCGGTGGTCACGGGACGCATGGCGGTGCGCTTGACGTGGCGGTCAAAGTCGCGGTCGGCCACGTCGTTGATGCAGCACCCGGCGCTACGCATCAGGATCGTGCCAAGCGTGAACACACTCAAGAGATGCCAGCCCGGGAAGCCGCTTGAAGCCACCCACAAGGCGCTCAAGGTGGGCCACAGCAGCAGCAGCCAGCCAGCCGGGCGGTTCCAGCGAATCAGATCGAGGTACAGGGCGAGCCGGGATTTGAGCGACAAACGAAATGGAACGGGATTCACAAGCATGACTCGGGTTAGGTCAACGGCGGGCTAGCTAATTATTTGATAGCTGCTTGCGCAATGGATACGGGGGCTAGGGGCCAATTTGTTACAAATTTTTGATCAAGACAAGCGCTGCACGCCCGGCAGTTCGCAGGCATAGATCGCGTTGCGCAGCGCGGCCATCGCCTCATAGCGCGTGAAGCTGCGCCGCCACGCCAGCACCACGCGGCGCTTGGGCGGCTCGCCCTCAAACGGCAGGTATTTGACATAGGGGTCTTCATCGCGTTTGCGCCGCGGCTTGGCGGCCAGTGCCTCTTTGGGCACGCTCAGGCGCGGCACCAGCGTGACGCCCATGCCGGCGGCCACCATGTGCTTGATGGTCTCTAGCGACGAGCCTTCAAAGCTCTTGCGGATGCCCTCGGCGTTGCTGGAAAAGCGCGCGAATTCCGGGCAAACCTCCAGCACATGGTCACGAAAACAATGGCCGCTGCCCAGCAGCAGCATCGTCTCCAGTTTGAGCTGCTCGGTCGTCACCTGGGTCTGCGCGGCCAGCGGATGGTTGGTCGGCACGGCAGCCAAGAACGGCTCGTCGTACAGCGGTGCAATCGCCAGCCCCGCATCGGGGAACGGCTCGGCCAGAATGGCGCAGTCAATCTCACCCGTGCGCAGCATCTCCAAGAGCTTGACGGTGAAGTTTTCCTGCAGCATCAACGGCATTTGCGGCGTGCGTGCAATCATCTGGCGCACCAGATCGGGCAGCAGATACGGGCCGATGGTGTAGATGATGCCCAGCGTGAGCGGGCCGCCCAAAGGGTCTTTGCCGCGCTTGGCAATTTCCTTGATGGCGGCAGCCTGTTCCAGCACGCTTTGCGCCTGGCGCACGATCTCTTCGCCCAGGTGCGTTACCGTGACCTCATTGGCGCTGCGCTCAAACAGTTTGACGTCGAGCTCTTCTTCGAGTTTCTTGACGGCGACGGAGAGTGTCGGCTGCGACACATAGCAAGCCTCGGCTGCCTTGCCAAAATGGCGCTCACGCGCCACCGCCACGATGTATTTCAGTTCAGTCAGTGTCATGACGCTATTGTCCTACCAGTGAGCGCCAGGCAAGGCCAGCGGCAACGCCAGGCAATGCAGCACTCAGCGCGGCATCCACGCGCCGCAGGCCCAGCACTGCTCAAAACCACCTTCAACCAGTTCGCCGCAACGGCATTGCCAGCGGTGCTGCGGCACATTTTGCAGGTGATGCAGCAGCTCGCGCGCTCGAGGCTCCTGCACCTCATCGGCAATCCAGACCTCGGGCAGGCACTGGTCGGGCGGCATCCCGCCGGCCACGCCGCTGAGGTACTCGCGCTGCACGCTGGCGTCAATGCCTTCGACCTGGAGCGCATCGGCCCACAGCGTGGCAATGGCGAGGTTCGGGGCTTGGGTCAGGCGCAGCATGGAGCCTAGAGCATAAGGGATTCGCAGCGCGCCATCTCCAGCCTGGCGTTACACGTCACGCCAACTCAATCACCAACTCGGGCCGATAGCTCAGCTGCTCGTTCTTGCTGGCATAGCCCAGCGGGTTCGCCACCACGCGGCAGGCAAAGTCCCGCCCCTCGGTCTTGCCCTGAACCACATAGTCGTTGCCGCAGTGCAGGTGCCCGTGCAGCCAGAGTTGCGCGTACGTCAACAGCTCATCAAGCGCATTGCAAAAGCCAGCCGTACCCGGGCTCAAGCCATAGCGCGCGTCGGCACTGCGCAGACTCGGGGCAAAGTGCGTCACCACGACGGTACTGCCATCAAAGGGCTGGCGCAGAGCTTGACCCAGCCAGTCCTGGGCGGCAAGCGACAGTTCCCGGATATCCTGGGCCAGCATCGGCACGCCCCCGCGCAAGGTGGTGTTCTTGCGCAAGTAATAGTCGGCCGCACGGTAGGCCTTCTGGCGCAGTTGCAGTTGGCGCGTCAGGTTCACTTCAGCCCCAGCGAAGGCGTCAAAGTCGCTCCACAGCGTTGAACCGATGAAACGCACCTTGCCCAGCTCAAGCACTTCATGCTCCAGCCAGGTGATGCCAAGGCGCTCGCAAATGGTGCGTAAGCGGGCGTAGGTCTGCGCATAGTCCAGTGCGTCATATTCATGGTTGCCAGGGACGTAGAGGACCCGGGGCCACGGTGCGTCTGGCTGCAACGGCGAGAAGCGCGCCAGGCCGAAATCGGTATCAGCGAGATGTGAGCCGGCCTGGTAGGAACCGATATCACCCGCGAGCACCAACACGTCAACATTGGGCGCAGGCGTGGCCACGAAGTCGGGGCAACGCTCTAGATGAAGGTCAGAAATGAGCTGTAGTCGCATGGTGTGCAGAGTCTAAGGGCGCAGCGCTTGACCACAGCGCGCGCCAGCGGGCCGGCTTCAGACAGCGGGCAACACAATGTCCAGCTGGGCGCCGCCTGACTCAGCACGCGACAGTGTCAACTCACCCTGGTGACTGGCCACCAGATCGCTCACCACAGCCAGGCCAATGCCGTGTCCGGGCACCTGCTCATCCAGGCGCACGCGGCGCTGCAACACCGCTTGTCGGTCGCCAAAACCGGGCCCATCGTCCAGCACGCGGATATGCAAGCGCCCCGCCTCCAGCCAGAGCCGCGCCGTCACCGTGCGGCGCGCCCACTTGGCTGCGTTGTCCATCACATTGCCCAGCATCTCGAAGGCGTCGCCTTCATCGATACGCCAGCGCAACTCTGGCGGGCAATCAAGCGCAAAGACCAGCTGTTTATCCACATAGACCTTGGCCAGCGAGTCGCCGATGCGCGTCAGGACTGGTGCCAGCGCCAGCTGCGGCGCAAAAAGCGCGGCCCCGCTGGCGCCCGCCCGGCCCAACTGGTGCCGCACGATGTCGTCCATGCGGCTCACCTGCTGTGTCACCAGCGTCGGCAACTGGCCCGGGTCAGCCAAAGCCGAGTGCAATACGGCCAGCGGTGTCTTCAGGCTGTGCGCCAGGTCGTCGAGCGCGTGTTTGTAGCGTGTTTGCCGCGAACGCTCCTGGTCGATCAAGGTATTGAGGCTGTGGGTCAGGCCAGCCAGCTCGCGCGGGTAACGCCCCTCTACCTTGGTCTGCTCGCCCTGCTCAATCTGATGGATTTCCCGCGTCATGCGCACCAAAGGCGCCAGAGCCCAGCGCAGCAGCAGCGTCTGGGTCAGCAACAGCAGCAGCCCGGTGCCCCCGAGCCAGCGCCAGAGCGTGCGCTCGAAAACGGCCAGTTCGCGATCGAATACCGCTTTGTCTTCCAGCACCGAAAACACCAGCGAGGCGGTGCGCGCCTTATCCGACCACTTGACGGCATAGGTGGCAGCCAAAAACGCACCCGCACTGGCGGACCTGTCACTACCCGCTGTGGTCGGCGTCAGCACGGTTTCAAAGCGCCACTCGCCCGTGACCAACTGGCGCTGAAACGGCAAATTGAGTCCCAGCGTCGAGGCCGACTGCCAATCCTCAGCGCGCTCGACATTGGCAATGTTGGCGTACAGGCCTGATGCGGGCACCGACAAGCGCGGCTCGGCCAGCGCCACCGGCATCAGCAAGGCCCCTTGGGCGTCGAGCTCTGCCCCGGCCATCAGCAGGTAGATGGAGGCTTGCAGGCGGGCAAAGCGGGCGGCGCGCACGCTGTCGGTATGCGCTTGCTGCACCGCCCAGCCAGCACCAGCCAAAAAGGCCAGCAACACCAGGGCCGCACCCCAGATCAGGCGGGAACGGATCGAGAGGGTGGCCAGTGGCGACATCACTGGAGGACAAATCGGTAGCCGCGCCCGCGCAGGGTTTCGATAGGCGCAAGCGTGCCCTGCGGATCAAGCTTGCGTCGCAGTCGCCCGACCAGCACCTCCAGCACATTGCTGTCGCGGTCTTCGTCATGCGGGTACAGGTAGTCCGACAGCTCCTGCTTGGGCACCACGCGCTCGCGCTCGCGCACCAGGTATTCGAGCACCCGGTATTCATAAGTGGTCAGCTCGAGCAGCACATCGTCTAGATGCGCACGCTGGGTTGAAAAGTCGATTTGCAGCGCACCCAGCGTCAGCACGCTTGACGCCGCCTTGAGTGAGCGGCGCAGCAGCGCCTTGACCCGCGCGGCCAGCTCCGGGTATTCAAAGGGTTTGACCAGATAGTCGTCCGCGCCGGTCTCCAGGCCCTGCACCTTGTCTTGCCAACTGCCGCGCGCGGTAAGAATCAAAATGGGCAATGTGCGGCCTTCGGCACGCAGCGTTTGCACCACCGTCAGGCCCGTCACTTTGGGCAGGCCCAGATCGACAATGGCCAGGTCCAGCGGATACTCGCGCGCCTGAAACAGCCCGTCAGCGCCATCCGCTGCGGTATCGACGCGGTAGCCATCAGCCTCCAACTGACGCTTGAGTCCCAAGCGCAAGACCGCATCGTCCTCGATCAACAACAGGCGCATGACGGTCTTGCGTCCAAACTGATCTACAACACGCGCCCGCTGGCCGCGTCGATCAGGATCACCCGGACTTCCCCCTGCGCGCTGAGCACTTTCACACGCCACACCGCGCGCCCATCCATCTCAGCTTTTTCGACCGAGAGCACACGGGCACCACTGGCTTGCTGCGCCACTGCCGCCGCCTGGTCGCGGCTGACGTCGGCCCAGGCCGGGGTACCCAGGGCCAGCAGCAAGACACAAAGCAGGGTGGAAATCGATTTCATGAGGTTGAGCGTGAAAAGACGGGGCCATTGGCATGCACGCGTCATGGTACTACCGCCGACCACGACCGCGCATGGCGAAGAACTGCCACGCCGATCAATACCGTTCCATCGGCTGCACCGACACGCGCACCGGCAGGCTGTTGCCCGGGTTGCCGCGCATCATGGTGGTGTAGTGCTGGCCACGGTACTCATAAGTCACGCGGTAGCCGGTAATGCGCGATTGCCGATCATTCACGGTGCGGCAGCGTTGGACTTCACGTTGTCCGTCCTGGTACTGCCCGTACTGGGGGTATTGCGAATTTTGCGAATACTGCGGGGCCTGGTTGCGGTTTTCGAGCCGGTCGCCGGTGATGGCGCCCAGCACCACACCCAGTGCCGTGGCCGCGTCTTTACCGCTGCCGCCACCGATCTGGTGCCCGAGGACACCACCAGCAAGGCCACCGACAATCGCGCCGCCGTATTGACGGTCTTGCTGACGATTTTGCGGTTGATAGGCACCGCGCCGGTCTTCGTTGATCCACTGGCTGGTGCACTCATTGCGCGGCACGTCGACGGTTTCATACTGCGGCTCGGCGCTGCGAACCCGCGCGGTGTCGGTGAAGCTCTGCGCCTGGGCGCCGAGCAAGGTGGTGGCAAATAAACTGGCAATGACGAGGCGTTTCATGGAAAGCTCCTTGGGTTGGTATGGAGCGTAGTTTGCGGGCGCCTGCCTGAACCCAAGCTGAACAAGATGAAGAAAGTTGCAGCAAGGGCGGCCTGCGAGTGGCGGGACACTCTAGGGCTCGGATTCCATAAAGTTGCCATTTCTCCAAGCACCGGCCTTCGTCAAGGGTGGTGATCGATGGCGTCTTCGACGCAATCACCCTGGCGCCTGAGCAAATGCGCCCGGTGCCAGAGCTCTCTCCAACCGTCAGCAGTGACCACCTGCCGGGCATCGGCTCAGTGGGAGATCGCATGGTGATCCTGCTTGGTATCGAAAAACTCATGACCAGCAACAACATGGGGCTGATGGCCCAGACGTTACAGTAAGCCAATCATCATTGAACTGGAACCTGGTTCGGCCCGGGCCAGGTCGAACAAATATTTTTTAAGGAAGATTTATGAAATTCCGCTCCAAAATCGTCACTTTTGCGGCCATTCCGGCAATCCTATTCGTGATTGCACTGGTCAGCAGCATTGGCTCCCTGATCACGACCCGCAGCGACTTTGACGCCTACATCAAATCCGAACAGGCGGTCGAACGGGGGTTGTCGGAGATGTACGCCCAAGGACTGCAGATGGGCCAGGCCTTGCGCAACGTGATCCTCAATCCCGGCAATCCCAAGGCGTTCGACAACCTCAAGGCGGCCCAAGGCGACTTTGAGACAGCATTCGTGCAAACACAGGAGAGCGTCAAAGGCAGCCAATTTGAAGCCGCGTTCGCCCAGTTACCAGCGCTGCGCGCTGTCCAAGCCAAAGCTCAGGAAAAAGTACTCGCACTGGTTGCGGCCAACGGTGACGCGATCGCTCTGCTCAATAGCGATGAAACGCCAGCGTGGCGCGAACTGAAGGGCGAACTTCTTCAACAGAAGCAAGCGGCAGTCGACGGAGCGAAGGAGGCCTACCAACGGGTCAACGAGAAAACCGAGAGGGCCATAACGCTTTCCATCGGCCTTGCCCTGATCGCAGCGTTGACGGCAATCGGCCTAAATCTCTTAATGCTCAGGACGATGCGCAAGGAGCTTGGCGGGGACCCCGCCGATGCGCGCGAGGCTTTGTCGTACATTGCCCAGGGCGACCTTGCATCAAACATCGGGAACGTGGGTAACCCAGACAGTCTGATGGGTGTCATGCTTCAGATGCAAGCATCATTGACCCACGTTGTCGGCACCGTGCGTCAGGGCTCCGAGAGCGTAGCCACCGCCTCTTCCGAGATCGCTCAAGGCAACCACGACCTCTCGGCCCGCACCGAACAGCAGGCCAGCGCCCTGGAAGAGACCGCCGCCTCTATGGAGGAACTCAGCTCCACCGTCAAGCAAAACGCCGACAACGCCAAACAGGCCAACCAGCTCGCGCAGAGCGCCTCCTGCGTGGCAATCAGGGGCGGCGAAGTCGTGGGCCAGGTGGTAGAGACCATGAAAGGCATCAACGACGCCTCCAGAAAGATCTCGGACATCATCAGCGTCATCGACGGCATCGCCTTCCAGACCAACATCCTGGCCTTGAACGCCGCAGTGGAAGCGGCAAGAGCGGGCGAGCAGGGACGCGGCTTTGCCGTGGTGGCGAGTGAAGTGCGTTCCCTGGCCGGCCGAAGTGCCGACGCTGCCAAGGAAATCAAAACCCTGATCAACACCAGTGTGGAACGGGTCGAGCAAGGCACCGCCCTGGTCGATCAGGCCGGCGTGACCATGACCGAGGTGGTCAGCTCCATCAAACGCGTGACCGACCTGATGGGAGAGATCAGCGCGGCGAGCAACGAGCAAAGCCAGGGGGTGAGTCAGGTGGGCGAGGCGGTCACGCAAATGGACCAGGTCACACAGCAAAACGCCGCGCTGGTGGAAGAAATGGCAGCCGCGGCTTCGAGCCTCAAATCGCAGGCGCAAGACCTGGTGCAGACCGTGGCGGTGTTCAAGCTTGGCGCCAATGAGGCGCATCAAGGCAGCGCGCTGGCAAGCAGGGCGGTCCGATCCCATCAGACTTCGCCGGTCGGCTACAAGAGCGAAGAGCGGCGCAGTCTGGCGGCGCCAGACTGAGGGCAGCAGCCACCCGGGATGAACCGCTTTATGCCAAAACCATCAGCTGGACAACTGTTGCGAAATGGGCAAGTGGCTGCATAGCGCGGGCGCCGCGAAATTTGGCGGCAGACCTGCATTCGTGGGTCTCATCGACTTGCATCAGGCATTTCATCTTGAATGCGGGAAAGTTGCCACAACGGTCAACCAGGGGGATGGCGCGCAAGCAAAACAGATGCTTGAAAGCGACACCGGCTTTTCCCAAGCCTCCAACGAATCCAGCCGCTTGATTATTCAGCTCAAGGGTTGGCTCAGGCCTTCAAGAACTCCGCCTTACCCCCGAGCCAACGCAACACGTGTTTTTCGGCCAGCGCCGGATGTTGATCGAGCATCAGGGGCGCCAGCCGACGCGCCCAGGCCAACAGCGCGCCGTCCAGCGCCAGATCGGCGAAACGCAACATGGCGGCACCGGACTGGCGCGCGCCCAAAAATTCACCGGGGCCGCGAATCTCCAGGTCGCGCCGGGCAATTTCAAAGCCATCGTTGCTCTCGGCCATGGCCTTGAGGCGTGCGCGCGCGGTCTCGCTCAGGCGCGGCGCGTCGCCGGTGGAATACAGCAGCACGCAGGCCGAGGCCGCCGCGCCACGCCCGACGCGCCCGCGCAGCTGGTGCAGCTGCGACAGGCCAAAGCGCTCGGCGTGCTCGATCACCATCAAGCTGGCATTGGGCACGTCCACACCCACCTCGATCACCGTGGTGCTGACCAGCAGCCCCATCTGGCCAGCGGTAAAAAGGCTCATCACCGCCTTTTTCTCGGCCACAGCCATGCGCGAATGCAGCAGGCCGACCATGACGCCGGGCAAGGCGGCGCTCAACTGGGCATGGGTCTCGGTGGCGTTGCTCAAATCGAGCGCCTCGCTCTCTTCAATCAAGGGGCAGACCCAGTAGATTTGCCGCCCCGCCTCAAGCTGAGCGCAGATGCGCGCAATCACCTCGTCGCGCCGCGCCTCGTTCACCACTTTGGTGATGATGGGCGTGCGCCCGGGTGGCAATTCATCAATCGTGGAGACATCCAGATCGGCGTAGTAGCTCATTGCCAGCGTGCGCGGAATCGGGGTGGCGGTCATCATGAGCAGATGCGGCTCAACCTCGACCGTTCGGGCTGAGCTTGTCGAAGCCGCTGCCCCTTCGACCGGCTCATCATGAACGGTTGGCGCCGTCAACTTGCTGCGCAAAGCCAGTCGCTGCGCCACGCCAAAGCGGTGCTGCTCATCGATGATGGCCAGCGCCAGGTTTTTGAACACCACCTTATCCTGAATCACGGCGTGCGTGCCAATCACCAGGCCCGCTTCGCCGCTGGCGATCAGCGCCAGCATCTCGCGCCGTTCCCGGGCCTTTTGGCTGCCGGTGAGCCAGGCGGTCTTGATGCCCAGAGGCTCCAGCCAGCTCACCAGCTTCGCAAAATGCTGCGTCGCCAGAATCTCGGTCGGCGCCATCAGCGCGCACTGCCAACCGGCATCGATGCAAATCGCCGCCGCGAGTGCCGCCACCACCGTTTTGCCCGAACCGACATCGCCCTGCAAGAGCCGGTGCATCGGCACCGGGCGCGCCAGGTCGTGGGCTATTTCTGAGCTGACGCGGCGCTGGGCGGGCGTGAGTTGAAACGGCAGTGCCGCCAGCAGACCTTCATGCAGGGCGCCCAGGGCCAGCACGGGCGCGCGTAAGCGCGCGCGGGCGCGCTTGGCCTGCAGTTGCGACAACTGCTGCGCCAGCAGTTCCTCTGCTTTGAGCCGCTGCCAGGCCGGGTGGCTGTGATCCTGCAAGGTCACAAGCGCCACATCGGGCGTCGGATTATGCAAAAATAAGAGCGCCTCACGTAGATTCCACGTGGGCTGCAGCCAGATTTCATATAAATTGTTAAGCGGTACGGTGTCTGACAGTTCAGCCCGCGACAGGCCGCCCTGCACGGCCCGGCGCAGGTAGGCCTGCGGCAAGCCCGCCACCGTGGGGTAGACCGGCGTCAGCGCCACCGCCAATTCACCACCGGCAGGGTGAAACGCCGGGTGCATCATCGTCAAACCATTAAAGCCATCCTTGATCTCGCCGCGCGCCCTGATCCGCTGGCCCACCGCCAGGGCCTTTTGGCTGCTGGGGTAAAAGGTGAAAAATCGCAGCAAGCAGGTGTCCGTGCCGTCGTCCAGTGTCACCAGCAGTTGGCGGTGGCCGCTGATCTTGACCTCGCAATGCGTCACCACACCCTCGATCTGCGCGACCTCGCCCGCACGCACCTCGCTCAGACGCTGGAGGCGGGTTTCGTCCTCGTAGCGCAGCGGCAGGTGCAACGCCAGGTCGATGGCGCGCTCCAGGCCGAGCTTGCGCAGCGCTTTTTGCGGGCCACTCAAGGGCTTGGGCAGTGATTTAGATGGTTCGCGCGGTGCGTCAGTCATGGCTGGATTCTGCCCGCACGAATGGACGGCTGCCTGCTATCTCGGCTGTACGTCGCTCGGCGTGGCCATGGTGGCGTCGAAGAAGCGCCATGTATTCTTCCCGGCGGCCTTGGCGCTGTACATGGCGGCATCTGCCTGCTTGATCAGATCAGCGGGCGTCAGTGCGTCTGCGGGGAACAGGGCAATGCCGATCGAGCAGCCGATCTGGATCCCGTTGCCCTGCAACTGCATCGGCCCAGCCAGGGACTCAACCACATGCAGGGCAATCGAGGCGACTTCGTCCTGGTTGGCCGGATTATTGAGTGCGATTACGAACTCGTCGCCACCGAGGCGCGCCACTGTGTCGGACTGTCGCACCAGCGCCTGCAGCCGCTGGGCCACCACGCGCAGCAACTCGTCCCCGACCTCGTGACCGAACTGGTCGTTGACGACCTTGAATCCGTCCAGATCAAGGAACAGCACCGCCAGGCTGAAGCGTTCCCGCTGCGCGATGGCGATCTGCTGGCCCAGCCGCTCCAGCAGCAAGAAGCGATTGGGCAGTTCGGTCAGGGCGTCATGAAAAGCCAGGTGGCGCAGGTATTCATCCTTGCGCCACAGGTCGGTGATGTCGCTGAACACCGCGACATAGCGCAGCGGCCCGCCGTCGGCGCTCAAGATCATGGAAATGGTGATCCGCTCCAGAAAGATATCGCCGCTCTTGCGCCGGTTCCAGATATCGCCCTTCCAGCGTCCGTTGGTCTTGATGCTGTCCCACATGGCCACATAAAACGCGCGGTCATGCCGGTTCGATCTGAGTAGGCGCGGTGTCTGCCCAACGGCTTCGGCGGCCGAGTAGCCGGTGATTTCGACAAAGGCCGGGTTCACCGCCAGGATGACCCCGTCGGCGTCGGTGACGGTGATGCCTTCGACCGTATTGGCGTAGACGCTGGCGGCCAGTTCGAGTTGCGCCTGCGCCTCCTTGAGTTCCGTCACCTCGCCGGCCAGCGTGACGAATCCATTGACGACGCCATGGGCGTCGATGTCCGGGATGTAGTTGCCCAGGATGTAACCCACGCCGCCGCCGGCTTTGGCGAGCGTGCGCTGAAAACGTTGCGTCTCGCCCGCCAGAACGCCCCGGATATGGGGCTCGTTAAGTGCATACAGTTGCTCCCCCACCAAATCCCGCATGTGGGTGCCGATGAGCTCCCCGGGATGTTTGCCAAACCACGCCAGATAAGCCTGGTTGGCGAAGCGGCAGCGCAAGTCCCGGTCCCAGTAGCCAATCATGTTGGGCGCCGCGTTGGCAATGGACCTGATGAACTGCTCGTTCCTGGCGCTGGAAAGGGCAGCTGACTGGGCCTGCTTGAGCGCCTGGTCCGCGCGGGCCTTGGCGCGATACAAGGATTCGACCATGGCGCAGACCAGCAAGCCGCCAAAGGCAAACACCGCCACCCCCAGGAAGTCCGCGGGACTCTCGATGAACGGCTGGCCAACGAGCAGCGGCCCCAGGAGGGTGACGGCGAGGCAGGAAAGGAGCGTGGCCAGCAAACCGGCGAAAAAGCCAGCGTAGAGCGCGACCACCAGCACCGCCGGGTAAAAGGTCAACCACGCCAGATCCGTACCCAAAGACTGCAGCGGCCACACCCTCAAGGCCGCTGCCAAACCGACCAGGACGACCGCGAAGAGGTAGTGCAGCCAGCTGCGGCGCAGCGAATTAATAGTTAGCCCGCCGACTTGACCGCCAGGACGGGGCAGGACACGGAAAGCAGCAGTTCCTGGGCCACGCTGCCCATGATGAGTTTGCCCACCGGCGAGCGTCTTCTCAGACCGATGATGAGCAGGGATGCCGGCAAAGACTCGACCAGGGCTTCAATTTCTGCGACCGCATTCTTGCCGCGCACATACTGTTTGACCTCTGCATTGAGGCCAGTGTCTTCCAGCAATTTCTGAATTCGCTCAAAGTCTTGCACGTCTGCAAACGAGGCATCCTCTTTGGTGCCCCCTGAAGTGGCGTTGACCACCACCAGCTTTTCATTGCGACTCTGGGCAACCTCGATTCCTTTGTCCAGGGCAGCTTGACCTTCGGGACGCGGCACATAAGCGACAAGTATTGTCATTAAATTTCTCCGTTTGTTATTAGAGACGCTATTAGACGCGATCAGGCGCCCAATCGGAACCCTACCAGGGCAGCAATACTGTCATCTCAGCGTCAAAGAGGGCAAGGACGGTGCCTTGGCCTGCGACAATCGGGCTCCTGTCGCGCCCGGGTACCGGGCCAGTCCACCCGTTCACGCACTATGCCGCACTCTTTAGCCCAGTCCACCCGCGCCTTCACCCTCAGCGACTTTGACTTCGAACTTCCCGCCGAGCTGATCGCCCAGCACCCGGCGCCCGAGCGCAGCGCCTCAAGGCTGCTCGACAGCTCCGGCGCGAGCCCGCAGGACCTGATTTTCCGCGACCTGCCCTCGCTGCTGAAGGCGGGCGACTTGCTGGTTTTCAACGACACGCGCGTCATGAACGCCCGCCTGTTCGGCGAGAAGTCCACCGGCGGCAAGCTCGAACTTCTGGTTGAACGCGTACTGGGCGGCAACCAGGTGGCCGCACACCTGCGCGTAAGCAAAAAGCCTGAAGTGGGCGCCTCGGTGGCGCTCATCGGCGCCCCCGGCACCCACGAGAATCTGCGCGCCACGCTCTTGGGGCGCTGGCCCGATGCCAACGGTGCGATGTTTCGTTTCGTCCTCAGCAACGACGCGGGCGACGATCCGTTCACGCTGATGGCGCGCCACGGCCATGTGCCGCTGCCGCCTTACATCACGCACACCGATTCGGCTGAAGACGCTGCGCGCTACCAGACCGTATTCGCCAAAAACCCCGGCGCCGTGGCCGCGCCGACTGCCGCGTTGCATTTTGACGACAGCCTGCTCGCCGCCATCGACGCCCTGGGCGTGCAGCGCGCCTTCGTCACGCTGCATGTGGGCGCAGGCACCTTCCAGCCGGTGAAGACAGAAAACATTGCCGAGCACCAGATGCACAGCGAGTGGTACGACGTGCCAGCGGCCACGCAGCAGGCGATTAGCGACTGCCGCGCGCGAGGCGGCCGCGTCATTGCCGTGGGCACCACGTCGGTACGTACACTGGAGAGTTGGGCGAAGACCGGCCAGACCACGGGCGACACCAACATTTTCATCACGCCGGGCTTTGACTTCAAAGTGGTGGACGCGCTGGTGACCAATTTTCATCTGCCCAAGTCGAGCCTGATGATGCTGGTGAGCGCGTTTGCGGGTTATGAGCCCGTGATGGCCTTGTACCGCCACGCGATGGAACAACGCTACCGCTTCTTCAGCTATGGCGACGCCATGCTGCTGGCGCGCCAGCTTTGACGCGCTCGAAAGCGCTGCAGCCAGCAGCAAAGCCTTGGCAATTGCATCAGGCTTTGGCAAACCATTGCACGCCAGGCAAGCCCTGGTAGTCAATATCCTGCGTCCAGAAGGTAGCGCCTAGCTCCTGTGCCAGGCTGTACATCATGGCGTCGGCCATGGCCAAACCGTGACGCAAAGCGATGTTGGCCGCCGTGATGGCGCGCCGGTCGGTGATCTCCAGCACGCGACCGAGTCGCATCACATCCAGACACTGCGCCACCACGTCTGGCGGTACTTTGCGGCTGAGCACCTTGTGCACTTCAAACAACGCAATCACGGGCACCACCAGCTTGTCGCGCTGTTCGATCACCGGCTTGAATTTGGGGCCATTGGCACCCGCCAGAAAAAACTCGATCCAACCCGATGAATCAACGACGTTCATTCAAACTCCCGGTCCGGCTCTTTCTCAATCTCCAGGTCAGCCGGATTCAGCTTGTATTTTTTGAGCATGCCGTAATACGCGCTCATCGGCAGCTCGGGTTTGATCACCAACTCTTGACCGCGCAATTCAAACTGGATGTGCGACCCTGCGCAGAGGCCCAGCTTGGCGCGCATGGCAGCCGGGAGCGTGACCTGCCCCTTGCTTGAAACAATGGCTTGTGCTTGCATACAAATATCCTTTACAAAATCCTGGTAAAGGAAATCTTAATAGTAAAGCAAACGAGATGCAAGCCGCACCAGCAGATCAAAGACAATAGCGCCCATGCTGAAATTTGACCTGCTCCAAACCGACCCCGCCAGCTTTGCCCGCCGTGGCACGCTCACGCTCAACCACGGCGTGGTGCAAACGCCGATCTTCATGCCGGTGGGAACCTATGGCACCGTGAAAGGCGTGACGCCGCGCAGCCTGCAGGACATGGACGCGCAAATCATTTTGGGCAACACCTTTCACCTGTGGATGCGCCCTGGCCTGGACGTGATGGCGCAGTTTGGCGGCCTGCACCAGTTCGAGCAGTGGCACAAGCCGATCCTGACCGACTCGGGCGGTTTTCAGGTCTGGAGCCTGGGCGCGATGCGCAAGATCACCGAGGACGGCGTGCACTTCTCCAGCCCGGTCAATGGCGACAAGCTGTTCATGTCGCCCGAGGTCAGCATCCAGATTCAGACCACGCTGAACGCCGACATTGCGATGCAACTGGACGAATGCACGCCCTATTTGTCGGTCGAACCCAAAACCAAAGGCCAGATCACCACCGAGGGCGAGGCGCGCAGCTCAATGGAAATGAGCCTGCGCTGGGCCAAACGCAGCCAGGCCGAATTTGCCCGGCTGGAAAATCCCAACGCCCTTTTTGGCATTGTGCAAGGCGGCATGTTTGAGGGCTTGCGGCAGGAGTCGCTGGAGCAGTTGGTGGCCATGGACTTTCCCGGCTACGCGGTCGGGGGGGTGAGCGTGGGCGAGCCCAAGGACGAGATGCTGCGCATCATGGCGCACACGCCGCACCGTCTGCCCGCGCACAAGCCGCGCTACCTGATGGGCGTGGGCACGCCCGAGGATCTGATTGAGGGCGTGGCCCAGGGCGTGGACATGTTTGACTGCGTCATGCCGACCCGCAACGCGCGCAACGGCACCTTTTTCACGCGCTATGGCGACCTGAAGATCCGCAACGCCCGCCACAAGGCCGACCCGCGCCCGCTCGATGAAACCTGCACCTGTTACGCCTGCGCCGGCAGCCCCGCGGCAATGAATGCACCCGACACCGGAGCCGGCCACTCCTGGGCCCAAGGCGGGCGCGGCGGCTTCAGCCGCGCCTACCTGCACCACCTGGATCGCTGCGGCGAGATGCTCGGCCCGATGCTGGCCAGCATCCACAACCTGCATTACTACCTGAACCTGATGAGCGAGGTGCGCGCGGCGCTGGATACGGGTGCGTTTGGTGAATTCAGGCGGCAGTTCAAGGTCGATCGAGCGCGCGGCGTGTGAGTTTATGCAGTTGGCCATTCGCCTTCTGAAAAGCCTGTTCAGTGGCCTGCTGGCGCTGCTGATCCTGTTCGAGGAATGGGGTTGGGAGCCGCTGCAGCGCGCGCTGGCCTGGGTGGGTCGCTTGCCGGGGTTGCGCTGGCTGGAGCGACGCATTCAGGCGCTCCCCCCCTACGCCGCGCTGACCTTATTTTTGCTGCCTACCGTGCTGCTGCTGCCGGTCAAGTTGCTGGCGGTGTGGTTCATCGGACAAGGCCAAGTGCTGTCAGGCACGCTGGTCATCCTGCTTGCCAAGCTGGTGGGCACGGCCCTCGTTGCGCGCCTGTTCAGGCTGACGCAACCGGCGCTGATGCAATTGGCCTGGTTTGCGCGGCTCTACACCCCTTGGATTGACTGGAAAGAAGGCTTGCTGATGCAGGTGCGCGCCTCCTGGCCGTGGCGGCTGGGGCGGGTGCTCAAGCGACGTTTGAGGCAACGTTGGAGACGTTTCAAGATTCGCTGAAAACACCTTCTTTGTCCAACCGGATTGACTCGTCATTAATACTTTTTTGGTAGCTGCCAATCCATGCTGCTCAAAAGTTAAGGGCCAAATCAACTCAGAATATTTCATACAAGAAGACGCCGCTGGCGCAGACCGTCATGCCACCTCAATCCCACCCCCACCCAAGCGATCCAACAAAAAAGTCACGGGCACAGCCTGCCAGTGCCGAGTTGGTCCTGAGCGCGCTCAAGTTTGGCGTCGGGGCGATCTCGCCCGCGCAAAAACGCTTTAACCAGTTGCTGAGTCAATCCGAAACCCTGGCGAAGAAAATTGAGGACAGCCGCGCGCTGGCCGACGCGCACCGTCAAGTGGCCGGGCGCACGCTGGCGCCGCTGGAGCAGGAGCGCAACGGCCTGATGCGTCAAATGGCGCTGTGGCTGGACGCGCGCCTGCAGCGCAAAGGTCTGAGCGCCAAGCAAAAAAACATTGCCACTGAGATTTTGTGCGATTTGGCATGTGTATTGGCCAGCACAGGCGACCAAGCCATGCGCGCGCTGTACGACACCTACAGCGAGATGACGCTGGACGAAGCACAAAGAGCAGACGCCGCTGACATAAAAATGTTCATGGAAGACATGTTGGGCGAACCCATGGGGGGCGACGATGCCGCGTTTGAAAGTCTGGACGATCTGATGCGCGCCAGCATGGCCCGAATGCAGAAAGCAGCTGCCGCCGAAGAAGCGGCCCATGCAGACCGCCAGAACAAAGGCAAAAAAAGCGCGGCCCAACTCAAGTCTGAGGCCAAGGCCGGCGCCCTTTTTAAGGATGCCACCGGCGCCCTGCGCACCATTTACCGCCAGCTCGTCAGCGCACTGCACCCCGACCGCGAGACCGACCACGCGGAGCAGTTGCGCAAAACAGCATTAATGAAAGAGGCCAACGCGGCTTACGAAAAGCGCGACTTGCTGGCCCTGCTGCAGTTGCAATGGCGTGCCGAACTGATCCACGCAGGTCAACTGGCCAGCCTGCCCAAAGAAAAACTGGCGGCCTTGACCGCCTTGCTCAAAGACCGGGTCAAAGTGCTCACCGAGGAGCTTGACACGCTTGAGCAGCAGATGGTGTGTGAATTTAATTTACCGATGTTCGGCCCCTTCAGTGCCGCCGCGCTGCGACGCCATCTGAAGGACAGCGAGCTCAATTTGCGCAGTGAGATCACCTTGATGAAACAAGACCTGCTGGTGGTGCAGGACGATGCGCGCTTCAAGCGCTGGCTGCGTGAACAGCAAAAAATCAGTCAGGATGACTTTGATCCGTTTGGCGATTCTGACCCCTCTGATCCCTTTCATCTCTTCAGGTGAAGGTCGCTAGACCAGGGTCGTACTCGCCTTAAGTTACTACTTAATAAATAGCATCATTGGCTTTACCAACAGGGGCTACAGCCCATTTTCATGTAAATACGGTGAGCACCCCAGTGTAACCATACAGGTGGTTGCGGGCAATCTCGCCACCGGCAAAAAAACCTACCAGCGGCACATCGCCCAGCGCGCGGCGAATGATTTGCAGCTCGGCGCTGGGCCCGCCAAAGTGCGGCCCGCCGCGCCCGGCGCAGCTGACGTAAATGGCGCCAGCGATGCCGCGCGCCGGGTGCGGCGCCGCTTCGGCCTCGGACACATGCAACGCGGTGACCGCGGCCAGCGCCAGCTCTTGCGGCTCCAACTCCTCGCGAATCTCGGCGCAGATGCGCATCAGGTCGGCCTTGGCGGCCTGGGCGTTGCGCTCGCAAAACACCAGTTGCATGCCCGGTGCCACCGGCTCGGCCACGGCCAGGCCGCGCTGCCCCGGGTCCAACCCGATGATGTGACGCACCAGCACATCGTTACCAAAATGCCCAGTCTGGCGCACGACGGGCGCGTCTGAGCCTGTCAAACCCGGGCGTGCCAAGCCCACCAGCGTGGCGCGCACCACCGCCAAAGCCTCTTGCGGGCGCTCCAGTGAGATATGCAGGTCACGCAGCATCACGTCCAGCGCGGGCTCGTCGTCCAGCGTCAGCACCACATGGTTGTGGGCCTTTGTGACCTGGTGAGCCGGCGCCACGGGCAAGCACCCTTGCGTCACGCGCGACACCATTTTGATGCCCGCGCCAAAGGCGACGCCGCTCAAACCACCGCTGAAGACGCCACCAGCCGCGCCGTGGCCGCTGATGTTGCCGTCGCCACCCACCGCAAACTGCACCGTCCTGGAGCGGCTTGAGGCCAGGCCGCCAAACAGGTAGCCCGAGTCGGTGCGCAGCGCCATCTCTTCAATCAGCTCGCCCAGATCGGGCGTGCCGGGGTCGGCATGGATCAGCGCGGTGTGCGCCTCAAAGCCCAGGCCCAGCGGCGCCACGCCGGAAAACACCCGGTACTGGTCGGTGGGCAGCTCGCACAGCATCAAGGCCAGCGCCGGCTCGTCAAAATACTCGGCGTTGTTGGCGGCAATGCCCACGCCCACGGTGCCCGACCAGTCGGTGATTTCGGGCATCTCGGCGCTCAGGTGGTCCAGAATCTGTTGCGCCTGGCCGACGTAATGGTCGGTGATGTAGAGCAGGGCCAGCGTCGGGTTGCGGGCGTAACCGTGCAGCGCCATCTGCGCGCGCACCTGCGCCAGTGTCAGCTCGGCCGCCATCTGCCACTGCGGGTGCGTGGCATGGCCATAGGGAAACAGCTTCATAAGCCCCTTTTGTCGCAGACGATGCCGCTTCAGGTGCTGCGTCGCACGGTCTTCTTTGCCGCCTTTGCCGCCTTTGCAGGTGCCTTTTTGGCTGTAGCTCGCGTCATGACTGCGTTTGATGCTACTTTTTTAGTTGCCTTCACGGCTTCTTTGGCAAAGCCGGCTGCCATGTTCTTGGTGGCATCCATGGCCGTATTCTTGCCTGCGTCTTTCATCGCGCTGGCGGCAATTTGCCCAAACTGCTGGGTCAGGGAGGTCCAAAGCTGCATCGGGTCGATCAGGCCCGCAGCCATGTCCGTCACTGGCTTGGCTGCTTTGCGAACTTTTTTGGCCATATCTTCGGCGTCCGATGCCACTTCAGAGATGGTATGCGCGGTCGAAGCCGCTTTTTCCTGCACCCGCTGCACCCCGGAGTAAACCGAATCGGCGGCTTTGAGCTTGAGCGCATTGGCGACGTCGCCAATGTTGAAGTTCATGCCCTTGAGGGTGGCCAGCGTCATCTTCTGCACTTCCAGCGCCTGCACGGTCGCTCCCAGCGCCTTGGAGTTCTGATCGAGCCAGAAGTGCACCGCCTTGAGTTCGGTAATGCGCTTGTCCAGCTCTTCAACATTGAGGGTGGGCGCAATCCAGTTGGCCAGGTTGGGCATTTGCGGCACCGTCTCGGTCGCGCCCTTGGCCAGGTTTTGCAGAAAATCAAAACCGGGGATGAATTTACCGAAACCGGCGTTTTGTGCGTCGCTCATGTTGACTCCAAAGGGTTGGCTGTAAGGGTTCACAGCTTAACCCAATGGCGACCCCATGGCGATGCGCCGCATCAAGGCCTTTTTGAAGCCATCGCCCCTACACTCGGCTCAGAACTTCACATTCACGCCGACATAAATCGAGCGGCCCATGCCGGGCACGGCGGTACCCCACTGCGGATAATTGGGCACTGCGGGGTTGGTCATGGTCGTGCCCTGGCCGGTGTAAGCCCCGCCCGTGGGAAGGCTGTAGAACTTGTCAAACAGGTTCTCTACGCCAAAGTCCAGGCGCACGGTTTTCCAGCCAAAACTGCCACGCAGGTTGACCAGGCCGTAACCGGGCGTCTTGATCTCGTTGCGCACGCTGGAAACATCGTTTTTGGCTGACACCATCACCAGCTCGACGCTGTTGGCCCAGCCACCGGTGGTTTGTGTCACGGCCAGTTTGGCGTTGAGCGGCATGATGTTGTACAGGTTGTCCCCGGTGTCCTCATTGGTGCCACGGGTGTAGTTCAGCAGCGCTTTGACGCCGAAATCGCCCACGGCCGTCTTGGCCAGCGGCATGTGGCCAGACAGATTCACGCCGTAGAGCCGCGCCGACTGGTTCATGTATTTCAGCACGCTGAACTTGTCCGTGGCCAGGGTGGTGGCGGGGGCGTTGGTGGCGGCATTCCATTGCACAGCGTCGATGTAGTCGTCCACCTGCGTGTAAAACGGCGTGGCCTTGAAGCCCCAGCTGCTGTCTGCGGCGTGCCAGTCAAAGGTGGCGCTCAGTGTGTTGGCCGCCTCAGGCTTGAGATTGAGGTTGCCGATGTAACCGTTGCCATCGCCGACAAAGTTGTTCATCAGCGCGGCCATCTGCCAGGTCGACCATGTGAAACGCTCGTACACGTTGGGCGAGCGCACCTTGTGGGCAAAGCCGAACTCGATGTCGTAGTTGGCATTGGCGGTGTACTTGGCCAGGGCGCTCAGGTCGACGTTGGTGTCGGTGCTGCTGTGGCTTTGGTCATTGAAGGCGTCGGCATCGCGGGCCTGATTACCCCCGGCGGTGGACGCCGTGTTGTAGCCAGCGGCTTTGCCCGCATCCATCTTGACCTGCTCGACGCGTGCGCCAATCAACGTCATCCACTGCGCGCTTTTGCGGGTTTCCAGCTCAGCAAACAGCGCGGTGCGGTCGCGCTCGCCGTCTTTGATGTTCCAGAAGGTGCCCGGCGCCATGCCGCCGCCAGACGCTGGCCACCAGTCATTGACTCGGTATTGCTGCAACTCAGCGCCCACGCGCAACAGGTCTTGCGGGTTCAGGGCCACGTCGGCTTTGACGCTGACACCGGTGGTTTTGCCCTCGGTGTACATCGGCATGCCGGCGGCGCAAGTGGCGGTACCTGACGGGCTGCAGGGCGCGCCGTTGAGCGCCATAGCGCCACCCGAGCCCACCACCACACCAGCCACAGTGGAGCCGCCGTACCAGTAGCGCTTGTCCGGGCCAAAATCCATGAAATGGTCCACGTTCTCCTGGTAGGCGCGGGCTTCCAGCGAACCCCAGTCAAACTGACCCAGGTAGCGCAGGTTCAGACTGTCCTGCTTGTTGTAGAGCATGTCCATGCGCTGGTTCGGGTAGAGCTGAAACGGCATGTCCTGAATGCCCAGCTTGGCTTCAAACAGATGGTTGTCGTTCATGAAGGCCAGCCCCAAGCTGTGGTTGCGCGTGTCGTAGGCGGTGGAGCCAACCTCGTCACGCGCCAGCGTATGGCCAATACGTCCGGAGAAATCGTAGCTTTTGAAGTCGCCACCGGCTGTGTAGTTATCAGCCTTGGCGGTGGAGCCGCTATAACTGACGTTGAACGCTTGTGTGGCGTAGCTGGCCGACAGGTTCAGGCCACGGGCGTCGTTGTTGCTGCGGTAAAAGGTGCCCAGCTCGCCTTTGACGATCGGTTTGTCACCGGGGGCGACAAATTCAGGCGGGCGCGACTCGGCATTGATACTGCCGCCAATGCTGTCACCGCCCGCGCTCACCGGGGCGATGCCGGCATAAACCTTCAACGTGCCCACGTTGGTCGGGTCGATGTAAGACAGCGCCGGGTTCATGTGGTTGGGGCACGAGGCGATCAAATCCATGCCGTCCACCTTGATGCGCAGGCGGTCATCGGCCAGTCCGTTGATGGCGGGCAGGCTCGACACGCCGCCTGCACCATACAAGCTCAGGCCGGGAATGTCGCTCAGCAGGCTGGCGGTGTCGCTGGTAGCGGACCGTTTGGCCGCCAGGCTGGCCGGGTCAATGACGGCGGCACCCAAGGGCTGGCTGACTCGGCTTTGGGCGCCAATAACCGTGATCGGCGTCAGTGTGAGCACGGTGTCGTCGGCCGCCAGCGCCGGGCCGCTCAGGAGAATCATTGGGGGTAGCGCCAGGGCCATGGCGCAGGCGAGTGGGCAAAGTTTGAATTGAGACATGATGAAGGTGTTTGTTGGTAAGCAAAAGGTTTGAGGCCGCGCACGAGTCGAGCACAAACACGCCTCCAGCCCTTACTGGGACTGCGTGAGGCGCTATGAATTAAAAAATTTAAGGGTAGACGCTCAAGCCACGCGGGCGACACAGCCTGTCAGCGTCGGGGTTGCGACGACGCGTGACATCAAATGCGCAAACAGGCTCAAGCCGATTCGCAGGCGCTCAGGGCGCCTTCTTGGCTGGCATGTTGCCGTGCATGGAATGATCCATCGGCGCCGCTTGGCCATGCGCCATGCCAGCGGGAGCCACTGCCGCCACGGGCACCGTCAACTCGACTTTGCTTTCAACCCCCTTGGCGTCCTTGAACACCAGGCTCAAGGGCACGTTCGTACCAGTCAGCAAGGTAGATTTCAGGTCCATCAGCATCAGGTGGTAGCCGCCGGATTTGAGCGCCACGGGTTTGCCTGCGGGCAAGTCCAGCCCGCCCTTGACCTCGCCCATCTTCATGACGCCAGCATCCATCGTCATCTCATGCACTTGGCTGACGCCCGCCACCGGGGACGAGACGCCGACCAGCCGGGCGCCCTCTTTGGCGGTGATCGTCATGAAGGCGCCGGTGGCGAGCTGGCCCTTGACGGTGGCGCGCACCCAGGCGTTGTCGATCTGAACGGCACCCGCGTGGGCGGCGCAGGCAAAGGCGGTTGCGGCGAAGGCGGCCGAGCTCATCAGGGTTTTGAATTTCATGGTGTTTTCTCTCTCAGAGATTTAAAAAGGCAAGGGCAGCACGGCTTGAATCGACTGTCGTCCGCGAACTCGCGGAGAAGTCAAGCCAGCTTGCTAAAAAATTTAAGTCAAATATGCGTCTAGCCCGCACGGGGCAAGCGCAAGCAGCTATCTTTTTTGGTTAATCAAAAAGACGCCGGAGGCCCGCGCGCAGGCAATGATGCTGCAGTGCGGGCGGCCACCACAACCTTTGGCACGCTCACCAGCAGCGCGTTAAAGGCTTGAGGCGCCGCGATGGCGCCACAGCTCTCAGGCGGCGGTGCGCCAACGCCCACGCACAAAGGGCAGTCCAGCGTGTGCCTGGACGTCGGCTGACCCCCCTCATCGGTGCCAGGCAACAGCCTCATTCCACCGGTGCCCGAGCAGATCAGCTCCAGCGCCTGCGGCTTGACCAGCGGCGAGGCAATCGCCGCTGCGACTGACAGCGCAAACCACACCAGCACAAAGCGGGCAAGAAGTTTGGCGTGGCGCAGGCGAGTCATGGCGCGCATTGTAGGGGGCTGTCTATTTGGGTCAACGCCGTATTATTATTGTCATGTGATTTCTCCTCGACAGGCAGGAGCGCCAGTCTGAAGAAAGCATGCAAATCATGTCCACTCAACTCCGTCGAACGCGAGTTGACATCGGGGCTTTTAACCCACGAGTCGGCATGCGCCGGGCGTCGGCATTAGCGCTGTGACAACGCGATCCGGCCCTTCGGAATAGGCGCAAGGCCTGGGTGTTCAGTGATACACCTGCAGAGGCTGCTTTTAGAGGACAAATCCGATCGTTGATTCTCTGGGGTTGGTGGGGCACTTGCGTCTTTCATGACCCGATCCATTGCCCAAGCAGCCATCAGGATGTGGATTTACCGCGTTTGCCGATAGCGGCTGCCCAAGCACGGTGCAGTTGTGCCAATTTTTCGGCGGATTCGGGGGTTCGGCCGGCGTTGTTCAAGGCTTGCCTGATGAACACAAACAACAACAACGCAAATCCGGTGGCCAGGGTGGTCAACATGGCGATCAGCGCTTTTTTGGGTTTGGTTTTCAGCTCCGGGGGAACGGCCACGTCCAACACCTGAATGACGGCGCCTTCACGGCTTTCGTCTATGCGGGCCATTTCGTACTGTTTGGCAAACAATTCAAACAGCGTTTCGTAGTATTTGAAGTCGCGGAACTTCGACACATAGTCACCGTCTTTGCTGTTGTTATTGGGTTCTGCCGCTTCGGCGCGGCTGAGTTGCTGCCGCATGGCGGAAAGCTCCGTCTGGGCTTGCTTAAAGTCAGGCGCAGATTCGGTCAGGTAGCCGCGCATGCTGGCAAGCTTGATTTCTTGTGCGGCAATGGTGGCTTTCAGGCGGGCCAGGCCTTCAATGGCGGCGGCGGGGTCGGTTTTAAGCACATTGCTGTTCACGCCGCTGGCTTTCAAGGCCAGTTCGGCTTTAACCAGTTTGTCTTTTGCGTCATTGAGCTGCTTTTCAAAGAACACACGGCGTTGTTGGGCTTCGGTGATGGCCAGGCGGCCCAACAGAGTGCGGAGCTCTTCGACATAGGCGTTGGCCAACTGCGCAGCAAAGACCTTGTCTGTGTCACTGGAGTCAATGGTGATCAGTCCGTCTTTGCCGCTGGATATCTTGACATTGCCGCCAAGCGTTTTCCTGGCTGAGTCGCGAAACTCGACCTCGTACCGGTCCATGAGCTTGAAACGGTCAATCAGCGCGTCTTGCACGGTGCGGCTCTGCAAAAAGGCCACAAACTGGTCGTTCGGGTTTTTGATGCCGGTGGCCGCACCCGCCAAACCGCCCAATGCGCCCAGCGATGCCAGCATGGAGGCGGCCGCGCTTTGCTGTTGCTGCGGTGGCAGGAACTTGGTGGTGGCGGTAAAGGTGGGGGCAATGCTGAAGCTAATGCCAAGCGCCAGCAGCCCTGCAGCCAGCGGCCCCAAGACCAGCAGGCGCAGGTTGTCTACCACTACTTGCAACAGGTCAAGCAGGCTGATTTCGTCGTCTTCTTCAAGGGGCATGGGTTGGCGCGCCTCGCTTGCAATGACTTCGGGTGAGGACATGTTTGCGTTTTGGCTCATGGGGCGGCTCAGTTTCCAATGGACTTGATGGCGGCTACGCCCAGGCCCAGGTTGGCCAGAATTTGGGTCCAGTCCTTGGCGCCGCGAATGAAGGCGTTGTAGCGGGATTCGCGGTCCATCATGGCGGGTACCACCAGGGTGTCGCCGGGCATCATGGGCACGGATTCAAAACTGGCGTTGAATAAGCCGCTGCCAAACCAGCCAGCGCGGTCGTTGCGGGAAATGATGCTGCCGTCTGCGCGCAGCACAAAAGCCTGGGCTGGCTCGGCGTCTTCGGTCAGGCCTGCCGATTTGATGACATCACCCACGGTCTTGCCAGTTTTGTAAATGAATACGTTTTCGTTGTTCACCGAGCCAAAGGCAGACACAAAGCCAGGGGCGCTGGGCACCAGGATGTAATCGCCGTCTTCAAGCGGAAGGTCGGGCAGGGCGGCCAGGCTTTGGCCGCGTGGGTCAAGCTCAAGAGACATGCGGCCGCTGCTTTTGAAAGACTTGAGCCGCTCAATCTGACTCTTGAGCTGGGCTTGTTGCACTTGCAAAATGGCGGCGGTTTGGTCGGCGTTGCCAGCATTGCTGCGGTTGGCCAAGAAGGTGCCTTGCTGGGATTGTGTTTGTGACTCTAGCCGGCGAATGAGTTTGTCAAGGTTTTCCTGCTGGCGTGCCTTGACAGATTCGCGGTTAAGTTCGGTGCCAAATACATAGGCCTGGGGCGTCAGGCCGCCTACGCGTTTGATCAGCATGGGCAGGGTTTCGCCGGGCAGGGTCTGGTAAATACCGGGGGTGGAGACTTCGCCCTCAACCCGTACCAGGCGGCTTTGGCGCTCTTGGGGTACGCGCAGGTCGCTTTGGCTCAGAATAGTGACCACGTCACCAGCTTGCAGGCTCAGGTTGTAGGCGGGGTCTTTTTGCAGCACTGCTTTGCCCAGGTTAAAGGGAATGAGTTCGGTGGTGAGCGTGCTGCGGTTCAGGCGTTCGATGACAGCGTAGTCCCAGTTGATCTGGTCAACCATGCCACGAATCTGGCCCGCCACGTTGCCGCCAGCGGCTTTGGCCGCGTCGGCGTTTTGCACCAACAGGTTTTTGCGCTTGTAATAGTCGCCCGTGATGAGGGCATCGCGCTCGGGGATCAGGTCAAGGATTTTCATGCCTTCAAACCAGCGATAGCGCAGCGGCGCGGCTACCGTACCTTGCAGGGTGACCGCATTGGCAAAGGCGGGGCTGATGCCTAGCAGCGTGATGACGTCGCCGTCTTGCAGCGTTTGCTGCAGGCCTTGGGCATCCAACACCAGCTCTTGCACCTGGCGCGGTGGGTTGCTGGTGCGGCTAATGCGTTCAAGCAGGGCTTTTTGGCTGGTGGCCAGGGCAGGCACGCCGCCGCCCAGTGCCAGAATGTCTTGCAGGCTGGTGGCGCTGGATTTCAGCTCAAAAATGGCGGCCTGGTCAAAGGCGCCGGTGACGGCCACGCGCGGGCCAACCGGGGGAATGACGATGACATCGCCTGACATCAGGGGCAAGTCGCGAGACTTGTCGCCGCGTGCAATAAAGTCATACAAATCAAGCGTGGTGATGGTTTTGCCGCCGCGTTTGAGTTCAATGGCGCGCATGGAGCCGTTGGCGCTGGGGCCGCCACTGGCAAACAAGGCGTTCACGAGGGTGCTCAGGCTGGAGAGTTGAAAGGTGCCGGGCTGCTGGGCCTGGCCCACCACATACACCTGAATGCCGCGCAACCGACCCAGGCTGGCGCTGGCTTTGAAGTTGGCAAAGACTTTGCCGAGCTGGGCGCTGAGCGTTTTTTCAAGGTCGCGCACGGCAACACCGGCCAGAGTGACGACACCCACCTTGGGCAGGTTGACTTGGCCATTGCGGTCCAGCACCAGATTGCTGCTGAAATCCATGGGGCCAGAGACTTGCAATTGCACCTGATCCCCGGGGCCAAGCAGATAGTCGTCAGGGGCGGGCAAGGCGTTGTTGACGCCATAGGCCTGAGGTGCGTCAAACAAATCACGGCCATACATGGGCAACAAGCGCCCGGTGGATTCCTGCACAAAGCGCTGAAACTGGCTTGGGCCTGCAACGCGGGCGGGTGCGGCTTTTTGCACGGCATCGGCGCTTGGGGCATCTTGGGCGGACTTGGCGGCGCTTTGCGCTTCGGACTGCAATTGTGTGGCCATTTGTGCACTGCCAGCTGCACTGGCGCTGGGCGCCAATGCAGTTGCCGCAGGCGCTGCGGTCAATGCCGAGGTAGCGCCTGCTCCGCCAGCGACGGCCGTCACCGCTGTTTGCGCTTGCAGGCTGGTGTTGAAAGAGATGACAAGCAGCGCCAAGGCGCTGGCCTTAAAAATGGATTTCAGCATGGATAGGGGTAACGCAAGTGGCAGCAAAGTGAAATAAAAGAGCGGGAGTGACAGAATCTGGGACATCGCAGGCGTATTCTTGTGCAATTGTATAGACCAGCGCCTCAGTCAAAATCCGCCGCATCGGCAAGGCGCTGAGCGTTCCGGTCTTTGCTTGCCAGCAGCGGCGCACCGTCTACCGACCACTGCCCCCCCCACTGCGGGGTCGCTCCACAACAGACTGCGCTCGAATTCCGGTTGGTAATTCAGACTGCGCAACACACCTTTGGCGGACTTTCTGTGGTTGGGCTGTACCAACTGCACATCCAACCTGGACACTTCAGCAAATTCGCCGGCGTTGAAGCTCTTCAAGAGAAAAACCGCGGTCATCGCCCAGAACTTTGGGCCCGAGGATGAGCACATCGGGCAGGCGGGTTTGGGAATGGCAACCCGACGAAATGACTGTGCAAACATTCGATACATTTGGCCCGAATTTTTGAAACAGTCGGGTGGCAGTATTCCCCTGGGAACGGCGCCATTTTTTGTTCGGTCCGTGGCCAGACGAGTCTCGTTGTTCAGTTTGCCATCTGGGTACAGCACGACGCTGCTGGACAGTGAGACAACTGCATCAACTTCACGACTGAGGACCAAAGCGTCGAAAAATATGCTCGTTTTCACTTGGTTTTCCTCACCCAAATAGAAAGAATTTGCATGTCAGCATCCAATGGCGTCCTCGCCAACCCTGCACCTCTTGGTCTTCTTGGCTTTGGCATGACAACCGTCCTGTTGAATATTCACAATGCGGGCTTTTTCCCGATGACCAGCATGGTCTTGGCGATGGGCATTTTCTACGGCGGGATGGCGCAGTTGATCGCGGGCATAGAGGAGTGGAAGGTAGGCAACACCTTCGGTGCCACGGCTTTTACCTCCTATGGCTGTTTCTGGCTGACCTTAGTGGCGATAACGGCCCTTCCAAAACTCGGCTTTGAGGCCGACAGCGGCGCCTCGATGACCGCTTATTTGGTGGTTTGGGGCATCTTCACCCTATTCATGTTCATCGGAACATTGAAGTTGAACCGCACCCTGCAGGTCATTTTCGGCTCAGCTACCGTTTTGTTTTTTATGCTGGCCTTTGGCAAGGCCACGGGCAACGAAGAAGTGATTCGTCTGGCCGGCTATGAGGGCATCTTCTGCGGTGCATCGGCCATGTACGGCGGACTGGCGCAGATCCTGAACGAACTCTATGGTCGCTGCGTCATGCCACTGGGCGTGCGCAAAGCCGCGTCATCTTTGAATGCCAGTGGTGCTCTTGCGATCTGAGCCTGCGTCAGGCAAGGGGTTTACGATCATCAATTGCCGAGCTCAAGCAACCTGATTGCCGAATTGTTTTTATCCTAGGAGTTTTTCGATGATTAAAGAAGTCGTAGTTTTAAGCGCAGCCCGTTCCGCCATTGGCGCATTTGGCGGATCCCTGGCCAACATGGAGCCGCCTGAACTGGCCGGCATCGTGATGAAAGAAGCCATTGCCCGCTCTGGGGTCGACCCCCGGCAAATTGGCAATGCGGTGGTTGGCCACTGCATTCCGACCGATTCGCGCTACGCCTACGTTTCCCGCGTCGCCTCCATCCAGGCCGGTTTGCCGATGGATTCGATCGCCATGCAAGTGAGCCGTTTGTGCTCCTCCGGGCTGCAAGGCATCGTGACCGCAGCACAAAACATCATGCTGGGTGATTTTGATTACGGCATCGGTGGCGGCGTCGAGGTCATGTCGCGCGGCAGCTACATGATGCCCGCCTTGCGCTCCGGTGCCCGCATGGGCGACACCAAGGCGATCGACATGATGGTCGCCGTGCTGACCGATCCCTTTGGCGTGGGCCACATGGGCATTACTGCTGAAAACCTCGCCGCCAAGTGGAACATCAGCCGCGAAGACCAGGACGCCTTTGCCTGCGAATCTCAGCGCCGTGCCGCCGTGGCGATTGCAGAAGGTCGCTTCAAATCCCAGATTGTTCCCATCGTCCAGCAAACGCGCAAAGGTGAAGTCGTGTTTGACACCGACGAGCACGGCAAGGCCAACACCACCCTGGAGTCGCTGGCCAAAATGAAGCCTGCCTTCAAAAAGGACGGCACCGTCACCGCAGGCAACGCCTCGGGCATCAACGATGGTGCAGCCTTCTTCGTGCTGGCCGCTGCCGACGTGGCCGCCAAAGCGGGGCAAAAGCCCATTGCCCGAATCGTTTCTTATGCTGTTTGCGGCGTACCCAATGAACTCATGGGTGAAGGACCCATCCCAGCGACCCAGCTGGCGCTCAAAAAGGCCGGGTTGACACTCGATCAGATGGATGTCATCGAAGCCAATGAAGCTTTTGCCGCGCAGGCGATTGCCGTCAACAAGGGGCTCGGGCTCGACCCGGCCAAGACCAATCCGAACGGCGGCGCCATCGCGCTGGGTCACCCCGTGGGCTGCTCCGGCGCCTTCATTGCAACCAAGGCGGTCTACGAACTGCAACGCACCGGCGGCAAGTATGCATTGGCCACCATGTGCATCGGCGGTGGCCAGGGTATTGCCGTGATTTTCGAACGCATCTGATTGCGCCCGTTACGCAGACGCGCCAGCATGAAGCCGACCGTCGCGTGTTGAGCTTTTTTCTCACTGGAGTTTTTCAAGATGGAAATAAATACTGTTGGAATCATCGGCGCTGGCACCATGGGTAACGGCATTGCGCAGGCCTGTGCGGTGTCTGGCATCAGGGTCATCATGGTCGATGTCTCAGAGGCCGCCGTCGCCAAGGGGGTGGCCACCGTGGCGGGCAGTCTGGATCGCCTTCTCAAGAAGGAAAAGATCACGGCGGCCGAGCGTGACGCAGCACTGGCGCGCATCATGGGCAGCACAAGCTACGACGAACTGAACTCAGCCCAACTGGTGATCGAAGCGGCTACTGAGAATTACGATCTCAAACTCAGAATTCTCAAGCAGGTGGACGCCCTGCTGGCGCCCGAGGTGATTGTCGCCACCAACACCTCGTCCATTTCGATCACCAAGCTGGCCGCGGCGACCAGCCGCGCCGATCGCTTCATTGGCATGCATTTCTTCAACCCGGTGCCGATGATGGCGCTGGTGGAAATCATTCGCGGTCTGCGGACCAGCGATGCGACGCACGACGCCGTGCATGCCATGGCAATATCCCTGGGCAAGACGCCAATCACCGTGAAAAATGCGCCGGGCTTTGTCGTCAACCGCATTCTGGTGCCGATGATCAACGAAGCTTTTTTTGTGCTGGCCGAAGGCCTTGCCACGCCCGAGGACATCGACGCGGGCATGAAGCTCGGCTGCAACCAGCCAATCGGCCCGCTGGCACTGGCCGACATGGTCGGACTCGATGTCTGCCTGGCCGTGATGGAGGTCTACCTGAGCGAATTCGGCGACAGCAAATACCGCGCCTGCCCGTTGCTCAAAGAAATGGTGGCCGCCGGTCGTCTGGGTCGAAAGACCGGCCAGGGCGTTTATCGGTATTGATTCGTTGCCGCGTGTCGATGCTCGATCAACGCCCTAGAAACGAAACGCCACCTGCGCTTGCACCCCATGCCATCTCAACTTTCCATCAAGACATCATCTGTCGACCGCCAAAAGGAGTTTCTTCAGGCCGGGTTGGATCGGATCGACCAGGGCTTGACGGTTATTGATGGCAACCTGCAACTGGTGGCGTGGAACCAGGCCTTTTTACGGCTGTTGGATTTTCCAGAAGGCATGGCGTATGTCGGCGCGACCTTTGAGTCGTTCATACGCTACAACGCCGAACGCGGCGAATACGGGCCGGGTGATGTGCAGGAACTGATTGCCGAGCGTGTGCGCTTGGCAAGTCGATTTGTCTCGCACTACACCGAACGCGCCCGGCCGGACGGCCGGATTCTGGCGGTGCGCGGCGACCCCTTGCCCGACAACGGCTTTGTCACGGTTTACACCGACATGACCGCCAGCCGACGTCTTGAGCAGCAGATCCAGCAGGACAACGCCGAGTTGGAGGATCGAGTCGCCCAGCGCACCAAGCAACTGACGGCAGCCCAGCAACGCCTGACGGAGGCGGATGCGGCCGCGCAGCGCATCACCACGGCCTTGCGCTGCAGTGAAGAAAATTTGCGCTTGATCACAGATACGGTGCCCGCGCTGATTGGCTACTTTGACCAACAGGAAATCTACAGCTACACCAACAAGGGCTATTCCGACTGGTTTGGGTTCACCAAGGAGGAAATGCTGGGCCGCTCGATTCATGACGTGGTCGGAGACGAGGTTTACGCCAGTGTCTCAACCTATGTGCGCCAGGCACTGCAAGGGCAGCAGGTCAGCTATGAGTACGCCATGCGTCGCCCGGGTGGACAGGTGTTTTATGCGCGCAGCGAATTGGTCCCTGAACTGGACGCCGAGGGGCGCGTGATCGGCTGTTTTGTTCTCTCAGTCAACATCACCGACCTCAAGAATGCGCAGTCGGCTCTGGTTCATGCACAAAAGATGGAGGCGGTGGGACAGTTGACAGGCGGGCTGGCGCACGACTTCAACAATTTGCTGACGGTCGTGATCGGCAATCTGGTTACCCTGCATGAGCGCTACCCGAACGATCCGGATATTTGCGAATTTGTGGTCCCGGCGCTGAAGGCGTCGCGCCGCGGCGCGGCGTTAATCAAGCGCCTGCTGGCGTTTGCCTCCAAGCAGCCACTTGCGCCGAGGTCCGTGAATATTGCCGACCTGGTGGCCGACACCATGATCCTGCTCAAGCGCACACTGCCGGCGCACATCAGCGTGACCAGCATTCCCATGGAGGAGCCCTTGTTCGCGATGACCGATGCGCAGCAACTTGAAAATGCACTGCTCAACCTCGCGCTCAATTCGCGTGACGCCATGCCCGATGGCGGGCAGTTGGTGATTCAGGCGCAGCGCATGCAGCTGGACCTGGCGCGGGTGGCTGATTTCGACGTTGCACCGGGCAGCTACGTGGCTTTGAGTGTTTCCGACACCGGCGCCGGCATGGATGCAGCCACTCAGGCGCGCGCCTCCGATCCGTTCTTCACCACCAAGCGCTTTGGCTTGGGAAGTGGTTTGGGCTTGTCCATGGTCTACGGATTTGCCAAACAATCTGGTGGCGGCATTCGCATTCAAAGCGCATTAGGCGAAGGCTGCACCGTCACGCTGATGCTGCCTTATGTCTGTGACAAGCTCGAGCTTGACGCGCTGACGGGCACACCGCATGGATCGGGTCAACACGGCGCGCAGCACCCCCTGGTCTTGCTGGTGGAGGACGACCCCGACGTGCGCCGTGTCATCCGGCTGCAGCTGGTCGAGCTGGGCTACCCGGTGATCGAAGCGGACCATGCGGCGGACGCCCTGGATCTGTTGGCGACCGTGCCGTCCGTGGGCATCCTGATCTCCGACATGGTGATGCCCGGCTGCATGGATGGACGCACACTATGCCGTGAGGCGAGCCTGAGCGCACCGGATGTGAAGACTTTGTTGATCAGCGGCTACGCCATGTCGAGCGAGAATGCGATCGGTCCGCCGCTGCTGAAGAAGCCATTCACCGCCGTCGAACTGCAACGGGCCCTTGATGGTTTGATGTCATGAACGCCACCGTGTCCCCTGCGCCCATCGGGCAGCGCTGCATCTATATCCTGGACGACGACCCCGACCTGTGCCGACTCGTGAGTGGCACCTTGCGGGAGTTTGGTTTCGAGACCTATGAATGCGCCAGCGCGGCCGCCCTGCGCAGCCTCCTTTTGTGGCGCGTCCCTGATCTGTGCATCGTGGACCTGGGCCTGCCCGATGCGGATGGCCTCGATGTGGTGCGCGAATTGCAAGCGCGCTACGCCTGCGGCGTGATGGTGTTGACCGGGCGGGGCTATCTGAGCGACCGGGTCATGGGCTTGGAACTGGGGGCTGATGACTATATCGTCAAGCCGTTTGAGCCGCGCGAATTGGTGGCGCGCGTGCGCAGCATCTTGCGTCGTCAGGACAAGGCCAGCAGTGCGCAAGCACCCGAACATTCACAGGTTGCGGAGTTTTCAGGCTGGCGATTCCTGGTCGACTCCAACACGCTGACTGCGCCCAGTGGCCAGCAGTGGACGCTGAGCTCCGGCGAGTCGCACATGCTGCTGCTGTTCCTGAAGCGTCCAAACCGGATCCTTGACCGCGAGCAGTTGTGTGGCGACCGCGATCTCTCGGCCCTGGATCGGAGCGTCGATGTTCGTGTGTCGCGACTGCGGCGCAAGCTTGAATCGGACCCCGAACACCCCAAAACCATCCGCACCGTCTACGGCGCAGGCTACCTGCTGGCCGTTGAGGTCAAGTGGTTGTAGGCGGCCCAACGCCACCCGACTGCTGAACTTGTCCACGCGCTGCAACTCGGCGCAAACGCACTGCAAACATTCGATACATTTGCCCCGAATTTTTGCAACAGTCCGATGCCATGATTCCGGCGTGAAGGCTTGAGCACCGGCACCTTGCGTCAAGAGCAAATTCGGAACCGATGGTCTACAGATCAACGATGCCAATGGCGCGAATTGACCAGGCCGCGAAATCAAGGAGCCGGCGCAAACCATCGTCTGGGTCACACCCGACGGCGGTGCTGGGCCGGATGACGCCGGGGGGCAAGCTCCTGCAACCCAAAATTTGAAACCACCTCCAGAAAGCACTTTATGAACTATCAAGCCCCCCTCCAAGACATGTTGTTTGCGATGCAGGAACTCGCGGGCTTGTCCAGCGTCACTGCCCTGCCTGGTTTTGAGGATTACGACCTCGATACCACGCAGGCCGTCATGCAAGAGTCGGCCAAGTTTTGCGCGGGCGTGGTTGCGCCTTTGAACGCAGGTGGCGACAAAGAGCCGAGTTTCTTCAAAGACGGTGATGTCACGACTGCGCCTGGCTTCAAGGAAGCCTACACGCAGTTTACGCAGGGCGGTTGGCAAGGCGTGATCCACCCGACCGAGTTTGGCGGTCAGGGCTTTCCCAAACTGATCGCCACGCCCTGCATCGAGATGCTGCACGCGGCCAGCCTGTCGTTTGCCCTGTGTCCGATGCTCACCGACGGTGCCATTGAGGCACTGCTGGTGGCCGGCTGCGATGAACTCAAACGCAAGTTTGTCGGCAAACTCATCAGCGGCCAGTGGACCGGCACCATGAATTTGACCGAACCGCAGGCCGGCTCTGACTTGGCAGCGGTGCGTTCGACTGCCCAGCCACAGGCTGACGGCACTTACAAAGTGTTCGGCACCAAGATTTTTATCACCTATGGTGAACACGATATGGCTGAGAACATCATCCATCTGGTGCTGGCCCGTGTGCCAGGGGCGCCCGAGGGTGTCAAGGGCATATCGCTGTTTCTGGTTCCCAAACTGATGGTCGGCGACGATGGCGCACTGGGCGCGCGCAACGACGTTGCGTGTGTGTCAATTGAGCACAAGCTCGGCATCAAGGCCAGCCCGACTGCAGTGCTTCAATTTGGCGATCAAGGTGGCGCGGTGGGCTATCTGATAGGCCAGGAGAACCGTGGCCTTGAGTACATGTTCATCATGATGAATGCGGCCCGCTTCGCCGTGGGCATGCAGGGCATCGCGGTGGCCGACCGTGCCTATCAAAAAGCGGTTCGCTTCGCCCATGACCGCGCCCAAAGCCGCGACCTCGCTGGCTCTGCAGGCCCGGTGTCCATCATCAATCACCCCGATGTCAAGCGCATGCTGCTGAGCATGCGGGCCCACGTCGAAGGCACGCGCGCCCTGGCTTACGTGGCGGCGGCGGCCAGCGATGCCGCTCACCACGCCAGCGACGAGGCGACGCGCAAAAGCAACCAGGCCGTCTACGAATACCTGGTGCCGGTGGTCAAAGGCTTTTCGACCGAAATGTCGGTCGAGATGACAAGCCTGGGCGTGCAGGTGCACGGCGGCATGGGCTACATCGAAGAAACCGGTGCCGCCCAGCATTACCGCGACGCCCGAATCCTGACCATCTACGAAGGCACCACCGCCATTCAGGCCAATGACATCGTGGGCCGCAAGACCTTGCGCGACAAGGGTGCGGTGGCCAAGGCCTTGTGCGCCCAGATTGCACTTACCGAGCAAGACCTGGCTGCGCGCGACAACGCCGACTGCACAGCGATGTGCAACGCGCTTGAGCAGGGCCGCGTGGCAATGGAACAGGCGGTTGACTTCATCCTTGCCAATGGTAAGAGCCAGCCCAAAGCGGTGTATGCCGGTGCCGTCAGCTACCTCAAACTGGTTGGCATCGTGCTGTGCGGCTGGCAGATGGGCCGGGCCATGCTGGTGGCACAGAACAAGCTGGAGAGTGATCCTGCATTCTTCAGCGCCAAGCTGATCACAGCACGCTTTTATGCCGAGTCGGTGCTGACCCAGGCAAGCGGCCTGGCGCAAAACGTCTGCCTGGGCGGCGACACGATCAACCGCATGCCGATTGAACTGTTTTGAAGTCCAGGCCCAGGTCCATGGCGGCGCATTCAACCTTCAACGCATCTTCAAATTGAGAGACATCAGCATGACAAAACGTGACCAGGACCAGTATCGACAAAAACTCGGCTCAGCCGACCAGGCTGCCGCACGGGTCAAGTCGGGTGACATTGTGTTCATGGGCGAATTCGCCCAGAACGTGGAAGCCGTGGACGCTGCCCTGGCGCTGCGCAAGAGCGATCTGCAAGACGTGATCCTGATCACCACGACGCGCGCCAAGGCATTGAAGTGCGTCGAGGCCGATCCGAAGCGGGAATCGTTCATCTGGAACGACTGGCATTTTTCGGGCCTGGGTCGCAAGTTCGGCGAGCAGGGCCTGGCCAGCTACATCCCGTTCAGCTACCACCAGGGGCCGCAGAACGTCATGCTGTACGAGGAGCCCGACGTCGCCGTCGTGCAGGTAACGCCCATGGATGCGCAGGGCTTCTTCAACTTTTCGACCAGTTGCTCGATGACCCCGGCCTACTGCCGCAAGGCCAAGATGGTGGTCGTCGAGGTCAACACGAAGGCGCCCCGTTGCCTGGGCGGTCTTGATGAAGGAATCCACATCTCGCAGGTGGACATGGTGGTCGAAGGTCCCAACAGCCAGCTGCTGCAACTGCCCGAAGGTCTGGCAAGTGACGCCGACCGGATGATCGCCGGCCACGTAATGGAACTGCTCGAAGATGGCTCGACGATCCAACTCGGCATCGGCGCACTTCCCAATATCGTCGGCTCGATGATCGCGCACAGCGGCTTGAAGGACCTTGGCGTGCACACTGAGATGCTGGCCGACTCCTATGTCGATATGTACGAGGCCGGGCGCATCACCGGCATGCGCAAATCCATCGACCGCGGCAAGATGGTCTACACCTTCGCCATGGGATCGCAGAAGCTCTATGACTTCCTGGACAACAACCCGGTGGCATCGATCTTCCCGGCGTCCTACACCAATGACCCCGGCGTCATCGGCCAGAATCCTAAAGTGGTCGCGATCAACAACGCCATCGAGGTCGACCTTTTCACACAGGTCGCCAGCGAGGCCGCCGGGACGCGCCAGATTTCCGGCACCGGGGGCCAGCTCGACTTTATCCTGGGGGCGTACAAGTCCGAGGGTGGCAAGGGCCTGATCTGCATCAACTCGACATTCAAGAAGAAGGACGGCACGATCGGCTCACGCATCGTGCCGACGCTCTCGGCCGGAACGATCGTCACCTGCCCGCGTTCGATCGTGCACTATGTCGTGACCGAATTCGGCTACGCGCAGATGAAGGCCAAATCAACCTGGCAGCGGGCCGAGGCCTTGATCAATATTTCGCATCCCGATTTCCGGGAACAATTGATCAAGGAAGCCGAGTCCATGGGCATCTGGCGTCGGTCCAACAAAATACTGTGAATGGGTGTCTGTCTTGAACATTTCGAACAGCGACTCCTTGCTGGCGATCACCACTTGACAAGCATCAAGCTCGATGGGGTCTGTCAAGGCATGATGAAGCCTTTTTCGCCACGGAGCTTTCCTCATGACTCAAGAACAAATCGCGGTATTTAAAGAGCAGTTGCTGGCGCAGCGCACCAGTCTGCTGGCGCAGCTCAGCGACCTGCGCGGTGGCACGATTGGGCGGGCGCAGGCCTCAGCCGAGCATTTTGCCGAAAAGGAGGATTCCACTGCGCAGCTCAATACCGCGCGCGAGCTTGAATTCGCGCTCGATGCACGTGACGGCGAAGAGCTTGACCATGTGGATGCGGCGCTTCGCCGAATCGAGGACGGGAGCTATGGTTTTTGCGTCGACTGCGCCATGGCGATTCCTCCTGCGCGGCTGCACGCGGCGCCTGATGCGCTGCGTTGTATCGCGTGCCAGGAGAAGCTTGAAAAGCGCCAGGCGCAACGGGCCCAATAAGCCCGTCAAGCCCGATCGGCCTGCTATCCTGCGGGGGCCATGAACTACACCTTTGCCTCGGCCACCATCCTGCTGATTCTGATCACCGACCCGATCGGCAACATTCCAATTTTTGCCAATGCGCTCAAGCATGTGGCGCCCGAGCGGCGGCCCTGGGTCATCTTGCGCGAGGTCTTGATTGCCTTTGCGCTGCTGCTGAGCTTCATGTTCGTCGGCAGTGGCTTTTTGCGGGTGATGAACTTGAGCGAGCTGTCGCTGCAAATTGGCGGCGGCGTGATTTTGTTCCTGATCGCGCTGCGCATGATTTTCCCGCCGCCCAGATCCGATGCGCCCGAGGAGTTGCACGAGCCGCTGATCGTGCCACTGGCAATTCCGGCGATTGCCGGCCCCTCGGCGCTAGCCACCGTGCTGCTGCTGGTATCGCAAGCCCCCGAACGGCGCATGGAATGGATTGCCGCCCTGTGCGTCACCATGGCCGTGAGCGCCGTGGTGCTGGTGCTGGCCGAGCGCATTCAGCGCGTGGCGGGTGACCGCTTTGTGATGGCACTGGAGCGCCTCATGGGCCTGGTGCTGGTGGCGGTGTCAATTGAAATGATGCTGCGCGGCGTCAAGACTTTTGCCGGGCAGCTCGCCAGCGCTTGATGCAGAACTTCGCCTTGCGCCCTTTTATGGCGCGGAAGTGGCTGGCTCCATCGGCACGATTTCCTGCTCAATCGCCCCAAACACGCTTTGCCCATCGCGGCCCTTCATCTCGATGCGGATGGTGTCGCCAAATTTCATGAACTCGGTCAAGGGCTGGCCATCTTGCAGCGTCTCGAGCGCGCGCTTGTCGGCGATGCAACTGTAGCCGTGACTGGCGTCCTGGTTGCTGACCGCGCCCGCGCCGATGATCGCGCCGGCGCGCAAGCGGCGCGTCTTGCACAGGTGTGCGACCAGCTGGCCGAAATGAAAACGCATCTCCGGCCCGGCCTCACACAGCCCCACTTTGCGGCCATTCCAGCTGCTTTGCAGCGTCAGGCTCAAGCGGCCCTTGGCCCAATCCGCGCCCACCTCGTCGGGCGTCACTGCCACCGGGCTGAAAGCGGTGGCCGGGCGGCTGTGCAGCGGCCCGAAACCCTGCGCCAGTTCATCCGGCAGATACTGGCGCAGACACAGCGCATTGGCCAACAACAGCAGCCGGATGCCATCAAGCGCCTGCGCCGGGGTGGCGCCCGGACGCACGTCGCCGATGATGACCGCCACCTCGGCTTCAAAATCGATGCCCTCAGCCTCGCTGGCACACCGCACCTCGTCGCATGGGCCCAAAAAATCGTCGCTGGCGCCCTGGTACAGGCGCGGGCTACTGCCTTTGCCAGCAACGGCAGGCCCGGTTTCGGGGTTGCGGTAAGCCGCGCCATTGACCCATTGGTAAGCCCGCGGCAGCGGCGCCATGCACTGGCGCGGGTCAAAGGGGAAGGCGTGCCGAGCCGGACTGGCACCACCACTGCTGTCACGCGAACGGTTAAGCGCGTCGTACAAGTCCTGCAACTGGGGCGAGAGGAAGTTCCAGTCGTCGAGCACCTGCTGCAACCGGTGCGCGATACCGGTCGCATAATGGGCCACGCTCAGATCGCGTGCCACGACCACCAGCTGACCGTCGCGTGAGCCGTCTTTGTAAGTTGCAAGTTTCATGGGGAATTGGGGTCAATGGCAAGTGTAAATTCTGTATTTTCGTTCAAGGTCCTGGCCGCCATCACCTTGGCGGTGCTGGGCGTGCACATGGCGGCTTTGCAGGCCAGCCCGACGTCCCTGCGCCCGAGCCGGGCCGAGCCACCCCCGCGTGCGTTCATCACCCGTTCGATTGAACCCGACATGGCCCCAATGGCAGCGCCGCCAAGCACGCACACCGCAGCGACCGAAGCGCCGCCGCCACGCCCGCGCGTGCGGCCCAGCACGGCCCGGTCAGCGCCGTCGCCCGCTTCAGCGGCGCCGGCCAACCAGGCCCACGCTGGCGCGCCACTGGAGGCTCCCAGCGAGCACCTGGATGCGGTCTCAAGCCGCCTGGAAGACGCCACGACGCCAGACCGGCCTGAGGCCGACCAGCTGGCCTTGGCCGCAGGCGCGCCGCGCCTGCCATCCGATGCGCCGCTGCGGGTCGCGGCCGACAAAGTCCCGGCCTCCGTACGTCTGAAATACCAGGTGCTGAGCAATAAATTCCCCTATCGGCTTGGCGCCGAACTGCTGTGGCAACCGTTTGGCGCGCAGTACGAGGCCCGGCTCGAAATTGGCGCCTTCGGCCAGGCGCGCGTGCAAACCAGTCGCGGCCAGATCACGCCACAAGGCCTGGCGCCGCTGCGCTTTTCTGACAAGTTCCGCAGCGAGGTCGCCGCCCACTTCAACCGAGCCCAGGGCAAGGTCACGTTCAGCGCCAACACACCCGATGCGCCGCTGCTGACTGGCGCCCAGGACCGCCTGAGCGTGCTGGTGCAACTCGCTGCCATGCTGGCCAGCACCCCGGAACGTTACCCGCAAACCAGCACGATCACGATTCAGACCATTGGCGCCCGTAGCGCCGATACCTGGCTGTTTACCGTGGGCGAGGCTGAAACGCTCACCCTGCCCGGGGGCCAGCAAGCCACCCTCAAATTGCTGCGCAACCCTCGCGAGGCCTTTGATCAGAAAGTTGAGGTCTGGCTGGCGCCGGCCTTGGGTTATTTGCCGGCGCGCATTCGCATCACCGAAGCCAACGGCGACTATGTTGACCAGCAGTGGCTGGCGAGCGAGCCATTGATCTGAGCTGAGCCCTTGAAATCGCCGGCTTCCCTGCCATCTGCAGGGCATACATGTTTAAGGGATAATTCTGATCATGCACACGCTCTACGACTCTGACACCTACTCTGTGACACACATGCTGGCCAATGCCGTGGTCACCGATGCGACGCCAGAGGCGAGCCGTGATCGCACCGAACCCGTGCGCATTGCGCCCACGCTGGCGCGCCACGGCTTCGAGATTGTGGACAAGCGCGCCAACAAAGAGGTCTACCTGGACGGATCCTGGGCAGAACTGTTCCAGCAGCACATTTCGGCCTGGCAGCAAAACACCCCGACCCAGGAAGAAGTGGAAGACACGCTGGAGCAATATGCCGAGCTGGCACAAAACCCGGTTTTGGTGCACTAAGGCCCCAAAAGCCAACCCGCACGCGCTGCCACGCGACCTTTGCACCGAGCTGGGCTCCGTGGCCACCAAAGGCTAGCCATTAGCTTAAAGTGTTGATTTTGGCGGCGAAACCGTCTGAAACCCTCATGGCGCTTAGCGTCTGTACCATTCCCTGTGCCTAAGATTTCTCCGGACGCAAAAGAGGCCGCGAACCCAAGCTGGGCGCGGCCTTCAGTCAATCCGTCAACACTTTAATGTAATGGCTAGCACCAAAGGTGTGCTGGTTTTTTTTGCCGTGATGGCGGTGCTGGGCTGCACCGGCCCCGCTCAAGAGGCGGCTTCCCCCATTCTTGATCCGGTCAACCAACTGCAACTCCAACAGATGCTGCCCGTTGACGCCCTTTTTTTGGGTGAGCAGCATGACGTGCCGGACCATCAACGCATTCAGCGCGTTGTTGTCGAGACGCTGGCCCGCCAGCAAGCACTGGCGGCGCTGGCGCTGGAGATGGTCGCCCAGGGTCAATCCACTGAGAAATTGCAGCGAGATGCGAGCGAAGATGCCGTGCGCGCGGCCCTGCAATGGGACAACGCCGGCTGGCCGTGGGCCGCCTACGGCCCGGCGGTGATGGCTGCGGTACGCGCAGGTGTGCCGGTGCTGGGCGCCAACCTGCCCAAAGCGCGTTTGGCACAGGCCATGAAGGACGAGGGATTGGACGCACGCCTGTCGGGCGCCGCGCTGCTGATGCAACAAGAACGGGTGCGCGCAGGCCACTGCCATTTGCTGCCCGAAAGCCAGATCGCCCCCATGACGCGCATCCAGATTGGGCGCGACGTCGCCATGGCGCAAACCGTCGCGCTGGCGGCGCGGCCGGGCAAGACCGTGCTGTTACTGGCCGGTGGTGGCCACGTAGATCGCAGCCTGGGGGTGCCGTTGCACCTGCCACAGCACTTGACGGCAAAGACGGTGCGTCTGCAGGCTGGGCCTGCCTCTGAAGAGGCGCAAAGTGCAATCAATTTTGACCAAACCTGGCCCACGCCAACGGCCCCCGTCAAGGACTATTGCGCTGACTTCATTCAGCAGCGCAGCGCGGCCGCTGAAGCCCGGTCCAAAAAGGCGCCCTAAGCCCTGCGACAATCGAGCGCATGAATCCTGTTTACATATTGACTCTGTCCTGCCCGGACCGCCTGGGACTGGTGCACGCGGTGTCTGGCTTTTTGCTGGAACACGCTGGCAATATTGAAGAAGCCGCCCAGTACAACGACGAAGACACCGGCCTGTTCTTCATGCGGGTTCAGTTTGCCTGTGCCCAGGCGACGCATGAGGAACTCAGCGGCCATTTGAGCGCCTTTGCCCAGCCCTTTGGGATGCAGTGGCGCCTGCACGCGCGCGCGCAGCCCATGCGCACCGTCATCCTGGTCAGCAAGGAAGGCCATTGCCTCAATGACCTGCTGTTTCGCTGGAAAAGCGGCCTGCTGCCGATCGACATTCGCGCCATCATCTCGAACCACCGCGAGTTTTACCAGTTGGCCGCCAGCTACAACGTGCCGTTCCATCACCTGCCGATCACCGCCGCCACCAAAGCGCAGGTCGAGGCCCGGCAGTATGAAATCATTCAGGCCGAAGCGGCCGAACTGGTGGTGCTGGCGCGCTACATGCAGGTTTTGAGTGACGACCTGTGCCGCAAGCTATCTGGCGCGGCCATCAACATCCACCACTCGTTCTTGCCCAGCTTCAAGGGGGCCAAGCCTTATTACCAGGCGCATGACCGCGGCGTGAAGCTGATTGGCGCCACCGCCCACTATGTGACCGCGGCGCTGGACGAAGGCCCGATCATCGAGCAGGACGTGGCGCGCGTCGACCACAGCAAGACGGTGGAAGACCTGACTGCACTGGGTCGCGACACAGAGAGCCAGGTGCTGGCGCGGGCCGTCAAGTGGCACAGCGAACACCGCGTGCTGATCAACGGCCACAAGACCGTTATTTTCAAGTAAGGGCCGCGACGCAAGTGACGCGCTGACCGGTTCAGACGCTCTTGCCGGACGGCCCCTGCGTGTACTGCGCCGGGCGCTTTTGCAGAAAAGCCGCGATGCCCTCTTGCGCGTCCGGTGTCATGGCCGCTGTGGCCATCAACTCGCAAGCCAACGCGTAGGCCTGGTCCTGCGGCAAGCCGACCTGCTGGTAAAAGCCCTGCTTGCCCATCGCCTTGGACAGCGCGCTGCCCCGCGTAGCGCGGCTGATCAGATCGAGCGTGGCGGCGTCGAGCTGCTCGGCCGGCACGGCGCGGTTGATCAGTCCCCAGCTGGCGGCGGTCGCGGCATCGATCACATCACCGGTGAACGCCATCTCCAGCGCCCGTTTGCGGCTGATATTGCGCGCCAGCGCCACCAGCGGCGTATGGCAGAACAAACCACCCTTGCCCCCCGGAATGGCAAAGCCGGCGGTGTCGGCCGCGATGGCCAGGTCGCAACTGGCAACCAGTTGGCAACCGGCTGCCGTGGCGAGCGCGTGCACCTTGGCAATCACCGGCTGCGGCATGGCCTGAATGGCGTCCATCATCTCGGTGCAAACGGCAAAAAGTTCACGCGCCTGCGCCAATGTGGCACCGGCCATGTCGCCAAAGTTATGGCCAGCGCTGAAGACCGGGCCGTTGGCCGCCAGGATCACGCCCAGGGCATCGCTGTGCGCCACGGCGCGCAAAGCCTGCGTCAACTCCAGCATGAGGGGCGTCGCCAGCGCGTTGCGCCTCTCGGGCCGGTTCAGGGTGACGGTGGTGATGGGGCCGTCAGCGGAAATGAGCAGGTGTTCGTAGTTCATGGCAGCATTGTGGCCGCCCGGGCGACGCTGCGCAAGCAGTGCCGTTACAGCACGGGCTGGCTGGCCATGGCGTCACCCAGCCGGACCGCCGCAGCGGGCGACCACGTCGGGTTGAACTGCAGCGGACCCTTGGGGAACAGCATCACGACGGTGGAGCCGAGCAGGAAGCGGCCCATCTCCGCGCCCTGCTTCAATTGAATCGGCGGGTCGTCATAGCGCCACTCGCGCACCGCGGTGGAGCGCGGCGGGTTCACCACGCCGTGCCACACCGTGGCCATGCTGCCGACAATGGTGGCGCCCACCAGCACCAGCACAAATGGGCCGCGCGCGGACTCGAAGACACACACCACGCGCTCGTTGCGGGCAAACAGCCCAGGCACACCGCGGGCGGTGCTCGGGTTGACCGAAAACAGCGCGCCCGGCACGTAGATCATGCGGCGCAAGACGCCGTCGCAGGGCATGTGAATGCGGTGGTAATCGCGCGGGCTCAAGTACAGCGTGGCAAAGTGGCCATCCATAAACTGCGCGGCCAGGGCCGCATCGCCGCCCACCAGTGCGGTGCTACTGTAATGGTGGCCCTTGGCCTGAAAAATCTGATCGCCCTCAATGGCACCAAACTGACTGATGGCGCCATCCACCGGGCAGATCAGGTCGGCGCTGGCGAGCGGTCGCGCGCCGTCCTTGAGCGCACGCGTGAAAAATTCGTTGAAGGTGGCGTAACTGGCCACCTCCGGGTTGGCGGCCTCCTGCATGTTGACCTGGTAGCGCTTGACGAACCAGTCAATCAAGCCGGTGGTGAACTTGCCGCCACGGGCACCGGCCACGCGCCCGGCCAAGAGGGTGATGGCCTGTTTGGGAAGCAGATACTGCACCAGCACGGCAAGACGGTCGAACATAGGAGGGTGTACCGGTGGTTGGAATGGGCGGGATTGTACCCAGCGCCTCAAAGCGCTCACAGTGTGACAATGTGCGTTTGACAAACCCTTGACGGGCGCTCGCTGGGCCGCGGATATTTTCTCTAAATATGTAAGAAATTCGCCTCTAGCCCACGTTCATATTGCATGAGTAGCTATTTATTTCGTAGTATTTTGGCAATGACTTGACCTTGTTGTTCACCACACCGGGGCCGACACCAGACAGCCCCTGAATCCATTCACCCCTTGACGCGTGGAATCCACCATGATTGCCTCTACCACTCCCGCAGCCCCCACGGCGCCACAAAGAACCGAGCGCCAGGCGCAAATCGTGCGCGCGCTGGAGCCGCATTTGCCACGCTACGCGCTGCTCTGGCACGCAGAAGACACGACGCCCTACGAATGCGACGGCCTGAGCGCCTACCGCCAGCGCCCGCTGCTGGTGGCCCTGCCAGAAACCGAAGCCCAAGTGCAGGCGGTGCTGCGCACCTGTTACGCGCTCGAGGTGCCGGTGGTGGCGCGCGGCGCCGGCACCGGCTTGTCGGGCGGCGCCATGCCGCATGCACTGGGCGTCACGCTGTCGCTGGCGCGCTTCAACCAGATCATCCGGATCGACCCGATCAGCCGCACGGCCGTGGTGCAGTGCGGCGTGCGCAACCTGGCCATCAGCGACGCGGCGGCCGCGCATGATTTGTACTACGCACCCGACCCTTCCAGCCAGATTGCCTGCACCATTGGCGGCAACGTGGCGGAGAACTCGGGCGGCGTGCACTGCCTGAAATACGGGCTCACGCTGCACAACATCGTCAAGATCAAGGGCTTCACCATGGCGGGCGAGGCGCTTGAATTCGGCTCGGATGCGCTGGACTCGGCCGGCTACGACCTGATGAGCATCGTGATCGGCTCCGAGGGCATGCTGGCCGTGACCACCGAAGTGACGGTCAAGCTGATCCCGAAGCCGCAACTGGCGCGCTGCATCATGGCCAGCTTTGACGACATCCGCAAGGCGGGCGATGCGGTGGCCGCCATCATTGCCGCGGGCATCATCCCGGCCGGGCTGGAGATGATGGACAAGCCGATGACGGCAGCGGTGGAAGACTACGTGCACGCCGGCTACGACTTGACGGCAGAAGCGATTCTCTTGTGCGAGAGCGACGGCACGCCGGAAGAGGTGGAAGAAGAAATTGGCCGCATGAGCGCCGTGCTGCGTACCCATGGTGCGACCGCGATTGCCGTGAGCCGCGACGAGGCCGAGCGGCTCAAATTCTGGAGCGGCCGCAAGAACGCCTTTCCGGCCAGCGGGCGCATCAGCCCGGACTACATGTGCATGGACTCCACCATTCCCAGGAAGCGCCTGGCCGACATGCTGCTGGCGATCCAGCAGATGGAAAAAAAATACCAGCTGCGCTGCGCCAATGTGTTCCATGCCGGCGACGGCAACCTGCATCCTTTGATTCTGTTCGACGCTAACGACCCCGACCAGTTGCACCGCTGCGAGCTGTTTGGCGCCGACATCCTGGAAACCAGCGTCGCCATGGGTGGCACCGTCACCGGCGAGCACGGCGTCGGGGTGGAAAAGCTCAACTCGATGTGCGTGCAATTCAGCGCAGAGGAGAACGAGCAGATGTTTGGCGTCAAGCGCGCCTTTGACCCCAAGGGCCTGCTCAACCCTGGCAAGGTGATTCCGACGCTGCAGCGCTGTGCCGAGTACGGCAAGATGCTGGTGCGTGGCGGGCAGATCAAGCATCCCGATCTGCCCAGGTTCTAAGCCGCCATGAATGGACTGCGTGGCTTGGCTTGGCTTTTGGGCTTTCAGTCCATCGGCGAGCTGCTGGCGCGGGGGTTTTCATTGCCCTTTCCCGGTCCGGTGATCGGCATGCTGCTGCTGCTGTTTGCGCTGCGTGCGCCGATGGTGCGCGAGCCGGTGGCCCTGTGCGCCAACTTCCTGCTCTCGAACCTCTCGCTGTTGTTTGTGCCGGTCGGCGTCGGGGTCATGACCCATCTGGGCCTGATCAGCCAGTATGGCGTGCGCATGCTGATCGTGATCGTGCTCTCCACCTGGGTCGGCCTGGCGGTGACGGCGCTTGCTTTGCAGCTGTTCAAGGACAAAAGCGATGTCTGAGGTCGTTGAGCTCTGGGTCTACCTCTCCAGCACACCGCTGTTCGGGCTAACCGCCACGCTGGTGGTCTATGTGCTGGCGCAAGCTGGCTACGTGCGGCTGCAACAGGCGCCCTGGGCCAACCCGGTGCTGTGGACGGTGGTGATCATTGCTTGCGTGCTGCTGGTCACCGGTGTGAGTTACCCCACTTATTTTGCGGGTGCGCAATTCATTCACTTCCTGCTCGGCCCTGCGGTGGTGGCCCTGGCCTGGCCGCTCTGGGAGCGCCGCGCCGCCTTGGGCAAGCACTGGCGCGCCCTGCTGCTGGCGGCGCTGGCGGGCGGCCTGGCGGCCAGCGGCTCCGCGCTGGCTTTGGGCTGGGCGGTGGGGCTGCCGCTGGATGTGGTGCTGTCGCTCGCGCCCAAGTCGGTCACAGCGCCAGTGGCGATGGGCATTGCCGACAAGATTGGCGGCATCCCCGCGCTGGCCGCCGTGTTTGCCGTGATCACCGGCATGGTGGGCGCGCTCAGTGCCAAATACTTGTTTGCTGCGCTGAAAATCCCCACCGACCCCACGGGCTGGATGGCGCGTGGCTTTTCTCTGGGCACGGCCGCGCACGGCATTGGCGCGGCGCGGGCGTTGCAGGTCAATGCCGATGCCGGGGCTTACGCCGGCTTGGCGCTGGGGCTGCAGGTGGTGCTGGCATCGCTGTTGATCCCGCTGGCGTTCCGGCTGTTTTGAAAGAGCGGGTAGTCGCTACCATTGGCCTCCTGCGAGTAGGTTTTCAGATCCGGGCCATGGCGATGGTGTCGTCTGATAACACCAGGGTCTTCTCCATCAAGGCTTCCAGTGCGGCGGCGGTGACCGCACGGCTAAAGTAAAAGCCCTGTGCTTGGTTACAGCCCCAGCTGCGCAGCAGATTGGCCTGCACCAAGGTCTCCACCCCCTCGGCCACAACGGATTTGTGCAGCGCATGGGCCATGGCGATGATGGCCTGCACGATGTTGCGGGCGTCTTCATCGTGCGCCAGATCCCGCACGAACGACTGGTCAATCTTCAAAACATCGATCGGCAGGCGTCTGAGATAGGCCATCGAGGAGTAACCGGTCCCAAAATCATCCAGCGCCACCGACACACCGATCTGCTTGAGACGACCCAGCACATCAATCACGGACTCGACATCGTCGATCAGGACGCCCTCGGTCACTTCAAGCTCCAGGACGTGAGGCGCCAAACCGGTAGATTCAAGCGCGTGCGTGACCTGAGCGACCAGATCGTCGGACCTGAACTGTCGCCCGGAAACGTTGACCGCGACCGTGCCGACAGCGTAGCCAGCGGCTTGCCACGCGGCCAACTGCGCGCACACCTGGCGCAGCACCCAGGGCCCAATGCTCTCGATCAAACCGGCGTCCTCGGCCAGGGGAATGAAAATGGCCGGCGACACCGAACCCAGCAGCGGGTGGTTCCAGCGCAGCAGGGCTTCGGCACCAAGCAAACGGCCATCGCGCAGGTCGACGCGCGGCTGGTAGTGCACCGCAAATTGGTTGCGTATGATTGCCAGGTGCAGCTCCTGCTCCATCACGGCACGTTCACGCTGCTCTACGTTCATGCTCTCTTCAAAGAACACGAAGCGGCCGCGGCCGGCGGCCTTGGCCCGGTACATGGCGATGTCCGCCTGCTTGAGCAACTCTTCGGCGCTCGAGCCGTCGGCGGGAAACACCGACACGCCGATGCTGGCACCGATGAAACATTTGCTGCCGGCGACCTGGAACGGCTCAGACAACAAGGCCAGCACTTGCCCGGCCAGCTTGGCCGCCTGTTGCGGGTTGTCCAGGCCGGTCAGCAGCACGACGAACTCATCGCCCCCCAAGCGTGCCACGGTGTCGCATTCCCGAACACAGGCACTCAAACGCTCGGCGGCCACCCGAAGCAACTGGTCGCCACCGTCGTGCCCCAGGGTGTCATTGACGCTCTTGAATCGGTCGAGGTCGAGAAACAGCAGCGCCAGCTGCTTGCCGGTGCGCCGCGCGCGCGCCAGTTCCTGCTGCAGGCGCTCACTTAGAAGCGCCCGGTTGGGCAAACCGGTCAGGTCGTCGTGGTGGGCCCGCAACACCAGCTCGGCCTCGCGCGCGAGTGCGGCAAAGCCGACCCCGACCCGTTTGGCAAGATCGCGGGCCTGTTCGATCAATTCAGGGTTGAGCTCCTGCTGATCGGCCACGCCCATGCCCAATGCACCGCAGATTTCATCGCGCCAAAAAATGGGAATGACAAAGCAATGTGCTGCACCCAAGCCGACCAGCATGGCCACGAAGCGCGGGACATCCGGTCCATCAACCGGCAGCCACGCCCCGTCGCGGTAGTGCACGCAGTTGGCCAGTTTCTGTGGGTCGAGCTGCAGCGGAACCTTGGTCGGCTGCGCGTCCGTGACCCGCTGTAGATACGCCGTGCCCAGATCGGCCGACCGTTCATCAAGCAACACCACACCGATCACGGCCTTTGGCAAAAGCGCCAGCAGCCGCGCCTGTACCAACACGACGATCTGCCCAATGTGCAGGTGCGACAGGATTTCCTGGTCAATCTGGGACAACGCGCGCAGCGCGCCGATCTGCTGGCCGACACGAAGTGCCATGCCGTTGAGTGAGCGCGCCAGTTGGCCAAACTCGTCATCGCGCTCGACTTTTATGGGCTGCTCAAAGTCCTCGCGGGAAATGCGTTCGGTCCCTTCAATCAGGCGTTCAAGCGGCACCAAGGTGCGACGGATTTGCACCACGCTCAGCAGCGCCACCAGCAGCAGGGTCAGCAGCGTGACGCCCAGATAGGTCTGGGCCAGCCGGGTGAGCGAGGCAATGGCCAGGCCGCCGGGGCGCAGAGCCACGATGTTCCAGTCGTCGGCGCCGAATTTGGCTTTCAGAAACAGCCCGCTGGTGGCGGATAACCAGCCATCGGCGCTGTCAGCAGGGACATCGGCCCTGCGCAAAGCGACGCTGGTGGCAGTCGAGCTGACCTTGCCACTCGAGCAGTACAACACCACAGCGCCTTCGGTCAGGACACAGATGTCCGTCTGGTAAGAGATTTCCTCGCTATCGCCCCACAGATACGCCGGCTGGAGTTCCGCGATCAGGACGCCGCCTGCCACCTGGGCTGGGTCCACGGCGACGGCCAACCAGGCACGACCTGCGGTAGACCCTGGCTGCGCCAGCAGCAACGCGACCTCCCCCTTGGCAAGCTGCACGGCCGCGCGGGCGTCGATTCGGGGCGGCTCAGCGCCCGAGGGTGTGCCAAAGCGCAGTGTGGAACGTTCGGGCCTGACGAGGTAACTACGCCGGAATACCCGCTGCAAAGCGAATGGGTCGGCGTCTGCCACTTCCTGGTTGGCGCGAATTTGAGCGGCGTTCGCGTTCAGGATGAAATGAGCCCCGAGCAGACGATCGTAGAGTGCCCGTGCGTGGCCGCTGCCCGCCTGCACCAGCTGACGCTGCGCGTAATCGCTGACCACAGCGCGAACGTGACCGTAGGACAGCAGCGCCAGCAAGGTCGCCGGAACAAAGGCCGACAGCAGGAACAAGAAAAACACGCGCCGGGCGACAGCACTGCGCAGAAACGTCCCCTCCATGAACATTTTCATGACGAGGAGAACACCGCCGCAAGGGTGACACTCATTGCGGCGAGAAAGTTGAAGCGAGCCCGACAAAGGCGCCATCATGCGCCCGCACAATGTCGTCAAGGCTGTCCTTCTGCGTCAATTGGGGCTTGAAGACGCCATCCTTGCCCATGCTGAACAGATCAAAGTCGGAATTAATCGGATTGAGCTTGTGGTCTTTGCGCGCTTTCCCGATCCCACCCACGCTGGTCAGATCGACATACTTGTAGGCGTGACCCCAGGGATCGAGCTTGCCGCCGTTGCCCACATCTGCCAGCGACGCCGGCAAGGAGCCACCGTTTGCGGCGTAGTCCGCGATCAGCAGCTGAATGATTTTCACATCCTGGATTGCGATGGTCCGATTGACCCGTTCGCGGTAATTGCTATAAATCGGCATGGCAATTGCCGCCAGCACGCCGATCAACGCCACCGCGAGCATAAGCTCAACAAGCGTGAAGCCTGCCGCTCGAACGCGCACAAAGGACGTGTGTTTTGAATCCATGATCAATGCTCCCTACGACCGGCGTACCAATTTGAATTCATGATACGCCACCTGCACCGGCTTAATGCAAGCATGAAAGGCACTGGACGCTAGTGCCGCAAAATGCGCTGGCCCGGATCATCGTCGGCCATGACCTGCTGCGCCCACGCCGTGAGCTTGCTCGTATCGGCACGCAAGACCTCTTGCTTGACCGCCAAAATCTGCGCTGGATGCATGGAGAAACTGCGCAGACCCAGGCCCAGCAGCAGGCGCGTGAGCGACACATCGCCGGCCATCTCGCCGCACAGGCTCACCGGCTTTCCCTGGGCCCGACATTCGGCTATGGTCAGCGCCACCAACCGCAGCACCGCCGGATGCAGGGGGTCGTACAGATGCGCGACGGACTCGTCGGTGCGGTCGATTGCCAGCGTGTATTGAATCAGGTCGTTGGTGCCGATGGACAGAAAATCGAAGTACTTCAAAAACAGCTTGACCATGATGGCGGCAGCGGGCACTTCGATCATGGCACCGATCTTGACCGGGCCGTAGGCAATGCCGCGGTTGTCGAGTTCCACTCGGGCGCGGTCGATCAGGGCCATGGTGCGGCGAATTTCACCGGCGTGCACCAGCATCGGGATCAGCAGGTTCGCCTGGCCATGGGCGGCGGCGCGCAGGATCGCCCGCAGTTGTGTCAGAAACATCGCCGGATCGGCCAGGCTCCAGCGAATCGCGCGCAGCCCCAGCGCCGGATTCAAGTGGGCGCTGTCCTGGGGCGACTGGTCCAGCGGCTTGTCGGCGCCGACATCGACGGTGCGGATCGTCACTGGCAAACCCTGCATGCCTTCAATCGCACGCCGGTAGGCCTGGTACTGCTCCTCTTCGTTGGGCAAGCGGCCGTGGCGCCCCATGAACAAAAACTCACTGCGGAACAGGCCGACTCCCAGCGCGCCAGCGCGGATAGCGCCTGGCGCGTCTTCAGGCATCTCGATATTGGCCAGCAATTCGATCTTCTGGCCGTCCATGGTCACGGCCGGTGTGTGCAGCAGACGGGTCAGGCGGCCACGCTCGAGTTCGCCCTGGCGTTGCTTGAAGCCATATTCGGCCAACAAGATGGGGGACGGGTCGACCACCATCACACCGGCGTCGCCGTCCACAATGACCCAGTCATCCTGACGCACCAGTTGGCTCGACAGGCGCGCGCCCACCACCGCCGGGATGTCCAGACTGCGGGCCACGATGGCGGTGTGCGAGGTCTTGCCACCGACATCGGTGACAAACCCGGCGAACACGCTTTGCTTGAATTGCAACATGTCGGCCGGCGACAGGTCGTGCGCCACCAGAATCAGGGGCACATCCACGGTGTCGTCGAGCAGCAGGTCTTGTTGCGAGGGCTTGCGCGGGCCACGGTTGGGCGACACCAGCACCGGCGAGGCCACGCCCATCATGGCGCGCAACACCTTTTCGGTGATCTGCTCCATGTCGGCCTTGCGCCCGCGCAAGTATTCATCCTCCATCTCGTCGAACTGGCGCGCGATCACTTCAAGTTGCGTGGTGAGCGCCCACTCGGCGTTGTACAGACGGTCCCGGATCCAGTGCTTGACGCCTTCGGCCAGTTCCGCGTCGCTGAGCAACATCAAGTGCACATCGAGCAGCGCGGTCAACTCCTGCGGCGCCTCTTTGGGCCCCATCTGGCTGACGCTGGCTTGCAGGCGGTGGATTTCATTGACCACGGCATTGCGTCCGCTGCGCACCCGTTCGATCTCGGCCTCGACCTGGTTGGGCTCAATAAAGTAATGCGCTACATCGACCCGGCTGGAAGCCACCAACACCGCCCGACCGATCGCAATGCCGCGCGCGACGGCCAGGCCATGGATGGCGAAGGTCACTCGCCTTCTCCGAATCTATCGGCAATCAGCGCCAACAGAGCATCCAGGGCTTCCTGCTCGCGTTCACCGCTGACATCAATTTCCACCGTGCTGTCCTTGCCGGCCGCCAGCATCATGACGCCCATGATGCTCTTGGCGTTGACGCGCCGCTCACCCTTGGCAATCCAGACTTCGCAGGGGTAACTGCCGGCCAGCTTGGTGAGCTTGGCTGAGGCTCGGGCATGCAGGCCCAATTTATTGCTGATGGTCGCGCTTGCTTTGATCACTTTTCTTCCTCAATTGGTTTTGTGGCGCTGTGGTTGCCACGGGCATCACGCCCTGTGTGCCCCCTGCCAGTGCCCGTGCCAGCATGGCGTCCAGGGACTCGCCTCGGTAGGTGACGGTGCGCAGCAGCATCGGCAGATTCACGCCAGCGACCAATTTGGAGTTCACGCCGTCCACCAGCTTTTGTGCCACGTTGCAAGGCGTCGCGCCAAAAACATCGGTCAATACCAGGGTCTGAGCGGTCTTGAGCAAAGCCAGCGCGCGCCGGGCGCCCGCCAGCGTCTCCTCGGGCGCTGTGTTGGGCTGCACGTCAAACATCGCCACGTCCGCTTGCGCATCCGGGAAGACATGCAGCACGCACTGGCGCAGCGCACTGGCCAGCGGCGCGTGAGCAATGATAAGAATGCCGTTGTTCATTTATTCAATTTGGCGGGGCGCACCGTGCCAGGCAGGTCAACGCTCCATCCATAAACCTTGGGAGGGATCGATTATGACTTTTTGCCGGCAGCTCATGACCAGGGTACGCCAGCAAGCCCCGCCAAGGGGTACCCAGGCTGGCTGAGCGGCGCCCCATTGGTGCGCCGCGCGCCCCAGGCGCCCGGCCAAGCGCATGAGCCGCGCTAGTCTTTGCGGAAATCGTCGTGACAGCTCTTGCAGGTGCCACCGGTGGCGGACACTGCCGTCTTGATGTTGTCCAGGCTACCGGTCTTCGCGGCGGCGGACAGCTTGCTCATTTCAGCCTGCATCTTGTCGGCGTATTCCTTGAACTTGGCGCTCTCTTTCCATATTTCTGGCTTGGCCCGGGTGTCGCCCTTATCGGTGCCTTCGCCAAAAGCGGCCCAGGGCAGCTTGCCCACAAATTCAGCCACTGCCGCACTGTCAGCCGCCACCTTGGCGTCAAACGGTGCCTTACCAGCGGCCATGGCGGCGACACGGCTGAAGTTTTGCTGCATGACAAACAGGGCGTTCTTGCGGTATTTGATGGCATCTTCTGCTTTGGCAAACTGGGCGCTGGCCGGTGCGCTAAAGGCGACAACGGTGGCAGCGAGTACAAACAGGGTGCTACGTTTCATGGGGATTCCTTCCTTGGGAGGGTTGTGACAGATTGGGGCCCGTCAGTGTAATGGTGATCAAAAGATTCTGCTGGCACCGCCGGGTCAGCAACAAGCGTTCTGCGCGCATTGCCACTGCGCCATGGGTGCGATTCAAAGTGACGTGGCACGCTGAAAAAATTAAGGCCTCACGTCAAACCCGGCTTTGCGTGTTAAACCCGGCCCGGCGACTGGGCCATGCGCATGCGGTTTTGGGGTGAAAACACACGCGAAATTGAAGCTGCGGTATGCAAGCGCTTGCCGACGCGCGCCTTTCACCCCAAAGCCCGGTCGCATAGCCCAATCACCGTGCCTGACGCTGCCTGGGTCAAACATTTTGCAGTAGGCGGCTCACACCAATACGCGCCACATCCAACGCAGACAATTTTTGACTTCCCCCTGTCAGCGTACCCAAGCGCTCGCAGAATCAGTCGGGTGATAGGCTTTGCGGAGGTCAAGGAGGAGAACGCGCAGCGGGCGGGGGACACGTAGCAAAGCGTATCGCCCGGCTGATTCACCCATCAACGTAATGTCTGCACCGATCCAGTAGGCGCGCCCGAGTGCTTCGGAAAGGAACCATTCACCTGAAGCCCACATAACTTTGAATCGTCCCCCTGCGCCACCAGCCCGGTGGAGCAATGTCTCAATTTCCTGCAAAATCGGCGCCATGTTTGAACAATGCTGAAGGAGATGTCGATGTCACACAAAGTCAGAGTGTGGGACTTGCCAACCCGCTGCTTCCACTGGGTCCTGGTGCTCTGTTTGATTGGCCTGCTCGCCACGTCTCAGATCGGCGGTGATGCCATGGCCTGGCATTTCAGATTCGGTTACGCGGTGCTCAGCCTGCTGCTGTTCCGTCTGATCTGGGGTATCGTGGGCGGGAAATGGTCGCGCTTTAGCTCTTTTCTGTATGCACCCGCCACGATTCTGGCCTACATCCAGGGGCGCAGCCGCCCCGAGCACAGCATTGGCCACAACCCGTTGGGCGCGGGATCGGTCTTTGCGATGCTGGTTTTTTTGCTGCTGCAGGTCGCCAGCGGGCTTGTCAGCGACGACGAGATAGCGACTGCGGGCCCCTTGTCCAGACTGGTCTCTAGCGCGGTCACAAGCACGGCCACGACCTACCATACGACGGCGGGCAAACTGATGGTAATCGCCCTAGTGCTGCTGCACATCGGCGCGATCGTTTTCTATTACCTCAAGAAGCGCGAGAATCTGGTTCGTCCCATGCTGGTGGGCGACAAAGACACCGACAACGCCGTGGCGAGTTCGCGTGACGATGTTGGCTCGCGCGCACTGGCACTCCTCATTTTCTTGGGCTGTGCCGCCCTGGTGGCGGCCATGGTCAGGCTTGCCGGTTAAGCAGCCGATGGCCTATTACAGGATGTCGCCAATGCAGACGTACTTGATCTCCACATAGTCGTCAATGCCCAGGTGCGAACCCTCGCGCCCCAGGCCGGACTGCTTCACGCCACCAAACGGGACATGCTCGGTCGCCAGAATGCCGACATTGACGCCGACCATGCCGTACTCCAGCGCCTCGCTGACGCGCCAGATGCGCCCGATGTCACGGCTGTAGAAGTAGCTGGCCAGGCCAAATTCAGTGTTGTTGGCGGCAAAAACAGCGTCCTGCTCGGTCTTGAACTTGAACACCGGCGCAAACGGGCCAAAGGTTTCCTCCCGCGCGCACAGCATGTCGTCACTGGCATCGGCGATGACCGTGGGCTCAAAGAACAGGCCCGGCAGGCGCTTGCCCCCGGCGAGCAAACGCGCGCCTTTGGCCAGCGCGTCCTGCACGTGGCGCTCGACTTTGAGCAGCGCCGCCTCTTCAATCAGCGGCCCCTGGTTGACGCCGTCTTCAAAGCCATTGCCGACCTTGGCGGTCTTGACCTTGGCGGCGAACTTGGTGACAAATTCATCGTACACGCCTTCTTGCACATAGAAGCGGTTCGAGCAGACACAGGTTTGCCCGGCATTGCGGTACTTGCTGGCAAAAGCGCCTTCGACCGCGCTGTCGATGTCGGCGTCGTCAAACACGATGAACGGTGCGTTGCCGCCGAGTTCCAAGGAAAGTTTCTTGACCGTGGGCGCCGACTGCGCCAGCAGGATGCGACCGACCTCGGTCGAGCCGGTGAAGCTGATGTGGCGCACCACGTCGCTGGCGCAGAACACCTTGCCCACTGCAATGGAGTTGTCGGCGTCCGCGCTGAGTACATTGAGCACACCCGCGGGAATACCGGCGCGCAGCGCCAGCTCGGCCAGCGCCAGCGCACTCAGCGGCGTGAGTTCAGCCGGCTTGATGACCACGGTGCAACCGGCCGCCAGCGCCGGGGACACCTTGCGCGTGATCATCGCCATCGGAAAGTTCCACGGCGTGATGGCCGCGCACACGCCGATCGGCTGGCGCAGCAGCAGCAGGCGGCGGTTGTTGTCGAACTGCGGCAGGGTCTCGCCGTTGATGCGCTTGGCTTCTTCGGCAAACCACTCGACAAAGCTGGCACCGTAGGCGATCTCGCCCTTGGCCTCAAGCAGCGGCTTGCCTTCTTCGGCCGTCATGATGCGCCCCAGATCATCCTGGTTCGCCATGATCAAGTCATACCATTTGCGCAGAATGATGCTGCGCTCTTTGGCGGTCTTGCTGCGCCACGGGCCCCAAGCCGCGTTAGCCGCGGCAATGGCTTGCTCGGCATCGACGGGGCCGAGGTTAGCGACGTCGGCCAGCTTGGCGCCGGTGGCCGGGTCCAGCACATCGAAGCGGGAAGCGCCCCGAACCCATTGGCCGTTGATGAAGGCGTCGGTCTTGAGCAGCGACGGGTCTTTGAGCAGGGACAGCGGGGAACTTGAAGCAGACATGAAAACTCCTCTAAATTTATGAAAAATTAGGCGCTAGCCCGCATGGAATAAGCGCTAGCAGCTATTTAATAATTAGCGCCTGCGCACCCGTGGCAGCACGCACAGCATCTCGAACAACAGGTTGGCGCCCAGTAGGGCGGTGTTGCCGCTCACATCATAGGGCGGCGAGACCTCGACCAGATCGCAGCCCACCAGATTGAGCCCATGGCAGCCGCGAATGATCTCCAGCGCCTGAGGCACGCTCAGGCCGCCTATTTCCGGCGTGCCGGTGCCGCCCGCGTAGGCCGGGTCGATGCCGTCGATGTCGAAGCTCAGATAGCACGGCGCGCCGCCAATCTGCTGACGCACTTTGGCCATCAAAGGCGCGAGCGACTGGTACCAGATCTCATGCGCGGGCACCAGGGTAAAGCCTTGGGCACGCGGCCAGTCGAAGTCGTCCGAGGCGTAGCCGCTGCCGCGCAGGCCGATCTGAAACACCTTGCGGCAATCGAGCAGATTTTCTTCAACCGCACGGCGAAACGGCGTGCCGTGTGCAATGCGCTCGCCAAACATGTCGTCGTTGACATCGGCATGGGCGTCGACGTGCACCAACGCCACCGGGCCATGCTTGGCCACCACGGCGCGCAGGATCGGCAGCGCAATGGTGTGGTCGCCGCCGAGCGTCAGCGGGATGCAGTCCGCGTTCACCACCTGCTCGTAAAAGCCGGTGATGATGGGCAGCGATTTTTCCAGCGAATAGGTGTTGATCGGCACATCGCCCAGATCGGCCACTTGCAGCGTGTCAAAAGGCGCGGCGCCGGTCGCCATGTTGTAGGGGCGAATAAGCGCGGATTCGGCGCGAATCTGGCGCGGGCCGAAACGCGCGCCGGGCCGGTGGCTGGTGCCGATGTCCAGCGGCACGCCAATGAAGGCGGCGTCCAGTCCCTCGGGCGAATTAGCCAGCGGCAGGCGCAGCATGCTGGCGATGCCGCCAAAACGCGGCATGGCGTTGCCCGACAGGGGCTGATTTTTGGGCGGTGTGGGGTTCATGAGAATATGCCTTGGCGGGCGCGGTAGCAGTTGATTAACAATTTATAAAAAATTGGCCTCTAGCCCTCATGGAATATGGGTAAGCAGCTATGAAAATAGTAGTTAAATGGCTTCGGTGAACTTCAGCGGCGCCGACCGCGCAGCCACTCCAGCACCAGCATCAGCGTGGTGGTAAAGATGATCAGCAGCGTCGCGACCGCGGCAATGGTGGGGTTGATGTTCTCCCGAATGCCAGTGAACATCTGGCGCGGCAACGTGACCTGGCTCGGCCCGGCAATGAAGAGCGTCACCACCACCTCGTCAAAGGAGGTAGCAAAGGCAAACAGGGCGCCCGAAATGACACCGGGCGCAATGATCGGCAGCGTGACGCGGAAAAAGGTGGTGAGCGGCCCCGCGCCCAGGCTCAAGGACGCCCGGATCAAGTTGTTGTTGAAATTCTGCAAGGTCGCCAGCACGGTGGTCAGCACAAAAGGCGCCCCCAAGGCCGCGTGCACCAGCACCAGGCCCAGGTAAGTGTCATTGAGCCCGATACGCGCGAAAAACAGATAAGTGCTGACCGCCACCACCACCACCGGCACCACCATGGGCGCAATCAGCAGACTCATCAGCACGCCTTTGCCAAAGAAGTTGACGCGCGCCAGTCCCACGGCCGCCATCGTGCCCAGCACGGTCGCCAGCACGGTGGCCAGGGGCGCGACGATGAAGCTGTTGCGCGTGGCGCGCGCCCATTCGGCCGACGAAAAAAGGTTCTCGTACCAGCGCAGCGACCAGCCCGGGATCGGGTACGACAAAAACGTGCTGTCGCTGAACGACAAGGGGATCATGACCAGAATCGGCAAGAGCAAAAACAGCAGCACCAGCACCCCCAAGGCGCGCAGGGCGTACCAGCCGGACTTGTCGAGCAGGGTGGCGTAAGCCGGAAAGATGGGACGGGCGGGTAGCGACATGTGCTTATCCCAGGCTGAGTTCGGTTTTGACCAGGCGCCGGTACAGCGCATACAGCACCAGCGTGGCCGACAGCAGCACCGCGCCCAAGGCGCAGGCCATGCCCCAATTGACCGTGACGTTGGTGTACTGCGCGATGTAGTAGCTCAGCATCTGGTCGTCGGCGCCGCCCAGCAGCGCAGGCGTCACGTAGTAACCGATGCTCAGGATGAACACCAGTAACCCGCCAGCGCCCATGCCAGGGTAGGTTTGCGGCATGTAGACGCGAAAGAAGGCCGCCAACGGTGAGCTGCCGAGCGAGACCGCCGCACGCAGATAGGTGGGGGGCACCGACTTCATCACGCTGTACAGCGGCAAGATCATGAAGGGCAGCAGGATGTGCACCATCGCAATGATGACGCCCAAGCGGTTGAACAGCAGCGGCAGCGGCTCGTTGACAAAACCCAGTTCCAGCAGCGAGCGGTTCACCAGGCCGTTGGTCTGCAGCAGCACGATCCAGGCGGCCGAACGCACCAGCACCGAGGTCCAGAACGGCACCAGCACCAGAATCATCAGGATATTGGCCTGGCGCGGCGACAGCGTGGACAGCCAGTAGGCCAGCGGGTAGCCCAGCAGCAGGCAAAACAGCGTCACCACCGCGCTGATCTCAAAGGTGCGCAGCAAAATCTTGAAGAAGGCGGCCGAGTCGGCATCGACCCGGGTGATGTTGCCCTGCACGTCGCGCTTGAGATCGACCGTGGTGAGCAGGTAGTCGGGCGTCCAGCGCGAGCCATTTTTGGCAATCGCCTGCCAATAGCCCAACTCCTGCCAGCGCGGGTCGAGCGCCAGCATGCGCTCGCGCGTTTGCGCCGCGCTCAAGTTTTTCTCGAAGGGCAGCGCCCGGTAGGTGCTCATGACCAGGGACCGGGCACCGCTGATATCGCTGTTCAGGCGCCGCGCCAAACCACCGATATCAGACTGCTCGGCGATGGCCGAAAAATCGGTGATCAGCGCCGCATAAGCCTCGTCGGGTGGCGGGCTGGTGCGATCCCAGTGGTCCAGCACGGCCACGGTGTGGCGCAGCGTGCTGGCCACCTCCGGGTTTTCAACCGCGCGCACCAGCAGCGCGCCAATGGGCACGATGAAGATCGCCAGCAGAAAAACCAGCAGCGGCAGCGTCAGAGAGATGGCAAAGGCTTTTTTGCGCCGCTCCGAGCGTCGCAATTGGCTCGCCAGGTTGCCGGGAATCACAGTGACGCTCATGACCTTCTCTCCAACGCTCAGTTACTGCGCGGCCCAGGCGGTGAAGCGTTTTTCCAGCGCCTCACCCTGATCGGCCCAGAAGCTCACGTTGAACTGCAATGCCGTTTTGGCGTTGGCTGGCGCGGTGGGCAGTTGCCCCAATACCTTGGGATCGAGTTTGGCCAGTGCCTTGGTGTTGGTCGGGCCGTAAGAGATGTTCCTGGCGTACTCGGCCTGGGCGTCGGGGCTGCTGGCCATGGCAATGAACTTCAGGGCCGCGTCCTTGTTGGGCGCGCCTTTGGGCATGACCCAATAATCGAGGTCATAAATGCCGCCGGTCCAGGTGATCTGCAGGTTCTTGCCTTCACGCTGGGCAGCATCAATGCGGCCGTTGTAGGCGGTGGTCATGACGACGTCACCAGCCACCAGAAACTGGGGCGGCTGCGCACCGGCTTCCCACCACTGGATGTTGGGTTTGAGCTCGGTGAGTTTCTTGAACGCGCGGTCAGCGCCCTCTTTTGTATTGAGCACCTTGTACACGTCGGCCACCGCCACGCCATCGGCCATCAGGGCAAATTCGACGTTGTAGCGCGCACCTTTGCGCATGGCGCGCTTGCCGGGGATCTTTTTCACATCCCAAAAGTCGGCCCAGGTGGTGGGGGCGATCTTGAGCTTGTCGGCGTTGTAGGCCATGACCGTGGACCAGACAAAGGTGCCAATGCCGCACTCATGAATGGCAGCCGGTGTGAAGTCGGCCTTGTTGCCGATTTTGCTGTAGTCCAGTTTTTCAAACAGGCCTTCGTCGCAGCCCCGGGCGACGTCGGGGCTCTCGACCTCGACCACGTCCCAGGTCACATTCTTGGCTTCAACCATGGCCTTGATCTTGGCCTGCTCGCCGTTGTAGGCCACGCCAACAATCTTGTTGCCGGTGGCTTTTTCATAAGGCGCGAAGTAGGCTTTCTTCTGGGCATCGCCATTGGCGCCCCCAAAATTGACCACCGTGATCTGCGTTTCGGCCAGGCTGGCCAGCGCGACAAGGGCGGCACAGGCGGCCACCAGCGGTTTGAGGTTCATGAACGATCTCCTTTGTATATTAAAAGCCATTGACAATGCATGCGGCTCAAACATAGACCCGCAAATGCTCGGGGGGCAGCTGCAGCCAGATCGCATCGCCCGCAAGGGGCATGCTCTGGCTGGACAACGCGATCTTGACGGTGGCGCGCGCTTGGGTTGCGACGGTGCAGCGCAGGCGCAGGTGGTCGCCCAAATAAATCACATCATTCACGCTGGCTCTCAAGCCATTGGCCGCCGGCTGGTCACTGTATGAGAGTGGGCAGATGCGCTCGGGGCGAATGCAGGCCTGCACGCTCTGCCCGGGCTTGGCAGCGTTCACATTGAGGCCGGTCAAACGACTGCCGCAAGCGAGTTGCACCGTGCAGTGCGCGCCATCGACGCCAGAGACCTTGCCTTGAAAGACCGTGTTATCGCCGACAAAGCCGGCGACAAAGCGGTTGGCCGGCGTTTCATAGAGCTGGGTGACCCCGTCAATTTGCTGAATGGCCCCATCGTTGAACACGGCCACCCGGTCTGACATGGTCAGCGCCTCGGACTGGTCGTGCGTGACGTAGACAAAGGTCAGGCCGAGCTTGCGGTGGATTTCCTTGAGCTCGAGTTGCATGTGCTCGCGCAACTGCTTGTCCAGCGCACCCAGGGGCTCGTCCATCAGCACCAGCTGCGGGTCGAACACCAAGGCCCGCGCCAGCGCCACGCGCTGCTGCTGGCCGCCCGAGAGTTGACCGGGATAGCGCGCGCTCAGGTTGTCCATTTGCACCATCTCCAAAGCACGCAGCACCTTGGCTTCACGCTCTGACTTGCCAAATTTGCGCACCGTGAGCGGATAGGCCACGTTGTCGGCAATGGTCATGTGCGGGAACAGCGCGTAGTTCTGGAACACCATGCCAAAGTTGCGTTTGTGCGGTGGTGTCTTGGTGATGGATTTGCCTTTGAGGAATATCTCTCCCGCCGTCGGCGACTCAAAGCCGGCCAGCATCATCAGCGTGGTGGTCTTGCCCGAACCGGAGGGCCCCAGCAGCGACAAGAACTCGCCGCTTTGAATCTCCAGGTTCAGGTCGTGCACCACCAGGGTGCTGCCATCGTAGGTCTTTTGCACACCTGCGAATTTGACGAGTGGGTCGTTGCTGGACATCGGTTTCAACAGCCTCTATTAGGTCGATCAGGTCGCTTCACTGCACCGCCGCCAGACTGGCTTGCATGATGGACAAGCCCTCGTCCACGATGGCATCGCTGGCGGTCAGGGGCACCAGGATGCGCACCACGTTGCCGTAGGTGCCGCAGGTCAGCAGGATCAAGCCGCGTTTCGTCGCCTCATTGGCGAGCGCCTTGGCCATCTCGGCGTTGGGTTGGTGCGCGTCACCATCCTTGCAGAGTTCGATCGCCACCATGGCGCCCATGCCACGCACGTCGGCAACACAAGGGTACTGGCCGGCCAGGGCTTTCAGGCGGCTCATCAGGTGCGCGCCCAGGGTGCGGCTGCGCTCAAGCAGATTTTCTTTGGCGAAGACATCGAGCACCGCCAGCGCGGCGGCACAGGCAATCGGGCTGCCCGCATAGGTGCCGCCCAGCCCACCGGCTGCGGGTGCGTCCATGACTTCTGCGCGGCCCACCACGCCAGACAGGGGGTAACCGCCCGCCATCGATTTGGCCATGGTGATCATGTCGGGGGCGACACCGCTTTGCTCCATCGCGAACCAGGTGCCGGTGCGCCCGGCGCCGGTTTGAATTTCGTCGGCAATCATCAAGATGCCGTGCTGGTCGCACAAGGCGCGCAGGCGCTGCAGAAAGTCAAAGGGCGCCACATTGAAGCCGCCTTCGCCCTGCACCGGCTCCACAATGATGGCGGCCACCCGATTGGCCTCGACGTCATTTTTCAGGATGGACTCCACCGACGCGATCGCGTCATCGCTGCTGATGCCCTGCGCCGCATTGGGAAACTGGGCATGGAAGATTTCTGCCGGGAACGGACCAAAGCCGGTCTTGTAGGGGGCCACCTTGCCGGTCAGCCCCAAGGTCAGCAGGGTGCGACCGTGGTAGCCGCTGGTGAAGGCAATAACGGCGCTGCGCTTGGTGTAGGAGCGGGCAATCTTGATGGCGTTTTCAACCGCTTCGGCACCGGTGGTCAAGAACATGGTTTTCTTGGCAAAGTTGCCGGGCGCCAGCGCGTTGATGCGCTCAGCCAGTTCCACATAGGGTTCGTAGGCCAGCACCTGGAAGCAGGTGTGCGTGTAGCGGTCTATTTGATCCTTGACGGCTTGCATGATCTCGGGGCGGCAGTGACCCGTGTTGAGCACGGCAATGCCACCGGCAAAGTCAATGTAGCGCTTGCCTTCGACGTCCCACACTTCAGCGTTGAGGCCACGCGCAATAAAGACTTCGTGGCTCTGCCCCACACCCCGGGGAATGGCGGCCCGGCGGCGGGCCATCAGGGCGGCGTTGGTCTGTTCGGTTTGGTGCTGCATATCACTCCTGCGAGGTTGGTCATTGCTAAAGTGATGGGACTGTAAAAGCCATGAGGCGCAACGACCATATACAGTTCAGTCTATTTTCATGATGTACTGTGTCGCCACGCTTGCCTGTACATACAAACCCTAATAAACCGTCATGGTCACGCTCAATCCGCAAAGTTCAACGCCGCTGGTGCTGCAAATCGTGGCCAGCTTTTGCGCGGCGATTGAAGACGGCTCCCTGCGGCCCGGCGCCAAGGCGCCGTCCATTCGGCAGTTTGCCCATGCCCATAACGTGAGTGTGTTTACCGTGGTCGACGCCTACGACCGGCTGGTGGCGCAGGGCTACTTCACCTCAAGACCGCATGCCGGGTTTTTTGTCAGGCAGCGCCCGGCGTCCAGCGCGGCGCTTTCAGGACACAGCCCGAATTTCAGCTTTGACTCGATGTGGTACTTGCGCCGGATTTTCGAGAACCGCGCGCTGCGCATGAAGCCCGGTTGTGGCTGGCTGCCCGGCGACTGGCTGTTTCAGGAGGGGATGCGCCGCAGCTTGCGCAGCCTGGCCACGCAGGATGTGGACCTGGGTGGCTATGGAGAACCCAAGGGCTACCCGCCGCTGCGCCAGCTGGTGCGGGACTTGCTGGCCGAGCAGGAGATTGCCGTCACCTCAGAACATGTGCTGCTGACGCAAGGCTCGAGCCAGGCCATGGATCTGGTGGCGCGGCGCCTGGTGCGCCCCGGTGACGCGGTGCTGGTCGATGACCCGGGTTACCCGAATTTGCTGTTTTCCCTGCGCTTTTTGGGCGCCAAGCTGATCGGTGTGCCGCGCACCCCGATGGGTTACGACTTGCTGGCACTGGAGCGCCTGGTAGTTGAACACCGGCCCAAGCTGTTTTTCACCCAGCCGCGCCTGCAGAGCCCGACCGGCTCCATCGCCCAGCTGTCGCACTTGCACCGCGTCATGCAACTGGCCGACAAGCATGATTTCCTGGTGGTGGAGAATGACATCTACGCTGACCTGGACCCCGAGCCCCGGCCCTCGCTGGCCAGCCTGGACCAGCTCAGCCGGGTGATCTACATCAGCAGCTTTTCCAAAACCATCTCCCCCAATATCCGCGTCGGCTACCTGGCGGCAAGCCCGGATTTGCTGGAGGACTTGGCGCAACTCAAGATGATTTCTGGTCTCACTTCGTCGGAGTTCAGCGAGCGCCTGGCGTATGGCGCTTTGACTGACGGGCGCTGGCGCAAGCACGTGAAGAGCGTGCGTGAGCGCCTGGCCAAAGCGCATCTGGGTGCGGCAGCGCGTCTGTTGAAGGTGGGGTTCGAGATTTTCTGCGAGCCCAAAGCCGGCATTTTTCTGTGGGCCAAACACCCGGCCATTGCGGATTCTGCCGAGCTGGCCTACAAGGCCGCCGAGCAGGATATCTTGCTCGGGCCGGGCCATTTGTTCAGTCCGAATCTGCAGCCCAGCCCGTGGCTTCGCTTCAATGTGGTCTTTTGTGACGAGCCCGCCCTGTTTGACTTCCTGGCGGCTCAGTGCCAAACGACTTGATCACCTAAAATCAAAAGCTTTGACGCGCGCACTGCAAGGTGTTGTGAGTTTGTCGTTCACCGCTGTCATCCCCCAACACTGAAAACCAGGTCTCTCAAGCCATGAACTCAACCGTCGCCCCCGCCTCCGTCGCCGACATCCGCAAGATCTTCCTCGACTTCTTTGCCTCCAAAGGCCACACCGTGGTGCCGTCGAGCCCGCTGGTGCCCGGCAATGACCCAACGCTGATGTTCACCAACTCGGGCATGGTGCAGTTCAAGGACGTGTTCCTGGGCAGCGACAAGCGCTCTTACGTGCGCGCCGCCTCGGTGCAGGCCTGCCTGCGCGCTGGCGGCAAGCACAACGACCTGGAAAACGTGGGCTACACAGCGCGGCACCACACCTTTTTCGAGATGCTGGGCAACTGGAGCTTTGGCGACTACTTCAAGCGCGATTCGCTCAAGTGGGGTTGGGAACTCCTGACCCAGGTCTACCAGCTGCCCGCTGACAAGCTCTGGGCGACGGTCTACATCGACGACGACGAGGCTTACAACATCTGGACGCAAGAAATTGGCCTGCCGCCCGAGCGCGTGGTGCGCATCGGCGACAACAAGGGCGCCAAATACGCCTCCGACAACTTCTGGATGATGGCCGACACCGGCCCCTGCGGCCCGTGCAGCGAGATTTTTTATGACCACGGCCCCGCCATTGCCGGTGGCCCACCCGGCAGCCCGGAGCAGGACGGTGACCGTTACATCGAGATCTGGAACCATGTGTTCATGCAGTACGACATGCAGCCGGACGGCTCGGTCAAACCGCTGCCCGCGCCGTGTGTCGACACCGGCATGGGGCTGGAGCGCCTGGCGGCCATCCTGCAGCATGTGCACAGCAATTACGAGATCGATATTTTTGACGCGCTGATCAAGGCCGCAGCGCGCGAGACCGGCTGCAGCGACCTGGGCAACAAGAGCCTGCGCGTGATCGCCGACCACATCCGCGCCACCGCCTTTCTGGTCAGCGATGGTGTTCTGCCGTCCAACGAAGGGCGCGGCTATGTGCAGCGCCGCATCATCCGCCGCGCCATTCGCCACGGCTACAAGCTGGGCCAAAAGACGCCTTTCTTCTACAAACTGGTGCCCGATCTGGTGGCGCTGATGAGCGAGGCCTATCCGAGTCTGGCAGCGCAATCGCAGCGCATTGCGCAGGTCTTGCAGGCCGAGGAAGAGCGCTTTTATGAGACGCTGGCCAACGGCATGCAAATACTTGACGAGACTTTGATCGGCAACGTCAAGGTGCTGCCCGGCGATGTGGCCTTCAAGCTGCACGACACTTTTGGTTTCCCGCTCGACTTGTCGGCTGACGTGTGCCGTGAGCGCGGGTTGGAGGTGGACGAAGCCGGTTTTCATGCCGCCATGGAAAAGCAGAAAGCGCAAGGCCGTGCGGCGGGAAAATTTAAGATGGACCGCGCTTTGGACTACAGCGGCGATGACAATGATTTTGTCGGCTACGAGCAACTCACGGAGCTCACAAAAATAGTGGCGCTCTACGTAGACGGCGCGCCGACAGATGAGCTAAAAGCCGGTCAAGCCGGTGTCGTGGTGCTGGCTGCAACACCGTTCTATGGCGAAAGCGGTGGCCAGGCCGGCGACCAGGGCCACATCTTTTCTGACGGTGCGATGTTCGAGGTGGCCGACACGCAGAGGATCAAGACCAGCGTGTTTGGCCACCATGGCGTCTTGGTATCGGGCGCACTCAAGCTCGGCGACGAAGTCACCGCCCATGTCAACGCCAGCCTGCGCGCCGCCACCCAGCGCAACCACAGCGTGACCCACCTGATGCACAAGGCGCTGCGCGAAGTGCTGGGCGCTCATGTGCAGCAAAAAGGCTCACTGGTGACGCCCGAGCGCACGCGCTTTGACTTCGCGCACAACGCGCCGGTCACGGACGAGCAGATTCGCGAGGTCGAAGCCCGCGTCAACTTTGAAATTCTGAGCAATGCGCCAACCCAGGCGCGCGTGATGGACATTGAAGCGGCGCAGGAAACCGGCGCCATGATGCTGTTTGGCGAGAAATACGGCGAGTCGGTGCGCGTGCTCGACATCGGCAGCAGCCGCGAACTGTGCGGCGGCACCCACGTGGCCCGCACCGGCGACATCGGCCTGTTCACGATCACTGCCGAGGGTGGCGTCGCATCGGGCGTGCGCCGTATCGAAGCGGTCACCGGCATGAACGCGCTGGCCTATGTGCAGGACATGGAAAACATGCTCGGCGGCGTGGCCGGCTCCCTGAAGGTCACCCCCCCTGAGGTGCCGGCACGCGTGAGCGCCATGCTCGACCAGGTCCGCACCCTGGACAAGGAGCTGACCGCACTCAAGGGCAAGTTGGCTTCGACGCAAGGCGATGAACTGCTGACGCAAGCGGTCGAGGTCAACGGTGTCAAGGTGCTGGCGGCCCAACTCGTGGGCGCCGACGCCCGGGCGCTGCGCGAGACCATGGACAAGCTCAAGGACAAGCTCAAAACCGCCGTCATCGTGCTCGGCGTGGTGGACGGCGACAAGGTGCAAGTTGCGGTCGGCGTGACGCCAGATACCACCGGCAAAGTCAAGGCTGGGGAACTGGTCAACTTCGTGGCAGCGCAGATCGGGGGCAAGGGCGGGGGCAAGGCGGACATGGCCATGGCCGGTGGCACCGAGCCCGCCAAGCTGGCAGCAGCCTTGGCCAGCGTGCTGGGATGGGTCTCGGCCAAGCTGTGATGACGGCGGCCTTAAACTATGTATTTAGGAGCTACACACGCTTATTCCACGTGGGCTAGAGCTCTATTTTGCTTATAAAAACAGGCGTTGGCACACGACCTTGGGCGTGACCATCGCCGCGCCGATCGGGCGCCCTGGCGCGCAGGCGCGAGGCTGGCTGGTGGCGCCTTGGCTGCCGGGTGCGATTCAAAGTGATGTGGCCCCCTGAAAAAATCAAGGCCTCACGTCAAACACGGCTTTGCGTATCAAACCCGGCCCGGCGACTGGGCCATGCGCATGCGGTTTTGGGGTGAAAACACACGCGAAATCGAAGCTAGGGTATGCAAGCGCTAGCCGACGCGCGCCTTTCACCCCAAAGCCCGGTCGCATAGCCCAATCACCGTGCCTGACGCCGTAGAAGTCAAAATTTCTGCAGCAAGCGGCGCACATCAATTCGTGCCATCTACAACGCAGGCAACTTTTGAATTCCCCCACCACCGTGATATCAGCCCCGATCCAATAGACGCACCTGAGTGCTTCGGAAATGAACCATTCATCTGAAGCCGCACTCACTTTGAATCGCACCTTTGACGTGAGCGCCGGCGTCGACAACGCCAATCCGCAGGGCGCCACCCAGCTCTGGCTGCCGATTCCTTTGGTCAACAGCGACTGGCAGCAGTCACTGCAGAACAGCTTCAGCAGCAACGGCCGAGCCAAGCTCGCCGGTGAACACGGCCTCGGGCGCTCTACTGCCTTGCTTTTCTTGCCCATAGCGACGGCTATTGGCAAAGCGCCTTGTATCCCATCCCGATCCGCACCACCACATTCTCGCCAGAGTTATGCAGAGCATCCCTAGCTTGTCACTTGTTTGTCACATTTGCGCCATAAACTGGTCACGCCTCTAGCAACTTCCCGAAAGGAAAAAACATGAAATCGTTCCCTATTAAATCGATCTTGGCCACCTCCGCATTGGCTTTCCTGGGCACCGTGCCCCTGTCCAGTCTTGCGCAGGTCGTCAAAGTTGACGGCTCCAGCACCGTTTTCCCAATCACTGAAGGCATCGCAGAAGATTTTCAGAAAGCCAACAAGGGCCTGAAAGTGACTGTGGGCGTGTCCGGTACCGGTGGTGGTTTCAAGAAATTTTGTCGTGACGAAATTGATGTGACCAATGCGTCACGTCCCATCCTGGCCTCAGAAATGGCCCTGTGCAAGACCGCCGGTGTTGAGTACTACGAACTGCCCGTTGCATTTGATGCCTTGACGGTGGTGATAAACCCGAAAAACAACTGGCTCAAGCAAGCGACCGTGGCTGAACTGAAAACCATGTGGGAGCCATCGGCACAGGGCAAGATCACCCGGTGGAACCAGGTCAACCCGACATGGCCTGACCAGCCGATCAAATTGTTCGGCGCTGGCGCTGACTCCGGCACTTTTGACTACTTTACCGAAGCCATCGTCGGCAAAGCAAAATCCAGCCGCGGCGACTTTACCGCCTCGGAAGATGACAATGTCCTGGTGCAAGGTGTTGCCGGTGATGTGAACGCCATCGGTTATTTTGGCTATGCGTATTACGCAGAAAACACCGGCAAGCTCAAGGCCTTGCCGATTGTGGAAAAAGAAGGCAAGCCTGCTGTGTTTCCGAGTGCTGAAACCGTTGCAAATGGTGCTTACCAGCCGCTGGCACGCCCGATCTTCATCTACGTCCGTTCCAAGTCCCTGGAAAAGCCTGAAGTCAAGAAGTTTGTTGACTATTACATGGCTAACGCCGCAAAGATGGCATCGGAAGTGAAATATGTGGGCTTGCCTGCTGCGGTTTACACCTCCAACATCAAGCACATGGCAACAGGCAAAAAGGGCACCGTGTTTGGTGGCAAAAATGAAGTGGGTGTGAGTATTGATGAATTGGTCAAGCGCGAAGCAAAAATGTAAGCGCTGAAAAACTCGTTTGACTGAAACAACAGCCTGCACCTGATCGCCGTGTGCAGGCTGTTGCTTTTTTTTCGGCCATTTAATCAATCGAAATCTACAATGAGCTACTCAATCACTTTGGATCGAAACGCGATGGATGAACGACTGACCGGTGCCGCCCGTTTGGCGGAGTTGGCACAAATCAAGGCAGCTCGCAGACGCAAGGATAACTTCATCGAATTGGTGCTGCTGAGTGCGGCCTGCGTTTCCGTGTTCACGACCCTGGGCATTGTGTATGTTCTGCTCAAGGAGACCTTGGTCTTTTTTACCCACGTGCCAATTTGGGATTTTTTTACAGATACCCAATGGACGCCACTGTTTGATGACGCGCACTACGGAATCATCGTTTTGTTGTCAGGTACCTTGTCCAGTTCACTGGTGGCGCTGTTGATCGCGGTACCCATGGGCACCATCATTGCCATTTACCTGTCGGAGTTTGCCAATCACACGGCGCGGGAAGTGCTTAAGCCGGTACTTGAGTTGCTCTCAGGGGTGCCGACCATCATTTATGGTTTTTTTGCGCTGTTGTTCATTACACCGCTGATCCAGAAAATTTACCCCGGCCTTCCCACGTTCAATATTCTTTCTGCTGGCATCGTGATGGGCATCATGATCATCCCCTATGTCTCTTCGCTGTCTGAAGATGCCATGCGGGCGGTGCCGATGAGCTTGCGTGAAGGCTCGTATGCCATGGGCGCCACCCGTTTTCAGACTGCCATGCGCGTCGTGGTGCCAGCTTCCATCTCCGGTATCGCGTCGGCTTATATTTTGGGTATTTCCCGCGCTGTAGGGGAAACCATGATCCTGGCGGTCGCGGCCGGTATGCAACCCAATTTGACGCTCAACCCGCTGGAGCCTGCAGCTACGGTCACATCTTTTATCGTGCAGGTGGCGCTTGGTGACCTTCCTCACGGCAGCATTGGGTATCAGACTATTTTTGCGGCGGGATTGACCTTGTTGGTGATCACGCTGTTGTTTAACTTGTTGGGGCACTGGATGCGCCGCAAATACCGGGAGGTGTACTGATGGCGCAAGATATCAAACGGACTGAAGCGCTGCGGGCCATCATCAAGGCTCACAAGCGCTGGGATGTGATGTTCGCGGTGCTGAGCGTGATCGTCATAGCCATTGCCATTTTTACGCTGCTCGCCTTGTTTTCCCGGATGCTGATTGATGGCGGGCCACGCCTGACCGCAGAGTTTTTTACAAACTTTCCCTCACGCAGGGCCGGTGAGGCAGGGATATTGTCAGCCTGGGTGGGCTCGTTTCTGGTGATGCTGGTGACCGGACTCTTCGCTATTCCGGTGGGCATCGCCAGTGGCATTTACCTGGAAGAGTACGCCAGAAAAAACTGGTTCACCGATGTGATCGAGATCAACATCAGCAACTTGGCAGGTGTGCCGTCAATTGTCTACGGTCTATTGGCGCTGGGTTTGTTTGTCTACACCTTTGGTTTTGGACAAAGCATTTTGTCAGCTGGTTTGACCTTGGCATTGTTGATTTTGCCGATTGTGATCGTCACCACGCGCGAAGCGTTGCGATCGATCCCGCAAATGGTGCGTGAAGGCGCTTATGCCTGTGGTGCCACAAGATGGCAAGTGGTCAGCGATCACCTGGTGCCCTACAGCATGCCGGGCATTTTGACGGGTGTGATCATTGGCTTGTCGCGTGCCATCGGTGAAACAGCGCCGATCATCACCATTGGCGCGCTGACATTCATCGCCTTTTTGCCACCGGTGCCATTTACTGGTGAACCAGTTGCAGGCATGTTTGATTGGCTGTTCTCACCCTTTACAGTGATGCCCATCCAGATTTTCAACTGGACATCGCGCCCCGACCCAGCCTTCCACGCCAACGCGGCTGCCGCCAGTTTGGTTCTGGTGTTCCTCACTTTGGGCATGAATGCGCTTGCCATCTGGCTTCGCTACCGCCTGCGCAAGAACATCAAGTGGTAACAATTTAACGAGAACAACACCTCATGGCATCCACCATCACTTACCCCGACAATGCGCCGCCTCTGAAGGCAGAGTCGCAAAACCTTGATTTCTATTACGGTGACTTCAAAGCTCTCAGAGGCGTTTCCATGCCGGTGTACGAAAACCGTGTCACGGCTCTGATCGGCCCCAGCGGCTGCGGCAAGTCCACCTACCTGCGCTGCTTTAACCGCATGCATGACCTCTATCCGGGTCACCGGTACGACGGAAAAATTCAGCTTCACCCGGACGAAGTCGATATTTTGGATCGTTCAGTTGATCCTATCGAGGTTCGCATGCGAATCTCCATGGTGTTCCAAAAACCCAACCCGTTTCCAAAGTCCATTTTCGAGAACGTGGCTTATGGGCTGCGGGTGCGCGGTGAAAAATCTGCAACTTACATTGAAGACAAGGTAGAAGCCGCCTTGAAGAGTTCGGCCCTGTGGAACGAGGTCAAGGACCGCATGACCGAGCCTGCGACCAATTTGTCAGGCGGCCAGCAGCAGCGCTTGTGTATTGCCCGGTCACTGGCCACTGATCCTGAAATAATTTTGTTTGACGAGCCCACATCCGCGCTGGATCCAATTGCCACCGGCAGTATTGAAGAACTGATCAGCGAGATCAAGAACAAGGTCACGATTTTGATCGTGACCCACAATATGCAGCAGGCTGCGCGCGTGTCTGATTTTGTTGCTTACATGTATTTGGGTGAAATGGTTGAATATGGCCAGACCACTGACATTTTCATGAAGCCCAAGCGACAAGAAACAGAAGACTACATTACCGGCCGTTTTGGTTAAGAACTACAAGGAAATCCGCCATGAGTGACAAACATCTATCTTCGCAATTTGACAGCGAACTCAGCGCTGTCTCGACCCGCGTCATGGAAATGGGCGGCCTGGTGGAATCGCAAATTCATCAGGCGATTCATGCGCTGTCCCAATTCAGCGTCGAAGTGGCCAACGTCGTCTCAGCCACCGAACCGCGCGTCAACGCGATGGAAATCGACATTGACCGCGAGCTCTCGAGCATCATCGCGCGGCGCCAACCGACCGCCCGCGACTTGCGCTTGCTGATTGCCATTTCCAAGACCACCGCCAACCTCGAGCGCGTCGGCGATGAGGCTGAAAAGATCGCGCGCATGGTGCGCTCCATCATTCATAGCGGCGGGCCGCGATCACTGCCGGCCAATGAACTGCGGGTCGCCGCCGACATGGCCTCGGGTTTGCTGCGCAGGACGCTTGATGCCTTTGCCCGACTCGACACCACGGCGGCAGTGGCCATCTTGAAGGCAGACGATTTGATCGACGAGGAGTTCAACGGCTTCGTGCGCAAGCTCGTTACCTACATGATGGAAGACCCGCGCATGATTTCACCAGCGCTGGACCTGTTGTTTCTGGCCAAGGCGCTGGAGCGCATCGGCGACCATGCCAAAAACATCGCTGAATTCACGATCTACGTGGTCAAGGGCGCGGACATTCGCCACACCTCGATGGAACAGATTGAATCGGTTTTGAAATGAGACAGCAGCCTGGCGTCTTGATTGTGGAAGATGAGCCAGCCATTGCCGAGTTGATTGCCGTCAACCTGCGCCACAACGGCTTTCGCCCGACCTGGGCGATGGACAGTGCCAGCGCCCAACGCGAGTTGGATGACGCGCTGCCCGATGTGATTCTGCTGGACTGGATGCTGCCCGGCGAGAGCGGTCTGGCGCTGGCCAAACGCTGGCGCGCCCACCCGCGCACCAAGGCCGTTCCAATTATCATGCTGACCGCCCGTGGCGACGAGGCCGACCGGGTGGCGGGCCTGGATGCGGGTGCTGACGACTACATTGCCAAACCGTTCTCCACCAAGGAGTTGCTGGCGCGCATGCGCGCCGTAATGCGCCGACACGCCCCCGAGCAGGTCGCCAGCACCGTCACGGTGGGCGCCTTGCTGCTTGATGGCGCGACCTACCGCGTCTCGTTCGCCGGGCAGCCGATCAAACTTGGGCCAACCGAATTCAAGTTGCTGCAGTACCTGATGAGCCATGCCGAACGCGTGCACAGCCGCGGGCAGTTGCTTGACAAGGTCTGGGGTGACCACGTCTTTATTGAGGAGCGCACGGTCGACGTGCACGTCAAGCGCCTGCGCGAAGCGCTGGGTTCCCAGGCCGGCCCAATGGTTGAGACCGTGCGTGGCGCCGGTTACCGGCTGACGGCGCAATCAGCACCAGCCGCGCTGGTGCTGGCCGGTACATGAACCAGCGCCATTGGCGCGCGCTTGGGCGCCGATAGCAATCGCACCATGTTTTTACGCTTCTTTTCCTTTACCTTGAGCCAGCTGCTGGGCGGTCTGGCCGGTTGGTTTGTGATGTCGATCACCTATGTGCCGATCACCGATCTGGCTGGCGTGCTGGCCGGTGTCGTTCTGGGCGGTGTGACCTGGTTTCTGCTGGACGCCACACGCGGCGTGCGCTTGCTGCGCTGGTTGCGTGTGGGCGATGCCGCCGAGGTGGCCATGCGCACCGGCTTGTGGGGAGAGGTCTCTGATCGGGCCCGGCGCGTGATTCGCGCCCGGGAAAGGGAGACGCAAGAGAGTCAGCACCGACTGCAGGACTTTCTCTCGGCCCTGCAAGCCTCGCCCAATGGCGTGCTGCTGCTTGATGCGAACGGGCAGATTGAATGGCTCAATCAAACGGCCGCCGCGCATTTTGGTCTGGATGCGCAGCGCGACCTTATGCAGCACCTGGGCAATCTGGTGCGCGACCCCGGTTTTGCCAGCTACTTTGCCCAGCGCGATTTCCGCCATGCGCTGATCATGCCGGGACGCGAAAGCACCGCAGCGCGGCCGGTGAAACTGTCGGTGCAGCTTCACCCTTATGGCAACGGGCGTCTTTTGCTGCTGTCGAGCGACATCACCGCCGTCGAGCAGGCCGAGGCCATGCGGCGGGACTTTGTCGCCAACGTCTCGCATGAAATCCGCACACCACTGACGGTGCTGGCCGGTTTTGTCGAAACCCTGCAGACCTTGCCCCTCAACGACGAGGAACGCCAACGCTATCTGACCCTGATGGCGCAGCAAGCCGACCGCATGCAAAGCCTGGTCAATGACCTGCTGGTGCTCTCGCGCCTGGAGGGCAGGCCGCTGCCAAGCGACGCCGAGGCCATCGCCGTGCCCGCCCTGATGCGCCAGCTCGAGCAGGACGGCCGCGCCTTATCGGCAGTGATGAACCCGGGCGCCGAACCGCGCCACCAGTTGCGCTTTGAGAGTCTGCTTTCAGGCGACATCGTCGGCGCGCCCAGTGAGTTACTCAGTGCGATGGGTAATTTGGTGAGCAACGCCATTCGCTATACGCCCCCGGCTGGAAGCATCGTGGTGCGCGCACGGCTGCTGGCCGACGACCGGGCGGAATTCTCAGTGTCGGACACTGGCCCTGGCATTGCGCCGGAGCACCTGCCGCGCCTGACCGAGCGTTTTTACCGGGTTGACCGCAGCCGCTCACGCGACACTGGCGGCACCGGGCTGGGCCTGGCCATCGTCAAGCACGTGGCGCAGCGTCATGGCGGCGAGTTGATCATTGACAGCACACCGGGCAAAGGCTCGGTGTTCAAGATCATCTTCCCGGCCAGCCGCGTCAGACTGCCAAAGGAGGCTCCTGCATCGCTTCCAGCTGCTCCTGCAGCATCTGCACCTGACCTTGCCAGTAGTCGCTGGAGCCAAACCACGGAAAGTTGATGGGGAAGGTCGGGTCGCTCCAGCGCCGCGCCAGCCAGGCGCTGTAATGAATCAGGCGCAAGGTGCGCAGCGGCTCAATCAGCACCAGCTCGCGCCGGTCAAATTCACGAAATTGCTCATAGCCATCCACCAAGGCACCGAGTTGGCGCGTGCGCTGCTGGCGCTCGCCACTGAGCAGCATCCAAAAGTCTTGCACCGCCGGGCCGCTACGGGCGTCATCGAGATCAACAAAGTGCGGTCCCGGCCCGGAGCTGGCGGGTGACTCCAGCGGCGTCCACAGGATGTTGCCGGGGTGGCAGTCACCGTGCAGGCGCAGTCGCTTGACGGGCTCAAGATAAGGATCATTTTGGCATCCAGCCCTCGTCAAACAAGCGTGAGTAGCTATCAAATCAAGGGCCTCTTGCGACGCCTTGGCCCACTGTGACTGCACATCCAGTGGCACCTGCTCATGGGCCAGCAGCCAAGCGCGCGACTCCGTGCCAAAGCTTTGTAGGTCCAGCGCCGGGCGGCTGACAAAGGGCTTGGCGGCACCCACGGTATGAATACGCGCCAGGAAGCGGCCAATCCATTCCAAGACCTGCGGGTCGTCCAACTCGGGCGGTCGCCCGCCCCGGCTTGGGGACACGCTGAAGGCAAAGCCACCAAAGTGATTAAGCGTGCTGCCGTTCAGCAGCAGCGGCCCGACCACCGGAATTTCAGCATCCATCAATTCGGCGGAAAACGCGTGTTCTTCCAGGATTTGCGCCTCGCTCCAGCGCCCAGGCCGGTAGAACTTGGCGACCACCACCGCGCCGTCCTCCAGGTGCAGCTGATAGACCCGGTTTTCATAGGAGCTCAGGGCCAGCAGCCGACCGTCGCCATACAAACCGACGCTGGCCAGTGCGTCCATGACGACGTCGGGCGTGAGCGATTCATAGGCATGCGGGGCGACACAAGAGGGCGAAGGTTCAAACATGCCGCCATTGTCGCGTCTGGCGCGCCGCGTCGCAAGACGCAGCTTGTGCCTTTGAGGCGCAATTCAAAGTGATGTGGCACCCGGAAGAAATCAAGGCCTCACGTCAAAACCGGCTTTGCGCATCAAACCCGGCACGGCGAATGGGCCAAAATTTCTGTAGCAAGCGGCGCACATCAATTCGCGCCAACTCACCGCAGGCAACTTTTGAATTCCCCCTGCCAGCGTACCCAACCGCTCGCAGAATCAGCCGGGTGATGCGTTTTGCGGAGGTAAAGGAGGAGCACGCGAAGCGGGCGGGGGACACGTAGCAAAGCGCATCGCCCGGCTGATTCACCCACTACCGTGATATCAGCCCCGATCCAACAGACGCACCTGAGTGCTTCGGAAATGAACCATTGATCTGAAGCCCACAATCACTCATTTTGAATCGCACCCTCAGAGCGAAGCCGTCACCGCGCTCCCCGGGAGCACAAAACACCTGCATTGACGGTAGGGTGGTGGCGCTGCGAACGTAGACGGGGCAAGGGCGAGGGTGCAAACACGCCGCCCTTGCCACGGCTGGCCCTGACTGGCGCCTAAGGGCTCGCCTGCAGCGATAGCATGTAGCCCTCGCGCGGATCGCCGCGCCCGGCCAGCGCCTGATCGTAGGCCGCGACCACCGCCGACGGGCCCTGTTGCTGGCGCACCCGCAGCCAGGGATCGGCCGGGTCCGTGATCTTGGCGACAAACGCCTGCCAGGCCTGCAGCAGCCTTTGTCCCAGTTGCTCAGCACCCCAGTCGCTGTTGCGTTTTTTGACCTGGGCAGGGGCAAAAAACAAGGTGGCGCGCGGTCCCGGCAGGTCTTTGGCACCACCGAGTTGATCGACGTGCGTGCCGCCGATAGACATGCTGTATTTGAGGTTTTCGAAGCGGGTGTGAATGGCACGGCGCAAATCGGTGTTGCCGGCAAAGTCGATGTAGACACAGGCAGCGCCTGCATCCACCTGGTCGAGCTGGTCGTAGCTCAAAACGCGGTCGTAGCAGCCCAGGCTCTCGCAAAACGCGACATTGCGCGCCGATGTCAAACCGAGCACCTCAATGCCGGGGCGCTGTGCCAGTTGGAACGCGGTGCCGTACGCCGTTTTGCTCGATGCGCTGGACAGCAGCATGAGCGCCCGCTGGGAACCTGTTGCCAGTGCGCCGAAAAAGTCGTTGTCGACCAGAAAATCATCAATCAGCCAGGACGTCATGAAAAGCGGACGCATGAGCGCTTGCGTGTCTTCGCTCTCAAAGGTGTAAAACGGGTCGGCGCTGCAGCGCAGGTACTGGTTGTAGACCGGGTGCAAACTGGCCCGGTGCGCGGCGCCATCCGCAAAGCCAGCCTTTGAAACCCGGGTGGGTTGCAGCACCACGCTGCTGGACATGGGGTAGTAGCCGTAGAACTTTTCCCCGAGTGCCACGCCGGGATGCAGCGACTGCAGCACGGTGGCAAAACCCCAGACCGGGATTCGCCCCCAGCCTGGTTCTTCCGAGCCATTGACCGGGAAGAACGACCAGTAATTCATCGCCTCACCAAAGGCGGCGTAAGTGATGTTGTTGGAAGTCAGCGCGAACCTGTCGATACGCAAGCGGACTTCGCCCTCGTTCAAGGGCAACTCAGGCGTGCTGCGCAGTTCGGTGCTGGCGAGTTGGTCCTTGCGGACCAGAAAATCGAGTGTCGTCATGGTGCAACCTTAAACGATGCGGCCATCCCGGGCAATCCGGTCTGGCCGCCAAGGTGACAGGACAACACGGCCAGCCCGTTCGATGCATCCCGCCAGCGTGGACTGCGGGTTTTACGCCAACGTGAGCGTCACGTCAATGTTGCCGCGCGTGGCGTTGGAGTAGGGGCAGACCTGGTGCGCCTTGTCGATCAGGGCCTGCGCCACCGCACGGTCCATGCCCGGCAGATGGACCACCATCTGCACCTCGATACCGAAGCCAGCGGGAATCTGGCCAATGCCCACGGTGGCGTCAATGGCGGCATCGGCCGGCATGGCCAACTTCTGCGTGCCCGCGACGAACTTCATGGCACCGATGAAGCAGGCGCTGTAACCGGCCGCGAACAGCTGCTCGGGGTTGACCCCCCCGCCGGGGCCGCCCATCTCTTTGGGCACCGCGAGCTTGAGCGCAAGCAGACCGTCGGCGCTTCGGGTGCCGCCATCGCGCCCGCCGGTAGAGATGGCGTGGGCTTGGTAGACGACTTTTTCAACTTTGGTGACCATGGTGTTTCCTGAAAAGACCTCGTGCTTTGAGGCGGCGTAAAAAAAGCGGGAGACAAGAAATTTGTGCGCCATCAAGCCGTGAGCTGGCGACGCAGGGCCTGGACCTTTTCAGTCAGTGCCATGAGCTCGGCCACCGGCGAGTGCGTGGCGCTGATCATGCAAACGGGTACTCTGGCCGCTCTCGTCTTGAGCTCGTGGCCGGCAGCCGTGAGCGTAATCTGCACCCGGCGCTCGTCCACACTGGAGCGGATTCGCCGCAGCAGGCCCGCCGCTTCCATTCGCTTGAGTAAAGGTGTGAGCGTGCCAGAGTCCAGGAACAGGCGCTCACCCAAGTTCGAAACCGTCACATCATCGCGCTCCCACAGCACCAGCATCACCAGGTACTGCGGGTAGGTCAGGCCCAGGTCGGCCAGCAGCGGCTGGTAGAGCTTGGTGATCGCGAGCGAGGTGGAATACAGCGCAAAGCAGAGCTGATTGTCCAGCAACAGCGCGGCATCGGACGGTGGGCTTGAGTTCTGGGAGGACATGTATAAATATATCACGCAATTAAGTTGCTAACAATTCATATGCCACTGCCCATGCCCCTTCACCCCACTAATTTAGATCAAATCAGCCTCCAGCCCACGTTCTATATGCGCTATGCGCTATAAAAACAGTTGCAACCTCAGTCTGATACCGACACCGGGCTGGTAGTCCGTTTCATCAAAACGGTTACGAAATTAAATTGATGGATTTTTCTGTCTGGCTAGGCGTGAGGAGGCGGCATAGCTGTAGCTATGACAACGACGAACAACAACGCCAGGCGGGAAAAGACACAATTTAACCGAGATTGTTCATTAGGGTTTGAGACGATGGCGAGTGGATTTGCGAAGCAGTTTGTGTGGCTGGGAGGCGTTCATAGCACCGCTATGGACACCGAGCAGACGCGCAAAATGGCCGCAAAGCCGCCGCCAGCGCTCAAACAGGTGCGAAGCACCGCCTAATGGACAATCTCGGTTTAATGTAAGTGTTTTGGTGAGACGGACTATTTGTCCTCTTGGCGCTCGCCGCGCACTTGCCGGCGCCGGTCCAGCCACCAGGCGAGCACCGGCACGATCACAAAAGAACCCGGCAGCAACAAAACCTAGCCATTAGCTTAAAGTGTTGATTTTGGCGGCGAAACCGTCTGAAACCCTCATGGCGCTTAGCGTCTGTACCATTCCCTGTGCCTAAGATTTCTCCGGACGCAAAAGAGGCCGCGAACCCAAGCTGGGCGCGGCCTTCAGTCAATCCGTCAACACTTTAATGTAATGGCTAGCAACAAAACCACCAGGTAAGGCGACACATGGATGACCGAGCGCAGTTGCAACAACAATGCCGCGCGCTCGACAGGGGTCCAGGCCAAGCCATTGCGCCGCATCATCAGCAATGGCAAAAAACCCCGGATATGGCCCAACGCCTGCAGCACCTTGATGCGCTCGCGCTTTTGCGCGTTGATGATTTTTGCCAGGGCGGGCGAACGCAGCGGCGACGCGGTCATCACACCCGGTAGCGGTCAGTGGCGCTGCTGAGTTTGGCGATGAGTGCCGGCGCAATGGCCGTCAATGGCAACACTTCGTCAGCGGCACCATGCAAAATGGCCTCGCGTGGCATGCCAAAGACGATGCAGGAGGCTTCATCTTGCACAAAGTTGTAGCTGCCGGCGTCCTTCATCTCGCGCATCGCCTTGGCTCCATCGTTGCCCATACCAGTCAGCATGACGCCATAGGCATTGCGGCCCACCACGCTGGCTACCGACTTGAACAGCACCTCGACCGACGGTTTGTGGCGATTGACCAACTCGCCGTCTTCCACCTGCGCCACGTAATTGGCACCGCTGCGGCCGACCCTGAATTGCTTGCCACCCGGTGCAATGTAGGCGTGCCCAGGAAGGATGCGCTCACCGTTAACCGCCTCCTGCACGGCAATCTGGCACAAGCTGTTCAGGCGCGCGGCAAAGCTGGTGGTAAAACCCGGTGGCATGTGCTGGGTGATGACAATACCGGGCGAGTCGGCCGGCAGGTTTGTGAGTATTTCCTTGATGGCCTCGGTGCCACCGGTGGAGGCGCCAATACAGATCAGCTTCTCGGTCGAGACCCGGCCGATGGCCGCCACTGGCGCCCGCGCACCCGCTGCCCCAGGTGCCGCTTGGGTGGCCGCAGTAGGCAGCGCCGGGGCGCGCCGGACATGGGCACTCGCGGCGATGCGCACCTTCTCCACGATCTGGTCCGACAACTCGCTCAAGCCACTGGCCACACCAATACGGGGCTTGGCCACGAAATCCACTGCGCCGAGTTCCAGTGCTTTCATGGTGATCTCTGCACCCCGCTCGGTCAGGGTCGAGACCATCACCACCGGCATCGGGCGCAAGCGCATCAACCGTCCCAAAAAATCAATGCCGTCCATGCGCGGCATCTCGATGTCCAGTGTGATGACATCCGGATCGAGCTCGCGAATCATCTCGCGCGCCACCAGCGGATCGTTGGCGGTGCCCACGCACTCCATGTCTTTTTGTCGGTTGATGATTTCGGCCAGCAGGCTACGCACCAGAGCTGAATCATCGACCACCACGACGCGAATTTTCTTCAATGCAATATCCTCAAAACAAATCTACTGAACCACCCGAGGTCGCCTTGACCACGGTCGCCGCGTTGCCCCTGCGCTCCTCAACCGCCAGCGTTTCGGGATGCGAATGCGCCAAGCGCTTGACCAGCGCTTTGCCGGTGACGGGGAAAAAACAAACCTTGCGCGGATGGATATCGAGCACATCCTGCGACACCACCGGGATGCGTTCCGTGGCCAGGTAGTCCAATACAAATTTGGTGTTGCGCTCGCCGACGTTCATGGTGGTAAAGCCCGCCATTACGGCCGCGCCGCCAAACACCTTGGCCTGCATCGACTCGCGTCGTGCGCCTTTTTTCAGCAGCTCATTGATCAGCAACTCCATCGCGTAGGAGCCATAGCGACCAAAGCCGTCACCGTTGTCACCATCGGGCAGCATAAAGTGATTCATGCCACCGGCGCGCACTTTGCCATCCCAGATGCAGGCCGAAATACACGAGCCCAGCACGGTCATGATGACCAGGTCTTCGGTCGACACAAAGTACTCGCCCGGTAGAACCTTGACCGCGTCATACTGAAAATGATGGTCACGGTAGAAGAACGAAGCCTCGCCGGGGTTGCGGGGCTGCGCTTTGAGTTGATCGACGCGCGACACGGCGGCGCCCCCCAATGTGCTGGGTGCAAGCCCGACTGCTTGAGGGCGCAGCGGCGAGGCGGCGCTGGCGGATGCGAACATGTTCATGGGTGCCTTGCAATCATTGGGCGCGGTCGCGAACCAGGGCGCCGCAGTTAAAGCACAAACTGCTAACGACGTTCATAGACGGTTTTGCCTTTAAGAACAAACAGATCGCGGGACTCGCTGAAGTTTTCGGCATGCCCGACAAACAGCATGCCCCCGGGGGCCATGACGCGATGAATGCGCTCTAACACCTTGCGTTGGGTCGGCGCGTCAAAATAAATCATGACATTGCGGCAGAACACCACGTCAAAGGGCTGACGAAACGGCCAGTCATCGCGGATCAGGTTAACGCTGATGAAGTCAATCATGCGCTGCAGTTCGGGTTTGGCGCGCGCCATGCCGGCGTTGGCGCCCTTGCCGCGCAGAAAGAAGCGCTGAATGCGCTCCTCGCTCAAGCCTTTGAGGCCCTCCATGCGGTAAACACCTTGCGCGGCCGAGGCCAGCACTTTGGAGTCGATGTCGCTGGCCGTGAGCGTCAGGTTGCCCTTGGGGCCGAGCGCCTCCAGGGCGGTCATGACAATCGAATAGGGTTCCTCACCAGTCGAGGCTGCATTGCACCAGACACGCCAGGCGGCTCCCGGCGCTCTGGATTTCAAGTGATTGGCGAATATTTCAAAGTGATGCTGCTCACGAAAGAATGACGTGAGATTGGTCGTCAGTGCGTTGACAAACTCCTGCCATTCGGGCCCGTCATGGGTCTCCAGCCAGCCAAGATAGTCCTTAAAGCTTTCATGCCCGGTTTCCCGCAGGCGCCGCGACAAGCGGCTGTACACCATGGCATGCTTGCCGTCGTGCAGACTGATTCCCGCATGCTGGTATATGAGGGACTGCACCCGGTCGAAATCAGCATCGGTCCAGGCAAATTCCCGCCCCTGCATGTCGCTGCCTGGCGCATCCAGAGCGGCGCCCACGGGCACGCGCGCCGAGGCCCCCGCACGAGTCCCGGTTGTGGCTAGCACCATAGGAACAAGCGGCCTGCGACAAGAGCCGGGCGTTTGTCAAAGCGCATCGGGCGAGAGCTCCATGTCAACGCCTGACATCAGTCTTTCAATGTCCAGCAGGATCAACATGCGGTCTGCGAGTGAGCCCAGGCCCAGGACGCAGTCGCTGTCAATCACGCTGTCTACGTCCGGGGCCGCCTTCAGGCTCTCTGCGGGCAATTCCATCACATCGCTGACGGAGTCGACCACAATGCCGACGATGCGGCTGTGCAGATTGAGAATGATCACCACGGTAAAGGAGTCGTACTCAGCCTTGGCGCAGTTGAACTTCAAGCGCATATCGACGATGGGCACAATCGTGCCGCGCAGATTGACCACCCCTTTGATGAAATTGGGCGCATTGGCAATGCGCGTGGGCGGCTCATAGCCGCGGATTTCCTGCACTTTCAAAATGTCAATGCCGTACTCTTCCTGGTCCAGCCGGAACGTCAGGTATTCGCGTGCACCCGCTGCCGTCATTTCGTCCATTCTTTCCATTGCACCCATGTTTTTCTCCTGCTGTTGGCGCGTTCAATGACGCGAGCGACGCACCAGCGCCCCGGTGTCGAGAATCAGCGCGACCTTGCCATCGCCCAAAATCGTGGCGCCCGAGATGTTGGGCACCTTGCGGTAATTGGACTCGAGGTTTTTCACCACCACCTGCTGCTGGCCCAACAGCTCATCGACCAGCAAGGCCACCCGGCAGCCATCAGCCTCAACCACCACCATGATGTCGCTCGATTTGTCAAAATCAAAGCGCGGCACCTGAAAGACTTTTTCAAGCTCGATCACCGGCATGTATTCGTCACGCACCTTCACCAGGTGGGCCCCTTGCCCGACCGTGCTCACGGCATCGGATTTGACCTGGAACGATTCGACCACCGAGGACAGCGGCAGGATGTAGACCTCCTCGCCCACTCCCACCGACATGCCATCCATGATGGCCAGAGTCAGGGGCAGGCGGATCGACACCTTCATGCCGTAGCCTTCAGCCGAATCAATCTCCACAGTGCCGTTCAAGGCGGCAATGTTGCGCTTGACGACGTCCATGCCAACGCCACGGCCCGACACATCGGTCACCACTTCGGCGGTAGAAAAACCGGGCGCAAAAATCAGCATCCAAACCTCAGAGTCCGGCATCTGATCCGACACCTCCATGCCCCGTTCGCGCGCCTTGGTCAATATTTTTTCGCGCGACATGCCACGGCCATCGTCGCGCACCTCGATCACGATGGAGCCACCCTGATGCGCGGCTGAAAGCGTAATGGTGCCAGTTTCAGGCTTGCCGGCCCGCAGGCGATCCGCTGGCATTTCAATGCCATGGTCGCAGCTGTTGCGCACCAAGTGCGTCAAGGGATCGGTGATCTTCTCCACCAGGCCCTTGTCCAATTCGGTGGCCTCGCCTTGCGTCACGAAGTCCACTTTTTTACCCAGCTTGTTCGCCAGGTCACGCAACATGCGTGGGAAACGACTGAACACGATTGACATCGGAATCATGCGGATCGACATCACCGATTCTTGCAAATCACGGGTGTTGCGGTCCAGATCCGTCAGGCCGGTCAGCAGTTGTTGGTACAGCGCCGGATCAAGCGCCCGGCTGTTTTGTGCCAGCATGGCCTGAGTAATAACCAACTCGCCGACCAGATTAATCAGTTGATCGACCTTGCTGATCGCAACGCGAATCGTGGCAGCCTCGGGCTGGGCGGCTGCCGCAGCAGCAGGTTTGGTCGCTACCCGCGCCACTGCCGTGCTTGTGGCAGCGCCAGCAGCGGGAGCGCCCGGCGCCCCATCGAAGAAGCCAAAGCCTGGCAACGGGGCCAACGGGGCTCCGGGCGGCGGATCATCGTCGTAGAGCGATGATTCGGGCGCACCGGCGGCGCCATCGAAAAAACCGTAGCCCAACTCGGGCGCAGCCGCGACGGCAGCAGCAACCTCGTCAAGCGCCTTGATGCTCACCTGCTCGCGTGATACGTGGAATGCAAACAAGTCCAGCAAGTCAGCATCGGTGGAGGAGGTCTCGACGGCAAAAATTCGCGTGTCGGCCTGATTGCAAGCCACCACGGCAATATCACCCAAACCCTCAATATCGCGGAAAAGCTCCTTGATAGCATCGGCCTGCGCCAGATTTTCCAGCGGTCCGATCCGGATTTCAAGCGAGCGCGTTGTCTTTGAGGACGCTGGCGCTGACGCTGGCTCCGACACGACCGGCGGCGCTAGCACCACCACCGCTGCCGCCGCCGCCACAGCCACCGGCGCTGGCGTTGCCGGCACCAATTCTCCGGCCACCAGCGCCTTGATGCGGCGCACCAGGTCGACCGTGGGGGGGGCATCACCTTCGCCCCCAGCCTGATGACGCGCCAACAGGCCACGGCTGGCGTCCGCCGACTCCAGCAGCACATCAACCATGGACGCATTGGGCTGCAATTCATGGCGGCGCAAGCGGTCCAGTAACGATTCCATTTGATGCGTCAACTCGGCCACATCCGAAAAGCCGAAAGTGGCAGCGCCGCCTTTGACGGAATGAGCGCAGCGGAAGATCGCGTTGAGCTCCTCATCGTCTGCGGTTTCAAGATTCAGACTGAGCAGCATCTGCTCCATCAAATCCAGATTCTCCGCAGCCTCTTCAAAAAAAATCTGATAGAACTGGCTGAGATCAAAATCCCCCGCCGAGCTGCTGCTTTCCTGGTGTACTTCTGCCATGTCAATCTCCTGTATTACCTGTCACGAACCCAGCGTCGCTGAGCGCATTACTTGATCACCTTCTTAATCACTTCGAGCAGCCTCGCCGGATCAAATGGCTTGACCAGCCAACCGGTAGCACCCGCCGCACGGCCAGCCTGCTTCATCAGATCACTGGACTCGGTGGTCAGCATCAGGATCGGCACAGTTTTGAACTGCGGATGCTCGCGCAGCTTGCGGGTGAGCCCGAGTCCGTCGAGCCGGGGCATGTTCTGGTCGGTCAGAACCAGGTCAAATGACTGCGCCTGGGCCTTCTCATAGGCATCGACACCATCCACCGCCTCCACCACCTGGTAGCCAGCCCCGGTTAAGGTAAATGACACCATCTTGCGCATGGACGGCGAGTCATCAACAGCGAGTATTAAAGACATGTAAGGCTCCGACTAATTCAGTTAGGGGGTTAACGAGAGGAAGATTCAAAAAAGTTCGATGGATCCGGCGTCCATGACGTCTTGCGTCACCGGGTTGGGGCGCTCAGGCACATCTTCAACAAAAGGCACGGCCTCGCCATCTTCGAGCCCCATGGATTCGGATGCCAGACGGTAAGCACAACCCTGGAGGATTTTGGAGGTATGGACGATCAGTTGCGAGGCCATATCTTGAAACTGCAATTCGGTCACGGCTGCCCGCAAGGCGCCGCGCACCGCATCAAGCGCCGTGGAATCGACCAGCATGGGGTCGGACAGATTGGCGCTGGCACAGGTAAACCGTTCCATCAGGTTTTCCATCGTATGCATCAGTAGCCCATCAAGACGGCTTAAATCATGGACCACCACCAACAGCGAATCCTGCAGCTCCGCCACCAACATGACAGGGAGTTGCACGCCGGGCACTGAATAGCTTGTCTGATCTGCTTGCATTCTTGTATCCAATCACTTGACCGAAGCATCGTGTTAGCTTTGGAGAAGGTCACTATTATTGGGTGGGCTCGGCTTCGCACAGTTTTTGCGTTAACTAGAGCGTCTAATATTAAGGCAATTCGGGCCCGATTCGATCAAAAGAAAAGGCAAAGAAGCACCCCTGTTTGGATTTATCCGAGATTGTTCATTAGGGTTTGAGATGATGGCGAGTGGATTTGCGAGGCAGTTTGTGTGGCTGGGAGGCGTTCATAGCACCGCTATGGACACCGAGCAGACGCGCAAAATGGCCGCAAAGCCGCCGCCAGCGCTCAAACAGGTGCGAAGCACCGCCTAATGGACAATCTCGGTTTATAGCTTCAAGCCACAATTCAGGTGCATCACAGACCATGATACCGTTCATCATGCCGCAAGAATCTCCTTCCCATCGTTCATTGAAAATTCTGCATCTGGAAGACTCAGCGCTTGATCATGAGCTCGTCAAGCGAGCCTTGCGCAAGTCAGACTCGGCTTGCGAAATCGAACGGGTGGAAACCCTGAGCGAGTTTGAACGCCTGGTCAAGGCGTTCGAATTTGATGTCATCCTGGCAGACTACCGGTTGCCCGGCTTTACGGCGCTGGACGCCTGGCAGATTCTGCAACAGCGCGAGCTGCCACCGCCCTTTGTGTTGCTGTCCGGCGCCATTGGCGAGCCTGCGGCCGTTGCCGCCATCAAGACCGGCATCAGCGACTACCTGGCCAAAGATGACCTGGGCAGACTGGCGCAGGTGATTCGCCGTGCTCTGGAGGTTCACAGCATTCGTCGCGCCAAAGAACTGGCCGACCACGAATTGGCCCGCTCAGAGAAGCGGTTGGCGGATTTTGCCGAACATTTGCAGATGACCATCGAGCAGGAGCGCGCGGCAATTGCCCGCGAAATTCACGACGACATTGGTGGCGCGTTGGCCGCTGTGCGCTTTGATCTGTCCTGGATCGGCCGACACACCACGGACCCCATGACCCAGCAACACGTTGTCGCCGCCACCGAAATGCTGCAGCAGGCCATCGGGGCGAGTCAGCGCATCATGCTGAACCTGCGCCCCGCCATTCTGGACCAGGGTTTGGTCGCTGCAGTGCAGTGGCTTGCCGGCGGTTTTGCCAAGCGAACGGGCATAGCCACTGCAGTGCATGCTGCGCCAGAAATGGGCAGTCTGTCCAAGGCAGTGCAGTTGGTGGCCTACCGCACGGCGCAGGAAGCCTTGACCAATATTGTCAAACATGCCGTCTGCAGCCAGGTCACGATCGATCTGTCAGACTTGGAAAATGTGCTCACGCTCGAAATCAAGGACAACGGCAAAGGCATCGCGCCGGCCGAACTCAACAAGCCGCAAGCCTTTGGGGTCAGGGGACTGCACGAGCGCGCCAAGACCGTGGGCGGCTGGCTTGACGTCAGCAGCCACCCCGGCAGGGGCACTTCCATCATTTTGTCGGTGCCCTTGGCATCATCCGATTCAGGTACTCACCAGAAAGCTGTGCAAGATGATTCACGTGATTCTTTGTGACGACCACGCCATGGTGCGCCGCGGCATCCGCGACACGCTGGCGGAGGCTGTCGATATTCAGGTCACCGCTGAAGCCGCCAGCTACGCAGAAGTTCGAGAAGCCATGCGCAACTCTGCCTGCGACGTGCTGGTGCTGGACCTGAACTTGCCAGGCAGAGGCGGCATGGAGGTTTTGTCCAGCCTTAAAGACGCCAATTCACCGATCAAGGTGCTGATCGTGTCCATGTTTCCGGAAGACCAGTACGCCATTCGGTGCTTGCGTGCTGGCGCGCAAGGCTACCTGAACAAGGCCGGCGACCCGGCCGACCTGATCACCGCAGTGCGCACGGTGGCGCAGGGGCGCAAGTACGTGACCCCCTTAGTTGCCAACATGCTGGTCGAAAGCCTGAACACTCCTGAAAACACGAGCCTGCATGCCGCCTTGTCAGAGCGCGAACTGCAGACCTTGCTGAAAATCGCATCGGGCAAGCGTCTGGCAGACATTGCCGAAGAGCTCATGCTCAGCCCCAAAACCGTCAGCGTGTACCGAGCCCGCCTAATGGAGAAACTCAAACTCTCCAACAACGCCGAGCTCACGGTCTACGCCATTCGCAACGAGTTGGTATAACGGCCAGCCAACGGCTTACTTGCCGACAAAGATTGCAACCGCCCGGTCCATCAACGCCATGAAGGGCTGATCCAACATCGGCAGGGTCGCGGCAATGCCAATCATGCCGACGGTCAAGGTGATCGGGAATCCGATGGCATAGATGTTCATCTGGGGTGCCACCCGGGAGACGATACCCAGCGCCAGATTCGCGAACAGCAACATGCCCACCATCGGCAAGGCAATCCACAGGCCGGTGGCAAACAGGTCCGTTCCCAGGTCATATATTCTCATCTGCCCGACAGCCTGCAAAAAATTCTGATCGACCGGAAATTTTTCAAAGCTCTTGAGCACCGCCATCAAGACCATCAAGTGACCGTTCATCACGATGAACAAAAAGGCCGCCATATGGCCAAAAAATCGCGCCACGGCGCTCGATTGGGTATTGAGGGCCGGATTGAAAAACGAGGCAAAGCCCAGCCCCATCTGGAAACCCACCACTTCGCCGGCCAACTCCACGGCGGCAAAGACCACGCGCACAGTGAACCCAATCGCCAGACCAATACCCACTTGTTGCATGACCGCGCCAAAAGCATCGGGCCCGGTAATGCTGATGACGGGCTGGCCTTGCAGACTGGGTTGCGCGGCGAGGGCAATAAAAAAAGCCAGCCCGATCCTGGCGCGCAACGGAAAAGCCCTGGAAGAAAAAAGCGGGGCAGAGGTAAAGACCGCCAGCACACGCAAAAATGGCCAGATCATCGGCGACAGCCACGCCATCAGCTGGGCTTCGTTGAGCTCGATCACAGCCGCGGCATCCGGCTTACATCACTGCCGACGGGATCGCTTCAAAGGTGCGGCGAATGTAGTCCACCAGCACACTGAGCATCCAGGGACCGGTCAGCGCAAAAACCGCCATCGCCGCCACCAGCTTGGGCACAAAGGCCAGCGTGGCCTCATTAATTTGAGTCACCGCCTGAAACAGGCTGATCAGCAAGCCCACCACCAGCACAACGCCCAGCACCGGCGCCGACACCATCAGAAGCATGATCAAAGCCTCCTGGCCCATCGTCAACACCATTTGCGCATTCATGGGTCACCTCAGGTCACAAAACTGGCAGCCAACGAGCCAATCAGCAAATTCCAGCCGTCGGCCAGCACAAACAGCATCAGTTTGAACGGCAAAGCCACCAGCACGGGCGACAACATCATCATCCCCAGCGACATCAGCACACTGGCGACCACAATGTCGATCACCAGAAACGGGATGAAGATCATGAAGCCAATCTGGAATGCCGACTTGAGCTCGCTTGTGACAAAGGCCGGCACCAGCACCCGCATCGGCACGGCTTGGGCGGTGACGCCTGGTTCGAGTTTGGCCAGTTTGGCAAACAGGGCCAAGTCCGACTGGCGCGTCTGTTTGCTCATGAACTGGCGCAGCGGGTCTTCAGCTTTGGCCAGCGCCTGCTCAAACGGCATGCCACTGTTGGTGTAGGGCAGGTAAGCATCAGTGTAGACCTTGTCCAGCGTGGGCCCCATCACCATAAAAGTCAGAAACAGCGACAGCCCGACGATCACCTGATTGGGCGGTGCCGACTGGGTTCCCAAGGCCTGGCGCATCAGTGACAACACGATTACGATGCGTGTGAAGCTGGTCATCATGAGCAAGACGGCCGGCAAAAAAGACAAGGCGGTAAAGAACAAGAGTGTCTGGATCGGCACCGAAAAACTCATGCCCGAGGGCCCCGTCCCCAGCAGCAAGGGCAACTGCCCGCCGCTCTGGGCCAGCGCCGCCAAAGGGCTCATGAGCGCCAGCATCGCCACGGCCAGCCTGCGACGCAGCCCCCGATCCGACGCCAAGTACGGCCTTTGAGCGTTCACTGCATCCTCCTGCATCACAGTTGCGCCGTCGGATACGCCGTCTGCGGGGCCGGACCGGCTGGCCGCTGCGGCTCCAGCGCAGCACTGTGCAGACAGCTAATGGCTTGCGCCGTCACACCCAGTGTCAACCAGACCCGGGCGCCCTCGGGTCCGACTTCAACTGTGACCACGCGCTGATGCGGCCCCACAGCCACCGCAGAGATGACGCGCGAGGCGGCGCCCACACCCGCGCCCCCGGCCGCTGTGCGCGCTTGCAGCCACTTGAGCCCAAATGGCACAAGTGCCAACAGCAGAACGAACAGGCCAACAGAAAGCAGCGCTTGCGTCATTGGTTGCATCAGCCGCCCTTGCTGACGCGCCGCAGTCGCTCGGACGGAGTCACCACATCGGTCAGTCGAATGCCAAACTTGTCATTCACGACAACGACCTCGCCTTGCGCAATCAAATAGCCATTCACCAGTACGTCCATCGGTTCACCGGCCAAGGCATCGAGTTCCACCACCGAGCCTTGTCCCAACTGCAAAATATGTTTGATGGGCACCTTGGTTCGCCCCAGTTCAACCGAGAGTTGAACCGGAATGTCGAGCACCCGATTGATATCGTTGATCGGCGCGTCCGAAGACGAAAAGGCACGGGATGTGTCACCGGACAGAACCCCCCCTTGTTCCGGTGCTGGCTCCGCGCTTTTTTGTTCCAGCAAGGCCTCAGCCCAATCGGCCATGCCGTCGTCTTCTGCTTTGTCATCAATTGCCATGACTTATCCTTTCCAGTTGGGGTCATTGCCCCGCAAGCTCTTGTCGATGCGAATTGCATATTTTGCGTTGTGGGTACCATACTGGCATTCAAACACCGGCACACTTTCCACCGTCACCTGAATGCGCGATGGACGATCGAGCTCGATAAAGTCCCCGATTTTCATGGCCAGCAACTGCTCCACGGTCGCGTCGGCCCGGGCCAACTCAGCCACCAATGTTATTTCAGCAGCCTGAATCTCCTGCGTCAAGACGTTCACCCAGCGCTTGTCAACCTCAATCGAATCACCCTGCGTTGACGAATACAGAATGTCGCGAATCGGCTCAAGCGTCGCGTACGGCATGCAAAAGTGAATGGCACCCGCAATCTCGCCAATTTCAAGCTGGAAAGAGGTCGATATCACAATCTCGCTGGGCGTGGCAATATTGGCAAACTGCGGCTGCATTTCAGAGCGCTGATACTCCAGCTCCAGCGGATAAACACCTTTCCAGGCCTTCTTGTATTCGTCCGTGATCACGTCCACCAAGCGGTTGATCACGCGCTGCTCGGTAGCAGAAAAATCACGCCCTTCGATCCGGGCCTGGAACTTGCCGATGCCCCCGTACAGCGTATCGATGACGCCAAAAACCAGCGAAGGCTCACAAACAATCATGCCACTGCCACGCAAGGGCCGGATCGCCACAATATTGAAGTTGGTGGGCACTGCCAGTTCACGCAAGAATGCGCTGTAGCGCTGCACGGTCACGGGCCCGACCGAGATTTCGGGGCTGCGCCGGATGAAGTTGAAAAGCCCGACCCGCAGGTTGCGCGCAAATCGCTCGTTGACGATCTCCATCGTCGGCATGCGCCCACGAACGATGCGTTCCTGGCTTGAAATGTTGTAGGCACGAACCTCACCCTTCTCGTGAACTTCCTCAACAAGCTTCTGGCTTTCGCCGGTAACGCCCTCCAGCAGGGCGTCGACCTCTTCCTGGGAAAGAAAGGATTCACTCATGAGCCAGCCCCGTTTGCACCGCTATTGCACGATGAAGCTGGAAAACAGCACGCCGACGACCGGCATTTCAGCCTGATCGGCCGCCTTGACCGCCTTCTTCTTGGGTGCGTTCGAAGCCACATCTGCTGCACCACCAAACGGAATCGAGGTTTCGCGCAAGATGTCTTTTGCCAGCTTTTGTTTGCCCTCTTGACTTAGCAACTCATCGGCGGTGCGCTGCGAGATCAGCATCAGGATGCTGCTGCGTATAGTTGGCAAATAGACCTTGACCGAGTCTCCCGCCTTGGCATCGAGCACCTGCAAAGTGATGCCCACCTGCGCCACCTTCTCGCCGCCCGGGTCAGCCAGGTTCACCACCATATTGTCCAGCGGCAGGTAGACCGGAGGCCCTTTGGGCACGGCATGGGCCGCCGCTGCAGGCGCACCGTCTGCGCCCTCCAAAGCGGCAGCGCGTTGCTTGCTGATAAAGTAAAAAGCCACGCCGCCCACCAAAGCCAACAATAGCACCACCGCCAGGATGATGATCAGCTTTTTCTTGCCCTTGGCCGGTTTTTTTACGGGTTCGTCCGCTTCAGGCTTTGCTGCCTCAGGTTTGGTCGCCACTGGATTTCCTTGAACAAATTGAATGAGAGAGCATTATTGAGCACATTCACGACCATAAGCGCTAAATCAGTCGTCAGAAAGCATTGCTTTGAGCAGTTTCTCGCCTGCGTCTTTACACAAACATATCCAGTGCCCGGCCCACCGCAGGGTTGAGCCGCTGGCGCCCGGGTACTGGCCCCGCTTCTGGGGTGATCAAGCTGGCCTGGCCGCTCTGACGGCGGCCCCCGCGATCACGTTGCTCCTGGGCGCCTGCGCCATTGCCATTCTGACCCGATCCGCCCACCGACACGCCTGACAACTCCAAGCCTTCGCTCTTCAAGACCTCTTTCAGGTGGGCCAGCGCCCCTTCGAGCATCTGACGAATTTCAGGCTGGTCGGTGCGAAAGCCAATGTGCGCCTGATCCCCTTTGAGCGAGATTCTCACCGCAACGGCTTCATCACCGAAACCTTCGAGCTTCAGCTCCGCGTTTTGAATGCCTTGCGTTGTCCAATAACTCACCGTGTCGGCCACCATCGACTCGAGCGACTGGGTCGGCGTGCTGACCAAGACCGCAGACGCGCTGACACGGCTACTCGCCAGCAGGGCCTGATGACCCCAGGCGCCCTCGACTCCAGCGCTGGCCGTCAAGCCGGAAAACTTGTTGGCAAAGCGCTGTGCTGGCCTGTGCAAGGTGTCAGCGATTTCGCTGCTCAACACGCCCCCGGCCAGCACCGGTTCGCTCGTAGCCAGGTCAGCGCGACCCGTTCGCGGGAGTCCGCGCGCATCGCTCACCGCGGTGGCCAGACCGGAGCGAAATCCGCTGCCCTTGAGGTTGGCGGACGCGCCGGACAGGCGCTGAACCGTTTGCTCCAGCATCGCATTGACGCCCTGACCGGCGTCTGCCGGTGCGCTGGCGGCCAGCGCAGCAGCGGCCAGCGGTGACTCTGCTTTACCCTTGGCGCTCGCGCCACCGGCATTGCGTGCACTGGCCTTGGCTGCCGACGTTGGGCCCGTATTGGCAGGCGTTAGCACATCAGCAGCGAGCTGCCCGAGGACGCCCGTCGCAGGAGGCAAACCATCTGGCACCGGCAAGACCGGCACCGCGCCAACTGCTGGTGCCAATGCTGGTGCCAATGCTGGTGCCAATGCTGGTGCCAATGCTGGTGCTGGTGCTGGTGCTGGTGCTGGTGCCAATTCCAATGCAGTTGCCGGCAGTCCTGACGACGCCATCGCTCCATTGGCAAGCTGGTCCGGCGCATTCACTGAAGCAACACTGGCGCCACCGCCACCACCACCGCCACCGCCGGCGCCGGCTTGCGCCAGCAGCATGGCGAGTTCATCGGGTAAGGCGGTAGCGGGTAGATCGATAGCGTCGGGGCTCAAACCAGCGACCACATTGGGGAGTTCGGGCGTGAGGCCGGGCAGGACCAGACCGGGCTGCGGGTCCGCCCCTGTGGTACCCAACTCTGTTCCCAGCTCCGCAGCGGGCTCCAGGGCAGTCATCAGCGCCAGAAAGCCCGCGCCGGCGAAGCCCCCGGCATCATCTTCCGACTTGAGCTGAGCTTTGCCCTTGGCGCTGCCACTTTCCACGGCACCGAGCATTTTGGGGCTGCTGGTCGCGTTACTTGATTCAATACTCATAACTGATCTCCGCTGAATTGGTCGCCGGTGCTTCGGCGTGTCTGCAAAGCGGCAAACTCATCCATTTGCTTCTGTTCACGCCGCGATTGAATCAACGCCAGATCGGCCTGCTTTCTTTTCAAAACCTGCTGCAAACTGAGCAGCCGAAATTCGGCCTCCAGTACCAGTCGCTTGGCATGCTCCAACTTGCGACTCTCATTGGCCAGCACCCCCTGCTGCAGCCCGATGGCCTGCTGCAAACGATCAAGGAACTGGTAGTGGTGGCGCAGCAACTCAGGCGTCGTGCCGCTCTGGGCTGCCTTGGTCCAGCGCGATGCGGTCTCTGCTGCATAGACTTCAAGCTGACTCATCTGGTCTTGCGCAAACCGGCAAGCACTTTCCAGCCGCATCAAGCCCTGTGCCACTTCGTCGCGTTTTTGCGTGGCCAAATCAATCGCCAGCAAAAAACTCCTGACGGCACTCATGCCCCGGCCTCTTTGCTGTCGATGGCTTTCGCCATGGCGCGCACACTGGCGTCCATTGTGGTGGCCTCAAACATATCTTGCTGCAAGAAGCTGGCCATGTCCTCGTGCAATCGGATCGCTTCGTCCAGCGCCGGGTCCGAACCGCCCACATAAGCACCAATCTGCACCAGATCACGGCCTTTTTCATAGCGCGAGTTGATCGCCCGAAAACGCCGCGCCATCTCGAAGTGCGGCCGTGAAATCACGTTTTGCATCACCCGCGAGGCCGACTGCTCGATGTCGATGGCCGGAAAATGGCCCGACTCGGCCAACGCACGCGAGAGCACAATGTGCCCGTCAAGAATCGCCCGGGCTGCATCGGCAATCGGGTCCTGCTGGTCATCACCCTCGGACAACACGGTATAAAAGGCGGTGATCGAGCCGATCCCATGCAAGCCATTTCCGCTGCGCTCCACCAATTGTGGCAACTTGGCAAAGCAGGACGGCGGATAGCCCTTGGTGGCGGGCGGTTCACCGATGGCGAGCGCAATTTCACGTTGCGCCATGGCGTAGCGCGTGAGCGAATCCATCAGCAGCAGCACATGCTTGCCCTTGTCACGAAAGCTCTCCGCGATGGCTGTGGCGTAGGCAGCGCCCTGCATGCGCAACAGGGGCGGGGCGTCGCCAGGCGCGGCCACCACGACCGAACGGGCGCGGCCGTCTTCGCCCAGGATGTCTTCAATGAATTCCTTGACCTCGCGCCCGCGCTCGCCGATCAAACCAACCACAATCACATCGGCTTTCGTATAGCGGGCCATCATGCCAAGCAACACGCTCTTGCCCACACCAGAGCCCGCAAACAGCCCGATGCGCTGGCCGCGGCCAATCGTGAGCAGCGCATTGATGGCGCGCACCCCGGTGTCGAGTTGTTCACGCACCGGCGCGCGGTCCATCGCATTGATCGGCTGGCGGTCCAGCGGCAGCGCCGTCACGTCCTCAATTGGGCCGCGCCGGTCCATCGGCGCACCCTGGGCGTCCACCACGCGACCCAGCAAACCCTCGCCCAGCGGCAGGCGCAGCGCGCCATAGCCCGCCATGCGCTCAGCTTGGCGGCGCTCGCCCAAACGCGGCACAGCAATATAAGCCGCCGCCGGTTCCACGCTGGCGCCACTGGAGAGGCCATGCACGTCGCCAGCCGGCATTAAAAAAGCGCGTTCATTGGAGAAACCCACCACTTCGGCCAGCACCGGCGCCTGCCCTTTCATGGTCACCAGGCACTGCGAGCCGACGGGCACGCGGATGCCGGTGGCTTCAAGCACCAGGCCGGTTAGCCGCGTCAGCGTGCCACGAATTTCCAGCGTGCTGCCCGTGCTGACGCGTTTGCGCGCATTGTGCGTAAAGAGCTCCCACTTGAGGCAGGCGTCACTGCTCATGCGGGGGCTCCTGCCAGGACGACGCCAGCCCCAGGTTGGCGACCGCCCGCTGCCAGCGCTTTTCCAGGGTGCCGTCCACCACGGTGCCCGCCGACTCGACCAGGCAGCCGCCCCGGCTCATGGCCACATCGGGCACCAGGGTCAAGGACAGCCCTGAGAACTCGTTGCGAATGACCTCTTCGAGCGCGGCCAGGTCGAGCGGGTGCAGGCGCAGCACCGCACTCTTGCTGTCGGCCACCAGCAGGCCCAACGCCTCGCGCAGCACCGGTTGCACCGCCTTGAGGTCCACCGTCAACTCGCGGCGCAGCACCTGGCGCGCCAGTTCGCACGCCAATTCCAGCGTGCCTTGCGCCATGACCTGTTCGGCCTCGGCCAGCTGAGCCTGAGCCGCCACTAAAAGCTGCGCAAAGGCGCGCGCGGCCTCAGCGCCCTGCCCGGCCATAAAGTCAGCGATCTGGTGTTGTGCCTCCACTGTGGCCTGCGCATGCCCCTGGGCAAAGCCCTGGGCATAGCCCTCCTGCTTGCACGCCTCGTTGCGAAACTCATCGGCGGCTTCGTCGCGCGCCTTGACCTGCGCGGCCAGCAGCAAGGCAGCCGTGTCAACGGAGGCAAAGCTCCACGGCTCGGCCGCGTCAATCTCTTCGCCGGGGATGAAGCGCGAGTAATTACGCATGCTCAGACCATCGCGTCATCGGCGCCACCACCGATCACGATGGTGCCTTCATCGGCCAGACGGCGCACTGTTTTCAGAATTTCTTTCTGCTGAGCCTCCACCTCGGACAGCCGCATGGGTCCGCGCGACTCCAGGTCTTCGCGCAGCGTCTCCGCGGCACGCGAGGACATATTGGCCAGGAACTTCTCTTTGAGCTCGGGCTGTGCACCTTTGAGGGCAACGATCAGCACGTCAGATGACACTTCTTTGAGCACCATCTGGATCGCCTTGTCGTCAAGCTTCATCACATCGTCAAAGACAAACATCTTGTCCATGATTTTTTGCGCCAGATCCGGGTCATGGTTACGGATCGATTCAATCACCGTGCCCTCAATCGCCGTACCCATCAGATTGATCATTTCGGCCGCTGTCTTAACCCCGCCCAGCGAGGACTTGCGAACCTTGTCGCCACCGGCGAGCACCTGGAACAGCACCTCGTTGAGGTCTTTCAATGCGGACGGCTGAATCCCCTCCATGGTGGCCACACGCAGCATCACCTCATTGCGCTGACGCTCGGCAAAGAACTTGAGCACATCGGCGGCCTGGTCAAAGTCCAGATGCACCAAAATGGCCGCCACAATTTGCGGATGCTCATTGCGCAGGAGCTCCGCCACAGACGAGGGGTCCATCCATTTCAGGCTCTCGATGCCCGAGACATCGCCGCCCTGCAAAATCCGGTCAATCAACAGCGCCGCCTTGTCGTCACCGAGCGCGCGCTTGAGGACCGAGCGCACATAGTCGCCGGAATTGGACACCAGCAGACTCTGCGCCGCAGCCACGCCGGTGAAGCGGTCCACCACTTCATCGACCCGTTCACGCGTGATGGCCTTGGTCTTGGCAATCGCCTCGCCCAGTTTTTGAACCTCTTTGGGCGACAGATGCTTGAACACTTCGGAGGCCTCGGCCTCGCCCAGCGACATCATCAAAATAGCGGCGTCCTGGAGTCCGTCTGTTTGAGTCATATTGTGATCCTGCGCGCGCCCAATCAGGCCGGCGCCTCGCCATTGATCCAGGTCTTGACGATATTGGCCACCGCCGCAGGGTTGTCGCGCGTCAACTTGCGCGCATCGTCCAGGGCCAGCTCACCGGAAGTGGCCACGGCAGGCACATTGCTGCGCGACGGCGCTGCCAACTGCGGCCGATCGGGCGTCTCCGACTCGATGGCGTCAAGCTGTCGCGCCTGAGTCAAAACTCGGGGTTGCGACTGCGCCAGGGTCTTGATGGCCGGGCGGATCACGCCCAGCAGCACCAAAGCGCCAAACAACAAGGTGCCCAGCGGCCAGGCAAAACTGCGTGCCAAGTCCTGAACTTCGGCCTGTTTCCAGAATGGCAAGTCCACCACCACCATCTTTTCCGTGGCAAAGGGGGCGTTCATCAGGTTCACCGAGTCACCGCGCTCTTTGTTAAAGCCCACCGTCTCGCGCACCAAGGCGGTCATTTGCTCGATCTGCTGCTCCGTCAACGGCGTGGTTGTGGTCTTGCCTTTGGCATCGGTCAAGGATTGATGGTTGACCACCACCGCAGCGCTGATGCGTTTGACGATGCCTGTGCCACCGCGCACCACCTTGATGGTCTTGTCTACCTCGTAATTGATGATGGACTCACGTCGACCACCGGCCCCCGCAGCGCCGCCGACTGCGGTCAAGGTCTGTGGCGCGCCGTTGATAGGCGCCGAGGACGGCCCCGGCGGCTGATTGCTGGTGGCGCCCGGCACGCCCGAGGGCGGCCCACTGAGGCCGCTGTTGCTGCTTTCCGAGACCTGCTGGCTGCGAATCGCGGTCGAGTCGGGTAATTGATTGGGTTTGTGCGACTCCGAGGTGGACTCCGTCTGCGAGAAATCGAGCTCGGCCGTAACCTGGGCGCGGGCGTTGCCGCGGCCCACGACGGGCTCCAGAATGTCCAGAATGCGGCGACTGTAAAGCTGCTCGAGTTGCTGCACATACTGCAACTGCTGCGCATCCGCGCCAGCGGTGCCCTCTGCACCTTCAGCCGGGGTTGACAACAACTTGCCTGAATCATCGAGCACGCTCACCGCCGTGGCATTCATTTCGGGAACGCTGGAGGACACCAAATGCACAATGCCCGCCAGTTGCGCCCGGTCCAGCGTGCGCCCGGCATTCAAACTGACCAGCACCGAGGCCGACGGCTTTTGCTGCTCGCGGAAAAATCCGTTCTGGTTCGGCAAGGCCAGGTGCACCCGCGCGCTCTGCACCGAAGACAGCGCCTGGATCGAGCGCGTCAACTCACCCTCCAGGCCGCGCTGGTACGCCAGGCGCTCCTGAAACTGTGTCATGCCAAAGCGGTTCGCATCCATGGTTTCAAAACCCGCCACCGAGCCCTTGGGCAAACCTTGCGATGCCAGCTTCAGCCGTGTGTCGTAGACCTTGTCAGCCGGCACCAAAATAGCGCCACCGCCATCGGCATGCTTGTAGGGGATATTCATGGTCGACAACTGGGCCACGATGGCCCCGCCGTCCTTGTCTGCCAGATTGGCATAGAGCACACGCCATTCGGCCTGGCGGCCCATCACCAAACCGATGATGCCAATGGCAATGAACACCGCCAGCCCCAGAGCCATGCGCAGCCGCTGGGCTTGGTCCAGGCCGGAAAAACGCTGCGACAGTGTGGGGTTAATAGGAATGGCGGGGGCGGCAGACATTGTGGGTTCCAGGTCGGTGTGGCGCGATTTTGCACCACCAATGGCGACGATTATTCGACCCGACCGCTAAAACATTAGTCCGATAAGCCGCGCTTTTACCCCTTACTTCAAATTAATGTTTGACGGGGTGCGCCCTAGCATCACTCAACTTCCAATTTATCAGACAAGACCGCCCCATGGAACTCCGACTCTCCCCTACCACCATGCCGACTGCGGTGCGCCCCACGCTGGCACCGCGCCTGTCAACCAACCAGGTCACAGGGGGGGCTGACGGCGGTTTCTCGGGCGCACTCAAGAGCGCCCTCGGCTCGGTCAGCGCCGCGCAAAACACAGCCACCCGCTTAGGGCGAGAAGTGCAGATGGAAAACCCGAATGTCAGTCTGGAAGAAACCATGGTGGCGATGCAGAAAGCGCAGATCGGCTTTCAGGCCACCTTGCATGTGCGCAACCGCATGGTGCAGGCCTACACCGACATCATGAACATGCAGGTGTGAGCCCGCTTGCAAGCCCAGCACATTTCGCACTATTTTTTAAATCAAATAGCCCTCTAGCCTTCGTCAATGCTGTGTAGGCAGCTATCAATTTAGGCATCATCCCAGCTTACGCTGCGCCAAACTGACGACAACGCACCGGCCCCAGGTTCACGCCAGCACCAGTTCTTGCCCGGTAAGCCGCTTGACCAGGCCCTGCGTCAGCCGGTTGACGATGCCGTAGATAGACAACTGAGGGTTGGCCCCGATGCTGGTCGGAAAGATCGAGCCGTCATGAATCGACAGGTTTTCCAGCTGCCAATGCACGCCGTCGGGGCGCGTCACGCCCAGCGCCTCGGTGCCCCCCAATCCGCAACCGCCCATCACGTGCGCGCTCACCACTTTGGTCAGCAATGGTTGCATGGCCAGGGCCGCAACCGCCTGTCGGCCCTCGGCCCAACTGTTGTAGGGACGTGCCATTTCGTGCATGGGTAACACCTGCCGCGCACCGGCGGCAAACTGGATCTCCATCATGGCCAGCAGGGCCCGGCGGGCCCCGTCCATGACAAAGTCGCTCAAAGGATAGTCCAACTCGGGCGAGCCGTCCCCGCGCAGTTTGACCTGCCCACCGGCCGCTTCTTCATGAAAACCGTCGCGCATCAGTGCCAGGATCACATGGGTGTTGGGAAACTGCGCCAGCATATCGGCCTGTTGCTGACCGTAGCCAAACACCGTGGAGGCAAAGATCACCGGGTGCAGCGGCGGCGCCTCCAGCTTGAAGCCGATCGGGCCGTCAATCGGATCGGTGCCCAGAAAATGGTCGGTGTAGATGGTTTGCGGCGCGCCGGCCCAGGCCTCGACTTTTTGGCCCATGATGGCTGCGGACATCACCACCGGGTGCAAGAAGGTGCGCCGCCCCAGGCGCGCGTGCGGGTCCGGCGCCTTGGAGCGTAGCAGCAAGGCGGCCGAGTTGATCGCGCCCCCGGCCAGCACAAAATGCTTGGCGATGATGGTGGTTGCGCTGGCCCCCGGCCCCTCGGGGGCACTGTTGGGCTTGACTGCGATGCAGCGCACCGACTGCACGCGCCCGTTGAGCAACTCAAAGGTTTCGGCCCGGGTTTCGACCAGCAGCGTGGCACCCAGGTCCAGTGCTGCGGGAATGGTGGTCACCAGCATCGACTGCTTGGCATTGGTCGGGCAGCCCAAGCCGCAGGAGCCCAGGTTCCAGCAACCCTTGACGTTGCGGGCAATCGCCGCCGCCGGTATGCCCAGCCGCGCCGCGCCGCGGCGCAACAAGTCGTTGTTTTCATTGGGCGCCACCAGCCAGGGGCCCATGCTCAGGCGCGTCTCGGCCTGCTGAAAATAGGGCGCCAGCGCATCGTTGTTGTAGTCGGGCAAGTTGAATTTTTGCTGCCAATAGTTCAGCGTATCCATCGGGGTTCTGAAGGAACTGGTCCAGTTGACAGTGGTGGAGCCGCCCACGCAGCGCCCCTGCAAAATCGTGACGCCCTTGTCCGAGGTCTTGCGCCCCGCACTTTCCTGGTACAGCGCGGGGTAGGCTTCGGCCTCTTTCTGGTTGAAGTCGCTGCTGCTCTTGAGCGGCCCTTCTTCAATGATCACCACCTTGAGACCGGCGCGCGCCAGCAATTCGGCGCTGATGCCGGCGCCAGCGCCCGAGCCAATGATGGCCACATCGCAGACAATTTTGTCGGGGCGCGCACCGTGCGGGCCGCCCAGCACTTTCCAGCCACGTTTTAATCCATCAAGGATTGGATCCTGCAAACTGCTCATAAAGTTGGAATTCGTCTTGGTAAAGGGTTCATATCTTCAGCGGGCCGGGGTAGCCCAGCGCGGGCCAGGTGCTGGCGTCTGAAAAGTAGGCCGCGCCCACAATCTCATGCAGCGCCTGGTAACTCTGCAGGCGCAAGCCCAGGCGTGAGCTGCGCATCGACTGCAAAGCCTGCTGCACCTCAACGACGCCGGCGCTGCGCCAATCGCTCGACAGCCCAGCCAGCGTGCGCCGCCCAACGCCAGTGCCCAAGATGCCGAGCAATTGCGACAACTCCGCCTGTGCGTGCGGCGGCAGCGCCTGCGCCAGCGCATCAATGCGCTGCAGCAAACCCGCCAACGCCGCCTGGTTGGCGGCGGGCTCCTTGGGCAGGGTGCCGTCCAAAATGGCACGCCCCACGCTGGCGAAAACCTCCTGCGCGCCCGGGCTCAAGCGTCCCTGCTGCAGGCCGGGCTGCAGCAAGGCCACCGTACCACCCGCCAGAATCAGCACTGTGGCCGATACCGCCCCCAACTTCAACCAGGTTCTTCTTTGCATGCTTCGAATATGGCACGCAAAAGTGCGCAATTTTTAGAGCCTGGCACCTAGGTAGACTCAGGGTTTATATGGAAGCCACCAACATCATCCGCGACGCGGTCACGCGCGTCAGCGCACTGCGACAAAGTGCCATCGACGACCCCGCGCTCGCAAACGCCCTCAGCGCGGTCAAGCGGCTGCAAGCGCGCCGCTTTGCCGGCACCTATGCGGACCTGCTGCAGTCTGAACAATACCGGCCCGCAGCCACCTTCTTTCTGCAGGAGCTCTACAGCGAGAAAGACTACACCTTGCGCGATGCGCAGTTTGCGCGCATTGCCAGTGGCCTGGAGCGGCTGTTCCCACAGCAAGTGGTGCAGACCGCGGTGTCGATGGCGCACTTGCACCACCTGACCGAAGAGCTCGATCTGGCCATGGCCCAAAGCTGGCTTAGCCACGGCGCGCTGGGCGAGGCGGCGCGCTATGTGGCCGCCTGGCGCACGGTCGGTCGGCCTGCGGATCGGGAGCTGCAATTAGCAACCGTGCTGGAGGTGGGCCAAGAGTTGGACCGCCTCACGCGCACCCCGGGCCTGCGCATGATGCTCAAAATGATGCGCGGACCGGCCCGCATGATGGGCCTGAGTGCGCTGCAGCAATTTCTGGAATCAGGCTTTGACACCTTCGCCGCCATGGGGCGCAAGGGCGACGGCGCCCGCTATTTTCTGGGCACCGTGCGCGAGCGCGAAGCCGGGCTGATCGGACGCCTGTTTGCGCTTGATGCTGTCGCGTGTGAGACCGAAATCAGCCAGATACTGGGGCAAGCCCGGTAGCGGCAAGCGACGGTTCTGGCTCAAAATCAGCGCCAGGAGAACCCACATGGACAAAATCTGGCTCAAGAGCTATCCCCCCGGCGTCGAGCATGACGTCAACCCGCAGCAATACCAATCGTTGACGCAGTTGCTGGAAGAGTCCTTCCGCAAGAACGCCGACAACCGCTTTGCCGTCTGCATGGAAAGCTCGATGACCTACGGCCAGCTCGACCAGCTCTCCGCCGCATTGGGCGCCTGGCTGCAAAGCAAAGGATTGGCCCCGGACGCCCGGGTCGCCATCATGCTGCCCAATATTCCGCAGTTTCCAGTGACCATGGCGGGTGTCTTGCGAGCCGGCTACACCTGCGTCAACGTCAACCCGTTGTACACCGCACGCGAATTGCAGCACCAGCTCAGTGACTCCGGCGCGAGCGTGATTGTGGTGCTCGAGAACTTTGTCGCCACGCTGGCCGAAGTGATCGACCAGACGGAGGTCCAGCATGTGGTGGTGGCCTCGATGGGCGACTTGCTGGGCTTCTGGTACGGCCAGTGGATCACCTTTGCCGTGCGCCACCTGGCCAAGATGGTGCCGCCCTACAAATTAACGCTCTCGAACGGCCGCACCGCGACTTCCTTCAAGCAGGCCATCTCAGTCGGCGCGGCGCTGCCCTTCAAGTCGGCGCCGAGCACACTCGATTCGATTGCCTTCTTGCAGTACACCGGCGGCACCACGGGCCTGAGCAAAGGCGCCGTGCTGACGCACCGCAACATCGTGGCCGCCGTCTTGCAGGCCGAGGCCTGGTTCACCCCGGCGCTCACGCGCATCGGCGACGTACGCCATATCAACAGCATCGCCGCGCTGCCGCTGTACCACATCTTTGCACTCACCCTGTCGCTGCTCGCCATCCGCTGGGGCGCGCATCTGACGCTGATTCCGAACCCACGCGACTTTGGCGGTTTCATCGAGACCCTCAAAAAGCGCCCCTTTCACATGCTGCCGGGGGTCAACACCTTGTTCAACGCCCTGCTGGCGCACCCGCAGTTCAAAAGTGTTGATTTCTCCAGCCTCTGCGCGACGCAAGCGGGGGGCATGGCGGCCTCCAGCGGCACCGCCCAGCGCTGGTTAGATACCACCGGCTGCCCGATGGTCGAAGGCTGGGGCATGAGCGAGACCTGCGCCATTGGCACCAACAACCCGGTACTGGCCAAGGAGTTTTCGGGCACGATCGGCCTGCCGCTGCCCGGCATTGACATCGCCATCAAGGACGACGAAGGCAACTCACTGGCACAAGGGTTATCGGGCGAGATCTGCATCCGCGGCCCCAATGTCATGACTGGCTACTACCAGCAGCCCGAGGAAAACCGCAACGCCTTCACTGCGGACGGTTTCCTGCGCACCGGCGACGTCGGTATCATGGACGAGCGCGGCTACACCAAAATTGTGGACCGCAAGAAAGACATGATCCTGGTCAGCGGCTTCAACGTGTTCCCGAGTGAGCTCGAAAATGTGATCTCGCTGTGCGACGGCGTGCTGGAGTGCGCGGTCATCGGCGTGCCCGACGAGAAACAGGGCGAGGCCATCAAGGTCTTCGTCGTCAAAAACAAGCCGACGCTGGCCGAAGACGACGTGGCGCGCTACTGCCAGCAGAACCTGACCGGCTACAAGCAGCCCAAATACATCGAGTTCCGCGACGAACTGCCCAAGTCAAATGTCGGCAAGATCCTGCGGCGCGAATTGCGCGTGGGCAAATAGGCCACGCACAAGAATCAAGTTTTTCAGACGCTACTAAAAAAATAGCTGTTCATGCACGTGGAATAAGGGCTAGAGGATAATTTAACCTAAAAACTCAGCCTCTCACTTCACCAACTGGTTGAGCTGAATGATCGGCATCAGCACCGCCAGCACGATCAGCATCACCACCACGCCCATCACCACAATCAACAGCGGCTCCAAAATGGTGGCCAGTTGCATGGCGCGGCGTTGCACCTCGGTGCTGAGCTGCTTGGCGGCGCGCTGCAGCATGGTGGGCAACTGCCCGGTTTGCTCACCCAAGCGCGCGAACATGGCGAGCAAGCCGGGAAAGCGCTTTTTTTGCGCCAGCGCCGCGGCCAGCGGCGCGCCTTCGCGCACCAGCACCAAGGCATCAAGCGCATCGGTGCGCATGGCGCGGTTCGACAGGGTTTCAGCCGCGGCCTGCAAGGCTTTGAGGATCGGCACGCCAGCGGCGGCCAACATCGCCAGCGTGCTGGCAAAACGCGCGGTGTTGTAGCTGCGGGACAACTTGCCCAAAATCGGCAGCTTCAGCCAGGCGGCGTCAAACTTTTCACGAAATGCGGCGTTAGCCAGCGCCACACGGGCACCAACAACTCCCAGAACAATAGCAACCAAGATCAACCAGCCATAGCTGCGCAAAAAAGCACTGGTGCCAATCATGATCACCGTGAGCAGCGGCAGCGCGCGCTTGCTGCCGGCAAACACATGCGCCACTTGCGGCACCACATAAGTCACCAGGAACAGCACGATCACGATCGCCACCAGCGACACGATGGCCGGGTACAGCGCCGCGCCGATCAGTTTTGACTTGAGTGCTTGCTGCTCTTCCAGGTCGTCCGCCAGGCGCTCCAGCACCAGGCCGAGGTTGCCGCTTTGCTCGCCGGCGCCGATCACCGCAATAAAAATGGGCGTGAATTCACGCGGATGCAGCGACAAGGCCTTGGCAAAGGTCGAGCCGCCGTTCACCTCAGCGCGGAGCAGCGCCACCAGGTGGTGCTCATTGTCGCGCTCGGCCTCATCGGACAGCGAGGTGAGCGCCCGCTCCAGCGGCAGCCCCGAGGACACCAGACCGGCCAGCTGGCGCGTCCAGATCGTCAGCCCGGTGGCGTTGAAGACCCGGCGCGTCAAACTGCGGCCCGAGCCTGCAGCACCCGCGCCCGCCTGGCCTGGCGCCTGCGCCCCCACGGCCTCCACCTTGAGCGGCACCAGCGCCTGCGTGCGCAACAGGCTGCGCGCGGCCTTGGCCGAGTCGGCCTCGATCACGCCCTTGCGTGTTTCGCCGTCAGCGCTCAGGGCTTCAAAGGAATAAACCGGCATGGCAATGTTTAGGGTCAGTCGCGCGTCACGCGCAGCAGCTCTTCGCGCGAGGTCAGGCCCAGGCGCACCAGGCGCTCGCCGTCATCGCGCATCAGCGTCATGCCGCTGGCCAGGGCCGCAAAGCGGATGTCGGCCTCAGAGGCGCGGTTGTGAATCTGGGCACGAATCGCGTCATCGGCGACCAACAACTCAAACACGCCCGAGCGCCCGGCGTAACCGGTTTGGCCACAGGCGCTGCAGCCCGTGCCATAGCAACTCAGACACAGCTTGCGCAGCAGACGCTGGGCCAACACGCCCAACAACGACGAACTCAGCAGGAAGGGCTCGACCCCCATGTCGGTCAAGCGGGTGACGGCGCTGGTGGCGTCGTTGGTGTGCAGCGTCGCGAGCACCAGGTGACCGGTGAGCGAGGCCTGAATCGCAATCTGCGCGGTCTCGAAATCGCGGATTTCACCGATCATGATGATGTCCGGGTCTTGCCGCAAGATGGCGCGCAAGGCCTTGGCAAAGGTGAGTTCGATCTTGGCGTTGACCTGGGTCTGGCCGACACCCGAGAGCTCGTACTCGATCGGGTCTTCCACCGTCATGATGTTGCTGCGGCTGGCGTCCAGGCGGCTCAAGGCGGCATACAAGGTGGTGGTCTTGCCCGAACCCGTGGGGCCGGTGACCAGCACAATGCCGTGCGGCTGCGTCACCAGCTGCTCAAAGCGCTTGAGCACCTCGCCCTGCATGCCCAGCGCCTCCAGGCTCAAGCGGCCTTCAGATTTATCCAGCAAACGCAGCACGGCGCGCTCACCATGCGCACTGGGCAAGGTCGAGACGCGCACATCGACCGCGCGCGTGCCAATGCGCAGGGAGATACGGCCGTCTTGCGGCAGGCGGCGCTCGGCAATGTCGAGCTCGGCCATGATCTTCAGGCGCGAAATCAGCGCCGCGTGCAGCGCTCGGTTCGGTTGCACCACCTCACGCAGCGTGCCGTCGACGCGAAAGCGCACGCTCGAATGGCGCTCATAGGGCTCAATGTGGATGTCGCTGGCGCCGTCGCGCGCCGCTTGCGTCAAGAGCGCGTTGAGCATGCGGATGATGGGCGCATCGTCCGAGGTTTCGAGCAAGTCTTCAATCGCGGGCAGGTCCTGCATCATGCGCGTGAGGTCGGCGTCGCTCTCGACCTCACTGACCACCGCCGCAGCGCTCGACTCGCCCTGGGCATAGGCGGCGCTGATGCGCTGGATCAGCGCCTGGGCACCGAGCGACTGCAGATGGCGCACCGGGTACTTGCGCATGACCTCGCTGACCGCGCTGGCCCCCGAGTCGGGGTGCACGCACAGCGTCAGATCGCCCGACTCATCTTCGAGCAAGAGTTGGTGGGTGCGGGCAAAGGCGTAGGGCAGCGGGTAACGCATGGCGGCTTGGCCTTTTGGCTCAGAATTGGGGCTTGACGGCGGGGGTGGCGCCCAGCGGCTCCGGCGGCGCCGGCCGCTGGATCGCCGGCACCGAGCCCGGCAAGGCTGGCAACACCGGCGCCTCGTTGATCGGCGCCAGCCGGCTCGGCTTCGGCTGCGCGGCATTCATGCCCGAGCGCATCAGCTCATAGCGGTCCAGCGACAGGTTGTCGCTGTCCTGGGCGTCACGCACCACCACCGGGCGCAGGAACACCATCAGGTTGGTCTTGTTGCGGGTGCGGGAATCGTTCTTGAAAAGATTGCCAAAGACCGGCACATCGCCCAGGCCCGGCACTTTCTGCTCGTTACCGGAGTACTTGTCCTGCAGCAGGCCGCCCAACACCACGATGCTGCCGTCGTCGACGAGCACGGTGGACTCGATCGTGCGCTTGGAGGTCGTCGGCCCGTTGACCGCCGTCTCCGTGCCGGCCTTGACCGCCGAAGTCTCCTGGTAGATCACGAGCTTGACCGTGCCGTTCTCGTTGATTTGTGGCTTGACCTTGAGCGTCAGGCCGACGTCCTTGCGCTCCACCGTGGTGAACGGGTTGACCGAGCCGCCACTGCCACCGCCACTGCCGGTGTTGGTGAATTGGCCGGTGATGAAGGGCACGTTTTCACCGATCACGATCTTGGCCTCTTCGTTGTCCAGCGTCAGCAAATTGGGCGTGGACAGCACATTGCCGCTGCCGCTGCTCTCGAGAAAGTTGGCCAGGAAGCCCAGCACATAAATGCCGTTGGTGCGCTGCACTGCCCCAAAATTGATGCCGGGAGCGGGGGCCACGGTGCCGGCTCCGGCGCCGGTGGCCAGGTTGATGATGTTTTTGCCAGCGGCGCCAAAGTTGGTGCCCAGCAGGCCAATGACGCCGTCGCCGGCTTTGCCCAGGGGGCCCTGCCACTGAATGCCGAACTCGGCGGCGCGGTCGGCGTTGACCTCCACAATCAAGCTCTCGACCAGCACCTGGGCGCGTCGGCCGTCGAGCCGGTCAATGACCGCGCGCAATTGCCGGTACTGCGGCTCGGGCGCGCTGATGATGAGCGAATTGGTGGCCACATCGGCCTGAATTTGCCCCCCAGTGGCGGACACAGCAACGGCGGCAACCACTGCCCCCGCCACGCCGGCGGGCGCCGCTGCTGCCGGCGCCTGGCCGCTCATGGCCGCGCGCAAGGTGGCGGCCAGTTTGGTGGCATCGGCGTTTTTAAGGTAGACCACATAAATATTACCGGCGTCGCCATTGGTGCTGGCTGCGGGCGGCTGGTCCAGTTTGTCCACCAGCGAGCGCACCAGCGCCACCCGGGCCGGATTCGCGGCACGCAAAATCAGCGCGTTGGAGCGCGGCTCGGCCATCAGGATGGTTTTGAAGGAGGTGTCGGCCTGACCTGGTGCCACCCCGGCGCCGGAGGACTCCACCAGGCGCAGCACCAGCGGCGCCAGATCGGTCGCAATGGCGTGCTTGAGCGGCAGAATCTGCACATCGGTGGCATTGGAGACATCGACCGCGGCAATGATGCGCGCCATGCGACGCAGGTTGTCGGCGTAGTCGGTGATGATCAGCGAGTTGGTGCCGGGGTTGACGTTGATGGTGTTGTTCGGGCTGATCAAAGGGCGCAGCACCGCCACCAGGTTGTTGGCGGACTCGAAGTTGAGCTTGAATATCTGCGTCGTGATCTGGTTGCCCAGCGCGCCGCCGACTGGCTCGTCGCTGACCGTCACGGCGCCACTTTGCAGCTTGGCGTCGGCCTCGGGCACCACCTTGTACAGCCCTGCGGACTCCACCATGGTGAATCCCTGCAGGCGCAGCGCCGCCTGAAACTGGTTCATGGCCACGCGCCGACTCACCGGCCGGTCTGTCACCAGCGTGATCAATCCCTTGACGCGCGGGTCCACCACCACATTGGCGCCGGTGATGGTGGCCATGGTGCGCGCCACCGCCTCAATTTCTGCATTGCTGAAGTTCAGCGTAACGCCCTCCTGCACCCGCCCTGCAGGGCTGGTTTGCGCCCCTAAATTTACAGAAAATAGAGCGCTAGCCCCCGCCAATATTGCGTATGCAGCTATTGAATAAAGAGCATTCTTGGGATCGGTGGCAACGCGGAGTTTCATACAGTTTCAACCTACTTTGATGATGGCGCGGGCGCCGTCGCGCCGACCGATGATATTGAGAAGATTAGACAGGGCATCCAACCGCTCTGGGGCGGCGCTGGCAACCCCCTCAAAGCGCAATCGGCCCCCGACCCACTGGCCGGTGCCGGACAATTGTAGGGCGCCCTCCAGGGTGCTCAAGCTCAGGCTGGGGCTAGCGCCGCTTAGCAGCAGAACGCGGTAGCTGCCCATCGGCTTGAGTGTGGAAAGCCGTGACGACAGATGCATCGCATCGAGCTGGGCGCTGCCCTGAAGCAGCAAGCGCCCTGCCGCCCATTCGGCAGCGAGTCCGTGCGTGCTCAGACTCAGCTGGCCCTCGGGCTGCACCGTGTTCCAGGGCGTACCCAGCCCGGTCAGCCACTGCGCCGGCCATTGCGACTGGCTGTCGGTCAGCGCCAACCTGGCCCCGCCCCAACGTGGGCGCAAGCTTAAGCGCCACGGCTGCTGCATACAACAGTCAGCATTGAGCTCAGCGGCCAGCCCAACCCAGTTGGGGCGCAGCCGCCACGTCAGGCGCCCAGGCAGGGTAGCCGCATCCGTGCTGCCGGCGCCCCCGGTGAGCGTGAGCCGGGCCGTGCCGTTCCAGAGCGTGCCACGCGCATCGGTGAGCAGCACCCGCCCTTGCAAGCCTTGTTCCACCGCAGCGGCCAGCCAGCGCGCCGGTGCATTGAGCAGCAGCGCCAGCGTCAAACCCAGCAGCACGCCGGCTACGGCCCAGGACCAGGGCGTGGTGCGCGAGGCTTCGGTGGCGCGACGCCGACTGCGGGCAGGCGATCTCACGGGGGACGGACGGCGCAGCATGAAACGGGCGGTCGGTGTGGAGCTGATCGGGCCAGGCCCTCAGCGCGCACTCAGGCTCAGCACCAGCGTGCCGTGCCAGCCGGCGGGCGCGCCACCGGCTGGCGCAGCAGCGCGCACCAGCCGCACCTCACTGGGCACGGCGCGCGCGGTCAGGCGCGCCTGCGCCAGCCACTGTGCCAGCGCGTCGGCGGAGATGCCTTTGGCGCTGAGCGTCACGCGTTCGCCCGCAACCGACAGTTGCGCCGTGCTGCCCAGCGATTTGACCGAGGCCTCCAGCAAACGCCGTGCGTCGTCAAAACTCAAGGGCGGCTGGGCTTGTAGCGCCTGGGCCTGGGCCTGCAGGCGCAGCATCTGCTGCCATTGGGCGTCCAGCAGCACGCGCTGCTGCTGCGCCGCCTTCAGGGTCGCCAGCGCGGGCGCCAGCGCCACACCCCAGAGCAAGGCCACCAGCACCAGCGCCAGCGCGCCCAGCAGCAGGCGCTGCTCGCGACGCGCCACCAAGCGCCAGCGCGCTTGCAGCTCGGTCAACAGCTTCATGAGCCAGTCCCCTGTTTAATCACCAGGTTGTCGGCATCGACGTTGACGACGTAGCCCTGGGGTTTGAGTTGAAAGGAGAGCGCCGCCACTTGCTCCGGACTCAGCGCAAGGCCCTTCAAACGCAGTTCACCGGCCATAAATTCAATAGCATTAGGCACAGTACCGGCGGGGGCTACAGCCCCAAAAGCCGTCAACATGCTTTCCAGATCACGGTTGGATGGCGCACCGCTGGCCTGCTGCAAGATGGCAAGCTCACGCGCCATCTGAATGGGAGCATCCACCACCACGCGCACCTGCGGGAAGGTCGTGGTCAACACCGCGCTAATGGCCTGGCGCTGGCTGCTGAGCAAGGATTTTTCTTTCCAGGCCCAGGCGTTCAGGCCTGCCAGGTTAACCACCAACAGCGCCAGCACGGCCACCCTAGCGGCGCGCCAGCGCGGCGCGCGCAGCAACTCGCGCCCGGCGTCAGTCCAGCGTTTGCGCGCTCGGGCACCGTGAGACGTGAGCAGATCAAATTGCGCCAGATCCCAGGGCGATTGCGCTGCCTGCAATTGACGCTGGCCACTGGGCTGCACGATCACGCTGCGCTGGAACAAGGCCTCAGCCAGCGCCACCACAGCGGGCTCGGCCACCACGCTCTTTTCTTCCACCCCACCCAGCAACGCGGCGGCGTCGCGCGACAAGGGCAGCCTGGCGACGCTGCCGTGGGCTGCGCCCACCAGGAAAGCAGCCTCAAACTCACCGGTCACAAACAGCGTGTCACGCAGGGCCTGCGGCGGGAACTCGGGCACGATGCGACTGGCCGCGCGCCCGGACTGCTCCAGCACCTGCAAGGCTGCGCGCAGCCAGGCGCGCTCGCACACTGCCACCCACACCGGCGCGTCAAGGGAGGGCTGCGGCTCCAGGGCGAAATGCAGCTGCGCGGTGTCGTCGAGCAGGCGGTCTTCAAGCAGGCCATCGAGCACCGCGCGCACACGCAAAGCACCGCCTTCCTGAAAAAAGCGCCGCCCCAGGGTGCCCTTGGGCAACTGCACCTGGTGCCAGGACAGGCGCTGCGCGGGCACCAGCGCCACCACCTCGCCCTCGGCTTTGCCCAGCAGCGGCAACAGCGCCAGCGGCGCACGCGACTGCTCGGCCAGCGTGCTGCCCTCAGGGCTCAGGACGTAGTCGTACAGGGCCGCCACGTCAAGCGGCTCTTCAGGAAGGGTAACGATCAGGGTGGTCATGGGGCTTGTCGGTGCGGGTCGGCGCTCATTGTAGGGTTGGCGTGGTGCCGGCCACGCCGCGCTGGCGCGACAGTGTTTTGACATCGAGCCCGTCGCGCTGCACCACGGACTGCTCTTGCACCGTCGCCTGGTCGATGCGCAAACTGCCACGCACTTCAAAAAAACGCGAGGACACGCTGTGCCGCGCGGCGTCAAATTGCGCCTCCGCCCGACCGCTGAGCTTGCCCGCATCGCTCAGGGCGGCCAGGTGGGTCGCGTTGCGCTCACGCACCAGACGATCGGCGTCGGCCAGGTCAAAGCTATCCACACAGGCGTAAATCACCTCGGCGGGTGCCGTGTTGAGGTTGACCGGCGTTCGCACCGGCAAAACGGTGATGAACGGGCGCAACACGGCGATGCTGCGCGCCGACAGGCCAAACCAGGCCAATTGATCGATCGTCTGCGGCCACAGCGCACTATTGGCCGCATCTGGCGCGTCCACGGGCGCTGCGTCGGCGCCAGTGGGTGCGCCCTGTGCCAGCCGCAGCTTGTCCTGCAGCAGGATCAGCTCGGTTTCAGGCAGATCGAGCAGCTCAAACAAGCGGCTAAACGCCAGCGCGCTGGGCGCGTCGATGGCGCCGCCTTGCACCAGGTTGGCCACGTTCAGGCGTGACTGCAAATCAGTGATCTGGCCCGACAAGAAAGCTTCTTGCGCGGCATCGGCCTCGATCGCATCGCTGCGATCGGCCGCTAAAAAGCTCGACAGGCGCGCTGGCGCCAGCGGCACCGCCCACGGCTCGGCCAGATGGTCGGCGCCGCCTTTGCGGCCGTCCTCGCGCAGGATCAAGCGCGCCCAGTCAAGCGCACCGTTCAGAATCCAGGCCGACTGCACGCGGCTGCGCTCGGCGGCCTCGACCTCGACCGCGCGCCATTGCTGCCAGAGCGTGGCCGAGGCCAGCGAGGCCACCAGCACCACGGTCAGCATGGCGGTCAGGATGGCAGCGCCGCGCTGTGATTTCATTTGCCAGCCCCCAGCGCGGGGCGAACCCAATCGCGCGTGACGCGCCCTTGGACGGCCTGCCCGGCCGGCAAAGTCAGCACCAGCCGCACGCCGTCAGGCGTCGCGCCCGCCGTTGCGGCCTGGGCCGGGCTCGGCGCACCGGCGCTGGACATCGGGTTGCTCCAGGCGTTGTCGCGGAAATAGAAAATTTGCCACTGATCGAGCGGCACCACGCGCACCTCGCGGCTTCTCGCCTCTTCGCTCGGGTTCTGCCCCCACAAGGCCGCTTGTTGCCAGGCCAGCTGCAACTGCCCGCGTGTGGTCACGGGCGGCGACTGCCAGCGCAGCCACTGACCGGCGCCGTCAACCAGGCGCCGGGACCAGGCGACCACGCGCAGACCCTCGCCCGGCGCTGCGCTGCTGCGCCGCAAGATGCGCAGCGCGCGCCCGTCCCAGTCCAGGCTGGGGGTATTGGGCTGGGTGGCGAGCGCGTCCAGGTCCGCGCCCCACTGGGCCAGACCGGCCTGCAAGGTGAGCACTTGGTCCGAGTGCTGGCGCATTTGCGTTTGAGCCCGCGTCATGCCATCGAGCCCGCGCCAGCTCAAGGCCGCCATCAGCGCCATCAGGCTGATCGCCACCAGCAGCTCGATCAAGGTGAAGCCTTGGGCACGAGCGCGCGGCCAAGCGGGTTGCCTCATCAGTAGCGCCCCGCAATGGTGGACAAGCGCAGCACCGACTCATCGCCCTTGAACACCTGCGCATCCACACGTCTGAAGTTGAAGTTGGGCGTTGGCCGTACCGCCAGCGCCACGGTAAAAACCTCGCCAGCCTGCTCGCAGACGACGCTGCTGTCGCCCACATCAGGCAACTGGCGCGCCAGGCGCAGCCGGATCAGTTCATTTTCGGCGCAGGTCTGGCCCAGCAGCATGTCGGACTGACGCTGGGCGTGGCGCGTCAGGGCCGCGGTAGCCTGCAATCCCGCCAGCAAGGCAATGGCCACAATGCCCAGCGCCACCAGCACTTCAACCAGGGTAAAGCCGCGCGCCAATCGACGCGCTGGGGTGATGCGGTGCATGGAGCGGTTCAAGGCGCGTCTGCCTGCACGGCGAAGGGGCGCACGCCGTCGGTCGCCAGGCGCACGCTTTTGCCCGGCTGGGTGCGCGACACCAGCACCAGTTGCTGCGGCTCAATGATGGGTTCTGGCCCCAACAGGAGCACAGGCCCAAGCGCCCCGGCGGCGCTGTCGGCCACCGCCGTGTCCGGGTCGAGCCATTGCTCGGGCAAGTCGGCATCGGGCTGGCCCGAGGGCTCCAGGCCCTCAAAACGGAATCCGGCTGGGGTGGCGCGCCAGCGCACCGGTACACCGCTTGCGCGGGACCGGGCCCGTGCCGACTCCAGCAAGGCCGCCAGGCGCTCGGCGTCGCGCGCCAGTGCGACCTGCGAGCTGTCACGCATGGCAAAGCCGACACCGGCCGAGGCCATGGCAATGATGGCGATGACCACCAGCAGTTCCAACAGGGTGAAGCCTCGGCAATGACGGGGTACGCGCATCGCCGGCGAAGAAGCGCTCAAGATCGAAGACCGTGCGAATGCCGTCTACGGTTGCCAGCTGCCCACGTCGGCATTCTTGCCCTCGCCACCGGCTTGGCCGTCGGCACCAAAAGACATCACGTCAATTTCGCCCTTGATGCCGGGGTTGAGGTAAACATAAGGATTGCCCCAGGGGTCATTGGGCAACAGGTCCAGGTAAGACTTCCAGTTGGGCGGCACCGGCGCCGTGGTGGGCTTGGTCCGCAAGGCTTGCAAACCCTGCTCGCCCGTGGGGTAACGCTGGTTGTCCAGGCGGTAGAGCTTGAGCGCCTGCATCAGGTTGTTGACATCGGTCTTGGCCGCTGTCACGCGAGCGTCGTCGGCGCGGTCCAGCACATTGGGCACGATCAGCGCGGCCAGCACGCCGATGATGAGCAGCACCACCATCAGCTCGATCAGGGTGAAGCCGCCCTGGAGGCGCCGGCGCAGGCTTTGGGACATTGATTTCATCGGGTAGGGTCACTTTTAAATGGCTGGGTCGCTTCTATGATAATCCAGCCATGAAGACCGCAACGCTCTCCCTTTGGTGGCTACGCATCGCCACTCTTGTGCTCGCTGCGCTGGCTGCAGCCAGCGCCACCTATTGGGTGTTGAAGTGGCAGGCCACGCGGCCCTCCAACTTGAGTGCTGCTGTGGTTTATAGCGCGCCAATGCCGGCCAACCCGCAACTGGTGGCGCGCGTGCTGGGGGGCGGCCAGGCCAGCGTCAACGCTGGCGCCACAGTAGCGAGCAGCGCTGCCAGTCACTTCAAATTGAGCGGCGTGCTGGCCAACCGCGCCAACGGCAGTTATGCGCTGATTTCGGTCGATGGCAAACCGGCAAAACCCTACCGGGTCGGCACGCAGGTGAATGAGGAACTGGTGTTGCACTCGGTCAGCGCCCGCAGCGCCTCGCTTGCCACCAGCGTGCAAGCGCCGGTGTCGGTCATGCTGGAGTTGCCCAAACTGGCCCCAAGCCAAGGACCCGCCTTGCCCCGCCCAAACTCAGCGCCTAATCAAGAAGACTGAGCTGGCGAGCGGCTCAGGCGGGCGTTGCCAGCGCCTGACGCATCGCGGCCACCACCGCCTTGTAGTCGGGCTTGCCAAAGATGGCGCTGCCCGCCACAAAGGTATCGGCCCCGGCGTCGGCGACGCGCCGGATGTTGTCAACCTTGATGCCGCCATCGACTTCGAGGCGAATGTCTTTGCCGCAGGCCGTGATGCGCCGGCGCACAGCCTCAATCTTGCGCAGGGCTGAATCAATGAAACTCTGGCCGCCAAAGCCGGGGTTGACGCTCATGATCAGCACCAGATCAATGTCGTCAATCACCCAATCGAGCACGTCCAGCGGCTCGGCCGGGTTGAACACCAGCCCCGCTTTGCAACCCTTGGCCTTGATCGCCTGGATGCTGCGGTGCACATGGTTTGATGCGTCCGGGTGAAAGCTGATCAAGTCCGCGCCCGCGTCGGCAAAGGCGCTGGCCAGCGCATCGACTGGCTGCACCATCAGGTGCACATCAATCGGCACCGCCACACCGCTGGCGGTCTTGGCGTGGGGCTTCAAAGCGCTGCAAATCATCGGGCCGAAGGTGAGGTTGGGCACGTAATGGTTGTCCATCACGTCAAAGTGAATCCAGTCGCAACCGGCGGCAATGACGTGCGTGAGTTCCTCACCCAGACGGGCGAAGTCGGCAGAGAGGATGGAGGGGGCGATGCGGTAGGTCATGGAGGAAGTTTAAACGGTCTCTCCCGGCAGCAGCGGTCAGTCCAGCACAGAGTTGTTAGCATCACGCCCATGCCCAAATACCAATTTCGCGTCGAAGTCGCGCCACGCTACCTTCCGGCCCAGTCAGAGCCGCAGCAAGACCTGTATGTGTTCGCCTACACCATCACCATCGTCAATGTGGGTCAGGTCAGCGCCCAGTTGATCTCGCGCACCTGGAATGTGAACGACGCCAACGGCCACACCGAGCGCGTCAAGGGCCTGGGCGTGGTCGGGCAGCAACCGCTGCTCCAACCTGGCGAGGCCTTTGAATACACCAGCGGCACGCGCCTGCGCACGCCCACCGGCACCATGCACGGCAGCTTTTTTTGCGTCGCTGAAGACGGTGAAAAATTTGACGTGGACGTGCCCATGTTTGTGCTCGATGGCTTGAGCCCCAGTGCGGGTGGCACGCGCACCCTGCACTGAACCTGCAGCCTATGACGCCCACTTTTGACCTATCCGAACTGCTCGATGCGCTCGACCCGCAGGTCGGCCTGGCGCACCGCCACCTGTGGCTGATTGACTTGATGCGCTGGATCCGCGGCAACCGCGATTCAGTGCCGCGCACGCTGGCCCGGTTGACGCTGCTGCTCGACACCCTGCAACAGCGCCCGGATGCGCGGGCCAAGCTGCAAAGTTGGTGGCAGGTGCTCTTGAGCACCGTGGATGCGACCGCCTTGCTGGCCGACTACGGGTTTTCATCGCGCAACGCCTTTGTCAGCGAGCTGGCCGAACGCCTGCGCCTCAAATGGCTGCCCGGCACACCGGAGACCGCCGATGCCTCGGCCCTGTTTGCCCTGGTGCTGTGCGATGCCTTTGATGCCCGGTGGATCAACGCCCTTGACGACGCCACGCTGACGCGCTTGTCTGAGCTGCTGCATGTCTCGTGTGCCGACGTCAACGAGGGCAACTGCGCCTGGGTACCTCAGGCCAAGCTCAGCAGCGTCTCGCCCTGGCAGGCGACGCTGCTGGAGGCGCTGACTTTTTGCACCAGCCAGATTCGCGCCACCGGTTTTTCACCCGAGTTGCGCCTGCGCATGAGCGTGCCAGCGCGTGAAACCGCCTCCTTTCACGCGCTCGACGGTGACATCATGGCACTGCAAGTGGCCTATCTGGCCAGCCCGCAGGTCGAATCGCCCGCGCGCCAGCACGCGCTGCAGCAGTACCTGAGCCGCCTGGAGGCCTGCCGTCATGCGGCTGCGTCGGTGTATACGCACCTTGACAGCAACGGCATCTCGGTCAACCTGGTGTTTCAGCTGCGCCAGCTGCGCGAGCGGGTGCTGCGTGTGCGCGCCCTGCTCGATTGCCTGCTGGCAGCCAGCCCGCAGGCCAGCACCGCGCGCTTGCTGGCGCAATTGGTCACGGTCGGGCAGGCGCGGCGCAGCCTGCGCGCCCTGATTTCCGCCAACTCGTCGATGCTGGCGGCCAAGGTGGCTGAGCGCAGCTCCGAGACCGGCGAGCATTACCTCACCCGCACGGTGCCCGAGTACCGCACCATGCTGCGCCAGGCCGCCGGCGGTGGCGCCTTGACCGCCGTCACGACCTGGATGAAATTCGGCGTGATGGCACTGGGCCTGAGCGCCTTCTGGAGCGGCTTCTGGTCAGGGGCCGCTTATGCGCTGAGCTTTGTCATGATTCAGTTGCTGCACTGCACCCTGGCCACCAAGCAGCCCGCCATGACGGCGCCGGCCATGGCCGCCAAACTCAAAAACCTGGACGAGCCCGGCGCGCTCGACGCCTTTGCCGACAAGGTCACCTCCCTGGTGCGCTCTCAGGTGGCGGCGGTGCTGGGCAACGTGCTGCTGGTGGTTCCGGTGGTGCTGCTGATGTCCGCCGCGCTGCAGCTGGCGCTGGGCCAGCCGATGATTGATGCCAAAGCGGCTGAGTACGTGCTGCAGTCACTCTCACTCCTGGGCCCGACCGCCTTGTTTGCAGCCTTCACCGGCGTGCTGCTGTTTGCGTCGAGCATCATCGCGGGCTGGACCGAGAACTGGTTTGTGCTGCACCGGCTGGACTCGGCCATGCGCTACAACCCCAAGATCACCGGTGCGCTGGGGGTGGCGCGAGCGCAGCGCTGGGCCGCCTTCATGCGCGACAACATCTCTGGCTTTGCCTCCAACATCTCGCTGGGCTTCATGCTGGGCCTTGTTCCGGCCTTTGCCAGCTTTTTCGGGCTGGGGCTGGACGTGCGCCACGTCACCTTGTCAGCCGGCCAACTGGCCGCAGCCGGCGCCACGCTCGGCTGGGATGTGCTGCGCCAGCCGGCCTTATGGTGGTGTGTGGCGGCTATCCCCGTCATCGGCGCGTTAAATTTGGGCGTGAGCTTTTATATGGCACTGCGCCTGGCCATGCGCGCCCACAACGTCACCGGTGTTGACCGCGCCCGCGTGCGCTATACCATCTGGCATCGCTGGCGCCAGGCGCCGCTGAGCTTTTTCTGGCCGGCACGCGATGCGGTGCCAGCGCCCCAACCTCTGAAGGACTAGCCATGGGTGAATTTGAGCTGATTGAACGCTATTTCAAACGCCCTGAGCGCCACACGGCGCGGCTCGCCCTGGGTATTGGCGACGACTGCGCGTTGCTGCCCACCCAGCCCGGCACACAGTTAGCCATTTCCTGCGACATGCTGGTCGAAGGCCGCCACTTTGTGGCCACGACGGACGCGTTCAAGCTGGGCCACAAAGCACTGGCCGTGAACCTGAGCGACCTGGCCGCGTGTGGCGCCCGCCCGCTGGCCTTCACCCTGGCGCTGGCGCTACCGCGCGCCGACGAGGCCTGGCTGGCGCCATTTGCGCAGGGCTTGCTGGCGCTGGCAGACGCGCACGGCTGCGAGCTGATCGGCGGCGACACCACGCAAGGGCCGCTCAACATCTGCATCACCGTCTTTGGCGAAGTGCCGGTGGTGAATGGCCGATCGCAAGCGCTGTTGCGCTCGGGCGCTCAAGGAGGCGACGACCTCTACGTGAGCGGCAATCTGGGCGACGCAAGGCTGGCGCTGGAGGTGTTTCGCGGCAGTGTCTCCGTCCCGCAGGCCGTGTTCAACGCGGCCCGTGTGCGCATGGAAACCCCAAGCCCGCGCGTGGCGCTGGGGCTGGCGCTGCGCGGCATTGCCAACGCCGCCATTGACGTCAGCGACGGCCTGCTCGGCGACCTCGGCCACATCCTCAAACAATCAAAGGTCGGGGCCACGGTGGATGCCGATTTGACTACTACTTTAATAGCTGCTAACGCTTATTACACGCGGGCTAGAGGCCAATTTGATATAAATATTGCGCCAGAACAGTGGCGCGCCTGGGCGCTCTCGGGTGGCGACGATTACGAACTGCTGTTCAGCGCCCCGCAGGCCCAGCGTGCAGCGGTGGCTGCGGCGGCGCAAAGCAGCCAGACCCCCGTCACCCGCATCGGCCAGATTGACGCCGAGCGCGGCCTGCGCCTGGTCGATGCCCAAGGGCAGCCGCTGCCCAACACCTACACCTCGTTCGACCACTTTGCCTGAAGCTGTAGTGCTGAAAGAGCATGCGTTTCATGACTATTTATCCTTGCATATTGTTCATCACACGGGCGAAATGCAAGGATAAATGGCGTATCTCAGACCCTGAAAACTTGTAGTTTCAGCCCCTTGATGGCCGAAAAGTGCTTTTCATTGGCGCTTAGCAACACCAAATTGTGCGACATGGCCGTCGCGGCAATCAAGGCATCAGCCACAAATACGCTGTGCGACAAGGCATACTGTTCAACTAGCTTACACGCTAGGTCACTGATGCCGGTCGTCACGGGCAACACATCGTGCTCGCCCAGCTTGAACGCCTTTTGCACCACCTTGAGCTCCGCTTTGTTGCGGCAGCCTTGAACCAGTTCCATATAAGAAACCGCCGAAATGTAGCCCTCGGCAATCGTCTGCAGAACCGCCACGGCACGCTCATTGCCGCGTGCAAACCAGATCAACACATCAGAGTCAATCAACACGCCGTGGGCGGCAACAAGGGCGCCAGCCATCAAAACCGCGGCATGCGCAGCGTGCGCACATAAGCCCCAGGGTCGGCCATGTCGTCGCGGTCGGCCCACAAACCGGCCAGGCCTGCCAAGCGCTGCGCCTTACTCGCTGGGCTCGTCGTGGCCTGTTGATCCAGGAACTGGTCGACGGCCAGACGAATCAGTTCACTCTTGGTCACAGCCGCGCGCCGCGATGCATCTGCCAGCCGCACTTGCTGGGATTGCGTGAGATAAATTTGCGTACGGGCAAGGGTTGAAGGTTGCTGCATGATGTATAAATTGTACATCACAGACTGCTAACTCCCTGGCAACTACCCTGGGGCCCTAAGCCAATAACCGCCAGCTCAGCTGCCGGTCTTTTGCGCGTAGTACGACAGCCGCATGCGCGGGTTCAGGTACTCGATCGCGTTCTGCGCCAGCGCAGCGGGCTTGAGAACATGCTCGATTTTGAGCTCCTGCGACTCCATCAGGTTCAGCACCAGGGCCTCGCGCCGCGGCACACCGGGCTCGTACACCAGCACCGTGGGCTTGAGCGAACTGCCGGGCGTGGCGGCAATCACCATGCCCAGCGAGCCATTGCTGAGTTTCACAAACGAGCCCGGCGGATAGACCCCCAACTCGCGAATGAACACCGCCAGCATCGCCGCGTCGAAATGGCGCGCCTCGCGTGAATACATGATCGACAGCGCCTCGGCCGGCGTGATCGCATCCACAATGCGCACCGGGTTGCACAGCGTGTCATAGCGGTCGGCAATCGCCACCATGCGCGCCAGCGGGTTGATTTTCGGCCCCGCTTCGCCATGCGGAAAGCCGCTGCCATCAAAGCATTCGTGGTGCTGCGCAATCACCGCACGCACGCCAGGCGGCACATGCTCGCCCACGATCTTGACGCCGTACTCGCAGTGCAGGCGGTACAGCGTCTCCTCACTGCGGTTGCGGTGCGGGTTGCGCAGCACCGTCTGGCTGATTGAGGTCTTGCCAATGTCGTGCAAAAGCGCGCCCACGCCCGCCACGTCCATCACCTCGCGCGGCACCCCCATGCCCTTGCCGATGATCATCGTCAGGATCATCACGTTGAGCGCGTGCTGGTGGCTGATCTCGTCAACCTTGCGCGAGGCCACCATCATGATCGTCGCGCCCTGGTCGTCCAAGAAAGTGGCGGTCAACTGCTGCGACATCGCCCGCGCCTGGACTGCGGCGTGCTTGGGGTTGCGCAAAATCTCGGTCAGCACCTCGTGCGTGGAAGCAATCGAGGCCTCATAGAGCTTCTCGCAGCTCTGAATGCGCTCCCGGTGCGCCGCCATGCGCCCGGTGCGCGTTTGCTTCTCCAGCATCAGGCGCTGGTCGACGCTGTTGACCTGCGGCCCCTCGGGCACCACGGGCTCTTTGTCCAGGGGCAGCGGGCCGGCCTCGGAGCGCTGTGGGTCATAGGCCAGCGTGCGCAGCCCCAGCTCGCGCAAGGTGGCGAGCTGCTTGTCGGTCTTGATCAGGAACGAATTGACGAGAAACGGATGCTCGAGCCAGCTCAGGTCAAGCGACACAAACATGCCCAGCTGCAACTGGTCAATGTGCACCAGCGGCAGCGAATTGGAGACTTTGTTTTGCATGAATCAGTTCAGAATACATCTATCCACGAAGAATAACCCCGCTGCGTTGCCACAGCGGGGCTATTGTCGTGAATTGGAAGCTGAAGCTGAAAAACCGGTTGATCGGCAATGAATCAGAACGATTTGCTGACGCCCAGGATCAAACGGCCCTTGCCTGCAATGCCAACTTTGTCCCTTTGTGCACCCGAATAAATGGCTGAAGCGCTCGTGGCATTGCCCAAGTCATACTTTAAGCCCAGGTTGTAGTCTCTGGCGCCAAAATTATTGGCGGTGTTGCGCCATCCCAGGCCCGAAGTCAGGGTCAGGGAATCGGTCAAAGGCTGCTTGACACTCACGCTCAGGCGGGAGTGTTCATCGATAGAGCCACTGACACCGCGTGTGAGCTTGACGGTCAAATAGTCATAAGTCAGGCTACCGTACAGTTCATTGCCGTTCCAGCCAGCGTTATCAGGGTAGAGATAGCTGGCAAATCCGATGTCATAAGTGAGGTCCTTGCTGATCTGGCCGCCGTAGCCGCCATACAGGTCGACCTCGACATTGGCGCTGCCGAACTTGCCGGTTGAGTTCCAGTTGCCCACGTAAAAACCGTTGCCAAAGCTATAGTCCACGCCGCCCTGGATGGCCGGACGGAACGCTTTGGGGCTACGGCTGTCCTGGTCAATCCCGTTGGACTTGTAAAGCGAAACAGCACCAAGGTTGAAGGAAAGTTGCGCCTGCGCCATGGAAGGCGCCAGCAACGAAGCAGCCAGGAGAGTGGCTATGGCAAGGGGGGTCTTGATGATGTTCATGGATTAAATATCGGTTGGACAATGAAATACGCTCAGGTGAGCGAAATTATGCAATAGCAAGGCCAACAAGAAAACCCTGGCGCAGTTCGTTTGCAAAAAAGCAACAGGGCGCCGCGTGGCGCCTCTGTTTGGCTGCGCAGAGGCAGCTAAGGCCCACGCTAAGGGCCTGTCCATGAATAAGCTGTGCATTTGGCCGCCGGATTTGGGATGCAATGCTACGGCAGCAAAGCGTGCCGTGCAGCTCTGCTGCACAAGCGATTTGCAACGACGCAGTGCGCCCAAAGGTGGTGGGCCAAATGTGCATGTTATTTGTGCACAGGTCCTAAGTTCAAAGCGCAAAAAACCCCGCTGCGTTGCCACAGTGGGGTCTTGAATTCAACCGCTAACTCGGTTGCGTCAACGTGGGATTAGAGCGCCTAGTGCAGGCCATTCCATCAATCAATCCACACCCATCGGGACATCGGTGATCAAAAAAACTTCTTGGAAAAATTGGCGGCCGCCATGGTGATCAGCGTGCCCAGCATCCACTTGACGAGCAATAAATCACCTTTAATCGCTTCAAATCGGGGATCGAAAAGGGTAGCGTCCCCTTTTAACCTCTCAGAACTCACCGCGCTTTATCAGCCACATCGCCGGGGAGTGCATTGCACCACTCTACCGCTTCGGTTACGCGTACCTGGCCGACGGCGTGAATTAATTGGAATACGCACCTTGCGGCAGCGACTGCAGCGTGCTGATGCACACCCGATTGACTACACCGATATTTCTGAGCTATCCGATGAATGGTTTTTACGCGCCGCACGAGAAGGCAACCTGGCCACGCCGCCAGCCAAAAAGCCCATCAGCATCAAACTCGATGAAGACGTGCTGGACTACTTCAAGAGTGAGGGCAGCCGGTACCAGACGCACATCAACGCTGTTTTGCGGGCCTACATGCAAGCGCAGCGCATTGTGCGATCGCGCTAAGGCACCAGAAAATCATGCCTGCCGACGGTATTTTTTGGGCTTGCGAATGCTGCCCAACCCATCGACGAAACATTGCATATTTGCCAGGCCCTCGCGCAATGAGTACGAGGGTTGAGGCCGGTGCTTTGTCAAGGCGAGTGGATGCGATGTGGCTACGAGCAGGGAATTTAACTGGCATCTGATCCCAAGCGACCTAATATGTCATATTAGAATATCATTTTAAAGAATAAAAATGATAGTTTTGACGCTTGGCCCACATGAATACTTTGAATAACGCTATTCTAAATATAGCATTATTGGCATGAAAAACGTCGCCTAAGTGCAATATACGCATATATAAACACGGGGAACAAAGGGGCACACTCAGACTTCAATGCTGGCTGAGCGACAGATGACCGCCGTTTTTGCTTAAGGTAGTGCCATTGGAATCTGACCCCAATTAACCTTCGAATTAACCGGCCGCTGCCACCAAATTTGCTGCGACCAGCGGATTCATTACTTCGACCCCCTCCTTCATAGGGTAGGAGCTATCCACTGGAGCCACCAATAGCTTTCTGGTTGCGCCCACGTCATTGGCTGCAAGGTAGTAGCCCTTGGACACAGTGGGTGCGCAAGAGCGTTTGATTTCGATGACCCATGTCTGTCCATTTCGGAAGTTCAACACCAAGTCAGCCTCCGCTCCGTGGCTGGTGCGATAGAAACTGGCTTGTGCCTGCGGTGCGGCTGCAATTAGCTGCTCAATCACGAACCCCTCCCAACTGGCGCCGGCGACCGGATGACTCAGTACCGAATCAAAATTATGAAGTCCTAGCAAAGCGTGAACAATGCCGCTGTCACGCACATATACCTTTGGCGAGCGCACCAATCGCTTTCCAACATTGCCACTCCAAGCCGGAAGGCGTCGCACCAGCATCAGGTCACAAAGCAAATCGATATACCGGCTCACAGTCTGTCCGTTGACGGCAAGTGATGCAGCAAGTTTTGATTGATCCAATAGCTCACCCTGGTTGTGCGCAAGCATCGTCCAGAGGCGACGTAAAGTTGTAGTCGGAATGCGTGGCCCCAAAGCAGGAATGTCTTTGTCCAAATAGGTAGCAATAAACATGTCGCGCCATGTCAAGCTGGCGGCGTCATCCGTGGCCATCCATGACAGAGGAAATCCACCCCTAATCCACAGTGACTGCATTTCAGACGCGCTTGCGCTGATGGAGAACACCTCCCTTGCTTGAAAGGGTGATAACTCGAATTGAGCGACCCGGCCGGCCAGGCTTTCTGTACTTTGCTGCAGCAGCACCCCCGATGCCGAACCCAGCAATAGATATTGGCCGGCGGGCTCGCCATCGCGCCGGCGTCGATCAATGATGCCCCGCAATACCGCAAACAACTCCGGAATGCGTTGCACTTCGTCCAGTATCACCAACTGTTGGCGGTGTGCCAGGAAGAAGGTTTCGGGATCGTCGAGTTGCCTCTGTGCGGAGGGAAGTTCAAGATCAAGGTAGTACGCACTTCCACGGCGTTTTTGCTCCGCGATAGCCAAAGTCGTCTTTCCTGCTTGCCTTGGACCAAGAAGGACGACAGCGGGAAATTGGTTCAATAGACCCTGGAGAATGGGCTCAGCTAAGCGGGAATACATCCGTGTATTTTACACATCAATAATTAAAATTGCACGGTTGCTAGTCGTCTTCTGTGCAATTTTTGACGATTTTGATTTCAACACTGGGAGATCGGACCAAATATCTTCACATTGATGTCATTGCTGTCTGCATTGCTGTTTACGCTTTGGTGCTGGCGGCCAGTTGGTTACCGGGGACGACACCCAAGGGATTCGGAAATTGTAAAAGTACCGTTTCATCGTCATTGCGAACGCAGTGAAGCAATCCATAAATTCCGTCTGCATAGACTGCCGCGCTTCGCTCGCAGTGACGAACTTCTGGTTCAAAGAAATTAATTGGAATCTGACCCCAATTAACCGAGAAGATTAGTGTACCCGTGTGGCAAGAATGAGGAAGCAAGGACCCATCGGCATAGGGGGCAGCCATTCTAGGCTGCGCCCCTGCCACACCACCCGGCATGCGGGTCCGCACCGGGCGGTTCGAGAAGTTGAGGTCATGAGAGGCGGGGCAATCCGAGTCGATCGAAATATGCAATGGTCAGCACGCTATTGAGCAGCATGGCACTGTTGTGCCACCAGCGATGGGAATTGGCCGCCACCTGTCTGGCCACCTCAAAACTGGCACCCATGGCGCGCACTTCCCGAAACATGGTCTTGACATGTCTCCAATGCTTGAGTTGCAGGGCTCTGAGCCTGTGACGCAACCATTCGTCCAGCGTTCGCCAGACTCCTGGCGTTTGCGCCAGACCAAAATAAGCCTTCCAACCCAACATATAGGGCCGCAGTCGCTGCACCACTTCACCCATGCTGCGTCCACCCGAGCGCCGCGTCAGTTGCCTGACGCGCTGCTTGAACGTAGCCATCGGCTTGGCTGCCACCTTGAACTTGACCTCTGCACCCTTGGCCGCCCATAAGCTGTAGCCCAGAAACTTGCGCCCGAAGACGCTGGCCACTGCGCTTTTGGCTTGATTGACCTGCAGGTGCAGTTTTGCATACATCCCCTCCAGCAAGGCCATCATCCGCTCCCCCGCACGTCGGCTGTGAACGTAGACGTTACAGTCATCGGCATACCGTGCGAAGCTGTGACCGCGCCGCTCCAATTCCTTGTCCACTTCGTCGAGGAAGACGTTGGCCAGCAGCGGGCTCAGTGGCCCGCCTTGCGGCGTGCCCTTGTCGCGCTGTAGCACCACGCCGCCCGCCATGATGCCGCTGTTCAGGTACGCCCGAATCAGCCGGATAACTCCAGCATCGTCTATGCGTCTGCGTAGGCGGTCAATCAGGATGTCGTGGTTGACCCGGTCGAAGAATTTCTCCAGGTCAACATCGACCACGACTCTTTTGCCGGACTGTACGTACGCTTTTGCGGCCTTCACCGCTTGGTGCGCACTTCGTGCGGGTCGAAAGCCGTAGCTGTGCTCGCTGAATGTGGGGTCCAAAATTGGCTGCAGCACTTGCAGCAGTGCTTGCTGGATCAGTCGATCCGCAACCGTCGGGATGCCCAACTCGCGCTGGCCCCCATCTGGTTTGGGGATCGTTACCCGGCGTACCGCACTGGGCCGGTACGTCCCCTGCAGCAGTTGGCTGCGAAGTTCGGGCCAGTTCGTGCGAATCATCTGGGCGGTTTGCTCGATGTCGAGCCCATCAACCCCGGGCGCACCCTTGTTGGCCTTGACCCGCTTTCACGCTGCTTGCAGGTTCTCTCTCGTCAGGGCTGCGCCGAGCAGTCCTGACCCTGTATTGGCCTTGTCACATCGCGGGCCGCAGGCTTCGTCGCTGGTGGGAGCACGCGCAGCTTCACCGCACGCTACTGCCACCCGCCCCGCTTGCACGGGCATCTGACGCATTGCCTTTGACATGGGCTCAATGACTCCTTCTCGTTTGGCCCTTCGCTGCAGACTTCTGGCCTTGAGGGCCCCATCTGCAGCTACTACGGCCTCTGCTGACTTCTCGCTCCAGGTTGCCCTGTCGCCCTTTCAGGCGTGAGGCGAGATCTCCCCAGGTAAGAACGCTCTCCTTCATTGCACAACCGCCGGATTTACGCCACTTCGCCTTGATCACGAGAGCTTCGCGGTTTCTCGCCCGCTCGCCCTGCTTGGCAGCGCCTTCTATCCGGTTCTTGTTCATCGGCTCACAATTTATGCTCCACGCTTCCTCCCCACACTCGGTCACCCTCATGCAGTTGCGCTTCACTTCGTTCGTTGTGATCAACTTACGACGGGACTTGCACCCGTAGGAGTGCGCCCATGCTGGGCGCACACGAAAAAAAACCCCGCTGCGTTGCCACAGCGGGGTTTTTGGTTTTAACCTTTAACTGGCTTGCGCCAGCGCTGGATTAGAACGAGTGGGTCATTGCCACGAGGTATTGATCACCGCTCAGGCCATTGCCTTCGTCAGCTGTGTGGCGGCCATAGCCAGCCGTGAGGGCAGTGCGCTTGCTCAGGTTGTAGTTCGCGCCCAATTCGGTCACCTTGAAATCGCCACGCTTGGCGAAGTTGACACCGAGGGTAACGGGGCCCAGAGGAGCCGACACGCCTAAAGAATACGCGTTTGAGCGGTCAGTAGCGGTTTCCGTGAAGCCAGGAACAACAACGGCTGTTTTGCCGACGTTTTTACCGTCGAAGCCAACACCAATCTTGGCCACGCCGAAGTCATAGGTAGCAAACGCTTCCAGACGATTGCTGCGGGTCGCTTCAGTAGCACCAGCGTCCAGAAAGGCCAAAGCACCCGAGTAGTCGTACATCTTGTATGCCAGACCAGCAGCGATGGGGCCCTTGGCATAGCCAGCACCCAAAACCACAACTTTGGCAGCAGGTGTAGTGGCGCCGTCGGCAGCGGCTTCAACATACTGGGCATAACCCGTGAAGTCACCCACGGCCATGCCGTAGGTCAAAGCATCAACTGCAGAGCGGGTGATGACATTGGTCGTATCGTAAATGCCTTGATCGAGATTGACCGGACCAACCATACCCCTGGTCAGCAGATTGCCGCTGCGGGTATTGTCAAAGCGCACTTGGCCAAAACCACCGGTCAGGCTGATGCTGGTGTTGCGACGCAGCAGAGCTTGAGCGAAATTCTGGGTAGACGACGAGCCGTAAGAGTCGAATTGCATGTTGACAGCAGCTTTCAAGCCACTGCCGAGGTCTTCAGTCACGCCAACTTTCAGGGTTGCAGCGGTCAAGGCAATACCTTTGTTTTTAACACCGTTAATTTCAGTGCTCAAATAACCAGCGCCATAGTTACCACTAAGGGTCACAGCGGATTGTGCCGATGCGGCACCAACAACAGCCAGGGCAGCGAGGGCTACGAGGGATTTTTTCATTTCAAATTACTCCAAGGTTAAACAGAGGGCGCCGGATTGAATGATCTCAGAACCCCGGGCCAACCTCCTTGTTCAGGAAGTTGGGTCTATTGAACCAGAGGCCGCAGGGCTTAGCAAAGAAAAGGGCGCAAATAGCGGGTAAAGAAGGCGTTTTTGTTGCAAGCGTGCAACAGCTGACGCGTGTGGTTGGCCGCTCACCGGGGAATGGGCGCGCCCATCCACCCGAACGGGGTCTACAGCATCGTGAATTCAGCGGCCATCACAAATGATGGACGCATCGCTGGCGACGCGTGGCGATGTGCAAGCTCTTGAGAAGTTGGTCCATACTGATATCGAGTGACTTGAGCGCAAGATGCTTGAACACGATGGACAGCACCAGTCCAAGAACAAGAGCGTCAGCGCCGCAGCAGGAACTCAACGAACAGGGGGTCATCAATCGTTGATCAGATGCTTCACCCATGGTTTGAACTTCGTCCAGCGTCAACAGAATTTGCCTCTTGTGCTGCTTTGCGAGCCGGGTCACCAGTGCATCCAGCCGCAGCGCCGCAGATGCCGGTAACGCTCGGCGTTGCAGTTCATCGCCAAGATCAAAGCTCACACCAAGAACTCCAACCTTCTTCACAGGGGTCTTGGCCACCTTCCCAGCGTGGCTGGTTGGCACTGTCAAGTCGTCCCACGCTTCTTCAAGAGCGTGATTGATGGCATCCAACGGAGCCGCTTTGGGCGAGCCCTGGGACGCCGGAGCTCGATGTCATCAAATGTTGCCATAGGTTCATCGTCGTTGATTGACGTAAAAATCACAATTGCTGAATTAATAACAATGAACAGCAATCAGCTCCCAAAGGGTCTGCCGCCAAATTGAACAGCCATCCATCCCATCACTTGAGTTCGTACCAAACACCACGCCCGCTACCCTGCTGATTCAAATGACCTTGCTCGACCAGGTTGCGAAAATGAAGCTTGAGCGTGTTTCGGCTGACACCCGTCAGTTTGATGACCTCGCCAATCGTGACGCGCCCGTGCTCCCGGCTAAATTCGACGATCTGCAGTGACAGCTCGGGCAAGGCAGCTAGCACTATCTTCTCGCGCTCGACCTTCTTTTCCAGTCGCCTGGCCTGTTCGGCCAGCGACCGCAGGAAGAAAACCAGCCACGGCTTCCAGTTGGGCGCATTCGTCCGAATCGACCCTTGCGTCTGCCGCAAAGCAAGGTAGTAGGCCTCTTTGTTGAGTTCGATTACGCTTTCCAGTGAGCTGTATGGCACGTAGGCGTAGCCTGACTGGATGAGCAACAAAGTGGTCAAAACACGACTGAGGCGGCCGTTGCCATCCTGGAATGGGTGGATCTCCAGGAACACCACCACGAAGATGGCAATGATCAAAAGCGTGTGCAATTGCGCCTTGTCGCGCTCCGCGTTCACCCAAGTCACAAGTTCAGCCATCAGGCGCGGCGTGTCGAACGGGCTTGCCGTCTCGAACACGATCCCGATCTGCACACCGTTTTCATCGAAAGCGGCCACGCTGTTCGAGTTGGTCTTGTACTGTCCACGGTGCCGCGAGTCTTTCTGACTGTGACGCAGCAGGACCTGGTGCAGTTGCTTGACATGATTCTCGTTGAACGGTATGTCCCGCCAGGAGCCCAACACCAAGTCCATCAGTTCGGCGTAGCCAGCCACCTCCTGCTCATCACGGGTCTCGAAAGACGGGATGGCCAGGTTGGAAAGCAGCTTCTCCACTTCCCTGTCGGACAGCTTGCTGCCCTCGATGCGGGTGGACGACCCGATGCTCTCGATGGTGGCCACCCTGCGCAAGGCAGATAAACGATCAGGCGCAAGCGTGCCCAAGGCGCGCCAAGCGCCTTTGAACTCATCAATCCGAGCGATAAGGCTCAAAATTTCAGGGGTGATGTAGAGGGTGTCAGAGCGCAGCATAAACCAATAATACACCCAATAACACCCATTCCTCAAGGTAATAAGCCCACCGGGGCCTCACGGAAAAGGGGCGTCAATGGGTGTTTTATCGGTCGCGTCTTGATCTATCTTTGCGATCCTGGCACGTTTTTGACGCGGTGGCCCGTTTGCGCCCCATCCGCAATGAAGCCGAGTACGAGCGGACGTTGTCCATGATGAATGCTCTGCTGGATGTCGTTGGAGACGACGAATATCTCGATCTGGCCAGTTTGCTGGGGTTTGAGCTGGGCCAGTGCGACCAGATGACGAAATCCGTCTAGAAAAATACCGGTTGACGCCCCGCATGCTGATGCATACCATGAGGCATATCATTCAATAAAAGGATATCTCAGAATGCATCAAACTGCAAAAATATTTGCCACAGGCCGTAGCCAGGCGGTGCGCTTGCCGTTGGAGTTCCGCTTTGACGTAGCAGAAGTCTTCATCCGCCACGACCCCGCCACAGGCGATGTGGTGCTGTCGCGCAAGCCTACCGATTGGCAAGGCTTGCTCGACGTGGTGGCTCAAAACAAGGAGTACGACCTGGCTTTTGAGCGCCGCCAGACCTGCTCGCGGCGCGACCCCTTTGAGGGCTACCAGGAATGAGCCAACGCTACTTGCTTGACACCAATGTGGTCAGCCACATCATGCAGGGGCGCGATGCCGAATTGCTGGCGCGCTTGACAAAGCTGTCCGTGGGGCAGGTCGTGATGTCCAGCGTGACCCTTGCAGAGCTGGAATACGGCTTGCACCGCAAAGGGCAACCCGTTCGCTTGAAAAATGCGCTGACCCAGGTGCTGCTGCGCATGGACGTGCTGCCATGGGATGAGCAGGTGGCCACTTGCTATGGCGAGTTTTGCAGCACGCTGGAAGCCCAGGGCATCAACTTCAGCGACTTTGACATGATGATTGCCGCCCATGCAGTGGCCGTGAACGCGACCCTGGTCAGCCGTGACAGGGCATTTGCACAGGTGCATGAGCAACGCTTCAGGCTGGAGATTTGGTAGCCACGTTGCCACGTGCACAGCATTGTTCGTGAGCCTAGTGACAAAAGGGGCCAGGCTTGGATTTACCCGAATTGGCCTGGACCCTTGATACCCACGTTCTGGTCTATGCAACCGAAGCCGAGGCGCCAGCAGAAAAGCAGCGCATTACAAAGCAATTGCTGACGCGTCTGGTCTCGGCCCCACAGGCTTGTCTGGTCGGGCAGGTTGTTGGTGAATTCTTGAGCGTTGGTCTGCGGAAAAAGGCCATGAGCCATGCGCAGGCCTTCATAAAAGGGAACGCTACGCTTTAACCCGTCATGGTCTGCGGCGCCCAGGATGCTATTCTTCGCGCATGAAACTCATCACCAAATGGCTGCTCAGTGCCGCCGCCCTGCTCGCGGTGGCCTATCTTTACAGCGGCGTGTCCGTCGCCAGCTTTGGCGCGGCTTTGATTGCCGCGTTCGTGATTGGCCTCTTTAACATGCTGCTGCGCCCGCTGCTGGTGCTGCTGACGCTGCCGGTGACGGTGGTCACGCTCGGGCTGTTCTTGTTTGTCATCAACGCGTTGATGTTCTGGTCAGCCGCCGGGGTGCTGAGCGGCTTTCATGTGAACGGCTTTGGCGCGGCGCTGCTGGGCTCGCTGATCTACTCGGTGTTTGGCATCGTGATCGACTCAGCGGTCGAGCGTCTGTTCTTTAAGTAGCAATTCCACCTGGCGTTGCCGGGTGTCGATGATCGAGGCGTCGATGTGGTCGGCCGCCGTCTGGCTGCTGCCCCCCGCGCGCGTAAAGGCCTGGGCCGCCTTGAAACGGTCTAGCGCTGCCGCGTAATCGAGCCGCGCCACCTGCGCTTCGGCGTCCGCGCGCAGGGCGCGCAAAGTCTGGTTCTGCGCACTTTGCACCCGTGACAACAATTGCCAGGCCTGCGCATCGCGCGGCTTCAAATCAACCCAGGCTTGCAGACGCGCCGCGCTAGCGCTGAGCGCGGCGCTGGTCGCGTGTGCCGGTTCGCCCGCTCCAGGTTGCAGCGCGATTTGTGCGGCCAGCAGCAACTCGGGGCGCGCCACGGTGGGCGCCGGGTCTGGCGCGCCTGGCGCAGCGGGAACGGCTGGGGTGCTGACCGCGCTCAAGGCGGCTTGCGCGGCGCTGGCGTCACCCGCGCGCAAGGCGATTTCAGCCTGCAACAGCTGTGCCAGTCGCGCCGCGCTGGCGTCACCGGCCACCAAGGGACGCAGGCGCGCCAGGTAGCTGCTCGCCGAGGCAAAGTCACGCAACTGGCTGGCCGCGAGCGCGGCGCCATACAAGGCGCCAGCCTGGCGCGGCGCGGCCTGGGTACGCAAACTGGCGCTGTCGGCTTCAAGCTGCGTGGCCCGCAGGGCGTCAACGTCCGCGTTGGCCAGCACCCGGGCACGCGCTGCCACCAGGGCGTGCTCCAGCGTGACCGCGACCTGCGCTGGCGCTGGCGCGGCCAGCGCCTGGCGCGCCTGCATGTCGGCAATGCGCTCGGTGGTGAGCGGGTGGCTGCGCAGGTAAGGGTAGGCGCCGTTGTCGTTCAGGCGCGAGGCTTGCTGCAGCTTGTCGAACATCGAGACAAAACCCTGCGCCTCAAAGCCAGCCTCGGTCATGACGCCATAGCCCACTCGGTCGGCCTCGCGCTCCATGTCACGCGAGAAGTTGAGCTGGTTTTGCGCCGCCACCGCCTGGCCGCCGACGATCAGCGCATTGGCGGCATCGGCACTCTTGCTCGCGGCCAGTGCGCCCAGAATCATGGCGCCAATCATCCAGGGCGTCATTTGCCCTTGTTTGGCCATCAGGCGCGAGATGTGGCGCTGCGTGACGTGGCTGAGTTCGTGCCCCAGCACCGAGGCCAGTTCGTCGCGGTTGCTCACCACCGCGATCAGCCCCAGGTGCACACCGAGGTAGCCCCCGGGCAAGGCAAAGGCGTTGACGGTGCGGTCGCGCCCGAGCATGACTTCCCAGGCAAAGCGCTGGCTGAGTTCGGGGGAAAGGTCACCGCGCGCGCGCGCTGCCACCAGCAGCGGCTGCCAGATGGCCTGCACGTACTCGGCCAGCACTGGGTCGTCCAGGTAGTCTGGGTCACGGTAGAGTTCACGCGCAATGCGGTCACCCAGGCGGCGCTCGTCGCTGCTGCTCAGGTCGCTGGTGTCGCCCAGAGTGGGCATCTGCGAGGCGCTTGGCTGGGCCCATGCCGGGCTCAGGGCCGCGCTGGTAAATGAAGCTAAAACAATAGCTAATAACGCCCTGTTGACGAGGGGTAATGCCCTATTTGATCTAAATTTATGACTCAAAATGGATACTCGTTGATGGGCGTTGCAGAGGGCCAAGGCGCTGACCAGAGGGCATGGCAGGGCGCCGACTCTGGCGCCGCTCGCGCCAGCGCCGACGGTGCCAATAGCGCCATCGTATGATGCGCGTCGGATATGAAGTTTGTGTAAATTTTGCACTTGCCCCCTCTTTTGAACTGTAACGAATTCCATCCATGAACGCTCTCACCCATTTTGACGCCCAGGGCCAAGCCCACATGGTGGACGTGGCTGCCAAGGCCGCCACCCACCGCATCGCCATTGCCGGGGGCCGCATTGAGATGCTGCCGGGCACACTCGCCATCATTGAGGCCGGCAGCGCAAAGAAGGGCGACGTGCTGGGTATTGCGCGCATCGCCGGCATCATGGCGGCCAAAAAGACCAGCGAGTTGATCCCCTTGTGCCACCCGCTGGCGCTGACCCACGTGGCGGTTGATTTTGAAGTGAAACAGGCCGATGACACCGCGCCCGCCAGCGTCTACTGCCGAGCGACGGTGGAAATCGTGGGCGCCACCGGCGTCGAGATGGAGGCACTCACCGCCGTGCAGGTGGCGCTCCTGACCATTTACGACATGTGCAAGGCGGTTGACCGCGGCATGACGATGGGTGACTGCAAGCTGCTTGAAAAGCACGGCGGCAAGTCGGGCAGTTTTGTCAACGGAACTTGATGGGCGCGGCGACGCGTGGGCACCTGTCGGGTTACACCCTGCGGGCTAACACGACCTACGGGGCTGCCGGGTTTTGTAGGTCGTGTTAGCCGCAAGGCGTAACCCGACAAACCCCATGCAGTACCGGCGCGCCTTCGTCCCCGGCGCAACGCTTTTTTTTACGGTGGTGACCCATGACCGACGGCCCCTGTTGGCTTCGCCCGAGGCGGTTGATGTCTTGCGCTCAGCTTTTCGGGCCGTGCGCCAATCACGGCCCTTCACGGTTGACGCCATGGTGGTCATGCCCGACCACCTGCACTGCATTTGGACGCTGCCGCCCGAAGATGGCGACTTTGCGACGCGCTGGCGGCTCATCAAGACCTGGTTTAGCAAACGGGCCTCGCCTGAGCTTGGCATCAGGCCCGATTCATCCCGGCTTGCCACGCTCGGTCAAGCCATTTGGCAACACCGGTATTGGGAGCATCTGGTCCGTGATGACGACGATTACGCACGCCACGTTGATTACATCCACTACAACCCCGTCAAGCACCGCCTGGCTGCATCGGCGTCGGCTTGGCCCTATTCCAGTTTTGACCGCTACGTGGCGGCAGGTATTTACCCTGCGGATTGGGGCCAGAGCAGTCTGAATCTTCAGGGTGTCGGTCGTGAGTGAGACGGGAAGTTGAGGCTGTAGCAAGGTGTCGGGTTACGCCCTGCGGCTAACACGACCTACCAACACCCGGGAACCCCGAACCTCTGCCCGACCCGCCGCCATGCCTTTGCAGCCCCGTAGGTCGTGTTAGCCGCAAGGCGTAACCCGACAGGTGCCCACGCGTCGCCGCACCCATCAAGTACCGTTGACAAAACTGCCCAACTTGCCGCCGTGCCATTGCAGCCCGGTAGCTCGTGTTAGCCGCAAGACCTAATCCGACATTCGTTTGCAGAACTACGGAGCAGTCTCGGCGGATTGACGGGCAACTCAGCCGCCCGGCGCGCTCTCGGGAAACGCCGCCCGGTAGCGCAGGCGGTAAAACTGGGCTTGCTCAAAGTGCCCGAGCAGCATGGCGCTGTCGATCAGCTTGTCGATCACGCGCGGCTCGGGTGAAAAATGCAGCAGCGCCAGCGCCTGCTGGTGCAACTGCGCTGCATTGGCCGGGGTCAAGGCGGTGGTGGTCAGCTTCGCAAAGCGCAACTGGTCCTGGAACAGCCAACTGCTCGTGATTTTGGCCAGCGGCTGCACCCGGTAGGCCGGCGCGCGCAGCTTGGGGCTCAGGTAGAGCTGACTGACACGCTGATAGTCCCAGGCGGCATACGCTGCGATTACCATTATTACGATAGCAAACAATATAGGCAGGACGTGGGATATAGGCCTAAAAGGCTTGAAATTGTTGTTAAAAAATCGCACCCCACCCGCAGGCTTGCGCCACAGCAGCAAGACGCTCAGGCCAGCGGCCACCTGAAACGGCCCGTACCACAGCGGGTACTCCAGCAGACTGTGCAGCAGGATCACAGCCAGCACCGACCAGGCCAGTTGCCGCGTCGCGTCCCGCTCGCGCCAGGGCTTGGCGCGCACCATCAGCCACAGGCCCGCGCTGCACACGGCCAGCGCCAGGGGCAAGCCCAGTTCCACCGCCAGGTGCAGTGGCAGGTTGTGGGCGTTGTCCAGAATGGCGCAAAAGCGCAGGCCCGGGTAGAGCGTGATGAAGTGCGCGTAATCGAGTTCGCCCCAGCCCCACCCCAACCAGGGCCTCTGCGCGATCAGGTGCAGCACATTGGCCCACAGGGTCAGGCGACTGGCGCAGGCCGAGTCGCCCTGCTGCAGCCGCGCCAGCATGCCCACGGCCTGCAGGTCTTGCCCGAGCAGCAGCGGCAGCGCCAGCGCCGCCCCCGCGTAGGCCAGCACGGCAGTCAGCATGAGCCCCAGCGCCGACTGGCGCCAGCCGCTGCCAGGCACGCGCCAGAGCGTGGCCAGCAGCGTCAACAACAGCAGTTGCACCGCGCCAGTGCGCGAGGAGGACGCCGCGTTGCCCAGCGCCAGCAACACCGCCGCGGCCAGCGCCGCCTCCATCTGCCACGCTGGCCGCGCGGCCTGCCGGGGCGTGGTGCTCGTGGGCATGAGGCGCGGCGTGGCAAAACCCTGCGCCTGCCACCACAGCAGGGCCGCCAGCCCGATGTTGGTGAGCGTGGCGAACTGGTTACGCTGGCGCAGGTTGGCATAGGCCTGGCCCAGGTCGGTGGGGTTGACCCAGGGCGCAAAGGCGCTGCTCACCCCAAAGTACTGCAGCAATCCGAGCACGGCACTGAGCAGCGCGGCCAGCAGCCAGGCGCTTGCCGCCAGTGCGCCCAACTGGGCAGCACGCGCCTGCGCTGCCCACGGCAGCACGCAGGCAAGGCCCACCAACGCCATCAGCCAGGGCAGTACAGTGGGCGTGGGGCCGGGTGCAAACGGGTTGAGCCACGGCAGGGTCAAACCGAGAAATGCAAGCAAAGACCAGAGCGTCGAACGGCGATGGGTATGCGGCATTTTCTAGACGTTTTCCGCCATTAGCCCTCGTGAAAAGGGCGTGTGTAGCTATTATTTACGGAGTTAATCCGGAGCCTGCTGAGGCTGAGGTGCAACAGCAATTGTTGGCCGATTTTCATGCAGACTGTGGGGCTCACAGTCGGCATTTTGACATCAATGCGTCTGCGGCTGCGCTGCAGCGCGCCGGACCGGGCTAACGGCTTAGAGCTGCGACTTAAAGTAGCTGAAGGAGTGCTTGAAGGCGTCGCGGACTTTTTCCATCTCGGCGACCAGGGCGTCCCATTTGTCTTCGCCTGCGTCCATCAAGTCGTCAAGCTTGCCTTTGGCCAACTTGGACTGGTGGCGCAGCTTGGCCATTTCTTCCTTGTATTTGTCGTGCGCATCGTCCTTGGCGGCCTGCGCCTTGGCTTCGAGCTTTGTCATTTGCGCGTCGAGCTCGTCGAGTTGCAGTTTCATTTTGGCGATGTATTCGTCTCGGGTGGACATGGTAATTCCTTTGAGTTGAGAAAAACGCGAGCCAGAACGGGATGTGCTGGCACAGATGACTGGCATGCACGGTGGCATTTGTTGCAAGACTAGCCCGGCAAACTGCTGTGGTCTGTGCGTTTTCGCACAAAAGGGCGTCAAAAAGCGGGCACGGTCAGGCCGGCGCGGCAAATGCCTGCCTCTATGCGCGCCAGCGCACAGAGGAGTTCCGTGCAACGATGCACAGTGTGCAGTTGTTTGGTTGGGCTGCACAGGAGCGGCCTTCAACCCACTCGTCCACGGGCAGCCTCGCTTCGTCTGGCGAGCCAAGCCCTGGAAACACCGATGTCGAACGCCAACGTTGATCAACACCCACACTACCGCCATCTGACCTCGGCCATCTGGGTGCTGCTGATCGCTGCCATATTTGCCACTGTGGTGTTGACGCAGCGCAGCCTGTCGCGCCTGGCCGACTCACGCGAAGTCATCAGTCATTCGCTGCGGGTCAGCAAGGCCTTGAGTGACATGACAAGCCAGATCCAGGATGCAGAGACCGGACAGCGCGGCTTTTTGCTCAGCGGCCGCGCGCCCTATTTGCAGCCTTACTACACCGCGCTGGCGCAACTGCGGCTGTCTCGCGCGGCACTCGGAATCGCCCTGAGTGAAGACCCGTCGGCGCTGGCGCCGCTTGATGTGTTGGACAAAGCCATCGCAGCCAAGTTGCAGGACCTTGACCGCGCCGTGAGCCTCAAGAGTGAAGGGCGCTCCGGCGAAGCGGTGGAATCGATACTCACGGACTCGGATAACCAGACCATGATCGCGGTGCGCGTGGCCTTACGCGCGTTGGGCACCGACCACGTGCGCCGAACCAACCAGGTGCAAACCGACATTGAGCAGGAAGTCAAAAATTATTACTTGATTCTTGGCGTGTCGATCCTGGTCAATCTGATCCTGCTGGCGGGACTGCTGCAGCGCTTTCGCCAAGCGAGCCTTCAGAGCGAGACCGCCCAGCACGCGGTCGATGAGCGCAATGTCGAGTTGTCGCGCTTGCTGACCATGGCCGCAAGCCGCAATGCGCAGGTGCAGGGCTTGTCCGAGCTCAGCCGCTTTCTGCAGTCTTGCGCCGACCTGGGGGAGGCCGCAGGTCTGCTCAAGCAGCACCTGCCGCCCTTGATGCGCGCGGCCAGCGGCGCCCTGTATTTGGCAGACGCTGAGCCAGGCCCCTTGCACCAGGCTTTTACCTGGGGTGACAAAAGCTATGTCGATTCCTTTGAAGCCGGTGAGTGCTGGGCCGCGCGCTTGCGTCAACCGTTTCACCAACCGTTTGAGACCGGCACGGCCTCCTGCGCGCACTTGCAGTCCGCGTACGCCAGTGAGCACAACAGCAACAATATTCAATGCCTGCCCTTGATGGCCTACGCTGAGTTGCTGGGCATCGTGGTGCTGGAGGCCGACCTGGTGAGCGACCCGCAGGAAAGCCTGGAAATTGAAGGCAGCCGGCGTTTTGCACTCGAACAGGTGGGCCTGTCCATCGGCAACCTGAAGCTGCGTGAGTCCTTGCGCCAGGCCGCCATCCGCGACGTCTTGACCGGCTTGTACAACCGGCGCTTCTTCGACGAGTCATCGCAGCGCGAATTGCTGCGCGCCGTGCGCCAGCAAGCCAAAGGCGATTACGCTGGCCTGGCGCTGATGATGATTGACATTGACCACTTCAAGCGCTTTAACGACGAGCACGGCCATGAGGTGGGCGACCAGGTGCTGCGCGAGGTGGCGCAAGTGCTGCACAGGCAGACGCGCGGCAGCGACGTGGCGGCGCGCTTTGGCGGCGAGGAGTTCACCATCGTGCTGGCGGACATCACCGAGCAGCTCGCTTTGGAGCGCGCCCAGCGGGTGCGCCAGGAGGTGCAGGAGCTGGTGCTGCATGCCGGCGCTAAAGACCTGGGCTGCGTCACGATTTCAATCGGGCTGGCGCAGTTTCCGGCGCAGGGCGTGACGGTGGACGCTTTGCTGCTGGCGGCAGACAAGGCGCTGTATGAGGCCAAGGCCGCCGGGCGCAATCGGGTGGTGGTGGCGAGCTAAGAAGGCCCTGCCGTTTAGCGCACCAGCACCGACCAGCCCGCGTGCAGGTTGACCTTGTCGTTCTCGTACTCCCAGGCGGTGCCACAGCGGTCGCAGCGATATTGGGTGATGGCGACTTGGCCATGACTGCGCACTTCTTTGCGGTTGGCGCCTTGCACCAGTTCGGCGTGCCCCGGGGCGCGGCGCCAGTTGCGCTGGATGCCGGCGCAGGCTTCGCACAACGTTTGTGGCTTCAATTCGTTGGCTGGATTCGGGTCTTGGGTCATGTCGCTGCTCTTGGGTTTGGAATGGGGCTTCTTGGGCCCCGATTGTCGCCCCTGGGCCGGTGCAGCTTAAGCCGTTACGGCGCTATCGAATCAGGATTCAACCGCGGCATCCTTTAACCCAAAGCCCTTTGAATAATGATCTTCTGCACATCCGAGGTGCCTTCATAGATCTGGCAGACGCGCACGTCGCGGTAGATGCGCTCGACCGGGAAGTCGCTGACATAACCGTAGCCGCCCAGCGTCTGGATCGCTGCGCTGCAGACTTTTTCTGAAATCTCACTGGCAAAGAGCTTGGCCATGGCGGCTTCTTTCAGGCACGGGCGACCGGCATCGCGCAAGGATGCGGCGTGCCAGATGAGCTGGCGCGCGGCCTCCAACTGCGTGGCGCAGTCGGCCAATCTGAAGCCCACCGCCTGGTGGTTGAAGATGGCGGTGCCAAAGCTTTGCCGCTCTTTGGCGTAGGCCAGCGCCACTTCAAAGGCACTGCGCGCCATGCCCACGCTTTGCGCGGCAATGCCGATGCGCCCGCCTTCCAAGGCACCCAGGGCGATGCGGTAGCCCTCGCCCTCCTGACCGATCAGGTTCTCGACCGGAATACGGCAGTTGTCAAAGTTGATCTGCGCGGTGTCGCTGGAGTGCTGGCCGAGCTTGTCTTCAAGCCTTGCCACCACATAACCGGGCGCGCTGGTCGGCACGATGAAGGCGCTCATGCCCTTCTTGCCCGCGCCCTTGTCGGTGACGGCAATCACGATGGCCACGTCGCCGTTCTGGCCGCTGGTGATGAACTGCTTGACGCCGTTGATGACGTAAGCATCGCCTTCGCGCGTGGCCGTGGTGCGCAGGCCGGACGCGTCCGAGCCCACATGCGGCTCGGTCAGGCAAAAGGCACCGAGCCACTGACCTTGCGCCAGGGGCGTGAGCCATTGCTGCTTCTGCGCGGCATTGCCATAAGCCATCAAGATGGCGTTGACCGGGCAGTTGGTGACGCTGATGGCGGTGCTGGTGCCCCCGTCACCAGCGGCGATTTCTTCCAGCACCAGCGCCACCGTCAGGTAGTCCATGCCGGCCCCGCCCAGTTCTTCGGGCACGCAGATGCCGTAGGCGCCCAGCGCGGCCAGCCCTTTGTGCGCTTCTTTGGGAAAGCTGTGCTCCTTGTCCCACTTGGCGGCGTTGGGCCAGAGTTCGGCCTGGGCAAAGGCGCGCACCGCGTCGCGGATCATTTCCTGGTCTTGGGTTAACAGCATCGGGCAGGCTCTCTTGAAATGGGCAATAATTTATAAGAAATAGGGCTCTAGCCCACGTAGATATTGCGTTAGTAGCTATTTAATTTATAGCATTTCCAGCGCCACGGCGGTGCCTTCACCACCACCGATGCACAGTGTGGCCAGGCCCTTTTTCAGGCCGCGGGCCTGCAGCGCGTACAAGAGCGTGACGATGATGCGGGCGCCGCTGCAGCCAATCGGGTGGCCCAGCGCGCAGGCGCCGCCGTTGACGTTGACGATGTCGTGGCTGAGCTTGAGTTCGTGCATCAGCGCCATCGGCACCACCGCAAAAGCTTCATTGACTTCCCACAGGTCCACGTCTTGCACCGCCCAGCCGGCTTTGGCCAGGGCTTTTTGGCTGGCACCGATGGGCGCTGTGGAGAACCATTCGGGTTCTTGGGCGTGCACCGCGTGGCTGACGATCCGCGCCAGCGGCTGGCAGCCGAGCTTGGCGGCGGTGGAGGCTCGCATCAGCAGCAGCGCGCAAGCGCCGTCGTTGATGCTGGAGCTGCTGGCCGCGGTGATGGTGCCGTCTTTCTTGAAAGCTGGCTTTAAAGACGAAATCTTGTCGAGCTTGACCTTGCCGGGGCCCTGGTCGATGGAGATCACGGTGTCGCCGGCGCGGCCCTTGATCGTCACCGGCGCGATTTCTGCCGCAAAGGCGCCCGAGCTGGTCGCCGCTTGGGCGCGCTGCACGCTGGTGGTGGCAAAAGCGTCTTGCTGCGCACGGGTAAAGCCGTATTTGGCGGCGCAGTCCTCGCCAAAGGTGCCCATGGAGCGTCCCGCTTCGTAGGCGTCTTCCAGGCCGTCGAGCATCATGTGGTCAAAAATGCGGTCGTGGCCAATGCGGTAGCCGCCGCGCGCTTTTTGCAGCAAGTAGGGCGCGTTGGTCATGCTCTCCATGCCGCCGGCCATGAGCACGTCGGCACTGCCGGCCTGCAGCATGTCGTGGGCGAACATGGCGGCGCGCATGGCAGAACCGCACATTTTGGACAGCGTGACGGCACCGGTGCTGTTGGGCAGGCCGCCTTTGAAACCGGCTTGGCGCGCCGGGGCCTGGCCCTGGCCGGCCATGAGGCAGTTGCCAAAGATCAGCTCGTCGACCATGTCAGGCGTGAGTTTGGAATTAGCGCTGGCACGCGTTAAAGCGGCCCCGATGGCGACGCCGCCCAGGTCGTGGGCCGCGAGGCCGGCAAAGTCGCCCTGAAAACTGCCCAGGGGGGTGCGGGCAGCGCTGACGATCACGATAGAGTCATTCATATCAAGTCCTTTCAGTTAAAAACAGGTTCAGCCCGCGTGTGGATTGCACGGGCAGCTCTACAAAAACGAGCAACATCAGATCGACAAGGGCACCGCGGCATCGCCGATCTCTGGGTGAAAGCGCTTGGCCTGGTCATAGGGAAACACGTCGTACACATGGCCGGCCTGGATGCGCTCTTTGTGGCTTTGCCAGAAGGCGGCGTCCAGCAAGTCGGCGTGGTGCTTCATGAACACCTTGCGCACGGCAGGGTTGCCAAGCAGGAAGGGCGCAAAGGTCTCGGGGAACACGTCGTGCGGGCCGACCTTGTACCAGACCTCGCCCGACATTTCTTCTTCTTCGTTGCGGGCCTGCGGCACTTGGCGGAAGTTGCAGTCTGTTATGTATTCGATCTCGTCGTAGTCGTAAAACACCACCTTGCCATGGCGCGTGATGCCAAAGTTCTTCCAGAGCATGTCGCCGGGGAAGATGTTGGCGGCCACCAGGTCTTTCAGGGCGTTGCCGTACTCGACCACGCCGCGCTCGATCTGCTCGCGCGCCCGCGTTGCTGCTGGGCTGGTGTCCTGCGGGTTGGCACCGCCCGCGTCAAAAGCCTCTTGCAGGTAGATGTTGAGCGGAATCATGCGACGTTCAATGTAGACGTGCTTGATGATGACCTCAACGCGACCATCGCCGTCGCGGTCGCTGACCTCGAGCTGGCTGGGCGCGAATTTCTCCAGCTCGGCGATCAGTTCATCGTCAAAGCGTGCGCGCGGAAAACCCACTTCGCTGTATTCGAGCGTGTCGGCCATGCGCCCGACCCGGTCGTGCTGCTTGACCAACAGGTATTTGCCCTGAATCTGCTCGCGCGTGGTGTCTTTGGGCGGCGGGTAAAAGTCCTTGATGACCTTGAACACGTAGGGGAACGAGGGCAAATCAAACACCAGCATCACCATGCCCTTGATGCCGGGCGCGATGCGGAACTTGTCCGTGGAGTGGCGCTGGTGGTGCAGGAAGTCGCGGTAAAACAGCGTCTTGCCCTGCTTGGCCAGGCCCAGCGCGTTGTAAATTTCATTGCGCGGCTTGCGCGGCATCATGCTGCGCAGGTACTGCACGTAGGCTGAGGGTATTTCCATGTCCACCATGAAATAAGCGCGCGCAAAGCTGAACAGCATCAGCAAGTCATCCTCTCCAAACAAAACCGCGTCGATCACCAGCTCGCCGGCCTTGTTGTGCAGCACCGGCAGGGCAAAACCAAACTCGTTAAAGCCATTGATCAGCTTGCCGACGATGTAGCAACCCTTGTTGCGAAAAAACAAGCCCGACAGCACCTGGAACTGAAAATTGGCGCGCAGCTTGGCATCGCCCAACTGCTCGGCCATGGCCGCCTGCACCTGGGCCGCATCGCCCGCCAGGTCGGCAAAGGGGCAGCGCAGATCAAAGTCAGTCACCATCTGCACCAGCACCTGGGCCAGGCTGTCGTGCGTGGGGTAGTAGGAGCGGTAGGTGGGGCTGGCCTCGGACTCGTCGTTTTCGATGTACTCGGTGCTCACGGCCGGGCGCACAAAGATGAAGTCGTTCTGAAAATAGCTGTGGTGCAGGATTTTGGTGGTGACCGAGTTGAAGAAGGTTTCGGCCAGCTCGGGCTGGTGGTGGTCCACCAGCAGGCCGATGTAATGCAGCTTGACCTGCTGCCAGACCTCCATTGGCTGCTCGTCGGCCTTGAACTCGCGCACCAGCCGGTTGGACGCTTCACGCACGCGCAAGTCATAAAACTCGATGCGGTCGCGCTGGGCGCGCTGCTGGCCGTGCCAGTCTGCCGTCTCAAAGCGGTGCTTGGCGCGACCAGATTCGGTTCTGAACAGGCGGTAGTGGCGGTTAAAGCCGTCCATCATGGCCTTGGCAATGTCGTAGGCCAACGAGGAGTCGAGACGGGTAGGGAACATGGTTACTCTGTATTTAATAGCTGCTCAAGCAATGGATACGTGGGCTAGAGCCTGATTTATTATAAATTCAGCAAAGAATCGCTTGGGCCCGGCACATGGGGCACAAGCGCGCGCGGATAGCGTTTGAAGGCGCTGCGAAACACGTTCACGACCTCCTCAGTGCGCTGCATCGTGACGCCCAGGTCTTTGACCAGACCGTCCTTGAGGCCATAGCACCAGCCGTGCACCGCCACCTTTTGGCCGCGCGCCCAGGCGTCCTGCATCACATTGGACATGGCCACATTGCCGACCTGCTCGATCACGTTCATCTCGCACAGCACGTCTTCCTGCTCTGGCACGCTTAAGTGGTCCAGGCGGCTGCGGTGGCGCAGCTTGACGTCAATCACATGGCCCAGCCAGTTGTCAGCCAGCCCGATGCGCGTGCCGCGCAAGGCCGCCAGCACGCCGCCGCAGCCGTAGTGGCCCACCACCATGATGTGCTCGACCTTGAGGTGGTCGACGGCAAACTGGATCACCGACAGCGCGTTGAGGTCCGAATGCACCACCACATTGGCAATATTGCGGTGAACGAATATTTCACCGGGCTCAAGTCCGGTGATTTCGTTGGCCGGCACCCGGCTGTCGGAGCAGCCAATCCACAGATATCTGGGGCTTTGCTGCTTGGCCAATTGGCTGAAGAAACCCGGGCGCTGCAATTCCATGCGAGCGGCCCAGGCGCGGTTGTTTTTCAGTAGGGTATGCATAGTCGGCGATCATAGGTCGCGATGCGGGGGGCAGGACAATGATCCGGACGCGCCCAAGCCCTGGCCATGCCGCCTTTTCTCAAAATTTATTACTTCGAATGATCTGTGCATCCTGCACATAAATCACCAGCCCGAAGTTCTCGGAATACTTGGCCACGAGCATGTCGACGAGTCGCTGCGCCACATCCTCATGGCACAGGATTTCAATGCGCACATTGGACGACAGCAGCCAGCGTGCATCTCGCACGCCACGGGCGCCGCGTCCACGCGCTTCACACACCGTGTAGCCCTTGGCACCGGCAGCCATCAAATCAGGCGCGACGCTGGACTCCATCGCCTCTTCGCAGATCAGCACCACCAGCTTGGTTGGACTAAGACTCATTGTTTTCTCCTCATCAGATGCCACTACGGTACATCAGCACCGTCATCTGGTGGTACAGCGGCACGCCCACCAGAATGTTGAACGGAAATGTCACACCCAGCGCTGCACCCATGGACAGTCCGGGGTTAGCCTCAGGAATCGCAATGCGCATGGCTGCTGGTGCGGCGATGTAGGAGGCGCTGGCGTACAGCACCGCCAGCAAGGTGGTGCCGCCCAGTGACAGCCCGAGCCACCAACCGGTCAGCACGCCCACGCTGGCCGAGACAATTGGCATCACAATGCCAAAGGCCACCAGGAACAACCCGGCCCGGCGCAGATCCCCCAGGCGAGAGGCCGTCACAATGCCCATGCCCAACAGAAACAAGGACAAAAAGCCCTTGAACAAGTCGCCGTAAAACTTACTCAGCGACTGCAGCGCCTCGGCACCCCACAGACTGCCAACCAGCAACGCGCCCACCAGCAGCACAATAGCCTTACCCGTCAGCACCTCATGGGCCAGCAAGCGCCAATTGGTGTCGCGGTTGACCCCCTTGGCCAGCAGCACGCCCATGATCAGTGCCGGGAACTCCAGGAACACCAAAAACACGGACATGTAGCCCTCATAGGCGATGCCCTGACGCCCTAGATACGAGGCCCCCACCGCAAAGGTCACCACCGACACCGAACCATAGTGCGCGGCGATGGATGCCGCGTCGAGCCGTGGCAATTTGCCAAAGCGCTGCAGCACCCGAAAGGCCAGAAGCGGCGTGCCAATACTGACCAGCACCACCACGCCAACAGGCATCACCAGTGAGCCTATCTGGGCATTGGACAACTCAATGCCACCCTTCAAACCAATCGCGATCAGCAGGTAGATGCTAAGCGTGTCCGACAAGCCGCCCGACAACTTGAGGTCTGAGCGCAGCAGCCCAGCCACCACGCCCATTACAAAAAAACCAACGACAGGATCAAGACTCACAGCTATTGCGCCCCATCAACAAGTCTGCGCAAACAATTCTCGCCCAATCAGCATGCGGCGAATTTCGCTGGTGCCCGCGCCAATCTCGTACAGCTTGGCGTCGCGCCACAGGCGCCCCAGCGGGTATTCGTTGATGTAGCCGTTGCCACCAAAGATCTGAATGCCCTCGCCGGCCATCCAGGTGGCTTTTTCAGCCGTCCACAAAATGACCGAGGCGCAGTCCTTGCGCACCTGGCGCACGTGTTCTGCGCCCAGCAGGTCGAGGTTCTTGGCCACGGTGTAGGCAAAGGCGCGTCCGGCTTGCAGCACGGTGTACATATCGGCCACCTTGCCCTGAATCAGCTGGAATTCGCCAATGCTCTGGCCAAACTGCTTGCGGTCGTGGATGTAAGGGATCACGTTGTCCATCACCGCCTGCATGATGCCAAGCGGCCCGCCGGTGAGCACGGCGCGCTCGTAGTCGAGCCCGCTCATCAGCACCTTGGCGCCCTGGTTCAAACCGCCCAGGATGTTGGCGGCAGGCACTTCGACGTTGTTGAACACCAGCTCGCCGGTGTGACTGCCGCGCATGCCGAGCTTGTCGAGCTTTTGCGCGACTGAGAAGCCCTGCATGCTTTTTTCAATTAAGAACGCGGTGACGCCGCGCGCGCCGAGTTCGGGCTCGCTCTTGGCATAGACCACGAGCGTGTCGGCATCGGGGCCGTTGGTGATCCACATCTTGCTGCCGTTCAGCAGGTAGTAGCCGCCCTTGTCCTGGGCCTTGAGCTGCATCGACAGCACGTCGCTGCCGGCGCCCGCCTCGCTCATGGCCAGGGCGCCCACATGCTCGCCCGAGATCAGCTTGGGCAGGTATTTTTGGCGCTGCTCAGGGCTGCCGTTGCGCCTGATCTGATTCACGCACAGGTTGCTGTGGGCACCGTAGCTCAGACCCACCGAGGCCGAAGCACGGCTGATTTCTTCCATCGCGACCATGTGCGCCAGGTAGCCCATGTTGGCACCGCCGTATTCTTCACCGACCGTGATGCCCAGCACGCCCAGGTCGCCCATCTTGCGCCACAAGTCCATCGGGAACTGGTCGTCCTTGTCCAGCTGTGCCGCGCGCGGGGCAATTTCTTTTTGCGCGAATTCATAAACAGCATCGCGCAGGGCGTCGATGTCTTCACCGAGTTGGAAGTTAAGTCCGGGCATAGTCATTTTTTGTCTCCGTTGAGTTGAATTGATGGTTTGTTGCGACTGCTTGTCTTTTTGCTTCCGGCCAGCAGGGCTCTGGCCTCACGCTGGTGCTCTTTGAGCTCGTCCAGGTTGGCCTGCAGATCGGTCATCTGCGCTTCAAGCTGTTTCTGGTGAGCGGCCAGCACCAGCAAAAACTTTTGCAGCTGCGCGCCGGTGTCGCGCGGGCTGTCGTACATGTCAATGATTTCCTTGGCCTCACCCAAGCTGAAGCCCAGGCGCTTGGCGCGCAGCGTGAGCTTCAGGCGCGTGCGGTCACGCCCGCTGTAGACCCGAGAACGCCCGCCCGGGCCGGTGCGCTCGGGTTGCAGCAGGCCCATGTCTTCATAAAAGCGCATGGCCCGGGTGGTCAGGTCAAATTCTTTGGCCAGGTCGCTGATGTTGTAAGTGGGTGCCATACAGGGTGTTCAACCTTGGCGACAGCAGCAGTGAGTGTGACCCCCTAAAATGCCGACCTTGGTTGACGTTTACGTAAACGTCAATTATGTCGCAAATCTGGAGCCCGCTTGAAACCACCTGAACCCCTGGGCGCAAACCCGCTCGCCGACGAACTTGAAAAGCAGTTGCACTACCCGTTGGGCGAGACCCTGCCCGCGCCCGGCAACGCCCTCATCGTGGCGCCGGGCGTGAAGTGGCTGCGCATGGGCCTGCCCTTTGCGCTCAATCACATCAACCTGTGGCTGCTCAGCGATGAAATCGAAGGGCGCGCCGGCTGGAGCGTGGTGGACTGCTGCATCAGCTCCGAGCCGGCCAAGGCGCAATGGGAACAGGTCTTTGCCCATGAGCTGGACGGCCTGCCGATCTTGCGTGTGATCGTGACCCACATGCACCCAGACCATATTGGCCTGGCGCACTGGCTGTGCGAGCGCTGGCAGGTTCGGCTTTGGATCAGCGCCACCGACCACGGTCTGGCGCGCATCGGCAGCCAGGGCCCAAGCGGTTTCAGCAGCGAGGCGGCCGCCGATTTTTTTGCGCTGCATGGCTTGACGGATCCCGCCTCGCTTGAAAAGATCAGGGGCCGCGGCAGCTATTTTTCAAGTTTGGTGCCGGCCGTTCCGCGCCAGTACCGGCGTCTGCAGGATGGCGATGTGCTCACCATCGGCCATCGCGGCTGGCGTTGTATCAGCGGCTACGGCCATGCACCCGAACACATCGCGCTGTACTGCGACGAGCTGCAGGTGCTGATCGGCGGCGACATGATGCTGCCGCGCATTTCAACCAACGTCAGCGTTTACGACCAGGAACCCGAAGCGAACGCACTCAAACAATTTTTGGATTCAATTGACAAGTTCAAGGCGCTGCCGACGCAGACGCTGACTTTGCCGGCCCATGGCAAGCCGTTTACCGGCTTGCATGCGCGCATTGGGCAGTTGCACGATCACCACGCTGAGCGCCTGCTGGAGGTGATGCAGGCCTGTTCTGATCAACCCCGCAGCGCCGCCGAATTGCTACCCCTCCTGTTCAAACGTGCGCTCGACCTGCACCAAACCACCTTTGCCATGGGTGAATCGATCGCCCACCTGCATGCGCTGTGGTTTGAGGGCCGATTGCAGCGCAGGGTGGGCGACGATGGGGTTTACCGCTTCGGGGCGATGACCGGCATTTGAGCCGCTCATCGCAAGCCCCTCCCAACCTTAGAAGATCATGCGCGCGATCAGCAAGCCGGTCGCAACAGACACCACCGTGGCCACCAGTCCCGGAATCATGAACGAGTGATTCAGCACGTAACGACCAATCTTGGTGGTTCCTGAGAGGTCGAAGTTGATCGCTGCGATCAGTGACCCATAAGTTGGAATGAAGAAGTAGCCATTGACCGCCGGGAACATGCCAATCAGGAACTGGGGCGGGATGCCGAGCACAACGCCCAGCGGCATCAACGCCCGGGTGGTGGCAGCCTGGCTGTAAAGCAACACCGAGGCCAGGAACAAACCGAAGGCAAAGGTCCACGGCGCGACCTTGGCCCATTCACCAATCGCGGGAACAATCAAGTCCTTGTTGGCGGAGATGAAACTGTCGCCAAGCCAGGCCAGACCAAAAATACCGATGACCGCAACCACGCCGGCACGCAAGGTGGCGGTCTTGGGCACATCGTCGACATTGACCTTGGTCAGCAGGAGCATGATGGCAGCGATGGACATCATGATGATTTCGATGACGATGGGCATGGACAGCGGGCTTTTTGCCCCGGGCAGTTGCCGCAGCGCCGGGAAGAAGCCAAACAGTACAACCAGAGCGACCCCAGTCAGGAAAACAAAGGCAGCCAGCTTCGCAGTAGGTTTGAGTGCCTGGCGTTGAGTGGCGGCTTGGGGCGCCGGAATCTCGCCCGCTGCGAGCCGCGCCTGGTACACCTTGTCGTCTTTGAGGTCTTTGCCGATGAACATCGAAACAATGGCGGCGGCGATCACGCCGACCAGCGTGGCGGGTACGCAAATCATCAGTATCTCGCGCAGCCCCCAGTCGGTCATGCCCTTTTCAGCAAACATGCCGATCATGGCCGCCGTCGCGGCCGCCACCGGGCTGGCGGTGATGGCCTGCTGCGAGGCGATGGTGGCCACCGCCATGGGTCGCTCTGGTCGGATGCCATTGCGGTGGGCCGTCTCATAGATCACCGGCAGCAACGGATAAACGATATGCCCGGTTCCGGCCAGGAAGGTGAAGGTCCAGGTGGTGAGTGGCGCGACGATCGTCACGTACTTCGGATTGGCCCGGATGATGCGCTCTGCAATACCGACCAGAAAATCAATGCCCCCAGCGGCCTCCATGACCGAGGCGGCCATGATGACGGCCAGGATGATCAGCATCACATCGACCGGCGGCGAGGTGGGCGTGATGCCAAAGGCACCGACCAACACCATCAGACCGACCGCGCCCCACAAACCCAGGCCGATGCCCGAAGACCTCGCCCCCATCCAGATGGCCGCAAGCACGACCATGAATTGAAGAACAATAGAAACTGTCATTTTGCTTTCTCACTTTCTTTCTGGTTTTAAATTCTCTGGCGATTGCATTTATTGCTCGAATTTCGGGCTGATCAGGTTTTCAAAGGAGAACACCTCGTTCCAGTGCTCTTGCGTCAGCAGTTTGCGTTCAAGGACGACGATATCGTGCAGTGACTTGCCCGTCTTGGTGCCCTCGCGCGCGATTTCTGCACACAGCTTGTAGCCCAGAGAGGGCTTGAGCACGGTGATGATGCCCAGCGAGTTCAACACCCGGCTGTGCATGTGTTCCACATTGGCGGTGATGCCCTGGATGCAGTTGACATTGAGGCTGTTGACGGCGTTTTCCATGGTGGAAATCGAGGTGAACAGCGCGAAGGTGATGACCGGCTCCATCACGTTCAACTGCAGTTGCCCCGCCGACGCGGCCAACGTGACCGTGAGGTCCAGGCCGATGACGAGAAAGCTGGTCTGATTGACGACCTCAGGGATCACGGGGTTGACCTTGCCCGGCATGAGCGAACTGCCCGGCTGCATCTGCGGCAGGTTGATCTCGTTGAAGCCGCAGCGCGGACCGGAGGACAGCAGGCGCAGGTCGTTGCAGATCTTGGTGAGCTTGGACGAGGTCCGTTTCAGCACGCCAGACAGCAGCACGTAGGCGCCCGTGTCGGAGGTCGCCTCGACCAGGTCGCCCGCGAGGATGAAGGTGCAACCGCTGACCTCGGACAGGTGCTTGATGGCCAGCTCAGGATAGCCCGGCGCGGCAGTCACCATCGTGCCGATGGCGGTCGCGCCCAGGTTGACTTCATGCAGGAACTGGCGGACTTCGGCAATGCGCTGCACCTCCTCACCCATGGTAGTGCCCCAGCCGTGGAACTCTTGGCCCAGCGACATCGGTACTGCGTCCTGCAGGTGGGTTCGGCCCATTTTCAGCACATTCTGGAATTCGCGGCCCTTGGCGAAAAAAGCCTCTTGCAGCTGAGCCAGCGCGTCCATGTAGCTGTTCAGGCGCAGGATCAAGGCCAAGCGAAAGGCCGTCGGATAGACGTCGTTGGTCGATTGCCCGAAGTTCACATGGTCGTTGGGGTTGCAGTATTGGTACTCGCCCTTCTTGTGCCCAAGATGCTCAAGTGCCATGTTGGCAATCACTTCATTGGCGTTCATGTTCGTCGACGTGCCAGCGCCACCCTGGATGAAGTCCGTGACGAACTGGTCGCGCATTTCTCCGGCGATCAAGCGGTCGCAAGCGATCACGATCGCGTCTGCAATCTTCACGTCAAGAACGCCCAGATCGCGGTTGGCCAATGCGGCCGCCTTCTTCACATAGCCGAAGGCCTTGACGAAGTAGGGTTCATTCGACATCGGGATGCCGGTGATGTGAAAGTTCTCCTTGCCGCGCTGCGTTTGCACGCCATAGTAGGCGGTGTCGGGCAGTTCTTTTTCGCCCAGAAAGTCTTTTTCGATTCGAGTGCTCATGGTGTTTTCCTTGGTTGCTAAAGGGCAGTTGACATGCTGGCGCATCGCGCGCACGCCTTCTGAAAAGTGCAAGTTGTGGTGCCGAGCCACAGGCCCCTTCGGGTCTGTGCTGGCACTGGCGGCAACCACAAGCTGCGCCAGACAGTCCGTGGGGAGCTTGACGGGTGTGAGGCTGAACTCAAGGTAGCGATTTCGCACTTGCATGTCGACAAGTCTAGGACTGCAGCCTGCGCATTAACAGAAAATTAATTTGCAGAAAATGCCTTTATGCAAAACATGCATAGTGAAACTATTGACGCAGAATGCGCAGACCGGTGCGCGCACGGCTGAACCAACATCAACGCCTTTGCGACTCGTGGCCGTGGCTTGGCCTGTCACCCAGGTTCTGGACGGCACCTGACGCCTGTGACTCAATGCCCCCCATTCTTCAACGAGGCCTGCCATGACCGACACCACTCACTACCGAATTTGCCCCCTGTGCGAAGCCTGCTGCGGGCTGGAGATCAAGGTGCAAGGCGGCGTTGTGAGCAGCATCAAGGGGGATGCCCGTGACGTGCTCAGCCAAGGTTACATCTGCCCCAAAGCGGTCGCGTTGAAAGACCTGCATGAGGACCCGGACCGGCTGCGCACGCCGCTGATCAAGCGCAACGGCCAGCACGTGGCCGTCACCTGGGACGAAGCCTTTGACGAGATTGCGCGCCGCCTGCCGCCCCTGCAAGCCCAGCACGGCCGCCAATCGGTGGCGGTGGCGGTGGGCAACCCGACGGTGCACAAATACGGCTTGCTGACTTACTTTCCAAAATTAGCCCGCGCCCTGGGCACGCGCAATGTGTTTTCAGCGTCCAGCCTGGACCAGGTGCCCAAGCAGCTGGCCTGCGGCTTGATGTTTGGCCACTGGATGACGGTGCCGCTGCCCGACATCACGCGCACGCAACTGCTGCTGGTGATCGGCGCCAACCCGCTGGCCAGCAATGGCAGCATGTGGACCGTGCCCGACTTTCGCGGCAAAGCCAAAGCGCTGCAAGCGCGCGGTGGCCGCCTGGTGGTGATTGACCCGCGCCGCACCGAGACCGCCGCCGTGGCCGATGCGCACCATTTCATCCGCCCCGGCGCCGACGTTTTTTTGCTGGCAGCCATGGTCAACACCTTGTTTGCCAAGCAGTGGGTGCGCCTGGGCGCGGTGGCTGACTGGGTGAACGGCGTCCAAGCCGTGCAGCAGGCTGTGGCGAGCTTCACGCCGCAAGCGGTGGCGGCGCGTTGCGGCATGGCGGCTGACACCATTGTTGAATTGACGCGCGAGTTGGCGCACACCGAACGCGCTGCGGTCTATGGCCGCATTGGCACCTGCACCCAGACTTTTGGCACATTGGCGAGCTGGCTGGTCGATGTCCTCAATATCCTCACCGGCCATCTGGATGCGCCCGGTGGCGCGCTGTTTGCCAAGGCCGCCGCCTTTGCCAGCAACACGTCAGGGCCGAGTGGCAGCGGGCGCGGCGTCGCCACGGGCCGCCACCGCTCGCGCGTGAGTGGCGCGCCCGAGGTGATGGGTGAGCTGCCGATGACCTGCCTGGCCGAAGAGATTGAAAGCCCCGGCGCCGAGCAGGTGCGTGCCCTGATCACCGTGGCGACCAACCCGGTGCTCTCGGCCCCGAACGGGCCGCGCCTGGCCAAAGCCTTTGAGGCGCTGGATTTCATGGTCAGCGTGGACATTTATTTGAACGAGACCACGCGCCATGCGGATGTGATCTTGCCGGGCGTGTCGCCGCTGCAGGACGATCACTTTGACGTGTCGTTTCCGCAGTTGTCCTGGCGCAACCACGCGCGCTACAGCCCGCAAGTTCTCGCGTGCGAAGACCGACCGCAAGAGTGGCAAATCCTGCTCAAGCTGGCGGCCATCGCGCAAGGCCTGCCAGCCGACGTGGATGTGAATGCGCTCGATGACGCGCAGTTTGCGCAAGAGGCACAACGCCAATTCGGTGCGCAGGCCGGCGCCGTGCTGGCGGCCACCGCTTATCTGCGTGGGCCGCAGCGCCTGCTCGATGTGGCCTTGCGCACCGGCCCTTATGGCGATGCCTTTGGCCTGAAGCCCGAGGGCTTGACCCTGGCCAAGGTCACAAACGCCAACACCAGCGGTGGCGTCGACCTGGGCGAATTGAAGCCACGCATTCCCGAGTTGCTGCGCACCGCCAGCGGCAAGATCGAGCTTGCGCCGCCTTTGTTGCTGGCCGACCTGCCGCGCGCCTGGGCCGACCTGCACAGCGCGGCGCCCGACCTGCTCATCATCGGCCGGCGCGACGTGCGCAGCAACAACAGCTGGATGCACAACCTGCCGACCCTGGCCAAGGGGCCGTTTCGCTGTACCGCCTTGGTGCATCCGGTGGATGCGGCGCGCCTGCAACTTCTGGACGGCGCTCTGGCGCGCATCAGCAGCGACACGGGCAGCGTTGAGGCGCAGGTGCAAATCAGCACGGACATGATGCCCGGCGTGGTCAGCCTGCCACACGGCTGGGGTCACGACCTGCCCGGTGCACAACTGAGCCTGGCCGCCCAGCGCCCCGGTGCCAACCTGAATGCGCTGCTCGATGATCAGGTGCGCGACCCACTGTCGGGCAACGCGGTGCTGAGCGGGGTGGCCATCCGCATGGTGGCGCTGGCTTGAGGACTGTCAACGCCGTTGCTTGAGCACGGCTTGGGCTCAGCCACTGGCGCTGCCAGCCAATCCGCCGCCCAGGCCAGCGCGGCCGCCAGATGCGCCAGCGCGGCCGCGCTGGGCGGCGCGCCGAGCTCGAAGCGCTCACCCCGGATCGCCAGCAGCGTGCACGGTGGCGGTGCCTCACTGCGCAAATTGCAGAACACCTGCAGCAGCGCCGGCGGGCTCAAGGCGTGGCTGGTGAAGCTGCTGTCGGGCGCGGCGCGCAGTTTCGTCACCTCGAAGGGCGCCAGGCAGCTCAGGCTGGCATCGACAAACAGCACGCGCTGTCTGCCCACCAGATCGAGCGCATGCTCAATCTGCAATTGGTAATCGTCGAGGTAGTCCACGCTCAGGCCAGGCGCGGCCAGCACACGCAGACGCTCGATCAGGAGCGGGCCGAGCGCGTCGTCGCCCCGGCTCAGATTGCCCCAGCCAAACACCAGCAACGGCGCCACCGGTGTCGGCCTTGCCCTCATACCGACGCACCGGGCGTCGTGTCCAGCTCACGGCGAAACTCGCCCGTCTGTGACTTGAGGACCCGGTCGAACAAGCCACCGGACAGATCGCTCCCGAGCAGCCACCGTACACCGCACGAACAAGGAACGCCCATCAAGAAATGTTGCGCTGCGGGGCCTGGCCCCTTGGCACACACCACGCCGCGTCGGGCCGCCAGCTTGCCGCCCAGGCGGGCACCCTATCGGCTGGCATGGGCCGGGCAATGCCATAGCCTTGCGCCAGTTCACAGCCCAGTTGCAGCAGCGCGGTGCCGTGCGCCACGGTTTCCACACCTTCAGCAATCACCTCGCGCTTGAAGGCCGCGGCCAGGCTGATCACGCCTTGCAAAATCGTCAGATCATCCGGGTCGTCAAGCATGTCGCGCACAAAGCTCTGGTCAATCTTGAGCGTTGCCACGCGCAGGCGCTTGAGGTAGGTGAGTGACGAATAGCCGGTGCCAAAGTCGTCCAGCGCAAACTTCACGCCAATCTGGGCGCAGGCGTCTATCACTCGCAAGACCTGCGCCATATCGGACAACGCACTGGTTTCCAGTATTTCCAGCTCAATGAAGTCTGGTCGCACTTGCGGGTGCTTTGCCAGGATGGATTGCAGGCGCTCCACAAAGTCAGCTTGCTGCAATTGGCGTGCGCCAATGTTGACGCTCACCGGCAGGTCCAGGCCGACGGCGTGCCATTGCGCCATCTGCTGCAGGGCGGTGTCAATCACCCACTCACCCACGTCAACGGCCAGCGGGTGGTCTTCGATCACGGGCAAGAAGGCCGCAGGCGCCAGCAGACCCTTTTGCGGGTGCTGCCAGCGGATCAGTGCCTCGGCACCCATCACCTGGCCGCTGTGCATGTTGACCTTGGGCTGGTAGTACAGCACGAACTCGTGGTGCAGCAGTGCCAGGCGAAGGCGTTCCAGGCTTTCATGGTGTTCACGGATGTTGCTGTCGTGCTCCGCATCGAAAATCTGGTAGCGGTTTTTGCCCGCCACTTTGGCCTGGTACATGGCCTGGTCGGCCTGGCGTAAAAGTTGTTCAGCGTCGATGGCTTGCGCCTGCGGGAAGAAGGTGACACCGATGCTGGCCGAGACCTGCAAATTGAGCCCATCCACCTGCCTTGGCTGTGCGGCGGCCGTCAACAGCCGATTGACCAGCGGCAGGCAGTCTGCCGAGGTTTCCAGGTCGATCAGCACCGCCACAAACTCGTCGCCCCCAAAGCGCGCCAGCGTGTCGCCCTCACGCAGCACTTCTTTCATGCGATCGGCCAGCATGATGAGCATCTGGTCGCCAGAATCGTGGCCATGGCAGTCGTTGATGTCCTTGAAACCGTCCAGATCCAGGTAGACCACAGCCACTTGCTGCTGCCGCCGCTGCGCCTGCGCCATGGCCTGTTGCAACCGGTCTGCCAAAAGCACCCGGTTGGGCAGGTTGGTCAGCGCATCAAAGTGGGCCAGGTGCTCCAACTGGCTTTGGTGGCTCTTGATCGCTGTAATGTCGGAGAACAAGCCCACGTATTGCTGCACGTCGCCAGCAGCGTCGCGCAAAGCGCTGATGGTGAGCAACTCGGCGTACACCGCGCCGTCCTGGTGGCGGTTCCAGATTTCGCCACTCCAGTGCCCCTGTTCTGTCAAATCTTGCCACATGGTTTCATAGAACGCCTTATCTTGCCGCCCGGACTTCAGAATACGCGGATTTTGGCCAATGGCTTGCTCGCGGCTGTAGCCGGTGATGCGGGTGAAAGCGGCGTTGACATCAACTATGGTGCCCTGCGTGTCGGTGATGAGGATGCCTTCACCGGCATGTTCAAAAACACTGGCCGCCAGTTGCAGCCTGGCCTGGGCTTGTTGGCGTTCGGTGATGTCGGTGAGGATGCAGTGGGTGCGTTGAAAATTGCCCTGACTGTCGCGCGCGATCCGTCCATTGATCGCAATCCGTTTGTGTGTGCCATTTTTGCAGCTAAGATCAAATTCCGGGCCGTCGACAATGCCCCGTGTCTTGAAACGAGGGAACTCACACTTGAGCGTTTCAGCTGAGGCATCGGTCAGGAAATCACCAATGAATTGGCCCATGACTTCTTCGCGGGTGTAGCCCAGAAGCGCAAGCCAAGCTTCGTTGACTTCAAGGATGTTTCCCTCGATGTCTAACGACTGGTATGGCAACGGTGCCTTTTCGTAGAGTGCGCGAAATCTCTGTTCGCTCTCTTTCAGGGCTACTTCGGCCAGGTATTTCTCGGTTACATCGCTGAACACCAGCACGACCCCAACGACCTGATCAGACGCATTGCGGATGGGTGCCGCACTGTCGGCAATTTGGTACTCACGACCATCACGCGCCAGCAGCACGGTGTGGTTGGCCAGGCCCACCACCTGACCGCGCGCCATCACCAGCTCCACCGGATTGACCACCGGCAGCCGCGTCTGGGCGTTGACAATGCGAAACACCTCGGTCAGGGGCTGACCCAGCGCGTCGGCCAACGGCCAGGCCGTCAAGCGCACGGCGGTGGGGTTCATGCGCGTGATGCGGCCAGCGGTGTCGGTGGCAACCACCGCATCACCAATCGAATTGAGTGTGATGGCCAGGTTTTGCTGGCTGTCTTTTAACGCGGCATCGCGCTGACCCAAGGTTTGCAGCAGATGGTTAAAGGCACCAACCAGTTCACCAATCTCATCCTGGCGGGTGATCGGCAAAGGCGGTGGAATTTCATCAGATTCAGCCAGAACGACCAACTTGCGTGCCGTGTCAAAGACGGGTGCAAGCTGATGCCGCAACAGCCACCAAGTCAGCGTGCCAGCCAACAAACTCAAAAATATCAAGGCCCAAAGCATGCGCTGCTGCAAGGCGCGTACCGGGGCAAACACCGATTCGGTGGGCTGCCCTGAAAACAGGTACCACTGCGCGGCGGGAATCCGCTTGACCGAGGCTAGCTGTTCCTGACCCAGCACGTTGACCAGAACGGTGGAGCCCTCAAAGCCAGCGATGTTTCGATCAAGATACGGGTTGACACCCGGTGCGGGCAACGCAAACAAAACCAGCCGCCTGTCAGACGACGTGACCGTCACACGGTACTGCGGCGCAATAATTGACACGACCCCCGTTTTGTTGAAAGCACCCTGGGTGACCTTGTCCAGAAAATTGGGTTTTCCCAAGTCGATGACACCCACAATGGCCCCAATGACCTTGCCCTGCGGATCTCGAATGGGCGCTGCCAGGGAGACCACGGGCGCATTCAGCAACTTGCCAAGCTCCGGCTTGCCGACCGTCGATTTACCCCCCTTTAGCGCGGCCACGACGTGATCCCGGTCCATGTAGTTCACGCCGACACGGCCCAGCGAAGCGGGGACAGACGCAATGACTGTGCCGTTTGGCCCGGTCACATAACCGCCAGCGTTAAAAAAGGTCTGAAAACGCGGTAGGTTTTCGAGCGTGTGCTGCGTGACGGCTGCGCCCTGCGGCAGGTTGGCGGCCAGCGTTCTGGCAATCAACTCAAGCCCGTCCAGTCGGCTTTGCACCTCGGCGTCGATATCGGCAGCCACCATGGAAGCCGTCTCGAACTCGTGCTCGCCCAGAAGCTTCTGAAGGTGGTCTTGCACCAGGCGGCTGGCGTAGAACGTCAGCGCGGTCAGGCTCGCGATGAAGATGCCCAATGTGAGCAGCGTCACCCGGGTTTTAATCGAGTGCCAGGGGGAAAATTCTCCCTTTGCATCGCTCTTCATGGCATAAATTTTGATAGCTGCTTATGCCACTTTGGTGTTGGCTGGCACCAAAGTTGGTGAAATTCCGCAAAGTGTACAACTTGTGGTCGGGCGACCCAGCATGTTTTGTGGTCGGGCAGGGGGCATGGGTGTCGGTGTTACCAGCTGAACCCGCACTTTTTGATGTGCGTCAGGGCAACTGGCAATCGTCGAGCTAGTCCGCCCCCAAGTCACGGCGGAACTCGCCCGTTCCCGACTTGAGCACACGGTCGATCAGCTCGCCATCAAGCCCGAGCAGCGTCACCTCCAGCGGCATCTGCCCGATCGCATGGGTGGCACAGGACAGGCAGGGGTCATAGGCACGAATGGCGACTTCGATGTGGTTGAGTAGGCCTTCGGTCAACTCGCGCCCGTCCAGGTACTCGCGCGCCACCGAGCGCACCGCCTCGTTCATGGCCTGGTTGTTGTGGGTGGTCGAAACAATCAGGTTGCACATCGTCACAAGGTCGTCGTCGCCCACCTCGTAATGGTGAAACAGCGTGCCGCGCGGCGCCTCGATCACGCCGACGCCGCTGCGCTGGCGCGGCCCACTCGCCATCAGTTCGCCGCCCAGGATGTCGGGATCGTCCAGCAGCGTCTGGATCACCTCGACGCAATGCAGCATCTCGACCATGCGCGCCCAGTGGTAGGCCAGCGTGGCTTGCACTGGCGCACCGCGACCCCAGGCGACGAATTCACGGCGCTCTATTTCAGCCAGGGGGCTCGGGATGAAGTCGCAGTTCTGCAGCCGCGCCAGCGGCCCGACCCGGTACCAGCCGAGATCGGGCCCCAGGCTCTTGAGAAACGGAAACTTCATGTAGGTCCAGGGTTTGACTTCTTCTTCAATCAAGCCCAGATAGTCCTGGTCACTGGCACCGTCGAACAGCATGCTACCTGCGGTGTCGCGCGCGCGCAGCACGCCGTCGTACAGGTCCAGCGCGCCATCCAAGCGCACCAGCGACAGCAGGTTGGAGCGAAAGCTGCCAAATGTGTTGTACAGCGCCGGGTTCTGCGCATGCAGTTGTTTGGCAATCGCCACAGCCTCTTGCGCCCACGCGAGCATTTGCGCCACGTCGCGCGCAAGCAGGGCCCGGTCGGCCGGACTGACGTGCTTGTTGACACCGCCCGGCACCGAGCCAGTGCCATGCACGCGCTTGCCGGCGGTGGCGCGGATCACCTCCTGGCCGAACTTGCGCAGCAGCACGCCTTTGCGCGCGATGTCAGGATGGGCTTGCGCCACGCCGACGATGTTGCGCCGGTTCAGGTCGGAGTCGAAACCAAACAGCAGATCGGGCGCGGCGAGGTAGAAGAAGTGCAAGGCGTGCGACTGCATCACCTGACCGTAGTGCATCAGGCGGCGAATCTTGTCGGCCGTGGGCGTGACCGGCATCGCCCCGACCACCCGGTCGAAGGCCTTGGACGCCGCCAGGTGGTGCGACACCGGGCAGATGCCGCACAAGCGCTGCACCATCACCGGCACCTCCCAGTAGGGTCGGCCCTGAATGAACTGCTCAAAGCCGCGGAACTCCACGATGTGCAGGCGCACCTGCTGCACGCGGTTCTGCGCGTCCAGCAAGAGCGTGACCTTGCCGTGGCCTTCAACGCGTGACATCGGGTCGATCGCGACCCGGCGCAGGCCTTGCGCCACAAGCTCAGGAGCCGCAGTTTCGAGTGATTTAGTCATGATCTGGCCCCCTCAGTCAAAGTGGATCAGGCCGTGCCCCAGATGCGGCGTGCGCCCGGCCATCAGGTCGGTGAGGAACTGCCAGAAAGTGTCCGCCGAGGGCGGGCAACCCGGTAGCGAGTAATCCACGTGCACCACCTCGCGGATCGGGTGCACCTTGTTCAGCAGCAGCGGCAACTCGGGGTCATTGGGAATGGCGCCGCCCGCGCTCAGGCCCGGCCGCTTACGGTACACCTGCGTCAACACCTCGCCCAGGTCCAGATAGTTGCGCTGCGCCGGCAAGCCGCCGTTGATGGCGCAGGCGCCCACGGCCACCAGCATCTTGCAGTGCGCGCGGAACTCGCGCAGCACCTGCACATTCTCGGCATTGCACAGACCGCCTTCGATCAGGCCGATGTCGCAGGCACCCACCTGCTTGATGTCGGTCAGTGGCGAGCGGTCAAACTCAACCAGTTCGAGCAGATCGAACAGCCGCTCGTCAATGTCCAGCAAGGACATGTGGCAGCCAAAGCAGCCCGCCAGCGACACGGTGGCGACCTTGAGTTTGCGCGGCGCTGGCGGCGTGGCAGGGGCGGTCATTCTGGCGCTCCTTCGACTTGCTGCGACACCGGCTTGGCGTCAAAACGCCGCTGCCCGATCGGGATCACAAAGCCGCGTCGCTTGGGCAGGATCGCGCCCACCGGGCAGATATGGGCCGCGCGGTCCTCCAGGCTCATGGCGGTGTCGCCCAACTGGCCGCTGGCGCTGTTGACCAGCAGGTGCGTGTCGATGCCATGGCCGCCGATGGCGAAGATGTTTTTGCCATCGACCTCGCGGCTGGCGCGCACGCACAGCTCGCACAGGATGCAGCGGTTCAGGTCGAGCAGGATGTCGGGGTGGCTGGCATCGACCGGACGGCTCGGGTAAAACTCCTCGAAGTGCGGGCCTTCCATGCCCATCTGGTAGGCGGTGGCCTGCAACAGGCAATTGCCGCTTTTCTCGCAGCTCGGGCAAAAGTGGTTGCCTTCCACAAACAGCATTTGTAACAGCGTCTTGCGCTGCCGATTCATCTCGTCGGTGTTGCTCTCCACCACCTGCCCTTCAGCGGCGAACACGCTGCACGCGGCCCCGACGCGGCCGTTGACCTTGACGCTGCAAATCCGGCACGAGCCATGCGCGGCAAAGTCGGGGTGCCAGCACAGGTGCGGAATGTAGCGCCCGGCGCGAGTTGCGGCCTGCAAGAGTGTCTCGCCGGCTTGAAACGGCAGGTCGTCACCGTCGAGAGAGAAAGTTGACAGCGCCTGAGCGCCATCCACGTTGTCAGTCATGTGCGGTTCTCCAGATGTGCGCCAAACGCGGCGCGGCCGGTCAAGCGTCGCCGAAGGGGAACTGCCAGCAGTCAAGCGGAACCACTATGGTATCTCACCCGACAAAGTCAGATGATGCAGGCAATTGCGTGAATCAGCAGTCGTCGCCCACGGCCACTGCACCGCGCCATGGGCGTGCTGCAAACCGACTTGCACTTGGTCCGGCGCATGGCTGGACGGTTACATTTGGGGCCCTGTGGCACTTTTCCAGCTGTCATTCCCATCGACTGGTCTGATTACTCATGTTTCTTGTCAAAGACATTTTCGAATTGCTCCAAGCTCCGCTAACGTGGATCAAGTGGGCCAAGGACCAGGGACTGTGGGACTTTGTGACCGCCGGCTCTGGCCTTCTCATATCAAGCGTGCTGGTGAGCCGGTGGAAGAAGAAGATTCCGGAGTTTTCGGTGCACCTGACCTACTCCCTGGGTACCGGTCACAAAAATTACCCGAATGTTCTGAACATTGAGCTGCGAAACCTGATGGATTCCCCATTGGTGATTGGCAGACCCAATTTCAAGTTCGCCCCCGGCTTGAAAGCGGGCCGCTTTGCCCATGGCAATACCGCCACCGGCGACTATGAAATCAAATTTCGCCCCATCGGTGCAGATGGGCAACCGATCCCGGGATACAGCTACACGCATGTCATGCTCCGGCACCGCGAACAAGCTTACAGCTATTTGCCGCTACCGGACGAGTGGGATGAAGCCATGCTGTGTGCCGCCCTCGAACCCAAGCGGCTCTGGGGCTTTCCAATAACAGAAAAGGGCCTGGGCACCTTGTTCTTGAACGTCGTGTTGCTCAAGGACGAAAAGCCGAAGGTGATCACCATGGCCGTGCCGATCATCAGAATCCAAAAGGGTGTTCAAACACCCAGACTTGGGCGAGAGTGGTAGCCCGCCTTCGTGATCGTGCTGCTACGGTCAGGCACGGCTTATTACGACAAGACCGCCACCCAACCAAGGCACCCCGATCGGGCTGCTGGGCAAGCGGGCCACTGCGACCCACGTACTGCCCTGCGGCGGGGCCTCAACCCGGTTTGCGCCGGCGCAGGGCGGCCAGCCCGGCCAGACCCAGCCCGAGCAAGGCCAGGCTGCCAGGCTCCGGCGTCTGATTGACCTGCTGCACCGAACCAATCGTCATGTCGTCGAAGCCAAATACATCAGTCCCAGCCGCCGTGTTGCCAAAGCTCAGACTGGTGATCGGTGTGGCGCTGTCAATGATGCCCCAGAACAGGACGCCGCCGCCTGACACGCCTGTGGAATTGGGCACCGTGTAGAGCGTCGAGCCGCCATTGATAGTGGTGACCTGCACTTGACCATTGAAGTCACCGACATCAATGCCGTAAAAGCCGAAGGCGGCCACTGGAGCAGAAAAAATCATCCCAAAGGTGTTGCTCACCTGCCAGTATTTACTGCCACTGGTGCCGTAGCGGCCAAAGCCGTTAGTGGAGCCAGGAGTCACACTGGAAATTGCCCCGTCACCAGTCAAAGTGGCCGTGCCCGCGCCAGCAAAGTTGAGCACCAGCGGCGCGGCGGTACCGGCGCTATAGGATTCAAAATTCTCGGTCCCGACGCCAGTCAGCGCCGCCAAAAAGCTGGCTCCGGCAGCGCTGGCATTCGGGAACGCCGCCAGCGCCGTCCCCTCGCCAAGCCCGAGGTCCTCGCCAAAGTAAACCGTGGCCGCAGCCCAGGAGGCTGAAGACGCTGCAAGCAGCGCACTGAGTAAACCAGTCCGCACCAATTTTTGTGTCATAGATCGCATAGCAGTACCCCTTGAAAACGTTGACTGAAGTTATCGATGTTCAGCTGGAACACGATTTAACTTAGTACATTGGCTAAGTCAGCGTCCAATATGCAAAAAGGATGCCAAGCCAAAAAAACCCAACATTGACAGGTAGTTACGAGTTTCGAGCAGCTAGTTTTGTGATCAGTTGTAAAGACATCCGACACCGAAAAACAGATCAGCAGGGCTTTGCCATGCCAGCCGCTTGACGCTTGAAATTGTGGCGTGGCCTGCCCGTGCAGCCTGCGAGCAAGACCGACAGCAGGGTGCGTTCGGGGTGGCAGGGCAGGCTTTGGTGGGCTGGTGAAAATGCTCGGTGATGGCTGGGACGGGCCTTGCTTGGGGCAGCGCCAGCTCGGTGAAAACTGACGTTGTCACTTTAACTTCGGCTTCGTACAGCTCTATATACAAAATAAGGTAATGAGGGATCGCGGTAGGGACGACGGTTACCCGCCGCCGCCCGCACAGATCCGTACGTGCGGAACTACCGCATACGGCTCCTGCCACGGGTGATAATGACGCTGGTGCGCTGTAGCACATACCGAAGTACGTGCCGACAACACTCCAACGTATGCCTTCAGGTCACATCGACGCACTTACCCGGCTCTATGTCCGGCAGGCGGGCTTCCCGTCAGCACTCCCCGTCGCTACGCCCCTTCCCTCCACCACCTCCGCAGGCTTCCCCTTGTTCGGCAGCTTCTTCGGTACTACGAGCGTATCTGACTTCTCACCAGCGTCGATGGCGGGCGTACGGTTTCACTTCCCCGCCCCACCCGGCAAATACCCCGGGTACTGATGAGCCCTCCCAGCTCCTGCGCAAGTAGCTTCCCGGCATGCTCAGGGTCTCCGACCGCGCAGGATCGGTGCATGGCTTGCGAATAACGCCATACACCATGTTGCCTTGCGCTTATCTGAACAGCGTCGGCATCCCGAACAATTGATTTCGCGGCTCAATGGCTGGCCTGCCGGTGCCCCTGTCAACGCTTCGCCTGCCGCCTCACGGTTGCCGACGCATGACTCGGGGATCAAGATGGTTCGCTACTCCTTTCTCGCATCGGACTTTCACCGACTACGACTTGCCAGTTTGTGCTGGCGCGCTCAAATTTCAATTAGTCGGCATCTGACCCAAGCAAACTTCATTAATTCGAGTTCCAGGGGTTGATGACTTCCAGCCCAGGCAGCTCGAAATCGCGTTGATTGCGAGTGACCAGGCGCAAGCTGGTGGGGTCTGCCTTGGCAGAACTGGGGCAATCGGTCTGCAGACTGTGATTCACCCCGCACCGGAAGATGCGCCGCGCCGCAATGAGAGCGCCCTTGGTCGCCCAGTGGAGGGATAAATTACAGTTTGAAGACAGCAACTGCCTGCACCAGCTCATGCGCCTGGGTGGACAGGCTGCTGGCGGCTGCGGCCATTTCTTCCACCAGCGCCGCATTTTGCTGGGTGACCTGATCCATTTGCGTAACCGCCTCGCCCACTTGCGACACGCCCGCGCTTTGCTCACGACTGGCCGCACTGATTTCACCCACAATACCGGCCACACGCGCGATGCTGCTGACGACTTCGGTCATGGTGGCACCGGCTTGATCCACCAACGCGGTGCCTTGTTCAACACGCTCCACGCTGGCATTGATCAAGGCTTTGATCTCTTTGGCAGCTTCAGCGCTGCGCCCGGCCAGGCTGCGCACTTCAGAGGCCACCACGGCAAAACCCCGCCCCTGCTCACCGGCACGCGCCGCTTCCACCGCGGCATTGAGCGCCAGGATGTTGGTCTGAAAGGCGATGCCATCTATGACGCTGATGATGTCGCTGATCTTGCGCGACGCATCATTGATGCCTTTCATGGTGCCCACGACCTGGCCCACCACCGCACCACCTTGCACTGCCACGCTGCTGGCGTTCACGGCCATCTGGCTGGCCTGCGCGGCGCTGTCGGCGTTTTGCCGTACCGTGGCACTGAGCTGCTCCATGGAAGCCGCCGTTTGCTCCAGCGCACTCGCCTGGCTTTCGGTTCGGGCCGATAAATCATTGTTGCCTTGGGCAATTTCGGCACTGGCCGTAGCCACCCCTTCAGAGCCAACACGTACCTGACTGACAATGCCGGCAATGCGGTCGCGCATGGCACTGATGGCGTACAGCAAGCTGCGCTGGTCGTTGGGTTTCAGGTCGATCTGCACCGCCAAGTCACCATCAGCCATGCGCCGCGTGATGCCAGTCGCGTAGTCAGGTTCACCACCGAGCTGGCGCAAAATACCACGCGCGATGACCAGACCAATGCCCAACAAAATGGCCACCAACAGTAAGGTACCAGCGGCAAAACCTGCCGCCCGGTTCAACACGGCGGCATCGACGTTGTCAACGTACACACCCGAGCCGATGACCCAACCCCAGGGCTCAAAGCCCTTGACGTAGGAGACTTTCATCACCGAATCAGTTGTGCCGGGTTTGGGCCACAAGTAAGGTACAAAGCCAGCACCGTTGGCCTTGACCATGGCAACAAAGTCGTTGTAAAGCAACTGACCGTCAGCGCTTTTGAATTGTGATAAGTCCTTGCCTTGCAACTCCGGTTTAATCGGATGCATGACCATTTTGGGGTGCATGTCATTGATCCAGAAGTACTCGGTCTGGCTGTACCGCAAACCGCGAATAGCCTCCATGGCTTGCTGCTTGGCATCGTCTTGCGACATCTTGCCCTGCACCGCCAGCGTTTGGAAATGCGCCAGCACGCCATGCGCGAGTTCTACGGTTTGTTGGACGGCGGTTTGGCGCTCCTGCATTACCAGCGAACGCTCCGACACCAGAAAAACAGTGGCCAAAACAACGATACCCAGCACCGCACTGGCAATCAGCACGGACAACCGGCGAGCAATGCTCATGGAGTTCAGGTTCAACACGTTTCACCTCCTTTGAAAAGAGCAACACACATCATCGATTGCAGCCTACCGCGGTTTAGATGGGCCACTTGTATCAAAAATTGCCGCGAATATTTGGTCACACGCCTGCGGTGAACTTGCCCACACCACAAAAAAAGGCACCCGACCACTGACTAAATTCGACAGATTTTGAAAAGGTGAGAAATTCAACGGCATGGGGCCAAGTGTGGCGCCAAAAAGGCGTCCTCAAGAGTCGTACTTTCCCTAATGGGGCCTCAATGGCCGGCTGCGCCTGGCTTCACAAATGCGCGCCCGCGTCGTCGCGCCCGGTCATGTGCCGGGCAATCGACAACTCGGCGTCCAGGTCAAAACCGGGCTCAAACTTAAGCGACTGCAACCGCTTTTCATAGGCCGGGCGGAACTTCAAGACGGTGTCGCGCAAGGGGTTGCAGGCGCTGGCGCCCAGACCACAGTGGGTGGTGCTGTGCAGCAGGCGATCGAGTTCAAACAACACATCAAGGTCATCGTTTGACCCGCGGCCGGCGGCCAGCTTGTCCATGCGCTTGACCAGCAAGGCGGTGCCGACCCGGCATGGGGTGCAAAAGCCGCAGCTCTCGTGCGCAAAAAAATGCGCAAAGCCACGCGCCACCTCGAACATGTCGCGCGAGCGGTCAAACACCATGAAGGCACCTGCCGTGGGCACGTCTTCAAAGGCGATGCGGCGCTCAAACTCATCGGATGCCAGGCACACACCCGAGGGTCCCCCGATCTGTACCGCCTGCGTGTTGCGGGCGCCGCAGTCCGCCAGTATCTGACTGACGCGGGTGCCCAGCGGGTACTCATACAGTCCCGGGCGTTCGCAGTCTCCCGATACCGAGTGAATCTTGGTGCCGGTTGATTTGGCGGTGCCGATGGCCGCCCAGGCCGCGCCGCCGTGCTGCGCAATATGGGCCACGGCGCAAAAAGTCTCCACGTTGTAGACCACGGTGGGGTGGCCCAGGTAGCCGTGTTCGGCTGGAAACGGCGGGCGGATGCGCGGCGCGCCGCGCTTGCCCTCGAGCGATTCGATCAGCGCCGACTCCTCGCCGCAGACATAGGCACCTGCACCGACGTGAATGGCAATGTCAAAGTCAAAACCGTGATGACCCAGGATGTTGGCGCCCAGCAACTGCTGCTCGCGCCTGCGCTGCAACACCGCCTGCAGGGATTCCATCAGGTAGCGGTATTCACCGCGCAGGTAGACCAAGCCGCGGCGCGCGCCAAGCACTTGGGCCGCGATCGTCATGCCCTCGAACATGGTGTCGGCGCGGCGGGTCAGGAGCACACGGTCCTTGAAGGTGCCGGGCTCGCCTTCGTCGGCGTTGCACACCACCACATGCTCCGCGCCCAGGGCTTGGCGGCACAGCTCCAACTTGCGGCCAGTGGCAAAACCGGCGCCGCCACGCCCGCGTAAATTGGATTGTTTGATCTCTGCCAGCGTCGCGTCCGCCCCGCGCGCCAGCGCCGCAGCCAATGCAGCCCCCGGCGCGCAAGAGTTACCCAGCAGCAGATCGGCGCGGCGGATGTTGTCCTGCACCTCGAACCACTCAGGCGGCCATTGCGCCACCGGCACGCGGGCCAGGATCAGTTTGGCCATCTCGGCGACACGGGCGGCGTCAAGCCGGGTGATGACTTGGGTGTGGTTGATCAACAAGGCGGGGCCTTGATCGCACAGCCCGGTGCAAGAGGCCAGGTCCACGCTGACCAGCCCGTCCGAGCTGACTTGGCCGGGCAGCACGCCCAGGCGCTGGCACAGGTCGACCAGCAGCGCCTCTGCTCCGAGCATGCGGTCGGTCACGTTGTCACTGAACAGCACGCGGTAGACACCAACCGGCTGGGTGTGCAAGAAGCGGTAAAACCCGGCCACACCTTGGACCTGCGCCAGCGTCAGGCCGAGTGCGCTGGCGATCTGGCTCATCGCATCGGGTGACAACCAGCCTTGCGAGCCCTGCCACTCGCGCAAAATCTGCAAGAGCGCGTGCGGATCATGCTGGTAATGGACCAGCAGGCGCTGCAGCTGCGGCGCGGTGTCTGCTGGGATTCTTGATGTGATGCAATTTGCGAGCATGGCTTGAATTTAAACAATCAGCGTCCAAAGTCAAGCAGGCCGGCTCAAAGTCAACTGCCGGGCGGGTCGAACGCCATGCCAGGCTGCAGCGCAAAGCCGCGCAAGAATTCCGCCACGCCCAGCCGCTTGCCGCCGGGGCGTTGCAACTGCGTGATATTCACTATTGAATCATGAGCTGCAACCGCAATGCCTACGTGGGCTACAGCCAGAATTGCTCCAACTTTTTCTGAAACAGGGGGCTTGTCCGCCGACACCTCAGCCTGCCAGACTTTGAGCGTTTCACCGTTCAACACAGCGGTGGCGCCGGGGAACGGGTTGAAGGCACGGATGCGCTGCGTGATCACGGCCGCGCTTTGCGTCCAGTCAATCGCCGCCTCGTGTTTTTCAATCTTGTGTGCGTAGCTCACGCCTTCAGTAGCCTGCGCCACCGGCTGCAAACTGCCTGCACCCGCCTGTTCCAGCGCCTGCACCATCAGCTCTGCGCCCAGCGCGGCCAGCCGGTCATGCAAGCTGCCGGTGGTATCACTGGCTTCAATCGGGACGGCCTGCGTCAGCAGCATGGCGCCGGTATCCAGGCCGGCGTCCATCTGCATGATGGTCACGCCCGTTTGCGCGTCGCCCGCTTCAATGGCGCGGTGAATCGGTGCCGCGCCGCGCCAGCGCGGCAACAGCGAGGCGTGAATGTTGAAGCAGCCCAGCGGTGGCAGATCGAGCACCCACTGCGGCAGGATCAGGCCGTAGGCCGCCACCACCATGGCGTCACACTGCGCCAGCGCCAGCAAAGCCTGCGCATCAAGCGCATCCTGCGGGTACTTGCCGTCCAGGCGCAGGCTGCGCGGCTGCGCCAGCGCGATGCCGTGGTCCAGCGCGTACTGCTTCACGGCCGAGGGCTGCAGTTTGAGGCCGCGCCCGGCGGGGCGATCGGGCTGCGTCAGCACCAGCGCAATCTCATGGCCGCTAGCGTGTAAGAGCGCCAGCGCAACGCGGGCAAACTCGGGCGTGCCGGCAAAAATCAACCTCATTCGCGCTCCTCGCGCAGGCTCTTGAGCATCTTTTTCTTGATCCGGTTGCGCTTGAGCGGCGACAGGTATTCAACAAACACCTTGCCCAGCAAGTGGTCCATCTCGTGTTGGATGCACACCGACAGCAAGCCTTCAGCTTCAATCAGGCGCGACTCGCCCTGGCGGTCCAGCGCGGTCACGCTCACGCAATCAAAACGCTCGACGCCGTCGTAAATGCCCGGCACCGACAGGCAGCCCTCTTCGTTGAGGTGCGTCTGTGGGCTGCTCCAGACCAGCTGCGGGTTGATCAGCACCAGCGGCGCGTCGCGCTCCTCCGACACATCAATCACGATCAGGCGTTCGTGCACATTGATCTGCGTGGCCGCCAGACCGATGCCCTTGGCCTCGTACATGGTCTCTAGCATGTCCACGATCAGGGTCTGAAGGCGGGCGTCCACGGCGGCCACCGGCTTGGCCACCGTGTGCAGTTTGGGATCGGGATAACAAAGAATAGAAAGTAGAGCCATGAGTTGATCAGTTAAAGGCAGCGCTTGAGGCGACGCGCTGGCACGCCAGGTTGAAGAATATGTCGCTATTTTCGCTATTTTTGGCTTGGCTGGCAGCGACCAAGCTGCGCAAACGTTGCCCGATCAGGGGCTTGAGTGCAAAATCGCGCCTGACTTATCATGTTGTCCTCCAGGTCGGCCAAAGCCTCGCCTGGCACCCCAACCGCCCGGAACCCCATTTGCTGTGCAGAACCCTATGACCAAAAACATGATGCCAAATTCCACGCCTGCAGCCAAAGTCATTGGGGTGAGCCTGGCGCTGCTCGCGGCAAGCCTGGCCAGCGCCCCTGCCGGGGCACAAGACTTCCCGGTCACGGCGGGGCAAAGAGCCACTGCAACGCAGGTGGCGCAAGCGGGCGTTCCCTTGAGCGAATTGGCAGCCAATGCGCCTGAGCAGTACATCGTCAGGCGTGGCGACACGCTGTGGGCGATTTCCGGCATGTTCCTGCGAAGCGCATGGCGCTGGCCCGAGCTGTGGGGCATGAACCTGGCTGACATTCGCAACCCGCACCTGATCTACCCAGGGCAAACGCTGTATCTGGAGCGGCTCAATGGGCGCGCCACCTTGCGCAGCCGGCGTTCAGTGGCCGACGGCGCGCCGCTCGACACCTTGCGCGTGTCGCCACGCACCCGCATTGAACTGCTCGCCGACGACGCACTGCCGACGCTCAAAAGCCATTTGATCGAGCCATTTTTGGCCGAGCCCGTGATCGTGGACGAAAACGGCCTGACGCTGGCGCCGCGCATTGTGGCAGCGCAGGAGGGCCGCGTTTTGCTGACCCGCGGCGACCGCGCCTATGCACGCGGCCAGGGCGACGCCATGCTGGTCGATGAACCGGCCCAGCGGCAAAAAGCCTACCGGGTGTTTCGCAATGCCACCGCGCTCAAAGATCCGGTGACGGGCGAAGTTCTGGGCTATGAGGCGCAGTACGTGGGCAAGGCGCTGCTGGTGCATGGCGAATCAACCCAGGCCTCGGTCGACAAAGACGGCAAGGCCCGCACCGACATCATTCCGGCCACGATTGACATTGTGGCGGCCAAGGAAGAAATGCGTGTGGGTGACCGGCTGCTACCCGAGCCACCGCAGCAGCTGCTGAGCTACGTGCCGCGAGCGCCCCAGGGGCCGGTGGACGCCCGCATTGTCTCGGTCTATGGCAGCGCGGTGGTCAACGCCGCGCAAAACCAGGTGGTGGCGATCAACCTGGGCACGCGCGACGGCATAGAAAGCGGACACGTGCTGGCCATCCTCAAAGACGGCGCCCGCCTGATCGACAAGACCGACCCGGCGCGCCCCGAGCTCAAATTGCCCGATGAACGCAATGGCCTGCTGATGGTGTTTCGCACCTTTGAGAAGCTCTCGTATGCACTGGTGCTCGACATCACCGATGGCGTCCAGGTCGGCGACCGGCTGGTCAACCCGCGTTGAAGTAGCCCCTGACACCCGCTTGACCCCCCACTGCCAAGGCTCAAGTGGAACGCGACGAACTGGCCGCTTGGCTGCGCCTGACGCTCAGCAGCGGCGTCGGCAATGAGGCCGCGCGCAAACTGCTGGTGGCCTTTGGTTTGCCAGCCACGGTATTTGAACAATCCGCCTCCACCTTGCAGCAGGTGGTCAGCGAAAAGCAGGCCACTGCCTTGCTGCGCGAGCCGCAGGAACTGGCGGCGCTACTGACGCAGACCTGGGCCTGGTTGCAGCAATCAGGCGCGGGCAGCGCGCGGCGCCAGATTGTGGTGCTGGGGGACGCCAATTACCCGCAGTCGCTGCTCAACATTGAAGACCCGCCGCTGATGCTGTACCTGCTGGGCGGTGGCAAATTTATATCAAATCAGGCTGTAGCCCCCGTAGATACTGCGCAAGCAGCTATTGATTTAGTTGATGACCGGCTGGGCTTGTGTCTGGCCAACAGCATTGCCGTGGTCGGCAGCCGCAACCCAACGCCGCAAGGCGCCGACAACGCGCGCCAGTTTGCCAAGGCGTTGGCTCTGGCTGGCTTGACGGTGGTGAGCGGCCTGGCGCTGGGCGTGGACGGCGCCGCGCACGAGGGCGCGTTAGAGAGTCTGGCGCCCGGTTCGGACCGGCTGGTCACCGTGGCCGTGGTCGGCACCGGGCTGGACCGGGTCTACCCCAAGAGGCACCTGGCGCTGGCGCACCGCATCGCCCAAAACGGCTTGTTGATCAGCGAGTACCCACTGGGCACGCCGCCACTGCCCGCCAATTTCCCGCGGCGAAACCGGCTGATTGCCGGGCTGGCGCAGGCCACGCTGGTGATTGAGGCGGCACTCAAGTCGGGCTCCCTGATCACCGCGCGCCTAAGTAGCGAGCAAGGCAAAGATGTTTTTGCCATTCCAGGCTCTATTTTCGCGATGCAGTCACGCGGCTGCCACGCGCTGATCAAGCAGGGCGCCAAGCTGGTGGAGTCGGCGCAGGATGTGCTAGAGGAAATGACGATCGACAGTGGCGCCGAACGCGTTCCTGATTCGATAGCTGATGACGCTTATAGGACGGGGGCTGGAGCCATCTTTGGCACTGAAACAGCGCTACTTGACGTGATCGGCTTTGACCCGATCGGGCTCGATGCCTTGCAGGCCCGCTGCGGCTTGGGTACCGCCGCTTTGCAAGCGCAGCTGATGACGCTCGAGCTCGACGGCCTGCTGGCACGCTTGCCCGGCGGCCTGTTTCAGCGCATGAGCCGGGGCTAAAGCAGCAGAGCGGGCCATCGCGCAAGTCGGATTCAACCGTCATCTTCTCGCTTTAACGCAGGACACGGACGCTACGATGGAGCCCATGTTTGAAGTCCTTGTTTTCGTCTACGAGAATTATTGGCACGACGCGTGCTGCCCCGAACCTGCGGCGCTGGCGCAAAAGCTGGGCGCGGTCGGCTTTGATGCCGAGGAGATTGAACAGGCTCTAGCCTGGCTACAGGAACTGAGCCTGGCGGCGCACGCGCAGCCAGCGCCAAGCGCACGGCTCGGTGCTGGCCACGACGCCATTCAACCGTTCAAGTCCGAGGCGCTGGCCCAGTCACCGTACAGCCAGCGCATCTACACGACGGCCGAGCAGCTCCACTTGGGGGTGGCCTGTCTGGGCTTTGTCACCTTTCTGGAAAATGCAGGGGCGCTGCCGAGCTACCTGCGCGAGATCGTGCTCGAGCGTGCCATGGCGGCGCCCGCCAGGTCCGTGGCACTGGAGGACTTCAAGGTCATCGTGCTGATGGTGTTCTGGCGTTTGGGTATTGAGCCCGACGCACTGATCCTGGACGAACTGTGCGATGACGGCGCCCACCGGGTGGCGCATTAGCTTCTCAACTTAGCAAGCGCTCCGGGTTCGCTTCGAGCTTGCCCAGGGCATCGCGCGTGGCGCGTACCGTGAGGGTTTCTTCTTCTTGCGGCAGCAGCAGGCCCGCCTGGAGGTAGGCCGCCAGGCGCCCGGTCTGCATCAGGTAGCTGTGCCCGGTGGTCGAGGCGAACAGGTGCAGGTGTTTGCGATCACTGCGCCAGGCAAACTGCACCTGCGCCGTCTTGCCGTTGTGGTCCAGCGTGAACCAGGCCCCCACTTGCAGCTCCTGGGCCCAGGCCAGCATCGCCGCACTGGGCTGGGAGCCGCCGTCGGCCACCACGTCAATGGTGGTGGCGTCAATGCCCAGCATCATTTCAATGCTTTGGGCGTCCAGCGGCAAATCGCCCAGGCCGTCATCGGTGACAAAGTTCTCAAGGTGGGCCAAGTGTGCGGCCATGGCCGCAATCTGCTCGCTGCCGATAGCCTGCGTCTTGGACAGAAAGGCGTCGGCCAGGGTGTCGCTGATGGTCTGAATATGGCGCTGTTGCTCGGACGGCGCCACCCCGAGCAAGGTCATGCCCGCGCGCAATTTCTCTAGCAATTTCGGCAAGTCTGCGATTACGCGGGCCCGGTCGCTGCGATTGGGCTTGGCGCTGGCGGACCACAGCAGGTCGGTGGCGGTTTTCTTGAATGCCAGGGTCTCTTCATGCTGCGGGCCCTTGCGCACTGCGGCCACTGCCAGCACTTCGGCCCAGACCTTGAACAGGAACTCGCGTATCTCGTCGCGCACCGGCATGTCTTTGAGCATGTTGCGCATCTCGATCGTGTACTGGATGGTGAGCGTTTCTTTCTGCTCCACCTGCTGCGCGACGCTGACCGCTTTTTGGGCTGAGCCGCGCCCAGTCAGGAATTTGGCCAGGAACTTCTGAAATTCGTCATAGACCAGCTGGTACACGCGGCGCCCGGTTTCAGGGTACTGCTCAATCACCTGCACCACGCGCTTGATCTCTGCCTCCATCGCGCTGCCGCTGATGCCACTGGCATCAAAGCCCATGACGCAAGAGCCCATGCGGTCGATCAACTGGCGCGCCGGATGGTTCAGGGTGCCAAAAAAATCCGGCTCGGCCAGCGCCAGGCGCAGCACCGGCATCTGCAGGCGCGCAAACCAGACCCGAATGCCGGGCGGAATGCGCTCCTCCTGCAAAATGGCCTGAAACATCAGGGCGACAATTTCAATGATGGCCTTTTCACTCTTGGTCTCGGCCTTGTTCTTAAGATCAATGGTGCGCTGGCGCAACTCGCCCGCCACCCGAGTCACGGCTGCCGGACTGTCCATGTCAAGCATCACGGCGCTGCCCGAATAGACGCCTACCGGCGGCGAACGCAACGCCATCGCCGCTGCCAGCGCGGGCGATGGCGCCTCATAGTGTGTGGCTTCAAAATCGGAGGTGCCCGAACCCAGCAGAAAACGCTTGAGTTGTCCCAGGACGCCTTGGGCGCGCGTACGTGCCCGCGCCAGCGGCGTGCTGGAGGTCATCATGCGGGTTTCTTCAGCCGCGCTGCCAAAAAAGCCGCTGGGCTGCGACCCACCATGACCGCCATACCCTGCATGCCCCGATTGGCCCGTGGCACCAGAGCGCCCCGCTTGCGATCCCGGCCCTGACGCGGCGGCGCCGCCGCGCACACTGCCGCCCCCTGTGTCATAGTCAGAAGAGGGCGCCGACCCGCGACTGGGGGCTCCATCAGGCTCGCTGCGCGCTGCCACCGGCGCTGGCCTGGACGACGGGCCGGTGCGCGAGGGCGCTGAGGTGATGCGCCTGACGCGGTCTTTCAACTCAATCGTGGGCAGCACCCCTTGCTTGATCAACAAGGCGTTGGCATTGGCGTAGGCTTGGTTGAGGCGCTGCGTCAGCAAAGTGCGCGCCGCCTCGTTCACCAGCGACCAGGCATCGCGCGGCATTCCCACCACGGCCCACTGTTCAATCATCAGCAACAGCAGCACTTCGGGGCGAAAAATATCGTGATCCTGCAGCTCTGGCGTGCCCTCGAGCAACTTGGTGCGCACACTCAGGTCATTGAATTCGGCGCTGACTTTTTCCATCACGCTCAAAACCAGCCGTGAGGCGATGATCTTGTCTTCCACCACCTCGGTGCCGACCAGTTCCAGGTCGCTGTCGGCCACCCTTTTGGGCGCAGCCGCCGGTGGCTTCAAGGATGTCTGCCAGGCGATCAAAGTGGCCTCGACCCACGCTGCCTGGCGGCTCTGGTAGAGCGTCCAGGCGTCCCGGCGACTTTGCATGTCGCGCGACGACGCGGTCTCGTTCATCAGCTCGGTCAGCCGCTGCCTTGCAGTTGCACCCAACTCCACCATGGCACGTCCAAGCTCGGCCAGAAAGCGCTTGCGCGTTTCTTGAGCAAGCTGAATACGTTGCGCCATAGTGGCCTGAGTGGACATCGTTTGATTCTAGTCAGACTAGACCAGATGCGCTGGCAGCGGGCAATCCGTCACGGCCCGGATCGGCCGGGGAGTGCGAGGTCTGGATCAAACGATGGCGCCGGCGTTCGGGTCATTCGGGTCCTCGTCTTTCTTGGCGCCGCCCTTGACCAGGTCTTCGCGCTTGATACCCAGCCACATGGCGATGGCTGCGGCCACAAAGACCGAAGAGTAGATGCCGAACAAAATGCCGATGGTCAGGGCCAACGCAAAATAATGCAGCGTCGCGCCACCGAACAGCAACATGGACAACACCATCATCTGGGTCGAGCCATGCGTGATGATGGTGCGGCTGATGGTCGCGGTAATGGCGCTGTCGATGATTTCCTGGGTGTTCATCTTGCGATAACGGCGGAAGTTTTCACGAATCCGGTCAAAAACCACCACCGACTCGTTCACCGAATAGCCCAATACCGCCAGCACGGCGGCCAGCACCGGGAGCGAAAACTCCCACTGGAAAAATGCAAAAAATCCCAAAATGATGACCACGTCGTGCAGATTGGCAATGATCGCGGCCACGGCGAATTTCCATTCAAAGCGCAGTGACAAGTACAGCATGATGCCCACAATGACACTGGCCAGCGCCTTGATGCCATCGATGGCCAGTTCCTCGCCCACCTGGGGCCCGACAAACTCGGTGCGCCGCATCACTGCCGACGCATCAGCCTCCTTGAGCGCGGCCATCACTTGCACACTCTGCTGGGCGGTAGTCACCCCTTTCTGCACCGGCAGGCGAATCAGCACATCACGCGCGGTGCCAAAATTTTGCACCTGCACGTCGTTCAAGCCGAGCTTGGCGACCGTGCTGCGCACCAGGTTCAAATCAGCCGGCTGGGAGTAGGTCACCTCCATCAAGGTGCCACCGGTGAACTCGACCGACAGGTGCAGACCGCGGCTGAACAAGAAGAAGACCGCTGCCAGAAAGGTCACAAGCGACACCACATTGAAAATGATGGCATGCCGCATGAACGGAATGTCGCGTTTGATTTTGAAAAATTCCATAACTCTCTCGCTTTAATTCGACTTGGGCGCCGTCTCGGGCGTCGGCTCTGGGCGCCAGATGGTGCCAATGGACACCGTCTTGAGCTTGTTCTGGCGGCCGTACCACAAGTTGACCAGCCCTCTGGAAAAGAACACGCCGGAGAACATGCTCGTCAGAATGCCCAGCACGTGCACCACGGCAAAGCCGCGCACCGGCCCCGAGCCAAAAGCCAGCAACGCGACACCCGCAATCAGGGTGGTCACGTTGGAGTCCAGAATGGTGGCCCAGGCACGGTCGTAGCCCGTATGGATGGCCGCCTGCGCCGAGGCGCCGTTGCGCAATTCTTCACGCACGCGCTCATTGATCAACACGTTGGCATCAATCGCCATGCCCAGCACCAGCGCCATCGCGGCCATGCCCGGCAGCGTCAAGGTGGCCTGCAGCATCGACAGCACCGCCACCAGCAGCAGCAGGTTGACGGCCAGCGAGATGCTTGAAAACACGCCAAACAGCACGTAGTACATGCACATGAAGATGGCCACGGCAATGAAGCCGTAGGTGACGCTGTTAAAGCCCTTGGCGATGTTCTCCGCGCCCAGGCTGGGGCCAATGGTGGTTTCTTCGATGATCTCCATCGGCGCCGCGAGCGAGCCGGCGCGCAGCAGCAAGGCGGTGTCGGTGGCTTCCATCGCCGTCATGCGACCCGAGATTTGCACCCGCCCGCCGCCGATTTCGGAGCGAATCACCGGCGCCGTCACGACTTCGCCCTTGCCTTTTTCGAACAGCAAGATCGCCATGCGCTTGCCAATGCTCTCTCGCGTCACATCGCGGAAAATGCGCGCACCCTTGGCGTCGAGCGTCAAGTTGACCACGGCCTCTTGCGTCTGGCTGTCAAAACCGGGCTGGGCGTCGGTAAGGTTTTCGCCGGTCAAAATCACCTGTTTTTTCACGATGACGCTCTCGCCACTGCGCTCCAGAAAGCGCTCGGAACCAAAGGGCACCGCCGCCGTTCCACTCTCGGCCGCGCGCGCCTCGGCGCTCTCGTCGACCATGCGCACTTCAAGGGTCGCCGTGCGCCCCAGAATGTCTTTGGCCTTGGCCGTGTCCTGCACGCCCGGCAGTTGCACCACGATGCGGTCCAGCCCTTGCTGTTGAATCACTGGCTCGGCCACACCGAGCTCGTTGATACGGTTGTGCAAGGTGGTGATGTTTTGCTTGAGCGCTTGGCTTTGCACCAAGCGTGCCGCTACCGGATTGATGGAGGCTGTCAGTTTGTAATCGGTGCCGTCGGGGCCATCGGTGGATTGCAGGTCGGCGAATTGGTCCAGCAAGATCAGTTTGGCCTCTTCCAGCGTTGCTGCATCACGAAAGCGAATTTCGATGGTCTGACCGTTGCGGTTGATGCCGCTGTGGCGAACATTCTTCTCGCGCAGGCTGGTGCGAATATCACCTGCCAATGACTCGGCCTTCTTGGTCAGCGCCGCTTGCATGTCAACCTGCAGCATGAAGTGCACGCCACCGCGCAAGTCCAGGCCGAGGTACATCGGGAAGGCATTCAGGGCTGTTAACCAGCTCGGCGAGCGCGACAGCAAGTTGAGCGCCACCACGTAGCTCGGGTTGGTCAGATCAGGGATCAAGGCTTTCTGAATCGCATCCTTGGCCCTGAGTTGGGTCTCAGTGTTGTCAAAGCGCGCCTTGACCGAGTTGCCGTCGAGCGTGACCACATCTGGCACCAGGCCTGCGGTCTTGAGCGCCTCTTCGACCCGCGCCTGGGTGCTGCTGTCAACTTTGAGGCCGACCTTGACCGCCGACACTTGCACAGCCGGGGCTTCACCAAAAAAATTGGGCAGGGTGTAGACCACCCCCACCACCAGCGCGATCAAGATGATCACGTACTTCCAGACTGGGTAACGATTCATGATCGCGCTTCTCGAGGTTGTGACGGCTGCTTATTTGATGCTGCCCTTGGGCAAGACCAGCACCACGGCGCTGCGTTGAATTTGTACCTCGACGTTGGGCGCCACTTCCAGGGTCAAATAACCCTCGCCCAGCTTGGTGACCTTGCCCAGCATGCCGCCGACCGTGGCGACTTCATCGCCCTTGGCAAGGGCCTCGATCATGGCGCGATGTTCTTTTTGTTTTCTCATCTGCGGGCGGATCATGACGAAATACAAAACCACAAACATCAGCACCAATGGCAGCATGCTCATGAGGGATGATTGCATGTCGCCGCCAGCAGCTGCTGGGGCGGTTTGAGCGAAGGCAGAGGAAATAAACACGTGTAACTCCAAAACAAGTTGTCAAAAAAACAAGACGCACCACAGTTTTTCACATGGACTGGTGCGAAAAAGGGCTAACCGGGCATTGTATGCGGCGCCACGAGCCCTCTAAACCGGCTCATCTGCGCTTGCCAATTCTGACGCGCAACGCTCAGATGACGCGCCTTGACGTGGCCAAAGCCCCGGATTTGCTCTGGAATACGGGCAATTTCCAGCGCCAAGGCGTAAAGCGCTGCGTCGCTTGCACCGACGGACTGACAGGCGCCCAACGCATGGAGCAACTCGTCTACGCTGGCCCGGTACTCGGTGATCAGCGCCCGCTCCTGCTGGCGCTCCTGTGTTTTGCCAAAAATATCGAGCGCGCTGCCGCGCAGCCCCTTGAGCCGGGCCAGCAGCCTGAAGGCCAGCAACGTGCCAGGACCGTAAGAGCGCTTTTGCAGCTCGCCGCGCGCATTGCGTTTTGCCAGCAGCGGGGGCGCGAGGTGGTAGTGAATCTTGAAATCACCTTCAAACAGGGTGTTGACGCGGGCGCTGAAGTCAGGGTGGCTGTGCAAGCGCGCGACCTCATACTCATCCTTGTAGGCCATCAACTTGAACAGATAACGGGCCACCGCCTCGGTCAATGCCAACTTGCCGGCGCCGAACGCCTGGTCCACGCTTCTCACCTTTTGTACGAAGCCTTGATAGTTATCGGCGTAGGCAGCATTCTGGTAGTCCGTCAGAAACGCCACGCGCTTGGCGATCAACTCGTCGAGTGAACTGCGCTTGGCAAAAGCCACCACCTGCCCCGGGCTCCGCAGCTTGTCAAAGGCGACCGGCTCATGCGCCGCGCGGCGGCCCCAGGCAAATGCCGCCTTGTTCTGCTCGAGCGCCACCGCATTGAGTTCGATGGCGCGCAAGATTGAGGCCAACTGCAGCGGAATCCAGCCCTTTTGCCAGGCAAAACCGAGCAGCATCGGGTTGGTATAGATGCTGTCACCCATCAGGCGGGTGGCCGCAGCCTCGGCGTTGAAGGCCGCCACTGCCTCCAAGCCCACCGTGCTCTGGATGTCGCTGACGCAAGCCTCGGCCGGGTCTTGCCAATTGGCGTTCTTGACAAAAGCAGCCGTAGGTGTGGCATGCGCGTTCAGTGCCACATGCGTACGTCCCTTGCGCATGCGCAGAAGGGTTTCCGCGCTAGCCGTCACCACCGGGTCGCAGCCGATAATCAGATCAGCCCCCGCCATGCCGACGCGCGTGGTGCGAATGGCCTCTTGGGAGCTGCCAATCAGAACATGGCTCCAGGTGGCGCCGCCTTTTTGCGCCAGGCCGCCTGCATCTTGCGTCACGATGCCTTTGCCTTCCAGGTGCGCCGCCATCCCCAGCAACTGGCCGATGGTGATGACGCCGGTACCGCCGACACCGGCGACCACGATGCCCCATACCGGGTCTTGCTGACCGGCTGATGCGGCGATTGCAGGCAATACCGGCTCGGGCAACGCGCCCCAGACCGCATCAAACGGCGACGGTCCCTGGCCCTTGGCTTTCTTTCGGAGCTGGCCGCCCTCGACCGTGACAAAGCTCGGGCAAAAACCCTTGACGCACGAATAGTCCTTGTTGCAAGTGCTTTGGTTGATCTGGCGCTTGCGGCCAAACTCGGTCTCCAGCGGCTCCACGCTCAGGCAGTTGCTCTGCACGCCGCAGTCGCCACAGCCCTCACACACCAGTTCGTTGATCAAGACGCGTTTGGCCGGGTCCACCAGACTGCCGCGCTTGCGCCGGCGCCGTTTCTCGGTCGCGCAGGTCTGGTCGTAGATGATGACGGTCGTGCCCTTGATCTCTCGGAACTCACGCTGGATGCGGTCGAGTTCGTCGCGGTGTTCAATCGCAATACCTTCGGGCAAGCCGCTGATGTTTTGGTACTTTTCGGGTTCGTCGGTCACCACGACTATTCTTGCAGCGCCTTCGGCCTGCATGCTCTGGGCGACCTGCACCACCGAATGCCCTTCGGGGCGCTCGCCAATCTGTTGGCCACCGGTCATGGCCACGGCATCGTTGTACAAAATCTTGTAAGTGATGTTCACGCCCGCCGCAATCGCCTGGCGAATAGCCATCAGCCCGCTGTGAAAGTAGGTGCCATCGCCCAGGTTGGCGAACACGTGCTGCTCGTGGCTGAAAGGCTGCTGCCCGACCCAGGGCACACCCTCGCCGCCCATCTGGGTAAAACCCACGGTGGCGCGGTCCATCCAGATCGCCATGAAGTGGCAGCCAATGCCGGCCATGGCGCGCGAGCCTTCGGGCACCTTGGTCGAGGTGTTGTGCGGGCAACCCGAGCAAAACCAGGGCTGGCGATCAACGCCCTTGGCGCCGCCCACCTCAAGCACCTGCAGGGCGCGCTCCTTGGCGTCAAGAATCGCCAGATGGGCGTCGATGCGCGCTGTCGTGTCGGCATCCACGCCGATCTTCTTCAAGCGCTGGGCGATGGCCCGGGCAATCAGCGCGGGCGACAAGTCAGCATTGGCGCGCAATAGCGTGTTGGCGCTCGGGTTCGGCATCGACCATTCGCCACCGCTGCCGTAGCGGGAGCTGGTCGCATCGCGTGCGACCTCGTTGAACTTGCCCAGCACGGTGGGGCGCACGTCGGCGCGCCAGTTGTACAGCTCTTCTTTGAGCTGGTACTCAATAACCTGGCGCTTTTCTTCCACCACCAGAATTTCCTGCAATCCAGTGGCAAATTCGCGCGTCAACTGGGCCTCCAGTGGCCACACCACGCCCACCTTGTGCAGCCGGATGCCGATGCGCTGGCAGGCGGCGTCATCGAGCCCCAGGTCCAGCAAGGCTTGGCGCGTGTCGTTGAAGGCCTTGCCGCTGGCAATCAGGCCAAAACGGTCATGCGGGCCTTCGATGACGTTGTAGTTGAGGCGGTTCGCGCGAATGTAGGCCAGCGCCGCGTACCATTTGGTGTCAAACAGGCGCGCCTCCTGCGCCAGCGCGGCATCGGGCCAGCGAATGTGCACGCCACCGGGGGGCATTTCGAAGTCAGTCGGGCGCTTGATCTGCACCCGCTCCAGATCCAGACTCACGGTGGCGCTGGACTCCACGATTTCCTGAATCGTCTTCATGCCGGCCCAGACCCCGGAAAAGCGGCTCAGGGCAAAGGCGTGCAGCCCCAGATCCAAAATCTCCTGCACGCTGGCCGGAAAGAACACCGGCGTGCCGCAGGCTTTGAAAATATGGTCGCTCTGGTGCGCGGCGGTCGAGCTTTTCGAGATGTGGTCGTCGCCCGCCACCGCGATCACGCCACCCCAGGGCGTGGTGCCGGCCATGTTGGCGTGCTTGAAGACATCGCCACAACGGTCCACGCCCGGCCCTTTGCCGTACCAGATGCCGAACACGCCGTCAAACTTGTTCGAGCCGGGCGGTGCAAAGCCGAGCTGCTGCGTACCCCACAAGGCGGTAGCGGCCAGCTCTTCATTGACGCCGGGCTGAAACACGATGTGCTGCGCCTTGAGGTACTTCTCGGCCTTGACCAGCGCCTGATCGTAATTGCCCAACGGCGAGCCACGGTAGCCGCTGATGAAGCCTGCAGTGTTTTTGCCAAGCAACTGGTCACGCGCCTGCTGCAACATCGGCAGCCGCACCAGCGCTTGCACGCCGCTCATGAAGGCCCGGCCGTGCGCCAGTTCGTATTTGTCGTCCAACGTGACGGCGTTGAGCGCCTGACGAATGGATTCGGGCAGTGGGGCGTTCATGGTGCTTTGTCTCCTGCGTGCCGGCAGTGGCCCTGCCGTGTCGTCAAATCTTGAAGGCTCTACGACAGAGTGTAGGCGTCTCCCGCAGACAAGTCCGTTTAGCCTGAAATTTATAGCAAATCAGGCTGCAGCCCGCTTGAAATATGCGTAAGCAGCTATTCTTAGTGAAGCAACTTATTCCTCATCCAAGTCCTGCTGGGCGGCCCACTGAGGGCCACAGCGCATGCGCCGCCCGGGTGCGCGTCAGAGCGCTTTGTCGATCGCCGCCAGCAGGGGCTTCGCTTGCGGTTCCACTTGGCTGGCAAAGTTCGCAACCACTTTGCCCGAGCGGTCAATCAGGTATTTGTGAAAGTTCCACCGCGGCGACTGGCCGGTGGCTTGGGCCAGAGCCGCGTACAGCGGGTTGCGGCCGGAGCCGGACACGGCGGTCTTGGAGAACATCGGGAATTTGACGGCGTAGGTGTTGTAGCAAAAGTCGGCAATTTCCTTGTCGCTGCCGGGCTCCTGTTTGCCAAAGTCATTGGACGGAAAGCCCAGCACCACCAGGCCTTTGCTCTGGTAAGTCGCATACAGCGCCTCCAACCCTTCGTACTGGCCGGTAAAGCCGCAGTAGCTGGCGGTGTTGACCACCAGAACGACCTTGCCGGCGTACTGACACAGGTCTTGCGGCGCCTCGTCTTGCAGACGCTTGAAGCTGTGCTTCAAAATGGGCGGGCAAGCGGCACTGGAGGCGGCGACAGGTGCCGGGCGCGGTGCCGGCACGGCGGGCGCCGCCTGGACGAAGGGGCTGGCAAAAAGTGCCGCCACCAGGGCGGTGTGGCGCAGTGCGGGGTTCAAGAAAATCATAGCTGGCACCCTTTGCTCGTGTTGAGATTGCGCCAGCTTAGCCATTTGCCTGAGACCTTTCAGGGCGCCAGGGCAAGGCGCGGCACGGACGGCGGCGTCATCCACTGCTGCAGCTGGGCGTAGACCGCCTGGCTGTCGAGCAGCCCCAAGTGATTCATGCCGTAAAACACGTGCTGGCGTTCGGGCGGGATGTTGAGCGCGCGGGCGCTGTTGCGGTGTTGACCCAGGGCGCTCTTCACCGGAACCAGACCGTCCCCCACCAATTTCCCACGAAGCTCACTGGGCTTGCTGGAGATCATGGCCGCAATGGCGTAACACTTGACGCCTTGGGGCAGCTGCGAAATCGCCCTTTGATCGGCAAAGTGCGCAAAGCGGTTGCGGCCAGACCAATCCTCTTGCACCAGGTTGCCGTGGCGCAGGTCCGTGGTGCCGGCGCTGCGAATCTTGCCCAGGCGCGACAGCGCATGCGAATAAGGGCTGATCTCAAGCGCTTTGTCCACCAGGTTGCCGGCCTGCTCCAGCATCGAGCCATGGTGCGGCGTGCCCAGGAAAAACAGCTTGTTAACTCGCCCCAACCAACCGTGCCTGGCCTTGGCGCCGTAATGAAAGGCGCTGCGCGCCACCAGCCCCCCCATGCTGTAGCCCACGATGCACAGCTCCTGCACCGGCACCGGCCATTCATGCACCAGCTGTTCCAGCACATCCGCCAGGGCACGGCCATTTTCTGAAATATGCAGGCCGCTGTTGTAGCGCAGATAAACCGGGGTAAAGCCGTTGGCAGCTGCCAACTCTTCGCCGTGGTCGTGCCCATGGCGACACCACTGCAATTCATTCATACAGTGGCCATGGAGCAGCAACAACACTTTGCCAGAAGGCTGGGCGATGGCCTCTGCGAGCGAATCCCGGCTGAGTTCGAGCACCTGGTCGCCGTGGCGCAAGCTCATCGGGATCGTCAACGGGTTGTGGTGCGCCTTCATGTGGTCGCCCAGAACGCCGTTCAAAACGGAAATCAGCGCATCGCGCCGGCGCGAGGACTCCAGCTCGATCAGCTCGGGCTGCAAATGCGTCAGTGCCGTGTCTATCCCGCTGCCGACCCGTTTCGTGATCCCGCGAACAGCGTCATAAACGAAGCCACTGGTGCCCGCCAAGACCCGGTAAATCACTCCGTGCAGTCCCTTTGGCGCCTGGGTGCTGCCCTTACCCAAGGGCAAGGGCTGGCGCAAAATGGTCTGGTGCATGGCTTGCACCAGATCGGTGACGCCCAGGGTTGCCTGCACGACGAGCTGGCTGCAGCCCTGAATGTCAGCGAGGTGAACGTGTGTTGTCTTCATGGGTTGTCTCCGTGGGCGCTTTGATCGCTTGGTCGGCGCTGCCAAGCATCAGCCAAAATTTGGGAATTTGCGCTACCCGGCCAGCTTGTCCATGCCGGCCTGGATGCGACTCTCGATTTCGGTGTACATCTGTTGCACCTATTGGGCATCAGGGCCGGGTGGCTCTTTGTGAAGGTGTTCATGCTGCTGCGCTTTCTGGTCAAGAAACACTTAGACCGTGGCGGCGAGGCTGCGAATATGGCTCGCCACCACCAGCAGCTGCGCCTGGTCCATGCGGACAATGAAATTGCGACTCACCGAATTGATGAGCCTGACCGCACCAGACATGCCCAGCCGGGCAGATTGCTCGGCGACAAAGCCGACCTTGGCCTGCTTGAGGGCCTTCAAAAAATAATAGTCCATGCCCGCTTCGATCAACTCGGCTACGAGGTCGGCCAATGCCTCGCCGTGCTTGGGGTGCTCCGGCCTGGCTTGCAGCCCATCGAGCACACTGTTGGTCCTGGTGCGCAGCGCCTTCGAATGGTAAAAGCGCAAGGACGGCTCAACCGACGGCGCCAGCGCTGGCTCCTTGCTCGATGGGGTGGCGCGCGCGGGCTTGACCAACGCCCCGGCGGGCCGTTTGGCGGCTGGCTTGGCTGAAACTTTGGCGGGGGCCTTTGCCGGGACTTTTGCTGTGCTAACCATGGCTTCTCCTTTAATTTGTTGCGTCGCGCTTGGCCAGCGACTGGTCCTATTGTGTACAGTCGTACACTCAAAGTCCATATTTATTTTTAGATTTAGAGTAAGACACCCAATTTGTTCGTCGCTCTTCTTGGTTTTAAATGAAGAGAAGACGGCCATGGCTTGTTAAGATACAAACGTACACACCTATGATTACTCCCATGCCGCAACGCGCTTTGAGTTTGGGCCAGCCCGATGCCAGCCCTATCGCCCGCACCTAAACGCCAAGACAGCCTGAGCCGCAGTGAGCGCAAGGACCAGACCCGCGCCATCTTGTTGCAGGCAGCACTGCAACTGATTGGCGAGGGCCGCAGTTTTGCCAGTCTGGGCATACGCGAAATTGCCCGTCAGGCCGGTGTTGTTCCGAATGCGTTTTACCGCCATTTCCGCAGCACCGACGCACTGGGGCTGGCCCTGGTGGAGGAGTCCGGCATCACGCTGCGGCGCCTGCTGCGCGAGGCGCGCCAGGTGGGGGATGCAAAAAACAAGATGCTGCGCCGTTCGGTGCAGGTGTACTTCGAATACGTCAAGCAAAATCGCCTGCAGTTTCTCTTCATCTCAAGCGAGCGCTCGGGCGGCAGCAAGAATTTGCGTCTGGCGGTTCGAAATGACATGGTGCACTTCAGCATTGAAATGGCGCAGGACTTTCGGCGCCTGGCGCTGTACAACGAGATGCCAACCGCCACGCTGCAAATGGTGTGCGGCCTGATCGTCAACACCATGCTGGCAGCCGCCCCTGAAATCCTGGACCTGCCGCCCGGCCAGCCTTTGCTGGAGGCAGAAACCCTGGAGAACTTTGTGCAACAACTGCAAATCGTACTTTTGGGCGCAGACTGCTGGAAAGATCGGGCTCAGCGCCAACCCCAACCTGAAAGACAACATGACCGCTGAAAAATTTGATTTTGACTGGCTTGTGATCGGCTCTGGCTTTGGCGGCAGCGTCTCGGCGCTGCGCTTATCCGAGAAGGGCTACACGGTGGGCGTGCTCGAATGCGGGCGCCGTTTTAGCGACGACGACATGGCCGCGTCAACCTGGCAGCTGGGACGCTACCTTTGGGCGCCCGCCCTGGGCCTGAAGGGCGTCCTGCGCTTGAGTCCATTCAAAGACATTTTTGTCGGCAGTGGCTCGGGCGTGGGCGGCGGCAGCCTGGTCTACGCGAACACGCTGTACCGGGCCAAGCCCGAGTTCTTCCGCAACCCGCAGTGGTGTGAGACCGGCGACTGGGCGCGGGACTTGCAGCCGCACTACGACACCGCAGAACGCATGCTAGGTGTGCAGATCGTGCCCTTTGAGTCCGTCAACCAACAGCTTATTCTTGAGATGGCGCGCCACTATGGCACCGAAGCCACCTTCCGGCGCACGCCGTGCGCGGTCTACTTCGGTGAAGCCGGAAAGACCGTCAAGGACCCCTATTTCGGTGGCGCCGGTCCGGACCGCACCGGTTGCACCCGCTGCGGCGCCTGCATGGTGGGCTGCCGGGTGGGCGCCAAGAACACGCTGCTGAAAAACTACCTGTGGTTCGCTGAAAAACTCGGCGCGCGCATCCTGCCCGAACATCAGGTGGTCGATGTCGCACCGCTGGGCGCACCCGACGGCAGCGCGGGCTACCGCGTGACCACCGAGCGCCCGGGCGCCTGGTTTTTCAAGGACCGAAAGAGCTTCACGGCCCATGGCGTGGTCTTCGCCGCCGGTCCGCTGGGCACCAACCACCTGCTGGCCAACTGCAAACACGGCGGCTCGCTGCCCCGGGTCAGCGAGCGACTTGGTGAACTGGTGCGCACCAACAGTGAATCCCTGCTGGCCGTGCGCATGCCCGAGGACATCAACAACTGGAATGACGTGGCCATCAGCAGCAGCATTCACGTCGATCACGACACCCACGTTGAGTTTGTCAACTACGGCAAAAACGGCGATCTGATGTCGCTGCTATACACCGTGCTCGTAGGCAATGGCAACCGGCTGACGCGCCCGCTCTTGTGGCTGGGCAGCATGGCGCGGCGCCCGCTGCAATGGGCCAAGACGCTCTGGCCGGTCGGCTGGAGCCGGCGTGTGGTGATCATGCTGGTGATGCAGGCGCTCGACAACGCCATTGCCATGCGCGCCAAAAAACGCTGGTTCGGGCGCGGCTACGCGCTGAGCACCGAACAAAATACCGACAAGCCCAACCCCACGTTCATTGCCGCGGCGAATGCCGCCGCAGCCTGGTTTGCCCAGCACACCGGCGGCATTGCCCAGAGCACGACGCTGGAGGCCGTGGCCAATGTGCCGTCCACCGCCCACCTGCTGGGCGGCGCCGTCATTGGCGCCAACGCCGCGCACGGCGTGATTGATCACCGCCTGTGCGTTTTTGGCTATCAAAATCTGCTGGTCTGTGATGGTGCCGCCATGCCAGCCAACCCGGGCGTCAATCCGTCGCTGACGATTGCCGCGCTGGCCGAGCATGCGATGGCGCAGATTGCGCCTGCGGGCATTTAAGCTTGCGGCTTCACCACCGGTCCGACCACGCCATCCAGGTTGGAGACCAGTGCTTTGCGGTACTCCGAGACATAGAACTCCAGCGCCTGCGCCCGATCCTGTTCGGCGCCATTGTGAGACAGAAAATTGAAGGCGTTGTAGCGGCCGGCGGCGAACAAGATGGCTGCGCTGACCTCTCCGTCTTGCCCGCCCTGGGCCAAGCGGTTGGCAAGATGGATGAACTCGTCGACGAGCTTGAGAAATTCTGGAGGGTAAGCCATGGTGATATTTTCTGGAGGAATTTAAGTTTAAGACAACAGGCTTCGTCGGGCTTTGTCGTTTTGCAAAGTCAGACCTCAGTTATAAATGCAAAATATGCCCAACAAAAAAAGACCCTGCCATGCGAAAAATAACTAACCTTATCCCGTCCCTGCTCTTGGCCGCTTTGCTGACCGTGTCCGCGTCGTCGGCTCAGGCGCAAACCGCAGCACCTGCTGGCGAGTCCACGGCCCTTCTGGCAAGTGCGCTTGAATTAAAGGCTGACGCCGAACGCGGCGGCGCCGAGTTCAAGGCGCAATCGTGCTCGCGCTGCCACAGAAAGGACGCATCGGGCCGCCCTGACAGTGATACGCCGCGACTCTCTGGGCAACACGCCTCAGTGATCGTCAAGCAGGTTCTCGATATTCGCAGCGGCCGGCGCAACAACCCGCCCATGAAGCCCCTTGTTTCCGAAGAAAAACTAAGCCTGCAAAACTTGGCCGATATCGCCGCCTACCTGCAAGCGCTGCCGGTGTCTGGCGCGATTGCCAAGGGTCCTGGGTCAGGCGTGGCGCGGGGCAAGAAATTATTCACAAAGGACTGCGCTGGCTGTCACGGTGCAGCGGGCGAAGGCCATGCCGTCGTATTTGCGCCCATGGTGGCGGCACAACACTACACTTATCTGTTGCGTGAACTCGAATTCATTCGCAATGGAGAGCGGGGCAACTCCAACCCGGCGATGGCCAGCCTGCTCAAGACCTACGCGCAGGACGACTTAGAGGCCGTCGCCGACTACATGGCGCAATTGCCCGCGCCCAAGCGCAAGTAAACGGTCGCCATGGCGCAGGCGCTAATCGTCAGATGCGTCAACGATCAAGCCCTTGCCGCCCAAGTAGGAAAGGAGCACAAAGACAACCGATGCCGCCATCAGGAATGCGGGGATTCGGGTTGAGTAATCTCTGCGGTTTTGGTGCAGGGCTGGGACAGAATTTTTCATGGCTCTTTGCGCTTTCTCCCGTAATTGGATGTGGGGGGGGAAGGAATACTAGCAATGTTTCACGGGCACTGCATAAAAGATTTTGGCCCGAGAAAACTTCTGTTACAAAAGTCTTTCACCGCGTGCCATCGTTAACGCCTGCCCACCTGTGCGCGATGGCAGTGCAGGGACAGCATCGCGGCGTCAGCATCAACAGATTGTCAATTACATCGAGACTCATTTCACAAGCCGCAAGCTGACTCTGGCCGCCCTTTCTTCAACGCCAGCGCCGCCTCGTACAAGGCGTTGCGCGAGGCGCCCGTGATCTCGGCTGTGAGCTTGACTGCGGTCTTCAAGGGCAGTTCGGCCAGCAGCAGCGCAAGGACGCGCTGCTCGGCGCCCGCATCTGCCACCACGGTCGCCGGATGCAGCACCAGCACAAACTCGCCGCGGCTGCGGTTGGGATCAATCTGCAACCAGCCGGGGAAATCCTGCGCCGCGAGGGTGGCGATTTCTTCAAACTGCTTGGTCAACTCGCGCCCGATGGTGAGCGGGCGTTCGCCCAGGGTGGCCAATGCGGTGGCGAGCGCTTCAATGCGGTGCGGCGCCTCCAGCAGCACCACGGCGCGCGCTTCCCCAGCCAGCGCTTCGACTGCGCTGGCACGTTCACCCGATTTTGATGACAAGAAGCCAACAAAGACAAAGCCGCCTTGCTGGGCGTCGTCCCCGCTCACTCCGGCCACGCTCAAGGCGGCGGTGACGCTGCTGGCACCGGGCAATGGCACGACGGGTAGGCGCGCCTGACGCACCGCGGCAACTAGGCGCGCGCCCGGGTCACTGACAGCGGGCGTGCCAGCGTCACTGGCGTAGGCCACGCGCTGCCCCTGCTGCAGCCGCTCAATCACCACCTGCGCCGCCTGGGACTCATTGTGCTGGTGCAGCGCGAGCAGTTGCGCGCTTGTTTTTTCAATGCCATAAGCGCGCAGTAAGGCCTGGGTATGACGCGTGTCCTCGCAGGCGATGGTGTCGGCCAACTGCAGTACGTGCAACGCGCGCAGGCTGATGTCCGCCAGGTTTCCAATCGGCGTGGCGACCACGTAAAGCGCGCCGGGCGGATAATTCTGGCCACCAGCCGCCGTGGACGCAGCAGCCAGGGCAGAGGCATACAAGTGGGCGTAAACAGAACTCAATGGCATTCCTTCAAATCATGGCCAAGATCGGCACCAGCAAGCAAGCAGGTGATGCCGCCGAAGATGCCGCGCTGCGCCATCTGCAACAGGCGGGTTTGCGCTTGCTCGAGCGCAATTATCGGACGCCCGGGCGTGGCGGTGGAGAAATTGACCTGATCATGCGCACACCCGATGGCACCACAGTGTTTGTCGAGGTGCGCCAACGCGCCAGCGCCAGCCACGGCGGGGCCGCGGCCAGCATCAGCGCCACCAAGCAGCGGCGCCTCATTTTTGCGGCGCGTCACTATTTGATGCGTTTGCGCGAGACGCCGCCCTGCCGCTTTGATGTAGTGCTGCTGGAGAGCGGCCGCCTTGAATGGTTGCCCGCTGCGTTTGAGGCGTATTGAAGGAGGGGCCGGGTATCATCACGCCTATGCTAGAGCAACGTATTCAACAACACTTTATCGACAGCGCCGACCTGAAGTACCAGGCCGCGCCGCTTCTGAGCAAACCGATCGCCGCCGCCGTGCAGGCAATGCTGGCCTGCGTGACCAGTGGTGGCAAAGTGCTGGCCTGCGGCAACGGCGGCTCAGCGGCCAATGCACAGCATTTTTCGGCTCAATTTGTCGGGCGCTACGAGCGTGAGCGCCCCGAGTTGGCGGCCATTGCGCTCACCACCGACAGCTCCATCCTCACGGCCATTGCCAACGACTACGACTTCAGCGTTATTTTTTCACGCCAGGTGCGCGCGCTGGGGCACCCTGGCGACGTATTGCTGGCCATCTCCACCAGCGGCAATTCAGCCAATGTGCTGGCCGCCATTGAGGCCGCGCACGAGCGCGAAATGGTGGTGGTGGGCTTGACCGGGCACGGCGGCGGCAAGATGAGCCACGCCCTGCGCGATACTGATGTGCTTATTTGCGTCCCGCACGATCGCACCGCGCGCATCCAGGAAGTGCACCTTCTGGCGTTGCACTGCATCTGTGATGCGCTCGACTCCCAACTCCTTGGAGACCAGGAAACATGACCCTGAAATTAACGACCCTAAAGCTTTTGCCCCTGCTGCTTCTGAGCGCCAGCCTGGGCGGCGCGCTGAGCGCTTGCGCGCCCATCATCATCGGTGGAGCCGTCGTCGGCTCGCTGATGGCGACCGACCGCCGCACGGCGGGCACCCAAATTGAAGACGAAGGCATTGAACTGCGCGCGTCCAGTCGCATCCGCGAAAGCCTCGGTGACCGGGTTCATGTCAACGTGACCAGCTACAACCGCCAGGTGCTGTTGACGGGCGAGGTACCCAACGCACAGGACAAGCAACTGGTGGAACAGGTGGTCTCGCAGGTTGAAAATGTGCGCAGCATCGTCAATGAACTGGCGCTGTTGGGGCATTCGACCCTGACCCAACGCTCATCGGATGCGCTGGTGACCGGCAAGGTCAAAGCCGGTTTGTTGGATGCCAAAGACCTGTTTGCCAACGCCTTCAAAGTGGTGACCGAGCGCGGCACCACCTATTTGATGGGCCGCGTCACGCAGCGCGAAGCCAACCGAGCCACCGACATCACCCGCGCCACCGGCGGCGTGCAAAAGGTCGTTCGCCTGCTGGAAATCATCAGCGAAGAAGAGCTGAAAAACCAGTTGCCCAAGCCAGCACCGGTTGAGGCCAAGAAATAAGGAAATTTCAGCGCGGGCTGCCCCACAAGCCCTAACGCAGCCGTTTGATCAGGCTTGAGGTGTCCCAGCGCTGACCGCCCATGTGCTGCACGTCGGCATAGAACTGGTCCACCAGCGCCGTGACTGGCAAGCGCGCACCGTTGCGCTTGGCCTCGTCGAGCACCAGAGCCAGGTCCTTGCGCATCCAGTCGACGGCAAAACCGAAATCGAATTTGTCAGCCACCATGGTCTTGCCACGGTTGTCGAGCTGCCAGCTTTGCGCCGCCCCTTTGCCAATCACGTCGAGTACCTGATTCATGTCCAGCCCGGCCTGCTGGCCAAAGGCAATCGCCTCAGACAGGCCCTGCACCAGACCAGCAATGCAAATCTGGTTCACCATCTTGGCCAATTGCCCGGCACCGCTCTCACCCAGGCGCGTGAAGGCTTTGGCATAGGCCATCGCCACCGGTTGCGCCCGGTCAAACGCGGCCTGGTCACCGCCGCACATCACGGTCAACTGGCCGTTTTGCGCGCCGGCCTGGCCGCCCGATACCGGCGCATCAATGAAGTGCAGGCCCAGGTCCTTGGCCGCGCAGTACAGCTCGCGCGCGACGCTGGCGGATGCGGTGGTGTGATCCACCAACACGCTGCCCGGAGCCATGCCGGCAAAAGCGCCATCGACACCCAGGGTGACTTGCGCCAAATCATCGTCGTTGCCGACGCAGCAAAACACCAGTTCGGCCTGCTGCACCGCCAGTCGCGGTGTTTCAGCATGATTTAGGCCTCTAGCCCCCGTGTATTCGGCACACCATGCTATTGATTTAGAAGTTGTTCGGTTGTACACGGTGACCTGATGGCCGGCCTGCGCCAGATGTCCGGCCATCGGATAACCCATGACGCCCAAGCCCAAGAAGGCCACCTTGCGGGATGGCGTGGCTGCATAGGCCTTGATTGGTTTGCTGTTCATGGTGCGCTTTGTTCCTACATGATGGAGAAGTTTTCGGTGCCGGCGCCCAGGTCCTGGGCTTTGCCGCGCTTGCTGTTGAGCTTGATCTGCAGGCGCAGGTCGTTGAGCGAATCGGCGTTGCGCAGCGCATCCTCAAAAGTGATCAGGTTGGCCTCGTAGGCATCGTACAAAGCCTGGTCAAAGGTCTGCATGCCCAGGTTGCGGCTTTTTTTCATGATCTCCTTGATCTCTGAGACTTCGCCCTTGAAGATCATGTCGGAGATCAGCGGCGTGTTGAGCATGATCTCGACCACCGCATAGCGCCCGCGCCCGTCCTGTTTCGGGATCAGCCGCTGCGACACCAGCGCTTTCAGGTTGAGCGACAGGTCCATCAACAGTTGCGCGCGCCGCTCTTCAGGGAAGAAGTTGATGATCCGGTCAAGCGCCTGATTGGCGCTGTTGGCGTGCAAGGTGGCCAGACACAAATGCCCGGTTTCGGCAAAGGCCACGGCATGCTCCATGGTCTCGCGGTCGCGAATCTCACCCATCAAAATCACATCGGGCGCCTGGCGCAGCGTGTTCTTCAGCGCCGCACCCCAACTGTCAGTGTCGATGCCGACCTCGCGCTGCGTGACCACGCAATTTTTGTGCGGGTGCACGAACTCGATCGGGTCCTCGATGGTGATGATGTGACCGAATGAGTTTTCGTTGCGCCAGTCCACCATCGCCGCCAGCGTGGTCGATTTGCCCGAGCCGGTGGCGCCGACCAATATGCACAGGCCACGCTTGGAAGAGGCCACGTCTTTGAGCACCGTCGGCACACCGAGGCCGTCAATGGTGGGCACGCTCATTGGAATCACCCGCAGCACCATGCCCACGCGGCCCTGCTGAATGAAGGCGCTGACGCGAAAGCGCCCGACGCCGGGCGGCGCGATCGCAAAGTTGCATTCTTTCGTGCGCTCGAACTCGGCCACCTGCCTGTCGTTCATGATCGAGCGCGCCAACGACATGGTGTGCGATGCGGTGAGCGGCTGCGGCGACACCTTGGTGACCTTGCCGTCGACTTTGACGGCGGGCGGAAAATCAGCCGTGATGAACAAGTCGCTGCCGTTGCGGCTGACCATCAGTTTGAGCAGGTCGTTGATGAATTTGGTGGCTTGATCGCGTTCCATGAGAACACCTCGGGGTTATTGGGGTCGTGGGGGAAGCGCAATGCCGGCGGTGACGAGCGGGGGAACCCGTTTCGACGCCGGGCCGCCCCAAGGCGAAACAGCCCCCTCGGGGGGCAGCGCAGTACGCGAAGCGACAAGCGTGGGGGCCATGCTCTAGCCGGGGAAATTCTCGGGAATCTTGGCTTTAGAGCGCGCCTCTGAAGGGCTGATGACGTTGCGTTTGACCAGGTCGCTCAGGTTCTGGTCCAAGGTCTGCATCCCGACGCTGTTGCCGGTCTGAATGCTCGAGTACATCTGCGCCACCTTGGCTTCGCGGATCAGGTTGCGGATCGCGCTGGTGCCCAGCATGATCTCGTGCGCTGCCACGCGGCCCTGGCCGTCCTTGGTCTTGCACAAGGTCTGCGAGATCACAGCCTGCAAGGATTCGGACAACATCGCGCGCACCATCTCTTTTTCTTCGGCCGGAAAGACGTCAATGATGCGGTCAATGGTCTTGGCAGCACTGGAGGTGTGCAAGGTGCCAAACACCAGATGGCCGGTTTCCGCCGCCGTCATGGCCAGGCGGATGGTTTCCAGGTCGCGCATTTCGCCCACCAGGATGGCGTCCGGGTCTTCACGCAGGGCCGAGCGCAGCGCGGCGGCAAAGCTCAGCGTGTGGGTGCCGACCTCGCGCTGGTTGACCAGGCATTTTTTGGACTCATGCACGAACTCGATCGGGTCTTCCACCGTCAGGATGTGGCCAAACTCGGTCTCGTTCAGGAAATTGACCATGGCGGCCAGCGTGGTCGACTTGCCGGAACCGGTCGGTCCGGTCACCAGCACCAGGCCACGCGGTTTCAGTGCCAGGTCGGCAAAGATCTTCGGCGCATTCAACTGCTCCAGCGTCAGGATTTTGCTCGGGATGGTGCGAAACACCGCGCCGGCGCCGCGCTGCTGGTTGTAGGCATTGACCCGAAAGCGCGCCAACCCCTCAATCTCGAAGGAAAAATCGACCTCCAGAAACTCTTCATAGGCCTTGCGCTGCGAGTCGTTCATGATGTCGTAGACCATGGCGTGCACCTGCTTGTGGTCCAGCGCCTCGACGTTGATGCGCCGCACATCGCCATTGACGCGGATCATCGGTGGCAGGCCCGAAGAGAGGTGCAGGTCAGACGCTTTGTTCTTGACGCTGAAGGCCAGTAATTGGGTAATGTCCACTAAGTTCCCGATGGTTTGTTACGCTTAGGGCAATTATGACCACGATTCAAAGCCCACTGCCGACCCAACTGCAAACTGTTCGCGCGCGCATCGCGGCCGCCTGCCACGCTTGCGGCCGTGCTGCCAGCGAGGTCACGCTGCTGGCCGTGTCCAAGACCGTCAACCTCGAGGTCGTCACGCAGGCTTTTGAGGCCGGGCAGAGCGCCTTTGGCGAAAACTACATTCAGGAAGCGGTGGAGAAAATTATGGGCTTGCGTCATTTGCCGATTGAATGGCACTGCATCGGCCCGATCCAGAGCAACAAGACACGCCTGGTGGCCGAGCACTTTGACTGGGTGCAGACGATCGACCGGCTCAAGATCGCGCAGCGACTGAGCGAGCAGCGCCCCGCTGGGCTGGCCCCGTTGCAGGTGTGTATTCAGGTCAACGTGGACGCTGGCAAAGCCAAGTCGGGCGTGGCGCCTGATGAGGCGCTGGCGCTGGCCCAAGGCGTGGCAACGCTGCCCAACTTGCGCCTGCGCGGGATCATGAGTATCCCAGAACCAGCTTCTGATTTTGTAGCTGCTTGCGCCCTGTTTGCAAGGGTAAAGGGCGTATTTGATGCATTGAACGCGCAAGGTCTGGCGCTTGATACGCTGTCGATGGGCATGAGCGCCGACATGGAGGCAGCGATCCAGTCAGGCAGCACCATGGTGCGGGTCGGCAGCGCCATCTTTGGCGCGCGAGCCCGTGTTAACTGAGACGCCTCGCCGCTGCCCGCAGCGCCTGCGGCATTGTGCCTGCGGCGCAAAGCGCAGGATTCGCTGACGCGACTACGTGGCTTACAGCCCCGCCGCTGCCCGCAGCGCCTGCGCTTGGTCGGTGCGCTCCCAGGTGAACTCGGGCTCTTCCCGGCCAAAGTGGCCGTAGGCGGCGGTCTTTTCATAGATTGGGCGCAGCAGGTCCAGCATCTGGATGATGCCTTTGGGGCGCAGGTCAAAAAGCTCGTGCACCAGTTCCGCGATCTTGTCGTCCGGGATCACGCCGGTGCCTTCGGTGTACACCGTCACGTTCATCGGTTTGGCCACGCCAATGGCGTAGGCCACCTGGATCTGGCACTGCCGTGCCAAGCCAGCCGCCACAATGTTTTTGGCCACATAGCGGGCAGCGTAAGCGGCGGAGCGGTCCACCTTGGTTGGGTCTTTGCCGCTGAAAGCGCCGCCGCCGTGCGGGCAGGCGCCGCCGTAGGTGTCCACGATGATCTTGCGCCCAGTCAGGCCGCAGTCGCCTTGCGGGCCACCGACCACAAAGCGGCCGGTCGGGTTGATCAGGTACTTGGTGTCGGCGGTCAGCCACTCCTTCGGACAGACCGGTTTGATGATGTCTTCGATGATGGCCTCAATGAAGGCGGGCTTCATCTTGTGGCCGTCGCTCATCTCGGGGCTGTGCTGGCTTGACAGCACCACGGTGTCAATGCTGTGCGGCTTGCCGTCAACGTAGCGCATGGTGATCTGGCTCTTGGCATCGGGCCGCAGAAAGGGCAGGCGACCGTCTTTGCGCAATTGCGCCTGGCGCTCGACCAGGCGGTGCGCGTAATAGATCGGTGCGGGCATCAGCTCGGGCGTCTCGTTGCAGGCGTAGCCGAACATCAGGCCCTGGTCGCCGGCTCCGGTGTTGAGGTGGTCGTCAGACGCGTGGTCCACACCCTGGGCGATGTCATTGCTCTGCTTGTCGTAGGCCACCAGCACGGCGCAGCCTTTGTAGTCGATGCCGTAGTCGGTGTTGTCGTAGCCGATGCGCTTCAAGGTGTCGCGCGCCACCTGGATGTAGTCCACATGCGCGTTGGTGGTGATCTCACCCGCCAGCACCACCAGGCCGGTGTTGCACAGGGTTTCGGCGGCGACACGAGATTTCGGGTCTTGCAAGAAGACGGCATCGAGAATTGCGTCAGAGATCTGGTCGGCCACCTTGTCGGGGTGGCCTTCAGAAACAGACTCGGAGGTAAAGAGAAAATCGTTCGCCATGGTGGAAAGCTCCAATTGAAAAGTAAAACAACAAAGTTCGCGTTGCTTGGGCTTTTCGGGCTTTCGGCGAACGCTTTAGCAGATTCGTCAAATGATTGACAAGGCACAATGGCAGCTCTTTGCAAACCGCCTTTGTGTGTCGCCCTGCAAGTAGTTCTGTAACTCAGCGACCGGCGTAGTTTATCCGACCCATGAGCACCCTCTTCAAGACCCTGTCCACCCTGCCGCTGTGGCTATTGCACGCCGTGGGCTGGAGTTTGGGTTGGCTGGTGTTCGCGCTCTCGGGGGTTTATCGCGGGCGTTTTCTGGCGAACGCGCGTCAGGCGGGCCTGGTGTGGCGGCAATGGCGGGGCGCTGTAGGAGAGAGCGGCAAGCTGGTAGCCGAGCTGCCGCGCCTGTGGCTGGGCCGGCCGGTGCCGGTGCAATGGGTCGGTGCGCAGCATGTTGAAGAAGCGCTGGCGCTGAGGCGCGGCGTGCTGTTCTTGACGCCGCACCTGGGTTGCTTTGAGGTCGCCGCCCAGGCCTATGCGCAGCGCTACGGTCAGGTGCAGCCGTTGACCGTGCTGTTTCGTCCGCCGCGTCAAGCCTGGCTGCGGCAACTGGTGAGCACGGCACGCGCGCGCCCCGGCCTGGCCACGGCGCCGACCACGCTGGCCGGTGTCAAGCAGATGATCAAGGCACTCAAAAAAAGCCAATCACTGGCTTTGCTGCCGGACCAGGTGCCGCCGATGGGCATGGGCGTGTGGGCGCCCTTTTTTGGCCGGGACGCCTACACCATGACTTTGTCGGCACGGTTGGCGCAGCAGACCGGCGCGACCGTGCTGATGGCCTGGGGCGAACGCTTGCCCTGGGGCCGGGGTTACCGGGTGCATGTGCAGCCCTTGCCCGCCGCTTTGCCGCTAGAGAACGCGCAGGCGGTGCGGGCCATCAATGCCGCGCTGGAGTCGCTGATTCGCGCCTGCCCGCAGCAGTACCTGTGGGGCTACGCACGCTACAAGCAGCCGCGCCAGGAACTCTGAAAATTTATGACAAATCAGCCGGTAGCCCTCGTCATATAAGCGCGTACAGATATTAATTAAATAGTTTCTTTGCGGCTGTCACGCGGCGTACCTCAGAGATTAGACTAGTCAGTTAAACTAGTTTGATGAATAGACAACCCCTACAGTCTCAGGCAGCGGCGCCGACGTGGCGCCTGCAAGATGCCAAGTCGCAATTTAGCGCGCTGGTCGATCAGGCCATGCGCGGCGTGCCGCAACATGTCACGCGGCGCGGCAAGCAGGCGGTGGTGGTGGTGTCTGAGCATGATTTTGAGGCTTTGCAGCGCAGCGCAACCAGCCCTTCGCCTCGGGCCGCGAACTTGATCGAGCACTTGCTGGCCATCCCGAAAGAGCCCAATCAACTATCCAAGCAAGCAGCTGACGGCATCGGCTTGGATGTGCATCCGCGCGAGATTGATTTCTCATGATTTTGATTGACACCGTGGTGCTGTCGGAGCTGCGCCGCGCCAAGCCCAATGCGGGCGTGGTGGCCTATTTGAAAAGCCAGGATGCCGATGCCATCTTTTTAAGCGCCTTGACGATCGGTGAAATTGAGGCGGGCATTGAGCGCCAGCGTGGTCAAAACGCGCAGTTTGCTGCCGATCTGGCCCAGTGGCTGGCTTTGATAGAGTTGCAGTTTTCCCATTGCATCCTGCCTGTGACCCCGGCGATTGCCAAATTGTGGGGGCGACTGTGTGTGCAGACCGGTAACAAAGGCATCGATAACCTGATCGCTGCCACCGCACTGTGCCACCACCTGACCGTGGTGACCCGTAACGTGAAACATTTTGAGCCTACCGGCGTGCGCGTGTTTGATCCATTCGGCCCTGTAGCCAAGGGGTAATTGAGCCCAATCACGCCAGCCGGTAGGTTTCCAGGTGGATGCTGGTCTCGGTGCTGCTGATGCCGCGAATCAGCCGGATGCGCTCGAGCACATGCGAGAGTTCGGCCAGACTGGTGGCGCGCAGTTCAGCCAGCAGGTCCCAGCGGCCGTTGGTGTCGTGCAGGCAGGCCACGCCCGGCTCGCCGAGCAGGCTGGCAATCACGGCGCGGGTTTCATTACCCGCCACGGCCACGCTCATCCAGGCACTGATCTCATTGGGCTCGGCATCCGGGCGCAAGCGCACGGTGTAGCCGACGATGATGCCGGCGTCTTCAAGCTTGCTGATGCGGTTGCTGACGGTGCCGCGCGACACTCCGAGTTTGCTCGCCAAGGTGGCCACGCTGGTGCGGGCATCCTTGCGCAGGAGTGATAACAATTGGTGATCGGTGGCATCCATGTCGTCATTATGTCAATTTTCTCTGACTAAATGGCAGTTTTTTACCAAAAAGACGGCACAACTGGCGATTTACATTGACATGCCAATTGGAGACACTGCTCTGAACCGGAGCCCCTTCATGAAACACCCCGCCCTGACGCAAACCCAAACGCCAACGCAAACCCAATTCTTGAGCGTCCAGGACGTTGCCGCTCTGGTGTCACACGCCGGCGTCGCCGCCACCTTGACGCGCTTGGCCGACTACATATTGGAGGACTACCGGCGCTGGCCGGACTTTGACAAATGCGCCCGCGTGGCCAGTCATTCGATGGACGGCGTGATCGAGCTGATGCCGATTTCGGACGCCCAGACCTACGCCTTCAAGTACGTCAACGGTCACCCCAAGAACACGCGCCTGGGGCTGCCCACCGTGATGGCCTTTGGCGTGCTGGCCGATGTGGCCACCGGCATCCCGGTGCTGCTGAGCGAACTGACGCTGAGCACCGCCTTGCGCACCGCAGCCATGTCGGCCGTTGCCGCGCGCGCGCTGGCCCGGCCCGACAGCAAAACCATGGCCCTGATCGGCAATGGTGCGCAGGCTGAGTTTCAGGCACTGGCGTTTCACCACCTGCTGGGCATTGAAGAAATCCGGCTGTTCGATACCGACGCCCTGGCCACGCGCAAACTGATGCGCAACCTGCAACACACCGGGCTGCGCCTGAGCGCCTGCAACAGCATTGCGCAGGCGGTGCGCGGCGCCGACATCGTGACCACGGTGACGGCCGACAAAAGCAACGCCACCATTCTCACGCCCGAGCTGATCGAACCCGGCATGCACATCAATGGCGTCGGTGGCGACTGCCCCGGCAAGACCGAGCTGCACCCCGATGTGCTGCGCGCGGCCAGCGTGTTTGTGCAGTACGAGCCGCAGACCCGGATCGAAGGCGATTTGCAGCAGATGCCTCTTGATTTTGCCGTGACCGAGCTCTGGCAGGTGCTGCGCGCGCAAGCGCCGGGGCGCACCTCGGCGGCGCAAATCACGCTCTTTGATTCGGTCGGCTTTGCGCTGGAAGACTACTCGGCGCTGCGCTACCTGCGTGAGGCGGCGCTGGAACTGGGCCTGGGGCAAAAGCTCTCATTGCTACCCGAGTTGGCCAACCCCAAAGACCTGTTCAGCCTGATTCGCCCCGACGCCAGCGCGCGTGCCAACGCCGAACCCGCGTTAGCATTGGCCGCATGAACACCAGCCCACTTTCCCCCAGCGCGCACCGCGCCCCAGAGTGCATCAGCCTGATTGGCGCACCCACCGACATTGGCGCGGGCACGTTAGGTGCCCGCATGGGGCCGGCGGCACTGCGCGTGGCCGGGCTGGCGCAAGCGCTGACGCAGTTGGGGCTGGAAGTCAAAGACTGCGGCAACCTTGATGGCCCGGCCAACCCGTGGCAGGAGCAGGTCAACGGCTTTCGCCACTTGCCCGAAGTGGTGCAATGGAACCAATTGCTTCACGAGGCCATGTATGCAGAACTGCAAGCCGGGCGGCTGCCGATCATGCTCGGCGGCGACCACTGCCTGGCCATCGGCTCGATCAGCGCAGTGGCGCGGCACTGCCGCGATCAGGGTAAGAAGCTGCGCGTTTTGTGGTTTGACGCGCACGCCGACTTCAACACCGCCACCTTGACGCCCAGCGGCAACATCCACGGCATGCCGGTGGCCTGCCTGTGCGGCCACGGCCCGCAGGAACTGATCGAGATCGGCGGCCATGTGCCGGCGCTCTTACCCAAACAAATTCGCCAGATTGGCATTCGCAGCGTCGACGCCGGAGAGAAACGCATGGTCCATGACATCGGCATTGAAGTGTTCGACATGCGCTACATCGACGAGATGGGCATGCGCCACGCCATGGAACTGGCGCTGGCGCTGGTGGATGCCAACACCCATCTGCACGTCAGCCTGGATGTTGATTTTCTGGACCCGGCGATTGCGCCCGGCGTTGGCACCACCGTGCGCGGCGGCCCGACCTACCGCGAGGCGCAGTTATGCATGGAGATGATTGCCGACACCGGCCGCCTGGCCTCGCTCGACGTGGTGGAGCTCAACCCGGCGCTCGATGTGCGCAACCAGACCGCCGAGCTAGCGGTGGATTTGATCGAGAGCCTGTTTGGCAAAAGCACCTTGATGCGCACCGCCCCGGCAGCACGCTGAAGGCGTCTATGGCGCGCGCCTGCAGGGCCCAGGCCCGGTCGGCCAGGTTGGCTCATGAATTGCAATGATATTCATAAAACGCACATATGATCGAAAATTACGCCTATATTTGCTAGTATTTATCTAGCTAATACTGTTTAATTATCGTGGGCTAATGCCATATACGACCGATATGTTGCGTAAACCTATTTATTTGTTTTTTGCACATCATGCCTGCTGCTCAAGCACAACAGGAACGCGACTTCGGCGCAGCAGCGGCAGCAGTTGCACCCCCACCATGCTCACGAGAATCAGAGCGCAACCGGCCAGGCCAGCGGCGTCCAGGCGGTCGCCCATCAGCAGGTAGCCAAAGGCGGCAGCAAACAGGGTTTCAGCTGACAACACAATGGCGGCGTCGCTCGCCTGCGCGTAGCGCTGCGCCACCACCTGAGCGGTAAAGGCCACCCCCACCGACATGACACCGGCGTAGGCCAGCGACCCGCTCGCCGCCTGCAGGCCGGCCCAACTGACAGGCTCCCACGCCAGGCCCCAGGCCAGCGCCAGCAGCCCGCAAACCACAAATTGACCGCCCGCCACCAAAAAGGGCGCTGCCATGCGGTGCGCCACCCGACCGATCAGCAGCACATGAAGCGCCCACGGCAGGGTCGAGGCGATGATCCAGAGATCGCCAGCGCCAATCGACAGCTGCTGCGCACCCGACAGCAAATACGCCCCCGCCAGGCAGGCCAGCGCGCCTGGCCAGACCGACCAATGCGGCCACTGGCGCCATAGCAGCCAACCGAGCACCGTCACCAGCGGCACATAGAGCGCCGTCAGAAAGCCCGCATGGGTGACGCTGGTGCTTACAATGCCGATCTGCTGCATAACGGCACCCAGCGCCAGCAGCGTGCCCAGCCCGGCGATCTTGAGCCCGTCCAGGCGCTGCAGGGTTTTACCCCGGCGCGCAAGACTGCGCCACTCGACCCACATCAGCGGCATGACGACCAGAGCCCCGATCAGAAAGCGCACGCCGGTGAACATCATCGGCCCCAGATGCACCATGCCCCGGCTTTGCGCCACGAAGGCGGAACCCCAGATCAGGGCGACCAGGGTCAACAACAGGTTGGCATTGATACGGGACATAGCTCGGGGCTGGATAATTTTGCGACGCCTGCGCGCCAACGAGATACAAAGAAGGCAGCGAACTCAGCGCCTGGAGCGAAGACCCAGGATGTTACGCGCCTCGTCGGGTGTCGCCACGGCCCGATCGAGCTCGCGGCTGAGGCGTGCGATGCGTGCTACCAACTGCGCGTTGCTGCTGGCCAGCTCACCCTTGCGGTAGTACACATTGTCTTCAAAGCCCACGCGCACATGGCCGCCCAGCACGATGGCCAGCGCACCCAGCGGCAGTTGCGCCGCGCCAATGCCGGCCACAGTCCAGGTCGAGCCCGCAGGCAGTTGAGATTTCAGGTACATCAGCGCCTCGGGTGTGCCCGCCATGCCCCCCGCAAGACCGAGCACAAAGTCAAAGTGTTGCGGGCCGCTCAGCACGCCTTTCTGGAGCCAGCGCAGCGCGGTGCTGAGCATGCCGCTATCGAAGATTTCGAGTTCGGGTTTGACGCCGTGCTGCTGCATCGCACGCAGAAACACCGCCATGTCGGCCGGATGATTCACGAACACGTCGCCGCCGAAGTTGACCGAACCCATCGACAGGGTCGCCATCTCGGGCTGCAAGGTGACGGGCGCGAGGCGCTCGGCCGGCGTCATGCCGACGGCACCGCCGGTGGACACCTGCACGATCACGTCGCAGCGTGCGCGCACCGCCGCGATGATCTGGCGGTAGGTCTCCTTGTCCTGCGTCGGCGTGCCGTCCGGGCGTCTGGCATGCACATGCACGATGGCCGCCCCGGCTTGAAAGCATTCCTGGGCCGCGAGACCGATCTCTTCGGGCGTGATCGGCAGCTTTGGCTGCTGCTCGCGGGTGACTTCGGCGCCGCTCAAGGCGGCGGTGATGATGAGCTTGTCCATGCTCAGCAGCTGATGGGCGCGTGCGCGATACGCTGGCATTGAATTGGCACGACACAGGTGCCGCTGGCTTTGCAGACCATGATCGGCTCGGCCAGCACGTCGGCAGCGGAAGCCTGACCGGCAATGCCCGCAGACGCAATCACCTTGCGCGCCTCAAACACCATCTTGCGCGAGCTCTTGCCCATGGCGACGATGCGCCCGCTGGCCTCGATGTAGTCACCGGCGTAAACCGGCGCCAGAAATTGAACCGCGTCGTAAGCCACAAACAGACCTTCGTCGCCGTCGCTGCGGATCAAGAGCTCGGTCGCGACATCGCCAAACAGGTGCAGCATCCGCGCGCCATCGACCAGACCGCCGGCATAGTGGGCGTCGTGCGCGCTGATGCGCAGTCGGATCAGGCTGGTGTAGTTTTCCATGTTGTTTCCTTTAAAAATTTATTCTTTGCGACCTGCACCAATGACTTGCCATGGGCCGTTCATCAGCGTCCTGATACGCTTCGAATTTAACCCGCGCCGCGGCAGTCATTGGCGGCCTCCTCATGCTGGAGTACCAGAAATCGTCGGCCGCCAAAGCCAGCCACGGCGCTGGCGTTTTTGGTGGGAGAAGAGATCAAAAAATTCAAAAAGCACTTCAATCTGTCTTGAACAAAACTTCAAGCGTCCACTATCCCGCGTGGTAACCGGCAGGGGCGGACACCGATTTCTGGTACCCCAGCATGAGGAGGCCGCCCCTGCCGGTTGCCGCGCGCAGCGAACCAACTCAGCATGAACCGGACAGCATCAGCAACATCAATTCCGCTTGACCCACTCATGAATCGCAAAGGAGGCCACATCTTCCGCATACGATTTGGTGCCAAAACCGGCGTCGTAACCGAGTTCTTTCGCCAGTTCGTGGCTGATGCGCGGGCCGCCCACCACCAGGATGACCTTGTCACGCAAGCCTTCGGCCTCCAGCAGGTCGGCCAGCCGGGTCAGGTTGTCCAGGTGAATGTTTTTTTGCGTCACCACCTGCGACACCAGAATCACATCGGCTTTTTCTTCAATCGCACGCGCCACCAGCACCTCGGAGTCCACCTGCGCCCCGAGGTTGATGGCGCGAATCTCGTGGTAACTCTCCAGCCCCTTGTGGCCGTTGAAGCCCTTCATGTTCATGATGGCGTCAATGCCGACGGTGTGGGCGTCGGTCTCGATCGTGGCGCCGACCACCACCATGCGCCGTTTCATTTTTTCGGCAATCATCGCGTTGATCGCCTCTTTGTCCATGACCTCGTACTCGGGTTTGACGACCGAGAAGCTGGCCAGATCCACTTGATGTTTGCACTGCCCATAAACCACGTAAAAGCTGAAGCCCTGGCCCATGTCTTCGCAATGCACCACGGCGGGATCATCGAGGCCCATCAGCGCCGCCAGCCGCTTGGCGCCTTCTTTGCTGGTCTCATTGAGCGCCACCGGCAAGGTGAAAGACAGCTGGACGCGGCCATCACCGAGCGTGTCGCCGTAGGGTTTAACCCATTGTTCTGGCCGTTTGGATTCAAGCATGGTTTGCTCCTTGGATTGGCAGCATCAATTCAGGAAACGGGTTGTAGTAGTTGTCGGCCTTAGGAATCACGCCATCCAGCCCTTTGCCGCCGGTCGGCGTGCGCGATATGTCGGCAAACAGGCCCTGGCCAATGGCGCCGGGCAGGCCCATGGCTTCGATCTTCGCCAGCATGCTCTCGGCCTGTGCCAGCACCGATTGCGCCCGCAACTCGATCTGGCCGCCGCGCTTGAATTCAATCTCGCTGTGCAGGTCTTTCATGGTGCCAAACACGTATTTGGCGTTCTGGATCGCCAGAAAACGATCCTGGATGAACGGTGTGTGGATCGCCTCGGTCATCATTCCAGCCAAGTGGATGTTTTGCTGCGTCAGCACGCTCACAACGTTGAACAACGCGTCCTGCACCTGGCCTTTGAAAATGTTGCCGGTCATGTGCTTGGTCGGCGGCATGTACTTCAGACAAGCGTCGGGAAACACCTGGCGCACCAGTTGCGCGTGCGCCAGTTCCCACAAGAAACCGTTTTCCATCTCCGGGTGAATCTCGAACGCGTGTCCCAGGCCCATTTGTTCGGGCTTGAGGCCTGACAAATAGGCAAACTGTTCGTTGATCAGTTGCGAGGCCAACACCGTGTGCGCTGCCTCATACGCGTCCGCCGTGGTGAGGTAATTGTCTTCGCCGGTGTTGATGATGATGCCGGCATAGGCATTGACCATGCGCGAGAAAAACTGGTCGATGAAGGTGCGCTGCATGTTGATGTCGCGAAAGATGATGCCGTACATCGAGTCGTTGAGCATCATGTCCAGGCGCTCCACCGCGCCCATGGCCGCGATCTCGGGCATGCACAGGCCCGAGCAGTAGTTGGTCAGGCGGATGTAGCGGCCCACCTTGGCGCCCACATCATCGAGCGCAGCGCGCATCAGGCGAAAGTTCTCCTGCGTGGCGTAGGTGCCGCCAAAACCTTCGGTGGTCGCGCCGAAGGGCACATAGTCCAGCAGGCTCTGGCCGGTGGAGCGGATCACGGCAATGATGTCGGCGCCCTGCTCGGCGGCGGCCCGGGCTTGCAGCACGTCTTCATGGATGTTGCCGGTGGCCACGATCAGGTACAGCCAGGGGGCTTGGCCCTGGCCCAGGGTCTTGATCTGCTCGGCGCGGTGCGCGCGCTGCCCGGCGATGTGCTGGCACGCCATGGCCGCGTGGGCTTGAGCCGCCTGGCGTGCGGCGGCTTCGTCCTGGGGGTAGCTCAATGTCAGAGTGCCAGCGGCAACCGCGTCGGCGATTTGCTGGGCGGTGAAGCCCGTTGTTTGCATGGCGCCGGCCAGAATGATCGCGGCGCCGTGTTGCAGCAGGTTTTGCGCCTGCAAATGTTCCACCACCCGATTGGGCAGCGGCACCTGGTTGTCATCGACACCGTCAACACCCAGCAGGCGCAGCGTGGCGCGCTCCACGGTGGTGGTCGTAAAACCCGCCATCTCGTCAAAGACTTGGTGCGCAATGCGTTGGGCCGAGGCGCGGGCGCGGTCGATCTGCGACTGGTCCAAATGCAACTGGCTCATGTTATCTCCTGTAATTGGTATTTTTCTGTCTGTTCCAGCATCACATCACTGACGCCGTAGCCGGCAAAAGCGGCGCGTGCGGCGGCCAAGAATGCGCTGGCGTCAAAGCTGCCGCCCAGGGGCGAAAAGGGGTTGAGTGTGATGCCTGTCATGTGAATGGCGCGCTGTGCCAGCAAGCGGCCCCCGAGCTGGGAAAAAACCGCCAGATCGGCGGCCTGCACAAACAGCTTGGTGCCGTCGCTCACCACCACGGTGAGGCCCGGCCGGGCCGCTGCCAGGGTCATCAAGGCGTGCCAAAGGCTGCGTCCGACGGCACCGCTGACAGCTATTGTTTGAATAGCCGCTTGCGCATATTCCATAAGGGCTGGAGCCGAATTTAATGTAGAGATATTAGCCAAAAACAACGACTCACCGTGGCTGTCCCACAGCCCCACGCCACCGCTTGCAAAGACCGGCTCGCACAGCTGGCGCACGCAAGCATCGGCCTGCGCGATACCCAAAATGGCGAGACGCTCGCGCGTCTTGCGCAGCACATCCGCCATGCCGCCGCCGATGGCAGCACCCGTGGCCAGAATCACGCCGTCGGCGATGCTGGGGGAGGCATGGTGGCTGCGCCCGAGCGCGCCATCTAGCAACACCAGCGCGGCGCCGCACTGCTGCAGTCGCGCAATGACCTGGCGCTGATCACTGCCACGGGAGGCCCCAGCGATCTCCATCTCGCCCTCATTGAGCACCTTCACCACCACGATCTCACCCATCGGGCTGTCGATGCCGGTGGCGTCGATCAGTTTGGTGCGCACCCTGGCGCGCTCGAGGGTGTTGCGTGCGGTGGCCACCAGTGTGCCGGGCCAGACCAGCACTGGCGGCTTGGGCACATAGAACACCTGATCGCGCTCTTCGCCGTCGCGGCCGATCGAGGTGACGCCGACGGCAACCTGCGCTGCTGCAGCCTGCGCCAGCAGATGGTTCAAGGCCACTGTTTTGCCGGTGTTCTTGGTCATGCCCATTACCGCCAGGGTGCTGAGGCCACTGGCCTGGATGCGCTGCCAAAGCGGGCTGGTTAAAGCAGCCCTACCGGTGTCAGACATAAAGCTGCTCAAACAGCGCGCGCAGCTTGGGGCTCTCGCGCAACAAACCGAGCGCGAACTCGGCGTGCCCGGTGGCGTAGCCGTTGCCGACGATCATCTCCACGTCTTTGCCCACGCCCTCGGCGCCCAGCGCGGCGGCGGTGAAGCTGGTGGCCATCGAAAAGAAGTAAATTTTGCCGTGCTGACGCGTGGCCAGAATGCTACCCATCTCGGTGTTGGGAATGTTGACGCAGTTGATCACCACATCGGCCAGTTGGCCTTCGGTCACGGCAGCCACCGCGTCCATCAAGGCCAGAGCGTCGGTGGCATCGACCTGAAGCGCGTGATCCGCCCAGCCCAGGCCTTTCATGCGCTCGCAGTCCTTCGCAAAGGGCGAGACGCCGATCACGCAACCGGTTGCTCCGGCACGCTTCTTCGCTTCATAAATGCACAGCGTGCCCGACTTGCCGCCACCGCCAATGACCACCACGGTGTGGCCCGGCTGCACCAGTCGAGCCGTTTGCGCCGGTGCACCGGCCACATCCAGAATGGCCAGCGCCAGATTTTCATCAAGGTCGTGAGGCAACCTGGCGTACAGGCCGGTCTCGAACAAAATAGCCTGGCCCTTGATCTCGATCTGGTCCTTGTGCAGGTGAATCTTCTTGATGGCCTCAATGCGCAGCGGCGTGAGCGACAGCGACACCAGCGTGGCAATCTTGTCGCCGACCTTGACATCGATCTTGTCCGCCAACGCCGAGCCAATCTGCGCCACGGTGCCGATCAACATGCCGCCCGAGCCGGTCACCGGGTTATGGTGCTTGCCGCGCTGCGCCACGATGCCAATCACCATCGCGGCAATGCGGCCCTCGTCGTTTTCGCACGCCGCCTTGATTTGCGTGAAGCTGGCGGAGTCGATGTTCAGCGCCGACACGTCGATCAAAATTTCGTTGTCGTAAATGGCCATCGTGTTGTCGAGCTTCCAGGCCGGCTGTGGCAGCACGCCGATGGGGTCGAGCACACGGTGCGTGCCGAAGGGGGAGCCGTGTTTCATGGTGTCACAGGGTGCGGCTGGGCAGGTGGAAGTCCTGGCCCAGGCCCGGCATTTCGACCGTTTTGCCCGCATAGTTGCGGCACTTGACCGTGGTGCCGCTGCCGTCTGGCAAGGCCTCTTCACGCACATAGCTTGGAATGATGGGCAGCTTGCCCAGACCGCCCATGCCGTCAACGATAAAGGTCGGCACCGCCGGGCCACTGATCCAGCCGCGCAGACCTTCGTAGAGCTCGAGCATGCGCCGGTGCGGCACGATGAAATGGTGCGCGCCTTCAACCATGTCGGTCGAATACACATAGTAGGGACGAACGCCCATCTCGATGCTCTGCATGAACAGCTCACGCATCACCTCGACATTGTCATTGACACCCTTGAGGCAAACGGTCTGCAGGCCCATCATGATGCCGGCCTTTTGCAGCAGCTTGATGCGCTGACGCAGCAACGGGGTGATCTCCTTGGGGTGGTTGATGTGGATGTTGACCATCTGCACGCAGTGTTTCTCCAGCACGGCGCACAGCTCGGGCGTCACGCGCGTCGGCATCTGCACCACCATGCGCGAGCCGATGCGCAAAAAGCGCACATGTGGCGCGCGGGTGCGGATCTGGCCCAGAATTTCGTCCAGACGCTCGTCGGTAAAGGTCAGCGGATCGCCACCCGAGAGCAGCACATCGTCGATGTTTTTGTTGTTGGCAATGTAGTCAATAGAGGCTTCGATCTCGTCCTTGTGCACCGAACCGCTGGGCTGGCTGACCATGCGCTTGCGGGTGCAAAAACGGCACAGCGTGGCGCAGGTGTTGCTGACCAAAAACAGCACCCGGCGCGGGTAGCGGTGCACGATGCTGGTGCCGGGGATGGTGTCACCCTCTTCACCGAGCTGGTCGAGCATGGTGGCAAAGCCAGCTTTGGTTTCTTCGTGAAACGTGGGCAGGTACTGCAGACGGATCGGACAGTTCGGGTCATCCCGGTCCATCAGTTGCGCCATGTAGGGCGTGATCGCAATGGCAAACTTCTTGTAGACCGTTTCATTGACGTTCTCGATGTGGTTGAGCACACCGTCGAGTTCCGAGTGGTGCGTGTAGCGGCGTGCAAACTGCTTTTGCCACGACTCGGACTGCGGGTCATAGGCATCAAGCTCCGCGCGAGTCAGCAATTTTTTGGCGGGATTGAAGTCAACTCTTTGCAGCATGGGGAATTCCTGTTCGGTGGCAATGGCCCAAGTAACCGGCGCGATCGCTTGGAGGCTGCAACAAAGTTTAGGCAACAGTGCTGCCAGACAAAATAGGCAAATCGCCTGAATTTGGCCGCTTATTTCAGTCAAAATGCTTGCCTTTCTTACAAGATGATTGATTGACGCATGACCACCTCGCTCGATACCCTGGACCGCCAACTGCTTGACCTGCTCAAGGTCAATGCCCGCCTGCCGATGGTCAAGCTCGCCAAGGCACTGGGCTGCGCGCGCAGCACCGCACAGCTGCGGCTCAAAGCGCTGGAAGACACGGGTGTCATCACGGGTTACACCGTCGGCCTCAGCGCCAACCGCTCGGCGCCCGGCATCCGGGCCATGGTGCTGATTTCAATCGAGTCCAAGAACGAGCCGGAGGTGGTGCGCGCGCTGTCCAAACGACACGAGATCACCAAGCTTTACTCGGTCAGTGGCCGCTACGACTTGTGCGCACTGATCTCGACCGAATCAACCCACGAACTCGATGCTGTGATTGACAAGATGCGCGTGGTCAAAGGCGTGATCGAAACCTTCTCGACGCTATTGCTCGCGACCAAGCTTGACCGGCCCGAATGAGAACGGCGCTAAACGGTTACTGGCGCCGGACGGCCAAAAAAATAGCCCTGAAAATGGGTGCAGCCCAGCTCAAGCAGCGCATCGCGCTGCGCTACGGTTTCGACCCCTTCGGCAATCACCTGCAGGTTCAGGCTGGCACCCAGGGTGACGATGGATTTGACTATGTTGGCGTCTTGCGCATTACCCAGGAAATCGTGCACAAAAGACTGGTCAATCTTGAGCTGGTCCAGCGGCAGCCGCTTGAGCATGCTCAGCGATGAGTAGCCGGTGCCAAAGTCGTCGAGTGAGAAGCGCACGCCCAGCGCCTTGAGCGCGCTCATGCGTGCAATCACGCCCTCCACATCGTCAACCAGCAGGCTCTCGGTCAGCTCCAGCTCCAGACGCTGCGGGTTGGCGCCGGCCTGTAGCAGCGCCTGTTGCACCGTCTGCACAAAGTCGCTCTGGCGAAACTGGCGTGCGCTGACGTTGACCGCAATGCACCACTGCGACTGCGCCGGGTTTGTTGCCCAGGTCGCCAACTGGCGGCAGGCCGTCATCAATATCCAGCGCCCCAGCGGCAGGATCAGGCCGGTCGATTCGGCCACCGCGATGAACTCCAGCGGCGGCACCAGGCCGCGCTGCGGATGCTGCCAGCGCACCAGGGCTTCGACACCGAACTGTTGCCCGGCGGCATCCACCTGGGGCTGGTAATACAACACGAATTCGGCGCGCGTCAGCGCCTGGTGCAGATCGGCCTCGAGCGCGGTGCGGGCGCTCACCTGGGCCTGCATGGCGGGGTTGAAAAAACACAGCGTGTTGCGGCCCTCTGCTTTGGCTCGGTACATCGCCAGGTCGGCCTGCTTGAACAATTCGTCGCGGCTGGTCGGCGCGTCGCCAAACATGGCAATACCAATGCTGGCCGTGCTCTGGTAGTTCTGGTTTTCCAGCAGGTAGGGCTCGGCAATCTGTTGCAGTATCTTTTGCGCCACGTGCTGCGCTTGCTCCAGCGCCGCATCCAGTTCGGGGCTCAGATCGCACAACAGCAGCACGAACTCGTCGCTGCCCTGGCGCGCGAGCGTGTCGCCAGCGCGGGTGCAGGCACCCAGGCGCACGGCCATTTGGCGCAGCAGCTCGTCGCCGATCGCATGCCCGAGCGTGTCATTGAGGTCTTTGAAATTGTCGACATCAATGAACAGCAAGGCGCCACAGTGGTGCTCACGCCCAGTGGCTTTGAGGATTTGCTGCAAACGCTCCATCAGGAAGCGGCGATTGGGCAGCAACGTCAGTGGGTCATAAAAAGCGAGTTGATAGATCGCCTCCTCTGACCGTTTGCGCTCGCTGATGTCAGCAGAAATACCGCACAGGGCGTAGATGCGCCCGTCAGGCTGGCGCAGCGGCAATTTGATCGACAGGTAGGTCTGCTCCCGGGTGCCGTCCAGACTGCGGTTTGTCTCCTCGGCCTCCAGCCGTTCGCCATTGTCAATCACCCGAAGATCATTGGCACGCAGGCGCTGCGCCGTGGTGGCGTCAAAAAAATCGCTGTCCGTGCACCCCTGCACCTCTGCCAAAGGGCGAGCAAACAACTCGCACACCTTGCGGTTGGCGTACTGGTAACGCAGCGCAGCGTCTTTGATGTAGATAAAGGCATCCACGCTGTTGAGAATGGTGGCGAGCCGGTCTTCGCTGGCGCGCAGATGGCGGATTTTTTCGGCCACTTGCCGGCGCAACAGCGCACCACCGGCCAGCGCCAGCGCCAGCAGCAGCGCCAGGGCGCCCAAGCTCCACCATAGATAGGTGGGCACTACAAACCGCGGCGGCACCTCCATCCAGCGCTTGAGCACCTTGAAATACTCGGAATCAGATTGCGACTGCCATTGCCCCAGATGCTTGTCAATTGCTGCCAACAAATCCGCATTGCTCCCCTTGGCAGTGGCGTAAAAAAGTTGCGCTGGATTAAAAAAGATCGGTGTCGCGTCCAATTGGTAGGTGGCGGCACGTCGGTCACCGAAAAAACGATTGGTCGCGACCGCATCCACTTGCTGCGAGGCGGTCTTTTCAAAGGCCTCCTCCAATGACTGGAACGGCACCAGCTCGGCTCGCACGCCAAAACTGCTCAGCAGGTTCTGCAGGTAGGACTGCTGCACCGAGCCCGCCAGCACTGCCACCCGCCGACCTTTGAGGTCAAGCATCGAGCTGATCGGGACACTGCTGTGCTTGTACAACTGTGACCAGCTAAAGAGAGAGGGTATCTGGTGGAGATCAAATAGCTTCAAGCGCTCTTCGGTTGAAGCTATATCGGGCATCAGGTCAATGTTGCCGGCCTGCAAGGCGTCCAGGCAAGCCGGCCACTCACAGGGCACCGACGTGAGCGTCCAGCCTTCCAGCCGGGCCATCGCCACCAGCAAGTCGCCCAGGATGCCACCGGGCTGGCCGTCGGCGCCCATGAAAATCTTGGGCTCGTTCTGGTAGACGCCGACGCGCACCTCGCGCGCCTGAGCCAAGCTGGCAGCCCCCAGCCCCAGCGCGCACAGCGCCAGCAAGTAACGCAGCGCGCGCAGGCGCCAGGCACGGGACAAAGACTTAAGAAAGGCCATGATGTGCAGCGCGTATGTCAGCAGAAATGAACCACCACCATTTTGAGCCTGAGAACGCGATTGACTTGCATTGTCAACCCAGCAGCATCCGAATCACGGCGACACTGCCGTCGCTGACTTTTTGAAACTGGAACCCAATGCGATAGCCTTTGCCGCGCACCAGGATGCTATCGATGGCCTTGGCGATGATTGAAATGGTGTGTATTTTCCCGTTGTGCGCAATCTCGCCGTCCAGCAGGCACAGCACCCCGGGGCGGATCGGGTCTTCCATCGTGGCACTCAGGCCGCCGATCGACAGATCGAGCATGCGCCCCTCCTGACGCCAGCCAGAGTCGGTCGCGAGCTTGATGCGCCCCGCCACCAGCTTGCGCGGCTCTCTACGGGTCTCCTGCGTCGGCTCTGGGCTGGCCGGGGCGGTCGCAGCGCGCCCCGGCGCACTCACTTTCAAACTGCTTTGTTCACTTTCAGTCATGCTGTTAACCCCGCCTCAATTTTAGAACGACAACGATCTGGATCATACGTTTGACGGGAACCCTACAGGGTTAACACCAAGGCCAGTACCCCAAGACAAGCCTACGATTGGATGCCTGGTTTTGACCGCTTGAACTCTCTCCATTGACAGCAAACCCCATGTTCCAAACCGGCCATTACGCCTCAACCTTTGTCGATGACGACGAGCTGCTCATGCTCAGGGCCATGCTCAATCACCTGCCGGTGGGCATCTGCCTGTTTGACCGGGAGCTCAAGCTGCGGGCGATCAACCGCTTACTGGTTCAGATGCTCGATTTCCCCCGGCGCATGTTTGAAGGCGGCTTGCCCACGCTGGAAGAATTGACGCTGTTCAATGCCCTGCGCGGCGAGTACGGCCCGGGCGATGCGCAGCAGCAAACCCGCGAGCGCATGGCCCGGGCGCGCACCGGCGAGGCGCACCGTTTTCAACGCACCCGGCCCAATGGCCAGGTGCTTGAAATGATCGGCGTCCCGCTGCCCAACGGCGGCTTTGTCAGCATCTACACCGACATCACCGAGCAACGGCAGATCGAGACCACGCTGCGCGCGCAGGCGCTGTACCTGCACAGTGTGGTCGACCACCTGCCACAAGGCATCACCGTATTCGACGAACAGCTGCGCCTGAAGTGCTGGAACGCCACCGTGCTCGACGTGCTTGAATTCCCGCCCGGTAGCGCCTACCAGGACGCCCCCTACGAAGAACTGATGATGTACCCCGCAAGGCGCGGCGAGTATGGCCCGGGTGATCCGGCCGAGCAGGTGGCGCAGCACCGCGCCAGGGCACTGAAATTCGAGGCGCACCGCTTTGAGCGCACCCGGCCCAATGGCCGTACCCACCTGGTCGAAGGACGGCCAATGCAAATGGACGGGCGCACCGTGGGTTTCGTCACCAGCTATACCGACATCACCACCAGTCGGGAGCGCGAGAGCGCGCTGGCGGAAAAAACGGCGCTGCTGCAAACGCTGGTGAATAACTTGCCCAGTGGCGTGAGCATTTTTGACGCCAATCTTGATCTGGTGCTGATCAACCAACAGGCCATTGACCTGCTCGGCTTCACGCCCGAGGTGCTGCAACAACACCCCAATTTCGCCGGCCTGGCGCGCTGGAACGTCGAGCGCGGCGAATATGGCGACGTTGACGTGGAGAGCGTCGTCGCAGCGATGATGGACAAGGCCGCGCACCCGGTGGCGCACCGGATGGAGCGAACCCGCCCCAATGGCACAGTGATCGAGTTGCGCGGTGCACCCATTCCCCATGGTGGCTTTGTCACCATTTATTCCGACGTCACCGAGCAAAAAACGATTGAGCGCGAGCTCCGGCAACAAAGCGAGGTGTTCCAGACCCTGGTGGACAACATCCCCGGTGGCGTCACTCTGTTTGGCAGTGACCAACGGCTGCTCGCTTACAACAAGGAGTACGCCCGCTTGCTTGATTTCCCGGCCCATTTGTTTGACGGTGTACCGACGCTAGAGCGCTTTTTTAGCTACAACGCGGCGCGCGGCGAATATGGCGCGGGCGACGCCGAGACCCAGGTGCAGCAGTTGCTGGCCCGGGCGCGCCTGCATCAGCCGCACCAGTTCCAGCGCACGCGCCCCGACGGCACCATTCTTGAAATTCGCGGCCTGCCATTGGCCGACGGCAGCTTTGTCACGATCTACACCGATGTGACCGAACAGCACCGCGCCGCCGAAGCGATTGAGCGCCTGGCCCACCGCGACACGCTGACCGGGCTGGCCAATCGCTACACGCTTGAAGCCCGGCTGGACCAACTGGTGGCAGACGCGCGCCGCCACGAGCGGCGCCTGGCCGTCATGTTCCTGGACATGGACAATTTCAAGGCCATCAACGACACGTTGGGCCACGGCGTAGGGGATCAATTTCTGTGCGAAGTGGCGCACCGCTTGCGCGCCTGCGTGCGTGACAATGACATCGTGGCCCGGCTCGGCGGTGACGAATTTGTGGTGGTGCTGACTGAACTGATCGACCTGGCGGACGCGACTGGCGTTGCCGCCAAGATCATTGACGCCCTGAGCCAGCCCGTGGCGCTGGGCAACCATGCACTGCGCGCCTGCGCTTCCATCGGTATTTGCTATTACCCCCAGGACGGGCACGACCGGGGCGCCCTGATGCAGAGCGCGGACATTGCCATGTACCACGCCAAAAATGCGGGCAAAGGAGTGTTCCATTCTTTTGATGCCGCCATGATGACCGCTGCCAGCAGCCGACTGGAAATGGAACGCACCCTGCGCGAAGCCGTCAGTCAGCGGCAGTTTGTTTTGCACTACCAGCCGCAGCTCGATGCAACGGGTTTGCAGGCCACCGGCGTAGAGGCCTTGATTCGTTGGCAAAAGCCCGGCGGCGAGCTGGTCTTGCCCGGCGAATTTATTGCCTTGGCCGAAGAGCTCGGCTTGATTAATGAGATCGGCGACTGGGCCCTGCGCACCGCATGTCACACCTTGGCGCGTTGGCGCCAGCAGGGGCTGCCCGAGTTGAGCATGGCGGTCAATCTCAGCGCCCTTCAGTTGCGCAATGCCCGGCTTGCCCAGAGCATTGCCGACGTCTTGCAGGCCAGCGGTCTGCCCGGCAGCGCCTTGACGCTGGAGATCACCGAATCGGTGGCCATGCGCGACCCTCAGGCATCGATCGAACTGCTGGGCTCCATCCGCAACCTGGGGGTGCGCGTGGCGATTGACGATTTCGGCACCGGCTACTCGTCGCTGGCCTACCTCACACGCCTGCCGCTGGACTACATCAAGCTTGACCGGGCCTTTGTGCAGCACATCGAGACCGACAGCAATGACGCCGCGATCTGCGCCGCCACCATTGGGCTGGCGCACAATCTGGGGCTCGCGGTGGTCGCCGAAGGCGTTGAAACACAGGCCCAGCGCCACTACCTGAACAAGCTCGGCTGCGACGCTTTTCAGGGCTACCTGTTCAGCCGCGCTCTCAGCGAGGCAGCCGCCTACGACTGGCTCGCGTCACTGGCGGGGACGCAGAGAACCGTAAAAAAACGGATAAACTAATTGCCACCCAGCGGCGCCCCAATCTATTGATTGCAAGCAGATGTCAACAGGGGTTCGTGTCGGCAAATCAGATATCTTCAATGAGCGCGAGCGCAACCAGACGCACCGTTTTTTAATGGGCAATTACGATGACCAGCGACAATTTACAAAGCTATTTCAGGGGGCAACAGGTATCTCTGCAATGGTTGCCCGTTTTGCGCGCGATGGCGTCGGAAATGTCTGCGCATACAGAGGTGAGGGACTTGCGACAACTTTTTTTCAGAGTTGGCGAGCGTTTTGCCAAAGATGCAGAAGAGATATTCCAGGGTGCGCAAACCCTTACGCAGCTTGAAGACAGCCTTAATGATTTCTGGAACCAAATTAACTGGGGATGGGTCGATCTCACCGAGGTTGATGGCTATATTGACATTGCGCACCAGACTGCGCCCTTGGCAGAGGCGTTTGGCGATGATGCGCTGAATTGGAGTATTGGCCTGCTCGAAGGCTTTTACCAGAGTGTGTTCAGCGTGCTCGGTGCAAGCGATACGATGGTCGTTCGTGGCATTGATGAATTGTCCCAGGGCATGGATATCCGCCTGCGCTTTGGGCGCGCGAGCAACTGACACAGCGAAACGAGCACAGACATGGCCCATCCTAAAGACGACCTTCCCAAACTATTCCGATCCCTGGGCGCTGATGACGCTGATTTTCAGGCGGACGGGAGCGCTTCAGCGCGTGAGCTCGAACAGCGATGGCCGCTGTTCAGGGCCATGTCACCCGCGAAGGCAGCGCCGACCCCCGCTCTGACCGAGGAAGAACGGCAACGATGGACCGCAGGGGATCAATCGAATAACGACCGAGGTACCCCCGCCTTGACGCTTCCGGGCTTGGCCGACAAGTTGGCCAACAGTCTGGGCAAGATGTCGGTGCGCATGGCACCGGTGCCCCCCGCGCCGATAGCAGTCAAGCAAGCCGCGCCGAGCCATCCCCCTGCCACCCCGGTGCGCAGTATTCGCCCCCCACCGAATGCGTCGCAAACCGAAGCTCACGGCATCTCGGCTTCATCACCACCGCAGGTGACTTCTGTCGTGCGCGAGAGTCCAACCGGCCTTGGGTTGTTCAAGGCTCCAGCGACAACCGCAATCGCTTCCGAACCCCATGAAATGGCTGACGCCTGCGAAGACAACTCGCTCAAAGGCGTTTTTAAACGATTGGAAGGCGCGGAGAAAGCAAAAGTGGTTGCCAGCCCCGATGCCAAACGGTCTTCGTTCTTGGGGCGGCTGGGGCGACGATGAGTGTCATTGGCATTGTTTCGATGAAGGGCGGAGTAGGAAAGACATCTGCGACCGCCAATCTCGCCGCCGCGATGGCAACCACGCTTGGCGCGAATCGCGTATCCGTCGTGGATCTCGACCCACAGAACGCCTTGCACTGGCATTTTGGACTTCAAAGCGCGCTCACTGCGGGCGTGTGTGAACAATCCCTGCGCGGTGCCGATTGGGCTGACGCCATGGCGTCCAGCGAATTCGGCGTGGCCTGCCTGCCCTACGGCAACGTCAGCGAGCCTGACCGCGAGGCCTTTGAGTTGCTGCTTGAAACAGACTCTCAATGGGTGGGCGCCCAAGTCAAACGCGCGGGGCTCGGGAACGATGCCGTCGTGCTGATCGACACACCGCCAGGCCCCTCCGTCTACATGCGGCAGGTTTTTGCCTGCGCCGATCTGGTCTTGATCGTTTTGCTGGCGGATGCCGGTTCGTACGCAACCATTCCGGCAATGGAGTCGTGGCTGGACGAGGTGCCGGATTCCGATTTTCGCCCCCCCAGCCTGTATGTCCTCAATCAAATCGACCGGAGCGAGCCATTGAATCGCGACGTGGCCGAACAATTGCAACGGCATTTGGGCGCAAGGCTGGCGCCGATTGGTATTCATCGCGATGAGGCTGTCGGGGAAGCGCTTGCTTTTCAACAGCCAGTCCTGGTCTACGACCCGCACGGACAAGCCAGTCACGATCTGGCTCGGCTGGCGTCTTGGGTCATCAATACATTGAACCGATGAACCCGAGGCTGGTGCTGTCTCTCTGGCGCGCGCGTTGGGGCAAGCCAACCCACAGCGCTGTCGAGCGGCCCTATGTGCAGGGCAAGCTCAACCAATGGGGCAGCGCGCTGACACAAGCCAGGCTGTGGTCGGTGCCAGGCGTGACTGTCCTGGCATTAATGGCCAGCCTTGCGGTTTTTATCTTGATGCTCACAGTCAGTTTTACGCTCGGTGCGCAAATTTTTTTCGCTGCCTGTTTTTTCAGCGCCGCCCTTTATATTCGACGCTACGCGGGTACGATGGTGACACTGGTGCTGTTGGGGATGTCGCTTCTGGCATCAACGCGTTACCTTGCCTGGCGCTTCAGTACCACCCTGGGGCAGGGTTTCAGCGCGGACTTTGTCTGGGGCTTTGGCCTGTGCATGGCGGAGCTATTTCTTTGTGTGTTGATTGCACTCGGATTTGCGCAATCCGTTTGGCCCCTGACGCGGCCACCATCCCCCCTGAAAAAAGATTCCACTGAGTGGCCAACGGTCGACGTTTTTATACCTGTCCACGGCAAATCCGAGGACCCGATCCGGCGGGCCACCCTGGCTGCCCTTGCACTTGAGTGGCCAAGAAAGATAATCAATATCTATCTTCTTGATGACGACACAAGGCATGAGATCAAGGAACTTGCCGAGTCCATGGGCGCAATCTACCTGGCCCATCCAGACAATCAGGGCGGCAAAGCGGGCGCCATCAATGCTGCCTTGCCCGAAACCAAGGGGGAATTGATTGCAGTTTTCGACCTTGATCAGGCACCCGCGTCCAACTTTCTGAAAGTTGCTGCTGGTTGGTTTGTCCGACATTTGAGCCTGGGCATGATCCAGCCCCCGACGCACTTCCTCGCTCCACCCGCGTCAGAAGTCAATCTGAAAGACTGTCCCGTCAGCCAGTTCGCGGGAGTCTGCGCACTGATTCGCCGTTCGATGTTGGTCAAAGTGGGTGGGATCGCGCCTGGGCCCCCGACAGTTCAAGCGCACACGGCGCTGAAGTTTCAGCAAGGGGGCTACGGCAACGCGTGGATCGGTTTCGCCGGAGAAGACCAGCCAGACAATGCGCAACAGGCCCGAGGCGCAGAGTCAAGCGGCACTGCGACCCAGACATTATTGCGAGTGGATCACCCATTCCTGGGGCGGACTCTGCGCTGGAAGCAGCGGCTGGCATCTTTACAGGCCATGCTGAAGTTCTACTACGCCGTGCCACGCCTGGTTTTTTTTACCGCACCACTGGCTTATCTGCTTGCCGGGGTGCACGTCGTTGAAACAACCCCCGAATACCTATTGGCCTACGGCTTGCCGCACCTGGTACACGCTCACTTTGCCCAGGCGCGATTGCAGGGAAAGAGTTGGTTCACTTTCTGGACCGATATGCGCGAGACTGCACTGGCCTGGTACCTGCTTGTGCCCACTGCGTTGACGCTGCTGCGCACCGAGTTCGGCAAATTCAAGGACGCGTTCAGTCCCAACAAGACGGACAAGGTCGACCCATTTGATCCCATCATCGCCTGGCCCTATGCGACTGTTCTTGCCTTGAATCTGGCTGGATTGGGCGCGGGTGTGGCTGAACTGATGACAACAGGCCGTGGCGCTCAGGTGCTCACCACCATGTACCTCGGCTGGGTGATCTGCAACCTCATGCTTCTGGCTGCGATGCTCGCCGTGGCGGAGGAATCCCGACAAATTCGTCTGCATTCACGCACGCAACGGCGCCAGCCAGCCATGCTGCAATTACCGTCGGGGCGAACGCTGTCGTGCGTGACTGAAAATTTCCCGCAAGCCGCTCTCGCCATGAGACTTCCTGCGCCAGCAGGGGTCGAGGTGGGAGCGACAGTAGGCTTATCCATCTTTCGCGGCGACCGGGAATTCGCCTTCCCGGCACGCGTGGTGTCGAATCAGGACCTTTTTATGCATGTTGGCATCATGGATGCCGCGCAGAACGACTTTCAGCGGCTCGGTGTCGCAGCCTTCTCCCGGGATCAGAACTGGCCACAATGGCTTCCAGGTCGAAACGCCGACCGGCCGCTTCCCGAGTGGCTAACAAAACCCATGATTGCGGCCTTCGTCAGGCTGCTCTCGTTCATCGAAAAACTGGCCCATGCCATGAGATTGGTGCGATTGGGCCACTGGATTCAAAAATGGAAACGATGACATGATCAAACATCAATTATTTGGGAGAGCACCCTCCGTTACCGCGTTGGTTGCCGCACTGGCTTTGGCTGTCACGGGGATATTTACACCGGCCCAAGGCGAATCCAAGTCACGTGCCGCCAAGGCCCAGGCAGGCAATGAGTCCTTTATTGTGGGCGACAAGGACATGCCCACGGGGCAACGCGTGGTCTCTCTCACATTCAAACAAATGGGTGCATGGTCGGCAGTCACCCTGCGCGGCGTTGACGCGTCCCGTACGCTGAATTTTTCCGTTCGCGCCGATGAAGTGGTGGTCGCCGCAAAATTGAGAATCGCCTACGATTATTCGCCCGCCCTGATTCCCGAGCTGAGCCACCTCAAAGTGCTGGTGAACGAGCGGATGGCCATGATGGAGGCGCTGCCAAAAGACAAGGCTCTGGCCAATACCCGTGAGATCAATCTGGATCCGAGGCTGTTCGGCGAAGTCAATAGTCTCAGATTCAATTTGATCGGGCATTACACCCGTCAATGCGAAGACCCATTCCATTCCTCGCTATGGCTCACCTTGAGTGACCTGGGTCGCATCGAGTTGACGCTGGCCCCTTTGTCGGTGACCAACGACCTTCGGCATCTGCCCGCCCCGTTTTTTGACAGGTTTGACAATGTCCCGCTGAAGTTGCCATTCGTATTTGCCAGCCCACCCACTTTCGGCGCGCTCAAGTCGGCCGGCGTTGTGGCATCGTGGTTCGGAATGCAGGCCGGCCCTCGGGGCGCCCAATTTCCTGTCATGCTCAATGCATTACCGCTGGGCAACGCGGTTGTATTCATGCGAGCAGGAGACAGCATTGATGGCGTCAAGGGACTAGCAGGGTCGACCGTTTCCATCCAGCCACATCCGACCAACCCGCACGCCAAGCTGTTGCTGGTGACGGGCAGCACTGACGAGGAACTGGCGCGGGCCGCGCGCGCCATCGCCTTGATTGCCCCGACGCTCACGGGCCAACTGGTAACGGTCACCAGCGAAACCGCGGCCGCCCCTCGCAAGCCCTATGATGCACCGGCCTGGATTCCCACAGACCGCCCGGTGCGATTTGGCGAATTGGCGCGACCTGAGGAGTTGCGGGTTCAGGGCTACTTTCCGGAGGTCATTCGCCTGAATTACCGTGTTGCGCCCGATCTGTTCACCTGGCGCACGCCGGGGACGCCCGTCAAACTGAAATATCGCGCAACCCGTTTACCGCTGCACAAAAACTCCAGTCTCAACGTCAACATCAACGCGAATTTTATTCAGACGCTGGCATTGAATGAACCGGACGGTAAGGCCAAAGAAAATGACCCGCGCAATCCCATTGACATGGAGAACAAGGCGCTGCGCGAGGAATCCTTGTTCATTCCGCCCTATGCCACCGGCGGTCGCGATCAACTGCAATTGAGCTACTTTTTTGACGTGATCAAGGAGGGGGAATGCCGCAATTTACCCCCGGACAATCTACAGGCGGCCATTGACCCGGAGTCAACACTCGATTTCAGCGGCTTTCCCCGCTATGCAGCCTTGCCCAACCTGGCCTATTTCGGAAATATCGGATTTCCGTTCACACGGATGGCCGATCTTTCTGAAACCGCCGTGGTTTTGCCCGAGCGCCCCAACGCAGATGAAATTGGCCTGTACCTGACCCTTATGGGCCGGATGGGGGAGTCCACCGCCTATCCCGCGCTGCAACATGCAGTGGTGTCTGCAACCGATGTTGCAAAGGTGGCGTCCCGCGATCTCATTGTGATTGGCTCGGCAACAAATCAAAGCTTGATGACCCAATGGACCGATCACCTGCCGATGGTGCAAGTGAACGGTGAGCGGCGCGTCCGCGAGGCGGATGCCACCTGGATGCCGACCTACCGCTGGGGTCAACAGGATGTCCAGTCGAGGCCGTTGCCCAGAGGCAGTTTGAACTTGAGTGGCAGCGGCAACCTGACCGCAGTCATGGCCTTCGAATCCCCATTGCAGTCAGCGCGCAGCGTGGTCCTTCTGTTCGCCGACAAGTCGGCGGATTTGCGGAAGATTTCTGATGTGCTGACGGATGCCGAACGTGTGGCGGCGATCCAGGGTGATTTTGCTGTGGTGGATGACAAAAGCGTCGACCACGCCAAAGTCAGTCCGACCTACTATGTCGGCTCCCTACCGAATCTCAGCAAGGTGCGCTGGTTTTTTTCAGATCAGCCCTTGTTGCTTGCCCTGCTCGGCATCCTGATCATCATACTTGCAGCAGCCTTGGTTTATCGACCCCTGCGCCGCTTGGTCGCACGGCGAACCAAAAGAGCCTCTTGAACGGTCAATGCCGAGCATGAAAGCCGTGGTCTTGTTCATTCTGGCGCTGGGTTCACTGATGCGTCCAGTCTGGCCGGCAGACGACCTGATGACGAGTCAACTGGTCGACCAGGCGCGTCAATGGCAACAAAAGAATCGGGACGATCTTGCGGCAGAAATCTGGCGCAAGTTGTTGCGGACCGACCCCATCCATGGTGAGGCACTGGTCGAGTTGGGTCTGATTGAAGTGCGTGCTGATCGCCCCGGCGAAGCCCGAGCCTTACTTGAGCGAGCCAACCGTATAAGCCCTGCGCCCCGCAGCCTGGGCAGGCTGTCTGCCGCGTTGACGGCGGCAGCGTCTGCAAACAACAAGGCATCGCCGCCGCCGAAGTCGGAGCACCCAGTACCTGGCGCACCGTTGACAATCCCCAAGCCGAGCGCGGCCAAAATCAATCCATCGTCATCGGATCCGGACACACCGGGGGATGCCCTGATTCTGAAACTTTCGACCTCACTGGGTCGGATTCCCTAGGGTGGTCACGGCTGGCCCCTTTCTTTAGAAACGACCTATGCAAGTAATCGCTTTTATCTCTGGCAAAGGGGGCGTCGGCAAAACCACCCTTGCCGCCAACATGGCCGTGGCCCTCGCGCAGCGGAAGAAGCGCGTCGTGCTGATTGATCTGGATCCGCAGAATGCGCAGCGACTGCATCTTGGAATGGACCCTGATGAAATCGCGGGTCTGGTTCGTGAAGGCATTTCACCCGCGTCTTTGTTCGATAGCCCGTTTGACATCAAATTTATTCCGTTTGGACGTGTTAGCCCGGTCGAGTTGCTGAATTTCGAAACTGAACTCAAGGCGAATCCGAGGTGGGTAGCTAACGGCATTGACGCGCTGCGTTCAGAAGCCGTCGACTTCGTCCTGCTCGACACACCGCCAGGCCCGACTGTTTACTTGCATCAGGCCTTGCGGGCGGCGCATCGCGCGCTGGTGGTTGTACTGGCGGATGCTGCATCCTATGCAAGCATCCCCCAGATTGAGTCTCTGGTCAGCCAATACACCGTCGGCCGGACCGATTTTCGCGGCATGAACCTGTTGATCAACCAGATGCCGTCTCAAGGGAAACTCGGACATCAGGTGCGAATGGCGCTCTATGCGGACCATGCCGAACAGGTCGTTCCTGTCGCCATTCATAAGGACCCCCGGGTTGCCCAGGCACTTGCCTTTGAACGGCCGGTACTTGAATACGAGCCCGGCTGCAAGGCGAGTCTGGATATTCAGTACGTCGTGGACTGGTTGCTCGACAGCCTCCAGCAATGATCGGCATTCATCAATGCATTTCCGTCGCCTGAGCACCTGCCTGCTACTGGCACTGCTGCTTCAGGGCAGCGTCAGTGCAGAAACACCAAAGGCCTGGGGTTATATTGGTTGGTGGCAGCCCCAGAGTTGGCGCACCGTCGCACTGGGGCAACTAGATCGCTTGTTGTTTTTCGAGCTCAAGGTGAGCCCCACTGGGGAGATCGCCGAACGGCACGGTTGGCCCGAAAAATGGGCGGATTTGCGGCTGGCGGCCCGCCAGAACAATACGCCACTTGACCTGACCCTGACACTGTTCGAGCCAGCGGCTTTCAACACCCTTTTTTCATCAACGAACGCGACTGTCCGTTTGCTGGATGAAGCGTCATCGCTGGCAGGCGGTGAAGGCGTCAATGGACTGCAACTCGACTTCGAAATCTACAGTCACGCGCGCCCGGATGCCATTGACCGTTACCGAGAGTTTGTCGGTGCGCTTTCAAAACGTTTACGCCTGCAATCCCCGCCCAAAAATCTGTCGGTCTTCTTGCCGGTAGGTGGCGAGTCCAGACTCTATGACGCAGCCACTCTGGGACAAGTCGATCATGTCGTACTGCAGGGCTATGACTCACATTGGCTCGAGAGCAAGGCCGCTGGCCCGGTTGCGCCCCTGACCGGCAATGACGCGGTGACTTGGGAAAAAGCCGTCGCCTTGGGTGCATCGCTTGGGGTGCCAAACACACGCATGCTGCTGGGCTTTCCTCTTTACGGCTACGAATGGATGGTGAAAGGGCAAACGCTTCGCAGCGCCACCATTGGAAAAGGATCGACCACATCATTCGCACCTATCCATGTCGATCGGCCACACGACATTGAGTTCAACGTCCAGGACCAAGTCAGGCGATATGGCGCCTCGCACGATACGGCCAGTGGGTCCTCGTATTACCAGTTCAGGAGAAAGGACGGGCAGTATATGGAAGGCTGGTTCGAGGACTGGTGGACATTGGGACGAAAAATTGATTATTTGTTGAATGAGCAGCTCGGTGGAATCGCTTTTTTTTCGCTGGGCTACGACGATGGGCAGTTGGTGGACTATTTTTTTCGACGACGTGGTCCGCGAAGTCTTCAAGACTTGATTGATCAAATTGAAAAGGCCAAAACACCACCGACTCAGTAGTATTTCTGGAATGAATTTGAGAGCCTATCGGATCCGGCCAGCCTGTCTCGGCCGACCCAGACCGTGCGTGCAAAGAACAACAATTTTCCGTACCTGAACGTATTATGGTTTTCACTTCCAACCTGTTTCTTTTCGTCTTTTTGCCGATTTTTTTGGCAACCTACTATCTGCTCCCGTTCCGGTTTCGATCACTCCAGATCCTCCTCTTCAGCTATTTTTTTTATGGCTGGTGGCGCCCCGACTTCGCCCTGCTGCTCGGTGCCGTAACGGCCGTAACCTACGTGCTGACGCTCACCATGGAGTCCGCCCAATGGCGCTCGCGTCGCTTCTCTGTGTTGACGCTGGGGGTGGTACTCAACCTCGGCGCCCTGGCCTATTTCAAGTATTTCAATTTTGGCGTCGATAGTTTCAATGCCATGCTGACCTGGGTCGGCTTTTCACCGTTCGAGTACACGCGCGTGATTTTGCCCATCGGTTTGTCATTTTTTATTTTTCAGGCGATCAGCTACATGGTGGACGTGTACCGGGGGGATGCACCCAAGACAGAAAATCTGTTCGACTTCGCAGCGTTCATCTCCTTTTTTCCCCAGCTGGTCGCCGGTCCAGTGCTGCGCTACCAACCACTGGCAGACCAGTTTCGGCATCGCGAGCATTCCCTGAAGATATTTTCGCAGGGCTGCCTGGTCTTCATGGCCGGCTTTTGTGGCAAGGTGCTCGTCGCCGACCCCATGGCGCCGCTGGTGGATGCTGCATTTTCCATCCACGCGCCGTCCCTGCTTGACGCCTGGCTCGGCGTGACAGCCTACACCATTCAGCTATTTTTCGATTTCAGCGGTTACAGCACCATGGCCATTGGACTGGGCCTGATGGTCGGGTTCCACTTTCCCAAAAATTTCGATGACCCCTACACCTCCGCCTCCATCACCGAGTTCTGGCGGCGCTGGCACATGTCGCTGTCCACCTGGCTGCGCGTTTACCTCTATGTGCCACTCGGAGGAAACCGCCTTGGACGCGGCCGGACCTATATCAACCTGACATTGACCATGGTGCTGGGAGGCCTGTGGCATGGGGCCAACTGGACCTTTCTGGTCTGGGGCGCGTGGCACGGCGGTTTGCTGGCGCTGGAGCGATTCTGGCGTGAGCGCCACCCCGAGCCACGGCTACCCCGGCCAGTTGCGGTCGTCTGGACGCTGCTGATGGTGATGATTGGCTGGGTTTTTTTCCGGGCCGCTGATTTGGGAGCTGCGTTTCGAATGCTGTCCGGCATGGCGGGGTTGGCGGGTTCGGCCGTGAGTCCTGCCCTGGCATGGCAGATTGCTCCCGAGAGGTTGTGGGTAATGCTGTTCGGTGCGGTGCTGGTGTTTGCGTTGCCATGGCTCAGACGACGCGCCGAAGGCGCACTGCGCATACTGCTGATACCGTTGTTCCTGTGGGCGGTGGCGACCTTGTCGTCGCAGGCCTTTACCCCTTTCCTCTACTTCCAATTCTGAGCCCCCCATGACCAAACCCACGACAAAATTTGCGCCGGAAGAATGGGCGGCGTGCGCCGCCATGCTGGGGGTGATGGCCGCTGGCTTGTGGCAGGCAGCGATCGCGCTCGGTTCGCCCGCCATACAAGAAATACCTATCACCCTCGCGGATTTTCGGGAAGGCCGGGTCACGGGCGCTGTGAGCACTCAATTGGACAAAAACCTGCCGATCAGAAACGAGTTGATCGCCTGGGCCAATGCAGGCCGCTATGTCCTCACGCATGGCGCCGGCGACCAGGTGCGATTGGGCCTGGACGACTGGTTGTTTTCGGTGGAAGAGTTGCAGTATTTTGATGAGGCGCGGACTCATCAAAATGCCCGAATTGCCGTGCTGGCCAAGGCCGCGATGGCCCTCAAAGCCCAAGGCGTCACCCTGATCGTTGCGCCGGTGCCAGACAAGGCGCGAATATACCCGCAACACCTGCCTACGGGACTCTACCCCCACTGGCACGCCGATCGCTACGGCTTCATTCTGGAGACCTTGCGCGCCCAAGGGGTGGCGGTCGCTGACTTGCTACCGGCATTGACCCCGAAAAATGAAGAATCGCCGCTTTACTACCGCACTGACACCCATTGGAATCAGCACGGCGCCCAACTCGCCGCAGTCGCCGTGGCCGAACGAGTGAAGGCCGTCGCGGCTGATCTCCCCCCCACCTCATTCGAGACCGGTCCGACAGGGCCATTGGTTCAAAGGCCGGGTGATTTGTTGCGCATGATGGGACTGAGCGACATGCCCAACTGGGCCCGTCCGACGCCCGATATGGAGATATCAGTGCACACACGCAAATCCGGTACCGCCCAACCCGCCGGGCTGTTTGACAACGTCGGCGTTCCTGTTGTGTTGATCGGTACCTCCTACTCGCTACGGGCCAACTTTCATGGCCATTTTCAACAAGCGCTTGGCGCAGAAGTTCTGAATGTGTCACGTGACGGCGGTGGCTTCATTCAGTCGGCCAAAGACTACTTTGCCGATGAGTCGTTCAAGAGCGCAAAGCCGCAGGTCATCGTTTGGGAGGTGCCTGAACGCGTGTTCTCCGCGCCGTTGAGTGATCCGGAGAAACAAGCTTTATCGCTGTAGTCATCAATATTGAAACTCAGTCACAGACGCACGGCCTCATTGGAGGAGGTCTTCTGGCTGACGGCACACCTGCAGGCCAAGGATCGAAAAACCATTGCTTTTCCCTGGAAACACCCGCACTTTGGTAAACCCATTGCCATTTGAAGGCAGTGGTGTCCTGAAGGCATGCGCCGCATCGTCACCTGCAACATGGATGGTGAAGCGGCGCGTGGTCACGCCCGGGCCCGACCCCTCCAGGGTGACTGTCTTAGACCCCGCTGTGGTGGTGCGGGCCGCCAGATAATCCAATTGCCCCATCGGCTTGTCGAAAACAAATTCAACAAAATCGTTGTCACCAGTCGGTCCGGTAACGACATCGGCACCCTTGACGTTGACTGGATTGGCGCCCAGCCCAAGGTTCGCCAACCGGGCGGTGACGGACGAGGGCTTGCAACTGGCCTGAACCCAGGCTGACGCACGCAACAGCCATTCGGTGTTGTTGCTCACATAACGTGCCTCACGAAACTTGTAGTCCGGCGGTGCACGCATGTCGCGTTCGGGCATTTCCCACAACAACAACTTGGGCGCCTTGGCTTGAAACGAGTCATCGCGGAGATAGCTCTCCATTCCGACCCACGAACCTTGATCAGCGCCGACTGAAACGCCCAACACATCCCGCTGGAGCACATAGCGCAACGCGTTCGAAAAGCCGGTCCACTCGGATGAGTAACTGCTGCCGACCAAAGTGAGTCCAGCCGGAGCGCGATTGCCGAGCAGGTCTTCCTTCGGCGGCTGCGACCGGCTGACGTTGACTTGTATCACTTGTTCGGGCGCGAAAGTCGGGGAGTTCGGCGGCAATTGCTCGACCAGATCCCGCCCCCTGGACGGTCGCGGGCGCTTGCCATACACAATCTTGTAGCCTTCCTCAGGCGTTGCAGCCAAGGCCGTTTTTAAGGCTGCGTTAACCTCAATTGACGCCTTTATCGTTTCGGCCGCCACCATCGCGCCAGTGGGAGTCCAGTGTGTGTCAAGCCGAAAGAACAATGGCGATTCACCACTTCGCTTGGGGCTGTTCAGGAACGCTGTGTTGAGATCAATCACGTTCACCCCCGCAGTCTGTAGCCCCTTGCGCATGCGGTCATAGTTGCTTCCAAGAAAACCATCGATCTTGACTTCGTCGGGCAAGTGCTCTGCGTAAACACGCATCTTCAATGGCACCATGACGACCGCCATGTTGATGCCATTGGCGGACAGGACTCTATTGAAGCGCTGAATAAGTGAAAGAGACTCCCCTGTCTTTGCTTGGTCAGAAGCGTCCGACAACTCGTACCGATAAAAGAGCCACTCGTTCTTGCCGACAATGGCAGGCGCGGGATCGGCAGCATGCACACCCGTCGCGCCCACAACGCTTGTGAACACTGCAGCCCACACCCACTTTCCGCCCCGATAATTTTTCATAATCTGTCGACTTCATTCACAAGTAATTTACGGATATGGGGGCAGACGGAACATCACCCCGGAAATTCAGCTGGCCTGATCGCCCGCTATGCAGGGTCTATTTCAGCAGTGCCGTCACACGTTGAAACCATTCGTTGTTATCGCTTATGTACCGCGCATCCCGAAATTTGTAGTTGGGCGGCGAACGCAATTCACGCTCGGGTATCTCCCAAATGATCAGCTTTGGCCTATTGGTCTTGAAGGCATCGTCACGCAGATACGCCTCCATGCCGACCCAAGGGCCTTGGTCAACCGGAATTGAAATATCAAGAAGATCACGCTGCAACGAATAGCGAAGACCATCCGGGTAACCCGTATTCTTATTCGTATAACTGCTGCCGATCACGGTAACACCGACACTGTCGCCCGTACTGAGCAGGCCTGCCTGCGAAGCCTTCTCCCGGTTCACCTTGAACATCATGGCTTGTTCGGCCGGAAAGCTTGGCGCGTCTTTGGGCAGTAGTTTGACCAGGTCTCTTGCACGCTGGTTTATTTTTTGCTTGGACCAACTCAAGGTGTACTTTTCCTCGGGAGTGGCCGCCAGCGCCGACTTCAAAACCGGGCTGGCATCAATTGTGGTCTTGACGGTTTCCGCTGCCAACAGAGCGCCCGCGTGCGCCCAATGGGTATCAAGACGCAGGAAAAAAGGCGATTCGCCAAGCCGCTGCGGGCTGGTCAAAAAGGGCTGGTTGAGGTTCACGACATTGACACCGCCTGCGCGCAGTTCAGCAAACACTTTTTCGTATTTTCCGGACGTGTAGGCATCCAACGGGTGACTGTCGGGCAATTGATCAGAATAAATACGGATTTTGGACGGAACAATGACCAGTGCCAATGCAATACCCTTGGCTTCAAACAGCCGGTTTACCTTTTGCAGCAATTGAACCGTTGCCTGGGTATCCTGGGCATCAGTTGGGTTGGCGAACTCGTAAGGCGTGAACAGCCAGTCATTCTTTCCAACAATCACGGGCGCCGGGTCCGCCGCATGGGCAGCCATCACACCCAAGGCACAGACGAGAAGGGCACTCTTTAGCGTTCTTTTAAATAAGCGTTTATGCATGATGAATCAATGTAGTTGAAATATTGGGTTGTGGAAATGTCAGTAGCTACCTCGTCGGACTTACTTGCCGGTGTAGCGCTCAATCTTATTTTGTGTCGCCCGTGCATTCAATTTTCTTCCGTCACCCGGCAACAGCAGTATGCTGTAGGTACCCCCTTGCGTCATGGTTAGCGTGGTGCGCGCCTTCGGCGCCTTCTCCCCAGCCTTGGTTGCAATCAACTCAGTTGAAATCGGATTGACCTGAATGGACGCCGCAACACCATAGGTCACTGCGGAGAACACTTTGGTGTTGCCATCGGCAGTAAGCACATCGAGTGGCCCCGCCTTGGCATCAAGGTGGTAAACAGCCACCAATGCCTTGAGTTTGTTCGAGTTGGCTTTATCCTCAAACACGACCGGCAGGGTATCCACCTGCAGCGCAGGAAATGCGACAGTCATTGCCCGCCCGCGGACCACATCCAGCGTGGTCGACAGATACGCCTTGGGCTTGCCAGCGGGATGAACCGAAAGGGTGTGCTGACCCGCCGCAAGCACCATGTATTCACTGGCCTCGCCGGCGCCCAGCTTTTGAATTCGGGGGCGGCCATCGACCCGCACGTCGACCACGCCGTCGCGACTGGCCAGAACAACACGCACATAAGCGGAGTCCAGAGGGGGCTCTGGATCGTAGAGCAAACCCGCAGGCTGCGCATTGGCGCCAAGCCCCAGGCAAGTCAGCGATGCCGCCAACATCATAGGGAGCAAGCCCCGGGACACAGAAAATTGCATATCGACCTTGGATTCTGTTGAATGAGTACGCGCGCACATGGCGCTCGTTGACACCTAATTATTGCCGCTCGCGGCAAGTCGATCAAAGTACACAGACCACTGATACACGCCGGGTGCCAAGCCCTCCAGCACCACGGCGGACCGCCAGCCATCAACGCGGGCGATCTTCGGAAATTTTGTATGACTCCCCTTGGGCACGAGACGCAGCCCGCCCCCTGCCTGCGGCAGGTTCACCCAGACCGTGATCGCTTGGCGCAAGGACCCCTCGCCACGGATTGTGACTGTCAACTGAGGCGCCGCTTCACCGGGGTCCAGTCGAGCATTCACACGATCACGCTCGCGCCACCATTGCGCCACCTGCCCCGAAGTGGCCAGCCAAACATGGTCGTTGCGGGACTTGAGATGGCTGAATATCTCCGCCACTTGCTCCTTGGTCAGCAGGTTTTCATTGGGCAAGCGCACGACAGACAAACCGCCCATTTGCATCGCCAGGTCAAGTTCTGCCAGAAAATTGGCCATTCCTTCTTCAGGGTCTCCTTCCTCCATCGCATCCTCCGGCCCCTTCTGGGTGCGCGGCAACACCACCATGCGGGGGATTGTTGCAGGGTTGCCCGCGGCTGGGTCAGCGTCGACAAAAAAGGGCAGCCGCGTATCCGTTGCATCCATGAAGGACACGAAATGCCCGAAGGCACGGTCTCTGAGCAGCTTCTCCGTGACTCGGTCATACGATTCCATGGGCGCGTGGAATCCGGCGTCGGCCGCCAGGTCAAGTCCTGCCTCCCGAATTTCGTTGCGCATGGCATCCAGCCGTTTGGCCTGAACGCTCGACGACTGATCCTCGAAACCTTCAAAACGGTCGCCAAGGTAAGCAATTTCGTGGCCGCGCGCGCGCAGCTGTTTCAAGGTGAGCGCCGACTTTGCGGCGTTGGCGCTCAGCACGTAAAACGTCGCCCGTCCACCGGCATCTTCCAGCCCCTTGGCAAAGGTCAAATCGCCATCTTGAACAATTTCTGCAGCATCTACAGCCATCGCAAGAGCGCTGGTGTAGGGTGCGGGCCACGCGACGACATACGCGTCAGGCTGACGCAGCAACCACATCAACGCATTGTGGGCAATGGCTTCAAGCGCTTTGGGATCGGCGGAGAGCCACAATTGCTCTGGGTAGCCCAAAACAACGGTGCGCGATAGCCGGCCCGACAGTTGATTGCGTTCGTCATAAATGATGGATGCGGTCGGCTTTCCAGCGACGACCGTGCGCGACCAGTCCATGATATGCGCTGCAGAATGGCGTCCTACCAAACGCAATGGGTGCAACTCCTTGGAGCGCTCCAGCCAGACTCGCAAGCCCGCCGGCAAACTGTGTGTCACCGGGCCGCCACCGTGCGGCATCATGAAGTTATCATCTTCAGCCGCCCCGGTGTTGCCAACAACCTTGACATCCAGCGCAGCTTCCATAAAGCCAAATCCTTGCCACGCCCCGTTTTCGTTTCGGACCCCGCTGAGCCAGGATGCCAGGACGGATCCGCCTTTTTCACGAAAATCGGTCACGCCACGCTTTTCCCGCTCGGACAACGCCACCGCCGAGGGCAACAGCAATACCCCGGGCCGCGCTTGTTCCAACTGCTCAACTGTTTTCAGGGTTCGAAACGGGATTTTGTATTTGCGAAGGAAAACTTCCCATAGCCGGATGTTGACCCTGGCATCGAGCCCCCCGGTAGAAAAGAATGCGTGCGTGGTGGGTGACGCGTACAGCAATACTTCGGCCACAAGGTTATTTGGCGGCCCGGTCAGGGCATCCGCAACTCCCACCGGGGGTGCAGCAACGCCAGCTGGCGCCTTGCCGGCGCCGCTTCCCTGTTGATCGAACACGTGGGCTGGCACAAAAAATCCTGCGGGAATCGCTGTGATCAGACCCGTGCTCCCCGTGGACGCAGTGGCCTGCAAAGCGGCACACCCCGGCAAGCACGCCAAGACGATCGCCAGTAAACACCAAGCGGTCGTGCGGGACATTTTCAAGACCGGAACTGGGTGAACCTTGCCCGAACTCACCATCTTTTCGCCCCCCACAAGGTGCCGGATAAAGCCCCAACTCAAGAAAATTTGAACCATTTATGATAAAAAGCAATTGGTTTTGTAAGTTTTTGCTATTTCTGTAACAGTTTAATATGAATCACCCCGCTGTACCTGCTTCACCCGCCTCGGTTGCGCGGCTGGGCGTTCGTAGTCTGCCCAATTTAACCGACAGCATGAGTGGCGGTGGTTTGTATGTCCTCATTGCGGAGACGCAGTCGGCGCGATTCCCCATTTTGGCGAGCAGTCTTGCCAGTGCCGTCAACGACGGACTGGTATGCACGGTCATTATTCCAGCAAATCCGGCACTGTTTGTCCAGCGAATTGAATCCTATGGCCACATCGATACATCTGCACTGATTGCCGCCAACGCGCTCCAGTTTTTCGAGTTGCAAGAGGAGTTCTCAAAGAAGATGTTTCGTTTCGGGGCCGAAAGTTTTGTTCAGGAATTGGCGCAATACGAGATTCCCGAAGACAGTTACCTTCTCTTTGATCAGGCCGACGAGTTGCTGAGCCTGCACGACATGTCGCTCGCGCTTGACCAGATTTACACACTCAGCCAGTGGTTCGCACAGCGGCGGGTCACGGCCTTGCTGGTTTTTTCCCGCACCACCGAAGCCCATTCCCGCACGCTCAATGCACTCATGGACAACTTGAATGGGATCGCCCGTCTGGGTGCGGGCAAAGACGGTCTGGAGCTGACATTTGACTACTGGCAGTCACCCGAGGGCACCATCGCAGCCAGAAACTACCGGTTGACGACGCTTGACTCTGGCATGTACGAAGCCTCCGCCAACCTTGCGCCACCCAAGCAAAGCTTTGACGACGACACCTATGAACCCAGACCGGTCGAGGAGGAAACAACGCCCCACTTTTTTTACATGGACCCCGATCTGGGCAGTCTGGCCAGTCAAATGCCCGGCAGCTGGCAAAGGGTGGACACGCTGGTGGGGATGATGCACGCCACGCGCAACACCCGTTCTGCGACCTCCATTTTGAGCTTCCATCGCGACACCAATCTGAGGCAACTGGCCCAGGCCATTCACACGCTACGGCTAAGCTTAGGGCGGCACGCGCGGATCGTGGTGCAGGAAAAGGGCGCATCGCTGCGGTACCAGAACGAAGCATTGCTGCTGCGCCTTGGCCTCAATCTGGTCGTCAACCGGGAGGTGCCAAGCAGCCGCCTGCCATTGCTGCTGGAGTCGTTAAACGGACAGATATTTAACCGGGATGTGAACATCGACTTTGAGGCGGCCCTCGCCAGCGTCCTGCCCACCCGATTGCGCGGCTACCTCCTACCGGTGCGCTTTGTCCGTGAGGTCGCGAGCATCCTCGATCAGGCGGAGACACTCAACATTCCGTGCGCGTTGGTGATCGGGAAACCCGGAGCGGGCGGAACCATGACCGACATCCTGTCGCGCGTTGGCTTGTCGCGCCCCGGCGACCTGATCTCGGCTGACAACGAGAACTTTTACCTGTTCCTGAATGCCTGCCCGCAATCCGTCATGCTGGTCACTTTGGAGCGAATTTTCGGCATGCCCGTGGATGAAGCCTTCGACGATGTCAGGTTCATGGTCCAGCACGAAGAAATCGAGCTGGAGTTGGCAGTCCTGACGCGCGCCGCTGAGAAGGACGATCTGCCCGACTATGCGTCGGCGATCATCACCCCGCAACCAGAAGCAGCGATACCGGCACCGACTGAATTGGCGTTTTTTCCGCAGACAGTTCCCGCATTGGTCGACCGTCCGGCAAGCCCTGCCACGGCGCCGTCGAGTAAACCCGGGTCTATCGATCAGCCGCCGCGACGCAGGCCGAACCAGGGAATCACCCCGCCTATCGCACCGCGGTCGCTCCCACCCGCCCCGCCTGCGTCCATGGCCAAGCCGCAAGCGCCGTCCTTGAAAGACCGGGCACCCAAGGCACAAGACGCATCCACGGATGATCCACAATTTGGCTACGCCACCAGCCTGCCTGCCCCTTTCTTCGGCCGAAAAGAAGCTCCGCGGGCGAAGCGCAGCGCCACGCCCTCCGCTACTTCAGATACCACAGGTGAATCCATTGCCAAGTCGGCGCACTGACCCAGAATGGCTGACGTAAATGCGATCACAGGGCCAGCAGGATTGACCGCGCAACTCCTTCACAGAAGTGGCGCTCCAGATTCATTGCGGCTTCGCAAAGTCTATGCAACAATTCCGAAGGCTGATCAGACTTTCATACCTACGGACCCGACTGGGGCATGAAATCGTTACATCTTCGCGTTCGCCGCCAACCATTTCCCCTCACGACTGACATGACACCGCGAAACCACTCCACCCCCTATCTATCGACAGCAGACCTTCATTCCACAATGCCCAGGTGGCGCTTTGTGTTCTTGACGGTTTTCCTGTGTCTGCCCCTGGCCGGTGTGGCTGACTCGATTTCTTTGCCCAACGCGCCGCTTGACCCTCAGAACGCGACGACGCCCAACGCAGGGCCCATGTTGATTGCACCATTCAGGTACATCCCCCCGGCAGGTGCAGCGACAAGCGAAACCCCGGGCGTGCCCGTGCCAACGCGCAGTCCAGAACAGCAGCGCATCATCGACCTCAATGCGGCGGGAGACTATCGGGCAGTCGGCACCGAAGGGTTGGCGCTGATCGCGAAGGAAAAACCTGACGACGAACTCCAGCTGATTGTTGCCAACAGCCTAGCCTGGACTGGACGGCTCAAGGAAGCCATCCCGACCTACCAAGGCTTGACCCAGGGCAAGCTGGTCAATGAGGCCAATGTCGGGCTGGCGAACGTGCACCGATGGCGCGGACGGGACGAGCAGGCGGCTCCGCTTTACCGTACGGTGCTGGCCAGTGTCCCTGACCACGCAGATGCACTGGAGGGACTGGAGCTGGCGACGCGCGAGTTGAGCCCCCGCACCACACTGAGCTTGGGCGGTGCCAGCGATTCTTCTGACATTCAGCGTCGCTCTGCCACAGTCAATCACCGTTGGCGCGATAAAAGCGGCACCAACATCATGGAGGTCGAGACCAGCGGCGTGAAGGACTCGCTGCCCAACATTCAAGCCAGCCAGCAAGACGTGACTTTGCGCTATGAAGGTCTGGCGCTAGCCCTCAAACCAAGCCTCGAACTGAGCATGCCAACCTCGGGGGATAGCACCTTGTATGGCAGCATACGCATCCAGCTTTTGGAGGATCAGGTCTCACTCAGCGCAGGGCGGGTCAACTGGGGCCGCATGGCGACAAACCCGAACGCGCTGGCATCGCGCCTGGCTGCCTCGCACCTTGGCTTGACAGCGGTTCACCCGTTTTCGTTTGGCACCTTGCGTGGACGTGTGGATTACTTCGACATCTCGGACAACAACCAGATACTGAGCGGTAGTCTGCACCTGGCATCGACCTGGAGGCCAATCGGCAACAACTTCAAACCCTTCGTAGGCGTGGAAACCCGCGATGCCAAGTTCAGCTCTCCGAGCTACTGGTCGCCTGAGCAGGGTTCTGGCACGCTGTACGCCGGGTTGCTGGGCGAATGGGGAGGTACCGACTGGAATTTTTACGCCTCGGCCCAGTCTGGCATCGGCCTGTACGGTGACGCAGGGAAGAGCTGGAGCGTGTCGGGCGGCGGTAAACGCTGGTTGTCCAATGACGTAGCCGTCAGCATGAATTTCTGGTCCATGGCCAGTTGGCGCGACAACTCAGCTTACCGGGCGCAATCAGCGACTCTGGATTTGGAAAAACTTTGGCGATAAAGAAATTTTCCCGCTATGCATGGGTCACCGTCGCAATCGTTGGCCTGATCTTTCTATTGGCATTCAGTTACCAATCAGTTCGCGAGAAACAAGGCTCTTTCAGTGTTCTTTTGGAACACTACGCACTGATGGCGGTGACGATCTACTTGCTGATCTTCCTGGTTCTTCTCATTATCCGCTACGCGGTGCTGATCCTGTACTCTTTCATGGATCACCTGGAGTCTTTGTACAAGCAACGCAACGGCCCGGTTAACTTGTACCGCGAAGACAGTGCCCTCCCCATGATTTCGCTGGTGGTTCCCGCCTACAACGAAGGGCTCGTCATCCAGGCGGCCATTCGGTCGCTGTTGCTACTGGACTACCCGAACTTCGAGATCATTGTGATTGATGACGGATCGACGGACGACACCTATGAAAAGGCGATTGCCGTGGCACGTGAAAGACACAACATACCGGTACGCGTGGTAACCAAACGCAATGGCGGCAAAGCCGAGGCACTGAACACCGGAATGACCGTGGCACGGGGCGAGTTCATTCTCAATATGGACGGGGACTCCAAACTCTCGAGCAACACCTTGCGCGCCTGCATTCGTCACTTTGAAAACCCCAAAATCGGCGCCGTGGCCGGCAACGTCAAAGTGATCAATCGCGAAAACATGTGGACGAGAGTCCAGGCCCTGGAGTATGTGGAAGGGCTGGCCATGGCGCGCAAGGCGCAAAGTTTCATGCGCGCCGTCAATATTATTCCTGGCCCACTTGGCATGTTCCGCAAGAGTGTGTTGCAGCAGGTTGGCGGCTATGACCACGATACCTTCGCCGAAGACTGTGATCTCACGCTCAAGTTGCTGATGCGAGGCTGGCATATCGCCTATGAGCCCAATGCCATCGCCTGGGTGGAGACACCCAGCGGCCTGCTTGACCTGCTCAAGCAGCGCTACCGCTGGACCCGCGGCATCCTGCAAGCGACTGCGAAGCACAGCCATGCCCTATGGCAACCGCGCAAGGCGGGAATCAATTGTTTTATCCTCTGGTACATGCTGTTTGAGGGCATCATGTGGCCTTTTTCAACGGTCTTGGGCAATCTATTTTTTATCTATGTCGGCATTCAATACGGTCTGGCGATCCTACTCTTCTATTGGTGGCTGCAACTCACCGTGCTCGATGTCGTCGCTGCGTCGTACTGCGTAGTCATTGAAGAAGAAGAACCCTCACTGATTTTTTACGCGATCATGTTTCGGCTTTTTTACATCAACATCATTGATATCTCCAAAGTTTTCGCGACCATCGAAGAATGGCGAGGTCATACCATGACCTGGGGAAAACTGGAGAGAGAAGGAAAACTCTAACATGGATCTCATTTCCATCCTTGCAACGGTCATCCTCATCACGACCATTGGCACCATGGTCGTCGGTGTTGGCGCTTACGCCGCATTCAAACTTCGCGACAAGCGCAAGCCCGCCAAGAAAAAGGCTGACGACACCCTGGACAGCGATGGCACACGTGAACCCATCTTCCTGAAACGCTACATCCCCGAGCCAGAGGCCAAGGCCACGGGCGACGAGCCATGACACCCTCACTGACCCTGCAGGCCGCATCCATGAAACCGACGCCCCCAGATCATCGCAATCGCCGTCCTTTCTTCAAGCGGATCGGTCCCTACATGCCAGCGATGATCATCTTGAGTCTGGCCGTTCCGGTCGTAATCTACCTCGCCGTCATGCAGTCAATTGGATGGCGCACGCCAGTGCTGGGCGTCAAAGGAGGACTGTCCTATGCCGCGCCCGCAGGAAAAAGCCTCTTTCTTTACACCTCGCCCCATACCACCACCTACCTGGCAGGGATTGGCGGTAATTACGAGACCTTGCTGCTCCCCTGGCGCAATTATTTTACAAACCGCAAGCTCGATTTCACGGAGATTCAGGATGCCGCTGAGTTAGGCAAATTGAAGCAAGGCGTCTTGGTATTGCCCTCCGCGCTGTCGTTGAGCGAAGAGGAACGTGCCGAAATTCTGGCATTTCAATCCAGGGGGGGGGGCGTGCTTTCCACATGGGCCACCGGAACCAGAAATAGCAAGGGCGACTGGGAGGGATGGCAATTTTTGGAACGCCTGGGGGCCCGCATGCTGGGGGAAATCCCTGCGGATGCGGAGGTCCACCATCTGGTTCTTAGCGGCGAGTCACCCGTATCACACACGCATCCCGCCGGGCAACGCATCGGGCTGAGCAAAACTTCCGAAGCGCTGTTGCGCTTCAAAGGCGAAATGGTCGCTGGACGCTTCATGAACTGGGCCCGCATCATGGATGACGAGCGACGCGGCGAAGGCGCCATTGTTTACTCTGAGGCCAATGAGAAATTGGGCCGGGTTGCCTTTTTTGCCTTTGCAGAGACGGTCTGGGAATCCCGGCCCCTGGCGGCCTATGATTTCATTGATGACACGCTCCAATGGCTGCAACGAGAACCTGCGGTGGTACTCGCCGCCTGGCCCAATGGCAAGCGTGCAGCGCAGGTGATAGAAATGGACACGGAACAGGGGTTTGAAAATGCAGTCCCTTTTGCGTCAATGATGCATTCGCTCGACTATCCGGCCACCTTCTATGTTTTGACCTCGGTGGGCAAACTGTTCCCGCAGGTCATGGCCCGGTTGGCCAGCGAATTCGAGTTGGCCTACCACGGCGATGTCCACGACAGTTTCAAGGGCCAGTCGGCCCAGCAGCAGGCGTTGCGAATTCAGACGATGCGTGCCGAGATGGCCTCGGTAGTCCCGGACACCAAGGGCATCACCGGCTTTCGGGCACCCACCGAAGGTTACGACGCGACCACCGAAGAGCTGCTACAAAAAAGTGGCATTCGTCATCACACCGCGGACCCGAACCGCACGGAGGCGCGCCTGCCCCTGCTGGCCAAAATCGAAGGCGTGGAAAGAGAAAATACGCTGGTGGTGCTGCCGCGCACGCAGCGCGACGACATCAATCTGTACGGGGAGAAACTGACCGCCGAACAAACCACTCAGGCGCTGATTAGTGACTTTGACCTGACGCTGGAGCATGGCGCCTTGGGCCTGCTAAGCATCCACAGCCAGAATTTTCAACCCGACAGCGTACTGACTAAAGCCTTGCCAGGGTTTTTGGTCCACTTGAAGCAACAGCGCAAGCAGGTTTGGGTCGCTTCTGCGGGGCAGGTCGCAGACTGGTGGCGCGAGCGTGAGCGATTCAAGCTTTCGTCGGTGAACACCGGCAAACGCCTTGAGTTCAATATCACGATTACCGGGACCAAGCCCGTGCTTGGCGCCAGCCTGGTGGTGATGCTGCCACACAGGGGGATTCTCCCGAGCGTTCAATCAACAAAAATCGGCGGGATGAAACCAGCCGTGTCACTCGTCGACAACTACCGCGCAGCTATCGTTTTCGACTCCTTGAATCCCGGAAATCACGTCTACCAGGTCACCTTTGCACCGTAGGGGTCGGTTTGCCATGAAAACATGGACGTGATTGGAATTCGCACGAACCATGTCATTCACGATTATGTGATTCATCACAGCCTTGCACACGCTCGGTCTCTAGCAGCCTGTCGGACTTAAAGAATCAAAAATTGAAATCCCCAATCTGCTTAAAAAATAGGCAATTCGGTCTCGATTTTTCAGATTTTTGAGTCTTTTCACGGTATTTTCTCCCCTCATCCAACTTTTGGACGCAATACGGCCATGCGCTTGACATTCCAGGCCAGGCAGACCAGATTCCATTCGCCGGTGACTTTGCGTAAACCGCGCAGTGAGAACTGCCTGAACGCCAGCACCGACTTGATGATGCCAAAGACTGGCTCCACCGTTTGCTTGCGAACAGCGTAAGCGGCTCTGCCTGCCAGCGTGGCCAAGCGGTGCGTCATCGCCTGCATCGGCGTGGCATCTGTCTGCAGCGGTGCAGGCTCTGTAAAACGTTCGCGCCAGTGCGGGTGGTGGTCCTGGCGGGCCACTGCAATCAATGGCACCAGCTTGGCTTCTTCACAGGCTTTGACATTGTTCTCGCTGCAATAGCCGGTATCGGCAATCAGGGTTGAGGCCGTGCCAAGCTTTGCCTCCTGCGCTTGCAGGACCTTGAGCATCGGCTGGACTTGTTGCTTGTCATTGGGCGCTTGC